>Ga0207878_100064_pt1 | contig 137329 bp, 138 predicted proteins | sample LinPmetageLP41_FD_184053 | JGI IMG/M metagenome (GOLD analysis project Ga0207878, IMG submission 184053) | Marine viral communities from the Pacific Ocean - LP-41 (SPAdes) | ecosystem: Environmental > Aquatic > Marine > Oceanic | place: Pacific Ocean | collected 2010-08-27
GGTTTCGGCATGTGGGGGTGTATCAGGCGGGGGACGGTGAGCTGGATCCCCTGCCCGCCCTGGCGCATTCGCGCTTCGGTGAGTCGGTTCTTTACCTTCCGGCGCTGGACCGGGTGCATCGCGGGCGGATGCACTTCCGCCTGTGGCGGCGCGGGGGGCGGCTGAAGGCGAACCGGTTTGGTATCGGCGAGCCCCGTCGCCGGGAGCGGGCGCGGGCGGCCTGGGCGCTGGATGCGATTCTGGTGCCGCTGGTGGGCTTCGATGACCGGGGCCACCGGCTGGGCATGGGCGGGGGGTTTTACGACCGCGCGCTCGCGGACCTGGCGCGCCGGCCCCGGCGGCCGCGACTGATCGGCGTGGCGTTCGAGTTTCAGCGCCAGCCCAGGCTGCGCGAGGCAGCCTGGGACCAGCCTCTGGATCAGGTGGTTACCGACGTTCGGCGTTACTTACTGTCGTAATTGCTGAACTGCATGCCCGCGGAGTTCGCGAAGCGCTCCAGATCAGAATCGTTACCGCCGTGGGTGATGGTGCTGATCAGCACCCCAAGAGCAAATACGAATGCGAGGACGACAAGTGCGTCCGGCTTCTTCTTCATTGTGTTTCCATTCCCCAAATTTCTAGAAAGCTCGGTACGGTGAAACCCAGTACAAATGCGGACCGCCGTTTTCTGGCCCCCCGGTATGACCGGAGCGGTACGGCGTTTTCCGCTTCCCCTAAACCCGTGTCGGGCGAAAGACTCATCATGGTAGGCCATTCATTTCGTAACAAGATGAGAACCAGGTCAAAATTCAGGCACTCAGCCCACTCAAGTCAAGGAGTTACGGCCCGTTCCTCACGCTTCTTAACAAAACTACAGCCCAACATTCAACTTCACGCGGCCTTCACTGCACATTAACGCATAAGACGTTGTTCGCAGTGAAGCCTTGATGCAATACGACCGGCGTGCCCCGTTTTAGTTCAGAAACAGCCGGTAGGCCGGGTTATCACTCTCTTCCACCATCGGGTAAGGCACCTTCTTGAGGTCCTTGCGCAGGTTGCCCCGGTCACCGAACGGCACCTGGAAGCCCACCAGCACCCGCCCGTAGGCGGCCCCGTGGTTGCGGTAATGGAACACGCTGATGTTCCATTTCTGGCCCAGCGACATCAGGAATTTGACCAGGGCGCCGGGGCGCTCGGGAAATTCCACCCGGAACAGCATTTCGTCCAGGTCCTGCCGCGAGGTGTGGCCGCCCACCATATGACGGATGTGCAGCTTGGCCATCTCGTTGCCGGTCATGTCGACCACCGGGTAGCCGGCCTCGCGCAGTTCCGCGATAAGCGGAGCAAGGTCCGTGCCACCAGGACGAATCTGCACGCCGACGAAGATGTTCGCCTCGTGCTCACTGGAGTAACGATAGTTGAACTCGGTGATGCTGCGCCGGCCCAGGGCCTGGCAGAACGCCCGGAAGGCGCCGGGCTTTTCCGGGATGGTCACCGCCAGAATGGCCTCGCGCTGCTCGCCCAGTTCGGCGCGCTCGGAGATGTGCCGCAGGCGGTCGAAGTTCACGTTGGCGCCGCTCTGGATCGCCACCAGGGTTTTGTTTTCGGCGCCGTGCTTGTGCACCCAGTTTTTCAGGCCGGCCAGGGCCAGCGCGCCGGCGGGCTCGCAAATGGCGCGGGTATCCTCGAAGGAATCCTTGATGGCGGCGCAGATTTCGTCGGTGGTGGCGGTGATCACCTCGTCCACGTGGTCGCGCAGGATGCGGAAGGTCTCCTTGCCGATCTGGCGAACCGCCACGCCATCGGCGAACAGGCCCACTTCCGACAGGGTCACCCGGCGCTTGCGAGCCATGGCGGCCTGCAAACAGGCGGCGTCTTCCGGCTCCACGGCGATGATTTTCACCTCCGGGCGCACGTATTTCACATAGGCGGCGATGCCCGCCGCCAGGCCGCCGCCCCCCACCGGGATAAAAATGGCGTCCAGGTCGCGGCTCTGCTGGCGCAGGATTTCCATGCCCACGGTGCCCTGGCCGGCGATCACGTCCGGGTCGTCATAGGGGTGCACGAAGGTCAGGCCTTCTTTTTCCTGCAGCTTGGTGGCGTGGGCCAGGGCGTCATCGAAGCCGTCGCCGTGCAGCACCACCTTGCCGCCACGCTCGCGCACCGATTTCACCTTGATCTCCGGGGTGGTGCGCGGCATCACGATCACCGCGCGCACGCCCATGGCGCTGGCCGCCAGGGCCAGGCCCTGGGCGTGGTTGCCGGCGGAGGCACAGATCACGCCCTTACTGCGCTGCGCGTCAGTGAGGCTGGCCAGCTTGTTGTAGGCGCCACGCAGCTTGAAGGAGAACACCGGCTGCAGATCCTCGCGCTTGAGCAGCACGCGGTTGCCGATGCGTCGGGAGATCAACGGGGCCGCATGGATGGGCGTTTCCAGCGCCACGTCGTAGACGCGGGATTGGAGAATCCGTTTTACGTATTGATCAAGCATCGCAGGCATGGAAGATCCGCAAGGGTAAAACCGCTAGTTTACGGGGCGCGGGGCGGGAGCGTCCATTGCGCTGTCCTGTATCGGCGGGCCAAGCGCCCGTATAATCGCCGCACCCTTGCATCGCGGAGACCGACCATGGACCAGAACGCTCTGAAGAAACAGGTGGCCGAGGCCGCCCTGCGCTACGTGCCGGAAGGCGAAGTGGTGGGCGTGGGCACCGGCTCCACCGCCAATTTCTTCATTGACGGCCTGGCGGGCATGAAGAACCACATCGCCGGCGCCGTGGCCAGCTCCGAGGCCACCGCCGAGCGCCTGCGCGGCCACGGCATCCCGGTGCTGGCGCTGAACGACGTGGACCGCCTGCCGGTGTACGTGGACGGCGCCGACGAGGTCAACGAGCACCGCGAGATGATCAAGGGCGGCGGCGGCGCGCTGACCCGGGAGAAAATCGTCGCGGCGGTGGCCAAGGACTTCATCTGCATCGTCGACGGCTCCAAGAAGGTGAAGCGTCTGGGCGCCTTTCCGCTGCCGGTGGAAGTGATCCCCATGGCGCGCTCCTACGTGGCGCGCAAGCTGGTGGGACTGGGCGGCCGGCCGGAATACCGCGAAGGCTTCGTCACCGACAACGGCAATATCATCCTCGACGTCCATAATCTGGACATCGTCAACCCGCTGGAACTGGAAAAAACCCTCAATAATATCACCGGCGTGGTCACCAACGGGCTGTTCGCGCTGCGCCCGGCGGATGTGGTGCTGGTCGGCGAGGGCGGCGGCGTTTCGGTGTACTAGCGTTTGACCGCAAGGCACGCCCTGTTGTGCATAATATGACACTTAATACCTGGCACGGACGTTCCTCTTAACCGGCCCATTACGTTCGGCTACCCTCCCGCTACGTTCCGTAAAGTAACCCGTCCCCCGTCTACCGTTCACAACCTTTTTCATACGGCATTCACCACCGCTTTGTTTTATTAGTTGCATATGAGACGAGAGCGTTGTTCGCGGTCACCCCCGCAAAAACGCCTTTCGTCATCTTTCGCTGGCGCTCCTACCCGAAAAAACGTCCAGTGAAATAAAAGAGCTTAAATAAGCCCAATAACAAGATCCGGAGAGTCTTTATTATGTACCGATCCCTCCAGCAGTCCGCCCGGAGTGTTGCCGCCGCCGTCTCCCTTACCGCCAGTGTTCCCGCGCTTGCCGGCATGGGTAATACCGCCAATACCTACGGTCTTTTCCCCGTTGACGTCGGTACCGCCCAGGCGCTTTCCATGTTCAACGCCCAGGCTTCGGCGCTGTATTACAACCCGGCGTATCTGACCATGGACCCGCGCGGCGAATTGACCGCCGGCCTGCTGCACGGCGAGCAGGAGCTCAAGAGCGACGACACGGTGGTCAACGACACCCGCTCCCAGCAGCAGCTGATCGCACTGAAAACCAACCTGTCCGAATTGACCAAGGTGAACCACCCGCTGTATTTCGCGATCATCGCCGGGGTGGAGAAGTTCGGTGAAGAGATGCTGGCGTTTAATTCCAGCACCTCCGATGAAGGGCAGTTCCTTAATTACGGCCGCCAGCCGCTGTTCCTGAACGTGGGCGGCGGCACCCAGTTCTTGAACGGCATCAACGTGGGGGCCTCGGTGCATATTTCTCTGCGCTCGGAAGCCACCCTCAACGCCAGCTCCAACCTGGCCGGTGAAACCCAGTACGAAGAGCTGGACGTGACCGCCAAGCCGGTATTGCGCCCGGTGCTGTCCACCTCCCAGGAGTGGGGCAAGATCATCTGCGGCCACAACGACGACTGCTGGATCGGCGGCCTGGAGACGGCGCTGACGTTCCGCGGCCACACCGAGGCCCGCACCTCGGTGGAATCCAACATCGTGATTCCCGGCACCGTGCCGGACCCCGGCATTCTGCTGGCGATCGACACCATTGATTCCTATCAGCCGGACATCTTCGCCGCCGGCCTGAAGTACAACTTCACCGACAACTTCCGCATGGCCGTGACCGTGGAGCAGCAGAACTGGTCGGATCTGACCGAGGAACTGCAGCGCGACACCGTCAAGGACCAGGCCAACGCCCAGTTCAAGGACATCACCGTTCCGCGCGTGGGCGCCGAGTGGGATGTGAATCAGCACCTGACCCTGCGCGGCGGCGTCGCCTTCCAGGAATCGCCGCTGGAGAGCATCCGCACCGAGGACGTGAACTACCTGGATAACGACAAAGTGATCTTCGGCCTGGGCTCCTCGCTGGTGATCGACAACCCGCCGATCCTGGCCTACCCGATGCGTCTCGACTTCGGCTACCAGTTCCAGCAGCTGGAAGACCGCGATTTCGAATTGACCAGCAGCCGGCCGGGCGTAACCAACCCCTTTGCCACCGTAACCGCGGGCGGCGAAGTTCATGTGTTCAGCGGTTCCCTGACGCTTAAGTTCTAGGAGGTGCGCCATGCGCTATAAAGCTCTAATAACACTGACCGCGGCGGCGACCCTGTTCGGCTGCGGCGGTGACGACAGCGGCGACAACCCCAACGTACCGGATTTGCGCGCACCGGAATCCGGCAACGCGGCGCTGTTTTTCACCTATCCGTTGGATGACCAGAAAGACGTGGCGCCCAACGCCCCGGTGGTGTTCAACTTCGGCGCCGCCTTGCAGGTGGCCCCGTCCAACTTTGAGTTCACCGACGCCGACGGCGAGCCGGTGCAGTTCGAATTCAGCCTGGTCGACGACGGCCGCGGCGTGGTGCTGCGCCCCCAGGAGGAACTGGACCCGATCGCCGACTATCAGGTGGTGCTGCAAGGCATCGACGCCAATGGCGAAGAGGTGGGGCTGCCCGACGGCGCGCTGAATTTCACCACCCGCGCCGCGCTGGACGGCGCCGTGGACCTGCAGAAAGAAAGCCCGGACTTTGAAGTGGCGTCGATCTTCCCGGACGACGAGACCCAGTTCAAAACCATGGACTTCTCCGCGTTCCGCCTGCGCACCAGCCACCCGATGGACGACCAGACCGTGGTCTACGGCGACACCGTGTCCCTGACCCGCGACGGCGAACTGGTGCCGGCGGTGCTGCTGTCGGCCGGCAACGCCCTCACCGTGGACCCGGTGGACGACATGACCCCCGGCGCTGAGTACGTGCTGAGCGTGGACGGCGTGGTGAGCCGCTTCGGCGACCCCATTGCGTCCTTTGAGCGCACCGTGACGCCGATCAAGACCAGCTCGCCCACCGGACAACGGGAGACCCTGGTCACCGAGGTGCCGGCGGCGGACCCGAACCTGAGCTGCCTGGCCGACAACGTGCGCGTGTCGCCGCTGACCGGCGAGCCGATCAACTGCGTGCCGGTGATCGGCACCCTGCTGGAAGACCAGACCGTTTCCAAGCAGACCGGCGACGTGTTCGGTGAGCTGGCGTTCCCGCCGGCGTTCCCCGACGTGACCCCGCTGCGCGTGGCACGCGGTTCCCGGCTGGTGGGCGACGCCCTGGAAGTCCTCGTCGGCGGCCAGGTGCCGGTGGGCTTTAACTCCGGCGACGTAACCGTGGAAATGGTCGCCGACGCCACCGGTTACCTGTTCCCCAACCCCACCTCGGCTTCCCCGAACGCGGCCAAGAACCTGCGTCTGTTCCTGGATCTGTCCACCACCACCGACGATGCCCGGGCCAACGGCGCGTTCACCCAGAACCTGCTGCATGTGGAACTGGTGGGCCGCGCCATCGTGCGTGACGGCGTGCTGCGCGCCGACGCCATCAGCGTGGTGGAACCGCGCGTGCTCGGCGTGGAGGACAACTACGGTCTGCTGAGCTTCCGCATGGAGTCCTACCGCGACCAGACCAACGCGCCGGACCCGCTGGACGACCAAACCCCTCCGATGCTGCAGGCGCTGACCCAGGACGACGGCAGCCGGCAGCTGTCCTGGCAGCCCGGCGAGTTCGCCGACCGCATGGTCCCCGGCGAGCCCATCGTACTGCTGTTCACCGAAGCGCTGGACCCGAACAGCATCGTCGAGGGTGTCAGCCTGCGCCTCACCAAGGGCGGCATGGACGAGCCTTTTTCCTGGAAACTGGACGGCAACGCGCTGGTGATCACCCCGGACGACCCGGTGGATTACGGTGTGGAGTACGTGGTCGAGACCACCACGGACATCACCGACCTGAGCGGCAACCCGCTGATGAACCTGAACCCGCTCGACGGCACCAATCAACTGACCTTCACCCTGCCCACCTACGTGGAGGGCGAGGACGTGCAGCGCGGGCCGTTCGCCACCACCGTCTACCCTGGTTTCCCCTGCGCCACCAGCGACGAGCTGGATCTCAACGCCTTCGGCGGCATGGGTAGCCAGGGGGTGTGCGTGTCCTCCAGCCCGGAAAGCGAGCAGGTGGAAGTGGACCGCATGCCGATTACCGACATGCCCGCCAACCGCGCCATCCGCGTGCGCTTCTCCCAGAATATGGACCCGGCGTCCATCGAGCTGGGCCGCACCTTTATCGTCGAGGAGGTGGACGGTGGCGCCGTGGAAGGCAGCCTTGAGGTGGGCGTGCGGCACCTGACCTTCACCCCGGATCAGCCCTGGGAAGCGGGCACCCTGTACCGCTACACCCTGGCCTCGGAAACCAGCGGCTGCGCCAGCGCCATCTGCTCCGAGGACCAACTCCCGCTGCAGACCGCGCTGCTGCTTGGCAACGAGAGCGACCAGGGCGGCCCGAACATGGACATCCTGTTCCGTGGCGCAGCCGCCACCGACAATGTGTTCCAGGAGCTGAACAACCTGCCCAGCGTGGACGTGAATTACAACTTCGCCATCGACGGCGGTGAATCGCCGGTTACCGACGACAACCTGCCGGTACCGCCCAACGCCACCCGCATTCTGCCCAACCAGGGCGGCGCAGGGGACGAAAATACCGGCGGCGGCCTGGTGACGGCGGCCAACACCGGTTGCGGCTTCGAAGGCGCACCCCCTTACTCCGAGGAAGACTTCGAGCAGTGCGACGCCCGCCGTCTACTGTATGCCGCCGGCGCCTTGAACACCGAGATTCTCGGTTTCGTCGAAGCGGAAGAGCTGCCGGATTACGTCGACTCCGACCGAGGCGGGGTGGCGGTCCGAATCCTGCCCACTACCTTGGGTCTGACCAACCTGGACGCCACCGCGGTGATCGGCGTGGACCTGAACGCGGCGGACGGCGAAACCACCCTGGCCACCCTGCCCGTCCTGGGCGATGCCCTGGATACGGTGCTGGAAGGTCTGGGCGATATTCCGTTGATAGGCGGCGTGCTGGACACCGTTCTAGGTCCAACACAGGATATCGGTCTGATCCCGATCGAAACCGCCACCGGACCCAATATCATGCGAGTGCGTTACGAGCCCGACGCCAACAATGAGCGAACTGAAGCGCCGGTGGGCTACATTGTTCCGGGCGACAACCCGGAAGCGGGCGATCTACCCAGGTTTGTCATTGAGTTCGATTTACTCTTCGATGCCCCGCAACTGTCGCTGCCTCTGGGCCTCGACCACAACGCCAAAGGCCTGCCCATCGGGCAAATAGTTCTGGAAGGCCCTATGGATTTCCTACCTGATGGCCGGTTGTTCATCAGCCTGAAAAGCCGGGAGCCCAAAGAAGTAAATCTTGATATTACATTGGGGCCATTGTCAGGAGGCCAGGTGCGGCTTCTTATCCCAGAACAAGGCATCAACTTGAGCTACCAGAGCGTTTCCATCAAGAAGAGCGCTGAACAGAATTGATCTGCCCTCATGGTCAGTGAAGTGATGGGGCCCGCCAGGGCCCTTTTTTATCAACGCACCGGGGTGTGCGCCGACGCCGCGCTTATTCCCAGAATTTGTACCAGGGCTTGTTGCCCTCGCCATTATCGGCATTGGCATTGGCGTTCTGCGACGCTTCGATGCCCCTCTCACTGGCCTTCACTTCACCGCTGACGCTGGCGCTGGCCGCCGCGTCCCGGTTTGATTCGGCCTGCTCTTGCATCGCCTCCCGGCGCTCGCGGGCGTCTTCCCTGGCAGCCTCGGCACGGGCTTCGGCCTCTTCACGCTGAGCTTCGGCGCGCTGTTGCGCTTGTTCGCGCTTGGCTTCGGCTTTTTCCCGTTCCGCTTCGGCGCGCTCTTCGGCCTTCTCGCGTTGCGCTTCGGCCCGTTCCTTGGCTTTTTCACGCTTGGCTTCCGCTTTCTCGCGCTGCGCCGCGGCTTTATCGCGCTGCGCCGCGGCTTTCTCGCGAGCCTGCTCCGCGCGGGCTTCCGCGTCCCTCTTCATGCCGTCCCGTTGTTCCTCAAGATGCTTCTCGGCACCACTGGTATCCACCCGGACACCGGTCTCGGCGTTAACGCCCAGGGTGGCGTCCGCCGCGAACGCGGGCATGGAAAGCACCAGCACCAGGGGCGATACCGCTAAAAGTATCCTTTTCATAAACCGCTCCTTTTTCACGATCGTAAGTCAAGTAAGTACTCCTAACCGCACGGACGGTCCGTACGGCGGAGCGCACCCTAACATTGAAATGCGTTTTGTTTTGAAAGGAAAAAGCGGAAGAACGTAAAAGTGGGGACTGCTTCCGCCCACGGCCGGCGGCCTGGGCGTTTTTCAAACAAAAAACGGGCCGCGTCGCGGCCCGTTCCGGCTTGCCACTCCGGCGTGACGGCGTTCGCCGCCGCCCGGACGTGACCTTACTGCTGTTTCTGGGTGGCCTTGTTGTACTCTTGCTGGACGTTATCCGGGTCGTCCATGTGCTTGCGCTGCTCCAGGTAGTCGCCGCCGTCCTTCTTCATGCCGTCGGCTTTGCCTTCGGCGGCGCGCTTTTCCTGCATGGCCTTCTCGTACTGCTTGTTGACGCGATCAGGGTCGTCGATGTTCTTGCGCTCTTCGGAGTAATCCGGGTTGGGCGCGGCGTCCTTATTACGATCGCCCATGGCCTCGTCCTGCATCGCCTTTTTATACTCGCGGTCGATCTGCTCGCTGGTGGACTCCGCCAGAGCGGCGGGCGCGGCCAGCACGCCGGCCAGCGCGAAGGTGCAGGTCAGCAGCGCGGATTTCTTGATGGTACCCTTCTTGATGGTTTTCATTACTTTTCTCCTTGTCTCACGACAGATGGTCTCGCGACCGGTAAAAATATGAATTCAGTAGCCCTAAGATGGGCCAAACGGGGGGATATTCAAGTGAAGAAAAGTAATTCTGGGCCGCATTTAAAACAATTTTAATTATAGAACGCCGTTCAGGGGTCGTATCCCCAGGGCTGGCGGGCCCTTTCCTTGACCGCTTCGTGGCGTTGCCGGGCCTCGGCGTCACGGCGTTCCAGCCGCTCCTGAACCGCGCGGCGGTTCTCCCGGGTCCGGGTTTCCAGCTCACGGGACCGGCGGTCGGCGTCTTCCCGGCCCGCGTCGCGGCGTTCTTGAAGGCGCTGGTCCAGGTCGTCCGCCGGTCCCGCGACCGGGGCGCCCAGGGCGGCCAGCCCGAGCAGCGTGACCAGGCACAGTCTCAGACCGTTCATTGGCGTCTCCGTTAGCATCGTCGCCTCCATTCTGCGCCGCCCCGGTTAACGGCGCGCGAAGACGTGCCCCAGCCTATTCCGCTAAATAACGGTCAATGATCCGCAGTATTTTTTCGCGGTATTCCGCGTGTTCGTTGGCGAGATGATGGCGGGCGCCGTTGAGCATGTGCACGTCCGGCTCCTGAAACTTGTCGCGAATCACACCCAGGTTGTGACGCCAGTCCACGGTCTCGTCCCGGTCGCCCTGGATCACCACCGGGGATATTTTCACCCGGTTGGCCGCTTCGAAACCGGGGATCCATTTTTTCAGGGCGGTCACCCAGCCGGCCGGTAACCGGTGGTACTGCAACGGGTCCTTGTTCTCCAGAAAATCGAGAAAATCCGCGTCGCCGGAGTTCACCGTGAACACCCGCTTGATGGATTTCGCGAATGGGCGCACCAGGGTGTGCAACCAGCGCGCGGTGCTCCATTTGAACGGCCGCACCAGCGGCGCCAGCAGAATGATCTGCTCAAACGGGCTGCTGTCCGCGTCGAAACCGTGGTGCAGCAGGTAATCCATGACGATGGCGCCGCCGGTACTCTGGGCGATGACGTGCCAGGGCCGGGGAAAGTCATTGCCGGCCTGTTCCAGGCACTGCTCAAGCACCTCGCGGTAGACGCGGAAATCCTGAATCGCGGCGCGCGGCCCGGAGCTGAGCCCGTGGCCGGGCAGATCGTAGGCGAGCACCGCATAGCCCAGGCTCAGCACGTGGGCGATCAGATGCCGGTACAGCCCCACATGGTCGAAATAACCGTGGCAAATCAGCACCGTGCCGCGGGCCACCGCCGGCCGCCAGCCGTGCACGCTGATGGTATGGCCGGCGGCTTCGAAGTAGCCGAAGCCGTGCTCCAGGTCCGGCACCTCGGTGCTGAAGTCCAGGCCGTAATACTCCGCGTAGCGCCGGCTCACCTCGTCCAGGGGGTCGAACGCCTGCCAGTTGAGCGGCCGCCAGGAGCGGGTGATTTCTTCGCGGGAAAACGGAAACGGCATGGTGTTTGGGCAAAGCTGGAAAATGAGGCCTTGATGATAACAACCGCAAAGCCCTCGACGAAGCAGTCTTTGTGGGAGCGGGGCGCATAAAAAAGGCCCCGGTGGGGGTACCGGGGCCGGCTCAAGGCAGATGTTCGGTTTGGCTTAGCTCTGGTTGAGCTCGCGGTTGATGTTTTCCAGGCTGTCCAGGTTCTTACGCTGCTCCAGGTAGTCCTGGTTGCGGCCCTGGGGGTTGCCTTCGGCTTTCACCACGGCGCGCTGGTCCTGGATGTCCTGGAACTGGGCGGCGATGAAGTCGGCCTGGTCCAGGTTTTCGCGGGCGGCCAGGTAATCCACCGGCGCGCGGCCGCTGTCACGGGCCTGGCGACCCTGCTCCACCGCCTGCTGGTAGGCGGCGTTGATGTTCTCGAAGCTGTCCATGTTCTGGCGCTCACTGAGGTTCTGGGCGAAAGCCGGGGCGGCGCTCAGGCTCAGGGCGGCGGCGATGGCGGATGCGATGACTGCGTTTTTCATGGTCCTTTCCTCACTCATTCGGTCGTTCCAAATGCGTGGCGGGACCCTGTGTCTGCTTGGCCTCCCACGCTTGATGGGAACCATTATGTTGACTGGTTACGTTATTGTCAACTTGTAACCTGTTAACCTTTTCCTATCGCCGCGATAGCCCCGGCCGGCATCGCCGGCGCCGCGAGTCAGGGCGCCAGGCTGCGCAGGATCAGGCCGGTCACCGCCGCCAGGTTACGCTTCAGCTCGTCCGGGTCGTTGAGTTCCAGCAGCACCGGATGGCCGTACACCGCCGCCGTCTTGCGGATCGCGATGGTCACTTCGTCCAGCGGCGTTTTGCGTTCGAACTCGCCGCTTTCACGGCCGTCGGCGACAATACGGCGGATCGCCTGATAGATGATGTCGTCGTGCACGCTCATGTGATGCCACTGGTTTTCGATCGCCACCACCACGATGTCGTGCATGCGCCGCTCCTTAAGGAACAGCTCCAGACCCTTTGCCAGCAGGCAATCGAGCAGATCGCGCAGGCGCTGGGTGGCGCTGTCGTCCCGTTCGGCAATTTCCTTGAGGGCGACGTCGATCTTGGCCAGGGTCATGGCGCATACCGCTTCGCCGATCGCCTGTTTGGAGTCGAAGAAGCGGTACAGGTAGGCGCTGGAGACCCCCACCGCCTTGGCGATGTCGGTGACCGAGGTCTTGCGGTAACCGTGGGCGCTGAACAGCTCGTTGGCGAGCTCCAGTATCTGGTCGCGCCGTTCGTGTTCCGCCGGGCCGCGCTGCCCGGCCGGGTTGTTGTCCGTCATGGTGCTCTCCCGGTGCTCGTCGGCACCTTGTCAAACGACGTCGTCCGGGACGTCATATTCAAGTAATAAATATTGTTATATGTAACTTTGGGTAAGCATAGCATAACAGCGCCCCTCTGCACGGCCCCCTCACGCCCGGCGACGATAATCGTCGCCCACCCCGACCTTCACGGAGCACCTGATGCAACTCACCGAAGCCGACCTGGCGGCCTGGCCCCGGCGCCGGCGCGCCGCTCTGGTGAACAGCCTCTCCGGGTTCAAGAGCGCCAATCTGCTCGGCACCCGGTCCGCCGGCGGCCAGGAAAACCTGGCGATGATCAGTTCCGTGTTCCATCTGGGCGCCGACCCGGCGCTGGCCGGCATGATTCTGCGCCCCCATTCCGTGGACCGGCACAGCCTGGAGTACCTGCTGGAGACCGGCGTCTACACGCTGAACCAGGTGCACGAGGGCATCCACGCCGCCGCCCATCAGACCAGCGCGCGCTACCCGCGGGCGGTGTCGGAGTTCGACGCGGTGGGCCTGACACCGGAGTACCGGCACGGCTTCGCCGCGCCCTTCGTGGGCGAGTCGCGGATTAAGCTGGGGTTGCGGCTGGAAGAGAGCCAGACGCTCAAGGTCAACGACACGGTGCTGGTGATCGGCCGTATCGAGCAGATTCTGGTGGCGGAGGACGCCTGGGTGGGCGAAGACGGCTACCTGGACATCGAGGCCGCGGGCACCGTGGCGGTGAGCGGCCTGGACGGCTACCACCGCGCCACGCGGCTGGCGCGGTTGCCCTACGCCAAGCCGTGAGGCCGCGGTGCCGGCGGGTTACTTGATGCGCGGGTCCATTTCGCCGGCTTCGTAGCGCTGGTACATGGTTTCCAGGCTGATCGGCTTGATCTTGTCCGCGTTGCCGGCGGTGCCGAAGGCTTCGTAGCGGGCGATGCAGATGTCGCGCATGGCCGACACGGTTTCCTTGAGGAATTTGCGCGGGTCGAACTCGGCCTTGTTGTGGGCCAGGAAACGACGCACCGCGCCGGTGGAGGCCAACCGCAGGTCGGTGTCCACGTTCACCTTGCGCACGCCGTGCTTGATGCCTTCCTGGATCTCCTCCACGGGCACGCCGTAGGTCTCCGGAATCTCGCCGCCGTACTCGTTGATGATCTGCAGCCACTCCTGGGGCACCGAGGAGGAGCCGTGCATCACCAGGTGGGTGTCCGGGATGCGCGCGTGGATCGCCTTGATCTGCTCGATGGCGAGGATGTCGCCGGTGGGCGGGCGGGTGAACTTGTAGGCGCCGTGGCTGGTGCCGATGGCGATGGCCAGGGCGTCCACCTTGGTGCGCTTGACGAAGTCCGCCGCTTCTTCCGGGTCGGTGAGCATCTGGTCGTGGGTCAGGGTGCCGGAGGCGCCGATGCCGTCTTCTTCGCCGGCCTGGCCGGATTCCAGCGAGCCCAGGCAGCCCAGTTCGCCTTCCACGGACACGCCGCAGGCGTGCGCCATGTCCACGGTGCGACGGGTCACGTCCACGTTGTACTCATACTCGGTGGGGGTCTTGCCGTCCTCGCCCAGGGAGCCGTCCATCATCACCGAGGAGAAGCCCAGCTGGATCGAGCGCTGGCACACCGAGGGGCTGGTGCCGTGGTCCTGGTGCATCACCAGGGGGATGTGCGGAAACTCTTCCGTGGCGGCCAGAATCAGGTGACGCAGGAAGGGCGCGCCGGCGTACTTCCGGGCGCCGGCGCTGGCCTGCACGATCACCGGTGAATTGGTCTGGTCGGCGGCCTCCATGATGGCGCGCATCTGTTCCAGGTTGTTCACGTTGAAGGCCGGCACGCCGTAGCCGTGTTCGGCGGCGTGGTCCAGCAGTTGACGCATGCTGATCAGTGCCATGATGTCTTCCCTTTCGTCTTCGGAGCGAAATGTAGGTGGTGTATTAGTCCCGGGCGCGCTGTTCCAGCACCGCCACCGCCGGCAGGGTCTTGCCTTCCACGAACTCCAGGAAGGCGCCACCACCGGTGGAAATATAGCTGATATCGTCGGCGATGCCGTACTTGTCCACGGCCGCCAGGGTATCGCCCCCGCCGGCGATGGAAAACGCTTCGCTGTCGGCGATCGCTTCGGCCAGCTCGCGGGTGCCTTCGCCGAACTGGTCGAACTCGAACACGCCCACCGGGCCGTTCCAGATGATGGTGCGGGCCTCTTTCATCAGTGCCGCGAACACATGGGCGGTCTGCGGGCCGACGTCGAGAATCAGGTCGTCCTCGGCCACGTCGTCCACCTTCTTGGTGGTGGCTTCGGCGTCCTCGGCGAAGGCCTTGGCCACCACCACGTCCACCGGCAGCGGAATGTGGACTTTTTCCGCCAGCTTCTGCGCCGCCGGGATCAGGTCTTTTTCACACAGCGACTTGCCCACCGGATGCCCGGCGGCCGCCAGGAAGGTGTTGGCGATGCCGCCACCGACAATCAATTGATCCACTTTATCGGCCAGGGCGTCCAGCACTTCCAGCTTGGTGGACACCTTGGAGCCGCCGACGATCGCCACCAGCGGCTTGGCCGGTTCCAGCAGCGCCTTGCCGAGGGCATCCAGCTCGTTGGCCAGCAGCGGGCCGGCGCAGGCCACCGGGGCGAAGCGGGCCACGCCGTGGGTGGAAGCCTGGGCGCGGTGGGCGGTGCCGAAGGCGTCCATCACATAGACGTCGCACAGCGCCGCCATGCGCTTGGACAGCGCCTCGTCGTCTTTCTTTTCGCCCTTGTTGAAGCGCACGTTCTCGCACAGCACCACCTGGCCGTCTTCCAGGTCGACGCCGTCGAGCCAGTCCTTCGCCAGCGGCACCTCCTGGCCCAGCAACTGACCGAGGTGCTCGGCCACCGGCTTGAGGGAGTACTGTTCTTCGTACTCGCCCTCGGTGGGCCGGCCCAGGTGCGAGAGCAACATGACGCGGGCGCCGGCTTCCACGGCGTGGCGGATGGTCGGCAACGAGGCGCGGATGCGGGCGTCGCTGGTGACCTTGCCGTCCTTCACCGGCACGTTGAGATCTTCGCGGATCAGCACCCGTTTACCCTTCAGGTCCAGGTCGGTCATGCGTTTGAAGTTCATCGTCTTGCTACCTCGTTAATGATCACTGGGCACCGGCCAGTGCCGCCACCCAGTCGAGCAGGCGGTTGGCGTAGCCCCATTCGTTGTCGTACCAGGCCACCACTTGCACCATTTCGCCCTGCACCCGCGTCTGCGTGGCGTCAACGATGGCGGATTCGGCCCGGTGATTGAAATCCACGCTCACCAGGGGTTCGTCGTTGTAGCCGATCAACCCGGGTTGTTGCTGGGACAGGGCCCGCAGCCAGGGGTTCAGGGCTTCCGGCGGCGGGGTGCGGTCGAGCAGCAGGGTGAGCTCCACCATGGCCACGTTGAGCGTCGGCACGCGGATCGAGTGGCCGGTGATGCGGCCGTCCAGGGCCGGCAGCACGTTCTGCACCGCCTTGATGGCGCTGCTGGTGGTGGGAATGATGTTCTGGGCGCCGGCGCGGCCGCGGCGCGGGTCCCGGTGCACATGGTCGAGCAGGGTCTGGTCCGAGGTGTAGGCGTGGATTTCCTTCATCAACGCCTGACGGACGCCGAACTCCCGGTCCAGGGCCGCCAGCACCGGGGCGATGCAGTGGGTGGTGCAGGACGCCGCCGACAGCACCCGGCTGTCCGGCTTGAGCGCCTCGTGATTGACGCCGTAGACGATGGTCTGGTCGGCGTAATCGAACGGCACCGCGCCGACGATCACCCGGCCGGCGCCGGCGGTCAGGTGGCGGGCGGCGTCATCACGGGCGCGGAAGCCGCCGGAGCACTCCAGCACCACGTCCACGCCCAGCTCCGCCCAGGGTAGCTGTTCCGGCTCCGGCTCGCTGAACAGACGCGGCGCCTGGTCGCCGATGCGCAGGCAGCCGTCCACCAGCTCCGCCGGCGCGTTGAGCCGGCCGTGGGTGGTGTCGTAGCGGGTCAGGTAGAGCAGGTCCTCGGCCCGGCCCAGGTCGTTGATCGCCACCAGCCGCACGGGCAGGGCGTTGCCCGCCGCTTCCCGCTCCGCCAGGGCGCGGACGAAGGAGCGACCGATGCGGCCATAGCCATTGATCGCGATCTTTAACATAGGGACCGAACGTCGGGCGCCGGACTCTGGGGTCTCAAATCACACTCTCCACGGCGGCCTGCACCGCCTCGGCGGTAATGTTGAAGTGCTTGTAGAGGTCGCCGGCGGGCGCCGAGGCGCCGAAGCCGGTCATGCCCACGATTTTGCCGTCCAGGCCGGTGAAGCGGTACCAGTAATCGGTGATGCCCGCTTCCACGGCCACCCGGGCGCGCACCGCCGCCGGCAGCACCGCTTCCTGGTAGTCGCTGCTCTGCGACAGGAAGGCGTCGACGCTGGGCATGGACACCACGCGCACGTTCTTGCCGGCGGCGCCCAGGGCCTCGGCGGCCTGCACCGCCAGCTCCACTTCCGAGCCGGTGGCGATGATGATCGCTTCGGGCTGGCCGTCGCCGGTCTGCAGCAGGGTGTAGCCGCCCTTGGCCACGTTGGCCAGCACCGCGTCGTCGCGGTCCATACAGGGCAGACCCTGGCGCGAGAAGATCAGCGCGGTGGGGCCGTCGTCGCGCTTCACCGCGTGCTTCCAGGCCACCGCGGTTTCCACCGTGTCGCAGGGCCGCCAGGTGCTCAGATTGGGCGTCATGCGCAGGTTGGCGATCTGCTCGATGGGCTGGTGCGTGGGGCCGTCCTCGCCCAGGCCGATGGAATCGTGGGTGTAGACCAGGATGTTGGGCTGGTGCATCAGCGCCGCCATGCGCACCGCGTTGCGGGCGTATTCCATGAAGGTCAGGAAGGTGCCGCCGTAGGGGCGCAGGCCGCCGTGCAGGCAGATGCCGTTCATGGCGGCGGTCATGCCGAACTCGCGCACCCCGTAATGGATGTAGTTGCCGCTGCAGTCGTCGGCGCTGATCGAAGTGCAGCCTTTCCAGACGGTGTTGTTGGAGCCGCCCAGGTCGGCGGAGCCGCCGGTCAGTTCCGGCAGGCCCGGGCCGAACGCGTCCAGGGTGTTCTGGCTGGCCTTGCGGCTGGCCACTTTTTCCTTGGCCTGCTGGCACTCGGCGATGAACGCGTCGGCGCGCTGGTCGAAGTCCGCCGGCAGCTCACCGCGCATGCGGCGCAGGAATTCATCGGCCAGCTCCGGGAACTCGGCGCGGTAGGCGTCGAAGCGCTGCTGCCAGGCAGCTTCTTTCTCGGCGCCGGCGTCGTGGGCGTCCCAGGCGTTGCGGATCTCGTCGGGAATCTCGAAGGGGCCGTGCTTCCAGCCCAGGGCCTCGCGGGTGAGCGCCACTTCGTCGTCGCCCAGGGCGGCGCCGTGGGACTCTTCCTTACCCTGCTTGTTGGGGCTGCCGAAACCGATGATGGTCTTGCAGCAGATCAGGGTGGGCTGGTCGGTGTTCTTGCGCGCGTTCTCGATCGCCAGCTTCACTTCCTGGGCGCTGTGGCCGTCCACATTGGGGATCACGTGCCAGCCGTAGGCGCGGAAGCGCTCCACGGTGTCGTCGGTGAACCAGCCTTCCACCTCGCCGTCGATGGAGATGCCGTTGTCGTCGTAGAAGGCCACCAGCTTGCCCAGCCCCAGGGTGCCGGCCAGCGACGCGGCTTCGTGGGAGATGCCCTCCATCATGCAGCCGTCACCCATGAAGCAGTAGGTATTGTGGTCGACGATGGCGTGGCCGTCGCGGTTGAACTGGGCGGCCATCATCTTCTCCGCGATGGCCATGCCCACGGCGTTGGCGAACCCCTGGCCCAGCGGGCCGGTGGTGGTCTCGATGCCGGGCGCGTCGCCGAATTCCGGGTGGCCTGCGGTGGGGCTGCCGAGCTGCCGGAAGTTTTTCAGGTCGTCCAGGCTGACGCCGTAGCCGGTCAGGTGCAGCAGGCTGTAGAGCAGCATGGAGCCGTGGCCGTTGGAGAGCACGAACCGGTCGCGGTCGACCCAGTGCGGGTTGGCCGGGTTGTGCTTCAAGAAGCCGCGCCACAGCACTTCGGCGATATCCGCCATGCCCATGGGGGCGCCCGGGTGACCAGACTTGGCTTTCTGTACCGCATCCATGCTCAGGGCACGGATAGCATTGGCGAGATCACGGGCAGCGGGGGCTGACGACATGCACGGCTCCTGAACGATTTTTGACCAGAGGTGTGAAAAGGGGCGCTATTGTCGCCCAAGCCCGGGATGGGGGCAAACCCCAGAGCGCGATGCGCTCCGGGGTTTGCCCCGCTACAAGCTTCAAGCTTCAAGCCGCAAGCAGGCCGAGGCTTGTAGCTTGCGGCTTGAAGCTTGTAGCCCCGCCATCTATATCAATAAACTTTGATGCAGCCCAGAACGTTCGCTACACTCGCCCTCATGTCTTTACACCCGGCACCGCAGGAACAGGATCTGGACAGCCTGGCGGCCTTTCTGAAGGCGGCCGGCGATCCGCTGCGCCTGGAGGTTCTGCAGGTGCTGGGCCAGAACAGCTTCGGGGTGCTGGAGCTGTGCGAAATCATGGCGATCAAGCAGTCGGGCATGAGCCACCATTTAAAGGTGCTGGCCCAGGGCGGCCTGGTGGAGCGCCGCCGGGAGGGCAACTCGATCTTCTACCGGCGCCGCCTGCCGCCGTCGGACGCCGCCACCGGGCCGCTGCAGAGCGCCCTGTTCGAGCGGCTCGACGCCACGCCGGCGGACCCGGTCACCCGGCAGCGGCTGGCCGGCGTGCAGGCGCAGCGCGCCGCCCAGAGCCGGGCGTTTTTTGCCCGGCACGCGGACGACCTGGCCCGGCATCAGGATTTGATCGCCGAGCACGACCAGTACGCGGAGCAGGCCTGTGAGTTGCTGGATCGGGCCGCCAACAACCGGGAGCCCGGCGAACGGCGCGGCATCGCGCTGGAGATCGGCCCCGGCGAGGGGCGCTTCCTGGCGCCGCTGGCGAGCCGCTTCGAGCGAGTGCTGGCGCTGGATAACGCCGAGGTGATGCTGGCCCGGGCCCGGGAACGGGTGACCGGCCAGGGGCTGGACAATGTGGAGCTGGTGTTGGGGGAGTGGCCGGAACACGGCGCCCTTTTACCCCGGGTCGACGCGGTGGTGGTCAATATGGTGCTGCACCACCTGCCCTCGCCCTCCGCCGCCCTGGAGGCGGCGGCCCGGCAATTGAACGACGGCGGCGTATTGGTGATCACCGATCTGTGCCGCCACAACCAGCGTTGGGCGGTGGACGCCTGCGGGGATTTCTGGCTCGGTTTCGAAGAAGCCGATCTGGTGAGTTGGGCCGGCCGCGCCGGTCTGGTATTGCGCGAGAGCCTGTTTCTCGCCATGCGTAACGGTTTTCAGGTGCAGGTGCGCAGCTTTCAGCGCGTCACCGCGCATCCATCAAAAAGGGAGCAATCCGGTAATGAGTGAATACAGCATCTTTACCTCCGAGTCGGTCTCCGAAGGCCATCCGGATAAAATGGCCGACCAGATCTCGGACGCGGTCCTCGACGCCATCATCGCCGACGACCCCCACGCCCGCGTGGCCGTGGAGACCATGGTCAAGACCGGTATGGCCATCGTTGCCGGCGAAGTGCGCACCAGCACCTATGTGGAACTGGAAGACATCGTCCGCCAGGTGATTCTGGACATCGGCTACGACAGCTCCGACGTGGGCTTCGACGGCGCCACCTGCGCGGTGCTCAACGGCATCGGCAAGCAGTCCGCGGACATCGCCGTGGGCGTCGACGAAGCCGAGAACAAGGAACAGGGCGCCGGCGACCAGGGCCTGATGTTCGGCTACGCCACCAACGAAACCGACACGCTGATGCCGGCGCCGATCTACTTCTCCCACCGGCTGGTGGAGCGCCAGGCGGAGCTGCGCAAGAGCGGCCGGCTCGGCTGGCTGCGCCCGGACGCCAAGAGCCAGGTAACCCTGCGCTATGAAAACGGCAAGCCGGTGGCGGTGGACGCGGTGGTGTTGTCCACTCAGCACTCCCCGGACATCAAGCTGGCGGATCTGCGCGAAGCGGTGATGGAAGAGATCGTCAAGCCGGTGCTGCCGTCCGAATGGCTGCACGGCGACACCCAGTACCACATCAACCCCACCGGCAACTTCGTGATCGGCGGGCCGATGGGCGACTGCGGCCTCACCGGGCGCAAGATCATCGTCGACACCTACGGCGGCATGGCCCGCCACGGCGGCGGCGCCTTCTCCGGCAAGGACCCGTCCAAGGTGGACCGTTCCGCCGCCTACGCCGGCCGTTACGTGGCCAAGAACATCGTCGCCGCCGGCCTGGCCGACAAGTGCGAGATTCAGATCAGCTACGCCATCGGCGTGGCCGAGCCGACCTCCATCTCGGTGAACACCTTCGGCACCGGCAAGCTGGACGACAACCGCATCGCCGCCCTGGTGCGCGAGCACTTCGACCTGCGCCCGCGCGGCATCATCGAGATGCTCGACCTGCGCCGGCCGATCTACCGGCCCACCGCCAGCTACGGCCACTTCGGCCGCGAAGGCTTCAGCTGGGAAAACACCGACAAAGCGGCCGCCCTGAAAGCGGCCCTTTAAACGAATCTGGAGAGACCCATGAACGCAAAAGCGGAAACGTTGCAGGACTATAAAGTCGCGGATATTTCCCTGGCCAAGTACGGTCGCGCGGAGATCGACATCGCCGAAACCGAAATGCCGGCACTGATGGCGATCCGGGAAAAATACCGCGCCGAACAGCCGCTCAAGGGCGCGCGCATCATCGGCTGTATCCACATGACCATCCAGACCGCGGTGCTGATCGAAACGCTGAAGGCGCTGGGCGCGGAAGTGCGCTGGTCCTCGTGCAACATCTTCTCCACCCAGGACCACGCCGCCGCCGCCATGGCCGCCGCCGGCGTGCCGGTGTTCGCCTGGAAGGGCGAGACCGAGGAAGAGTACATGTGGTGCATCGAGCAGACCTGCCGCGACGGCGAAGGCAACCTGTGGGACGCCAACATGATTCTGGATGACGGCGGCGACCTGACCGGCTACATCCACGAGACCTACCCGGAGATGCTGGACAAGATCCACGGCATCACCGAAGAGACCACCACCGGCGTGCACCGCCTTTACGAGATGCTCAAGCAGGGCACCCTGAAAGTGCCGGCGGTGAACGTCAACGACTCGGTCACCAAGAGCAAGAACGACAACAAATACGGTTGCCGCCACTCGCTCAACGACGCCATCAAACGCGCCACCGACCACCTGCTGTCCGGCAAGAAGGCGCTGGTGATCGGCTACGGCGACGTGGGCAAGGGCTCCGCCCAGTCCCTGCGCCAGGAAGGCATGATCGTGAAGATCACCGAAATCGATCCGATCTGCGCCATGCAGGCCTGCATGGACGGCTTCGAAGTGGTCAGCGCCTACAAAGACGGCGTTAACGACGGCACCGAAGCCTCCATCAACAAGGAGCTGCTGGGCACCACCGACATGCTGGTCACCACCACCGGCAACTACGACGTGTGCGACGCCAACATGCTCAAGGCGCTGAAGAAAGGCGCGGTGGTCTGCAACATCGGCCACTTCGACAACGAAGTGGACACCGCCTTCATGCGCAAGACCTGGGAATGGGAAGAAGTGAAGCCGCAGGTGCACAAAGTGTGGCGCGACAAGAAAAACCAGGACTTCCTGCTGCTGCTCTCGGAAGGCCGCCTGGTCAACCTGGGCAACGCCACCGGTCACCCCAGCCGCATCATGGACGGCTCCTTCGCCAACCAGGTGCTGGCGCAGATGTACCTGTTCGACCAGGGCTACGCCGGTCACTCCGACACGGTGAAGGAGAAGATGCTCAAGGTGGAAGTGCTGCCCAAGCATCTGGACGAGGAAGTGGCCCGCTACATGGTGCAGGGCTTCGGCGGTGTGGTCACCCAACTCACCGACAAGCAGGCCGGCTATATCGGCGTGGACGTCAACGGCCCCTTCAAGCCGGACCACTACAAGTACTAAGGCGTTTTTGAATCATGTCCAAACGCATCAGCTTTGAGTTTTTCCCGCCCAAGACCGAGCAGGGGCGGGAAAAACTCCTGAACACCCAGCAAAAGCTGCTGGCCAAGAAGCCGGAGTTTTTCTCCTGCACCTTCGGCGCCGGCGGCTCCACGCGGGACTACACCCGGCAAATGGTCGACCTGCTGCGCGAGCAGCACGCCGACACCGCGCCGCACCTGAGCTGCATCGGCCAGAGCCGTGACGAGATCATGGAGCTGGTCAACGGCTACAAGGAAAGCGGCGTGCGCCGGATCGTGGCGCTGCGCGGCGACCTGCCCTCCGGCATGGGCTACGCGCAGAGCGAAGTGAAGTACGCCGACGATCTGGTGGCCCTGATCCGCGAGGAAACCGGCGACCATTTCCATCTGGAAGTGGCCGCCTACCCGGAGAATCACCCGCAGTCGCGCAGCTTCGACGACGATATCGCGCACTTTCAGCGCAAGATCAGCGCCGGCGCCGACAGCGGCATTACCCAGTACTTCTACAACGCCGACGCCTACGGCTACTACATGGACGAGCTGCGCCGGCGCGGTTGCGACGCGCCGGTCTACCCGGGCGTGATGCCGATTCTCAACGTCGCCAATCTGTTCCGCTTTTCCGATAACTGCGGCGCCGATATCCCGCGCTGGCTGCGCAGCCGTCTGGACGACATCCGCGACGACGAGCAGGCGGTGAAAGCGTTCGGCGAGGAAGTGGTGACCCGCCTCTGCGAGCGCCTGCTGGCGATGGGCGCCCCGGGCCTGCACTTCTACACCATGAACCAGTCCGGCCCGATTCTGCGGGTGCTGGATAACCTGGGGCTTTAAGCGTCAAGCTTTAAGCCGAAGGTCTGGACCGGGGAGTGTTGCAGGTCACACTTTTTACGCTAGACTGCGATGAAAAGGGGTGAATAATTATGAGAATCGGTCTGGTCGTTGATTCCGGCTGCGATCTTCCCAAATCCTTTATCGATGAACACGGCATTCTGATCCTCCCGGTCTCCATCCGGCTCGGGGATCAGATCATCGTTGATGAACGGGATCCGGAACGCACCCGTCAGTTTTACGCCACCGAGGCGTCCGAGAAAGCCCATGGCGCGGAATCCATCCCGTTCACCATGGAGCAGATCAAAGCGCTGTTCCTGGACAAGGTGGTGGTGGATTTCGACTACGCCCTGGTGCAGACGGTGCCGAAAAGCCGCAGCCCGATTTTCACCAACGCCACCGAGGCCTCCCACGCCATCCTGCGTGAGTACAAGCCGATCCGGAAGCAGGCCGGCGTGGAAGGGCCCTTCGCCCTGCGCGTCACCGACAGCCAGACCCTGTTCGCCGGCCAGGGCGCCCTGGCGGCGGAAACCATGCGGCTGATCCAAAGCGGCATGAAAATCACCGAAATCCGGCAAAGCGTGGAAGTGCTGGCCTCCAAGGCCACCGGCTACGCGGTGGTGCCGGACATCTACTACCTGCACAAGCGCGCCAAGAAACGCGGCGACAAGAGCGTCAGCTGGGCCGGCGCGATTCTCGGCAATGCCCTGGACATCAAACCGGTGCTCTGCGCCCGCCAGGACGAGACCTTCCCGGTGGCCAAGATGCGCGGCTTCGACGCCGGCGTGGAGGCCATGTTCCGGCACGGCGCCCGCTGTATCGAGCGCGGCCTGATGGCGCCGGTGGTGTGCGTGAGCTACGCCGGCGACGAAAGCCGCATCCGCCAGATGCCCGGCTTCGACCGCCTGGCCGAGGCCGCCAAGCGCCACAAGGTGGAGCTGCTGACCAGCAGCATGGGCCTGACCGGCGCGGTGAATATCGGCCCGGGCGCGCTCAGCATCGGCATGATCGTCGACGACCCCGCCTTCACCACCGAATAAACCGGTTGTTTTGTGGGGGGCGGGCCCGCCGCCCTCACCCACCATTGATGAATCCGCGGTTAGCGTAATCCACAGTCATAACCGTGGAGTTCCTTGATGAGATTAGCCCTGCTGTTTCTTTGCACGCTGGCGGTCACCGGCTGTGTGCGCCATCTGGGCGCGCCGGAGGGCGAGCCGCCGGCGCTGCCCGATTTCGACGTCACGGTGATCGAGGATCGGGTTTACACCCCCGACGACTGGCCGCAAACGCTGCATGCGGACATCTACCGCCCGGAGCCGCCCGGCCGGTATCCGACGGTGCTGGTGGTGCATGGCGGCGGCTGGGAACGGCGCTCGCCGGAGGACACGGCGGGGCTTGCCAGGCAACTGGCCGAGCAGGGCTTCGTGGTGGTGAACATCGAATACCGCTTCGCCCCGGAGTACACCTTCCCGGCGCAGCTCCACGACCTGCAGATGGCGATGCGCTGGCTGCACGTGCACGCGGACGACTACGGCATCGACCGGTCGCGGGTGGGCGCCTGGGGCTATTCGTCCGGCGCCCACCTGGTGACGCTGCTGGCCACTGTGGCGGCGGATACGGACAGCCCGCTGAACGAACCCTACGGCGGTCCGGTCACCCGGCCGCGGGCGGTGGTGGCCGGCGGTACACCCACGGATCTGCGCAAGTTCGAGGGCGGCACCCTGGTACCGCAGTTCCTGGGCGGCCCGCAGGAGAGCAACGCCGCCACCTACGCGGCCGCCTCGCCGGTCACCCATGTGGGCGCCGACACGCCGCCGCATCTTCTCTACCACGGTACCCTGGATTCGGTGGTGCCGGTGGACCACGCGGAGGACTACCGCACCGCGCTCAACGCCAACGGCGTCGACAACGAACTGCTGCTGTTGCGCGGCAAGGGCCATGTGGCGGCGTTTCTGTTCGGCGGGGCCGCCGAGGACGCCGGGGCCGCGTTCCTGGCCCGCACCCTGACACCCGCCCATTAAAAAGCCCCGGGGAAAACCCCGGGGCTTGCTCACAACCCAAATATGCAAAAGATAGCGTTCCGCTAGCTCGCCCCCGCATTGTGGGGGCCAACCCGGCGGAACGCTTGCACGCTTGTTTCCCGCCCCGTTGATGATTCGTCCCGCGGGCCTTTTCGCTCAGAGACTGAGCAGCCAATCGCGAAACTCCGGCCGCGACGGCCCGTCGCCGTCCGCCCGTAAACGGCGGGCGCGGGCGGAGCGGCCCTGCTCCATGGCCTCACCGGGGGTCATGCCGAAACGCTGGCGGAACAGGCGGCAGAAATGGCTCTGGCTGTCGAAGCCGCACTCCAGCGCCACCTCCACCAGACGCCGCTGCCCCAGATCACGCTCGGCAAGCTCGCGGAACGCCCGGTCCAGGCGCTGTTCGCGGATATAGCCGGCGACACCACCGAACGGCTCGAACAGCCGGTAAAGCCGGGTGCGCGACAGGCCGAAACGCCGGCACAGCCGCGCCGGCCCCAGCCCCGGGTCGTCCAGGTTGTGAACGATGAACGCCCGCACCGCGTCGCGGGCGGCGTCCTCGAACGGCATCGCCGCGTCTTCGCGCACCGGGCCCTGGCAGAAGGCGCCGGCCACCGCGCCCACCAGGGTGCGGTTGATGGCCGGCAGGTCGTCCACGGAAGCGTCCGCGAGCGTCTCCCAGACACTGGATAGATGATTGGCGAGAATATTGGCCAGCGGGGTGCCGGAGCGCGGCGCGAGGGTCTCCAGGCCCAGCCCCATATCCAGCAGGCTGATGTCGCCGGGGCCCACCTGCACCTTGCGGTCACCGTTGTAGCCCTGGTAACCGCCGTGGGTGTACAGCTGCACCAGCAGGTGATCGTCCGAGGTGCGCCGGTCCCGCTGGAAGTGCAGGGGCGTGAACTCACTGCGCGCGATCAGCGTCTGGCCGAGATTGAAACTCTCCAGCCGGCCCTGGAATTCACGGCCGCCGGGTTCCCGGGCGGCGCGGCAATCGAACAGGGGCTCGACGCTCTGACGCCAGATTTCCAGGCGCTCATCACGGTCGAACTGAAGGGCATCAAGCTTATCGTGGGGAATTCGCTCCATGCCCGCATGCTAGAGCCTGACGGGCGCTTTGTCTCGCCCGCCGTCAGTCCCAGTCCGGGGCGAAATCCGGGTCGGCGATACGCTCGTTCCGGTTCAGGGCCTCGATGGCGTCCATGTCCGCCTGCTCCAGCGTGATATCCAACGCCGCCATGTTGGCTTTCAGGTGCGCTTCCTTGGTGGACGAGGGAATCACCACGATGTCTTTCTGGTGCAGCCAGGCAAGCACCACCTGGGCGGCGGAGGCGTCGTACTTCTCACCCAGTTTCTTGAGGGTCGGGTCCTCCAGCACCTTGCCCACCGCCAGCGGCATGTAGGCGGTCACGGTGAGACCGGCGCGCTGAATCGCGTCGACCACCTTGCGGTTGGTCAGGAAGGGGTGCACTTCCACCTGGTTGGTGACCAGTTCCTCGCCGCCGGGCACGCTGAGCGCCCGTTCCAGTTGCGCCACGGTGAAGTTGGAGACGCCCACGTTCTTGGCCAGGCCCTGCTTTTTGGCCTCGGCCAGGGCGCCGATGTATTCGTCCATGGGCACTTCGTCGTTGGGGCTCGGCCAGTGGATCAGGGCCAGGTCCACCGCGTCCACGCGCAACCGGTTCACGCTTTCCTGCAAACTTTGTAAAAGGTCGTCGTGCTGCAGCCGGTCGTGCCAGATTTTGGTGGTCAGGAAGACCTCGTCGCGGGGTACATCATGGGCGTCCAGGGCGGCGCCCACGGTCTCTTCGTTCTCGTACATCTGGGCGGTGTCGATGTGGCGGTAGCCCAGGTCCAGGGCCTTGTGGATGCTGCCCATCAGCGGCTCGCCCTTGAGCCGGAAGGTGCCCAGCCCCAGGGCCGGGAGGGTTGCCTTGGCCATGTTCTCTCCTTGCGTTCGTGGCTTGTCTGACCTCTACCTGATGATGGAGGCGGCCGCTTTCAAGCGTGCCCGCCCATGCCGGCCACCAGGAAGTCCACGAACTGGCGCACCTTGGGGGACAGATGCCGGTGGCGCGGATAGACCACCCAGACCGCCGTGTGGGTGCAGGCGTGGGCGTCCAGCACCGACACCAGCTCGCCCCGTTCGAGGCCCTCGCGCACGTAGTAGTCCGGCAGCTGGGCCAGCCCCAGCCCCTTGTGCACCGCATCCAGCAGCGCCAGGCCGGAATTGGCCCGCCAGTTGCCCTCCACCCGCCAGGCCCGGTGCTGGCCGTCCAGGTCGAAGGTCCAGTGGTCGGCGGAACCGAGCAGGCAGTTGTGGCCGGCCAGCTCACCCAGGGTGTGGGGCCGCGGGTGGCGCTGGAAATAGTCCGCCGACCCGACCACGTACTCCCGGCGCGGGCACAGTTTGCGGGCGATCAGCGAGGAATCGGGCAGGGCGCCGGTGCGCACCGCCACGTCGAAGCCTTCGTCGACGATGTCCACCGGCCGGTTGGTGAAGTCCATGCGCACCGACAGCTGCGGGTGCTCGGCGAGGAAATCGTTGACCAGCGGGGCGATGAATTTCTCGCCGAAGGTGGTGGCGCAGGTGAGCTTGAGCACGCCGGTGGGCCGGCGCTGGTAGTCGCTGATCGCGGTGAGCGCCTCCTGGAAGCCGTCGAACAGCTGGGCGCAGTGCTCGAAGTAGACGGCGCCGGCGTCGGTGAGCCGCAGGCGGCGGGTGGTGCGGTAGAGCAGCTGGGTGCCGAGCTGGGTCTCCAGGCGCGCCACCAGACGGCTCACGTGGGAGCTGGAGACCCCCAGGCCCCGGGCCGCGCCGGCGAAGGATTCGTATCTCACCACCTCGACGAAGGCCTCGATGCGATCCCAGTGCTGCATTGTTGCTCCTGAGCAATAATCTATTGCGAAATAATGCCTTAAGAGGGCGAAGCGGCGCCAGTACACTGAGCCGAAGATCCGACGCGAGACGTCCTGACTGTTACGGAGAAAAGCATGAAATCGAGAGCCGCCGTCGCCTGGGAAGCAGGCAAACCCCTGGTGATTGAAGAGATCGACGTGGCCGGCCCGAAAGCCGGTGAAGTGCTGGTGCAGATCGTCGCCACCGGCGTCTGCCACACCGACGCCTACACCCTGTCCGGGAAGGACCCGGAGGGGCTGTTTCCGTCCGTGTTCGGCCACGAGGGCGCGGGCATCGTCCAGGAGGTGGGCGAAGGCGTCACCAGCGTCAAACCCGGCGACCATGTGATTCCGCTCTACACCGCCGAGTGCGGCAAATGTAAGTTCTGCCTGTCCGGCAAGACCAACCTGTGCTCCGCGGTGCGCGCCACCCAGGGCCAGGGCCTGATGCCCGACGGCACCCGCCGCTTCTCCCTGAACGGCACCGAGCTGAACCACTACATGGGCACCAGCACCTTCTCCGAGTACACCGTGGTACCGGAAGTGTCCCTGGCCAAGGTGAGCAAGGAAGCGCCGCTGGACAAGATCTGCCTGCTCGGCTGCGGCGTCACCACCGGCATCGGCGCGGTGCTGAACACGGCCAAGGTGGAGCCGGGCTCCACGGTGGCGGTGTTCGGCATGGGCGGCATCGGCCTGTCGGTGATTCAGGGCGCGGTGATGGCGAAGGCGGAACGGATCATCGCCATCGACGTGAACAACGACAAAGAGAAGATCGCCCGCCAGTTTGGCGCCACCGACTTCATCAACCCCAAGGATTACAGCAACTCGATCCAGGAAGTGATCGTCGAGCTCACCGACGGCGGCGTGGACTACTCCTTCGAGTGCATCGGCAACGTCAACGTGATGCGCTCGGCGCTGGAGTGCTGCCACAAGGGCTGGGGCGAATCGATCATCATCGGCGTGGCCGGCGCCGGCGAGGAGATCAGCACCCGCCCGTTCCAGCTGGTCACCGGCCGGGTCTGGAAGGGCTCCGCGTTCGGCGGCGTGAAAGGCCGCACCGAGCTGCCCGGCTACGTGGACCGCTACATGAAGGGCGAGATCAAGATCGACGAGTTCGTCACCCACACCATGCCGCTGGATGACATCAACAAAGCGTTCGATCTGATGCACGAAGGCAAAAGCATCCGGTCGGTCATTCTGTACTGAAGCTGCAAGCGACAAGCTTCAAGCTGCAAGCTGCAAGTAGGCCGTGCTGGAGAAAAGGCATCGCCGGTCAATAGACAGTTGCAAGTTACAAGTTGAAAGTTGAAACGCGGAGTGGGCCTTGCCGGCTGCAGGGCCGTGCCCGCGTTTGCAACTTGAAACTTGCAACTTGCTCGCGCCTCGCCTGCGGCACGGCCTTTCCCCCAGCACGGCCTACTTGCAGCTTGAAGCTTGCGACTTGAAGCCCGCCCATCGAACACAACGAGGGATCCGCCATGACAACGTCTGACGAACTGGAACTGGTATCCGCCACCAAATCCTTCGGCGGCTGGCTGAAGCGCTACAAGCACCACAGCAAGGTGCTCGGCTGCGAGATGATCTTCGCCATCTACCTGCCGCCGGCGGCGGAGGAGCAGGACGTGCCGCTGCTGTGGTGGCTGTCCGGACTGACCTGCACGGATGAAAACTTCATGCAGAAAGCCGGCGCCCACGGCACCGCCGCGGAGCTGGGCCTGGCGATCGTCTGCCCGGACACCAGCCCGCGCGGCACCGACCTGCCCGGCGAGCACGACAGCTACGACTTCGGCTCCGGCGCCGGCTTCTACGTGAACGCCACCGAGGCACCCTGGAACCGCCATTACCGCATGTACGACTACGTTACCGAAGAGCTGCCGGCGCTGGTGGCCCGGCACTTTCCGCTCAACGGCCAGCAGTCGATCAGCGGCCATTCCATGGGCGGCCACGGCGCGCTGGTGTGCGCGCTCAAGCACCCGGAGCGCTACGCCTCGGTGTCCGCGTTCGCGCCCATCGCCAACCCGACGCAATGCCCCTGGGGCGAGAAAGCGCTGGGCGGCTACCTGGGTGACGACCGTGAGGCCTGGGAGGAATGGGACGCCTGCGAACTGATCGCCACCGGCGCCCCGGCGCCGGCGGAAATCAAGGTGGACCAGGGTGAGGCGGATAACTTCTACCAGGACGGGCAGCTACGCCCGGAAGCCCTGGAAGCGGCCTGCAAGAAAGCCGGCGTGCCGCTGACTCTGCGCATGCTGCCGGGGTACGATCACTCCTACTTCTTTATCGCCAGCTTTATCGACGACCACCTGCGCTATCACGCGCACCATCTGCGTAGCGGCTGACTTGTAGGAGCGGGCCCAGCCCGCTCTTGGTGAGACGTCCTATTCCGCCGACAGCGCGTCGAGCAGCAGCAGGCTGTTGGCTTTCACGGCGGTGGTGATGGCCAGGCGCGGGTTGATGATTTCAAACTTGGGATTGTGATTCATCGGCGGCAGCTCGCCGGTCGCCATGTAATTTTTGACCACGTCCGGGGCGCCGCCGCCCACTTCCATGAACAGGGTCTGCGTGTCCTCAATGCCGGCCACCAGCATGGGGAAATCCTCGGAGCCCATCACCGGCGGGAAGCCGGGCATCAGCACCTCTTTGCCGAGGCCGGCGGCCAGGGTTTGCTGGGCCTGTTCGGCCAGGGCCTCGTCGTTGTAGACCGGTTCGGAGTACCCCTTGAGGGTGTATTCCGGCATCTTCTCGTCGGCGACGCCGGCGGCTCGGGCGATGCCGTTGGTTTCCCGTTTGATGGCTTCGATCATCTGTTCGCGCACCGGCTTTTCGTACCAGCGCAGGTTGAGCTTGAGAGTGCCGTTGTCCGGGATCACGTTGTTGGCTTCGCCGATCTGGCTGGCGCCCACGGTGAGCACCGCCGGTTTCTGCGGATCCACGTTGCGGCTGACGATGGTCTGGTAGGCCATCACCGAGCGCGCGCCCATCACCACCGGGTCGACGGTATTCTGCGGCGAGGAGCCGTGGCCGCCGACGCCGTGCAGGGTGACGTCGAGCTGGTCGCTGCCGGCCATGCGGCGTCCGGCGCGCACCGCCACGGTGCCGGCGGGCCACACCGGGAACACATGGGCGCTGATCAGCAGCTCCGGCTTGGGCACCCGGTCGTAGAGGCCGTCGTCGACCATGGCCTGGGCGCCCTGGATCAGCTCTTCCGCCGGCTGGGCGATCAGCACCAGGGTGCCGGCCCAGGCGTCGCGGGTCTCTCGCATCACTTCGGCGATGCCCAGCAGCCAGCTGACGTGGGCGTCGTGGCCGCAGGCGTGGGCGACGTGGGTTTTGCTGCCGTCATCGAGCGTGACCTGCTTGCGGCTGGCGTAGTCCAGGCCGGTGTCCTCCTTCACCGGCAGGCCGTCCATGTCGCTGCGGAACATCACCACCGGGCCGTCGCCGTTTTTCAGCACCGCCGCCACGCCGGTGCCGCCGATGCCGGTGTGCACCTGGTAGCCCAGTTTCTTGAGGCGTTTGCTCACCAGTTTGGCGGTTTCGGTCTCCTGGAAGCCCAGTTCCGGGTTGGCGTGCAGGTGTTTGAAGGTGCTCACCAGGCGGTCGGCCTGGGCTTCGGCCAGTTCGGTGATGCGTTGGGTGGTGTCGGCCAGGGCGGGGGTGGTCATTGCGGTGAGTACGAGGACCGCCGCGAGGGCGGCGCGATGTAGAGTTGTTAGCATTTTTTGTCTCTCCCGATGGGTCGTTGTTGTTTGTTTAGAGTCGCTTTTGGCGAGGTCTCTGGGATCCTGCCGGCCGGCTTTGCCGGCCTTTCGCGGGCGGGGCCCGCTCCCACAGCCCGCTCGCACAGGCCGCCCACACATGGCTACCGGGAGCCCGCGAGGGCGCGGCGGTAGCCGAGCCAGGCCATGGCGCCGGCGAGGGCGTTGCCGAGGGCGGCGCCGATCGCCAGACCGGTGAGGCCGCCGAGCCAGGCGCCCAGGGACAGCAGCGGCAGGTAGCAGGCGAACAGGCGCAGGAAGGAGATGGTCATGGCGCGCACCGGCCAGCCCAGGGCGTTACTGGCGGAGACCACCAGCATACAGACGCCCAGCAGGCCGTAGCTGGGCGGCAGGAAGCGGATCAGCACGGTGAGGTGGTCACGCACGGCGCCGTCTTCCACCAGCAGGCCGGCCAGGGGCGCGGCCAGCGCCGCCAGCACCAGCCCCAGGCCCAGCTGCCAGAACACCACCATGCGCGCGGCGGTGGCCATCACCCGCTCCACTTCCTGCCAGCGGCCGCCGCCGTAGCAGCGCCCCAGCCAGGGCGGCAGGGCCATGGTCATGCCCAGCACCAGCACGATGGAGAAGCTTTCCAGGCGGCTGGTGAGGCCCCAGGCGGCCACCGCGGATTCGCCCAGCCGCGCCACCAGGCCGGTGGCGAGCATCGCCGCCAGCGGCGGCATCAGCTGGCTGATCATGGCCGGGCCGGCGATGGCGGCGAACGGGCCGGCGGACTCGCGCACTTCGCGCAGCACGTCGTCGCGCTCCAGCCAGCCGCGCCCGCGCAGCGCCAGGGCGGTGATCAGGCCGCCGGTGGAGAACGCCGCCAGGGACGCCCAGGCGGCGCCCTCCAGGCCCAGCGCCGGCACCGGCCCCAGGCCGAAGATCAGAATCGGGTCGAGCACCAGGTTCACCAGGCTGGTGACCATCATCATGGTGCCGGGGAAGCGGGTGTTGCCGTGGGCGCGGAACAGGCTGTAGCCGAAGTAGGCCATCGCCCCCACCCAGGAGGCGCACAGCTGCACCGTCCAGAACGGCCGGATCACCTCGCGCAGGCGGTCGCTGGCGCCGAGCAGCGCGAACGCCGGGTCCTGAACCGCCCACAGCAGCAGGGCCAGCGCCGCCATCACCGCGCCGCCGCCGGTGAGCACCAGCACGCCCAGGCGCCCGGCGCGCTCCTCCTGGCCGGCGCCGATGGCGCGGGAGATCAGCGCGGCGATGGCGATGCCCATGCCCACCTGGATGCCGATGGTGAGAAACACCAGCGGGAAGGTGAACGACTGGGCCGCCAGGGGCTCGGTGCCGAGGCGCGCCACGAAGACGCTGTCGACCAGGTTGAAGCCCAGCAGCGACAATACGCCCAGCGTCATCGGCCAGGTTTGCTGCCAGATCCGGCGCGACAGGCCGGTTTGCTCGTCGTCGGTCATTCGGGCGTTTCCTGGACATCGCCGGGCGCCCTTCCCTTGGCGCGCTCATAGGTGACGATGGCCGCGCCGATGCTGCCCAACAGCATGCCCACCGAACCGATAATGAACAGCCACACCCCGGCCGGTTTCAGCGACTCCCACAGGAAGAACACGCTGCCGACCACGAAGGTGGTGTTGCCCAGCAGCCCCATGGCCAGATGAAACCACTGGTATTGGTGCACGAAGGCCCGGGTGAGCGCCCAGGTGGAGTGGGCGCGCCGGGCGCTTCGGCGAACGCTTTGCGTTTTGCTCATGCGGTTGGTCCTCGTTTCCAAGGGACGGCGGAGCGGGAGACTAACACAACGCCGCTACGACCCGGCTTCCCGCCGCTAGAAGGGCTGCAGCCGGGCCGCCAGGGCGCCGCCGTCACGGCCGCGCTCCACCAGCTCAAGAAATTCGTCGCCCAGGCGGCGGCTCTCGTCGATGGCCCGGTGCCAGTACCGCTCGCGGCCTTCGTCGTCGCCCAGATAGGTTTTGAAATCGGTGCGGTCGGGCAGCTTGCCGTGGGGCAGCCGCGCCAGGTAATCGGCGGACGGCGCCACCAGCAGGGTGCGCGCCAGCCGCCCGGCGTTGCCGTTGCGCCAGCGCAGCGGCTTGTCGAACCAGCCGGGGATCACCCGGTTGGTGAAGTGCGGGTACAGCACCAGATCGTCGTCGGTGCGATACGGCAGGTCCAGGTGGTAATCCAGCAGGCCGCCGTCCCGGTAGACGCCGGCGGGGCCGCCGGGCAGGTCGCGCACGCCCTCCAGCACCATGGGGATGGCGGCGCTGGCCAGCAGGGCGGCGCGCAGGTTCTCGCCGCTCAGGCCGATGTGGTGGGTGGCGAAATCATCGAGGTCCGACAGCGGCAGCGGCGCCTCGCCGGGGTACACCAGGCCGCGCTCCATAAACACGCCCAGGGCGCGGCGGCTGAGCAGGTTGCCGCCGATCACGCCGGCCAGCCCCAGGCCGAGGCCCAGGCGGCCTTCGCCGCTGATCGGACGGCGGCTGCGGATCACCACCACCACCAGCCGGTAGTCCGGGTTGTCGAGCACCGCCGGATCGCTGTCGCCGAGCAGGTCATCAAGCATCAGGGCGCAGCGGCGGGTGACTTCACGGGGCGTAATGCCTTTGGGAAACCGCTGGGCGCTGTAGAGCTCCGCCAGGCGGCGCAGGCGGTCGGCGGCGTCCTCGCCGTCGGCGGCGCCGGCCACGGCGGCGAACCGCCAGCTGCCGATGGAGGCGCCGATCAGCGTGCGCGGGCGCGGCGCTTCGGGCAGGAACCGCCCGAAAATAGCCTGGTCCAGGCCGCTGATGCCCACGGCCTTGGGGCCGCCGGCCGCGCCGGGCACCACACTGATATCCTCGGCGCGCAGGCCGTGTTCAAGAAGGTGTTGCCGGGCCTGGGCCCCGGCGCGCAGAACCAGAGCCGGTTCGCGGGTATGAATGGCAGGCAAAACAATCCCCCGGTGTTTGTCTCCGGGGGAATGCTATCAGATGCGCTCGTGGGGGTGGCAGTAGATCACCAGTTCGCCGTCGGCATCGTCCACGTTGGTGGGTACATCCAGCGGATCGTTGACCGCCAGGATCACGTCGTAGGCGCGGCCGCCGCTTAACGAACATTCTACTCGATCAATTTCTTCTTCCGGATCGATGTCGTTTTCAACCACCACGAGATTCAGGCTGCCAGCGTCGGTGGACTGGTAGTCGGTTGCGTCGCCCAACCCCATATCTTCGACAAAATATTGACCGTCATCTGAATCGTTATAGCGCAGGTCGAAGGAAAACGTGTTGAGGATGTCCGGATCCACAGTATTGATGACCCTGAACCGAGCTGTGCCGGTTTCCACATCGCTTTGATCTTGCTGAAACAAGCCCACATCCACGGAGCCAGTGGTGAGGTCACCGTAGGAGACAGCGGTGTAGCTCGTATCATTGCTAAGCCTTGCCCGGTCGCTGAACAAACTACCGCTGCCCGGATTCACGCCCCGAATCTGCACGCTGTTGTCTTCGTTGTCGTTGGCGTCGTCGATACGGACATTCAGTTCCGGAGCATCATCCGCCCCGGAGTAGCCCACGTCGTTAACACTGTCCGACTCATCGCCTTCCACAGTGAAATCCACAGTCAGGTCACTTAGCGCGCCGCCCTGGCTGGTGATCTGATTGTAGTAGTACACCGAACTTTCCGAACGCAACGAGTCGAAAAGGCCACCCTCGTCGTCGCAGCTGGAAGCCAGGGCGGCGGCCACCACCACCGGCACGAAGAATCCCACGTTCATGTTGTTCTCCTGGTTCGTTCCTTGAGGTATGGACCCGTCAGCCGGGCCCCGGTTCCACGTTGAATTCCTGGATGAAGATTTGCCAGAAGGCGACGAACAGGCCCGCCAGCAGCGGCCCCAGCGCGAAACCGGTGATGCCGAACAGCGCCAGCCCTCCCAGAGTGGAGAACAGCACCAGATAATCCGGCAGCTTGGTGTCGCGGCCGACCAGAATCGGCCGCAGGATATTGTCCACCAGACCGATCACGATGGCGCCGAAGGCGGTCAGAATCACCGCGTCGACAATCTCGCCCACGGCATACAGATACAACGCCACCGGCACCCAGATCAAGCTCGCGCCCACCGCCGGGATCAGCGACAGCACCGCCATCACCACGCCCCAGAGCACCGCCGCCGGAATCCCCAGGAACCAGAAGATCAGGCCGCCCAGGGCGCCCTGAATGGCGGCCACCACCAGGTTGCCCTTGATGGTGGCACGGGTGATTTCAGCGAATTTGTTGAACAGCATGCGCTCGCGGTCGTCGCCCAGCGGCAGGGCGCGGATCAACATCTGAATCAGTTTGTTGCCGTCGCGGAGCAGGAAGAAGGTCAGATAGAGCATCAGACCCAGATCGATAAAGAAGCGGAAGGTGTTCTGCCCCACCGCCAGCGCCCGTTTGCCGAGAAACTGGCCGGCACTCTTCAGGCCCGCCATCACCTGATCGCCCAGGTTGGAGAAATCCACCCCGAACCGTTCCAGCCAGTGGTACGCCAGCGGGAAACCTTCCCGGAAAGTGGCGATGTACTCGCTCGGGTCCAGCCGGCCCTCCTGAAGCTTCTGGTAGACGGACAGCCCTTCGGTGATGAACGACGCCGCCACCAGCAGCACCGGAATCACCACCATCACGGTGCACACCAGCAGGGTGACCAGCGCCATCAGGGTAGGGCGGTTGGGCCATTTGGCCAGCAGCCGCTGCTGCATGGGGTAGAAAATCACCGCCACCGCGCAGGCCCAGAAAATGGGCGCGTAGAACGGCTTGAGCAACACGAAGAAGCCCAGCGTGACCAGCACCAGCAGCGCCAGAAAAGAGTTCTGCTGTAACGGGGGGCGATGCATGTGTGACTCCTGTCAGCCGCCGGGCACCAGGGTGGACACCAGGTAACCGGTATAACCCAGATAAATGGCCAGCAAAATGCCGCCCTCGATGCGGTTGATGCGCCCGGTGCCGACGCCGCGGAACCCGTAGCCCATCAGGAACAGCGCCACGGTGAGCACCGTCATCACCACCCAGTCCCGATAGAACACGGCGGGCTCCGCCGGCACCGGCGTGATCGCACCGGCGATGCCCACCACCGCCAGGGTATTGAACAGGTTCGAGCCTAGCACATTGCCCAGCGCCAGATCGTGCTCGTTCTTGCGCACCGCCGCCAGCGCCGAGGCCAGCTCCGGCAGGGAGGTGCCCACCGCCACCACGGTCAGGCCGATGATCAGATCGCTGACGCCCAGGCCCTCGGCGATGCTCACCGCGCCCCACACCAGCAGGCGCGAGCTGGCCACCAGCAGCACCAGCCCGAACACCAGCCAGAAGATGGCGCGACCCAGCGGCATGGGTTCCTCGGCGGCGGCGTCCACGTCGCCGACAATGGGATCGCCCTTGCCGGTCATGCCCTGGTACACCGACCAGCCCATCAGCATAAAGAACACCGCCAGCAGCACCACGGCGTCCAGGTGGCTGACCTGGCCGTCGTAAAGCTGGTAACCGGCCAGCAGCATGATCACCGCCAGCACCGGCAGCTCGCGCCGCAGCACCGAGGAGTGCACCGAGATCGGGCTGAGCAGCGCCACCAGGCCCAGGATCAGCGCGATATTGGTGATGTTGGAGCCGTAGGCGTTGCCCAGGGCCAGGCCCGGGTTACCGTCGACGGAGGCCAGCGCCGAGACCACCATCTCCGGCGCCGAGGTGCCGAAGCCGATCACCAGCATGCCGACCAGCAGCGTGGGCATGCCGGCGTGCCGGGCGGTGGCTGAAGCACCGTCCACGAAACGGTCGGCGCTCCATACCAGAACCACAAGACCGGCGATCACCGCCCCCAGAGCAAGCCACATAGTCAGACACCTTCGTTATTGAAAACCAAAAACCAACCACACCGGCCCGGCGCTCAGGGTCGGCGGTAGAGTTGGGCACGTACGTCGCCGCCGTCCTTCTCGCGCAGGCGCTCCCAGGATTCGGGCACCGCCGGCGCCGCGTCGTGACGGCGCGATTCTACATAAATCCGCGCATCGGGTTTCAGCAGCCCGAGCGCCTCCAGCGCCTCGCAGGCCGGCGCCGCCAGACCCAGATCATAGGGTGGATCGATAAACACCAGATCGAAGCGCTCCTCGCAGCGCGCCAGCCATTTGAGCGCCTCGGCGCAATGAACGCGCACCCGCTCGCCGAACAGCGGCGTCAGCTGCCGGCTGAGGTCCGCGCAGCGGTCGCGCTTTTTCTCCACCAGCAGGGCCTGGCCGGCGCCACGGCTCAGCGCCTCGGCGCCCAGCGCGCCGGACCCGGCGAACAGGTCCAGCACCAGGGCGCCGGGCAGTTCCGCCTGCAGCCAGTTGAACAGGGTTTCGCGCATGCGATCCGAGGACGGGCGCAGGTCACCGCGCTGGTCGACGAAATGCAGCCGGTGGCCGCGCCGTTCGCCGCCGATGATACGCACCTGCCCCTTGCTGGTTTTGCCTCTTGCCTTCATTGCCGGTCCGTTTGCGGCGCGCGGGGGCCGATGCTGACGATGGCCAGCCGGTCGGCGTCCAGCGCCCGCTGGAACGCCGCGCGGATCTCTTCCACGGTCACCGCCTCCACGCGCTGGTTAAAGCGCTGCAGGTAGTCCAGCGGCAAATCATAGAAGCCGATGGCGCCGAGCTGGCCGATGATATCGCTGTTGTCGGCGGTTTCCAGTGCCCGGCTGCCGAGAATGTTGGCCTTGGCGGCCTCCAGCTGCGCTTCGGTGGGGCCGTTTTCGATGAAGTCCCGCACGATGCCCATGGACAAAGCCAGCGCCTGGTCGGCGTTGTCGTTGGCGGTCTGCAATTGCAGGATAAAGGGGCCGCCGGCGGCCATCGGCTTGAAGAAGCTGGACACCCCGTAAACGTAGCCTTTCTCTTCCCGCACTTTCTGCGTCAGCAAGGACGCGAAGCCCCCGCCGCCGAGGATGTAATTGCCCACGTACAGCGGCACATGGTCGGGGTTGCCGCGCCAGGTGGCCTGGTTGCCGATCAGGATGTGGGTCTGGTTGGACGGGAAATCCACGTGTTCGGTGACACGCTCCTTGAGACGCTCGGCCCGGGCCAGCTCCGGGGCCGCGTCGCCGCGCGGCAGGGCCTCGCTGAGCTGTTCGGCGATCGCTTCCGCCTGCTCGCGGCTGACGTCACCGACCAGGGCGATGACGGCGTTGCCGGCGGCGTAATAGCGCTGATGGAACGCCACCAGATCGTCGCGCTCGATGCCGGGCAGGCTTTCCAGCGTGCCGGACTGCGGATGGCCGTAAGGATGATCGCCGAACAGGGTGCGCTGGAACGCCTTGTTGACCTGCGGCCCGGGCACCTGCTTCTCCATCTTCAGGCCCTGCAGGGCACTGGTGCGGATCCGCTCCAGGGCGTCCTCGGGAAAGGTGGGGGTGCCGATCACCCGCGCCAACAGGTCCACGGCGTCGTCACGCCAGCGCGGCCGCGACAGGGTGCGCAGGCTGATCACGCCCATGTCCTGATAGCTGCCGGTGGAGAAGCGGGCGCCGCGATCCTCGAAACCACGGGCGATGTCGTCCACGCTCAGCCCTTCGGCGCCCTCGCCCAGCAGGGCGCTGGTGAGCGCGGCCACGCCGGGCTGGTCGCCGTCGCGGGCGCTGCCGGCGTCCATCACCAGGCGCACGTCGAGCATCGGCAGCGCCGGCGAGGGCACGAACATGACCTTGGCGCCCTGTTCGGTACGCCAGGACTGAATCTCCAGCTCCGGCGCCGCCGGCGTCGCCTGGCCGACCTGCTCGGCGGTGGTCGGGAAGCCGGCGCAGCCGGCCAGCAGCAGCGCCGCCACCCATACCGCCACTGGGGCGGACAAGCCTTTTATCGTCTGCATCATTCTTCGCCCTCCGGAATCACATGGGCCACGGCGCTGCGTTCCGCCACCAGCCACTTCCGTGCCGCTTGCTGAACCTGCTCGGGGGTCACCGCTTCCAGGTTGTCATCGAATTGCCCGGCCAGCCGCCAGTCCAGGCCCAGCACCGACAGGGTGCCCAGCTCCATGGCCTGGCCCATCACCGAGTCGCGCTGGTAGATCTGCTCCGCCAGCACCCCGGCCCGTACCCGGTCCATTTCCGCCTCGCTGGGCGGCTGCTCGGCGATCTTCTCGATCTCCGCTTTGATCGCCGCCTCAAGCTGGTCGAGGCTCACCGCCGGGTTGGGCGTGGCGGTGATGGTAAAGGTGCCGTTGCCGCGCTGCAGGCCGTCGTAGCCGGCCCCCAGGCCGGCGGCCAGGCGCTGGCCGCGCACCAGGTTGCTCTCCATGCGGGCGCTGGTGCCACCGTCGAGCACCCCGCCCAGCATGGTCAGGGCATAGAAGTCGTCCTGATGGTCGGCGGTGGTCAGCGACGGCACGTTATAACTCATATAGAGCGCCGGCACCCGCACCGGCAGCCGCAGGGTCATGCGCCGCTCGCCGGGGGGCGGGTTGAGCGTGGTCTCCGGGCGCGGCGGCGTTTCGCCGCGGGGCAGATCGGCGAAGAACTTTTCCACCAGCGGGCGTACCTGCTCCGCGGTCACGTCACCGGCGATCACCAGGGTGGCGTTGCCGGGCACGTAGAAGCGGTCATACCAATCGCGGGCCTGCTGCGGCTGCAGCTGGGCCAGCTGGTCGCGCCAGCCGATGATCGGGTGGGCGTAGCCGGTGCCGGGCCGCGCCACCGCCTGGAATTTTTCCCAGGCCAGCGCCGTGGGCTTGTCGTCGGTGCGCTGGCGGCGCTCTTCCATCACCACCTGCAGTTCGCGGCGGAAGGATTCGTCGTCGATCTTCAGGTTTTTCAGGCGCTCCGCCTCCAGTTCCAGGGCCAGCGGCAGCCGCGACGCCTCGTACTGCTGGAAATAGGCGGTGAAGTCGTAGCTGGTGAAGGCGTTGTCGCTGCCGCCGAAGCGGGCCACGGTGCGCGAAAACTCGCCGGCGTCGAGCCGCTTGCTGCCCTTGAACATCATGTGCTCGAGCACATGGGCCAGGCCGGTTTCATAGGGGGCCTCATCGATGCTGCCCGCCTTGAACCAGACCATGACGGTGATCACCGGCGCCCGATGATCCTCGCGTACCAGCACGTCGAGGCCGTTATCGAGCTGGAACTCGTGGGTCGGCAGTTCGGCGCGGGCGGTGAGCGTGATCAGGCTCAACCCCAGGGCGATCAACAGTGGTTTCATCCGCAATCCTCTACGCTGTTTATGGCGGGCAGCAATGACAATGGTAGGATAGCCGCGCGCCCGTGATGAGCGGGCAAGGCATTTCCGGGCTCCCACCCTACCCCATCAGGCGGGCGGGTGGCTCCCAACCCGATGGATACGACTGACCATGAACGACGAAGTTTCACGCGACGACGATCGCGACCCGGCCGAGGACAGCGCCCGCACGCCCCGTGACGACGAGCAGCGCGGCGGCGCCAGGAAGGCCGGCCTGTTCTCGCGCATGTTCGGCAAGCAGCCGCAACCGTCCGAGCCCGAGCCGGACAGCGCCGAGCCGGACAGCGCCGAGCCGGCGGAAGCCCCGGCACAGCCCGAGCGCCCGGCCAGCGAGCCGGTAGCCGCGCCCGAGGGGGCGCCCGCCGAATCCGACGGCGGTTTCTGGGCGCGCATGAAGCAGGGCATGAGCAAGACCAGCAAGAACCTGGGCAAGGGCCTGGCGGACCTGCTGGTGGGCGCCAAGGAGATCGACGACGAGATCTTCGAGGAAATCGAGACCCAGCTGCTGGTGGCGGACGTGGGCGTGGAAGCCACCGACACCATCATCGGCAACCTCACCGACCGGGTCGGCCGTCAGGAGCTGGTGCACGCGGACGCGCTCTACGAAGCGCTGCAGGAAGAGCTGCGCAACCTGCTGGTGCCGGTGGACCGGCCGCTGGAAATCGACACCTCCAAAAAGCCCTATGTGATTCTGATGGTGGGCGTGAACGGGGTCGGCAAGACCACCACCATCGGCAAGCTGGCCTGCCGCTTCAAGGCCGAAGGCAAGAACGTGATGCTGGCCGCCGGCGACACCTTCCGGGCCGCCGCCGTGGAGCAACTGCAGGTGTGGGGCGAGCGCAACAGCATTCCGGTGGTCGCCCAGCACACCGGCTCGGATTCCGCCAGCGTGGTCTACGACGCGGTTCAGGCGGCCCAATCCCGGGGCGCCGACGTGCTGATCGCGGACACCGCCGGCCGCCTGCACACCCGGGGCAACCTGATGGAAGAGCTGTCCAAGGTCACCCGGGTAATGAAGAAGCTGTCGCCGGAAGCGCCCCATGAGGTGCTGCTGGTGCTGGACGCCGGCACCGGCCAGAATGCCATCAATCAGGCCGAGGAATTCCGCGACACCGCCGGGGTCACCGGCCTGGTGCTGACCAAGCTGGACGGCACCGCCAAGGGCGGCATTCTGTTCGCGCTGGCCAAGCGCACCGGCCTGCCGATCCGCTTTATCGGCGTCGGCGAACAGCTGGAAGACCTGCGCCCGTTCAACGCCGAGGAATTCGTCCAGGCGCTGTTCGAGGACGTGGCCCGATGAAGGACTCCCATGATCAAGTTTGATCGGGTCAGCAAGCGCTACCCGAACGGCAAGGACGCCCTGCGTCGCATCAACTTCGAGCTGCCCGCCGGCCAACTGACCTTTCTCACCGGTCACTCCGGCGCCGGCAAGTCGACGCTGCTCAAGCTGATCATGATGATCGAACGCCCCACCCAGGGGCAGGTGTTCGTTGAAGGCCAGAACCTGAACGGCTTCAGCACCCGGCAGGTGCCCTTCCTGCGCCGCAAGATCGGCATGGTGCACCAGAACCACCAGTTACTGTTCGACCGCAGCGTGTTCGACAACGTGGCCCTGCCGCTGGTGATCGCCGGCTTCGCCCGCGCCGACATCGGCAAGCGGGTGCGCGCAGCCCTGGACAAGGTGGGCCTGCTCAACAAGGAAAAGCTCAACCCGATCATGCTGTCCGGCGGCGAGCAGCAGCGCGTGGGCATCGCCCGGGCGGTGGTCAACAAGCCGCCGCTGCTGCTCGCCGACGAGCCCACCGGTAATCTGGACCCGGCGCTCAGCGCCGAGATCATGGACCTGTTCCATGACTTCGCCCGGGTCGGCGTGGCGGTGCTGATCGCCACCCACGACCTGTCGCTGATCGCCCGCCACCGGCACCGCCTGCTGACGCTGCGCGAAGGCCGCCTGATTCACGACGGCGAGGACGACGACCATGGCGCCTAACAGCCCCCGCGCCCGCCGGTCCGGCGGCGCCCGCAGCGCGCGCACCTCCCTGGGCGACCGCCTGCGGGCCTGGCGCCACCACCACCGGGACTCCCTGCGCGACGCCCTCAACCGGATGCGCGCCGCCCCGTCCAGCGCCCTGATGACGGTGCTGGTGATCGCCATCGCCCTGGCGCTGCCCGCCGGGCTGGCGGTGCTGCTGGACAACGCCCGCGTGATCACCAAGGGCTGGGACGGCAACGCCCACCTGTCGGTGTTCCTGGAAATGGACGTGGACGAGGACCGGCAACGGCGGCTGGCCGACGACTGGGCGGACTTCGACACCGTGAAACGCACCGAGGTGATCACCCGCGCCCAGGCCCTGGACGAGTTCAAGGCGCTGTCCGGCTTCGGCGACGTGCTCGAAGCCCTGCCGGACAACCCGCTGCCGCCGCTGATCGTGGTCTACCCGGACAACACCGCCCCCGGCCAGGTGGAGGCGCTGCAGACCCGGCTCAACGCCCTGCCGGAAGTGGACAACGCCCAGTTGGACGTGGCCTGGGTGCGTCGCCTGCACGCGATTATCGAGCTGGGCGACCGGCTGATCGGCGTGCTCACCCTGGGCCTGGCCGCCGCCGTGGTGCTGGTGGTGGTGAATACCATCCGCCTGGCGATAGAGAGCCGGCGCGAGGAAATCGTGGTGATCAAGATCGTCGGCGGCACCGACGGCTTCGTGCGCCGCCCCTTCCTGTACAGCGGTTTCTGCTTCGGTTTCGCCGGCGGTGTGCTGTCCCTGGTACTGGTGGGCACGGCGCTCTGGTGGCTGGGCGGGCCCATCGACGAGTTGCTCGACCTTTATGAGAGTGAGCACTCGCTGACCGGGATGAGCCCCTCCACCGTGCTGGTCCTGCCCCTGTTCAGCGGCACCCTGGGCCTGCTGGGCGCCTGGCTGGCGGTCAGCCGTCACCTGGGCGATGTGGAGCCGCAGTTCTGAGCCGGTTTTTTTCGTTTCTTTACCCTTCACGATGGAAATCTCTCCTAGCATTCGAGGTCTGAGACATTGCCGGCCCCGCCATTGAGAGGATGAATGGCGGGGAACCAATCCGGCTATTAGCACTCCAAGAAACCGAGTGCTAATATCGTGCCCAACCCAATAAGGGAGAAGGGAAAGATGAAAACACAACTGCAACAGGCTCACGCATTATCGCTGGCGGTCCCGGGTCACGACCTGGATGCCTATATCCGCGCGGTCAACAGCGTGCCCGTGCTCAGCGTCGACGAAGAGCGTCAGCTGACCGAGCGGTTGTACTTCGACGAAGACCTGGACGCCGCCCGCAACCTGGTGCTCGCCCACCTGCGCTTCGTGGTGCACATCGCCCGCAGCTATACCGGTTACGGTCTGCCCCTGGGCGACCTGATCCAGGAAGGCAACGTCGGCCTGATGAAGGCCGTCAAACGCTTCGATCCCGCCAAAGGCGTGCGGCTGGTGAGCTTCGCCGTGCACTGGATCAAAGCCGAGATTCACGAGTACGTGATCAAGAACTGGCGCATCGTCAAAGTGGCCACCACCAAGGCCCAGCGCAAACTGTTCTTCAATCTGCGAGGCCAGAAGAAGCGTCTTGGCCGTCTGACCACCGAGGAAGCGCAGCGCGTGGCCGACGACCTGGGCGTCACCGCCACCCAGGTGAAGGAAATGGAAGGCCGCCTGGGCGCCTTCGACGCCAGCTTCGACGGCCCCACCAGCGACGACGAGGACAGCCCGATTCCGTCGCCGGCGGCCTATCTGCACAGCGACAACAGCGACCCGGCCGACCTGGTCGCCGCCGAGGACGATCAGCAGCGCAGCTCGCGCCAGCTGGGTTCGGCGATCATGACCCTGGACGAGCGCAGCCGCGATATCCTCGAGCGCCGCTGGCTGGCCGACCAGAAGTCCACCCTTCAGGAACTGGCCGATGAGTACGGTGTTTCCGCCGAGCGCATCCGCCAGCTTGAGAACAACGCGCTGAAGAAGTTGCGTAACGCCATCGCCGCCTGATTTGGCGGCGGGCGAACCCGATCCATCTGCCTTGCAAGCAAGCCCCGCCGTGTCCCGGCGGGGCTTTTTTATGGGCGCGGCGGGGTTGTGGACGCCCCCTTTTGGCTCCACATCTTTTATACTGCCGCCCACACTCACTACACACTGGCGATTATGAAACTGCTGCTGATTCTGGGCGCGCTCAACGGCGCCCTGGCCGTGCTGCTCGGCGCGTTCGGCGCCCACGGGCTGAAGGCCCGGGTGGACGCGCCGATGCTGGAAATCTGGGGCACCGCCAGCCAGTACCACTTCTACCATGCGCTGGCGTTGCTGCTCACCGGACTGCTGGCGAAGCAGTTCGGCGCGTCCGGGCTGGTCACCGCCGGCTGGATTCTGTTCGCCGGCATGCTGGTGTTCAGCGGCAGTCTCTACGTGCTGGTGCTGAGCGGCCAGAAGTGGCTCGGCGCGGTGACCCCGCTGGGCGGCCTGGCACTGATTATCGGCTGGCTGTGGCTGACCTGGTCCCTGGTGAAAGCGCTATGAATCTGATCGTTAACGGCGACCCCCACACCTTCAACGGCACCACGGTGACCGATCTGGTGGCGGAACTGAACCTCACCGGCCGGCGGCTGGCGGTGGAGGTGAACCGGGAGATCGTGCCGAAGAGCGAACACGACACCCATACCCTGCGAGAGGGCGACACCGTTGAAGTCGTCCATGCGATCGGAGGGGGGTAAATCGCGACCGAAGCAAGCTTCGCAGCGCGATTTACGACCGGACACGGATGTCCGGGCCGGGCGACCCGACAGGCACGGCGTCGCGCCAGAGATGGCGGGCACGGCCCACCAGAATGCAGAACCTCCCAACACGGAATCGACCATGAGCGAAGATCTACTCACCATCGCCGGCAAGACCTACGCCTCCCGGCTGCTGATCGGCACCGGCAAGTACAAGGATTTCGAGGAAACCCGCGACGCCATCGAAACCAGCGGCGCCGAGATCGTCACCGTGGCCCTGCGGCGAACCAATATGGGCCAGAACCCGGACGAGCCCAACCTGCTGGATTTCGTCAGCCCGGAGCGCTACACCATCCTGCCCAACACCGCCGGCTGCTTTAACGCCGAGGACGCGGTGCGCACCTGCAAGCTGGCCCGCGAGCTGCTCGACGGCCACAGTCTGGTGAAGCTGGAGGTACTGGGCGACCAGAAGACCCTCTACCCGAACATCGCCGATACCGTGAAAGCCGCCCGCACCCTGGTGGACGACGGCTTCCAGGTGATGGTCTACACCAACGACGACCCGATCGTCGCCAAGGAGCTGGAAGACATGGGCTGCGTGGCGGTGATGCCACTGGGCTCGCTGATCGGCTCCGGACTGGGCATTCTCAACCCGCACAGCCTGCTGCTGATCATGGAGCAGGCCAAGGTGCCAATTATCGTCGACGCCGGCGTGGGCACCCCCAGCGACGCCACCCTGGCCATGGAGCTGGGCTGCGACGGCGTGCTGCTGAATTCCGCCGTGGCCCACGCCAACAAGCCGGTGCTGATGGCCAGCGCCATGAAGAAAGCCATCGAAGCCGGCCGCGAGGGCTTCCTGGCCGGGCGCATGCCCAAGCGGGTGTACGCCAATCCCTCGTCGCCCGGCGAAGGGCTAATTTAGCGCGTTTTTTGGGAGCGGGCCTGCCCGCGAAAGGGTGGCTTTAGCCACCCGGCGGGATACCAGAGACGCTGTTTCGGATCGTAATAGTCATGCTCGATTTTCTACACCAGGACAAAGACCCGGAAACCGGCAAGGTGATGCGCCGGGTGCGCAGCTTCGTGCTGCGCGAGGGCCGGCTCACCCATGGCCAGCGCAAGGCTCTGGACACACTGTGGCCCCGCTACGGCCTGGAACGCGGCCAGGGCGTGCTGGATGCACGGGCGGAATTCGGCCGCGACGCGCCCCGGGTGCTGGAGATCGGCTACGGCATGGGCCAGTCCCTGGCCAGCATGGCCGAAGCGGAGCCGGATAAGGACTTTATCGGCATCGAGGTGCACCGGCCCGGTGTCGGCGCCCTGCTGCTGGAAATCCAGGAGCGCGGCCTGAGCAACCTGCGCAGCTACTGCGACGACGCGGTGGATATCCTCAAGCTGTGCGTTCCGGACGGTTCGCTGGACCGGGTGCAGCTCTATTTCCCGGATCCCTGGCACAAGAAGAAGCACCATAAGCGGCGCATCGTGCAGCCGGACTGGGTGGCACTGGTGAACGCCAAGCTGCGCCCCGGCGGCGTGCTGCATATGGCGACGGACTGGCAGGATTACGCCGAGCACATGATGGCGGTGATGAACGACTCAGCGGGCTTCGTGAATACGGCGGGCAAGGGGTGTTTCGCGGCGCGCCCGGGCTGGCGCCCGGAGACTAAATTCGAGCGCCGTGGCGCCGGTCTGGGCCACGGCGTTTGGGACTTACTGTTCGAAAAATCGTTATAAAAGGTAAATCTTCACGCCGGTTTGATAGCCGGGCCCGGCCGTTTTGCGACAGGCTAAGCGGGACTTGGAACGTCACCCGTTTCCACAAGGATCAGGAGAACCCGTGCCCGCGAACGAACCGGCCCTGGGGCTGACAGACATTCTCGTTAAGCTGGCGGACGAGCCGGACGGCAGCGAGCTGTCGCTGGTATCGGTGGTGGAGACCATGCAGGGGCGGGGCTTCGGGCCCTTGCTGCTGGCGCCGACGCTGATGGTGCTGCTGCCCACCGGCGCCATCCCCGGGGTGCCCACGCTGAGCGCGCTGCTGATCATGCTGGTGGCCGGCCAGCTGGTGTTCGGCAAACGCGCGCCCTGGGTGCCCGGGCGGCTGCGCCAGATGTCGTTCGAGCGGGCCAGGTTCCGCGCGGCGGTGGAGAAGGTGCGGCCCTGGACGGAGCGCGTCGACCGGCTGCTCAAGCCCCGGCTGCGGGCCCTCACGGTGTGGCCGTTCAACCGCCTGGGCGCGGCGCTGTGCCTGGTGTTGGCGGCGGCGATGATACCGCTGGAACTGGTGCCCTTCGCGGCGGCGGTGCCGGCGCTGATCATCGCCTTCTATGCCCTGGCGCTGGCCGCCCATGACGGCGCTCTGGCGCTGTTCAGCCTGGCCGGCGTGGTGGCCGCGGGCGCGGCGGCGGTGTACTTCTGGCCGCTGTTTTGAGCGCCGTGAAACCGCCGCCCGCGACTACTCCACTTCCTTAAGCTTCCAGGACCAAAACGTCCCCAGAACGCCCATGGCGCCCAACAGCAACAGCGCCCACTGCGCCCCCAGCAGGGACACCGCCGCGCTGACACCGCCCAGCACCAGTAGCAGCACGCCTATCACGGTGTTGCTGACGGCGGTGTAGTCGGTGCGCTTGGTGCCGCCGGCCATGTCCACCAGATAGGTCTTGCGGCCGATGCGGACGCCGGAATGGGCGATGCTGAGCACGAAGAACGCCACCGGATAGAACCAGGTGAGCCCGTTCCAGGCGGGGTCGGCCAGGGCCACCGCCGCCACGCCCAGACACACCAGCGCCGCCAGGGCGCCGCCGCGGATCATCACCTGGCGGCTGGAGGCGTCCGCCATATAGCCCCAGACGCTGGCGCTGACCGTGCTGGCCAGGCTGGACGCCACCAGGAAGCCGCCCAGCAGGGCGGCGCCGTCGGCCCGGTTCTGGGCCAGCACCACCAGAAACGGCGACCCCAGGGCGGACGCCATCAGCAACGCCCGGGCGATCACGAAGTCGCGGAAGGGTGCGTCACTGACCAGCAGACCCAGGCTCTCGAACGCCTGGCGCAGGGCGTGGCCGCCGCCGGCGGTCTCGCCTTGGAACTCGTCCACCTTGGCGAACACCGTGGCCGCCAGCCACCAGGCGAGGCCGGCGGCGAGCAGCAGCACCGTGTAGAACAGCATGCCCGGCTCGCTGTCACCGCCGAACAGGGACACCCCCACCGCCAGCGTCGCCGCGCCGGACAGGGTGGACGCCAACCCGGTGAGGCGGCCCCGGCGGGCCTTGGGGATGCACTTGCCCTGCACGTCCTTCATCGCCACCGAGCAAAAGCCGCGCCCCAGGCTGAACACCACCAGCAGGCCGACAATAGCAAGCCCGGCGGCGAGGCCCTGCAGCCACCAGACCGCCGCCGCCATGGCCAGCACACAGGCCCCCTGCAGCACCGAGCCGAACACCCAGAAGCCCTTGCGCACCGGGTGGCGGCGCATCCAGGCCCCGATCGCCAGCTGCGGGATCAGCGAGCCGGATTCGCGGATCGGCACCAGCAGGCCGGCCAGCGCCCCGGGCGCCCCCACCGCGCCGATCAGCCAGGCGAGCACGGTCTTGGGGTTGATCAGCAGGTCGCCGATCTTGGTCAGCACATTGGCGAGAATGATCTTGAAGAAATTACCGGGCACTTCCCGGCAGGCTTCTTCGCTGATGTCGCGGCAGGTGCGCGCGTCTTCTTCATTGGCGACCAGCGCGTACAGCCGGTCCAGTGGTTCACGACGACTCATCGTCTCCCTTCCCTCTTTCTCTACCCCTTGTTTACGCTCCCCCGGGCACCATGTGTTTTCCAAAGGATAAGTGATCCGGCGATAAGGAGCGCATCACCATGTTTAGAGTGTATTACCTCGTAAACAGCATGGATCAGGTGAAAACAGCCCTGAAAAACATCGAACAGTCGGAAATCGGCACTAATCGGGTGCACGTCATGGCCCGCGACAACGGCGAACTGAGCCGCGAGGGTATCCATGCCACCACGCCATGGGAAGACACCAACATCATGACCACCGGCTTCTACGGGGCCGTGGTGGGCGCGGTGATCGGCCTGCTGGTGGGCTGGGCACTGAGCGGTATCGATCCCTGGGGGCTGGAAATCGGCTTCTGGGGCATGATGGTGAGCGTGTTGTTCTTCGGTTCACACGGGGCCTGGGCCGGAGGTATCCGTGGGATCTCCCACGCCAATTACCATCTCAAGCCGTATCTGGACGACATTCGAAAGGGGCATTATCTGATTATCGTCGATGTGGACCGGGAGGAGCAGCGCAAAAAAGTGCACCGCCTGCTGGACCACAGCTTGGACGCGGAACGCCAGGGCGACGAAAGCGCGTTCAGCCCGCTGCTGTAGGCCAGGGAAGGAACGGAGCCGCCCGGGGGCGGCCCGCCACGCCTCAGGCGTGCTGCTTCTGGTGGCGGCCTTCCGCCAGTTCTTCCATCAAGCGTTTGCAGAAGGCGTCCAGGTCCTTGGGCGTGCGGCTGGTGACCAGACCGTTGTCGACCACCGCTTCCTGGTCTTCCCAGGTGGCACCGGCGTTGCGCAGGTCCTGTGCCACCGAGGGCACGGACGTCAGGGTGCGGCCCTCGACCACGCCGGCGTTGATCAGAATCCAGGGCGCATGGCAGATCGCCGCCACCGGTTTGCCGGCCTTGAAGAAGGCGCGCACGAAGTCCAGCGCCTGTTCATTGAGGCGCAGCTCATCCGGGTTGAACAGGCCCCCGGGCAGTACCAGGGCGTGGTAGTCCTCGGGCTGGGCCTGGTCCAGGGCCTTGTCCACCTCATAGGTGTCGCCCCAGTCCGTTTCCGCCCAGGCGCGAATGCCGTCCTTGCTGGGCGCTATCACGTGCACCTCGACGCCGTAGCTGCGCAGGGTGGATTGCGGAACCGCCAGTTCGGATTCCTCGAAGCCGTCGGTGGCGAGGATCGCCACCCGTTTGCCGTCCAGTTGCTTGCTCATGATGCTCTCCTTTGACCGCTCTCGGTTTGAAACGAGCCGGACCCATGCTAAAGCGTGCGCGCCGGCGCGCCTGCCCGGCGCCGATAAAAAACTGCAAAAGCTGGCCGCTCGCTCGCGTTGCACGGCCAGGGGGCGGTCGATAGACTTTGCCCCACCTTTGGATGGTTGCCCGAAATGCCCGAAACGATTCCCCAGGACTCCGTAGGCCTGGTACAACCGCAAACCCTGCACGTGGACCAGCCCCTGGAGCTGGAGTGCGGACGGGTGCTGCCGTCTTACGATCTGGTCTACGAGACCTACGGCACCCTCAACGCGGACGCCTCCAACGCGGTGCTGATCTGCCATGCGCTGTCCGGCCACCACCACGCCGCCGGCTATCACAGCGCCGATGACCCGCGTCCGGGCTGGTGGGACAGCTGCATCGGGCCGGGCAAGCCGATCGATACCAACCGCTTCTTCGTGGTCTGCCCCAACAACCTGGGCGGCTGCCACGGCTCCAGCGGGCCCGGCTCCCAGAACCCGGAAACCGGCCAGCTTTGGGGGCCGGACTTCCCGATGATGACGGTCAAGGACTGGGTGAAAAGCCAGGCCCAGCTGGCGGACGCCCTGGGCATCCAGCGCTGGGCGGCGGTGGTGGGCGGCAGCCTGGGCGGCATGCAGGCCCTGCAGTGGTCGATGGATTTCCCCGACCGGCTGGCCAACGCGGTGGTGATCGCGGCGGCGCCTAAGCTGTCGGCGCAGAATATCGCGTTCAACGAGGTGGCCCGGCAATCGATCCTCACCGACCCGAATTTCCACGGCGGACGTTACTATCTGCACGACACCTACCCGCGCCAGGGGCTGATCCTGGCGCGCATGGTCGGGCATATCACCTATCTCAGCGACGACGCCATGCGCATGAAGTTCGGCCGTGACCTGCGCTCCGGGCGGTTTCATTTCGGCTTCGACGTGGAATTCCAGGTGGAGTCCTACCTGCGCCACCAGGGCGAGACCTTTTCGCGCAATTTCGACGCCAACACCTACCTGTTGATGACCAAGGCGCTGGATTACTTCGACCCGGCGCGGGAGTGCAACGGCACCCTGGAAGACGCCCTCGCCGACACCCGTTGCAACTTCCTGGTGATGTCGTTCAACTCCGACTGGCGCTTCTCGCCGGAACGCAGCCGGGAAATCGTCAACGCCCTGGTGCAGGTGGGCCGCAATGTGAGCTACGCGGAGATCGACACGCCCAAGGGCCACGACGCCTTCCTGCTGCCGATTCCGGAGTACCGCAAACTGTTCGGCGCCTATATGGGCCGTGTCGCGGAGGCCACTTCCAATGCGTGATGATCTGGCCTTGATCAGCCGCTGGATTCCCAAGGGCGCGCGGGTGCTCGACCTGGGCTGCGGCGACGGCGATCTGCTGGCCCATTTGCAGGACGACAGGCAGGTGAACGGCTACGGCCTGGAGATCGACCAGGACAACATCGCCGCCTGCTTCGCCAAGGGCGTCAATGTGATTGAACAGGACCTGGACAAGGGCCTGGGCAACTTCCAGAGCGACCGCTTCGACTATGTGGTGATGACCCAGGCGCTGCAGGCGGTACTGCGCCCGGACAGCATTCTCGACGAGATGTTGCGGGTGGGCCGCGAAGCGATCATCACCTTCCCCAACTTCGGGCACTGGCGGGTGCGCTCCTATCTGGGCTTCAAGGGCCGCATGCCGGTGTCCTCGGCGCTGCCCTATGAGTGGTACGACACGCCCAACATTCACCTGTGCACGGTGAAGGATTTCGAAGCCCATTGCCGTGAGCGGAACATCCGCATCATCGAGCGGCAGGTGGTCAATCGCCATCACCGCAGCGGCCGGTTGACCCGGGCCTGGCCCAACCTGTTCGGGGAAATCGCCATTTACCGGGTGACGCTCTAATCACTCTCTCGGATCACCAGGATCTCGACCATGGATACTCTCGTACTCGCCTCCGGCAACCAGAAAAAGCTGGATGAGATGCGCGCCATTCTGGAACCGCTGGCGCTGAAGGTGGTGCCGCAAAGCGACTTCCAGGTGCCGGAAGCGGAAGAAACCGGCCTGACGTTCGTTGAAAACGCCATTCTCAAGGCGCGCAACGCGGCCGCCCACACCGGCCTGCCGGCGATCGCCGACGATTCCGGCCTGGAAGTGGACGCGCTCAACGGCGCGCCGGGCATCTATTCGGCGCGTTTCTCCGGCGCCGACGCCAGCGACGCCAAGAACAACGCCCTGCTGATCGACATGCTCGGCGATCTGCCGGACGTGCCCCGCACCGCCCGCTATCAGGCGGTGCTGGTATTGATGCGCCACCCGGACGACCCCACGCCGCTGATCTGCCAGGGCACCTGGGAAGGCGAGATTCTGCTCGCCCCGCGCGGCAACGGCGGCTTCGGCTACGACCCGCATTTTCTGATTCCGGAGCTGGGCGTGACCGCGGCGGAAATGGAGCCGGCGGAGAAGAACCGCATCAGCCACCGCGGCCGTGCGTTGAAGGCCTTGATGGACGCCCTGCGAGAACGCTCTGAGTAATTCCATGCTCGCCGCCCCGCCACTGACGCTCTACGTGCACGTGCCCTGGTGCGTGCGCAAATGTCCCTACTGCGACTTCAACTCCCATGAACGCCAGTCGGAGCTGCCGGAACGCGCCTACCTGGACGCCCTGCTCGCCGACCTGGACCAGGACCTGCACTGGGTGCGCGGCCGCCCTCTGGAGGCGATCTTCATCGGCGGCGGCACGCCCAGCCTGATGAGCGCGGACTTCTACGCCGCCCTGTTCGAGGGGCTGCGGCAACGGCTGAGCTTCAGCGACGACATCGAAATCACTCTGGAAGCCAACCCCGGCACCCTGGAAACCGGCCGCTTCGCCGGCTTCCGGGCGGCGGGCATCAACCGGCTGTCGATCGGGGTGCAGAGTTTCAATGCGCGGCATCTGCAGGCGCTGGGCCGCATCCACGGGCCCGAAGAAGCCCTGCGCGCCGCCGCCGACGCCCGCGACGCCGGCTTCGACAATTTCAATCTGGACCTGATGCACGCCCTGCCGGGGCAAACGCCGGCGCAGGCGCTGGATGACCTGCGCCAGGCGATAGCGCTGGAGCCGACGCACCTGAGCTGGTACGAGCTGACCATCGAACCGAATACCGCCTTCTTCCGCGCGCCGCCGGAGCAACCCGACGGTGACAGCCGCGCCGACCTGGAAGAGCAGGGGCTGGGCTTGCTCGCCGCGCAGGGCTTCGAACGCTACGAAGTGTCGGCGTTCGCGCGGCCCGGGCGACGCTGCCGACACAACCTGAATTACTGGCGGTTCGGCGATTATCTGGCGATCGGCGCCGGCGCCCACGGCAAGGTCACCACCGACCGGGAATTACTGCGTTTTCAGAAAACACGCATGCCCGAGCATTATCTGGCCGACCCGTTGAACGCGCGGCGCGCCCTCACCGTGATTGATGAACCGCTGCTGGAAGCCTTGCTGAACGGGCTGCGTCTGGTGGAAGGCGTACCGATTACGATGTTGTCGCAACGCACCGGTCTTGAGGCCGAGACCATCAACGCGGCGCTGGCGTCCAGCCGCGCGCAGGGGCTGCTGGTGGCGGACGAACAACGGGCTGCCTGCACCGAGCTGGGCTTTCGTCATTTGAATACGGTTCTCGAGCGTCTCGCCACGCAAGTCGGATGACGCAGCCGGACTGTCATGATCCGGCGCTTGATGCCTGTTTAATTTCTGTTCACACTTCGGGGTCGATTCAGTCCGTCGATCATCGACAAGGATGCAAACAGCGCGTCTCTGCAGAGACGTGCGCAACAAGGACCATTGCCTGACGACGGGGCCGCCGGATGAATCCCCCCTCCGCCTACGGGCAAACAACTAAAATACAGCCGCACATCAGGGGTTTAGGTCAATGAGTAAGCGCATCTTCAGCAAGCGCATGGTGATCATGCTGATCATCCTGGCTGTCGTCTTCGGCCTTATTTTTGGCTTCAAGGCGTTCATGGGCAAGATGATGAACGACTTCTTCGACAACATGCCGCAGCCCGCCGCCGCCGTTTCCACCTACGAAGCCCGCCAGGACAACTGGGCGTCGATTCTGGAAGCCGTAGGCACCGTCAACGCCGTGAACGGCGTCAACGTGACCGCGCAGGTGCCCGGCGAAGTGGAAGCGATCGAGTTCGAATCCGGTGACTCGGTGAAGAAGGGCGACGTGCTGATCCGCCTGGAAGCCGCCGCCGACCGCGCCCAGCTCAATGCACTGGAAGCCACCGCCGGCCTGGCCCGCCAGGAGTACGACCGCTACCAGCGGCTGTTCAAGCAAGGTTCGATTTCCCGCTCCGAACTGGACAACCGCCGCGCCCAGCGCGACCAGGCGGTGGCGCAGGCGCAGGCCCAGCGCGAGCAGCTGAACTATAAAACCGTGCGTGCGCCCTTCGACGGTGTGCTCGGCATTCGCCAGGTGGATCTGGGCCAGTTCCTGCAGGCCGGCACGCCGGTGGTGAGCCTGAACCAGCTGCAGCCGATTTTCGTCGACTTCGCCCTGCCCGAGCAGGAGCTGAGCCGCATCGAGAAGGGCCTGAAGGTACGCGTAACGCTGGACGCCTACACCGACCAGCAGTTCGAAGGGGAAATCTCCGCCATCGAGCCCGGTGTCAGCGAAGCCACCCGTAACGTGTCCGTGCAGGCGCGCTTCGAGAACGAAGACAACAAACTGCGCCCCGGCATGTTCGCCAGTGTCGACATTCAGCTGCCGCAATCCGAGGACGTGGTGGTGATTCCGCGCACCGCGATCAGCTACGCGCCCTACGGCAACGCCGTGTTCGTGCTCAAGGACGCGCCGCAGAAAGGCGAGAGCGACGAGAATGACGAGAGCGGCGCCGACAGCGAGAAAAAAGCCGAAGGCGCCGACAAGATCGTCAAGAAGCGGTTCGTGAAACTGGGCCGCCGGCGCGGCGATCTGGTGGCGGTGATCGACGGGCTCAAGCCCGGCGAAGTGGTCGCCACCAGCGGGCTGCTGAAACTGCGTAACGATGCCGCCGTGACCATCGAGAACGATGTGCAGCCCTCCACGGAAGCGACGCCGACACCCGGCAACAGCTGAGGATAGCCATGAAATTCACGGACATCTTCATCAGCAAGCCGGTGCTGGCCTCGGTGGTCAGCCTGTTTATCTTCCTGCTCGGGTTGCGCGCCGCCACGGAACTGAACGTGCGGCAATATCCGGAGCTGGAAAACGCCGTGGTCACCGTGACCACGGTTTACACCGGCGCCGACGCGGATTTGATCCAGGGCTTTATCACCACGCCGCTGGAGCAGGAAATCGCGTCCGCCGACGGCATTGATTATCTGGTCTCCACCTCGCTGCAGAGCGCTTCGTCGATCCAGGCCTACATCCGTCTGGGCGAGGACCCCAACGAGGCGCTCACGCAGATCGTGGCCAAGGTCAACAAGATGCGCAGCGAGCTGCCCGAGGAAGCGGAGGACCCCACCATCGAACTGGCGGTGGGCCAGAACATCGCCTCGATGTATCTGTCGTTTTCCTCGGAGATTCTCGACAACAACCAGATCACCGACTATCTGGTGCGCGAGGTGCAGCCCAAGCTGGCCACGGTCAACGGCGTGCAGCGCGCGCGGATTCTCGGTGACCGCACCTTCGCCATGCGTGCCTGGCTGAAGCCGGAGCGGATGGCGGCGCTGGGTATCACCCCCTCGGAAGTGTACGGCGCCCTGCAGCAGAACAACGTGCTGGCCGCGGTGGGCGGCACCAAGGGCTCCAACGTGGCGCTGGACCTGAAAGCGGCCACCGACCTGAACACCACCGAGGAGTTCGAACGGCTGATCATCCGCTCCGAGGACAACGCCATCGTGCGCCTGGAAGACGTGGCGGACGTGGAGCTGGGCTCGGAGTCGTACCAGTCGTCGGTGACCTTCAACGGCAAGCAGGCCACCTTCATGGGCATTGAGGTGGCCACCGACGCCAACGCCCTGGATGTGATCGAGGAAGTACGCGGCATCCTGGAAAACGAAGTGTTCCCGCAACTGCCCGAAGGCATGGCCGGGGACATTCCCTATGACGGCACCGAGTACATTCAGGATTCCATCGACGAGGTGGTGAAAACCCTGATCGAGGCGGTGCTGATCGTGATCGCGGTGATCTACCTGTTCCTGGGGTCACTGCGCTCGGTGCTGATTCCCGCCATCGCGGTGCCGCTGTCGATGGTCGGCGCGTTGTTCCTGATGTTGCTGATGGGCTTCTCCATCAACCTGCTGACGCTGCTGGCGATGGTACTGGCCATCGGCATCGTGGTGGACGACGCCATCATCGTGCTGGAGAACATTCACCGACACGTGGAAGAGGGTCTGTCGCCGTACGACGCCGCCATCAAGGGCGCCCGGGAACTGGCCTGGCCGGTGGTGGCGATGACCACCACGCTGGTGGCGGTGTACCTGCCGATCGGTTTCATGGGCGGTCTCACCGGCACCCTGTTCGTGGAGTTCGCGTTCTCCCTGGCCGGCGCCGTGCTGTTGTCCGGCGTGGTGGCGCTGACGCTGTCGCCGATGATGTGCGCCAAGATTCTCAAGGAGCACGACCCGGACCGCACCGGCAACCGCTTCGAGCGCTGGGTGAACCGGCGTTTCGAGAAGCTGGAAAAAAGCTATGAGCGGCGCCTGCACGGCGCGCTCAACGAGCTGCCGGTGATCTATGTGTTCGGCGCGGTGATTCTGGTGTCCTGCTACTTCCTGTTCGTGACCTCGCCCAGCGAACTGGAGCCGGCGGAAGACCAGGGCTTCGTGCTCACCTCGTCCACCGCCGACCCCTATGTGACGCTGGATTACCTCGAGCCGTTCACCCGCGAGTTCAACGACATCGCCGACACCATGCCGTCGGTGGACAATGTGTTCCTGCTCAACGGTATCGGCGGCGGCGGCTCCACCACCGCCTCCAACACCGCGCTGGCCGGTTTCGTGCTGAAAAGCTGGAACGAGCGCGAGCAGAGCACCGCCGAGGCCAAGAACGAGCTGTCCGAGAAGATCAACAGCATCGCCGGCCTGCAGGTGGCGGCGTTCGTGCCGCCCTCGCTGCCCACCGCCGGCGGCGCGCTGCCGGTGGAATTCGTGATCGGTACCACCGAGCCCACCGAGAACCTGCAGGAGTTCGCCAACGAGGTGCTCGAGAAGGCGCGCGCCAGCAACAAGTTCATCTTCATGGACACCGACCTGAAGATCGACAAGCCGCGCTACAACATCCTGGTCGACCGGGAGAAAGCCGCCAGCCTGGGCATCACCATGCAGCAACTCGCCCAGGAACTGGGCGCCATGCTGGCCGGCGGTTACGCCAACCGCTTCTCCCTGGAGAACCGGTCCTACAAGGTGATTCCGCAGGTGGAGCGCAGCAGCCGCCTGACGCCGGAGCAGCTCAAGCAGTATTACGTGCGCACCGGCCAGGGCGACCTGGTACCGCTGGCCACGGTGATCAGCCTGGAAGAGACCGTGCAGCCCCAGCAGTTGAAGCGCTTTCAGCAGCTCAACGCGGTGACCATCTCCGGGGTGCAGCGCCCCGGGGTCACCCTGGGCGAAGCACTGGGCGTGCTTGAGAACGCCGCCGATGAGGTACTGCCGCCCGGCTATTCGGTGGACTATTCGGGCCAGTCCCGTCAGTTCAAGAAAGAGGGCAGCGATCTGATCGTCACCTTCTTCTTCGCGCTGATCGTGATCTACCTGGTGCTGGCCGCCCAGTTCGAATCCTGGCGCGACCCCATCATCATGTTGATCACGGTGCCGATGTCGGTGTGCGGGGCGATGATCTTCGTCAGCCTGGGCCTGACCACCCTGAACATCTACACCCAGGTGGGGCTGGTGACGCTGATCGGGGTGATCTCGAAACACGGTATTCTGATCGTGGAGTTCGCCAACAAGATGCAGCTGGAAGGGATGAGCAAGCGCCGCGCCATCGAGCACGCCGCCGCCGTGCGGCTGCGCCCGGTGCTGATGACCACCGCCGCCCTGGTGCTGGCCATGGTGCCGCTGCTGATCGCCGCCGGCCCGGGCGGCGGCGCGCGCTTCGCCATCGGCCTGGTGGTGGCCGCCGGCATGACCATCGGCACCCTGTTCACGCTGTTCGTCGTACCGGCCATGTACATGCTGCTGGGCCGCAACGAAGGCCACGAAGAAGCCGCCTGAACGTGTGCGAGCGGGCCCTGTGGGAGCGGGCCCCGCCCGCGAAAGGCCGGCAAAGCCGGCCGGCAGGATGCCAGAGGCCCACAAAAAAGCCCGCCGTGGATTCCACGGCGGGCTTTTTACTGGAACCGGTGTCGGGATCAGTCGCGGTTGGCCTGGCGGATTTCCTGATCGGTACGATTCCGGTCATGCTGGCTCGGCGTGCAGCCCAGGCAGCGCACGAAAGCGGTGGCGGCCGGATCCACGACCAGCGTTTCCCCGGCTTCCTGAGCGTTTCCCCCGATCAGGCTGAGCGGCAGCGTGACCACATAAATCGCCGCGCCACCGACCGTGGCCACCGTCATCACCGGGCGCACGATCAGGGCATCACCGAACATGGCGAACGCGGAAGGCCGGGCGCCTTCCAGATCCATGTCGCGGGCCTGGGCGGCACTGGCGAACGATAGCGTCGAGGCGAGGGCAGTGGCCGCAACCACGCGCAGGGCTCGCTTCATCGTGATTCCCCCTTGTTTTTTATCGCACCCATTGTCGTTCCTAAGTATTTGTTCTTCCCATAATCAGATCACAATCTACATCTTTGTTATTACACCGGCAATATAGACCCCGACAAGCACGATCGGACGAACGGTGGCCGCTCAGCGCTGGCAGCGCGGGCAATAAACCGTACTGCGCTGGCCGTGGCGGCCGCCGCGCAACGGCTCGGCGCATTGCGGGCAGGGCTCGCCGGTGCGACCGTAGACCAGCAGCTGCTGGGCAAAGTAACCGGGCTGGCCGTCGGCGCTGGTGAAATCGCGCAGGGTGGTGCCGCCGGCCTCGATGGCCTTGGCCAGCACCGAGCGTATCGCCAGCGCCAGACGCTGGTAGCGCGCCGCGCTGATGCGGCCGGCGGGGCGGCTCGGGTGGATGCCGGCCAGGAACAGGCTTTCCTGCGCGTAGATGTTGCCCACGCCCACCACGGTGGCGTTGTCCATGATGAAACTCTTCACCGACACCCGCCGACCGCGGCTGCGGCGGTACAGCCAGCCGCCGGAGAAGTCCTGATCCAGGGGCTCGGGGCCCAGGTTGGCCAGCAACGGGTGGGTCAGGGCGTCCGTCAGGTACAGCAGGGCGCCAAAGCGGCGCGGGTCGTTGAAGCGCAGCAGTTGGCCGCTGTCCAGGTGCAGATCAATGTGATCGTGCTTGCGCAGCGGCGTCTCTGCGGGGACCACGCGCAGGGTGCCGGACATGCCCAGGTGAATCCCCAGGTTCAGATCGCCGAGGTCCATCAGCAGGTACTTGGCGCGCCGCCGCAGGCCGACGATGCGCTTGTCGCGCAGCTCGGCGACCCGAGCGTCCACCGGCCAGCGCAGGCGCGGCTCGCGCACGGTGACGGCAGTGAGGGTGCGGCCGGCCACATAGGGCTCGATGCCGCGCCGGGTGGTCTCCACTTCGGGCAATTCGGGCATGGGCTATCCTGGGTGAGGGAGGCTAAGATGACGCCCTGGATTGTAAAGGGCACAGGCAACGGAGACATCCTATCCTGGGAGACAACATGTCGTACTGGCTCGGTGTCGACACCGGCGGCACCTTCACCGATTTCGTCCTGCTCGGCGAGGCTACCCCGCGTATCCACAAAGTGCTGTCGACGCCGGCGGCCCCGGAGGAGGCGATCCTCCAGGGCATCCGCGAGATGGGCCTGGAGGATCGCCTGCGCGCCGGTGAGCTGGTGATCGTCCATGGCACCACGGTGGCCACCAACGCGGCTCTGGAGAGCAAGGGCGCGCGCACCGTGCTGGTCACCAACCGGGGCCTGGAGGACGTGCTGCTGATCGGCCGCCAGAACCGGCCGGAGCTGTACAACCTGACGCCTTCCGCGGCGCCCACGGCGCTGGCCGACACCCCGGTGGAGAGCCTGAGCGCCCGCCTGGGCGCCGACGGCACGGCGGTGACCGGCCTGAACGACGCCGACATCGACGATCTGGTGGCCCGCGTACGCGCCCACGACCCGGAATCCGTGGCGGTGAACCTGCTGTTCGCCTACCTGGACCCGGACCACGAGGAGCGCCTGGGCCGCGCCCTGGAGAACGCCGGCCTGGCGGTGAGCCTGTCCAGCCGGGTACTGCCCACCCGGGGCGAGTACGAGCGCGGCATGGCCACCTGGCTGAACGCCTGGCTGGCGCCGCGCATTCACCATTACATCAGCCGCCTGAAGGCGCACACCGCGCCCTCGCCGCTGACCATCATGCAGTCCAACGGCGGCACCGTGGCCGCCGACCAGGCGGCCGGGCGCGCCGTGAACCTGTTGCTGTCCGGCCCTGCCGGGGGCCTCAGCGCCGCCCACCGCCTGGGCGGCGCCCTGGGCGAAGACCACCTGATGACCTTCGACATGGGCGGCACCTCCACCGACGTGGCGCTGCTGGACGGCGATATCCGCCTCACCCAGAGCGGCCATATCGGCCCCTACCCGGTGGCGGTGCCGATGGTGGACATGCACACCATCGGCGCCGGCGGCGGCTCCCTGGCGCGGGTCGACGACGCCGGCCTGCTGCACGTGGGCCCGCAATCCGCCGGCGCCGACCCGGGCCCGGCCTGCTACGGCAAGGGCGGCCAGGAGCCCACGGTCACCGACGCCAACCTGGTGCTCGGCCGCCTGCAGCCGGAGTTCGCCCTGGGCGGCAGCCTGGCCCTGGACCGGGACGCCGCCGAAGCGGCGGTGGCGCGGGTGGCGCGATCACTGAGCCTGGACACGGTGAGCGCGGCCCGGGGCATTATCGAGCTGGCCAATGAACACATGAGCCAGGCGCTGCGGGTGATCTCCATTCAGAAGGGCTTCGACCCGGCGGATTTCCAGCTGGTCAGCTTCGGCGGCGCCGGCGGCCTGCATGTGTGCGCCCTGGCGGAGAATCTGGGCATGCGGCGGGCGGTGATGCCGATCCGCGCCGGCGTGCTGTCCGCCGAGGGGCTGGTGTACGCACCGCGCAAGCGGGAATTGATCCAGGCGCTGCCCGGCGGCGCCGACGCCGCCCGGGTGGACGCCCTGGCGGCGGACCTGGACCGGCGCGGCCGGCGGGAACTGGCCTCGGAAGGGGTGCCCGACAGCGACGTGGTCACCGAAGTGACACTGGACCTGTGCTATCAAGGGCAATCGTCGACCCTCGGCTTGCCCTGGGACGGCGACCCGGAGGCGGCGGAGGCCGCATTCCATCGCCTCCACGAGCACCGCTACGGTCACCGGCTGGCGCTGCCGGTGCAGAGAGTGAACGTGCGGGTGCGCTGCCAGGCGCCGGCGCGGCCCCCGGCCCCCGCGCCCCTGGCCGGCGGCGACGGCGCCCCGGCCTGGGAGGCCCGGCTGCCGGGCGTGGACACGCCAGTGCCGGTGTACCGTCGCGACAATCTGGCCCCGGGCCAGACGCTGCGCGGGCCGGCATTGGTGTTCGAAGCGGTAGGAACGGTTTATCTGGCCCCCGGATGGCAGGCTCAGGTACACTCCGAGGGTCACCTGCTGTTGACTCGCTAGTTTCTACGCTGTATCAGGTGGCCGATGGTTTGCGCCATTGACCCCGTAATCCGGAACCTTCCGAGGTTTCGCAACTGTGTTTTCCGCCATGAACGACGTACTGAATTTCTTCTCCGGTGGCCTGCTTTCCACCGGCCCCTGGGCACTGGTGCTTATCACCCTGGCCATGACCCACGTGACCATTGTCAGCGTGACCGTCTACCTGCACCGCTACTCCGCCCACCGGGCCCTGGAACTGCACCCGGTGCTCAAACATTTCTTCCGCTTCTGGCTGTGGCTGACCACCGGCCAGAACACCCGCGCCTGGACCGCCATCCACCGCAAACACCACGCCCGCTGTGACACGGAAGAAGACCCGCACAGCCCCCAGGTCCTGGGTATCCGTAAAGTGCTCAGCGAAGGCGCCGAGCTCTACCAAACGGAAGCCGTCAACCAGGAAACCCTGGACAAGTACGGCGCCGGCTGCCCGGACGACTGGGTTGAGCGCAATGTCTACAGCCGCTTCACCTTTATGGGCATCGCGCTGATGGGCGCCATTGATCTGGCCCTGTTCGGCGCCATCGGCATCACCATCTGGGCGGTGCAGATGATCTGGATTCCCCTGTTCGCCGCCGGCGTGATCAACGGTATCGGCCATTACTGGGGCTACCGCAACTTTGAATGCGCGGACGCCTCGCGCAACGTGCTGCCCTGGGGCGTGCTGATCGGCGGCGAAGAGCTGCACAACAATCACCACACCTACCCCAATTCCGCCAAACTCTCGATCCGCCGCTTCGAATTCGACATGGGCTGGGCCTGGATCCGCCTGTTCGAAATGCTGGGCCTGGCGAAAGTAAAGAAAGTAGCGCCCAAGCCGGTGGTCGACCGCGACAACGCCAAACCCGCCGTGGATCTGGATACCCTGCGGGCGGTCTTCCAGCACCGTTTCCAGGTCATGGCCCAGTACCGCCGGGCGGTGATCAAACCGGTGTTCGAACAGGAAAAGGCCCGCGCCTGCGAAGCCACCCGTGGCTTCTACAGCCGTGCCCGCGCCCTGCTGTACCGGGACCAGCGGTTCTTTAAGAGCCGCCACAAGCACCGGCTGGCCAACCTGACCGAACACAACCACACCCTGGCCACCATCTATGAGTACCGCCTGCGCCTGCAGTCGATCTGGAGCCAGACCAGCCGCAACTCTTCCGAGATGCTGGACTCCCTGGCGCAGTGGTGCCGGGACGCCGAAGAATCCGGCATTCATGCGCTGCAGGATTTCGTGGCGACACTGAAGGGATATCGAGTACAGCCAGCACGGGTTTGATTGCCCATCTGAATGTACAAAATAATTCTACATTCTGGCGGTAAATTAAACTTGCCCTTGGTTTGAAGGTTCACCAACATGTCCAATATGACTGGACATGTTGGCAGCAAAGCAAACCTCCTTACCCGCCTGATACCGGACGGGTTATTCGTTGATGCGTCCTGGCTCGAAAAGCACGGCTACTCCCGCTCCCTGCGCCATTACTACGTTTCCACCGGCTGGTTGGAGCAACCGGCGCACGGTCTGTACCGGCGACCCGGCCCGCCGGTGCGCTGGGAGCATGTCGTGACCTCCTTACAGTTCCTGCTGGACCGCCCGGTTTCAGTGGGCGGCCGAACCGCCTTGGAACTTCAAGGTTACGCGCATTATCTGCCCCACACCCTGAAGCGCGTCCATCTTTACTGGGATACGCCTCCACCCGGTTGGCTACATAAACTCGCTCTGACACAGGTTTTCGTCTGCCATCACCGCAAGCGCCTGTTTCCAGAAGTCGAGCACCCTGATTCCCATGCGGAACTCGCAAAATCATCCAGCCCTGGGCCCCAAAGTGGCCTACGTTCTTTATCCTCGGGTAACGAGGATCAAGAGCTTATCGTTTCAACCGCTGAACGAGCCTACCTGGAGTTGCTAGACGAACTTCCAAAAAAGGAAAGTTTTGATATCGCCGATCGGTTCATGGAGACCCTGGCCACGCTTAGTCCGCGCCGTTTGCAGCGGCTTCTGGAAGAAACGCAAAGCATCAAGGTGAAGCGACTTTTTTTCTTTTTCGCGGATCGTCACCAACACCGGTGGCTGGCCCACCTGGATAAGAGTCGGATTGATCTAGGTAAGGGCAAACGCATGCTCGTGGCAGGCGGTCATCTCGACAAGCAGTACCAAATAACGGTGCCGAGCAATCTCGAACAAGGATGAACAATGGCTTTCAAGGATAAGTACCTCGCTCAAGTACAGCTATTGGTAAGGGTGCTTCCCTGCGTGGCGCCTGAAACAGGCTTTGCACTAAAAGGTGGTACCGCTATCAACCTTTTCATTAGGGACCTTCCACGGCTTTCGGTGGATATAGACCTCGCCTATCTGCCCATCTATGACCGGAACCACTCTCTTAAGGAAATACAAAGAGCACTGCACCGGATCGCTGAAACAATCAAATCGACGATTCCAGGCAGCCACGTTCTGGAACACACGCCACCCACACAGAAGACCATTACCAGACTTCTTATCACCGGCCCCGATCAATCAACCATAAAGATTGAGGTTACGCCGGTACTGCGAGGCGCCATCCACCCGCCAGTGACCCTGCCTGTCTCAGCTTCCGTTGAAGACCGGTTCGGCTTCGCCGAAACCCAACTTCTGGCGGAACCGGATTTGTACGCCGGAAAAATCGTCGCCGCGCTGGACCGGCAACACCCTCGCGATCTTTTCGACGTCCAAATCCTCCTTGATCAGGGCGGCATTGATGACGAATTACGCGCCGCTTTTATTGTCTACCTGATAAGCCACAACCATTCACCCCACTCACTACTCTGCCCGAACAATCGGGATATAAAGCAGAGCTTCGAGCACAGCTTTAGTGGCATGGCCGACAAAGAAATCACGCTGGAAAAGCTTTTTCGTACAAGAGAGAACCTGATTGACGACATCCGGAACAAGATGCCCCTGACGCATAAGCAGTTTCTGGTTTCTTTTTACTTAAGGGACCCGGATTGGTCTTTGCTGAGTCTTGAGGGCATCGAAAGCCTTCCCGCGGTTCGCTGGCGTGAAAAGAACCTCGACAAAGCGGGAAAAGACACGCGCGAAGCGCTGGTCAAAAAGCTAGAGGAATGCCTCTGGTAAGTCGCCAACTAGAATACTGCCTGCGCGTTCTGTCGATCTAGAGCGAGACCAACGATAACGACTCCGAGAGGCTGGGCTCCCTGGTACAGCGGTGCCGGTACGCCGAAGAATCCTGTATCCATCCGCGAATTTCGTAGCGACACTGAAAGGTTATCGGGTGCAGCCGGCCACGGCCAGACATCACTCCCGGTCCAGCTTTACCATACAGGGGGGAGGCGGTCCGTTGACGGCACTATTCGGTCTCCACGCCTTCTAGCAAAACAATCTTCTGGTTAGCATCCGTCACCCTGATATTCATGCTACCTGCATCCAGGCCCAGAACATCAAGTAGAGGAGTAAGCACCAGCTGCACCAAAGGCTCAAGAACTAGCGCATTAACCACATCCAACAATGGATTCAAAATTCCAAGAACAGCCCCGACCAATCCGCCGGCATCAGTAGAAAGATCAATATCAATCCCCTCTATGCTGCCGCCTACACTCATTTGTTTCGAAACGAACCCATCATCGCCTGTGTAAAGACTCATATCCTCAAATATTTCCGGGTTGTCCCCGCCGCCATCGCTTTCCACATCAACTTCCAACTTCAATGGAACATCTATAAACGAAATGGCTACTTCAAGATTAGCCGGATCTTCACTGCCATCGCTATTCAATCGCGCGGTTCTTATCCTCGCAGCGCTGGTATCCCATCTAACTGCCAAGTCCACCGTGTTATCTGAACCACCTCGAGCACAGTCGGCCGCCGTAAAGGCGCCTTCCCCATGGCCGGCCTCCACAATCAAGGGAAGAGAAATGGACGCCAGATTCCCAAGCACCGGAGCCGAGAGAAGGTTCACATCAAGAAACAACTTCACATTTGAGGACTGAAACGCGGTGGTCCAATCTTCGATATTGGCGTCGCTGCCACCTTCGGACAGCAATGCCTCCCCCATGACAACCTTGGGCGCTTCCGTTACCAACAGAGAAAGCTCGACCTCAGCAAGACCATTCAAATTGATCCCCAGGTCCACGGGTTCAGTAAGGGTTCCTTCGAGAACATTCATCGCCATGCTGACCAGCAAGTCATATACAGGCACCCGTGCATCCCGGGAGACAACAGCTCCATCCCCTAACAACTCCAGCACAGAGCCAACCTGAATCGCTCCAAGATCAGCACCTGCCGTCCTAATAAGGTCATCCACGAGATCCCCCGCTGGATGAGCCGCCCCAATTGCCGCGTCCAGAGCTTCCGCCAACCCCCTGGCGTCCACAGGCAAGGCATTAACCACCCCTCCAACGCCAGTACCCACAAGTAGATCTTCCAGTTTGACCGTAAGGTCATTGATCTCCGAGAGCTGAACAGTGCTTAGCGAATAAGGAGCCCCATCATTCAGCAGCAATCCTAATAGGCTATTCAGTATGGTCGCGTTATTCGGATCTCCGCCCACAACGGCGGTAATACCCGACGCGCTGAAGGTTGCTTCAACACTCTTCTTCGCAACGGCGCTAACCGATATATCCACGGTTCCGAAAACGGAAGGCGGCAACAAGATAGAAATGGGTTCACTTCTTACGTATGAAACAGAAACCGCGTTACTTTCCAGATAATTCGCTTTCTCGACAAATCTCAAGGTCTCATCTTCCGATATAACTTTACCGGTAGAAACATTCAGGTCAGATTGGCTCCCTTCGAAACCACTCGCCACCGCGCCATCGAAAGCGCGACCGGAAACCGACTCGTTAAAAGACAGACTTCCACACGCCTGGGTCGCATCGGCTGCAGCCGTGGCAGCAGCATTCACTTGGCTCTGCAGCTCTTGCCGCAGCGAGTACAGGCGAGCGCCATCCGTAGCCAAAACGCCCAGCATGATGATAATCACCATGATAATGGGGGTAATAAAGGTGAGGGCCCCACGCTGGCGATTCATATCACTTCTCGTCGCGAGTCTGTTCGCCGAAAGTGTCTGGGATCGGCTGTTTAAAGCTGTCCGCCAGGCGACGTTGGGTATAAATATAGACCGGCACCGAGAGTTCGCTCTTCTCCGCTGAAGGCGAACGTCGCTGTTGCTCCAGCGCGCTCTGGGTGGCGTCGCCGACCTGGTGCTCCCGTTCGGTGTTGATTACCTTTCCGGAGATGCCGAATTGCGGGGCGCCGTCGGCCATCACCGCGACCGGTATCGTGATCAGTAAAGCCATTAATAGTTTCATGTTTTATCTCCTGAATTGCTCCGCCAGCCGCTCCGCGTAGGCTCGCTCTTCACTGCTCAGACCGTATTGTTTTTTCATCCATTCCAGCCCACCCCAGTTTTCGGTGAGCAGGTATGCCACCGCCAGGTTCTGGCGTACCGGGCCCTGACCGCCGCCGAGTTCCATGGCGGTGCGCAACTCATAGGCGGCGTCTTCATAATCACCGACCATCAACAGCACATAGCCGTAGTCGTTACGAACCTGGGCGGAGGCCGGCGTGCGTTCGCGAGCGATTTCCAGGTGGTGGAGTGCTTTCAGCACTTTGTCCTGTTTTAGCAAAACCATACCGAGACCGTGATGGCTGCGGCCTGTGCCACAACGCTCGACTAAACCCTGGAAAATGGTTTCCGCTTCGCCCAGGTAGCCGGTGGAGGCTTTCAACTGGCCATATCGCACCCAATGGTCCACGGTTTCCATGGGTCTGGCTTCCAGTTGCGCCAGCGCCGCATGGTCGTGCTCGCGGTTCATAAGGTTGTCGACCATGTCGAGCTGTACCTGCTGTTCCGGCTGGATGCGGGCGGAGCAATTCAGCCGGTCCAGATTGTACGGGTCGCCGGGTCGCTCACTGGGCGGCTGTGACGCACAGCCGCCCATCAGCAGGGTGGCCATGATCCCGATCGCTATTCTTTGCATCCGTTGCTCCTGATCTTCGGTGTTTCTTTCGCGGGCGAGGCCCGCTCCCACGATGCTATCGCGACAGTGCGTCGGCGATGGAAATCACCGCCGGGCCGCCGATCAAAATAAACAGGGCGGGAAGCATGAACGCCATCATCACCACTGTCATTTTCGCGCCGATGCGGTTGGTTTCTTCGCGCACGCGGTTACGCTCCACGTTCTGCGCTTCCTCGATAATCTGGTCCAGACTGAGGGACACGCCGGCGCCCAACTGGCTGCTTTGCTTCATCAGAACCACATAATTGCGTAGCACCGGGATGCGTCTGTTCTCACCGAGTTCGTCCAAGGCCTGAGTGCGCTCCGCGCCGGATTCCATAAGTCGGTTAAAGCGGTCCAGGCGGGCCGAAAGCATCGGCAGAAGCGGCCTGGCCTGGTTGGCGATCAAACGCAGCACTCTTTCCAGGGAAAGCCCGGCCTCCATCAACATGCGGGTAAGGTGACAAAGCTCTATTGCCTCTAAGTTCTGCCTCTGTTCCGCGCTTTTACCCATTGTTCGGATAGTTCGGCGCGGCAAGATAACAGCGAGAGCAGCGAGCAGCATCGCTCCAACTGGACCAAATACGAAAAAGCCGATCACTACGACTATCGCCGGCATAATCCAGCAGAACACGAGGTAAAGAAGCTGGGCCTGTTCACGGGACCGACCGGTAGCGGCATAAGCTTCACGAATTTCCTGAAAATCGCCGCTTGCGATAGACGACTCAGTAAATTGACTGGCCAGACGCATTAACCAAAAGCTGGAGCTCTCTTCGTCCTGGTCGGCAAGACGGTGCAGGCGTGCGTTAATGCGGGCACGACGCGCCCATTGGGGGCCTTTCACCCAGGCCACCCAAATGGAGAGGGCGGAGATAACCGCGGCGGAGATAAACCAAAGGCTACTCACGGCCAACCCCCTGGATCATCCGCCATATGACGATCATACCCAGCCCCTGCAAGCCGCCGGCGATCGCCAGCATCATGTGGCCGGTGTCGGTGTCCAGCAAAACGCGGGAATAGTTGTCGTTAATCAAAATCATGTACGCCGCCAAGCCTAGCGGCAACAGCGCGAACGCGGCGGCGGTGAAGCGCGTTTCTGCCGTCGCCGCCATGAATTCACGGCGCAATTCCTGTTGGGACCGCAGTGACGTCGCTACCTGACTCAGCACCGGGCGAATCGAGGAACCGAAACGCGCCGAGGTCCGAAGAGCAATCGACACCAGTACCAAGGACGGTATTCGGTACAGCCCACCAAAGTCTTCAAACAGGCCGGTGTAGTCGCGGCCGGCTTCCACGGCGTTACGTAGTCTGAATGTTAGTGGGTCGAAAACCGGTGGTGCGTCGTTAAACGTTTCCACTAGCGCATTTTCCAACGAGCGGCCAGCGTTCATATAGCGCAATGAAGTGTCGATCAGGCCAGGTAACTCTTCATAAACACGCCGGCGTTGCTGCTGAAAACGAAAGCGCCAATACATCCACAGCGCGATGGCGATCAATCCCGCCGTGATCAACGCCACCAGCGGCCCGTTCAGAACCAGAACCACCATCAGGAACACCGCGACGATCAAACCGAAGACGGCCAACTGCGTGCGGGAAAGGTGGATGTCGGCGCGGAGCAGCACGCTTTCCAGTGGGGTCACGGTTACCCGGGCCGCGGTCTCGGCGCCCAGGTCCGGCCTTGTTTCCAAACGCCGGTGAATATCGTCATTCAGCGACCGCTTGATACGCCGCCGCGCCCACAACCACTGCAACACCACGGTGATCAGCGCGAGCACGGCAAGCGTCTGCGCGGCGGCGAGCAGGGCCAGGGGGCTCATTGCTCGTGGCTCCGGTACAGGTAGTCCATGTGATACGCGTCGGTCTCGGTGGGCGTGAGCGCAACGACCTCGCTGACCATGCGGCGGCCGTCGGGCATCCGTACCAGTTGGATAATGATGTCCAGGGCGGAACCGATAAGCCGGCTGATGGCACGCTCGCTGGCGTCGTAACCGCTGACCGCCAGCAGGGTTTCGATCCGCACCAGGGCGTCCCGGGTGGTGTTGGCGTGGATGGTGCTCATCGAACCTTCGTGGCCGGTGTTCATGGCCTGCAGCAATTCGATGATTTCCGCGGAACGCACCTCGCCGAGAACAATGCGGTCCGGCCGCATCCGCAGGGAGTTCACCACCAGCTCCCGGGCGGTGATACGGCCTTTGCCTTCGGTGTTGGCCGGGCGTGTTTCCAGGCGCACGACGTGGGGATGGTTGAGCACCAGCTCGGCGGAGTCCTCGATGGTGAGGATCCGTTCCGCGCGAGGGATGTACTGGCTGATCAGGTTCAACATGGTGGTCTTACCGGTGCCGGTACCGCCGCTGATAATGATATTGCGGCGCGATTCCACCGCGCGGATCAACACGTCCAGACAGGCGTCGGTCATCGAGCCGTTTTCGATCAACTGCTGGGCGGACAGGTGGTTACCGGTGAACTTACGGATACTGATGGTGGGTCCGTCCAGAGCCAGCGGCGGGATGATCGCGTTGACCCGCGAGCCATCCGGCAACCTGGCGTCCACCATCGGGCTGGCTTCGTCCAGGCGCCGGCCCAGCGGCGCCAGCATGCGACGAATCACCCGGGTGACGTGGTCATCGTTGATGAACCGGGTATTGGCTCGCTGCAGGACACCGGCTACTTCCACGAAAACGTGCTCCGGGCCGTTCACCAGAATGTCGTTGACGCTGGTGTCCGCCAGCAACGGCTCCAGCGGACCGAAGCCGGTGACTTCATCGAGAATATCGCGGACCAGCTGGTTCAGGTCCTGGGTGGATAGCGGCACCCGGTTATGGGAAATGTACTGCCCGACATGATTGCGGGTGAATTCGGCCAGGGCATCACGGGTCGCCTTGCCGACTTCGATGCCTTCTTCATCCAGCCGCTCCACCACCCAGCGATGGGTCCGCTCTTTGAGCTGCTGGTACTCCTGATCGAAACGACCGGCCACAGCTTACCTCCCCAGCAATCGTGTCAGAAAACCACCGCGTCGCAGCTCATCGGGTGCGCCATCAAGCCCATCTAGCAGGGAGGTTAGACCGCGGCTGTAGGCGCACCGAGGGGATTGCTCCAGAATCGGCTTGCCGCTGTTCACCGCCATCAAACGATTGCGCCAATCCATCGGCAGAGTACCCGCCAGCGGCGCACCAACAGTATCACTGAGTTCGTCCGCATCCGGCGGCACGCCGCTATCGTAGCCGTCCACTACCAGCCCGATATGTGCTTCGCGACCGAGATGGGAACCCCAATCGTGAACCAGGGCCCGGGCGGCGTGGGCGTGATCCACCAGCGGGTGAATGCCGACCAGAAGATGGCGGGTGTGCACGCCCAGGGCCCGCACCCAGTACTCGCTTTGCAGCGAGGCCACGTTGATGGTGATGTGATCGAACATCTGCATCAGGCGGTTCAGCGCGATGAACAGGTCCGCGCTGCGGTCACCGTCCAGGGTCTGGCTGCCGATGCCGCCGGAAAGCAGCCGCAGGCCGGGCCGGAACTCTTCCAGCGCCGTGTCGATCAGCGTCTCATCCAGGGTTTCCGGGTTGGCGAGCAGGTTATCCAGGGTGAACTCGCTGCTGGCGTCGAGATAGAACACCCCCCGCTCACGGGGCTGGGTGTCGATGGCCAGGCAACGCCAGTTGGGCTGACGCTGATTGATGCCGGTGGCGAGATTCTGCGCCAGAAAGCGTGTGTCCACGGTGGGATCGGCGCCGGTCACCAGCGTCAGATTGTTCACCGAGGAGCGGCTTTCGTCACCGTAATGCCCGCTGCGCACCAGCTGATGACGGCGCAGCCGGTCGCGGATTTCCCCGGCGTCGTTGCCGGCCAGGAAACTGTCCCGGGCGCCGGCACGCATGCTTTGCAACAGCAGCTCCTGGTTAGAGCGCGTGCACACCGTGATCACCGTGACCCAGGGCCGGGCGCTGGTCAGCGCGGTGATGATCGCCAGGGACTGATCCATATCCGCTTCGTTGATTTCCACCAGCACCACATGGGCGGTGGTCGCTTCCAGCAGGCGCAGTACACGGGTGAGGTCCGCGCGGCTGACGAATTCCACGCGGAACGGCTCTTCGATGACCCGGTCCAGCCAGGCTTTGATGCCGGGGTCGTCGACCACCGACAGGACAATGTCGTTATCGCTCACCAGCTCACTCCATGACGAATGGGTTGCGAGCCACGTCGCGGCTCGGTGGCCATGTCCAGCCATTGCGTGCTGCTTTCCCGGTAGGCACCGCCGGGCAGTGTCACCGGCGGATCACCCGCCTTGCGAGGCGTCACCAAATGGGGCGTGACCACCATCAGCAGCTCCTTGTCGTCCCGGGAGATCCGGCTGGAGCGGAAGAACGCGCCCAGCACCGGAATGTTGCCCAGGCCCGGGATGCGGTCGCTGTTGTTAATGGTGCTGCGGCTCACCAGACCACTGATGATGAAGGTTTCACCGGGGGCCAGGGACACCGTGGTTTCCGCCCGCCGGACCCGCAGCCCGGGCACGGCGACACCGCCGGTTTCCACGCCGGCGGAGAAGTCCAGCTCGCTGACTTCCGGCGCCACCTTGAGAATAATCTGCTCGTCGCTGATCACCGTGGGCGTCAGACTCAAGCCGACCCCGAATTCCTTGAATTCGATCTGGATGCCGTTGTAGTTGCTGCGGGTGGGCACCGGAAATTCACCACCGGAAAGAAACGACGCGCTCTGGCCGCTGAGGCTGGTCAGCGACGGCTCGGCCAGGGTGTAGGCGAAACCGCCCCCTTCCAGCGCATTGATGATGGTCAACGAATTACTGCCGATGCCGAACAGGTTGAAACCGTCGGAACTGAGCGAGTTCTGCGCCGCGCCCGGGCCGGAAAAACCCCGGTAACCGGCGCCGGGAGGCGCGATGCCCACCGCGGAGTTACCGTCATCGAACAGATTGGCGTAATAGATGCCCAGGCTGTTCAGTTCCGAGCGGCTCACTTCCAGCACACGGATGTCGGTCTGCACCTGGGTGCCGTAGGGCAGGTTGCCGCCAAGAGTGGTGGCCACCGCGACGCTGCTGCGCATCGGTCGGCTGTCACCCCGTTGCCAGATGGTGATCTCGGAGGAGCCTTCCTTGAAAGCCGTAACCAGTACTTCCTGGCTACCGCTGACGGTGAGCTTGGCGACCTCCGGGTTGGAGGTCGCCACCTTGGTGATCGGCGTGGAGAAATTCAGTACTTTCTGGTCGCCGGGCGCCATGCGCATGGATTCATCCATGGCGGCGGCCTGGCCGCCGGCAAACAGCATCAGCACCAGCAGCAGCCGCGCCCCCAGGCCGAAGCGTTGTTTATTGCACATAGGTGCTCCTTGATTCCGCGCCCTCGAAAACCTGCACGCGCTGGCCCGGAGAAGGCTTCGGCGCGGCGGCCGGCGCGGGTTTTTCGCGCTCGGGGAAGAAGTCGTCGAAGTAGAAGGGTTTCTGTTCCGGCTCTTCGGCGGCGGCGAGTGCCTGCTCGCCATCGCCCGCGGGGTCATCGCCAGTGGGCGTGTCGCCGCGCTCACCGGCCACCACCGCGAGGCGCACCTTACCTTCCGAGGACGCCAGCATCAGCGCGGAAACGCGCTCTTCCGGCACCGACAAAACGGCGGTGTTGTTGCGGCGACGGGCAGTCTCTTCCGCATCGTCGGCGCCGGCGGACAACGAACCGTAGACCGCCAGCACCGGTACGTCACGCAGCATCACCAGGGCCACCGGCGCGTCTTTATCGGAACGGCGGAAGGCGGTGACCACATCGACCCGGTCACCGGGCTGAAGAAGCCCCCCGGCGCCGACCACGTCGTCCACGGCAATGGCGATGGCACGCTGGCCTTGCGGCAGGTTGGCGGGCAAGGAGCCGCCACTTTCCAGATGGTGATTGGAGAGAAGCTCGCCCGGGCGGGCATAGCGACGCAACTCCCGCCCGACCACATCTTCGTCGGCGGACAAGGCGTCGCTGATTTGGGTGGGTGAGGTCACCACCGCCAGGTTTTCTTCGCTGAGGGCCTCGCCGGCATTCAGTGGCTGGCGTAAAACCCAATATTCATAGGACGGTGCGGCTTGTTCCTGATCCGCCTGCTGGGTGGTGTCCGGCGACGTCACGGTCACCGGCTCCGGGTCCCGGCTCAGCCCCACCAGCGCCAGAACCAGCGCCAGAAAGGCCAGCACCAGAGCCGGCAGCATGTACAAAATCTTTGATCCCATATCCCCTCCGAAACATCCGTGTTCGACGACTGCTTATGATTCTAATCAGAAGGCGGCGCGGGCCTCCGCTTCCAGCGTGTCCGGCAACGGCGGGAAAGTCCCCAGCAGGCCGAAACTCATAACCGGCACGATGGGGTTTTCCTTGTAATTGTAGGTCACTCCGCAACGCAGCATTTCCACGCCACCCACCGCTTCCACGGCGCAGGAGGCCGCGCCGTCCTCCAGGCTGGAGAGCGGCCCGGGAAGGGTCGCCAACAGCCCGGTCATGGCCTGGCTGGCGCGGTTCACCACCGCGCCCTCCATTTGCTCCCCCTGGAAGGCGGAACGGTCCACGTACAAGGCCGTGGCCACCGCCCGGTCCACCACGTTCTGCAGCCGGTACTGGCTGAAGAACACGATGCCGTAGATGGCGGAGGCGTAGAGCATCGCGACGACGAAGGGGAACAGCATCAAAAACTCTAAAGCTACCGCTCCGTTCTGCCCCACCGCCGTTTGGCAGCGTTTAGCACCCACACTCGACCTATGGGGTCCCAGCGCTCTGAGCATCGGTAAACAGCTTAGTAAAGGCAGCCGTGACTTGAGAGCCAATCCCGGTGGTCCCCGCCAGCGCACCAATGATGATAATGATGGCGGCGGCGAGCACGATGTACTCGAGCGCGCTGGCGCCACGCTGTTTGTCGGCCTGGGTACGGCCACGGCTGAACAGCCGGGCGGCCAGTCGTTGTGAGGCAGTGGTAAAGATGGTCAGTGATTTCATGTCAAACTCTCCCTTACACCCAAGGTGCGATCAGTGACGATTCCTTTCCGATAGTAGATATTTTGTGAACCACTTCACAAGCACCCACTTTTGCATATCCTTCGCTCAAACCCTTTAAAATCAATAATTTATGTGAAACGTCGACGGATGTCCGGTGTTATGAAAGCGACGACCGGTTGTTCTTATTCTTTTGTTACCGCGTTTGTCGTTACGTTTCCACCTTTACGGCGGCGTAACATCGTTATGCCAGTATGCGTCTTTTGCTACCCGCACAAAAAGACCAACTTTGTACTGTTATGAAATTTATTGTTATTGACGTGATGAAGCAATGAAGCATGGCCAGAGTCAGGGCGAACGCACGGACATAAAAAAACCCGGTCTGGCCATCAGCCACACCGGGTTTTCGTTGTCCCTTGCCAGGCAGGACGCTTACTTGATCTTGGCTTCCTTGTAGATCACGTGCTTGCGGACCACGGGATCAAACTTCTTGGTCTCCATCTTTTCGGGATGCAGACGCTTGTTCTTGGCGGTGGTGTAAAAGTGCCCGGTGCCCGCTGAGGAGACCAGACGAATTTTTTCACGAATCGGACCAGATGCCATGATTCAGCTCCTTGGGCTCAGGCGCGCGCGCCGCGGGCGCGGATATCGGCCAACACGGAGTCGATACCCTTCTTGTCAATGATACGCATCCCTTTGGAGGATACACGCAGGCGCACGAAGCGCTTTTCACTCTCCACCCAAAAGCGATGATAGTGGAGATTCGGCTCGAAGCGACGCTTGGTCTTGATGTTCGAGTGGGACACGTGGTGGCCCGTTACCGGCCGCTTCCCGGTTACCTGGCAAACTTTGGACATGATCTTGCTCCCGTGATGCAACACAATTGGGGCGGGGCAGCCCCGGAAAAGGCGCGTTTTATACCAAAACCCGGGGCGGGGATCAAGCCATTCCGGCATTTACCGGCAAATATCACACCCAGCCGCGGCGGCTGAACGACTCCCAATGACCGTCGCCGATCACCAGATGGTCGAGGATGCGCACGTCGATCAGATCCAACGCCCGGCGCAGCCGCTCGGTGACATCGCGGTCCGCCTGGCTCGGCTCCGCCACCCCGGAGGGGTGATTATGGGCCACGATCACACTGGCGGCGTTGTATTCCAGCACCCGGCGGACCACCTCCCGGGGGTAGACGGCGGCGCCGTCCACGGTGCCGTAGAACATCTTCTCGAAGCCGATTACCCGGTGCTTGTTATCCAGGAACAGCACCGCGAACACCTCGCAGGGCTCACCGCGCAGTTCGGCGGTCAACAACCGCGCCGCCGGCTCCGGGTTGTCCAGGCTGAAGCCCCGCTCCAGCTCCGTGGCCAGGTAGCGCCGCCCCATCTCCAGAGCCGCCAGCACCTGGGCACAGCGGGAATCCGCCATGCCCGGCAGACGCGCCATGCGCTTGGGCGTTAGGTCCAGCAGCCCGCGCAGGCCGCCGCTGCGGTCGAGAATGTCGCGGCCCACGTCGACGGCGGTTCTGCCCCGGCTGCCGGTGCGCAGAAAGATCGCCAGCAGTTCCGCGTCGCTGAGCGCGCCCGCGCCCCGCCCCAGCAGCTTTTCCCGGGGCCGTTCCTGTTTCGGCCAGTCGCTGATCGCCATACTCACCTCCCTGTGTTTGCTCATACCTTGGTGCTACCCTATGACGCCCCTAGTCTGCACAACCCCCCGGGGTGAGGGCAGACGACATCCACCATGGTTTGTGTCAGCCACAGCCCAAAATACTGTACGGAATGACAGCATGCAGCGACTGGTCAATAAACGGATCCTCCTCGGTGTCACCGGAGGCATCGCCGCCTACAAGAGCGCGGATCTGGTCCGCCGGCTGCAGGACGCCGGCGCCGAAGTGCGCGTGGTCATGACGCAGGGCGCCTGTGAGTTCATCACCCCGCTCACCATGCAGGCGCTGTCCGGGCACCCGGTGCACACCGATCTGCTGGACCCGCGCGCCGAGGCCGCCATGGGCCACATCGAGCTGGCCCGCTGGGCGGACCTGGTGCTGATCGCTCCGGCCTCGGCGGATTTCCTCGCCCGCCTGGCCTACGGCCACGGCAACGACCTGCTCGCCACCCTGTGCCTGGCCACCGGCGCCCCGGTGGCGGTCGCCCCGGCCATGAACCAGCAAATGTGGGCGGATCAGGCGACCCAGAAGAACCAGCTGATCCTGCAGGAGAAGGGCATCCATATCTTCGGCCCCGGCGCCGGCAGCCAGGCCTGCGGCGAAGTGGGCCCGGGGCGCATGCAGGACCCGGCGGAGATCATTCAGCAGGCCGCGGAAGTGTTCGATTACGAACTGCTCACCGGCAAACACCTGGTGATCACCGCCGGCCCCACCCGCGAGCCGATCGACCCGGTGCGCTATCTGACCAACAAGAGCTCCGGGAAAATGGGTTTCGCGCTGGCCCAGGCCGCCGCCGAGGCGGGGGCGCGTGTCACCCTGATCGCCGGCCCCGTGGCCCTGGACACCCCCAACCGGGTAAACCGCATCGACGTGGTCCGGGCCGAAGACATGCACCAGGCCAGCCTCAAGGCGGTGGAAGAGGGCTGCGACATCTTTATCGCCACCGCCGCCGTGGCGGATTACCGGCCCACCGTCACCGCCGACCACAAGATCAAGAAATCCACCGAGGAAATTCACCTCACCCTGGTGAAGAACCCGGACATCATCGCCGCCGTGGCCAGCCACGCCAAGCGGCCCTTCACCGTGGGCTTCGCGGCGGAAACCCAGGATGTGATTGAATACGCCCAGGGCAAACTGAAGAGCAAAAAACTGGATATGATCGCCACCAACGACGTGTCCGGCACCAATGTGGGCTTCAACAGCGACAATAACGCCCTCACGGTGATCTGGCCCGGCGGGCACAAGGTGCTGCCGCTGGCCTCCAAGGCGCAGATCGCCAAGCAACTGATCGAATTGATCGCGATCCGCCAGAGTTGAAAACCACTGACCGCTGAGACCATCAATGCAACTGCAATACCGGCTTCTTGATGCCCGCCTGGGCGACCAGTTTCCGCTGCCCGCCTACGCCACCGACGGCTCCGCCGGCCTCGACCTGCGCGCCATGGTGGAGGCCCCGCTGACCCTGAACCCGGGCGACACCGAGCTGCTGCCCACCGGGCTGGCGATCCACATCGGCGATGCCGGCTACGCGGGGATGATCCTGCCGCGTTCCGGGCTGGGCCATAAGCACGGCATTGTGCTGGGCAACCTGGTCGGGCTGATCGACTCGGATTACCAGGGCCAGTTGATGGTGTCCTGCTGGAACCGGGGCAACAACGCTTTCACCATCGAGCCGGGGGAGCGCATCGCGCAGTTGGTGATCGTGCCGGTGATGCAGGTGGCGCTGACGCAGGTGGATGATTTCGACGACAGTGCCCGCGGCGAGGGCGGCTTCGGCCACAGCGGCCGCCAGTAAGCGCCACGGGCGCCACCGAAACGCCGCGATCACAGAACGGCGACGGGACGGCTAGGGGGAACGGATGGGGAACGAACGCAAGGTTCTGACCAGGCCAGCACTGCTGCTCGCGCTGCTGGGCCTGGTGCTGGTCGGCGCCGGCTCAGGTCTTTGGCACCAGTATCAGCACAACCAGGCGCAAACCGCCGCCGCGGATCAGGCCCGGCATCTGGCCAACACCCTGGCCGGGGAACTCGGCCAGCGCGTGAGCCGCCACCGCGCCCAGTTGGAACAACTCGCCGGACGCCCGGCTTCCCCGGCACCGACCGCCGACCAGCCCCTGACCCCCACCGCCTGGCAGGACGACACCCGCCTGCTGCGCGTACCCGACGGCCACCCCGGTGAGGAACAGCTATCGTTCACGCTGCGCGAACTGCTGCATAACCTGCGCGAACGGGGGGAAGTGGTGGTCTCCAGCACCGGCGGTGAACAGCCGGCGCTGCTGATGGCGCGCACCACACCCGGCGGCGCGGTAATCCTGGAACACGACCTGAGGCCCTGGCTGCGCAGCCTCGATCAACGCCTGCCCCAAGGCAGCGCCCTGACGCTGAGCCAGGGCGACCTGACGCTGATCCGTCGTGGCCAGGCCGTGAGCGCCAGCGCCACCGCCAGCGCCCGGGGCGGCCCCTTCAGCCTGACCCTGGCGGTGCCCCCCACACCGCCGTCCTGGCAAAGCCTGCTGCTGCCCGCTGGAATCAGCGCGGCACTGATACTGCTGGTGATCTACGCGGTATTCGCCCGCCTCGCCCGGCGTCAGCCCGCGCCGGCGGCCACCGCCGCTCGCCGCCCGGACAGCGCGCCCGCGCGTCCCGCGGCGCCGGCGGCGTCGTCGCTGCCACCGGCCCCGGAACCGGAGCCGGAACCTGAAACACCGACCGAACCGGAACCGGGCCCCGCACCGTCGCAAGTTCTGTTCGGCGCCGACGGCATTCGCGCCACCGGTGACGCGCCCCTGGACGGCACCGCCCTGGAGCAGCTCGGCCGGGCGATCGGCAGCGAAGCGGGCGCCGCCGGCCAGCACACCCTGTTCGTGGTCTGCACGGGCGAGGCCGATGCCAAGGCGGCGCTGATCAACGGCCTGGTGGCCAGCGGCCGCCAGGTGGTGGATCTGGGCGAGGCCCCGCCGGCGGTGCTCCACTACGCCACCGAGGTACTGGAGAGCCAGAGCGGCGTCTGCCTTACCGGCGATGGCGACCAGCGCGCCCTGGACGTGGTCATCAACGGCGAGCTGCTGCTCGGAGACCGGCTGCTGACCCTGCGCGAACGGCTGCTGGCACGGAATCTGGATGAGGGCACCGGGGAACGGGAACAGCGCGACATCAACGATCGCTATCTGAACGCCGTGGCGGACGACATTATTCTCGCGCGCCCGATGTCGGTGGCGGTGCAGGGCGCCGACGCAACCGCCGGCCTGGCGCCCCGCCTGTTCGGCGAGCTGGGCTGCAAGGTGGTCACCGTGGAGGGCGCCGACGTGGACGCCCTGGCCCGCGCGGTGGGCGAGCAAAATCTGCACCTGGGCCTGGCGTTCCACGCCGGCGGCGGCCTCTCCCTGGTCGCCAGCGACGGCCGCCTGATCGCCGCCGACCGGCTGCTGATGCTGCTGGCCCGGGATCTGCTGGAGCGCAATCCTGGCGCCGATGTGCTTTTCAATATGCCCGATAACCAGGCCCTGGCCGGCCTGATCCGCCAGCAGGGCGGCCGGCCGGTGATGGAAGAGGGCGGCCCCGCCCGGATCCGGGCGCGCATGAAAGAATTGGCCGTGCCCCTGGCGGGAGAGGCGAACGGGCATATATTCTTCGCCGACCGCTGGTACGGATTCAGCGATGCCCTCTACGCCGCCGCCCGCCTTTTGGAGGTACTCTCCCTGCAGGCGGGCAACAGCGCCGAGGCGCTCGCCCCTTACACGGATACTTATTGACCGGTTGGAGAAAGCAGACATGGACACCAAGAGCGCCCAGGAAACCGCCCGCGTTCTGATTGAAGCGCTGCCGTATATTCAGCGCTTCGCCGGCACCACCGTGGTGATCAAATACGGCGGCAACGCCATGGAAAACGACGAGCTGAAGAACAGCTTCGCCCGCGACGTGGTGATGATGAAGCAGGTCGGCATCAATCCGGTGATCGTCCACGGCGGCGGCCCGCAAATCGGCGATCTGCTCAACCGGCTCGGCAAGGAGAGCAAGTTCGTCCAGGGCATGCGCGTCACCGACCGGGAGACCATGGACGTGGTGCAGATGGTGCTCGGCGGCCTGGTCAACAAGGACATCGTCAACCTGATCCAGCACAACGGCGGCCAGGCGGTGGGCCTGACCGGCAAGGACGGCCGCCTGATCAAGGCGCGCAAGATGCTGCTCAAGAACCTGGACGCCGACGACCCGGAGCTGCAGGCTTCGGAAATCATCGACATCGGCCATGTGGGCGAGGTGCAGGGCATCGACACCAAGGTGCTCGACCTGCTCGGCGGCAGCGACTTCATTCCGGTGATCGCGCCGATCGGCGTCGACCAGGACGGCACCAGCTACAACATCAACGCCGACCTGGTGGCCGGCAAGGTGGCGGAGGTGCTGCGCGCGGAGAAGCTGATTCTGCTCACCAACGTGGCCGGCCTCAAGGACAAGGAAGGCCGCGTGCTCACCGGCCTCACCGCGGACCGGGTCAACGCGCTGATCAAGGACGGCACCATCCACGGCGGCATGCTGCCGAAGATCCGCTGCGCCCTGGAAGCGGTGGAGAACGGCGTGCACACCTCGCACATCATCGATGGCCGGGTGGCCCACGCGGTGTTGCTGGAGATATTGACCGATAAAGGCGTGGGGACGCTGATCAGCAAGCATTAAGCCACAAGCTACAGGCTGAAAGCTGCAAGCCCGCTCGAATCCGCTTGCGGCTTGAAGCTTGAAGCGTGCAGCTGACTTAAAATGGGAACAACGCATGACAGAACAGACTCCGTCCAGAAAGGAGCAAATCCTGCAGGCCCTGGCGCACATGCTGGAAGCGGAACCCGGCGGGCGGATCACCACCGCCGGCCTGGCCCGGGAAGTGGGGGTGTCCGAAGCCGCGCTGTATCGGCATTTTCCGAGCAAGGCAAAGATGTTCGAGGGGCTCATCGACTTCATCGAAGAGGCGATCTTCTCACGCATTAACCGCATCACCGGCGAAGGGGACGCGCTCACCCAGGTGGAGCAGATCCTCACGCTGATCCTGGCGTTCACCGAGCGCAACCCGGGCATCACCCGGTTGCTCACCGGCGACGCCCTCACCGGCGAGAACGAGCGCCTGCACCGGCGCATCCAGCAGTTCTACGACCGGGTGGAAAGCCAGCTCAAGCAAGTGGTCCGTGACGCCGAGTTCAAGGAAGGCAAGCGCACCGCGGCCACGCCCACCATCACCGCCAACCTGCTGCTGGCGGTGGTGGAAGGGCGCATCGCCCAGTTCGTCCGTTCCGGTTTCAGGATCCGCCCCGGCCAGGACTGGCCCGAGCAATGGGCGCTGCTCGCCCCCACGGTGTTCCGCGATTAAGAGCCCGCCAGCTCCTCCAACCGCTCAATAATCGGCGCGTACTGCTCGCGCACCGCCTGCTTGTCCTTCTCATAGCCGGCGATTTCCTGGCGCACATGGGCCATGCGGCGCTGATACTCCTCGATGGCCTGGCGGGTGCCCTCCGGCACCGGCCGGCCGGCGCGCTCGGCGCGGGCGGCCAGGCTGACCTCCTGGTCGCGCTTCTCTTCCAGCTGCGCCAGGGTGTTGGTGGCGTAGCTGATGCGCAACTCAAGCGCTTCGATCTGGCGCTCACGGGCACGCACCGCGTCCTCGGGCCCGGCGTAGAGCCGCTCCAGCTCCTTGTCCCGCTCGGCCTGCCGTTGCGCCTGCTGCTCGGCCGCAATCGCCTGGCGGCGGCGCGCCTGCTCTTCCGGGGGCGCCGGCGGCTCGCGGCGCAGCACGCGGCCGTTATGGTCGAGCACCTGGTAGCCGGCGTGGATGGCCTGCTCGTTGAGCGTGGCGCTCACCGCCAGGGTGCCGTCCGGTTTGGTATAGCGGTACATCACCTCACCGGCGGGTTCATTCTGCTTGGGCGCCGCCGGCGTCAGCACCGGCAGCGCCAACGACGCCAACACCAGCCCCCACGGCAGCCACCTCACGGTTATCCCTCCACGCCGTAGCGCTTGCGATACTGCTTGAGCGCCACGCGGTCGGCGTCGCGCCCTTCCTGCTCTTCCAGCCAGACGATGATGTCCGACATGGAGACAATGCTGCGCACCGGCACGCCCAGGCTCTCCTGCACTTCCTGGATCGCCGACAGCCCTCTACCACGCGCTGAAGACTCTCCACTCCCGCGCTCCTGCCGGTCCACCGCCACGAACACCCCGGCGATGCTCGCCTCGGTGCGCTCGAACAGCTCCGCCACCTCACGGATGGCGGTACCGGCGGTGATCACGTCGTCGATCACCAGCGCGCGGCCTTCCAGCGGCGCGCCCACCAGCCAGCCGCCTTCGCCGTGGTCCTTGGCTTCCTTGCGGTTGAACGCCCAGGGCAGGTCCCGGCCGTGGTGCTCGGCGAGCGCCACGGACACCGCCGCCACCAGCGGAATACCCTTGTAGGCCGGGCCGAACAGCATGTCGAACTCAATGCCCGACTCGACGATGGCGTCGGCGTAGTAGCGGCCCAGCCGGGCCAGCGCCTCGCCGGTGTAAAAGGTGCCGGCGTTAAAAAAGTACGGGCTGATGCGCCCGGATTTCAGGGTGAACTCCCCGAACTTCAGCGCCTGGCGCTCCTCGGCGAAGCGCAAAAAGTGCTTCTTGTAGTTTTTCATTCTGTTCCCCACCGGGCTTACCAGCCCAGCACCTCCTGCTGCTTGCGGACGATTTCACCAATGCCTTTCTCGGCCAGGCCCAGCAACTGATCGGACTGCTGACGGGTGAACGGCTCGTCGCCCTCGGCGGTGCCCTGAATCTCCACGAAGCCACCATGCTGGGTCATTACCACGTTCATGTCCGTGTCGGCGTTGGAATCTTCGGGATAATCCAGATCCAGCACCGGTTCTCCCTTATAAATCCCCACCGACACCGAGGCAATCAGACCGTTGAGGGGGTCTTCCTTGATGCGCTTGCGCTCCAGCAGCGTGGTGAAGGCGTCCACCAGCGCCACGCAGGCCCCGGAGATCGACGCGGTGCGGGTGCCGCCGTCCGCCTGGATCACGTCGCAATCCAGATAGATGGTGTGCTCACCCAGCTTCTTCAGGTCCACGGCGGCGCGCAGGGAGCGCCCGATCAGCCGCTGGATTTCCAGCGTGCGGCCGCCCTGCTTGCCGCGCGCCGCCTCGCGGCCGGAGCGGGTATGGGTGGAGCGGGGCAGCATGCCGTACTCGGCGGTGATCCAGCCCTGGCCCTTGCCCTTGAGGAAACGCGGCACGCCATCCTCCACGGACGCGGTGCACAACACCTTGGTATTGCCGAAGGACACCAGCACGCTGCCTTCAGCGTGCATGGTGAAATCGCGTACGAAGGATACGTCGCGCATCTGGTCGAGCTGGCGGCCGGAAGGGCGCATGAAAACTCCTTGATTCGGGATCGAATGGCCCGCCATTGTAGCGAACCCCCGCCCATCAACGCGAGGCGGGGCGCCGGTGAATGCTTCCAGTCGCTTGACCCGCTACACTAAGCCCCACTTCGCCGCACTCACCCACCACCCCAGGGACGCCCATGATTCGTAGCATGACCGCCTTCGCCCGAGCCGACCGCCACCTCACCGGCGCCAGCCTGGCCTGGGAAATCCGCTCGGTGAACCACCGCTACCTGGAAGTGGGCCCGCGCCTGCCCGAGGGCCTGCGCGCCCTGGAGAACGACGTGCGCGAACGCTGTCGCCAGCGGCTGGGCCGCGGCAAGGTGGACGTCACCCTGCGCTACCAGACCGAAGAAGGCGAAGCGGAACTGGAACTCAACGAAACCCTGGTCAAGCACCTCGCCGAGGCGGCCCGCCGCGTCGACGACCTGGTGCGCCACGCCGGCCAGGTGAACCCGCTGGAAATCCTGCGCTTCCCCGGCGTGCTCTCCACCCGCGAAGTGGACGCCGACACCCTGCACGCGGAAGCCCTGGCCGCTCTCGACGAAGCCCTGGACGCTCTGATCGTCACCCGCGACCGCGAAGGCGAACAACTGGCCCGCATGGTGCGCGAACGCCTGGACGGCGTCGGCGAGCAGGTGGTCCGTATCCGCCAGGCCCTGCCCGCGATCCGCGAGGCCCTGCGCGACCGCCTGCGCCAGCGTGTCCAGGAGGCAGTGGAAAACCCCGACCCGGAGCGCCTGGAACAGGAACTGGTGCTGGCCGCCCAGAAAATGGACGTGGACGAAGAACTGGACCGCCTGGAAACCCACGTGGCCGAAGTGCGCCGGGTGGTGGAAAAAGGCGGCCAGGTGGGCCGCCGTCTGGACTTTCTGATGCAGGAACTCAACCGCGAAGCGAACACCCTGGCGTCAAAGTCCGTGGACGCCGAGACCACCGCCGCGGCGGTGGAATTGAAGGTGTTGATCGAGCAGATGAGGGAGCAGATTCAGAATATCGAGTGATCGCTGGCGGCCCTACGCCGGCAATCGCCGGAACCCCCACATCCCCACCAGCAAGCCCACCACGAACAACACCGGCTCCCACAGCCCCATCGCCAGCGCGGCGACGCCCGGGCCGGGGCAGTAGCCGGCCAGGCCCCAGCCGATGCCGAACAGGGCCGCGCCGCCGAGCAGGCGGCCATCGATATCGCTGCGGGTGGGCAAATGGAACTGGCCCTCGAACAGCGGCCGGTCCTGTTTGAGGATAAAGCGGAAACTGATCAGGGTAACCAGCACGGCGCCGCCCATGACGAACGCCAGGGTGGGGTCCCAGGTGCCGGTGATGTCCAGGAAGTTGAGCACCTTGGCCGGGTTGGTCATTTGCGAGATGGCCAGGCCGAGACCGAACAGCAGGCCGGCGATCAGCGCGGCGATATTCTTCTTCATGCGCCCACTCCCAGTAAATGCCGGATCACGAACACGGTGAGGATGCCGGTGGCCATGAAGGTGGCCACCGAGGCCAGCGAGCGCGGCGACAGCCGGGCCAGGCCGCAGACGCCGTGGCCGCTGGTGCAGCCGCTGCCCAGCCGGGTGCCGAAACCGACGATCAGGCCGGCCACCAGGAATACCGGCCAGGGCATGTCCGACTGGAAGGCCAGGCTGCCGGGCACCAGCCAGAACGCCAGGGCGGCGCCGCCGAGCAGGCCGGCCAGAAACAGCCAGCGCCAGGCTCTGTCGCCGCCGGGCTCCACCGTGGCGCCGGCGACGATGCCGCTGATGCCGGCGATGCGCCCGTTGAGCCACAGCAGCAGCGAGGCGCTGGCGCCGATCAGCAGGCCGCCGATCAGGCCGGCCCAGGGGGTGAAGTTCACGATGGTCATACCGGCAGCTCCTCGTCGTGCGCGGTCTGGGAGAACCCTTCCGGGTGGTTCAGGGGCACTTTGATGTAGCGCCGGCCGTTGTCGTCGGCGGGCGGGGTGTGGCCGGCGCGGACGTTGATCTGCACCGAGGGGATAATCAGATCGGGCAGGCCGAGGGTGGCGTCGCGCTCGGTACGCAGCTTGACGAAGTCGTCTTCGGAGCGGCCGCCGCCGACATGAATATTGTCGCGCTTCTGGTCACCCACGGTGGTTTCGTAACGGTAGTCGCGACCGCCGGGCCGGTAGTCGTGCAGCACGAACAGGCGGGTGTCGTCGGGCAGCTCGAACAACCGCTGGATCGACTGATACAGGGTATGGGCGCTGCCGCCGGGAAAGTCGCAGCGGGCGGTGCCGCCGTCGGGCATGAACAGGGTGTCGCCGACGAAGATAGCGTCGCCGATCTGATACGTCAGGTGGTCCGAGGTGTGCCCGGGCGTGGGGATGGCACGGGCCTCGATATTGCCCACCCGGAAGCTTTCGAAATCCTCGAACAGGTGCTCGAAGGGCGTGCCGTCCGCCTGGAAGCCGCGTTCGAAGCCGTAGACGTCCTTGAAGTGCTTCTGCACCTGGCGAATGCCGACACCGATGCCGGTGGTGCCGCCCAGTTGCCGGTGCACATGGGCGCCGCCGGCCAGGTGGTCGGCGTGGGCATGGGTTTCCAGCACCCACTCCACCTCCAGCCCCTGATCGCGTACGAAACGGATCAGTTCATCGGCGGTATCGGTGCTGAGCCGTCCGGACTCGGCTTCGTAGTCGAGCACCGAATCGATCACCGCGGCGCGGCGGGTGTCCGGGTCCCAGACCACGTAGGAAAAGGTGGAGGTGGGCTCGTGAAGAAAGGAGCGAACCTGGGGGCGTTGCGCGGCTGCCATGAAAACCTCCTGGGTGACATCCATTTAATTCTTTATAGCCGCCACCCTTTTATTAGTCAAACCTAATATAGATAAATTTACATTACATCTTTCTAATGCTATTTTGAGGTCAAATCATTGAAGCGATGCCATGACCGACACACGCCGTAAAAGCAGCCCCCCAAAGCCCGATGAAGCCATGGCCGAGCATGCCGCCGACGCCGCCCGCCTGCTCAAGTCCTTGTCCCACGAGAAGCGGCTGCTGATTCTCTGCATGCTGGTGGAGGGCGAGATGACGGTGGGCGAGATCAACGCCCGGGTGGAGGCTAGCCAGTCAGTTATCTCTCAGCACCTGGCGGTTCTGCGTCGCGACGATCTGGTACAGACCCGCCGCGACGCCCAGACGATCTATTATTCCCTGCGGGGCACCCGGGCGACCCGCATTATCGAAGTCCTGCACGAGCTGTTCTGCGACCGCTGAAACTCCTCGAGATCGTGCGCCAAACACCGAAACCCAGCCCCAACAGAAGGGCCGATAGGGGTATCGACCCGCCCCCGGACCCAGCAACCGGAGCGGAGCCGCCGCTGTTTTTCGCGGGGGCGCCGTCATTGGTGTCATCTTCAGGGGGAACATTAGGGAAGGGCTCGAAGGGGTCTTCATCCGGCACCACCGGTGCTACCGGCGGCGCAAGCCCCGCCGCCAGGAACACATCATCCAGCTGGAGCCAGGCATCATCACCGCCAGGCTGCAATCCGGCAAAGACACGTATAACATCATGGTCACCCGTATTAAACGCTAATTGATATACCGCATAGTCCGCGCTTGCACTTATCGGCGTATCCACCAGCGTAGCCCCGTCCATTCCACGAACCCCCAGAAGAGTCAGCTTGGATCCGGATGTTCTTATCCAGGCGGACAGGTGGTAATCGGTTTTCTTGGCGACGGAGATCTCCTGGTACAGCTCGTTCCATTCGGTGTTACTGTTGCGAACCCAGCCATTGCTCACGCCCTGGTGTTCTAACTCAAGCCCCCGGTCCAGGCCGCACTGACCCAAGCACTGCCAATCATTATTGTCAGCATTTCCCACAATGCCTTCCGCCTCGAAGTCACCGTTCACCAACCTATTGACAGGCTCCGGCGGGTTATCGAACACACGCATTAGTTCTGGTAATTCCTGCCGGAAACTACGAATCCAGTAGCCCGGCGAATGCATGCCGTCGCCATAGGGGTGAAACTGGTGGGCTATTCCCAGTTGGTTGAGCCGATCATGCATGGCAAAGTTCATTCGGTGCACCTCGGCTTCCTGAATCCAGCCCATGAACAGATTGACGGGGTTGTACTCGTTCTGATTATCGAGGACCCCACGGTTTCCGTTGCCGAAGTAGAAAGAGAGATGCATCCCCGCCAGATTGTGCGCCAGGTTGAGGGGGTTATGAGCTTGGCGGACCTCCGTATCGAGAGGCCAGATCCCAAAGATCGAGTAAGGCACTCTTGCGTCAATAACCGGTGAAACACCGATCCAATTCGAAATCAACTCTCTGCTGGTGTCGACTGCACCGGAGAATGCGGCGGCGGCGATGAATTGATCCGGGTGCCTCGCCGCGTAACTCATCGCGCCATAGCCTCCCATCGAAAGGCCAACCACTGCACGCCCCTCGCGGCGGGCGTCGGTTTTAAAGGTGCCATCTACCCAGGTCACAAGCTCTTCAAAGAAAAAGGTCTCCCACTTCGGGTTACCATCTATACCGGGAACGGCCGCATCAGCATACCAGCTCCCTTTTCCCATCGACGGCTGGACGATGATTACATCACGGTCATCGACAATTTCCTGCACGCCCCAGACCGTCCAGTCTTCATGGGTTCCGCCACCACCATGGAGCAGGTAAATAACCGGATATCCTGAAACAGTATCGGAGTATCCGGTAGGCAACATCACCCTTACAGTGGTTGCATCCACAAGGTTATCGGAGACGATATCGAAGTCCGTAATTTGTTGATTTACCCGCTCGCCGTCAGACACCTGAAAGGAGTGGAGTGGCGTACAAAAGAAGAGAAAAATAATAACCGAAAAATAGGGCGATCTGATCATCATGGCGCCTCGCAATTGTTGAAAATATGCGTAACGCCAAATCATCGCATTGTTGGGAGGATCAAATCCGGACAGTCAGGGGCACCGGACCCGCCTATCCCTTAGGCAGGCGCGCATAGAAGCCCTGTAACGTCTTCTCGGTGGCCGTTTCCAGCTCGATACCCGCGTTAATCAACAAGCCAGCGACCATTACATAATGGCCGACAAGCATGACCAATTCGATCATCTGCCTCTTGTTATACTTCTGGTTTAGCGCAAGCCAGTTGTCTTCATCAATAAGGCTCTGCTGACACACCTGATCGCATGCCGCCATCAGCAGCTGATCATCTCGGTTCGCGATGTCACCGGGCGCTTTCGTGATCTCGACGATTTCTTTATCGCTGACGCCAACCCTCAACGCCATTTCCACATGCTGGCCCCATTCATAGCGGCTTCTACAGCGCCAAGCCACACGCAGGATCGCCTTCTCCCTATCCGTCGCGGGGAGCCGACCGAAAGGCATCATCTGGGAGGCAAAAAGTAGCCATGGCCAGAAAATCCGACCGTTGATGCCAATGACCGGAAAGATGTGCGGCAGCTCAGCTCGGCCAAAGAGCCGTGCCACCCCCGATAGGGCGCGCAGTAGCACGGCGCGCTGCCGCTGCGGTGGAGCGGGGATGCGAACGTAGTCAGGACGCGCCCAGCCCCTCTCGGGCCGCAATAGGTCTGCATCTCTCATGGCTTGTGATCTCCTCGTTGCCGATATTCCCCGGGTGTTAAACCAGTACGCTTCTTAAACCATCGGATAAGGGATTGTCTTGACTGGAAGCCCAACTGAAATGCTGTCACCTCCAGTGGCTGGTGGCTATTAGATATCAAATCAGGCGCCCTCTCCATTCGGATCTCGTCAATTAGGCTCCGGAATTTAGTGTTATGGGCATCCAGTCTCCGGTGCAGAGTACGACCACTAATGCCTAACTGATCCGCCACGTCCTCCAAACCAGGCGGACAGTCAACGAACATGGCACGTGCCAAGCGCATCACAGTGTTGGGCAAGGTCGTGGTTTGTTGCCGCTGTCGCATTAGAGCATCAGCATGTTGTGCGAGCGTGGTCTTAATGCCGAGGTCACTGTGGCTAAGGGGTTGGTCCATTAATTTTCGATCAAAACAGATTCCCGCTTGCGGCTGGTCAAAATAAATCGGGCTTTGGAATAGTTGTTGAAGACGCAACCGTGTCTCTTTATTTTCAGGTGGCGGGTGGGAAAAACCGACCTCAAGGGGAACCATGGGAGTCGGTTGCAGGAGGGTCCGGGCAAGCACTGTAAAGCTACCCAGGACATAGTCGTACGCATGCCTGCGAAACAGAGGGCTGCCCGCCAGGCACTCCCAATCAACGCGGACCCGACCTGGCAGGTAGATCACCTTGCTGTTCCCGAAGCTACTAAGCAGCCCATTATAGCGGACGATCAAATCCAAAACGTCCGCGAAGCGTGTGCAGCTTTGGCTGAGGTAGCCAAGAACCCCAAACGCGGCCGGCTGGGTGCTCTCCGCCATCACCAGCCCGAACGGGTAACCCGGGAATCGCGCGTCGAGCTGTGCCAGGAGTTCTTCGAGCATGGAGATCGGCAGTGTGGCCTCCGCGCCGATCGGCGGGTTCTTCCGCCCCAGCCTGAGCAACCATTGCTCGACATCAAGACCATTGGCCTGTGCGGTGCGGGCGAGATGCTGGAGGTGGGGGGCCGCCACCCAATTATCGTTATCATCCACGGCAATTCTCCTAACGATATCGCCGAGTATGTCACACCTTCGGTCACACAAGACGCTTTGGCGCTTTTGGGCCCTTATTGTGGCGCGATGGGTTACCGATAGCAGCCAGACAGCATGGCATCATGCCCGCCTTAAATAGGAGATCTTCATGAAGTCACTGCGCAATAGGCTCTGCTTGGTTACCGGAGCCGCCAGCGGGATTGGCCGGGCAACGGCGGAGTTGCTCGTAGCCGAAGGCGCCAGGCTGTGCCTGACCGACATCAACCGGCCGTCACTGGACGCTGTGACGCAAGAGCTAACGGAGAAGGGCGGACGGGTATTATTCCATCGGGCGCTTGACGTCTCCGATCCATACGCGGTGCAGGCCTTCGCCGACGATATCCATAAGCAACATGGTTGTGTCGACGTGGTAATGAACATTGCGGGCATCTCGACCTGGGGTACGATCGAGAATCTGGAGCTAACGCATTGGAATCAGATCATCGAGGTCAATTTATTAGGGCCGGTTCATATCATCCACGCGTTTTTGCCACCGATGATCAAGGCTGGCAGGGGCGGTCACCTGGTCAATGTGTCCTCCGCCGCGGGTCTGTTCGGCTTGCCCTGGCACGCCGCCTATAGTGCCAGCAAGTTCGGCTTGAGAGGCATCAGCGAAGTGCTGCGCTTCGACCTTCGCCAACACGGCATCGGTGTAAGCCTAGTTTGTCCCGGGGCAGTGGACACCGGCTTGGTGAAAACTATCAATGTTGTCGGCGTGGATCGGGATGACCCCGATGTACAGGCCTTGACGCGACGCTTCCAGCGGCACGCCAAAACCCCCGAGCACGCGGCAAAGAAGATTATTGCCGGGGTTAAGAAGAATCGCTACTGGATATTTACGTCCCTTGATATCCGCCTAGGCGTGCTTGCCCAGCGTTTTTGCCCACTGCTCTATGAAGGGGCCATGAAATGGCTGAGCCGCATCGTATTCAAAGTGTATAAAGATACCGATAACGGCTCGCTCAGGTGATGACTCAGGCCGCCAGCGCCGCCGGTCCGAAGAACTCATAGTGAACCCTGTCCATCGGCACGCCGCGCCGGCGTAGCAGGGCGTGGACGTGGCGCAGCATGGGTTCCGGCCCGCACAGATAGTAGTGGGCGCCGTCCACGGTGAGCTCGTCGAGCAGAGCGTCGTCGATCAGGCCGTTGCTGTGGTAACCCTGGCCCGGCTGGTCACCGGCGAGCGGGTCGCTATAGCGTACATGCGCTTGCAGGTTGGGGTGCGCGGCGGCCAGCGCCTGCACTTCGCCGCGGAAAGGGTGCACCCGGCTGTTCAGCGCCCCCTGGATCAGCGTCACCGGACGGCTGGCCGGCGACGCCGCCAGGCACTGGTGCAGCATGGACAGCAACGGCGTGATGCCGACACCGCCGGCGATCAGCACCACCGGCGCGTCCTGCTCCCGGGTATCGAGCACGAATTCTCCGGCCGGCGGCGCCAACTCCACGTGGTCCCCCTCTTTCAGGTTGGCGTGCAGGTGGTTGGAGCAGACCCCGTCCGGGGCGCCGTCCACCGGCGCCGCTTCGCGCTTGACGCTGATCCGGAAGTGCTGGTCGCCGGGCGCGTTGGACAGGCTGTAGTTGCGCATCACCGGGCCGGCGCCGGGCACGTCCACGCGCAGGGTGATGTACTGGCCGGGTTTGTGCGGCTGCAGCGCGGCGCCGTCAGCGGGCCGCAGGTAGAAGGAGGTGATGTTGTCGCTCTCCGGTTCGCGGCGCGCCACCACGAACGGCTTGAAGCCCTGCCAGCCGAACTGCTGCTCCTGCTCTTGGTAAATGTCCGCCTCCCGGCCGATGAAGATGTCCGCCAGGGCGCCGTAGGCGGCCGCCCAGGCGTCGATGATGTCGTCGGTGGCGGCGTCGCCGAGCACTTCCTTGATCGAGGCGAGCAGGTTCTCGCCGACGATCGGATAGTGCTCCGGCCGAATCCCCAGCGACACATGCTTCTGCGCGATCAGCTCCACCGCGTCGGTGAGCGCCGCCGGGTTGTCCACGTGCTGGGCGTAGGCACAGATGGCGCCGGCCAGGGCGCGCTGCTGAGACCCGGACCGCTGATGCGCCGGATTGAAGTAGGGGCGCACTTCCGGATTGTGCTCGAACATGCGCTGGTAGAAATGGCGGGTGAGGGTTTCCCCGTGTTCCTGCAGCACCGGCACGGTGGCTTTGATAACGGCGAGTTGATCGGCGGTCAGCATGATTCCTGGTCTCCTGTTTTTTCTGGACTCAAAAGAGGCGTTTTACATACCTCTTTTAAACAGGAATACTATATACCTCTTTAAAAGCGGTCAACGACTTTATGCAACTGACGACCCACACCGATTATTCCCTGCGCCTGCTGATCTATCTGGCGCTGTCCCGCGACAAGGCCCCGGCGACGGTGCAGGAAATCGCACTGAGCTACGGCATCTCGGCGAACCACATCGCCAAGGTGGCGCAGACACTGACACGGCTGGGCTATGTGAAGAGTCTGCGCGGGCGCGGCGGCGGCCTGGTGCTGGCCGGCGACCCGGAACGGATCTCGGTGGGCGAGGTGGTCAGGCAGACCGAGAACCTGAAGCTGCTCGAATGTTTCGGGGAGAATTCGTCCTGCCCGATCGACCCGGCCTGCACTCTGAAGAAAGTGCTGGGCCGGGCGCAGGAGGCATTTCTGCAGGTGCTGGACGGCTACACGCTGGCGGAACTGATCAGCAACGACACTGAGCTGCGGAGCCTGCTGCTCCCGGCCAGTGCCTGATTACAACGGCACCGCCAGCACCGCGAACGTGTCGCCCATGGCCACCTTCGCGGGGTGGCGGCGGCCAATCAGCAGGCCGTCCACCGGGGCGCGGTATTCCGCCGGTTCGGCGCCGGTGCGCTCCATGGAATAGACCCGCGCCATCACCGCGCCGGCTTTCACCGGCTCCCCCAGGTTCACCGCGAATTCCAGCAGTCCGGCGTGTTCGCTCTGCAGGTAGTGGGCGCTGTCGGGTATTTCCAGCATGCGGGTGGTCGCCGACCGCGCCGCGCCGGGCAGAATGCCGGCCCAGCGCAGCACGTTGTCCACGCCCTGTTCCGCCAGAGCCACGGTCTCCGGCGTGGTGGTGCCGCCCCCGCCCAGCTCGGTGCTGATGAACACCTTGCCCTGGGCCTCCACCACGGTGTCGTAGAGCGCGTCGCCTTCCAGCTCCGCCATCAGCAGGGTGTTGGGGGCGCCGAAGGCGCGGGCGCCTTCCAGGCAGCGGCGCGCCAGCTCGGCGTCCGCGAGCCGGTGGGTGGCGGCGAACGGCAACAGGTCCAGGGTGCGACCGCCGGAATGGATATCCACCGCCAGATCGCACAGCGGCACCAGGTAGCGGGTGAAGTAGTCCGCGATGCGCTGGGTGAGCGTGCCGGTGGGGCTGCCGGGAAAGGCGCGGTTGAGGTTGCCCTTGTCGATTGGCGAGGTGCGGCTGCCGTTGAGCGCCGCCGGGTGGTTCATCATCGGCACGATGATCACGCGCCCGGTGATGTCTTCCGCGCGCAGGCGCCCGGCCAGCTTGAGCAGGGCGGTGATGCCTTCGTATTCGTCACCGTGGTTGCCGCCGGTGAGCAAGGCGGTGGGGCCGTCGCCGTTGCGCACCACCGTGATCGGAATCATCAGGCTGCCCCAGGCGGAGTCGTCGTGGGAGTGCGGCAGCTTGAGAAATCCGTGCTGCACACCGTCGCGGTGGAAATCCACGGTGGCGGTGATCGGGCTGTCCTGCATGGTGTCTCCTTTAGGCTTGGCCATGACGGGCCGCGGACTTCCCCCTATAATGCCCGTTTTCGCGGGTAGTGAGACCCCGGCAGACAGGAACCGCATGCGTATGACCGACAAAGGCACTCTTTATATTGTGTCGGCCCCCTCCGGCGCCGGTAAAACTTCCCTGGTGGCGGCGCTGGTGGAAAAGCTGCCCCGCCTGTGCATCTCCGTATCGCACACCACCCGGCCGCGCCGGGAGGGCGAAGTGGAAGGGGTCAATTACCACTTCACCAGCCGCGAGACCTTCGTGCGCATGGTGGAAGAAGGCCGGTTCCTGGAGCACGCCGAGGTGTTCGGCAACCTCTACGGCACCAGCGCCGACTGGGTGGCGGAGACCCTGCGCGGTGGCGAGGACGTGATCCTCGAGATCGACTGGCAGGGCGCCGCCCAGATCCGCCACCTGCTGCCGGAGGCGGCCAGCATCTTCATCCTGCCGCCGTGCCTGAAGACTCTGGCCCAGCGCCTGCGCACCCGCGCCTCGGACGACGACCACGTGATCGAGAAGCGTCTGGCCGGGGCCCGGGAAGAGATGAGCCACTACGGCGAATTCGACTATCTGGTGGTCAACGACAACTTCGAACGGGCCCTGCACGAGCTGGCCGCCATCGTCGAAGCGCGCCGTCTGACCACCGACCGCCAGGCGGTGCGCCAGGCGGCCACACTCGCCGACTTGTTGTCCGGCACTGAAACCCAGTAGAATCGCGGGCCGCGCGGAACGCCCGAGCCCAGCGACCCGCGCCCCCGCAATAGGAGATCGACATGGCCCGTGTAACCGTAGAAGACTGCCTGGAACACCTGGATAACCGCTTTGAGCTGGTTCTGGTATCCAGCCGGCGCGCCCGCCAACTGCAGACCGGTGGCAAGGAGCCCCGCGTGGCCTGGGAAAACGACAAGCCCACCGTAGTGGCGCTGCGCGAGATCGCCGCGGGGGAAGTGACCTCCGAATCGGTTGAAAACCCGATCGCCGATCAGGGCGCGGACGTGGACGACCTGGCGATGCTGACCCAGTCGTTCGGCGAGTAATACGCCGCCAGGGATGTCAGGGCGCCATGCGCCCTGACACGCCTTCATAGTGCCCGCCTTTCACACCGAAAACCCCTGCCTTTTCAAGCGCTCACGGCGATAACGTAGACAAATCACCACGCCAAACCTAAGCTAGGAATTATCGTTCACTTCGATTCGCCCTGGCGGCGTGGCGAGGAATCTTGCCCTCGATCAACAACCTGAAAAAACGGTTACGCAGCTACCTGACCGAAGAGCAGATTTCGCAGGTGGTTCGCGCCTACTATTTTGCCGAGAAAGCCCACGAGGGCCAGTACCGGCGAAGCGGGGACCCCTATATCACGCATCCGCTGGCGGTGGCGAACATCCTGGTGGACATGCACATGGACTACGCCTCGCTGATGGCGGCCATGCTGCACGACGTGATCGAGGACACCGGCGTCTCCAAGGAGCAGCTCGCCGAGGCGTTCAGCGAGGAAGTCGCCGAGCTGGTGGACGGCGTCTCCAAGATCGCCCAGATCAAGTTCGAATCGAAAGCGGAGCAGCAGGCCGAGAACCTGCGCAAGATGATGCTGGCCATGACCCGGGACATCCGCGTGATCCTGGTGAAGCTGGCGGACCGCCTGCACAACATGCGCACCTTGCACGTGATGCGCGCCGAGAAGCGCAAACGCATCGCCACGGAAACCCTGGAAATCTACGCACCGATCGCGTTCCGGCTGGGCATGTACAACATGCGTGTGGAGTATGAGGATCTCGCCTTCCACAACATCCACCCGATGCGCGCGCGGCTGATCGGCAAGGCGGTGCAGTCGGCGCGCGGCAACCGCCGTGAGATTCTCTCCTCGATCAAGACCAGCCTGGAGCGCAGCCTCGAGGAAGAAGGCATCCAGGCCCGGGTTCTGGGTCGGGAAAAGCACCTGTACAGCATCTACCAGAAGATGAAGGAACAGCATAAGCCGTTCGCGGACATCATGGACGTGTTCGGCTTCCGCATCATCGTCGACCGGGTGGACACCTGCTACCGGGTACTGGGCGCGGTGCACAATCACTTCATCCCGATTCCCGGCCGCTTCAAGGACTACGTGGCGATCCCCAAGGCGAACGGCTATCAGTCGCTGCACACTACCCTGAAAGCGCATTCCGGCATTCCTCTGGAGATTCAGATCCGCACCGAGGAAATGGAAGCGATGGCCAACAACGGCATCGCCGCCCACTGGCTGTACAAGTCCCACGACGAACCCGGTTCGCCCACGCACACGCGGGCCCAATCCTGGATGCAGCGGCTGCTGGAAATCCAGCAGAAAGCCGGCAACTCGATGGAATTCATCGAGAACGTGAAGGTGGACCTGTTCCCGGACGAAGCCTATGTGTTCACGCCCAAGGGCGACATCAAAGAGCTGCCCGCCGGCGCCACACCGGTGGACTTCGCCTACGCGGTGCACACCAAGGTGGGTACCCGCTGCGTGGCGGCACGCATCGACGGCAAGCTGGCGGCGCTGTCCACGCCGTTGGAATCCGGGCAGACGGTGAAGATCATCACCGCGCCCAACGCCACCCCCAACCCGGGCTGGCTGAATTTCGTGGTCACCGGCAAGGCGCGCTCCAACATCCGCCACTTCCTCAAGCAGCAGCGCCGCGAGGACGCCGCCGAGCTCGGCCAGCGGCTGCTGGAGAAAGCGCTGATTCCCTACCAGCTCGACCTGTCGCGGCTCTCGGAAAAAACCCTGAAACTGGAGCTCAACAACAACCATTACGGCACCGTGGAAGAGCTGCTCGAGGATATCGGCATGGGCAACCGGCTGGCGCCGCTGGTGGCGCGCAAACTGGCCGGCGCCAGTGGCGAGAACCGCGATCAGGAGGACGACCGCCTGCCCCTGGCCATTCGCGGCAGCGAAGGGCTGATGGTGACCTACGCCAAATGCTGCTACCCGCTGCCCGGCGACACCGTGATCGGCCACCTGAGCGCCGGCAAGGGCATCGTGGTGCACCGCGACACCTGCAAGAATCTGCTCGCGGAAATGCGCGACGCGCCGGAAAAATGCATTCCGCTGAACTGGGACAAGGACGTGGAGCAGGAATTCACCGCCGCGCTGCGCATCGAGCTGGTCAACAAACGCGGCGTGCTGGCGACCCTGGCCAACGTGGTCTCCGAGCTGGGCTCCAACATCGACACCATCGACATGGCCGGCAAAGACCCCACCCTGTCGATCATCAACGTCACCCTCACCGTGAAACACCGGGTCCACCTGGCGCGCATCATCAAGCGGTTGCGCACCGTGGACAATGTTGTGAGGATTCACCGCATCAGTGCCTGAAGGAAACAGCAGCATGTCCAATCGTTCCGTGATCAAAACCGACCGGGCGCCCGCCGCCATCGGTCCGTACTCCCAGGCCATCAAGGCCGGCTCCACCGTCTACCTGTCCGGCCAGATCCCGCTGGACCCGGCCACCATGGAACTGGTCGGCGGCGGCATGGACGCCCAGGTACGGCGTGTCTTCGATAACCTCAGCGCGGTCTGTGACGCGGCCGGGGGCGCCCTGCACGACATCGTCAAACTGAACATCTTTCTCACCGACCTGAGCCATTTCAATCTGGTCAACGAGATCATGAAAGAATACTTCCAGGAGCCCTACCCGGCCCGTGCCGCCATCGGCGTGGCCGCCCTGCCCAAGGGCGCCGAGGTGGAAATGGACGCGGTGATGGATATCGCCTGACCGGCGCCGCGCACCAAAACGACGCCAAAGGGCGCCCCGCCGGCGCCCTTTTTTTGTGCCCGCGAAAGGGCCGCTTGTGCGAGCGGGCCCGGCCCGCGAAAGGGAGCGCAGCTCCCGGCAGGATTCCACAACGCTTCTTCACGACCACCTCTCAAATCCCCTCGCCAGTCCTTTCCTCGTATTGACAGTCTTTTATAACTGAGCGGATATTGACCATTGCCCTCTTTCAGAAGGCCATTTCGCACAGCGAAACACCAACAAAAAAAAGACCCACAATTCCAATAAAACAGGGAGAGCAGCAATGAGCACCCATTTCACAATACCCAGGATCGGGCTTCTGGCCGGCCTGCTGAGCGCCGGGTTGCTGGCCGGCTGCGGCGGCGACAGCAGCAGCTCCGGCGTCGGCGAGCCGTCACAACCGGCGCGCGTCCAGGACACCCGCACTTTCACAGCCAGCGAAACCCAGGCCGCCGCCTTCGACGCGGAAGGCGGCGTCACCGGCCACGATGACGCCGAACAGTGGTCCGGCATCCGCCCCAACGGCGCCAGCTACCGCATTGAGGTTCCGGCCGCCTGGAACGGCCGCCTGGTGATGTACGCCCACGGCTACCGGGGCGAGGGTTCCGAACTCACCGTCGGCAACCCCAGCATTCGCCAGTGGCTGCTGGATAACGGCTACGCCTGGGCCGCCTCCAGCTACTCCACCAACTTCTACGACGTGCGCACCGGCGTCGAGGACACCAACGAACTGGCGCTGGCGTTCACCGACATCACCGGCCTCACCGACCCGGACCGCCTCTACATTATCGGCCACTCCATGGGCGGCCATGTCACCGCCGCCGCCATCGAGGACGAAACCCTGGCCACCGCCAACAACCCGGTGCAGTACCACGGCGCCGTGCCCATGTGCGGCGTGGTGGGCGACACCTTCGAGTTTGAATACCTCACCCAGGCGACCATGGCGGCGCAGCACTTCGCGCATATGAAAAACCCCGACGCACCGCCGCTGACCGGTATCCCGGCCACCAATTTCGATGCCGGCGCCATCAACTCGGTGATCTGGACGATACCGCCGATCCCGCCGTCGACGGACAATCCGACCGGCTCGCTCGGTGTGCCCACCGCCGAGGGGGAACAGTTCCAGGCGCTGATGCGGAATCTCTCCGGCGGCGAACGCCCAGTGGCCGACATCGGTTTCACCACCTACTACTGGCATGTGGTGATGGGCACCGGCGGCCGCGACGGCACCGTCAACGGCATTCTGGCCCGGGACCTGACCGGCAACGCCGGCGTCACCTACCAGTTCGACAACTTCCCGCCGCTTAGCACCGAGGAACAGGCCTTCAACGACACCATTCTGCGCGTGGAGAGTAATCCGTCCGCCAACGGCCTGCGCAACGACGGTCTGCGCTGGATTCCGGTGATCAACGGGGAATTCAACATTCCGGTGGTCAGCCTGCAGGGGCTGGGTGACTTTTACGTGCCCTTCCGCCACGGCCAGATCTACCGCGAGCGGGCCGAGGCCAACGGCAACGACACCTGGCTGGTGCAGCGGGCGATCCGCTCACCGGGCCACTGCGACTACACCCCGGAGGAACAGATCAACGCCTTCGAGGACATGGTGGCCTGGGAGCAGGGCGGCCCTAAACCGGCCGGCGACGACTTCCTCGATCCGGCCACGGTGGCCGCCGACGACTTCGGCTGCCAGTTCACCACCACCGACCGTTCCGGCGTGCCGGCTTGCACCACCCCCCCGTAAGGGCTTTCCGACGCCGTAAACGACAACGCCCCGCATTCGCGGGGCGTTTTCTTTGCAGCGGAGCGACGGCGCACGCTCAGTCCAGCGCCAGCTCCGAGTCGAGGATCGCCTCGAAGCCTTCCGGCAGCACGTCGGCCCAGGCGTTCAAGCCTTTGCGCAGACCTTCCAGGGTCGGCGCCACCAGGTTGGCGTGGCCCACCTTGCGGCCCGGGCGCACGCTCTTGCCGTACCAGTGGACCACACCGGGGTGCTGCAGCCAGGCCTGATCAAAGGGCGTGCCGATCAGGTTCACCATGGCGCTGGGGCCGTGCACGTTAAGCGAGTGCAGCGGTACGCCGGCCAGGGCGTGCACGTGCAGATCGAACTGCGACCAGTCGGCGCCCTCGTGGGTCCAGTGGCCGGAGTTGTGCACCCGGGGCGCAATCTCGTTGACCAGCAGACGGCCGTCTTCCTCGAAGAACTCCACCGCCATGACGCCGGCGTAATCCAGCTTTTCCATGATTCGCCGCAGGATGTTCTCCGCCTCCGGCTGCAGCGCGGCGCTGGCGTTGGCCGGCGCCAGGCTCAGGCGCAGGATGCCGTCCACGTGCCAGTTGCGGGTGAGCGGGTAGAACAGGGTCTCGCCGGCCGGGTTGCGGGCGCCGACGATGGACAGCTCGCGACGGAACGGAATCTTCTTCTCGACGATGGCGCGCCCGGCCAGCTCCTCCGCCGGCACCGCGGACAGGTCGCCGCCGTCGCCGACGATCCAGGTGCCGCGGCCGTCGTAGCCGCCGCTGCGCGCCTTCACCACCACCCCGCCGAACTCGGCGGCGGCGTCCGCCAGATCCTCTACCCGGTCCAGGTTGCGCCAGGGGGCGGTGGCGATGCCCAATTCATCGAGCATTGATTTCTGCGTGTAGCGGTCCGGGATCACCGCCAGGGCGCCGCGCGCCACGCAGCGGTCACTGGCCGCCAGCCGCGCGGACAGACCGCTGTCGGGGAACGCCTCGCGCTCCACGGTGACCACCGGGTAGCGCTCCAGGCACTCTTCCCAGGTGATCGGCACCGCCAGATCGGAGGTGCCGGGCAGCAGCAGGGCGCGCTCCGGGTCGTAACGGTCCACCACCAGGCCCAGGCGGGCGGCGGCCTCCGCCATCATCAGGCCGAGCTGGCCACCGCCGAGTACCAGTACACGATTCATGCCGCGCTTACCCCTGACCCAGTTCCGCGTCCGCCAGCACCTGATCGGCGCGGGCCGCTTTCCAGTCGGCGATCCGTTTCTGCAGGGCCGGGTCGTCGCTGCCCAGCATCTGCGCCGCCAGCAGGCCGGCGTTGTAGGCGCCGGCGGAACCGATGGCCAAGGTGCCCACGGCCACGCCCTTGGGCATCTGCACGATCGACAGCAGGCTGTCCAGGCCGGACAACGAGCGGCTCTGCACCGGCACGCCCAGCACCGGCAGCGGCGTCATGGCGGCGATCATGCCGGGCAGGTGGGCGGCGCCGCCGGCGCCGGCGATGATCACCTTGTAACCCTGATCCGCCGCGCTCTTGGCGAAGTCGTACATGCGTTGCGGGGTACGGTGGGCGGACACCACCTCCGCCTTCCAGCTCACGCCGAACTGGGTGAGGGCGTCGCAAGCCTCTTTCATGGTCTCCCAGTCGGACTGGGACCCCATTACAACCGCTACCGATACCGTCATTGCTTCACTCCCGTGCGGAGGCCACTTTCAAGGGCGCACACTCTACCGATTCCACCGCCCGGCACAAGGGGACCAACGGCCTGGAGCCGCCGGAAGCCGGGCGAAGGCGCCAACAATACCGCAGCCGGGCGGCGAGGCCCAGTGCCGGTGAATCCGTCCCCTTATAAGCCCCCGGCATGAACAAGGGGTGATTATCAGCAATCGTTCTCATAGGGATTTGCCCACCGGCGGCACCGTTTGTGATGCTGCATTCCGGCGCCGGCAAGGATTCGCGGCGCCGGCCGAAAGGCATTTGCAGCAAAGCAGTCGCAATAGAAGGAGTTATGGCTATGAATGTACAGGACGTAATGAGCGAATCCCCCCGCACCCTGAATACCGATGCCAGCGTGGAAGACGCCGCCAAAATGATGCGCGACCTCCATGTGGGCGTGCTGCCGATCGCGGAGCACGACCGCCTGGTGGGCATCACCACCGACCGGGACCTGGTGATCCGCGCCCTGTCGGAAAGCAAAGGCCCGGACACGCCGGTGAAGGATTGCATGACCGGTCTGGTGCTGTACTGCTTCCAGGACGACGACGTCGCCGACGTGGCCGCCAACATGCAGGAGCAGCAGGTGCAGCGTTTGATCGTGCTGGACGACCGGGACAGCAAAAGCCTGGTGGGCGTGATCTCGCTGTCCGACATCGCCAGCAAAGGCAAGGACGACGAGCGCATCCAGTCCGCGGTGTCCTCCTGCAGCACCCAGTACCAGCGCGTGGCCTGACCACGCCGACACCTCCTCGACACAGGCCGGGCCCTCGCCCGGCTTTTTTGTGCTTGGCCATTCGCCTTGTGGGAGCGGGCCCGGCCCGCGAAAGGGTGGCTTTTAGCCACCCGGCGGGATCCCAGAGACTTTTCAAACGGCGGAATAAACAGCCTCTCTGGGATCCTGCGGGGCAACCTTTGCCGGGAGCTTCGCTCCCTTTCGCGGGCTGGGCCCGCTCCTACGAGAGCGTGGCGTAGCCCGCGCGGAAGTCGGGGTAGCGGAGGGTGTAGCCGCCGTCGGCGATAAAGCGGCTGTAGACGCGCTTGCCGCTTGGCTTGGCCTCCGGCACCGGCAGCGACAGGCCCTGCTGCCGCGCCAGCCACTGGTACACGTCCAGGTTGCTGGCCGGGCTGTTGTCGGTGCCCACCACCAGCGGCGGCACCGTCTCGCCGGACAGCCAACGCCCCACCAGATTGCCCAGCAGGCCGACGCAGTCATCGCGGTGGATGCGGTTGCTCCATTTCGCTTCCGGCAGCGGCTCCTCGTCGCGCGCCATCCGCGCCACCTTGGTCAGCAAGCGGTTGCGGCCGGGGCCGTAAATGCCGCTGAACCGCACCACCGTGGTCAGGCCGCGGGTGCTGATCTCCTGCTCGGCGGCCAGCACCACCTTGCCGTTATAGCGGGTCGGCGCCGGCGGTGTGGTCTCGTCCACGTCGCCTTCCAGGTCACCGAACACGGCGCTGCTGGAGACGAACAGAATCGGCGGCAGGGGCTGCTGTTCGGCCAGCGCGTCGAGCAGATTGAGCGGCGCGCGCACATAGGCTTTCAGGTACCCTTCCTCGGAGTACTCACTGGGGGTCATGATGATCACCAGCATGTCGACCCGGTCCGGCGGCAGCAGGTGGGCGCCGTCGAGCAGGTCCTGGCTGTACAGGTCCACGCCGCTGGGGGCGTCGCTGCCCCGGCGTATGCCGCTGACGCGGTGGCCGGCGGCCAGCAGGTTTTCCGCCAGGCCGCGGCCCAGGTCGCCGAGACCGGCAATTAGAATATGGCTCATAGTCTTTGAGTCCGGCACAATGGCCTATCATCGAAAAAAGTTTTTACGCTTATGACACTAACAGAACTACGCTATCTGGTCGCACTGGCCCGGGAACGTCATTTCGGCCACGCCGCCCAGGTCTGCAACGTCAGCCAGCCGACGCTGAGCGCGGCGATCAAAAAGCTGGAAGAGCAGCTCGGCATGCCATTGTTCGAACGGCGCCCCCGGGAGGTGGTGGTCACCCCCCAGGCGGAGCCGATCATCGCCCAGGCCCAGCGGGTGCTGGAGCAGGCCGACCTGCTTGAGCAGATGGCCATGAGCCAGCGCGATCAGCTGGGCTCGCCGCTGCGGGTGGGCGCCATCTTCACCGTGGCGCCGTACCTGTTCCCCACCATGATACCGCGGGTGCGGGCGGAAGCGCCGGACATGCCGCTGTTCATCGAAGAAAACTACACCCATGTGCTGCGTGGCAAGCTCGACCGTGGCGAGCTGGACGCCATCATCGTGGCGCTGCCGTTCTCCGGCGGCGGCCTGGTGCGCGCGCAGATGTACGAGGAGTCCTTCTCGGTGCTGCTGCCCGGCGACCACCCCTGGACCAAGCAGAAGCAAATCCAGCCGGAACAGATGCTCGACGAGACCCTGCTGCTGCTCGGCGAAGGCCACTGCTTCCGCGACCAGGTGCTGGAGCTGTGCCCGGCGATCGATTCCGAGCGCCAGCGCAACCTGGTACAGATCGAAGGCGGCTCGCTGGAAACCCTGCGCCACATGGTCGCCTCCGGTCTCGGCATCACCGTGTTGCCCAACTCCGCGCTCTACCAGCACGGCTACGACAAGAGCACCTTCGCGGTGCGCCCGTTCGCGGCGCCGGTGCCGTCACGCACCATCGCCCTGGTGTGGCGCGACAGCTTCCCGCGCCCCAAGGCCATCGAAGTGCTGCGCCACGCGGTGCCCCGCGAGGGCCTCGCCGCCTGATATGAGCCCGCCCGCCGCCCTGGAGACGATCGACATTACCCGTCTTAAGGGTGTCGGCCCCCGGGCGGCGGAACGGCTGGCCCGGCTCGGGCTGGCGACCCTGGAAGATGTGCTCTTCCATCTGCCGTTCCGCTACGAAGACCGCACCCGCATCACCCCCATCGGCAGCCTGCGCCCGGAACAGGGCGTGGTGATCGAAGGCGAGGTGATGGCCGCCGACGTGGTGTTCGGCAAACGCCGCTCGCTGCTGTGCAAGGTGGCCGACGGCACCGGCCTGGTGGCGCTGCGCTTTTATCACTTCAGCGCGGCGCAGAAGAACGCGCTGGAAAAAGGCCGCCGCATCCGCGTCTACGGCGAGCCCCGCCCCGGCGCCGCCGGCCTGGAGTTCTACCATCCGGAATACCAGTCCGGCCCGGATATCCCACCGCTGGAAAAAGCCCTGACTCCGGTCTACCCGACCACCGAAGGGGTCAGCCAGAAGCTGCTGCGCAATCTCGCCGCCCAGGGCCTGCAGTGGCTACAGACCCATGCGCCGGAAGAGTTGATCCCCCGGCAACTTCTGGATCAGAGCGGCCTGCCCGGCCTGGCCCAGGCCCTCACCAAGCTGCATCACCCGCAACCGGACGACCCGGTGGACCTGCTGCTGGACGGCAATCACCCGGCGGTGAAGCGCCTGGTGATGGAAGAGATGGTCGCCCACCAACTGGGCATGCTGGCCAAACGGGCCGGCCAGAAGGCGCTGTCGGCGCCGGTGCTGAGCGGCGAGGCGCTCATCGGCAAGCTTCTGAAGGCGCTGCCGTTCCAGCTCACCGGCGCCCAGCAGAGGGTGATCGGGGAGATCCGCGCCGACCTGGCCCGCCAGCACCCGATGCTGCGCCTGATCCAGGGGGACGTGGGCTCCGGCAAAACCCTGGTGGCCGCCGCCGCCGCCCTGGTGGCGATCGAATCCGGCTACCAGGTGGCGTTGATGGCGCCCACGGAACTGCTCGCCGAGCAGCATCTAGCCAATTTCCGCCACTGGCTGGCGCCGCTGGGCATCGACGTGCACTGGCTGGCCGGCAGCGTCGGCGCCAAGGCACGCCGGGAGACGCTGGCGGCCCTGGCCGAAGGCCACGGCGCCCTGGTGGTGGGGACCCACGCCCTGTTCCAGGACGCGGTGGTGTTCCAGCGCCTGGGGCTGATCATCATCGACGAGCAGCACCGTTTCGGCGTGCAGCAGCGGCTGGCACTGCGCGAAAAAGGCCGCTTCGGCAATCAGGTGCCGCACCAGCTCACCCTCACCGCCACGCCGATTCCGCGCACCCTGGCGATGAGCGTGTACGGTGACCTGGACACCTCGGTGATCGACGAAATGCCGCCCGGCCGCAAGCCGATCCAGACCCTGGCGCTGCCCACCTCGCGCCGCGACGACGTGGTGGCGCGCATCCGCGCCGCCTGCCAGGAAGGCACCCAGGCCTATTGGGTGTGCACCCTGATCGAGGAATCCGACGAGCTGCAGGCCCAGGCCGCTGAAGCCACCTTCGAAACCCTGCAGGAGGCGCTGCCCGAACTCACCGTGGAACTGGTGCACGGGCGCATGAAGGCCAAGGAAAAAGCCGAGCGGATGGCCCGTTTTTCCAGCGGCGAAGCGCAGCTGCTGGTGGCCACCACCGTGATCGAGGTGGGCGTGGACGTGCCCAACGCCACCCTGATGGTGATGGAAAACGCGGAACGGCTGGGGCTGGCGCAGCTGCACCAGCTGCGCGGGCGCGTGGGACGGGGCGGCGAGCAGAGCTACTGCCTGCTGCTCTACCAGACGCCGCTGTCGTTCACCGCCAAGAAGCGCCTGGCGGTGATGCGCGACACCAGCGACGGCTTCGTGATCGCCGAGGAAGACCTGAAATTACGCGGCCCCGGCGAGTGGCTCGGCACCCGCCAGACCGGCGACCTGGCGTTCCGCATCGCCGATCTGGTGCGCGACGAGGCGCTCATGGCGCCGGCCCGGGAGGTGGCGGCGGCATTGCTCAAGCAGTACCCCGACCGTGTCGAACGCTTGCTGCGCCGCTGGCTTCGCGGCGGTGAACATTTCGCCGATGTCTGAGGGGCAGGGCTGACTTTGTGGCAGCAAGCTTGGTGGGAGCGGGCCCTGCCCGCGAAAGGCAAGCGGAGCTTGCCGGCAGGATGCCAGAGGCTTTTTGTACCGCCGTTAGAGAGGGCTCTGGTATCCCGCCGGGTGGCTAATGCCACCCTTTCGCGGGCAAGGCCCGCTCGCACAAAGGGTTGCCAGGTTATTCGGTGTCGGGATTCGGGGCGGTCAGGTCGCGCCAGGCCTGCTGGGTGGACTGCCAGGCGCTGCCGAAACGGCGCTTGGCCTCTTCCCAGTTGTTCGCGCTGGCGGCCTGCAGTTCCTGGTATTCGCCTTGCAGTTCACTGCGCTCGTCCTTCAGCTCACTCAGGGTTTCCTGCTTTTCCAGACGCGCTTCCTGGGACAGGTTCTGCCAGCCCTGGTCGATCTCGGTCTGGGTTTCGTCGATTTCCTGGTCCAGGTTTTCCAGCGCCCGGCGGGCCATCTCAACCGCTTCGTTCTTCTGCTCCACGGTGAAGTTCTTGAACGTCTCCCAGGTGTCACGCATCTGCGTGGAGACGTTTTCCTGATCCGGCTGCTTGATGTTGGGCGTTCCCTCGGTGGTGCTCTGGGCCCAGCTGGTGGCGGTGGTGACCATCATCAGGGTCGCCGCCAGAAGCAATGACTGTCGCATCGTTATTCGCTCCATGATTTTTTCGAGTTACCCGTGTACATGGAGGCAGTATTGCCGCTGGCAAGGCAGAGCGGGGAAAAATTGTGCAAAACAGGGCGTCAGCTCTGAAAACCGGGCGTCAGCGCTGCCGGAAGCGGTCGGGGCTGACGCCGTACCAGCGCTTGAAGGCCTTGCTGAAATTGCTGGCGTCCGAGAACCCCAGCTGGTCGGCCACCTCCGCCACCGAGCGCTCACTGCTGCGCAGCAGGGCGGCGGCCCGCTCGGCACTGTGCTCCTCGATCAGACGGCGGTAGCCACTGCCGGCCTCGGCCAGATGGCGGCGCAGCGAGCGCTCACTCAGGTTCACCGCCGCCGCCAGCTCGCCTAGGGTGGGCGGCCCGCCGGGGCGCACCCGCAGCAGGCCGCGCAGGGTCTGGACCAGCGGCGGCGAGCGGTCGAGCTCCGCCAGCGCCTGCTCGGCCAGTTGCTGGTGCTGCCGGGAGAGGCCGTCGTCGCCCAGGGGCAGGGGCGTGTGCAGCCGCGCCCGGTCGTGCCAGACCACGTCGGCGTCGGCGCCGAACACCACCTTTCGGCACAGCCTGGCCTGCCAGGGGCGCGGATCCGCCGGCTCGGAACGGCGCAGCGCCACTTCGGTGACCGCGCCGGCCGGCGCCACCCGGAGCAGGTGCTGGACATGGGCGGCGATAAAGGCGTCCAGGGCGCAGGGGTGCACCGGCGTGCCGTCCAGCGGCCGGATCGCCAGGCCCTCGGCGCCGGGCCGGTGCACCCGGGACACGGTGACACTGTTGGAGACCAGCGCCTGAAAGCGCACCGCGAAGTCGATCACGTGGTCCAGGCTGGGGGCGGTCTGCACCAGCAGGCCGAGTATCCGCAGGTGCATGGGCTGCGCCGCCAGGCCCACGTACAAGCCGATGGCCGGGTCACCGCTGAGCCGCTCGGCGGCGACCCACAGCCGGCCCATCGCCGCCACGGTCACCCGGCCACCGGGGTTGGCGGCCAGCCAGGCGCGCTCCAGGCCCGCTTCACGCAGCGCCAGGTCGCCGTCCAGGCCCCGGCGCGCCAGGGTGTCGAGCACGGCCAGCGGCCAGGCGGCCACGGTGGTGGCGGTGAACGGCGCCATGGTCAGCGGCCACCAGCCGGTGGCCGCTTGCCACCTTGGTGGCCCGGCCCGGCGGCGCTAGCCTGCCTGGCACTCTCAGAATAAGGACAAGATTCCATGCGATACCCGGTTCTGTTTTTTGTTATGGCGGTCGGCGCGGCCGCCCTGGCCGCCTGCGGCGACAGCTCCGCCCCCGAACCTCGGGCCACCCCGGCCCCCGACGCCCTGCGCGAACACAGTAAGCTGTTCGAGAAAGAGGTGGTGGAAGTCACCGACGGCGTTCACGTGGCGGCGGGCTTCGGCCTCGCCAATTCCATTATGCTGGAAGGCGACGACGGCATCATTATCGTCGACACCATGGAAACGGTGGCGGAAGGGGAAGCGGTGCTGGCCGCCTTCCGCGAGATCACCGACAAGCCGATCGCGGCGATCATCTACACCCACAACCACGCCGACCATGTGTTCGGCGCGCGGGCCTTCGCCGCCCCCGGCGAGGTGCCGGTGTACGCCCACCAGAGCACCGGCTATTACATCAACCGGGTGGTGAATCAGATCCGGCCGATCATCACCACGCGCTCCATGCGCATGTTCGGCCACCATCTGCCCGAGGGCGAGCGCATCAACGACGGCATCGGCCCCCACCTGGGCGTCAGCGAAGAGAGCACGCTGTTCGCCCTGCCGCCGGACCGCACCGTGGATGAGCGCCTGGAAACCACCATCGCCGGCATCAAGCTGGAACTGGTGCACGCCCCCGGCGAGACCGAGGACCAGCTGTTCGTGTGGCTGCCGGAGAAGAAGGTGGTGCTCAGCGGCGACAACATCTATCAGACCTTCCCCAACCTCTACACCATCCGCGGCACCTATTACCGCGACGTGCAGAAGTGGGCCGCCAGCCTGGACAAGATCCGCGCCCTGGACGCCGAGTTTCTGGTGCCCAGCCACACCCGTCCGCTAATCGGCCGCGAGCGCATCCACGACACCCTCACCGATTACCGCGACGCGATCCAGTACGTGCACGACCAGACCCTGCGCCACATGAACAAGGGCCTGACCCCCGATCAGATCGTCGAGCGCGTGCAGCTGCCGCCGCATCTGGCGGAAAGCCCCTGGCTGCAGGAGTTCTACGGCAAGGTGAGCTGGTCGGTGCGCTCGGTGTTCGACGGCTACCTGGGCTGGTTCGACGGTAACCCCAGCACCCTGCAGCCGCTGCCCGGCGAGCAGCAGGCGCGCCACATGGCCGAGCTGGCCGGCGGCGAGCAGGCCCTGGCGGACAAGGCCCGCGCCGCCCTGGAGCAGGGCGACGCCCAGTGGGCGCTCAGCCTCAGCGACCACCTGCGCGCGCTGCGCCCGGACGATGACGCGGTCAATCAGCTGCGCGCCGAAGCCCTGCGCCGGCTGGGCGAGGTGGAAGCCAACCCCAACGCCCGCAACTACTACTTCACCGCCGCCCGGGAAGAAGCGGACGGTCTGAACCCCGGCTTCCGCACCGAGCCACCGGAAGGCTTTCTCGACACCCTGCCGATCGACAACTTCCTGGCCGCCATGCCGGCCTTCCTGAAGGCGGAAGACACCCTCGATGTGCACGAGAAGCTCGGCTTCCAGTTCGCCGACAGCGACCGCCGCTTCACCCTGGAAATCCGCCGGGGCGTGGCCCAGGTGCGCCCGGGCCTGGCGGAAGACACCGTGGCGGTACTGCACACCCGCGAACCGGTCTGGAAGGCGATCGCCGCCGGCAACCGCAGCGCGGTGACCGCCCTGGCCGGCGACGACCTGGATATCGACGGCGACAAGATCGCCGCCCTGCGCCTGCTCGGCTATTTCGAAAAAGTGGACTGAAAACGGTTTCGGCACGGCTTCCCGGGTTGCCCGGTAACGGGCAATCAGGGCATGCTCGGTGGCTGTCCACGACGGACCCGCCACTCACTCAGGAAGCTGTCATGCCGGAACGCCGCTGCAACGTATTATCCCCCTGGTTACGAGCCGGCGCGCTGGCCGCGCTGCTGGCCCTGAGCGCCTGTGACAACGGCCCGGAGCAACCCGAAGGCGAGAAGCAGCCGGCTCCGGCCGATAACGGCGCCGCGCAGCAGAGCGAGCCGCCGGCAACGACGGCGCCCGAGGGCAAGCTGGAAACCCGCCAGGAAACCCTGCGCCGCCGCGCCGACAACTGCAGCGGCGACGACTGCGCCAAAGTGGCCGTGGACCTGGAGCTCTACGAAGGCCACCCGGAGCTGAACCAGGCGGTGCGCCGCCGCATGATCCGGCAGCTGGGCGGTAACGGCGAGGACCAGGGGGCCCCGCCGAAAACCCTGGAAGAGGCCGCCGACCGCTTTCTCACCACCGCCGCCGGGATTCCCGGCGACGGTGCCCGGGGCTGGGAGCTCAGCGGTGAAAGCCGCCAGCTGGGCCGCTGGAAGGACCTGCTGACGGTGGCCATCGACAACTACGAATTCACCGGCGGCGCCCATGGCCTGCCGGTGACACGCTGGCTGAACTGGGATCTGGCCGCACACCGCCCGGTGTCCCTGGGTCAGGTAATTAATCCGGGCCAGGAAGACGCCTTCGAAGCGGCCGCGCGCCGCGCCCACGAACGCTGGCTGGAAAAGGAAGTGGATTCCGACGAGGACTTCCGCCAGGCCTGGCCGTTCCAAGAGAGCAGCGACTTCCGGCTCACCCGCAAGGGCCTGGTGCTGCATTACGACGTCTATTCCATCGCCCCCTATGTGATGGGCCAGCCCACCCTGACGCTGCCGTGGAAAGACCTGGAAGGGGTGATCCGCGAAGAATACCGGCCGGACGGCGGCCAGTAGCCCTCAGCCCTGATCGCGGGATTCCCGGCACAGTTGCAGCCAGCGCTCCACCCCCGGGCTGCGGTACTTTTGCCGGTGCAGCACGAAATAGAACTCGCGGCTGAAATCCCGGTGCGGCACCGCCAGGGGCACCAGCGACCCGCGCCGGAAGGCCTCGCGCAGTGACACCCGCGACAGGCAGCTGATGCCCAGGCCGGTTTCCACCGCCCGCTTGATCGCCTCGGTGTGCTCCAGCTCCAGCAGCAGGTTGAGATCCGGCAGGATGCCATGCATGCCGCGCTCAAAGGTCTGCCGCGTGCCGGAGCCGGACTCGCGGACGATCCAGGTGGCGGCTTTCAAATCATGGTCGTCCAGGCGCGGCTTGCCGGCCAGGGGGTGGTCCGGGGCGCAGAACACCACCAGCTCGTCCTCGCGCCAGGGCAGCAGCTCCAGGTCGCGGTGGTTCATTTCCCCCTCGATCAGCCCCAGATCCAGATCAAACCCCAGCACCCGGTCGACGATGGCGCGGGTGTTGGCCACCTCCAGTTGCACCCGGGCGCCGGGCTGTTCGGCCATATAACGGGCCATAATACTCACCGCCAGGTAGTTGCCGATGGTCAGGGTCGCCCCCACATTAAGTTGCCCCAGCTCCTGATGGGCCAGCAGCCCGGCCTCCAGATCACGGGCCTGGCCCAGCAGGGCCTCGGCCCGGGGCCACAGCTGGCGGCCCAGCTCGTTGAGGCGCAGGCGCTTGCCGGCGCGCTCGAACAGCTTGATCTCGAACTGCGACTCAAGCTCCTTGAGCGCCCCGGAGGCGGCGGACTGGGACATGCTGAGGTGATCCGCGGCGCGGCTGACGTTTTCGAAGTGAGCGGTGGCGAGGAACACCTCGAGCTGGCGGAGGGTGTAGCGCATAGCGGCCTCATCGGTATAATCGATATCAAATATCGGAATAACCCATTTTACCGATATCTCCCGGGTGATTATATTCTCACCAACTGGATATTTCGGAATAAAAGCGTATTAGCATATGTCAAATTTGAATACTGAAACCGTCACCAGCGTTCGCCACTGGAATGAAACCCTGTTCAGTTTCACCACCAGTCGCGATCCCGGCTTCCGCTTCAAGAACGGTCATTTCACCATGATCGGCCTGGAGCAGGATGGCGGCCGTCCGCTGCTGCGCGCTTATTCCATCGCCAGCGCCAACTATGAGGAAGAGCTGGAGTTCTTCAGCATCAAGGTGCCGGACGGCCCGCTCACCTCGCGGCTGCAGAAAATTCAGCCCGGCGACAAGATCTATGTGAGCCGCAAGCCCACCGGCACCCTGGTGGCGGACCATCTGCTGCCCGGCAAACGCCTGTGGCTGCTGTCCACCGGCACCGGCCTGGCGCCGTTCCTGAGCATCATCAAGGATCCGGAGATCTACGAGCAGTTCGACCAGGTGATCCTCACTCACGGGGTGCGCTACACCTCGGAGCTGGCTTACCGCGACGTGATCGAGAACGAGCTGCCGGACAACGAATTCTTCGGCGATATTATCCGCAACCAGTTGCTCTATTATCCGACGGTGACCCGCGAGCCGTACCGCAACAAGGGCCGGCTCACCGATCTGATGACCAGCGGCAAGCTGTTCGACGATCTGGAGCTGCCCAAGCCCAATCTGGAAGAAGACCGTTTCATGCTGTGCGGCAGCCCCGCCATGCTGAAGGACTTCACCAACATTCTGGATGACTGGGGCTTCCGCGAATCCCGTGGCGGTCACATGCACGAGTACGTGATCGAGCGCGCCTTCGTCGAGAAATAACCGGACGCGGCGCGCCGGCCTTGAGAGCGGCCCGACAATAAAAAACCCGGCGAAGGCCGGGTTTTTTATTGCCTCGGGTTATCAGCAAAACGGGCTCACGCCTTGGCGCGTTCAGCGTCACGCAGTGCTTTTATCTTGTCGTGGTTGTCCTTCACACCCTGGTACTGCTTTTCCACCACGGCACGCACCGTCTCCGGCAGCTCTTCATCGAGCGCCTTCTGGTAGTTGTGCTTGGCCACATCCTCACCGCGTTCGCATTCGTTGAGCACGGTTTCGTCGGTGCGGTCCATCAGCTTCGCTTTCAGATCCACCCAGCGGCGGTGCAGCGTGCCGGCCACGCTGGTGCTGTCTTCCGGATCGCCGCCCTGGGCGCGCACCAGTTCTTGCAGCTCCTGGGCCGCCGTGGCGCAGCTCTGGGCGCGGTCTCTGCAAATCTGTTGCAGTTCGGGTTTTTCCATTTGTTCGGCGCAAGTGCGAAAACCTTCTTCGCCGTCCCGGCAGGTTTCAATCAAGGCGTTAAGTACTTTGGTTACCTTATCGTCGGACATGAGAGAACTCCTTTCTCATCGGTTTCGCTCACCATGAGAATCACGGTGGGAAAATCATAGTGCGCCCTGCGGGGCGGACTTGCCGACCCCCAATCACACCGCTTTACCTTCTTTTGCATCGGGTGGGAATCGGCCGCCGCAGAACTGTGACCGCCGGCCGGGACAATCACCGCCGACAACGCTAACGTGGCCGCCTTTGATTATCAGGGGGCCGCATGCCGCAATATCTGAGCACCATCATCAACCTTCTGCCCGTTGTTATACCGGCCATTGTCGGCCTGGTGCTGGGCATCGTCTTCAGAAGCCGGGCGCGCAAAGCGTCCCTGCTGGTGATACTCGCCAGCGTGGTGTTACTGCTTCAGGCCGTGTTCCAGGTGGTGACCAATCATTTTCTGGTGCCGCTCAGCGGCAACGGGCTACTGTCCTGGGAAGCCTATTCGATGATTGTGTCGGCGGGTTATTTCGTGTTCGGGGCGGCCACCCTGGGGCTGCTGCTGGCCGCCGCTTTCGTTGAGCGCGAACCCTACCGGCCGGCGGTGCCGGCCGCCGAAGCGACACGGACCGGGGAAGCGGTGCAGCCGCATCGCGGCACCCTGGTACTGACGCTGGGCCTGATCAGCATGCTGCTGTTCTCGCCGCTGGGGGTGGTCGCCTGGGTATTGGGGGTGCTGGAGCTGAAAGCCATGGACCGGGGCGAGCGTGACTCCGGCGGGCGGGGCACCGCCATCGCGGGCATGATTTTCGGCATCATCGCCACCGTGATGATGGTGGTGTTCCTGGTCGCCGCCGCGGTGTTCGTCTACGCCTACTTGAGCTCACCGGGCTGGCGTTACTGATACCTAACGCCGGGGCTTTAGCGTCACTGTCTGCTCATTGGCGTCGGTGGCGTCCGCCGCCGCGGGTGGCTGGTCCAGGTCGCGGACCAGCCCGCAGGCGACACACTCCATCCAGGTACTGTCGTCGTCACTGCAGCGCTGGATACGGTCCATGGCGCCGCAGCCGGGGCAGGTCGCCCCGGCGATGAACTGACGTTTAACCATAATCGCTAACCTTCGATGCCGCTGTGGCGAAGCAACGGCTCGACACTGGGTTCGCGGCCGCGGAAATCCACGAACAGTTCCATCGGTTCGCGGCTGCCGCCACGGGCGAGGATCTTGTCGCGGAAATCGCGACCGGTGGCTTCGTTGAACGGGCCTTCCTCCTCGAAGCGGGCATAGGCGTCACAGGAGAGCACTTCCGCCCACTTGTAGCTGTAGTAACCGGCCGCGTAGCCGCCGGCGAAGATGTGCCCGAAACCGTTCTGGAAGCGGTTGAAGGCCGGCGGCTTGATCACCGACACCTGCTCGCGCACTTCATCCAGCACCTGCTGGATATTCAGGCCTTCGCGGTACTCCGCGTGCAGGCGCATGTCGAACAGTGAGAATTCCAGTTGGCGCATCATGCCCATGGCGCTCTGGAAGTTCTTGGCGGCGAGCATCTTGTCCAGGGTTTCCCGGGGCAGCGGTTCGCCGGTTTCGTAGTGGCCGGAAATCAGTGCCAGGCCCTCTTCGGTCCAGCACCAGTTTTCCAGGAACTGGCTGGGCAGTTCCACCGCGTCCCAGGCCACGCCGTTAATACCGGAGATGCCGGCCACTTCCTGCTCGGTGAGCATGTGGTGCAACCCATGGCCGAACTCGTGGAACAGGGTGACCACTTCGTCGTGGGTGAGCAGGCCGGGCTTGCCGCCGGCCGGCGGCGCGAAGTTGCAGGTCAGGTAGGCGACCGGGGTCTGCAGTTCGCCGTCCAGACGGCGGCGGCGCACCCGGGCGTCGTCCATCCAGGCCCCGCCGCGCTTGCCGTTGCGTGCGTACATGTCGAGGTAGAAAGCGGCGCGCACGCTGCCGTCGTCGTCCACCAGTTCAAAGAAGCGCACGTCCGGGTGCCAGGTGTCCACGTCGTCACGCTGGCGGAAGCGGATGCCGAACAGCTTGCCGACCACCTGGAACATGCCGTCGATCACTTTCTCCGCCGGGAACCAGGGGCGCAGCGCTTCGTCGGAAAGGTCGTAGCGGGCCTCGCGCAGACGCTCGCTCCAGTAGCCCAGATCCCAGGGCTGCAGGTCGTCGGCGCCCTGCTCGGCGGCGAACGCCTTCAAGGCCGCCACTTCCCGTTCCGCCTGGGGTTTGGCGCGGCGGGCCAGGTCGTCGAGGAAGCCGATCACTTCATCCACGTCGCGGGCCATCTTGGTGGCCAGGGATTTATCCGCGTAGTTGGCGAAACCGAGCAGGTTGGCCTGCTCGTGGCGCAGCTTGAGGATCTCGTCCATCACCGCGCCGTTGTCGTATTCACCGGCCTGCGGGCCCTGGTCGGAGGCGCGGGTGGTGAAGGCCCGGTACATCTCTTCACGCAGGGCGCGGTTCTCGGCGTGGCTCATCACCGCGAAGAACACCGGGAAGTCGAGGGTCAGCAGCCAGCCCTGTTCCAGGCCCTCGGCGCGGGCGCGGTCGGCGGTGCCGGCCAGGGCGGTGTCCGGCAGCCCGGCCAGTTCCGCTTCATCGGTGACGTGCTTCTTCCAGGCCTGGGTGGCGTCCAGCAGGTTGTTCTCGAAGCGGGTGGTCAGCTCCGACAGCCGCTTGGCGTTCTCCATGTACTGCGCCTTCTGCGCTTCCGGCAGGGCCACGCCGGAGAGGCGGAAATCACGCAGCGTGTTGTCGATGTCTTTCTGCTGGGCCGGTGTCAGGGTTTTGAATTCGTCGCTGTCGCGCAGCGCCTGGTAGGCGGCGAACAGCTCGCTGTTCTGGCCCACTTCGGTGCTGTACTCGCTGATCAGCGGCAGGCAGGCGTTGTACGCTTCGCGCAGCGCTTCGTCCTGGGCCACGGCATTCAGATGCCCCACCGGGCCGAACGCCTTTTCCAGGCGCTCGTCTTCCTCGGCCAGGGTCAATTCCAGAGCCCGGTAGCTGAAGTCACCGTCGGCCAGCACCTTGCGGATGCGCTCGCGGCCCGCTTCCACCAACTGTTCCACCGCCGGTTTCACATGCTCCGGGCGGATTTCGGAGAAGGGCGGCAGGTCCGGGTAATCAATCAGCGGGTTGTGACTCATGGTGCCTCTCGTTATAACGGGTCTGATTCGTCTTGATGAATGGGTGTGAGATGGGGATTCGAAGCTTCCAGAACAAGGTGCCAAGCCAGGGTGAACGGGTTTTCGTCGACCCGGCCTCCACCGTGATCGGCGAGGTGGCCCTCGGCGACGACAGCTCCGTATGGCCCGGCGCCGTGGTGCGCGGCGACATGCACCGCATCGTTATCGGCGCCCGTACCAGTGTGCAGGATAACGCCGTGCTGCACATCACCCACGACTCCGCCTTCAACCCCGGCGGCTTCCCGCTGACCCTGGGCGACGACGTCACCGTGGGCCATCAGGCGATGCTGCACGGCTGCACCATCGGCGACCGGGTGATGATCGGCATGCAGACCATGATCATGGACGGCGCGGTGGTGGAAAGTGACGTGATGCTGGCCGCCGGCAGCCTGGTCAGCCCCGGCAAACGGCTGGCCTCCGGCTGGCTGTACCGGGGCCGGCCGGCGCGGGCCGTGCGCGAGCTCACCGCCAAGGAAATCGAGTTCCTGCCCTATGTGGCCGGCAACTATGTGAAGCTGAAGGACCAGTACCTGGACGAGGCTTAGATGGCCCACATAAAGGACATGTTGCCGAAGCTCAGCGGGTCGTTGTTATCCCGCACCGGCGAGGTGGAGGTCTGCACCGTCATGGTGAAGCTGAATTCGCCGGAGCGCACCCCGAAGCCGGTGATCACCGCGCCGACGGCGTCGCGGGCCTCGATGTTATAGCGGCCGGCGTTCTCTTCCAGGTAGGAATAGCCCACGTACTGACCGCTCAAACCGAAGAACACTTCCCAGCCGAACCCCGGGTTATCAAACAGGCCCACCAGCGAGCCGGCGGTGCCGAGGCCGGCGTAGTCGGGAATGAAGTTGCCGGGCAGGTTGCGGCCGAAGCGGATAAAGCCGCCGACCTGGGCGCCGCCGTCGAAGTTGTTGGCGTCGATGCCCCAGGCGGCGCCCAGTTCGGTCTGGTAGCCGGCGTCGTTGGTGGTACGGAACAGACGGTGCGCATGCAGGAAATAAACGCCGCCGATGCCGTCGTGACCGAGCTGGTCGTCCCAGCCCTGGGGCTCGTTGGCGCCGACCACCTTATGCACGAACTTCTGCGACTGCTCGGCACCGGAATCCGGCCCGACGATGCCGGCGCGCACGCCGTAGCCGAACAGGTTCTTCTTGTCCCAGCTGAACAGACCCAGTTCCAGGTTGGAATAACCCACATAGGGCAGGTCGTTGTAATCCGGCGTCGTCCGTTTGATGTCGGACGGCGTGATCATGATCTGCTGCAGGCTCACGGTGAGCGCGTGCCGCTCATCGGAGGCCGACACCCCCGGCAGCGGGTCCAGCGCCCGGGCCACGCCACAGGTCAGGCCGCCGTTGGCCTGGCAATCCGACTGACCGTCACCGACCCAGCTGAAACGGACGCCGTTGGTGTAGTTTTTGTCCTGGCCCAGGAAAGCGTCGTTATCCCAGGAAAAACCGAAGGTGTTGGCCTGAACCAGACCACAGACAAGACTCGCGGCAAGCAATACCACCAAGCGTGGCAAAAACATGAGTTTTCCTCAGCGCATAAAAGACAAAAAGGCCAGCCCAGGCAGGGGCGGCAATTGGCGAATATTTCAGCGGGTTTCGGCCAGCACCGCCAGCCGCAACGCGACAAAGTTTGTAAAATGGCGCCTGGGGTCACTCAGGCGCCGCGCAGCCCGGCCAGCACCGGCGCGGTATCCGGGCGCCAGCCGCGCCACACCTGGAAGGCTTCCGCCGCCTGCTCCACCAGCATGCCCAGACCGTCGCACACCGCCGCCACCTCATGGCGTTGCGCCCAGCGCATGAACGGGGTGGGCTGGGCGCCGTACACCATGTCGTAGGCCACCGACCCCGGCGCCACCAGGGCCGGATCAAGCGCCGGCATGTCGCCGTGCAGCCCGGCGGAGATCGCATTGATCAGCACGTCGAACGGTTGTTGCAGCTGGTCCAGGGCGGCGGCGTGCATCGGCACGCCCTGGCCGGCGAAGCGCTCCACCAGCGCTTCCGCGCGGCCCAGGGTGCGGTTGGCGATTACCACCTCCGCCGGGCCCTGGGCCAGCAGCGGGCCGAGCACGCCGCGCACCGCGCCACCGGCGCCGAGCACCAGCACCCGGCGGCCCGCCAGGGCCCAGCCCTGGTTGCCGCGCAGGTCGGCCACCAGGCCGGCGCCGTCGGTGTTGTCGCCGTGCAGGGCGCCGTCGACCCGCCACAGGGTGTTCACGGCGCCGGCCTGGCGGGCCCGCTCGGTGAGCCGCTCGCACAGGTCGAAGGCCTGCTCCTTGAACGGCACGGTGACGTTGGCGCCGCGTCCGCCGGCGTCGAAGAACGCCGCCACCGCCGCCGGGAAGCCGTCCACCGGCGCTTCGATGCGCTCATAGACCAGGTCCTCGCCGCGCTGGGCGGCGAAGGCGTGGTGGATGTCCGGCGAACGGCTGTGGCTCACCGGATTGCCGAATACCGCGTAACGGTCGCTCATAGCCACTCCCGGTGGATCAGGAATTTCTCATGCAGCTCGGCTTCCGGCGAACCGGGCTCCGGCCGCCAGTCGTAGTCCCAGCGCACCAGCGGCGGCAGCGACATCAGGATCGACTCGGTGCGGCCGCCGGACTGCAGGCCGAACAGGGTGCCCCGGTCGTAGACCAGGTTGAATTCCACATAGCGGCCGCGGCGATAGAGCTGGAAGTCGCGCTCGCGCTGGCCATAGGGCAGCGCCTTGCGGCGCGCCATGATCGGCCGGTAGGCGCCGATAAAGCCGTCGCCGATGCTGCGCATCAGCGCGAAGCTGTGCTCGAAGTCGAGGCGGTTGAAGTCATCGAAGAACAGCCCGCCCACGCCGCGCGGCTCGTCGCGGTGCTTGATATAGAAGTAGTCGTCGCACCAGCGCTTGAACTCCCCGTAGAGGTCGTCGCCGAAGGGCGCGCAGGCGTCCCGGGCGGCCCGGTGCCAGGCCACCGCGTCTTCCTCGAAGCCGTAAAAGGGGGTCAGGTCGAAGCCGCCGCCGAACCACCACACCGGCGCTTCGCCTTCTTTTTCCGCGACGAAGAAGCGCACATTGGCGTGGCTGGTGGGCACATAGGGGTTGTGCGGGTGAATCACCAGCGACACGCCCATGGCCTGGAACGAACGCCCGGCCAGCTCCGGCCGGTGGGCGGTGGCGGAGGGCGGCATCCGTTCGCCGAACACATGGGAGAAATTGACCCCGCCTTTTTCGATCACCGCGCCTTCGGTGAGCACGCGGCTGCGGCCACCGCCGCCTTCCGCCCGGTCCCAGGCGTCTTCCTCGAAGCGGCCCTGGCCGTCCTCGCTCTCCAGTTCCGCGCAGATGCGGTCCTGCAGATCGAGCAGATAGTCCTTCACCGCCTGGGGGGATACGTCATTCATGTCAGTCTCGCAGGGTACGGCCGCTTTGCAGATCAATGATGGTGGACGGCTTGCCGCGCGGGTCGCAATCGCCGGTGACGATAAAATCCAGATCGCCACCCAGCGCCTTGCCGACCTGGAACCGGTTGCGCCCGGGCGGCCGCCCGGCCCGGTTGGCGCTGGTGGACACGATCGGCGTGCCCACCGCCGCCGCCAGCGCCCGCGCCAGCGGGTGGGCGCTGACCCGCACCGCCACCTTGGGGTGGACGCCGCGAATCCACGCCGGCACCCGCTCGGTGGCATCCAGCAGGTAGGTCACCGGCGCCGGCCAGGCCTGGCGCAGCCGTTCCCGCTGGGCGTCGTCCAGGTGCACCAGGCCGTCGAGCTGGGCCAGGTCCGAGGCGACCAGAATCAGCCCTTTCTCCACCGGCCGCTGTTTGATCGCCAGCAGCCGCCGCACCGCGTCTTCATCGAAGGGGTCGCAGCCCAGGCCGTAGACGGTCTCGGTGGGGTAGGCGATCACTCCGCCGGCGCGAATAATGTGCGCGGCACTGAGCAGATGCTGGCCGGACGCCGTTGTTTGCGGGGTCATCACCGTTCCTCGTGTGGTTACTGGCCGCGAAGGTACCCAAGCCCGGACGGTCAGGCAAGCCCGCGATGGCGGCTGTAGCCGCCGGCCACCCGCTTGATCCTGCCCTCCAGCTCCAGGTCGGCGAGCTGTTCCGCCAGTTCGGTCATCGGCAGGCCGCTGCGGCTGGCGAGATCGTCCAGGCCGTTGATGCCGGTGGTGAAGTGCGCCAGCAGACCCTGGGTGTCGTCCGGCCGGCGGGCCGCCGACAGCGCCGGGCTGTCCTCCAGGGTGCGGCGGAAATCGCCGAAGGCGTGCAGCACATCGTCGACGCTCTCCAGCCAGTTGGCGCCGTCGCGCAGCAGCCGGTGGCAGCCCTTGCTGAGCGGGTTGTGCAGCGAGCCGGGAATGGCGAACACCTCGCGGCCCTGCTCGGCGGCGGTGCGGGCGGTGATCAGCGAGCCGCTGCGCAGCGCCGCTTCCACCACGATGGTGCCGAAGCTGAGGCCGCTGATAATCCGGTTACGCGCCGGAAAGTACTCCCTGCGCGGCTGGCTGCCGGGGGCGAATTCGGTGACCAGAACACCACCCCCCTCGATGATCTGCTGCGCCAGCTTGCGGTGGTGGGGCGGGTAGATCCGGTCCGGGCCGTTGCCGAGCACCGCCACGGTGGTGCCACCGGCGGCCAGGGCGCCCCGGTGGGCGGCGGCGTCCACGCCCAGCGCCAGGCCACTGGTGATGGCGAAGCCGGCGGCGGCCAGCGAGCGGGCAAAGCGGAAGGCGTTGTCGGTGCCGTCGGCGGAGGCGGCGCGGGCGCCCACCATGGCCAGCTGCGGGCCGGCGAGCACCGCCGGGTCACCGCGGACCGCCAGCACCCCCGGCGCGTCCGGCAGGTCCGCCAGCAGCGGCGGGTAGTCGTCGTCGCCCAGGGCCAGCCAGCGCCAGCCGAGCCCCGACAGGGCCGTCAGAGGGCCGTGCAGGTCCTCCGGGTGCCGCAGCCGCCGATCCGGCAAGCGGTTTTTATTGGGCAGCCAGGACCGGAAGCGGTCCAGCGGGGTATCGTCGGGGGCGTGTTCACGCAATATCCGGCCGAGGAGGGCCGAATAGGGTGAAAAGGCGGCGCACAGCACCAGCCGTTTGAGTTGGGCATCCATCGCGCACCTCCCTGTGCGCCGTGCTAGACGGTTTTCAGAATCGAATCAGTAGCTGCCTTCCGGGCTCTCCACGATGTCCTGCATGTAGATCGGCCGGGTGGACTCCATGATCAGGCCGTAGCTGACCTTTTCATGGACCCGGAACAGCACCAGGGTGCCGGCCTTGGTGCGCGGCAGACGCACCATTTCATCCTGCTGGCGGTCGCGCACCAGCTCGCCCTGCTGGAAGATTTCCAGCACATGGCCGGGTTCCATACCCTCGCGCTCGCCCTTGTTGATCACCACCACGTCATTGCGCGCCACGCTGTTGATGCGGTCGAAGAAACGAATGATGTTACCGGTGACTTTCTCGTCGGGGGCATGGGGGTAAAGCACCGCGCGCACTTCCCGGTCCGGCTGCTGGAACAGGCGGTCGTCCACGCGCACGTCCTCGGAGGAGCGGATCACTTCCAGGGTGGTCATGTCCTCTTCCTGGTCGCGGACGCTGGCCAGGCCGATGCGGCGGGCTTCGTAGCCGAGCACTTCCTGGGTCTCCGGGTCCACGTATTCCTCGCCCACCCGGTAGATGCCGTAGCGGCGCTGCAGGTCGGCAAAGCGGTCTTCCGGGTCGCGGGCGTAGACGGTGTCGCCCATGCCGAACACCACCCGGCGGTCCTGGCCGCCGATCAGGTAAGGGGCGGCGAGAATCTCGTCGCGGTCCATCACCAGGGCGTCCTTCAGGTAGCTCTGGATGGCGCTCATGGGAATCGCGGGGATGGCGCTGTCGCGGTCCACTTCACGGACGCGGGGGGTCAGTTTGACGGTGCCGTCGGAGAGTTTGGTGCGCTTCACGTTATCCCGGTTAACCGCCAGGCGCGGCTCGCCATCCTGCCAGAATAGGCGGATTTCATCGCCGGGATAGATCAAATGCGGGTTGTCGATATCCGGGTTGTCGTGCCAGAGTTCCGGCCACTGCCAGGGGTTCTCGAGAAAACGACCGCTGATGTCCCAAAGGGTGTCGCCCTTTTTGACGTAATACACATTAGGATGGTCGTCTCGTAGCGCGATGGTGTCGGCCATGACGGCGGACGTCACCACCAGCAACCCCACGTACAGGATTCGCTGCAGCGATTTCATCATCAGCGGATTCCTTTTATCATTATTGGTGTCCGCGGAACGGCGAACACACCCCCGGATCGAGCACAGTCGTTTTTGGATATTAGCAACGCTATCATATATTTAGCAACCGACTTTAAAGCACCTTCCCAAGTGTTTGAAAACTCAGGAGCCCCATGGCCAAGCTTGAGATACTCGAATTCCCAGACCCACGCCTTCGCACGGTAGCAAAACCGGTCGAGACGGTGGATGACGCGCTTCGCAAACTGATCGACGACATGATTGAAACCATGTACGAGGCGTCGGGAATCGGGCTGGCGGCGTCCCAGGTGAACGTGCACAAGCGGGTTCTGGTGATCGACGTGTCGGAGACCCGTGACCAGCCGCAGGTGTTCATCAACCCGGAGATCACGCCCCTCACCGAGGATCTGGCCCCCTATGAAGAGGGCTGTCTGTCGGTGCCCGGCTTCTACGAGAAGGTGGAGCGCCCCTCGCGGGTGCGCATCAACGCCCTGGACCGCAACGGCGAGCCGTTCGAGATCGAGACCGACGGGCTGCTGGCCACCTGCATTCAGCATGAGATCGACCACCTCAACGGCAAGCTCTTTGTCGACTATGTGTCCCGCCTGAAGCGTGATCGGATCAAAAAGAAGCTTCAGAAAGTACACCGCCAACAGGCCTGAGAACTGATTTGAAACCGCTTCGCCTTGCCTTCGCCGGCACCCCGGATTTCGCCGCCGTCAGCCTGCAAGCGCTGCTCGACGGCCCGCACACCGTTGCCGCGGTGCTCACCCAGCCGGATCGCGGCGCCGGCCGCGGCAAGAAAGTGCAGCCCGGGCCGGTGAAAAAACTGGCCCTGGCACACGACCTGCCGGTGCTGCAGCCGGACACCCTCAAAACCGACGAGATTCAGAACCAGCTGCGCGATCTGGCGCTGGACGCGCTGATCGTGGTGGCCTACGGCCTGATCATCCCCCGCGCGGTGCTGGCCCTGCCCCGGCTCGGCTGCGTCAACGTGCACGGCTCGCTGCTGCCGCGCTGGCGCGGCGCCGCCCCGATCCAGTGGGCGATTCAGGCCGGCGACCGGGAAACCGGCACCACCATCATGCAGATGGACGCCGGCCTGGACACCGGCCCGATGCTGCTCAGCGAGTCGCTGACCATCGGCGCCCGCGAGACCGGCGGCGAGCTGCACGACCGCCTGGCCGAGCAGGGCGCCCGCCTCCTGAGCACCGTGCTCGAGGATCTGCCCGGCTACCTGGAAAAGGCCCGGCCGCAGCCGGACGACGGCGTCACCTACGCCTCCAAACTCACCAAGGCCGGCGCCCGGCTGGACTTCCGCCTGCCCGGCGCCGCCCTGGTCAACCGGGTGCGCGCCTTCAACCCCTGGCCGGTGGCCTGGGTGGACTTCGACGGCCAGCCCCTGCGGATCTGGGACGCCGAGGAAGTGCCCGGCACCGGCGAACCGGAACCCGGCCGCATCGTCACCGTCAGCGACGACGGCCTGACCGTGGCCTGCGGCGACGGCGCCGTTCTCTTGAGTCGGGTACAGCTGCCCGGCAAACGCCCCATGACCGTGGCCGAGGTACGACGCGGCCACCCGGAGCTGTTCCAGCCGGGGGCCTCCCTTGAGTAAGGCGCCGGATCCCCGGCTGGCGGCGGTGCGCGCCCTGGAGCGGGTACTGCCCGGCGAGGGGGACGGCGCCAGCCTCCGCGAAGTGCTTGCCCGGGGCGTGCCCGACGGCGCCGCCGGCGGCCTGATGCGCGACCTCTGCTTCGGCGTCTGCCGCCACCTGCGGCCGCTCAACCAGTGGCTCAACGGCCAGCTCGACAAGCCCCTCAAGCCCAAGGCCCAGGCGGTGCGCCTGGCGGTGCTGTGCGGCCTCTATGAATTGTGGTTCACCGAGCGCCCGGCCCACGCGGTGGTGAACGCCTACCCGGAGCTCTGCCGCCAGTTGAAAGCGGGCTGGGCCAGCGGCCTGATCAACGCCCTGCTGCGCAAGGCCGACGGCCTGGACCCGGCGCGGGTGTTCGCCGACTACGATCCGGCGGTGCGCTATTCACTGCCCGGCTGGCTGTGGCGGTCGTTCCAGCAGGACTGGCCGGAACAGGCCGACGACCTGGCCCGGGCGGCCCTGGCGCCGCCGCCGTTCACCCTGCGCGTGAACCGCCGCCAGCAGAGCCGCGAACAGGCCCTGGCCGCGCTCGGCGACGGCGCCCGGCCCGGCGACCTGTCGCCGTGGAGCCTGTATCTGTCGCCGCCGCGCCCGGTGTCGCAGCTGCCCGGTTTCGACAGCGGCGGCTTCTCGGTGCAGGACGAGGCCGCCCAGCTGCCGGTGGAGCAGCTGGCGGCGCCGGACGGCGGTAGGGTGCTGGACGCCTGCGCCGCCCCCGGCGGCAAGACCGGCCAGATTCTGGAAGCGTTTCCCGGCGCCCGGGTCACCGCCCTGGACCTGTCCGCGCGCCGCCTGGACCGGGTGCGCGACGCCCTGCGCCGCATCGGCGCGGAAGCGGAGCTGGTACAGGGCGACGCCGCCGAGCCGGCCGCCTGGTGGGACGGCGAACCCTTCGACGCCATCCTGCTCGACGCGCCCTGTTCCGCCAGCGGTATTCTGCGCCGCCAGCCGGACGTGAAATGGCACCGCCGGCGCACCGACCTGCCACCCTTGGTGGATTTACAAGCGCGCATGCTGGATGCACTATGGCCGCTTCTGCGCCCCGGCGGCCGGCTGGTGTACGCCACCTGCTCGGTGCTGCGCGACGAGAACGACCGCCAGATCGCGGCGTTCCTGGCGCGCACCGACGACGCCGAGGACCGCACCGAGCGGCCGGCCGACGCCGCCCCGGTGGCGGCGGGATGGCAACTGCTGACACGGGATAACGGGCCCGACGGCTTTTATCTGGCCTGCCTGCATAAACGCAAGGCGGCCGACGACAACAAGGTGACCGACCAGCGATCATGAAGATCATCATTCTCGGTGCCGGCCAGGTGGGCGGCACCCTGGCGGAGAACCTGGCGGGGGAACGCAACGACATCACCGTCATCGACATCGACGGCGAACGCTTGCGGGAACTGGGGGACCGTCTGGACATTGGCACTGTGCTCGGCATGGGCTGCTATCCCTGGGTGCTCAAGGAAGCCGGCGCCGAAGACGCCGACATGCTGATCGCCGTCACCAACTCCGACGAGGTCAACATGGTCGCCTGCCAGGTGGCCTACACGCTGTTTCGCACCCCCACCAAGATCGCCCGTATCCGCACCGCCCACTACACCAGCCGCGCGGACAAGCTGTTCAACGAAAACGCCATTCCCATCGACGTGATCATCAGCCCGGAGCAGGTGGTCACCGACTACATCAAGCGGCTGATCGAGCACCCCGGCGCCCTGCAGGTGGTCAACTTCGCCACCGGCCGCGTGCAGCTGGTGGCGGTGCGCGCCTATTACGGCGGCCCGCTGGTGGGCAACGAACTGCGCGAGCTGCGCAAGCACATGCCCAACGTGGACACCCGGGTGGCGGCGATCTTCCGGCGCAACCGGCCGATCATTCCCGAGGGCAACACCGTCATCGAAGCCGATGACGAAGTGTTCTTCATCGCCGCCAAGAACGACATCCGCGCGGTGATGAGCGAGCTGCGCCGCCTCGAGCACAACTACAAGCGGGTGCTGATCGCCGGCGGCGGCAACATCGGCTACCGGCTGGCGAAGAGCATCCAGCACCGCTACAACGTGAAAATCATCGAGCGCTCGCCGCAGCGGGCCGAATGGCTCGGCGAGCGGCTGGGCCACACCGTGGTGCTGCAGGGCCTGGCCACCGACCGCGACGAGCTGCTCAAGGCCAACATCGAGAACACCGACGTGTTCTGCGCGCTGACCAACGACGACGAGGCCAACATCATGGCCTCGCTGCTGGCCAAGCGCCTCGGCGCGCGCAAGGTGATGACGCTGATCGCCAACCCGGCCTATGTGGATCTGGTGCAGGGCCACGACATCGACATCGCCATCTCGCCGCAGCAGTCCACCATCGGCAGCCTGCTCACCCATGTGCGGCGCGGCGACGTGGTCAACGTCTACTCCCTGCGCCGGGGCGCCGCCGAGGCCATCGAGGCGATCGCCCACGGCGACGCCAAGTCCTCCAAGGTGGTGGGCCGCGCCATCGAGGACATCGATCTGCCGGAGGGCACCACCATCGGCGCCGTGGTGCGCGGCGAGAAAGTGCTGATCGCCCATGACGATATCGTCATCGAGCCGGACGACCACGTGATTCTGTTCCTGATCGACAAACGCCGCATTCGGGACGTGGAAAAGCTGTTCCAAGTTGGTTTCACGTTCTTCTAGGGGACCCTGCCCATGCACTTCGCGCTGATCTCGAAGATTCTGGGCCTGCTGCTGGTGGTCTTCAGCTTCACCATGATGCCGCCGGTGGCGGTGGCCTATCTGTACCGGGACGGCAGCGAAGGGCCCTTCCTGGTGTCGTTCACCATCTCCATGCTGCTGGGGCTGGCGCTGTGGCTGCCGTTCTTCCGCCAGCGCGCGGAGCTGCAGGTGCGCGACGGCTTCCTGGTGGTGACCCTGTTCTGGTCGGTGCTGGGGGTGATCGGCGCGCTGCCGATGCTGATCTCCGAGGCGGTGCCGGTGGGCTTTACCGACGCGGTGTTCGAGTCCGTGTCCGGCCTGACCACCACCGGCGCCACGGTGCTGTCCGGCCTGGATGATCTGCCCCAGTCGATGCTGTTCTACCGCCAGCAACTGCAGTGGCTGGGCGGCATGGGCGTTATCGTGCTGGCGGTGGCGATCCTGCCGATGCTGGGCATTGGTGGCATGCAGCTGTACAAGGCGGAAATCCCCGGCCCGATGAAGGAGTCCAAGCTGACGCCGCGCATCGCCGAAACCGCCAAGGCGCTGTGGTACGTCTACCTGGCCATCACCATCGCCTGCGCGCTGGCCTACTGGCTGGCCGGCATGACTGTGTTCGATGCCATTTGCCACAGTTTCAGCACTGTTTCCACCGGCGGCTTCTCCACCCACGATGCGTCCATGGCGTACTGGAACAGCACGCCCATCGACATTATCGCCACCGTGTTCATGCTGATCGGCGGTATTAGTTTCGCGCTGCATTTCGCGGTGTGGCGCGGCAAGAGCCTGCTCGCCTACATGCGCGACCCGGAATGCCGTTTCTTTCTCGGCCTGATGCTCCTCTACATGCTGATGGTGGGCGGCGGCCTGCTGGTTTTCGGCGTTCATGAAGCCCCCGGGGAAGCCACCCGCCACGCGGCGTTCCAGGTGGCGTCGTTCGGCACCGGCACCGGCTTGACCAGCACCAACGCCGCGGCCTGGCCGGGTTTTATTCCGCTCTTGCTGGTATTCACCAGCTTTATCGGGGGCTGCGCCGGCTCCACGGCGGCGGGCATGAAAGTGGTCCGCGCCGCGCTGGTATTCCGCCACAGCATCCGCGAACTGCGCCGGTTGATTTACCCCAACGGCGTGTTCGCGCTGCGTTTTGGCAAGCATGTGGTCAACGATCGGGTGCTGCAGGCGGTGTGGGGGTTTGTCGGCGTGTATATTACCCTGTCGGTGATCTTCACCCTGCTGTTCACCACGACCGGCATGGACCTGACCACCGCGGTGAGCGCGGTGGCCGCGTCGATCAACAACCTGGGCGTGGGCATCGGTCAGGTGGGCGGCGGCTTCGCCAACATCACCGACGAAGCCAAGTGGATGATGACCCTGCTGATGCTGCTCGGCCGCCTGGAGATCTTCACCTTCCTGGTGCTGTTCACGCCGCTGTTCTGGCGCCAGTAGCTCAGGGCACGTCGAGCCGGTAAACACGCTTGGCGGTATCGTAAAACAGCGCCTGCTTCTCCGCCTCCGAGCACTCTCCGGCCAGCCGTTTAAAGGCGTTCCACAGCACCGCGTAGGAACAGGACAGCTGGTCCACCGGGAAATTGCTCTCGAACATGGCGCGCTCCACGCCGAAGGCGTCCACACACACCTGGAACCAGGGCCGCCACAGATCCGCCAGCGTCTGGGAAGAAGGCGGCCGGGGCCGCTGATCCAACTCGAAGCCGCAGCTGTGCATGCCCAGCCCGCCCAGTTTCACCGACACATTGGGGCAGGCGGCCAGCGCCTCGATGGCGCGGCGCCACTCGCTGAACACCTGCTCGCCCCGGCCGGCGTAATCGCCCACGCCCAGCACGCCGCCGACATGGTCGAGCACGATATTGGTTTCTGGAAAGGCCCGCGCCAGGTCGGTGAGATCGTCGATCTGATGAAAGTAATTCCAGCAGTCAAAGCTCAGACCCAGCGGCGCCAGCTCGGCGAAACCGCGTCGCAGCTCCTGGTCCAGCAGCAGGCCCGCCGGCAGCACCCGGCGGGTGGTGCGGATATTGGGGTCCGGGTCCCAGACGCTGGACTGGCGAATGCCCCGAAAGCGGCCCTTGCCGGCTTCCAGGTGGGCCTCCAGCACGCCTTTCACCGCCGCGCCCTGGCGCAGGTCCGTGTAGCCGACGATGCCAGTGCACACCCGCCCGCCGGTGGCGGCGGCCACGCCCTCGGCGAACACGGTTTCGCTCACCGGGCGCAGCGCCTCGTCGCCGTCGCTGTAGTACCCTTCGGAACATTCCACGAACACCGTGGCGCGCACGTCGTGGCCGGCGGCCAGGTCGCGCTCGATGTCATCGCGCAGGTAGCGAGGGCGCGGCGCGTCCCAAAGATGGTGGTGCGGGTCGATGATGGCCCGCTCCGGTTCCAGAATCGGCTCCTGGTGCAGGGCCAGCCAGTCGAGGTCCGGGGCGGGCAGGATCACCCGGCCGGTGGAGGAGGCAGACGTATCGCGGCTCATTGAATTAGGCTCTCCCGATGGGTCGTTATTATTTACCCATCCAACATTAGCATGGAGTTCCCATGAGCGAATTGATCCAGTACCAGCGCGACGACGGCATCGTCACCCTCACCCTTAACAGCCCGGAGACCCGGAACCCGATCTCCGATGACGACATGATCGAGGCGCTGCTGGCCGCCCTGGAGCGGCTGGAAACCGACCCGGACGCCCGCGTGGCGATCCTCACCGGCGCCGGCAGCGCCTTCTCCAGCGGCGGCAACGTCAAGAAGATGGGCGCCGCCGGCGGCCTCAACGACGCCCGCCCGGCCAAGACCCGGCTCAACTACAAACAGGGCATCCAGCGCATTCCGCTGGCGTTCGAGAAGCTGGAAGTGCCGGTGATCGCGGCGGTGAACGGCCCGGCGGTGGGCGCCGGCTGCGACCTGGCCTGCATGTGCGACCTGCGCATCGCCGGCGAAAGCGCCTGGTTCGCGGAGAGCTTCGTGAAGCTGGGCATCATTCCCGGCGACGGCGGCGCCTGGCTGCTGCAGCGGGTGGTGGGCTTTTCCAAGGCGGCGGAAATGGCGCTCACCGGCGACCGCGTTAAAGCGGACGAAGCGCTGGCCTGCGGCCTGGTGTCCCGGGTGGTGCCGGACGACCAGCTTCTCGACGAAGCCCGCGCCCTGGCTCAACGCATCGCCGTGAACCCCACCCAGGCGGTGCGCATGACCAAGCGGCTGCTGTGGGCCGGGCGCTCCCTGCGCCTGGACGCCCTGCTGGAAATGTCCGCCGCCATGCAGGCGCTGGCCCATTCCACCTCAGACCACCAGGAAGCGGTGCAGGCCTTTATCGACAAGCGCGCGCCGGACTTCACCGGCGACTGAAGGCGCTAAAGGGAACCCCAAAAAAAGCCCCGCGGGGTAGCGGGGCAAAAGGGGTCGAATCGCTCATCCCGAGCAAAAATCAGGCGATGTTGTTGACCCGTCGTTCGCCACGGAACAGCTGGTCCATCTCCCCCTCGTAGTAGGCTTCCACACGGGGGTTCATCACTTTCTTCCACAGCGGCGGCACCAGCGCCAGCACGTACATGGCGGCGTAACCGCCCGGCAGCTGCGGGCTCTCTTCGTAGTGACGCAGCACCTGATAGCGGCGCTTGGCGTAGGCGTGGTGGTCGCTGTGACGCTGCAGCTGGAACAACGCCAGATTGGTAAGCAGGTAGTTGGAGTTCCAGCTGTGCGCCGGGGTCACCCGCTCGTAGCGGCCCTTGTCGGTGACCCGGCGGTGCAGGCCGTAGTGCTCGATGTAGTTGATCACTTCCAGGGTAAAGGCGGCCACGAAGCTCTGCGCCAGGAAGAACAGCACGCCCATCCAGCCGAACGCGAGACCGAAGGCCACCGCGAACAGCGCGGAGATCGAGTACCACCAGATCAGCTCGTTGTGGCGGCTGAAGTTCTTCTTACCCTTGCGCTCCAGATACTGCTTCTCCAGCTTCCAGGCGTTCAGGAAGTTGTGCTTGAAGGCGCGCGGCAGGAACTCGTACAGGCCCTGGTTGTACTGGGACGAGGACGCATCTTCCGGGGTGGACACATGCACGTGGTGGCCACGGACGTGCTCCACCTTGAAGCCGGCGTAGGTGACCGAGGACAGCAGCAGGCCGCCCATCCAGTTTTCCAGCTTGGGGTCCTTGTGCACGAACTCATGGCCCAGGTTGATGGCGATGATGCCGCCCACGGTGCCGATGGAGACAATCCAGCCCAGCTGGCCGAGGAGGGAGTAATCGTTGTTCACGAACACCCAGCCGGAGAAGAACAGCACGCCCAGCCAGATAAAGCCCATCAGGAACAGCGCGCTGGTGTAGATGCGCTCCTGGCTCATGGAAGGCACCTGCTGGTGCTCGTCCGGGTTGGACGGGTCCTTGCCGATGATGTAATCGAGCACCGGAATGATGCCGAACACCACGAAATACAGGAACCAGGCCCAATAGTCCTGGGTGCCGGACTCGCGGCCGATGAAGGCGCTCAGGGGCAGCAACGGCAGCACCGCCGCCCAGAAGGCCAGATAACCCCACTTCTTAAGCTTCAGCATCGTATCGGAATGCATTTTCGCGAACATGGTTCGTCTCCTCCCTGGCCGTGGTCCTCGCCAGGCTCTGTCTTTAGCCAGCAGGCGGTCGAGCGGACGGATCCAGCCGACTCAGCCATTACTTTGTCATTCTTCGATGGCAACATTAACAGCAATTCTTGAATTGTCAAACAACTCAATTCGTGACACAGAAGGAAAGTGCGCGGATAATAGCCGCCAGAACCCGGAGGAGCCCCATGTCGCTGAAAGCAGTGAGTCTCAGTGAACAGATCGCCGAACACCTGAGCGAGCGCATCGTGCGCGGCGACCTCGCGCCCGGCGAAAAGCTGCCGGAAGCGGAGCTCGCCAAAGAGCTGGATGTGAGCACTAACTCACTTCGAGAGGCCTTCAGACTGCTGGAAAAGCGTCACCTGATCCGGCTTCAACCGCGCCGGGGTGCGCGGGTGTGCGAGGTCACGGAAAGCGAGGTCCGCGACCTGTATAACTTCCTGTTTCTGCTGCTCTCCCACCTGGCCGCCCAGGCCGCCCGGGACTGGAAACCCGGCGAGATCGAGGATCTGGCCATGATGCTGCCCGAGCTGGAGCGCCACTACCGCAACGCCGACATGCCCGGCGCCCACCAGGTCGCCTTCCGCTTCGTGGAGATGGCCACCGCCCGCTTCGCCCGCAACCGCTACCTGGCCGACGATATCGAAGACCTGGTGCCCCTGCTCAAGCGCTTCTCGTTCATCGCCCTGCAGGAAGACACCACCGAATTCGACATGTCACTGAAGATCTTCCAGCGGCTGCTGGAAAACGTGCTCGCCCGCAACGCCGAGCAAGCCGCCGCCGACATCCGCGAGTACGGCGACAACCAGTGCCGGCTGGTGCTGCGGGCTATTGCTAAGCGGGATGCGGCTTAGGGCTGGCGGCTTCCCAGCATGTAGGCCCGAAGCTGCTGCTCCTCGCGCATGACGTAGAGGACCAGAACCCGCGCCCCCTCCTCGCGATATAAAACGCGACACGGCGGCACCACGACTTCCCGGTACACGGAATTGGGCAGCTCAGGAGGGAGGCGTCCGGACTGAGGAAATTCGTTGAGTCGCTCGACATTATCGAGCACGGCGTTGACCAGATCGCTGGCCGCAGCAGGATTGTCCAGAGCAATGTACTCAGCGACAGCGTCCAATTGCTGAAGCGCGGGTTCCGTCCAAACTACCTCAGCCATTTACTCATTTTCTCCCTGGCCTCACTTTGGCTGTACGTTCTTCCCTCGAGTACAGCCCGCTCTCCCCGTGAGAGCCCCTCAAGCAACTCAAGCCGACGCTGCATGAACTCGTAATCCTGCACGTCGACGAGATAGGCGGATGGCTGACCGTGTTCCGTAATCAGTACCGGCTCCTTGGAGAGGTGCAAATCCGCAAGAATCTTTGTGGCTTGACGCTTCAGGTTGGTCACCAACTCAACTTTCATGGTCTCACCTTGGACCGAACCAATAGTGCCACTAAAGTATCACTTTTTGGCCGGGGCAGCCACATTGGACGGTTCGACGCCTTGTACGGGTATTGCCCCATAAAGGAGACCTCACTCGTTATTGGCCATCGGTGATCGTTCTGTATGCAACCATGCTGGCGTACTCACTGCGTGCATCGGCATCGAGTCTGCGGCCCTCTGATTTACACCAACTGGAAAACGACTCGGGGTCGATGTCGACACAAACAACCCGGATACCCTTTGATTCTATTTCTCTCCTAAGCGAATTGGCGGAGGCAAGCCACTCAGGGTAGGTATCATGGAGCTTGTGGCCGTCATCAAATAATTTGACTAACTCGTTAAAGTTCTCTCTTTTGTACCAGGGTATGCCTATGGCCTGTAATTCCATACTTACTCTCCATCAACAGTCGCTCAACACGCGCGGCCACGAAACAGAGGCAGAAGCACAGGACCCAGGGTAACGCCATTATTAATCCAGAAGCCTTTCGGGCGCATCCATGTCCTCGTGCAGAACACGAACAACACGCACCTCCGGCTCAAGCACCTGATAAAAAACAGCGTGATGCTCCACCTGCAATCTGCGATACCCGGGAAGAACGTGGGCATAACCCGTACCGAGTGACGGATAATTGATGAGCTGTTTCATCCCGGCCGCCAGCTGATCCAGGTATGTATCCGCCTGATCCGCACCCCATTCTTCGCCGGCGTACATCCAAATCCCGATGAGGTCCGACTCGGCCTTCGGCGTGACGCTCAGCTCAAGCACTAATCAGACACCTTCACTCGTTTACGGCCAGCTGCCTTGATGGCGGCTACATCAAGCGGCTTGGGTTGCCCACTGGACTCACCCTCAGCTAGGGCCTGCCTCAGCATGGCAAGGCGCTCCTTGGCCTGCTGGTCCCTGCGGATAAGATCGCGGATATACTCACTATCATTGCCGAAGTGACCGCTTTCAATCTGGCCTTTCACCCAATCGTCTTGCTGTTCCGTCAGCGTGATGGTTTTCCGATGCATGCTCATGGCTGGTGCTCCTGACACAGCTAAGTATGACAATATCATACCGCCTCTTTGTGCCGGATCAATGGCCTGACCCTGGAGTTCAAAATCAACTACATGAAGGCGGCTACCGGCACCATCATGGCGCCGACAGCCGCTAGGGGTTAAGTGCCTTCAAGCAAGACTGTCCCAGTCATTACTCATTCGCCCCACCTCATCTTAGCTGTATGCCCTCAGGCGTCAGACCATTTGGCATCATGTCGAATATGACATATACTCGCCAACATGAGCCCGAAGGATAAGCCACTGGTCTGGCTACATGGACAAGTAAAGACGCCGCCTTTTTCGGCAGCCGCCAGATTAGAAGCAGGTTATCTTTTGCGCGAGCTGCAACGAGGCGTTTCGCTTGCCATGCCGCATTCCAGGCCCATGCCTTCAATCGGCTCGCACTGCCACGAACTACGCATCACGGACGGCGACAAGATCTGGCGCATTTTTTACCGAATAGACAGGGATGCCATTGTCATAGCCGAGGCTGTTAAGAAGAAGACGGGCAAAACCCCAAAATCGGTAATCGATACATGTAAAGCTAGATTCAGGATGTATGATGATGCATGCAAATAAGCGTAAGAAGGTTGAGGAAAACGGCTGGAAAGTCGGCAACGCCGATGATTTCCTGGGCTTGACGCCTGAGGAGTCCGCCTACATTGAGATGAAGCTGGCTCTCAGCCACTCCCTCAAAGAAAATCGGCGTAAGAAAGATCTGAGCCAAGTCGAGCTCGCCAAGCTGATCAAATCCAGTCAGTCTCGAGTCGCCAAGATGGAAGCAGGGGACCCCGGCGTTTCTATCGATTTACTCATGCGGGCTTTACTGGCGCTTGGCGCTTCTTCAGAAGAAGTCGGCAAAGTTATTTCGTCAGGAAAACCCCAAGCGGCATAGGCTCTAAGTCTGGTTGAAACCGTTACACTTCAACCAGCCAGATTGTGTACGTTGACTGCGAACAACGGCTAGACGTCATGCTCAATCCTACTGCCATCAGTACGGCTCACGTCAAAAAATCACCGATCTTGACTCCGTCAGTACCGTAATAGGCATAGGTGTAGATTGCCCCGTACTGGAGTGACGGCTTCATACCGGCGCTGGCGCACACATTGCCTTGAACATGAGCTTTAAGCGATGTTTTAATCCAGTCCTCATCAATCTCGTCGGACCTGTAGCCAACGAATGTGTTGTGGTAAACCATCCGAGGTCCAGGCCCAACAGTGGCTTTATCGAGGCGAGTTTCTTCATCGACCATTGTAGGAAGCCCCGCATTTACTTTATCCGCAGTCTCCCGGAAGGCTTCGATCAACACAGCTTCTAAATCCGCCTTTGCTGGCTTTGAAGAAGCCAGATTCTCGCCAACTTCTCTACCCACAAGTTTCCCTACGCCCCCGCCAATTGCCATTGCGATAACCACCGCAGCGAGCCCCAACGCAGATAGAAGTTCTTTAAGTATGTTCTTCCCCTAACGCCGAAGCTCAGCCGCCGGCTGCCCGCGTCAGCGGGTTGCCGGTCGGCTGCAGCGCCTTGTTGGGCTTTCTTAGCCAGGTAGCTTGGCCGCGAGAACGTCAACTTTCTCGATGGACGGCGGTGTGGAGAACAACTCACCCGCCTTTGCCATAAGAGCCTCGGCGACTTTGCCAGAGAGGTGCGCTTGTCGGCCCGCCTCGTCCGGAAAAGCATCGAATATCCCAAAAGTGCTTGGACCGAGACGGATGCCGAACCAAGCAGTAGTGGCTGACTCCTCCATCACGAGAGGCAGCCCATCAAGTAGAAAACTCTCGACGTCCTTCTCCTTGCCAGGTTTTGCCTCTAAACGAACAAACAACGCTACTTTGACCATGACATGTCTCCTTTTGTAACAACGACAGCACTATACAGCTCGATTTCTAGGGGGCCCCAACGACCAAACTCAGGGGGCGCCGTTTATGGCGTCCCCTGGAGTGTAGCATAGTAAATAGTCGGCCCTGAACAATCCGCAACCTTCTGATTTCATTGGTGAATTGGTGAATTGGTGAATTGGTCCTGATAGGCTATCTGGAATCGCCAGAACCTGTGTTTTAACGGTTCGTTTTTTTGCAATATCGAAGAGGGTTTTCGATGACGCACCGCCGCTGCCCCGCCGAAGGCCATGAGAACCAGGAGCGCGATCTGTTCCGCGCCCGTCTGGATGAAATGATCGATATGAGTCACCCCTTGGTCCGAGTGAGCGAAGCGATGCCTTGGGAAACGTTGATTGAATCGGTGGGCGAATCGTTGCCGCTGGTGCCGGTGGGCCCGGGTCGTCGTCCGTTGCCGGCCCGGTTGGTGCTGGGCCTGCTGTACTTGAAGCACGCCTACGATCTGTCCGACGAGGCGGTGTGTGCCCGCTGGCTGGAGAATCCCTATTACCAGTATTTCTGTGGCGAAGTGTTCTTTCAGACGCAGCTACCGTGCGACCCGTCGTCGTTGACGCGGTATCGCAAGCGTCTGGGCGAAGCGGGGGTGGAAGAGCTGCTGTCGCAGACCATCGAGGCGGCAAAGCTACGCCCGGGTGGGGCCGAAACGGGCGATCCAGGCTGGGCGTTACGCCCACGCGAAGCAGTTCAAGCGGATGCGGAAGGTGCTGCGCAAGCAGCGTACGACCCTGGGCCGGTTGCTACGAGACATCGGTCGCAAGGCGAGCCTGGAGGCGTTGGAACGGCTGGCGCCGACGCTGTTGAAAGCCGAACGTCTGCGCAGCCAGACGCCGAAAGACAAAAACAAACTCTACGCCTGGCACGCGCCGGAAGTGGAATGCATCGGTAAGGGCAAAGCCCGCCAGCCTTACGAGTTTGGGGTGAAGGTTGGCATTGCGATCACCGCGAAAAGGGGATTGATCGTGGGAGCCAGAAGCTTCCCTGGCAATCCGTACGATGGCGATACGCTGGCGGAGCACTGGGAACAAACCGGCATCCTCACCGGTGTGGAACCGGAGATGCTGATCGTGGACTTGGGC
>Ga0207878_100065_pt1 | contig 136495 bp, 126 predicted proteins | sample LinPmetageLP41_FD_184053 | JGI IMG/M metagenome (GOLD analysis project Ga0207878, IMG submission 184053) | Marine viral communities from the Pacific Ocean - LP-41 (SPAdes) | ecosystem: Environmental > Aquatic > Marine > Oceanic | place: Pacific Ocean | collected 2010-08-27
ATAACGGGGAGTTTTTAGACTAAAACAAGCCTTTTTGTAAGTTCTTGCACATCAGTCGGTCTGTGCAAACTGCATTCTGGAGTGGCGTTGCGGATAATCGGTGCTTCGTCTTTTGATCAGCGTTTCCCTAGCGCGTCATCCATGCCCCAACCTATTGAAATTCTGTCGGATTAAGAATGATTCGGCAATATAACACCAATCATCGTGCCGGCTGTATAACCCGATTGAACGGGTATGCTGACTCTGTCGATGTGTCCGCTTTGAGTCGTAAGCAGTCTTTCTCTTCTATACCAAACCGCCTAACCGCCTCTTTCTTCGCTCCGCGTCATCCCTATGCGGCAATAATGTAAACTATTATTTGCCTTGAGTAACGCTCGTCAGGCCAATTCTCTACACGGATCAGTTTGGGCGTTACGGTCATTAGGGGCTGTTGTGTGGCGACGGGGTGCCGAGGATCGTATCCATTCCGGCTGGTTGATAGCGCTCAAACCGTACCAGCGGTTCCTGGCGGAAGTAGCGGTTCAACAGATCGAGCAACTCGGGGTAGACGTCGACCAGCTGATCCGGTGCGGTGAAGAACATTTCGCAGCAGACGGCGAAGAATTCGCCGGGGTGGGTGGCGGCGTAGTCGTCGATAGGGGTGTCTTCGCCACGTTCGAGATGCGCTTGCAGGTCGTCCCACACGGCGGTGAAGACGATGTGCCACTCTTTTGAGGTGACGTCGCTGTTGGTGGCGAGCGGGGGGAAGCCGTCGACATCCTGCGAGTTGCCCAGGTCGAGCTTGTGGGCGAATTCGTGAATGATGACGTTGTAGCCGGTGTAGTCGCCGCTTTCGGCGACGTCGGGAATCGCCAATACCACCGGGCCGCGCCAGGAGGTTTCCCCGGCGCGTTCGTCGACGTATTCGTGCATCACGCCAAAGTCGTCCATCTCCTCGACGTGGCGATGGAAGGCATCCGGCAGCAGGATGATCTCGGTGACGTTGTCGAAGGCGGCGCTGGCGTCGCGATCCGACCAGCCGAGGGTGAGCAGTTGCGCCTGGGCGGCGATGGCGAGCAGGGCTTCGCTGTCGAATTCGATATCACCTCCGACCACCCAGCGTTTGGTCTGCAGCAGTTGCCAGGCGCGTAGGCCGAGGCGCTCGGCCTCACTGTCATCGAGATCGGCTAGCAGCGGCAGGCCGTGGCGAATCCTGCCCCACGTTTCGGGGTCGAACGGCTGGCGCGAGCGTCGCCTGACGTCGCGCCGGTTGGCTTTCCAATCCTGCCTCCAGCGCTGCTGCCAGCTCTGCCACTTGCTTTTCCACCCGCTCATGGTTTCGCTCAGTTATCTTCTTGCCGGCCTCCGGACTTCCACGACCAGTCGCGCAGGCGCAGGTCGAACAGGTCCAGACGACGGTCCTTGAGGTTGGTCACCGCGCCTTCGGAACGCACCAGCTTGAGCTTGGTCAGGTCGAGGTCCGAGAACATCACCATTTCGGTATTGGGCGTGGTTTCCGACAGCACCGCATCATGCGGGAAGGCGAAGTCCGACGGCGAGAATACCGAGGATTGCGCGTACTGGATGTCCAGATTCTCGATCGAGGGTACGTTACCCACGCTGCCGCAGACCACCACGTAGCATTCGTTTTCGATCGCGCGAGCCTGGGCGCAGTGGCGCACGCGCAGGTAGCTGTTCTTGGTGTCGGTCCAGAACGGCACGATCAGAATGTCCATGTCCTGCTCGGCCAGCAGTCGCGGCAGTTCGGGGAATTCCACGTCGTAGCAGATCAGCATGCCAACACGACCGGCATCGGTCTCGAACACCTGCAGTTCGTCGCCGCCTTCGACCACCCAGTCGCGCCGTTCCTGCGGGGTGATGTGCAACTTGGCCTGACGGTCGATCTCGCCATCGCGGTGGCACAGGTAGGCGACGTTGTAGAGCTTGCCATCCTCGCCCAGCTCGACCATCGAGCCGGCCACGATGTTGATGTTGTAGGAGATCGCCATGCGCGAGATTTCGGTCTTGAAGCGCTCGGTGAACCCGGCCAGGAAGTGGATTGCGGCAACCTGGTCGGTCTGATCGGTCAGTCCCATCAGCGGGGTGTTGAACAGCTCCGGGAAGACGGCGAAGTCGCTCTGATAGTCGGAGATGGCGTCGACGTAGAACTCCACCTGCTGCAGCACGGCTTCCACCGAGTCGAACTCGCGCATCTGCCACTGCACCGCGCCCACGCGAACCTGGGTGCGGCGGGTCTCGATGATCCGGCTGGCCGGCTCGTAGAGGATGTTGTTCCACTCGAGCAGCGTGGCGTAGCCCATCGACTTCTCGTCTTCGGGCAGGTACTTGGTCAGCAGGCGCTTGACCAGGAAGTCATTGGCCAGCTGGAACGAGAGAATCGGATCGTAGAACTCCTTGCGCGCCACCCGATCGATGTACTCCGCGGGCGACATCTCGTCGGCGTGCTGGTGGTAGTTCGGGATGCGCCCGCCGGCGAGGATCGCGCGCAGGTTCATCGAGCGGCACAGATCCTTGCGCGCTTCGTAGAGTCGTCGGCCGAGTCGGTAGCCGCGATAGGCCGGATCGATCAGCACATCGAGCCCGTAGAGCGCGTCGCCGTTAGCGTCGTTGAGGATGATTTCGCGATGGCCGATCAGCTCGTCGTACTTATGCGGGTTGGAAAAGCGGTCGTAGTCGACCAGCACCGTCAGCGCCACGCCAACGATCTTGCCATCATCCTCGATGATGATCTGACCGTCGGAGAATTCGCCGATCAGTTTCTCGATCGTGTGCTGCGACCAAGCGCCACCGATGTCGTCATAGACGGCATCCATCAGCCGCTTGAGCTGCGGGTAGTCCTCGGGAGTGAGGTTACGCAGGTTTAGGTGCAGTTCTTCTAGAGACATTGAGCGCCTGACTCCATCCGAGAAATAGGGAAAGGAATAAAGAGGGATATAGGGACAAAGTCTAACACGCTGTGTTCCCCACGCCCCCGCGGTATGGGGATTTGAATCGCCAAACACAAGCTAATCGGCCCTTCAGAAAGAGGGCGATCTGCCGACAATGCTTGCAGCAAACTTAATTTTCCTTTGCGACGGTGAAGATTCAGCACTCCCGTCGGAGATGCCGCATGAGACGATTACTACCGGTCTGTCTGGGGCTGGTCATGGTGGCGATGAGCGTTGCCGCCGAGGCCAGGCCGCTGACCGACGATGGGCGGCTGACGTTCAGCGGCTTCGGCACGCTCGGGCTGATCCACAACAACCTCGACGAAGCCGACTTCACCCGCGATATCAGTCAGCCCAAGGGCGCCGGCGAAGGCTGGAGTGCGCGCACCGATTCGCTGTTGGGCGCGCAGGTGGGTTATCGCTTTACCGATGAGTTCGACACGGTAGTGCAGGGTATCAGCCGCTACCACGACAGTGGTGATTTCAGCCCCGAGGTGAGCTGGGCCTTCCTGCGCTATCGTCCGGACCCCGGCGTGCAGATTCGCGTCGGCCGGCTGGGGTGGGACGTCTATCAGCTCGCCGACTCGCGCTATGTCGGTTACGCCTACCCTTGGGTGCGCCCGCCGGTGGATCATTTCGGCACCTTGCAGCTGACATACATCGACGGCGCCGACGTCACCTTCAAGCAGCCGGTCGGCAGCGATCTGCTGCTGCTCAAGCTCTATGCCGGTCGCTCCGATGGCCATGTCTTCATCGGCGAGGGGTTGGAAGCCGATTTCGATGTCGATAAGGTCTACGGCGGCCACATCGATTACGAGACAGGGCCGTGGCGCTTTCGCGTCGGCTACACGGAAGTCGAATCCAATCTCGATTTCTCCGGCGATGTTCCGGATCAGCTCGATTACCAGTTCGATCAGATCCGCGCATTCAATCCCTATTTCAATCTGACCGCCAACGGCGTTCTCGGCGATGCCTTCGGTTTCGACCGTCTCAAGCTCTACTCGCTAGGGGCGGTCTACGACCGCGGGCCGCTACAGCTTCAGGCGATGTGGAACCGCAGCAAGACCAACGCGGGCGGTGCCGTTGATTCCGGTTTCGTTTCCGCCGGATACCGTATCGATCGAGTCACGCCCTACCTGGTCTATTCGCAGGTCGAGACGACGTCAGATGGCGAGGGTGGCAGTGAGGGCGACTTCAAGCAACGGACCTATTCGATGGGTGCGCGCTATGACGTCACGGCCAATGTAGCCTTGAAAGCGCAGTTGGATCGCGTTCATATTCAGCGCCCCGGATTTCTGTGGCGAGACATCGATAGTGACTGGAACGGGGGCTGGGGATCGATCTTCAGCCTCGGTCTGGACTTCATTTTCTAGGAAAGCGTCCATGAACCGAGTCCGAAATTTCCTTCTTGCCACTACTCTGCTGATGTCTACATCGGCCAGCGCCGACATTGCTGTCGTGGTCAACGCCAATAGCGGTATCGATCACCTGACGCGAAGCGATGCAGTCAATATCTTCATGGGGCGTTATCGCAAGCTGCCCACGGGGAATTTGGCGTTACCGGTGGATTCGTCCACGCTCAAGGCGCGTTTCTATCGCGCGCTGGTCAATAAAGACCTGGCGGAGATCAACTCCTACTGGGCCAGGCTGGTGTTCTCCGGAGAGGCCTCGCCGCCGCAGCAGATCGCCTCGAGCGATGACGTGCATCAGCTCGTGACCCAGAATATGAACGCCTTGAGTTATGTCGACAGCAGCCAGGTGCCCGATGATATGCATGTCGTGCTGACATTGGGCGAGTAACTTAATGTCTCGTTTATTGCTGCTGCTGCATACACGGTTGGCACTGCGCACGACGGCGATCATTCTGCTCATCGTCACGTTGCTGGGCGTGGTGTTTCTGGCGCTGGCGGTCTACTTGCGGGCGGAAAGTGTCCAGCGGGATCAGCAGGCGCGAATCCAGGAATTGCTGACGACGGTCGAGCGAACCGCGCAGATCGGCTGCTTTCTCGGTGATCATCATCTAGCCCAGGAAGTTGCCGACGGCCTGCTCAGCAACAATATCGTCAATGCCGTGAGTATCGATGCCGAGGACGGTACGACGCTCGCCAGCGGTCGCGCCGACCGGGAGGGGGAAAGTGCGAGCAGCGTCGTCCGAGACGTGGCCTCGCCGTTCGAGCCAGAGACATCGGTCTGTCGGATCACGGTCGAGCCCAATCAAGCGTATATCGACAAGCTGGTGGCGCAGGCTTCGAACTTCATCGGCGGGGCGTTACTGCTGCAACTGGTCGGGATCGGCCTCTGCGTCGTATTGGTGGTGGTGAAATTCGTCACCCGACCGATTACCGGGCTGTCCCATCGTTTGAGCGAGCTGGAGGCGGAAACCGGACAGCAGCTTCAAGCGCCGAAGGGCAACCGCGATGATGAGATCGGCCAGCTCGTCATCAGCGTCAATGCGATGATCGATAATCTGGTCCAGAGTCTGGGCGAGGAGCGTCGGCTACGACTCGAACGCGAAGTCGAGGAGCGCCGCTACCGGGCGATCTTCGATAACGTGGAAGCCGGCATTTTCGAACTCGACGGCGCCGGTTTCATCCGATCCGCCAACCCGGCGTTTCGGCGTCTGTTCGATATGCCTGGCGAGAAGGATCTAGAGTGTCACCCGGTCGCTTTCACTTCGCTGCTCAGCGACGGCGAAGGTACGGCGCCCTCCTTCGTTATCGATGATGACGCCAGCGAACACGAGCGTCAGTGGGAAGTGGCGCTGGCGGATGGCGGTCAACAGCGCTGGATCAGTCTGATTCTGAGCCCGCTCGAGACGGGGCGCCTGCAAGGGGTGGCCCACGACGTCACCGAGCGCAAGCGAGCGGCGGATGCCGCCGAGCAGATGGCGATGACCGACCCCTTGACCGGGTTGGGCAACCGTCGCGGCTTCGATCATCGCCTGGCGGTAATGGCGCGCCACCACCGTTTATATCCTGAACGCTGCCACGCGTTGATCACCTTGGACTTCGATCACTTCAAGCGAATCAACGACACTTACGGTCACCAGGTCGGCGACCGTGCCTTGAGCCATGTCGGGGCCATTCTGGCGGATCTGGTGCGTCAACGGGATTACGTTGCTCGGCTGGGCGGCGACGAATTCGTCGTACTGCTTGAAGGATGCAATCAGCGGGATGATGTCGAACCTATTCTGACGCGTTTCCTCGAACGCCTCCGGGCTCCGCTCAAGGTGGATGGGAGCGTCGAGGTCGCGATCGGCGTCAGCATCGGTGTCGCCATGCTGGGTCTGGATTCCGATGATCCTCAACAGGCCGTGCAATTCTCGGACATGGCGATGTACGCGGCCAAACGCGCCGGACGCAATACCTGGCGTTTTTACGAGCCTGTGAACGCGACTTGAGAATGGTCCTCAGCCGGGACGAAACATCTGGAAGTTCTGCGCCTGGCTGATCTCGAAGTAATCGGCAGGCCCGCCACCACGCAAGACGGGTCGAGCGGCGGCGGTCTGGTAGACGCCATCGCTCAGCAGCGTCGGATCGATATGCACGCCGACTACTTCGCCCAGTACCAGCCAGTTGTCGATTTTCTCGCCGCTGGCCGATTCGAGGCGAACCGATTGCGTCAACCGGCATTCGAAGACGACCTGCGCTTCTCCGACATGCGGTACGTCGATGACCCGAGATTTGCGGGGCGTCAGACCCGCCAGTTCGAACTCATTCACTTCGGGTTCCACCGACGCCGAACTCTGGTTCATTGCCTCGGCGAGAGCGTGTGTCGACAGCTGCCAGCAAAACTCTCCGGTCGCTTCGATATTGCGCACGCTGTCCTTATAGCCCGCGCTCGAGAAGCCGATGATGGGTGGCGTATCGGCGAAAGCATTGAAGAAACTATAGGGCGCCAGATTCAACCGGCCGTCACGATCTTGCGAGGAAATCCAGCCGATTGGTCGCGGCCCGACAATCGCCTTGAAAGGGTTGTGCGGTAGCCCATGGCCGCGACTCGGTTCATAGAAATGCGCATTGCTCGGCATGCCGGATTGATCCTGAGAAGGCGTGTTAAAGAGAGGCGAGAGATGTCTTACAGACTGGCGCGGAGCTTTAACTGATGATACGGAGCTTTCGATCACAAGCACAGCGGCTCTCCCACCCCTCGGCGGACTGAGCCGCCGCGGGATGGGAGTCGCCGGGGGCGAGAGTCGCGACAGTGTCTACTTGCGCACGACGCGGTAGATAATTAACAGCACGATCGCACCGAGCACGGCGATCACGAAGCTGCCGATATTGAACCCCGAGACATCACCGAAGCCCAGCGCGGTCCCGATCCAGCCGCCAATCACGGCCCCGAGAACCCCGATGATGATAGTGACGATGAAGCCACCCGGATCTTTGCCCGGCATGATCAGTTTAGCGATGGCACCGGCGATCAGGCCGAAGATGATCCACGCAATAATTCCCATGGCGTCTGTCCCTGTTTGAGTCATGCTGAAGTATTAACGGCAAGCGCATGCCTTCCTGACACGCCCTTTGGAAGCTAGTCGTAGATGGCGGAAACGACAAGCGCCGAATTGGCGCTATCATCGTTTCCTGCGCTTGACGCCACTGCCCGGAAATATCGCGTCCCGGCATATCAATCGAAGGGTGAAGGAGGAGTTCATGTCATCTAGCGATGCCGACAACACAATCGTCGGGCGCGTATTGACGTCGAATCGGCTGTCGATTGGATTGGCGTTGCCGGTGATGTCGAGCGATCAGGCGGTGATCGACGTCACCGAGCAGAGACGCTTGGCAAGACTCGCCGACGATAGCGGGTTCCGCGCCTTGTGGGTTCGTGATGTGCCACTCAACAGCAGCAACTATCCCGATCCAGTCGGTCATCTCGATCCGTGGAGCTGGCTGGGCGCCCTGGCGGTGGAGACACGACAGATCGCGCTGATCAGCGGCGCCATCGTGCTGACACTGCGTCACCCGCTGCATATCGCCAAGGCGGCGGCGTCGATCGCCACACTCTCGGAAGGTCGCTTCATTCTCGGTTTGGGCTCCGGCGATCGGCCGCCTGAATTTGCCGCTTTCGGTGAGGATGTCGCCGAGCGACGGCGCCTGTTCGCGGATCATTGGCAGGTAGTGGCAAAGGCGCTGGGCTCGCCGCAACAGGTCATTCCTGATCGCCACGAGTCGGATTCCCCGGAATTCCAGTTACGGCCATTGCCGCCGGTGCCAGTGCCGCTGTTGGCGGTCGGCTCGGGCGGTCAGAGCGTTAACTGGATCGCCCGCAACGCCATCGGCTGGATGACCTATCACCGCGAACCGGCGCAGCAACGGGATCGATACCGAATGTGGCGTGCCGCCGTCGAGCAGAGCGTGCCCGACGAGTTCCGCGGTTTCGGCGAGGCGATGCGTCTCGATCTGGTTTCCGACCCGAGCGCACCAGCGACGCCGATCGATCTGGGCTATCGGACCGGCCGTGCCGCACTTGTCGAAGTGCTGGAAGGGCTCAGGGAGATGGGCGTTCACCACGTCTCCCTGAATCTACGCCTCGACGAGCGGCCAGCCGATGCGATCATCGAGGAACTGGCCGCCTACGTCTTACCGCACTTTCATTCGGCCTGATGCAGGTTTCTGTCGTCTGGAAGCGACTTCACCTGGAATGGCTTTATTCGGAATGGCTGGCCAAAAAGGTCAGCGTGCGGCCGTGGGCCAGCGCCGAGGCATGCTGGTTGTAGCTTGCCCGCGCCCAGCAGTTGAAACCGTGTTCCGCGCCGCCATAGAGATGCACTTCGACATCCTTGTTACCAGCAAACGCTTGGCGGGTCTGCTCGACGTGCTCGAGCGGAATGTGGTCGTCCTCGGCGCCGAAGTGGAACTGCGCCGGGACCTTGAGTTCATCGGCGCGCGGCAGGTACTCGGTCACGCCGCCGGCGTAATAGCAGATCGCCGCATCGACGCCGGCATCGAGCCCGCTCAGATACGAGAGCACCCCGCCCATGCAGTAACCGATCGAAGCGACCGGGCCATCGCAGGCGGGGCTTGCGCGCAACGCCTTGACCGCTGCGCGTATATCGCTGATCGCGGTGGGGTAGTCCAGGGCATTCTTGTGGGCGACGGCAGCCTTCCAGTCGTCACCGTCATAACCCAATTCCACGCCCGGCTCATCGCGCCAGAACATGTCCGGCACGAGGACGGCATAGCCATCCATGGCGTACTGCTCGGCGACACCTCGCATATGGCCGTTGACGCCGAAGATCTCCTGAATCAGCAGAATGCCGGGACCTTTGCCCTTGTGCGGCAGGGCCTGATACGCCTTGAAGGTCTTGCCGTCTTCGGCGGTGATCTCGATCCATTCGGTCTTGATGTTCGTCTGGGAATCGCTCTGAGACATTGATTGCTCCTTTTAGGCCGCAGGTGAACGGGAGACAACGAAGAAGCGGCCCGAGACTGGGAGTCTAGCAGGCAATGGAAAAGACGAGAGTGCTGCCTTTCATTGATCGATCGCTATACCGCTTCCTTTTGTCTTTCCCACAATTCTTGCCGTATCTCGTGACGGAGGAAGCCCGAATACCCGGGCGTAATCACGACTGAACTGTGTCGTGCTCTCGTAGCCGACCTCGAAAGCCGCGTTGGAGACACTTTTGCCACTGGCCACCATGAGCGTCCTGGCCCGAAGTAAGCGAACCCGTTTTTGGTACTGCAGCGGACTCAGCGTGGTGACCGCTTTGAAGTGACGATGAAAAGCGGACACGCTCATCGCCGCTCTCTGCGCCAGTGCCTCCACTCTGATCGGCTCGGCGAAATCACGACGGATCCATTGAATGGCCTGACTGACGCGCGCCATGGCGGTATCCGGCGCCGCGATGTCGCGCAGCATCCAGCCATGCGGACCTTGCAGAACCCGGTAGAGAATCTCTCGCTCATATACGGGCGCGAGGGCCGCAATTTCGTCGGGTTTGGCCATCAATTTCAGCATGCGTAGCCACGCATCCATCAACGCCGGTGTGGTGGCCGCCACCGAAAATCCTGCATTGTTGTCGTTCTTGATCTCGTTCTCGTTCTCGCTATGTCGGCGCCGGGCGGGCGAGGGCAGGTCGGTCAGCAGCGTAGAGAGCACCGTGGGATCGAGCGTCAGGCTCAGCGCGAGATAGGGCTCCCCCGAAGCTGCCGGATGAATCGTGCCCACCGCTGGTAATTCGATCGACATGACGAAATACGTGGCCGGGTCATAGCGCAGCGTGCGGTCGCCGACGGTCATGGTCTTACTGCCTTGCAGAATCAGGTTGACCATCGGGTCGTAGACGGCGGCCAGCATATGCTCGGGAATCTCGCCCTGAACCATGGCCACACGCGGGATACCCGTTTCCGTGCGGCGATTCTCGGCCTTGGCAGCCAGGGAGCGAAGCTCGAGCAGTTGATCGTTCATGAGATCTTTCATGCAAGGCATGCTGATCCCGGGCGCGCGCCCGCGCAAGCGAAAAGCAGAAACGGGCAGGTTTCGAGCAGGAACGGCCGCGCTCGCGGCAACGCGAATGATTAGGGTGGTGATTGAGGACAGCGGCTTAACAACGAGGACACCGCATGCTTGATCATCTCTTTTTATCCGTCAGCGACATCGAACGCTCGATTCGTTTCTACGAGGCCGTGCTCGCCCCGCTGGGAATCACGGCGCGGCTCGATTACGACGGCAAAGACGGCCCGCCGGGCCACCCGGATCTCAAGGGTTTCGGCGCCAATGGCCGGATGTTCTTCTGGCTACGTAAGGGGGTGGTGGAGGGCAAAGCCGTTCACGTCGGCTTCGTGGCGAACAGCAAGGCAGAAGTCGAGGCAGCCTACGCCGCGGCCATCGAGAACGGCGCTATCGAGAACGGGTCCATCGACAACGGCGCACCCGGAGCACGCCTGCATTACGACCCAGACTACTACGCCGCCAACGTTCTGGACCCCGATGGCTACAGCCTCGAATTCGTCTACAAGAACTGGCAGCACGCCCAATGAAAAAACTCCTCATCTACGGCGCGACCGGCTATACCGGCCGCATGGCGGCGGAGCGTGCCAAAACGTTGGGGCTCGACTTCGAGATCGCCGGGCGCAATCGGCAGACGCTGGCTTATCTCGCTGACGCCCTGGCCGTGCCGTTCCGCGTGTTTGACGTCGGTGCCGATGCCGATGGCGGGGCAGCGCAAGCCCTGGCCGATATCGATGTTTTGCTGAACTTCGCGGGCCCTTTCGCACAGACGGCGGAGCCATTGATGCGGGCGTGTCTCGAGGCCGGGGTCGATTACCTGGATATCACCGCCGAGATCAACGTCTACCGATTGGCGGAACGGCTGGGCGCCGAAGCAGCCGAGGCCGGCGTCATGCTGCTGCCGGGTGTCGGCTGGGATGTGGTGCCGACCGATTGCCTGGCGGTGCACGTCGCGCAGCGCGTGCAGGAGCCGCGGTCGATGAAGGTGGCGCTTCAGGTTCCCGGTTCCATGTCGCGGGGCTCCGCCATGAGCGTCGGCGAGATCATCGGCGCGGGCCTGATGGCGAGGGTCGATGGTCATCTCGTCCCGGCCCCCGAAGCGCAGCCGCAAGACTTCGATTTCGGCGAGGGGCCGGTGCCGTGCGCGCCGCTGTCGTTCGGGGATCTGGTCACCGGCTGGCACTCTGCCGGCATCCCCAATATCGCCATGTTCGTGCATGTCAGTGGCGATGCGTTCCCCGAGGGCGACCTATCGCAACTGCCTGATGGCCCGACCGCGGAACAGCGCAATGCCCATCGCGCCCGCGCCGTGGTCGAGGTAACGGCGGCTGACGGCACGGTAGTCCGATCCATGATCGAAACCGTCAACGGCTATTCCTATACGCCGCTGGCGGCCGTAGAGGCCGCGCGTCGGGTACTCGAAGGGGAGCGTCGACCCGGTTTCGAAACGCCAGCGCGGCTATTCGGTGTCGAATTCGCCGAGACGATCGAGGGAACAACGATCACAGATCTATAGAAACGGACCTGCAGAGATAGACGCGACTAACTTCGATGGGTTCAGGACTCAAGAAGCCGCTGTGGGCTCGTCGGCTTCCAGTTCACGAGCGATCAATCGGCCAGCGGTCTGGGCGACTTGCATCAGGCGTTCGTAGGCCATGCCGTTGCAGGCCGAGGCCGACAGCCCGCGCAAGGTGACCGAAACGTAGTCGGCCAAGGCCTGCGCGTCCTGTGGATGAACCTGATCGAGATAGGCGCGAATCGCCTGGATACCGCCGCTGGCAAGATTCTCGGCCGTCTGACGAGCGGACTGGTCATCCGCCCGCATCCCCTCCGTAATCATGCAGCCGCGTAACAGGCTATCTCGCCCGTATTGTTCGGCAGCGGCAAGCAGCAGGTCGGGAAGCGCTTCGGCAGGGGAGCGGTCAGGCGCCAGAAGTTTATCCAGCGGCAGGGCGTTTTCCTGCGCATAGCGCAGCATCGCGCGCTCGAACAACGCGGCCTTGCTGCCGTAAGCGGCATAAAAACTGGGCGGCTTGATGTCCATGGCATCGGTCAGATCCGCAAGACTGACCGCGTCATAGCCACGCTCATGAAAAAGCGCCTGAGCGATGGCGACCCCTGCTTCGCGATCGAAGGCAGGGCGGCGTTGTCGGGTCTTTTCGTTCATGGTGGCCTCGCGAATTGATCAACCTACTGTAGCGATCGCTACATCTGCAATCAAACCTGCTACCCGGCTAGGATTTTATGTAGCAACTGCTAAATATGTTGCGCGGCGCGCGCACCATATGTAGTGTTTGCTACATAGAATGTTAATTCCATCCCTTCGTTCAGGTAAACGCTCATGTCATTCAAAGATAAAGTTGTGCTGGTCACCGGTGGGTCATCCGGTCTGGGGCTCGCGATTGCGCAGGAGTTCGCCGAGCAAGGCGCTCGAGTGGTCATTACCGGACGGCGGAAGGAGGCGCTGGATGAGGCCTTGTCCAGCTTGGGCGACAACGCGGTCGCCATTGCCGCTGATGTTTCGAACACCTCTGATCTGGCATCGCTCTTTAGCCGTATCGAGTCGCTTCATGGCCATATCGATGTCCTGATCGCCAACGCCGGGACGGGAGAAATTACGCCACTGGGTACGATCACCGACGCGACCTTCGATCGGCTTTTCAATATCAATGTGAAAGGGGTGACGTTTACCGTCCAGGGAGCGCTGCCCCTGATGCCCAAAGGGTCCAGCATTGTCATCATCGGCTCGACTGCCTCGATGAATCCCGGCCCCGGTCTAAGCGTCTATGGCGCGACCAAGGCCGCTCTGCGTGCCATGGTCAGAAGCTGGATTCTGGATATCAAGGGTTCCGGCGTTCGGATCAATCTTCTCAGTCCTGGCCCTGTCGACACGCAATCTCTGCGAAGCATGCTGGCCGATGATGCGGAGCAGATCATTCAAGCGTTCAGTGAAAAAAGCACGCTGGGACGGATAGGCGAGGCGCACGAAATCGGCAAGGCAGCGGCATTCCTGGCGAGCGACGCCTCAAGCTATATCAACGGCGTTGAGCTGTTCGCCGATGGTGGGGCGTCCCAGGCCTGATCAACCCCCGAGCCGGTTATCCATGCCACTGGAACCACAGCGTAAAACAACCATGACCATTCTCGATCACATCGAATTCGCCGTGCGCGACGCCGGAGTATCGCGTCGCTTTTATGAAGCCGCCCTTGCGCCTCTGGATATCGTGCGGGTCATCACCGTTGGTCCCGAGCGCACCCGCACCGGGGGCACGCGCCACGGTTTCGGCAAGAACGGCTACCCGAGTCTCTGGATTCATGACAACGAGCCCCCGGGTGCCGGCACGCACATTGCCTTTGCAACGCAAGATCGAACCGTTGTCGATGCTTTTCATCAAGCCGCACTGAAGGCCGGTGGCATCGACAACGGCCCGCCCGGCGTCCGAACGCACTACCACGAGCATTACTACGCGGCGTACGTGCTGGACCCCGACGGCGTCAACGTGGAAGTAGTGTGCCAAAGTTCTCTCCTCGGCATCTCATGCTGACAAGAGCGCGTTCTCTGGCGAGACGGGCCATATGACCACCGCGATGAAACAGGCATACTCTCCAGCGACGTGGATACAGCGTCGGTCAATAAGAAGGTCGTCCTGATCTTCGCCGCTTATTGGGTAGGTAGTTAGAGCTTGGTTGCGACCTTGCGTGGCGCTTCGCCTCTTTGATGCTCATGTCTCTATCGTGGTCCGGACCGTCTAAGCTTGGGGCTTCGAAGCCATTCCTGCCTCGACATTAGGAGCCGCATGGACATTTACAGCCCGACCTGGATCGCCGCCCAAATAGGCGGGCTCGTTGCCCTCGGCTTTATCATGATCGCCTTTGCCAGCCGCCAGGATGACCGGCTACTGCTCTATCTGATCTTTGCCAACGTCGCTTTCGCGGTGCATTTCGGCTTTTTTGGCCAGTGGGTCGCGGTGGGCATGTCGGTACTGGTCGTCGTGCGCATCCTGCTGGCGCGACGCTTTCCCCGCAATCTGGCAGTGATGAGCGCCGTGCTGGTGGCAACTGTGGCTGTGGCGATCGCCACCTGGCGGGAGTGGTACGACCTCTTCCCGCTGCTGGCGGCGACGTTCGGCACGCTGGCGATGTTCCTCTTCCGCGGCCTGGCGATGCGGGCGCTACTGGCGGGCGTCGCGCTGAGCTGGCTCGCGAATGCGCTGATCATCGGTTCGATCGGTGGCGCCATTGCCGAGCTCATCGCGCTCGGTACCAATCTGATCACCATGTGGCGTATTTACCATGCGAAGCGCCGGCTTCAGACTTGCTGACTGCGACTCGCGATCACACGCCGTGAGGATTTTCTCTGCCGCCACAAGGTGATTTATCAATGTCCAAAGTTGCTCGCGGCCGTTGGGTCGGCGTATTCGGTCTGATCCTGGTATTACTGTTGCTGGTCTTCCTGACTGGGCCGTGGGCACTCACGAAATGGGCGCAAAGTCGCTTCACTGACTTACTGGGGACGCCCGTTCAAATCGAGCGCGTCACTTTCAACCCGTTCACGGCCACCGCTGGATTTTCGACGCTTCGGGTCGGCGACGGCGAGATGCCCATGATCGAGGTAGCGTCCGGTGAGGTCGCGTTCGAATGGTCGACGCTGTGGCAATCCGGCATTCATATCTCCGAGGTTCACCTCGACTCACCACGTTTGCATCTGGTATCGCCAAAGTCCGGGCCGCTCAATCTGGCAACGCTGGGCAAGGACTCGGCGGACGATTCATCCAGCGATAGCGCGCCACTCACTATCGCACGTATCGACGCGAGCGACGGCCAGATCGACTGGCAGGATCGGGGGACTGGCGAGGATGCTTCCATCGCCGCGACTGACGTGAGCCTGACGCTGCACGATTACCGGCGCGGTGGCGATTCTCCGATGCAAGGAAAAGCCTCTGGCACGCTGGGTGATGGAAAAATCGATCTCGAGGGCCGTTTCGGGGTGATGCCGCTGACCGGCGATCTGGCGATCACGGCGCGGCAGGTGGCGGCTTCTGCCATCGATCCCTGGTTGACCTCGGGGGTGTCGGTGCGAATCGATCAAGGTCGCGTCGATCTCGATGGACAGCTCCGTTTTGGCGCCGCCGCGAACGCCTTGATCGCCTATCAGGGAAAGGTGTCGCTCGATGATCTGACAACGGTTGACGCGCAGAAACAGCCGTTGATTGCTCTTGAACACGGGGTGCTCAAGAGCGTCGATTTTGCGCTCGACAATCATCTGACGATCGATTCGTCGGTGCTCACCGCGCCGACGCTGAGGGCGCTGATCGGTGACGGCGGGCGTTTCAATCTCACATCGGCCTTTGGCGATGGGCAGGGCGACCAGTCGAAGGGCAGTTCTAAGGACAATTCGAAGGACAGCCAGCAGGACGAAGGGGGTTCGGCGTCTGACACGAGCGCCTCACAAAACCGGAACGATGGTGCCGGCATGGCGATTGCCTTGAAGCGTGTCGAGGTCGAGCAGGGAACGTTCGATTTCGAGGATCGACGTATGTCGCCAACCGTTGCGCTCGACGTCGATGGGCTGAACGGTCAGCTTACCCAGTTCGATACGCGCAGCAACGAGCCCGCGACCTATCGATTAGACGGCATGGAGAGCGAGGGCACGCCGGTGATGATCGAGGGGAACGTCAGTCCGGGCAATCCACCCGGCGGACGGATGCGCCTGACGACCAAGCATCTGGAGCTGTCCCAGTTCGCGCCTTACATTCAGCGCTTCGGCGGCTATCGTATCGACCATGGCACCGCCGATCTCGAGCTCAACTATCATTTGCGCGGTAGCACCTTGACCGCGCAGAACCACATCATTCTCAAGCATTTGAACCTGGGCAAGGAGATTGACCAGGACGCGACGTCGCTGCCGTTGAAAAACCTGATCGGGCTGCTGCAGGCGAAATCAGGGGTGATCAATCTGGACATTCCCATCGAGACGACCGTCGAGGGAAACACCCAGGTGGATATGAGCGAGGTGGTGTGGCAGGCGGTCACGGAGTCATTAGGCAATATCCTGACATCGCCGGTCGACTCCCTCCAGGCGCTGATGGGGGATCATGATGGAAACGGTGATGGGGGCTAACCGGCGATCGACGCTCGAAGGCGGCGTCGCCGGAGGTCTTTCCGAGCAGAATTTATGAGCGCCGATCCTCGATCACCCGTCGACCCCTGATGCAGTCGGCTTCATGGGGCTCGTCGACCCATGGCTCGGCGATGCCCTGCCCGATCCACTCGACCACCGCCGGATGGGCGAGCAACCGTTCGGCGTAGGCCATGGCGGCCGTGCCGAGTTCGATGCCGTAACCACGCACGCGCACGGCGACCGGGGCGAACATGGCATCCACGGCAGTGAAGGCGTCGCCGGCGAGCCAGGGGCCTCCAAAAGCGTCGAGACCTTCCTGCCATAGGCTGTCGAGCCGGGTCAGATCCTTCTCGAGCGCCTTGCTTGGCGTGCCCAGATCGATAGTCAGCGAGCAGTTCATCGAGCATTCTTCGCGTATCGCGGCAAATCCCGAGTGCATCTCGGCGCTGGCGCAGCGCGCCCAGGCGCGGGCGTTTCGATCACGCGGCCATGCGGCAGGGTGGTCCTCCGCAGTGAATTCCATAATCGCCAGCGAATCCCATACCACCTGATCATCGTCATGCAGGCAGGGGACCTTGGCGGTAGGCGAAAAGCGCGTGAACGCCTGCTGCTTGCCAGCGCCTTCGAACGGCGTCAGCACCTCTTCGAACGGAATCTCGAGCGCACGCAGTAGCACCCAGGGTCGCATCGACCAGGAAGAGTAGTTCTTATTGGCGATGAAGAGTCGATAGGCCATGGTTGCCTCCGCTGTCAGGGAAAATCCGAGTATGCGATTTCGGCGCGAGTCCGCAAAGCTTTGATCGCTCGATCGAATAACGCATGATCGTTTGAGAGAATAAGGCCTGATGGAATAAGGACAGCGCCGATCGGACTTTTCGATTCTTCCGCGATGCCCCAATATTTCACCGTTAACCGACTAGGCTTCAGTCGATCGTGCTCTTTTAATCGATCATGCTCTTTTACCCGATTGTATTTTTTAGTCGATCGTACCAAGGGCGTGCTTGGTCTTTTTCTTCAACTACCGGTTCCTCGATACCGGTTGCAAGAGGTCATGGATGGCTCTCAACTCGCTGACCGACACCAATAGTCCCCTGAGTGCCGATCAGGCCAAGCGCGTGCAGCAGGCCTTGGCGGATCTCGATGCCTCCCAGTGCCAATGGTTGAGCGGTTATCTGGCCGGCCTCAACGCCCAGGCCGCAGGGGTATCAGCGGTCGACAATGTGTCGACGGCGTCGACGATATCCACGACATTGACTGTGCTTTACGGCAGCCAGACCGGCAATGCCGAAGGGGTGGCCGAACTGGCGGCGGAGCGTGCCGGCGCGAAGGGCTTCGACGTCAAGCTGTTGAGCATGGCGGACGCCGGCAAGAAGACGCTGAAGGAGATCGAACGGCTGCTGGTCGTCGTCAGCACCCAGGGTGACGGCGATCCGCCCGATCCGGCGCTCGAGTTCCACGAGCTGATGATGGGGCGCAAGGCGCCGAAGCTCGAAGGCTTGCGCTTTGCCGTGCTGGGGCTGGGTGATGCCAGTTATGAACACTTCTGCCACACGGCGAAGGAGTTTGACGCCCGCCTGATTGAGCTCGGCGGCGAATCGGTCCACGAGCGGACGGATTGTGACGTGGATTATGAAGAGACGGCCGAGACCTGGATCGACGAGGTGCTCGAGTCGCTGTCCGGCGATCTCGCCTCGCCGCCACCGGCTCAGGCCGCTGAAGCCGGCGCTTCGCAAAGTGCTCAACCGCGCTACTCCAAGAAGCATCCGTTCATGGCCGAAGTGTTGACCAGTCAGCCACTCAACGGGCGCGATTCGGACAAGCAGACGCTGCATCTCGAATTGTCGCTAGAAGATTCGGGGCTCGAATATCTGCCGGGCGACGCCGTCGGCGTGGTGCCGCAGAACGATCCCGCCCATATCGACGAGCTGATCGAGATGCTCAAGTTCGACGCCGAATCGCCACTGGAAGAAGGGCGCGTGCTGCGCGACGCGCTGCTGACGGATTTCGAGGTGACGACACTGACGCGGCCGTTTCTGCAGCAGTGGGCCGAATGGTCACAAGCGCCGGAATTGCGCCGTCTGCTGAGTGAAGATGCCCGCGACGAGCTACGCAAATGGCTCGATGGCCGCCATATCATCGATGTGGTCGAACAATTTCCGGTCGACGGGATCGACGCCGCCCAGTTCGCCACGGCGCTGCGCAAGTTACCACCGCGGCTTTATTCGATCGCCTCGAGCCAGTCCGCGGCCGCCGACGAAGTGCATCTCACCGTCGCCGTGGTGCGTTACGCCACCCACGGGCGTTCCCGCAACGGGGTGACCACGAGTTATCTGGCGGATCGGATCGAACCCGGCGACCGCGTGCCGATCTATATCGATCGCAACAAGCAGTTCAAGCTGCCGGACGATGATGACGCGCCGCTGATCATGATCGGCCCCGGTACCGGCGTCGCACCGTTCCGCGCTTTCCTGCAGGAGCGGGAGGAGCGTGGCGGCAGCGGCGATAACTGGCTGTTCTTCGGCGACCGGCGCTTTCGCAGCGATTTCCTGTATCAGGCAGAGTGGCTCAAATGGCGTCAGCACGGCTTGCTTACGCGACTCGACGTGGCTTTCTCCCGCGATCAGTCCGAAAAGGTCTATGTTCAGGACCGGCTGCGCGAACAGGCGGAGACGCTCTACGCCTGGCTGGAGGCGGGAGCGTATGTCTATATCTGTGGTGATGCCGAGTTCATGGCACCGGACGTGCATCAGGCACTGCGCGACGTCATCCGTGAACAGGGCGGGCATGGCGAAGCCGGCGCCGACGATTACCTGCGCCAGTTACAACAGGAGAAGCGCTATCAGCGCGACATCTATTAGGAGCCGACATGGACATTATCGCCAAACTGCGTGACGTACCCTGGGATGAGCTGCATCCCAACGAGCGACTCAAGGTGGAGAGCGACTATCTGCGCGGGTCGCTCGAGGAGGGCTTGGCCGACCGTGCGACTGGCGCGGTCGCCGAAGACGATACGCAATTGACCAAGTTCCACGGCTTCTATCAGCAGGACGACCGTGACCTGCGCGACGAGCGTCGTCACCAGAAGCTCGAACCGCTCTATAGTTTCATGGTGCGATTGCGGCTGCCTGGCGGACTGGTGACACCCGCGCAGTGGCAGACCCTCGATGACGTCGCCTCGCGCTACGCCAACGGCACGCTGCGCATCACGACTCGTCAGACTTTCCAGTATCACGGCGTGCTCAAGGAAAATCTGCGTCCGCATTTGCAGACGATTCATCAGGCCATGGTGGATACTATCGCCGCCTGCGGCGACGTCAATCGCAACGTGATCTGCACCGCCAATCCGCATCGCTCCGCTGTCCATCGTCAGGTTTACGATCTGAGTCATCAGATCAGTACCCGACTGCTGCCCAGTACCCGCGCCTATCACGAAATCTTCCTCGGCGAAGAGCGCGTGGCTGGTGGTGCCCAAGAACGTGAAGCGGAACGCCATGAACCGGCAGGCGAGCCGGGGTCGGACGCCGAGGGCGATGCGCAGGAACCGCTCGATCCACAAGAGCCGCTTTACACGCGCCATTACCTGCCGCGCAAGTTCAAGGTGGCGCTGGCGATTCCGCCGGAGAACGACGTCGATCTGTTCGCCCACGATGTCGGTTTCATTGCCGATGTTCAAAAGAAAGAGAACGGCAAGAACGGTGAACTTCAAGGTTTCACCGTGTGTATCGGCGGTGGCATGGGCATGACCCATGGCGAGCCGTCGACCTTCCCGCGTCTCTCCGACCCGATCGGCTACTGCACACCGGATGCCGTTCCCGCCGTGGCTGAGGCGATCATGCTGGTACAGCGCGACAACGGTAATCGTCGTGACCGCAAACGCGCGAGACTGAAATATACCGTCGAGGACATGGGGCTCGAAGCGTTCAAGGCCGAAGTCGAAAAACACCTCGGCGAGACGCTGGTGCCAGCGCGCGATTTTCACTTCGAGAGCAACGGCGATCGGCTGGGCTGGATACAGGGCGATGATGGCCTCTGGCACTATGGGCTGTTCGTCCAGAACGGGCGAGTCGCCGACTTTCCTGATGGGCCGCAGCTACGCACCGGCCTGCGCGAGATCGCCGAACAGCACGACGGCGATCTGGTTCTCACCACCAATCAGAACGTCATCATCACCCAGGTCGATGAGTCCCGGCGCGAGGCCATCGACGCGTTGCTGGATCGCCACCGGTTGGTTGCGGAAACGTCTCCGTTACGGCGCAACGCCATGGCCTGCGTGGCATTCCCGACCTGCGGGCTGGCAATGGCGGAAAGCGAACGCTATCTGCCGTCGTTGATCGACAAACTCGAGAACGTGATGCAACAAGCCGGGCTCTCAGAGGATGCGATCATCGTGCGCATGACCGGCTGCCCCAACGGCTGCGCGCGCCCCTATCTGGCCGAGATCGGCTTCGTCGGCAAGGCGCCGGGGCATTACAACCTCTATCTGGGTGGCGGTTTCAGCGGGCAACGGCTGAACAAGCTCTACCGCGAGAACATCAACGAAGCGACGATCCTCGAGGAACTGACGCCACTGATTCAGCGCTACGCTGCCGAGCGCGAAGCCGCCGAACCCTTCGGCGACTTCGTCATCCGCGCCGGCGTGATCCGCGAGACCACGGCCGGGCGCGAGTTTCACGACGTTTAGGATGACGAGTACGTCAGCGCCCGCCCGGGGATTTCCATGTCGATCGTGAGAATGGTCCCCGTTGCCGATTCGGTCATGTAGAGATGTTTACGGTCCGGGCCGCCGAAGGCCAAGTTGGTCAGCGTGCGGCCCTCCGTCGGCGATCGGAGCCGCCAGAGGGGAACGCCGTGCCGATCGAAAACCCAAACGCAGCCGTTACCCGCATCACAAGCGAAAAGGTTACCGGCCTCGTCGAGTGCTAGGCCATCCGCGCCAGACACTCCGCCAGCGAGCTGAACGAACATTCCTACCTTTCCGGCTGGACCTTCGTCTTTCAGCGGTACTCGCCACACCCCGTTGCCTCGGGTCATGGCGACGAAAAGCGCTTTCTCTTCCAGATCCGTGACGAGTCCGTTGGGGCTGATGCCGTTATCGATTAGACGGTCCAGACGCTGCGTTTCCAGGTCATAGCGGTAGACGCGCCCCGAGAGATCCTGCAAGCCGGTCTGACCCTGGTCGGTGAAGTAGAGCCGGCCGCGGTTATCGAAGAACAGGTCATTGATTCCCTTGAATCGCTCGCTACCCACGTGAGTCAGCAAAGGTTGCGGTTCACCTCCGGCGGGATCGAGTGTCATCACCCCGTGCCGGTAGTCGGCGATCCATAGACGGCCGTCCGGCCCGAAGCGCATGCCATTGGGCCAGCCGTCATAGTCGGCGATGGTCTCCCACTCGCCATTCTCATTGATCTTGAAGATACGGCCGTGGGGAATATCGGTGACGAACAGGCTGCCGGCGTCGTCGAAAACCGGGCCTTCCAGAAAGCTCGGAACCGACTGCCCCGGCTTGTTGGCAGAGATCCATTCGGATGGCGCATCGTATCGCTGCAGGTGCTCGGGAACGCATGTGTAGACCTCGCACCAGCGGGTTTCGGGCGTTGGATACAGGCTCATGGGATCTGGCTCCTCGGAGTCGCTGGATGGAGCCCGCCGCGGGCGCGGAACATCAGCGCGACGATGACCAGCGAGGCAATTGCCGACAGTAGGAGTCCCTGAGTCAGTGCGACGATGCCGGCAACGGCGATCACCGAGCGCTCGAGCGGGTTCAACGACCGGCGGTAGTGACCCACGTTCGCAGCGCTGATGCCGATGGTCGCCAATATCATCATGGCGACAGTTGCCACGAGTGCCGGTAAGGATGCCCAACTGACCGCTTCCAGATTGATCTCGGGGTGATAGATCCAGGCAAACGGTAGCAAGAAGGCGACTAACGAAAGTCGTAGCGCGCTCATCGCGATGCTAAGGGTGGGCGCACCGGTGATCGCGGCGGCGGCAAAAACGGCAAGTGCGACCGGGGGCGTTATCGCCGATAATACGGCGTAATAAAACACGAACAGATGCGTCTGCAGCTTATCCACACCCAGATCTAGGATCGCCGGTCCGGCGACGAAAATCACCATGAGATAAGAGGCTGCCGTGGGCAATCCCATGCCCAACAGAATGGAGCAGAAAGCAGCCAGAATGAGCGCCAGCAGTAGATGACCTTCACCGAGGCTGACGATGGCCTGGTTCAGCGTGACCCCTAGGCCCGTGACATTGACGGCACCGATGACGATGCCGATGGCGGCACAGGAAATCAGCACCGCCAGTCCGTCGCGGCCGCCGTCGATAATGACGGAGCTCCATCCTCGTACGTCCAGGCGAGTGCCGGGGAGCAGCATCGCGACGATCAGCACGACGGCTGCCGCCGACATACCGCACCAGGTCGGCGAGTAGCCTGCCAGCAATAACCCGATCAAGGTCGCGAAACCCGCAACGAGCACGATTCCCTGGGAGCGTCGTCGTGTATCGAACGGCTCGTTCCCGCTATCTTCGGGAGCAAGATTCAGCCGACCGGCTTCGAAGGCCACGGCTGCCGACAGGGCGAGCAGATACAGAAAGGCAGGGATGACCGCTGCCAGCACGATCGTGGGGTAGGGGATGCCGGTGACTTCCGCCATGATGAAGGCACCGACGCCCATGATAGGGGGCATCAACTGACCCGAGCAGGAAGCGACTGCTTCGACCGCGCCTGCAAATCGCGGCTGATAGCCGGCACGCTTCATCATCGGGATTGTCAGAACGCCGGTCGACATGACGTTGGCAGGCGCCGAACCATTGACCGAGCCGAATAGCGCCGATCCGATGATGGCCGCTTGGGCGGCGCCTGAGCGGCGCCCCTTGGCGAGGCGCAGCGCCAGGAAATTGAAAAAGTCACCGGCACCGGTATGACGCAATGCCGCACCGAGAATGACGAACATGAGCACGACATCTACCACCGCTCCTAGAGCGATACCGTAGATACCTTGATAGCTGTAGCTGACCTCGAGGACTTGATCTAGCCAGAGTTTGCGATGACCGATCGCCCCCGGCAAGTAGTGCCCCCACATGAGGTAGACGAGAGCACCGCCGGTAATGGCGACCAGCGTCCATCCCTCGACTCGCCTTGCCGCTTCCAGTACCAACAGCGTTCCGATGCCGTAACAGATCATGTCCCACTGATTGGGCAGCCCCTCACGGTATGCGGCGATGGCGTCATACTCGACGAGATAGTAGCCGCTAGTGGCGAGTGCCAGCAGTATCAATATGACACTGATCCCCTGGTCCAGTCTGGGGGCGCGCTGAGCCAGTGGGCCGGACTTCAGAGAGAACGTCGCGATCAAGCCCAATAGCAGGACTACGCCGTACATGATCTGGGCCGGATAGCGTACGCCCAGTGTCGTCCAGATGATGAATAGCGTAAGCCCGGCGCATGCGGCCAGACCTAATTTCTCTAGAGGCCGACCCGGTGTGAATGATGTGATTCGTGACATCGTACTTTCCCGTTAACGTTATTCGATCAATCCGATCTCTCGAAAATAACGTGCCGCACCTGGGTGCAGGTCGGCGGTCAGACCGGCTGTCGCTTCATTCAGGCGCAGCAAATTGAGCGCTGCGCTGGTGCGCTTGATGGCATCGAGATTCTCCCACAGCGTTTTCGTCAACTCGTAGGCAGTCTCTTCATCCATATCGCCGCTGACCACGAACATGTACGGAAAACTCCAGAAGTGGGTCGTTTCGCCGGAAGAAACTCGATTTTCGTAGGCTTCGGTAACCTCCTGTTGCGAAACCGCTTTCAGTCGATAGTGCTCACCCGCCGTAATGTGTTCACGAAAGTCAGCCATGTGAGCCTCGTCCGGCGAGATGAAACGCAGTTTCATGGTTCGGGAGGCGTTATCGATGGCCGCTTGGGGCAGCCCGCCCCAGACGAATGTGCCGTCCAAACGGCCGTTGGACATCTGGTTGAAGGCATCGGTGTAATCGATGTACTGCGTGTCGACGTCTTCTTCAGGGCTTAGATCGTAAGCCTCGAGGAAGGCGCTGCTGACACGACCGGCGTTACCGCCGGGGCGGCCAATAGCGAGACTATGCCCCTTGAGATCGGCGAAGGATTCGATGCCGCTATCTTCCCGTACGACGTATTGGCCAGCGCTCGTGCTGATAGCGAACAAGCTCTTCAGGTTGGCATACGCCTCGGTCAGCCGATCGGGGTCTTCGCTAAAATTCCCTCGCTTGTTGACGGCATCCAGATAGTGGGGAGCACCGATCACGGCAATGTCCAACCTGCCCGCCGCTAGCTGCCGCAAGCCATTGACGCTGCCGTTGTCGACGACGGTCAAACGGTTGTCATCGCTCTGCTTGGCCAATGTGTTGGACCAGGCGACGGCCAGGGCGTAATCATCAGAGGTTTGTGAGGTAGCGCTGACGACGAGATCAGCCGCGTGGGCAGTCGCAGTGGATAAGCCGATGGCGACGGCAGCAGCCATCAAGGAGCGCAGGGTGAGCTTGGCATGCATGGGTCTCTCTCCGATATTGTCGTGTCGTTTCGATCTTGTGCGGAAAAGTGGGTAGGGCTTTAAGGACGCTCTCTTTCAGGCACCGGTCGCTTGGCCGGGCCGCCATAGGGCCATAGCCAGCCCTTGGGCATCGGCCCCTTGTTGCGGCCGCCCTGACACTGCTGTTCCCAGGCGTGGGCGAGAATGCCGACCGAACGGGAGAGGCAGAACAGGCCGCGGGCCAGCGGGGCGGGGAAGCCTAGCTCGGCGTAGATGACGGCGGTGGCGCCGTCGATGTTGAGCGGGATCGGCTTGCCCTTCATGGCGATCAACTGGCGTTCGACCTCACGGGCGATGGCGACGAAATTGCCATCTACCTCGCCACGAGCGGCGGCTTCCTCGACCAGTTCCAGCAGCCGTGGAGCGCGCGGATCGACGGGATGGAAACGGTGGCCAAAGCCGGGAATGATCTTGGTCCGCTCGCGCTGCCAGCTGGCAATGCCTTCCTCAACGGCGGCTTCCAGTTTGCGTCCACCGATCTGGTTCTCGAGTATCGACTGATACAGCTCGACGGCCTGTTCGCCCGCGCCGCCGTGAACGTCGTCGAGCACGTTGACGGCGGAAGCCATGGCATTGTTGAGACTGCTGCCGCAGGTCACCGCCATCCGCGCGATGGCGATGCTCGGCGCCTGCGGGCCGTGATCGACGGCGCTCATCAATGCCGCTTCGAGCAGTGCTGCCTGCGCTCGGCCGGGCAGTTCACCGCGGGTCATCAACCACACCATGTCGGTGAACCCGACGTTGCCGATCAACTCCTCGATGGGATAGCCGCGATAGCGGATCTCGCCGGGGCGCATGTCGATGATGTCGGTATGCCACCACTGCTGGGCGCGAAAATCGGGAGGGGAGGTGTCGGCCATGATCGAAGCTCCTGAAGTGATATGGAAAAACAGTCATGTGAATCAGTGATACGAAAAACAGCGATACGAATGAAAACGTTACGAGCGAATGTCTATTCGTCGTTGGCGGCGCGAATGGGCAGCAGAATCTCGTTGTCCTGGCCGAGCCGGGGCGGCGGAGACGCGACGCGGGGCGCCTGGCCATCGAAGCGGTAACCGCCGCTGACGACTTCCAGCGGCCGGCCGATCGCGGCACTTTCGAAGCGTTCGATCAGGCCGCGATCGCGAACCTGGGGGTGCGCCAAGGCTTCCGCGACGCTGTAGACGGGCCCGGCGGGAACCCCGGCCTCGACCAGTCGTGGCCACCAGTACTCGGTGGTTTCGCGTTGCAACGCCGCTTCGATGCAGTCGCTGAGCGCCTGGCGGTTATCCAGGCGTGCCTGGCGTTGGGCGAAGCGCGGATCCTCTAGCCATTCCGGATGCTCCAGCAGGCGACAGATCGCCTCGAACTGCTCCTGCTTGTTGGCGGCGATGTTGATCAGGCCGTCAGCGGTGGAGAAAGTGCCGGAAGGGCTTGCCGTGACATTGTCGTTGCCCATCGGCTGGGGGGGCTTGTCGGCGATCAGCAGGTTGGACACCGCCCAGCCCATGGTGGCGAGCACGGATTCGAGCATCGAAATGTCGATGAAATGCGCCTTGCGCGGTCGCTCGGCCAGGGCGGCATTGATCGCCATTGCCGCAGTCAGGCCGCCAACCGTATCCGCTAGCGGATAGCCGACTCGATACGGTGCGTTCTCCGGCGCGCCGGTAACGCTCATCACGCCCGCCATGCCCTGGATGATCTGGTCGTAGGCCGGGTAGTTGGCTAACGGCCCGTCCTGCCCGAAGCCGGAAATGGCGCAATAGACCAGCTCGGGGTTCGTCTGACGTAAGGTCTCGAAGCCAAGGCCCAGGCGTTGCATGACGCCGGGACGAAAATTTTCGACCACGACATCGGCGCTCGCGACCAGCTCGAGGAAGGCCTCACGGTCGTCATCCTGCTTGAAATCCAGTGTCACCGAACGCTTGCCGGCATTCTGAGCGAGGAAAGAGACGCCCATCAGATCGCGGTTGAGCGCTGGGTCCGCACCGAGCTGGCGCGCGAGATCGCCACCCTGGGGTCGCTCGACCTTGATCACCTCGGCGCCGAGATGGGCTAGCTGATGACAGCAGAACGGTCCTGCCAGCACATTGGTCAGATCGAGCACCCGGTAACCGGTTAACGGCGATGACATCATTCCTCCTGATGAAACGAATTCTTTCAGAGAGAATATGGCCGGTTCGGACCAGTTGCAATACTGTTTTGTCTGTCGCAACATCCGCCATTAGTCCAATTCAAGACAGTCAATGATCGTAAAGGAGCGTCATATGGCCCAACGGCGCGTCGAGGCCGTCGAGCGAGCGCTGACTCTGCTCGAGGCGTTCTCCCAGGAGCGACGGGAGTTTTCATTGACCGAGCTGGCCAATGCCACGGGTTTTTACAAGAGCACCATCCTGCGACTGATGTCGTCGCTGGAGCATTTCGGCTACGTCACCCGCGACGAACGCGGCATCTACCGGGTCGGCCCGGCGGTGTCGCGCCTGGCGCCGTTGGCGGGGGATGGGCCACAGCTCGAGAACCTGGTTCGGCCGATTCTGGAATCGTTGCGTGATGCCAGCGAGGAGACCGCCTCTTTCTATGTGCGTGACGGCGATCACCGCGTCTGTCGTCTGCGCGAGAACGGGAGGCTGGAAGTGCGACATCACCTCGAAGAAGGTGTAAGACTGCCGCTGGGGCGCGGCGCGGCGGGTCGAGTGCTCAATTACGAGACGCCCCGGGGCCAGGTTGCGGTATCGAGCGGTGAGCGGCAGGCCGGGCTATCGGCGGCGGCGATCGGTATCTACAACGGCGAGGGAGAGTTGATGGGCGCACTGGCACTGTCCGGCCCTAGCGAGCGGTTCACGACGGCAGTCAAGGATCGCCATGGGCCCCTGCTGGTGCAGTACGCGCCACGTCTCGAGCGGCAATGGCCCCGTGCACTACGTGCCACCTGACGGTCGCTGCATCGACAGCCCATGAGGAAAGCCCGTAAGGCTCGAAAGAGATAGGAATGGATCGAGAGAGAGCAAGAACAACGGCCGGCTCGCTGGCGAGTTGGCCGTTGTCGGTGGCGGATCTTACTGGATCAGGCCGACTTCCTTGGAGATCGTTTCGATATCGGCGATCTGCTGGTGGACGTAGTCCTTGAAGGCGTCACCACTGCGATCGAACGGAATCAACCCGTTCTGCTGCATGACATCCTTCCACTCCTGGCTTTCATAGACCTTGTGCAGGGCATCTTCCCACCAGGCGACGTCTTCTTCCGAGAGTTTCGGCGGCAGGTAGAACCCGCGCCAGTTGATGCCCTCGACATCCACGCCCTGTTCCTTGGCGGTGGGGAAGTCGCTGAGCGCGCCGGGTAGGCGGCCATCGGCGAGAACCGCAAGAACGCGTAGATCGCCGGATTCGACGAATCCCAGAATTTCCGACGCATCGCCGGAGAAGGCGTCGATATGGCCGCCGACGACCTGCGTCATCGCCTCTCCGCCGCCGTCGAACGGCAGATACTTGATCTTGTTCAACGGTTTGATGCCATCGGCGCGAGCCATCATCAATACCTTGAGATGGTCCCACCCGCCGCTGGCGCTGCCACCGGCAAAACTCACGCTGGAAGGCTTCTGCTCCATCGCGCTCAGCAGGTCCTCGAGGGTCTGGTAGGGTGAGTCCTTGCTTACCGCAATCACGCCGTAGTCAGCGCCGACGGTGCCGGCCCAGTTGACCATGTCAGCGTCCATGCCGGGAAACTGATGCTGGGCCAGGCGGGTGGTGGTCGATGTCGACGCCGAAACGATGACGTCGTTCTGGCCGGCTCGCTTGGTTACCACGTGGGAGAACGCGACCCCACCGCTGGCGCCCGGCATGTTGGTGGTCTGGACGCTGCCATCGATGGCGCCGATCTCGCTCAGTACCTGACCCACGCTGCGGCAGGTGAAATCCCAGCCGCCACCGGGATTGGCCGGCGCAATACAGTCGATCTTCCCGCTCGGGCCGGCTGCTTGCGCTACCAGGGGCACTATCGCCAACGACAGCGCGACACAGAGTGCGGATGGTTTCAAGGACAACAATTTCATGGCGTCTCCGTTATTCTCTTTTGTAGAACCTGTTCCGACAGTGGAAATTAAGTCTGTCCCGATGCCGGGTCAATCTCGAGGCCATGAATTGCGACTAAAGAATATTATTGGAAGCTATAGCGTTCTCTCAGGTAGAACTTCGCAAGATGCTTGGCTGTTTCATTCGTTGGAAAGCCGGGCGCCCTCGCTCCTGTCCTTCGACTGCTACCCGGCGTGACTTTCGGGCAGCCTGTTTTATCCCCGGGAAGGAAGCGTCAAACTACGCGAGCGTACAGCTTTGGATATGAAGGACTGGCGTTCGCTCAGTGGCTCGAGCAGCGCACTGGGCCATCCCCCTTTCAGCGAGACGGTGTTTTATGGCGCTACGACAATCGACCCGTATCAACAAGTACATCAGCGAAAGTGGGATGTGCTCTCGTCGTGAAGCCGATCGCTTCGTGGAGCAGGGCAACGTGTGGATCAATGGTCGCCGAGCCACCACCGGTGACCAGGTGGTGGCGGGTGATCGGGTCAAGGTCAATGGCCAGGAGATCGAGCCTCAGGAAGCGGAAGATCTGATTCTGATCGCGCTGAACAAGCCGGTGGGGATCGTCAGCACGACCGAGTCCAGCGAGAAGGACAATATCGTCGAGTTCGTCAAACACGGGGCACGTATCTTCCCTATCGGGCGGCTCGACAAGGACTCCCAGGGACTAATTTTTCTGACCAACAACGGCGATCTGGTCAACAAGATTCTGCGCGCCAACAACCACCACGAAAAAGAGTATCAGGTGACGGTGAACAAGCCGGTCACCGACGAGTTCGTCGATGGCATGCAGAGTGGCGTGCCGATACTGGGCAAGGTGACGAAGCGCTGTCAGGTGCATAGAGAATCGACGTTCGTGTTCACCATTACCCTGGTCCAGGGACTCAACCGCCAGATACGCCGGATGTGTGAATATTTCAGCTACGAGGCCACCCAACTGGTGCGTACCCGGATCATGAATGTCTCGCTCGAGGGGTTGGCGCTTGGCGACTGGCGGGATCTCACCCCCAAAGAGATCGACACCATTATGGCGTTGACGGAGAGCTCTGACGTTGCACCGGAGAAAAGTGGGCGTGCCAAGCCCAACTCCGGTTCTCGCTCGGGGAAAGCCAATCAGCCGGCCCCCAATGGACGCAAGAGACCGGCAGGGCCTGGTGCAAAAGCGGATATCAAGTCCGGCGCCAAAGCCGGTAGCAAAGCCGCTGCCGCCAAGCCCCATCCCAAGGGTAAAAAAGCCGCGAGCGGCAAAGTGCCGTCCGGTGCCAAAAGCAGTGCTGTAGGTAAGTCACATTTCAAAGCCAAAGCGGGAAAACCTGGCGCAAAAGGCAAGGCTGGCGCCAAACCCGGCGGCAAGAACCGTTCGGGTAAGCCAGGCCCCGGCGGTCGTGCCAGAAGCGCTCCCGCCAAGAAGCGCTAGGCGATGGCTTTAGGCAATGGTTTTAGGCAATGGCTTTCACGCCGGCCTTGGCGACCTGTACGTCCTGATCCGGCTTGACCCCGGAAACACCGACACTGCCGATCACATGTCCGTCGTGAATCACCGGCACGCCGCCGGCCAGCAGCGCGGTCATCGGCGCCGTCACGAAGGCGGTGCGCCCGTTATTGATCATATCCTCGAACACCTGGGTCTCCTTGCGGCCGATCGATGCGTTGCGTGCCTTTTCGGTGGCCACGCCAGCGCTGAAAGGGGCGGCGCCGTTCATGCGGCGCAGGCCGAGCAGATGGCCGCCGTCATCGGCGACGGCGATGGTGACTGCCCAGCCCTGTGCTTCGGCTTCGGTCTGCGCGGCATCCAGAATGGCATTGACGTCGTTGAGTTCGAGTGCGGATTTAGTGAGCATCGGTTGTCCTTTTGAGAGAGAGTGCGTTACGGGTTACCGAAAGCCGGTCACCCTTGGGTCAGCTTGGTCTTGAATCAGTCCGTCTTGGAATCAGCGGTTTCCAGGCATTCATCCACCAGTTCGATCCAGTGACGGACCGGTGTCCGACCGGCACCGTTGAGATGGCTCTGGCAGCCGATATTGGCGGTGACGATGGTGTCCGGCGCTTGCGCTTCCAGCGCGTCCATCTTGTTGTCGCGCAGGCGCTTGGCCAGCGTCGGTTGAGTGATCGAATAGGTACCGGCGGAACCGCAGCAGAGATGACCATCCTGCACTGGCGCCAGCGCGAATCCCAGCCGTGTGAGAACGGTTTCGACGGCACCGCCCAGTTTCTGCGCGTGCTGTAGCGTGCACGGACAGTGAAAAGCCAGACGCGTCGCCGGATGGCGCGCCCCCAGCGCTTCCAGATCCTCTTCCCGCAGCACTTCCACCAGGTCCTTGGCCAGCTCGCTGACCCGCTTTGCCTTGATCGCATACTCGGGGTCGTCGGCCAGCATCTCGCCGTACTCCTTGACGAAGGCGCCGCAGCCGCTGGCGGTCTGGACGATCGCTTCCACTCCGGCGGCTCCCGTCTCCGCGTCTCCCTTTCTCTCGATCATGGGCCACCAGGCATCGATGTTGGCGCGCATGCGCTCGCGTCCGGCTTCCTGAGCATTGAGATGAAAGTCGATGGCGCCGCAGCAACCGGCTTCCCGGGCGGGACTCACCCCGATACCGAGGCGATCGAGTACGCGGGCCGTGGCATCATTGGTATTGGGCGCCAGCCCCGGCTGCACGCAGCCTTCCAGAATCAGCATCTGGCGAGCATGTATGGCGGGATCGGGGCGTGACTGGCGATCGGGCTGTCGATGCGGCAGACGAGCGGGAATCTTGTCGCGAAGATCATGGGGCGCCAGTGGGCGAAACGTCTGACCCAGGGCCAGCAGCGCCTGGAAGCGCTTGGGTTCGACCAACGCGGTACGCAGCCCCAGCCGCAGGGCGCGCTCGCTGGGCCGGCGGCCAACCCGACGCTCGATTTCGGCACGACCGATATCCAGCAGCTTGTGATATTCGACCCCGGAGGGGCAGGTCGTCTCGCAACTGCGACAGCTCAGACAGCGATCGAGATGCAACTGGGTTTCCTGGGTGACCTGCGCGTCACCGTCTTCGCTCTCCAGCAACTCCTTGATCAGATAGATACGCCCCCGAGGACCGTCACGCTCGTCACCCAGTAGTTGATAGGTCGGACAGGTAGCGTTGCAGAAGCCGCAATGCACGCAGGTGCGCAGAATACGGTCGGCCTCGACGATATGCGGCTTTGCGCGGGCGGCTTCGGAAAAATGAGTTTGCATGATGACTCCTTGCCACTCGGCGTAGAAACGTTTGCCACTTAGTCTAAAAACACTGTCTAGAAACGGCTTACCACTGTCTAGAACCGGCTTACCACTCGGCGTAGAGCCGGCCGGGGTTGAAGATCGCCTGAGGATCGAGCCGCTGCTTGAGTTGGCGGTGATATTTGGCCAGCACCGGCGCCAGCGGCGTGAAGGGCGAATCGCCGTTGGCGTTCGGCGTAAAACGCGTGGCATGGCCGCCAGCTGCAATCGCCACCTCTTTGATATGGGTATCGCTTTCCGGACCGTTTTCTTCAGAGCTTCGTTCTTCAGGGCTCTGCAGCCAGCGCTGGGCGCCGCCCCAGTCGATGAACCAGTCGCCTTCTAGAGCCGGCGTGCGCGCCAGTGTCGGCAGCGACAGTCGCCATAGGGTTCGTCCGGCAGGGGTATCGAAAGTGCCATCGAAAGCGCCATCGAAGAAGGGCAGGCGCTGCTCGCGAAGCTGGGACCAGAAAAGCGGCTCCTCGGATTCACCGCCAAGCCGTTGACGCGTAGCCGATACCGATCCTTCGCCGCCTTCGAGGCGTATATGCAGCGCTTCCCCGTCGTGGGCGGCACCGGTGATCGGCAACGGCTCGCGCCCCCAGGCCGTCAGTCGATCGAGCGCTTCGGCCAATGGCAGTTCGAGCCGTAGGCAAGCGTGCGCCTGGGGGATGGGCAGCACCTTGAACGAGATCTCGGTCAGTACGCCGAGTGTGCCTTGGGCGCCGACCATCAAGCGGGAGAGATCGTAGCCGGCGACGTTTTTCATCACTTCGCCGCCAAAACGTAGATGCTTGCCCTCAAAGGTGATGACACGCACACCCAGCACGAAATCGCGTACGGCGCCGACCCACGGGCGACGCGGACCGGAGAGCCCGGCGGCGACCATGCCGCCTACCGTGGCATCGTCGCCGAAGTGCGGGGGCTCGAAAGCCAGGCGTTGGCCATTATCGGCGAGCGCTCGTTCGAGATCGCGCAGCCGAGTGCCGGCGCGCACGGTCGCCACCAACTCCACCGGATCGTAGTGGACGATACCGTGATGACCGGTGGTGGAGAGCGACTGTGCGGCGTCGACGCGGCGACCGTAGAACGCCTTGGTGTCTCCGCCGACGATACGCAGGGTGGCACGCTCGGCATGGGCGCGTGCCACCTGTTCACACAGCGCTTCGCTATCGTCGTTGCCTGCCGCCAGCCCGGCCGAGACAGTGGCGCCAGGCTCGCCCGGCGGCGTGTATTCAGGCTGCTGATCCTGTAGGTGGGTCATGGGCGTGATTCCTGTTTCTGAAGCGGCGTGGCGCTATGCCTTGTGACAAAGCCTAAAATCTTGGCAGCTCCGGATGCGGCAGCTCACCGTGATGCACGTGCATGGCACCGAACTCGGCGCATCGCGCCAGCGTCGGAATGTTCTTGCCGGGGTTGAGCAACCGGCGTTCGTCGAAGGCAGATTTCACCGCGTGGAACAGGGTGATCTCGTCGGCGGCGAACTGGGTGCACATCTGATTGAGCTTCTCTCGACCGACGCCATGCTCACCGGTGATGGTGCCGCCGGCCTCAACGCATAGCTCGAGAATCCTGCCGCCGAGCGCTTCCGTGGACTCGAGCTCGCCCGGCTGGTTGGCATCGAACAGAATCAACGGATGCAGATTGCCGTCGCCGGCATGGAAGACATTGGCGACTCGCAGCCCGTAGTGAGCGGAGAGATCGGTGATGCCCTTGAGCACACGCGGTAGCTCGCGTCGGGGAATGGTGCCATCGATGCAGTAGTAGTCCGGCGACATCCGGCCTACGGCGGGAAAGGCGGCCTTGCGACCGGCCCAGAACAGCTGGCGCTCGGCATCGTCGCGAGCGAGCTGGATCTGGGTGGCGCCGGCCGCTTCGAGAAGGTCTCGGACCCGCTCGCAGTCGGCGTGCACGTCAGCCTCGACACCATCCAGCTCGCACAGCAGGATCGCCTGGGCCTCGACCGGGTAGCCGGCGTGGATGAAATCCTCGGCGGCACGAATCGCCAGGTTGTCCATCATCTCCAGACCGCCGGGAATGCAGCCGGCGGCAATGATGTCGCCTACCGCCTTGCCGGCGAGCTCGACGTCGTCGAAGCAGGCCATCAGGACCTTGGCGACTTCCGGCTTCGGTAGCAGGCGCACCGTGACTTCGGTGATCACGCCGAGCATGCCTTCGGAACCCATGAACAGTGCCAGCAGGTCGAAGCCCGGGGTGTCCAGCGACTCGCCGCCGAGCGTCATGCGTTCGCCCTCGATGGTGACGATATCCACGCTCAGCACGTTGTGAACGGTGAGGCCGTACTTCAGGCAGTGCACGCCGCCGGCGTTCTCGGCGACGTTGCCGCCGATCGAGCAGGCGATCTGCGACGAGGGATCGGGCGCGTAATAGAGCCCGAAGGGCGCCGCGGCCTCGCTGATCGCCAGATTGCGCACGCCGGGCTGGACGCGGGCGAGGCGAGCATCGGCATCAAGGCTCAGGATCTTGTTGAAGCGCGACATCACCAGCAGCACGCCTTTTTCCAGCGGCAGCGCACCGCCGGAGAGACCGGTACCGGCGCCACGCGTCACCACAGGCACCGCATGTTCGTAGCAGACCTGCATCAGCGCCTCGACCTCGGCCAGTGTCGACGGCATGGCTACCAGCATCGGCAATACACGATAGGCCGACAATCCATCGCACTCGAAGGGGCGCAGATCTTCCTCGCGATCGAGCAAGGTCAATTTTGGGGCGACCGCGAAAATGGCCGCCATCAAGGCTGACTTGTCGACGTCGGCGATGTCGCCGTCGATTCGCTCGTCGTAAAGCAGTTCCATGGCATCCTCCTTGGCGCCGGCCGGGCGTCAGGTACGGTTCAGGCAATATGTGTTTGTGGAAGTGCTTTCCACATTGGTGATTTCGACATTCTGTGGAAGGTCGACGGCGGCGGCTATTAGCCAAAAGACCAAAGAGGTGGAAAATGGTCAGACCAAAATGGCGTTGTCAAAGCGACTCCCGGCCGTGGCCGGGAGTCCAGGAAAAGGCGAAGCCGATGGCGGTTCGCCGTGCCCCACCTTCTTGCCGTCGTTCCCGTGGTCACCCGCCCATGAGCGGATCGGAGAAGCCAAAGACATAGAACGTCAGCAGCCCGATGATCCCGGCGAACAGACAGTAATAGAGCGTCGGCAGGATCGTCTTGCGCAGCGTCGTGCCTTCCCGGCCCAGCAGGCCGACGGTGGCCGAGGCCGCGACCACGTTGTGGATCGCAATCATGTTGCCGGCGGCAGCTCCCACGGCCTGGAGCGAGATCATCATGGCGGTGGAGACGCCCAGCACTTCGGCCACGTTGAACTGAAATGCCGACAACATCAGGTTGGAAACGGTGTTGGAGCCGGCAATGAAGGCACCGAGCGCGCCGACCGCCGGGGCGAACAGCGGATAGATCTGACCCACGCCATCGGCGACCAACTGGGCCATGGCAACCGGCATCGAGACCAGATCGGACTCGTTGACGCCCGAATTGATCAGGATCCGCACCATCGGAATCGTGAACAGCAAGACGAAACCGGCGCCGAAGATGGTCTTGGAGGACTCGGCGAAGGCGGCCGTCACCTGCTGGGCACGCATGCGGTGCAGGAAGATGGTGCAGATGACGGCAATCAGAATGATGCCGCCAGGCAGATACAGCCATTCGACGCTACCGGAGACGCCCTGTTCGCCGAGGATGTTGCTCCAGCCGGTGCTGATGGAAGACAGCGCCGCCTTGACCGGAGGGACAGTGCGCGAGATTACCAGCAGAATGGCCACGATGACGTAGGGCATCCAGCCACGCAGGGTCGACATTGGCGCGCGGCCGGCAACCTCGTTGACCTTGATCTCGATGGTGCCCAGCCATTCTGCCGGCCATTTCGAGCGTTCCGGAAAATCCCAAGTGTCCTTGGGTAGCAGAAAGCCCTTGCGCGCCGCCGGTACCACGATCGCCAAACCAATCAGGCCGCCCAGCAGCGACGGAAACTCCGGTCCCAGGAACACGCCGACCAGCATCGAGGGCACTACGAAGCTGACACCGACGAACAGCGCAAACGGGGTGATCGAGAGCCCTTCGGTCCAAGAGCGGTTCTCGCCGAAGAAGCGCACCATCACGATGACCAGGATCAGCGGCATGAACACGCCGATGATGCCGTGAGTGATGACGACTTCCGACGTGATCAGGCGGAAATAGGTCTCCCAGGTCGAGCCGTTGGCGGTGAGTTGATCGGTGATCGCGGACTGATTCACACCGCCGGTGACACCGACCACGATCGGCGTACCCACGGCGCCGAACGACACCGGCGTCGACTGCAGCATCATACCGACCACCACGGCGGCCAGTGCCGGAAAGCCCAATGCCACCATCAGCGGAGCGGCCACGGCGGCCGGCGTGCCGAAACCGGATGCGCCCTCGATGAAGCAGCCGAACAGCCAGGCGACGATCAGCGCCTGCACGCGACGGTCCGGACTGATGCCGGAGAAACCGTTGCGGATCGCCATGATGCCACCCGAATGTTTCAGTGTATTGAGCAGCAGAATCGCACCGAAGATGATCCACAGCAGCGAGACGGTCATGATCAGCCCCTGCAGCGTCGAGGCCAGAACGCGGGTGCCGGTCATGTCCCAGGCGAGAAGCGCGATCAGTACTGCGACGACGAACACGATCGGCATTGCCGTGCGTGCCGCCATGCGAAACCCGATCAGCAAGACGCCGGCCAGTACCAGTGGTAGGAAAGCGAGCAGCGAGAGCAGCGTGTGGTCCATAGAGAGAACCTCTGAGTCGTTATTATCAGCGTTGGTCGTTGTCAGGATGGCCGTCGCGAAGTGGCGATAGTGCCTGTCAATCGCCGGCCACGGCGATTGACTCGGAAGATAACCACAGAAGACGTCACTGCCAATCGTGGTTAATTGGTCTTACCTTTTCTTGGGTAGAGGTGAAAAGACCATCCAAATTGCTGAATTGCATAGGTTTTGGCGGCTTGTCGAGGGAGTCAAACCCTGAGGCGGGTGGCCTCAGCGCTGCGACTAATGGACATGGTCACCTGTGCTGAGGTAGACAGCGATGTCGATCGAGACGGAAGGGTAAGGAGCTGTCAGTCAGTAACGCGCATAACGTTTTTGCTATCCGTAGCAGTATGGCGATGACTCGCGTGATACATAGAAGACATCGGGAGCTGACATGCATGCACCAGGTTTGACGGCTTACTCTCCCTTGGACATGCTGCGACCACCGAGGCAACGAAAATCGTATCCCACTAGGAGTGTGACATGAGCCGTAAGATGTATGATTTGTGCGGTCGCGACGAGCGCCTGCGATTCTCTCCCTATTGCTGGCGGGTCAAGTATGCGCTGGCCCATAAAGGATTGGATTGTGACTTCGTCGCATGGAAATTTACCGACAAGGAGGCGATCGCCTTCTCCGATCAGTCGAAGGTGCCGGTGCTGATCGATGGTGACGAGACCATCGTCGACAGCTACGGAATCTTCCGCTATCTCGATCGCACCTATCCGGACAAGCCGCTATTGGGAGACGGGGCGGCCGAGGCCCGGGCAAGATTTTTCAAGTTCTATGCCGAACGTTCGCTGGCGCCGGGGGTGATGCGCATCATCCTGATGGATGTGTTCAACGCCGTGCATCCCGACGACCGCGAGTACTTCCGTACCACGCGCGAAAAGGCGTTCGGGCGCACGCTCGAGGAGATGCATTCGCCGAGTCAGGGCCTGTCGGTGCTCGACAAGGCGCTGGAGCCCATGCGCGGCCGATTGGAGGAATCGCCGTTCCTGGAAGGCGATGAGGCCGGCGCATCGGATTACCTGGTCGTGGGTGCGTTCATGTGGGCACGCGTGTGTTCGGCAGCGGATCTGGTTTCCAACGCCGACCCGGTCTACGCCTGGTTCCAACGCATGCTGGATCTGCATGGCGGTGTCGGCCGCAACGCGACGCGACTCGTCGATATCGACGGCGCCTATGCCAATTAAGCACAAGCTTTAGCCAGTCGAGCAGGGGCTTTTGACCCATCGAGCAGGGGCTTTTGAAAGGCGCGGGGCGATGTCGCGAGACGCCGCCCCGCGCAAAGCCTATCCTGACAGCATCCGGCTTATCGCCGGGCGTCACGACAGGAGCCTGTGATGATCGATCTCTACTACTGGACGACCCCCAACGGTCACAAGATCACGCTTTTCCTCGAGGAAGCGGGGCTCGATTACCGTATTCATCCGATCAATATCGGCAAGGGCGAGCAGTTTTCGGCCGAGTTTCTCGAGATCGCCCCCAACAACCGCATTCCCGCGATCGTCGATCGCGCCCCGGCCGACGGCGGCCAGCCGCTGTCGCTGTTCGAGTCCGGCGCGATACTCGAATATCTGGCCGACAAGAGCGGCAAGTTCCTGCCCAAGAGCGGGCGCCAGCGCTATCGCGTGCTGCAGTGGCTCAACTGGCAGATGGGCGGGTTGGGGCCGATGGCGGGCCAGAACCACCATTTCCGCCACTACGCGCCGAAGAAGATCGACTACGCCGTCGAGCGTTATATCAACGAGACCTCGCGGCTCTATCGTGTGCTCGACAAGCAGCTCGACGCCAACGATTTCGTCGCCGGTGACGATTATTCCATCGCCGATATGGCGATTTGGCCGTGGATCAAACCCTACGAGAAACAGGGCCAGGACCTGGAGGATTATCCCAGTCTGCAGCGCTGGTTCGAGCAGATCGGTGAGCGCCAGGCGGTCAGGAGTGCCTACGCCAGGGCAGAAGAAATCAATCCGCAGAACAACGTGGAAATGACCGAAGAAGCCCGCAAACATCTGTTCGGTCAGTAAGACCAGGTTTGGCAACATCGACGCCAACCCTGATGTCAGGCGGGGTTGGCGTCTCGCGTTCTAGGCAGCGAAAAACTCTCTGACCTGGCGGAATGCGGTGGAGAAGTAGAGTTCGTAGGTATCTTTCTCGACGAAACCGATATGCGGCGTCGCCAGTACGCGAGAGTGCGTCTGATAAGCGCTGGCGCCGTCGGGTTCGTTCTCGAAAACGTCCAGTGCGGCTGCACCGGGACGGCCGGCATCGAGGGCATCGAGCAGGGCACCGGCGCGGATCAATTCGGCGCGGCTGGTGTTGACCAGTAGGGCATCGGCACGCATCGAAGCGAGGTCTGTCGCGGTGATCATGCCGCGTGTCTGGCCGTTTAGCTTGAGATGCAGGCTGACCACGTCGCAGCGGGCGAGGAAGGCGTGACGATCGGGCTCGAATGTGATGCCCAGCTCGAACGCGCGCCCGGCGCTGTTTTCACGGCCATGCGCGATGACCTGCATCCCGAACGCCTGCGCATAGCCGGCGACCAGACTACCGATCTTGCCCAAGCCCCAGATCCCCAGGGTGCGTCCATGGACGGCGTGGCCCAGCGATTCCGCTTCCAGACGCCCGTTGGTGCGCTGCCAGTCGCCTTCGGCCTGGCGCGAGAGGTAGCCACCGAGACGGCGGCAGCCCGCCATAATCAGCAGCCAAGTGAGTTCCGCCGGCGCAATCGGCGAGCCGCCACCATCGCGAACGGCGATACCCAGCTCCTCGCAAGCCTCGGTATCGATGGCCGAGGAGAGACGTCCGGTTTGAACCACCAGCTTGAGTTTCGGTAGCTGAATCAGCAAGTTGCGAGTCAATCGAGTGCGCTCTCGGATCAAAACGATGGCGTCGCTATCCGCCAGGCGCGCAGGTAATGCCTCTTCATCGAGATGGTGATGTTCGACGTCCAGGCGGACATCGCTGCCGTCGAGTTCGTGAGCCGCGTCGAGAAAGGCACAGCATCCCTGATAATCGTCCAGTACCGTAACCGTTATCGACATGACAGCTCCTCGAGTGATGGCGTTTGCGCATTGTTGGCACTTTCATCATCGGCTGTCGAGTTGCTTTCACGGCTCTCGATTTAACGTTCGTCACGCTCCAGGAACTTGCGCGCCCGTTCGGTGCTGGCGTTGTAAAGAAGGTTCCGAATCGACCTTCGCGATCGATCGCGACGACTGAGGTAGTCCGGTCGCCGCTTCCCAACGAAAGCGACGACGATAACAAGCAAAAGGCCCGAGCCTGTGGTTCACAGGACTCGGGCCTTTCTCGTCAGGGCTTGCCCGACCGCTCGAGCGTTACGTCTAGACGCTCGGGTTTTGCTCGATACCCTGAACGTACCAGGGAGACCCATCGCGTAGCGCCCGTTTCAAATGCCAGGTCTCGTTGAATTCGGTCTCTTCGCCATTCTCTTCGAGGACTCCATGGAACAGTACGGTGGCCTCGGCTTCGTCCTTGAGTTCCTGCACGCTGCCCAGTTCGGCAAAAAGGCGCACGATCTCGGTGCGATTGTTGGCCGGTTGCGCCATACGCTCCGTTTTCAACAGGTTGTAGAGTTCAGGCGTCACGTACTCCTGGATCTGGCTCAGATCGTTGTTGTCCCAGGCCCGTTGCAGGGTAGTGAAGTGCTCCTTGGCACCGGTCAGAAAGCGCTCACGATCGAACCATTCCGGCTCGCTGGCAATGGCGCCGGTGCTCGTTCCCGTGGCGTTGCCGCCCATGAACGCTGATGGCTGCGAGCCTGCGCCGTCCTGCGCTGCGTTGTGCGGCTGGCCACCGTCGCGATGGCCGGCCGGCGCATGGCGTCGACGTCCCGCGAACAGCCGAAAGGCGATGAACGCCACCAGCGCGATCAGCAGCATATCCATCATCCGAAAGCCGTCGAAGGCGCCGCCGAAGAACAGCGACGCCAACAATCCCCCCGCCAGCATCCCGGCCAACGGCCCGGCGAAGCGAGACAGTCCGGCGCTCGGCTGACGAGGCGGTGCGGAGGCGTTGCTACGTGTGGTGGTCGGGGTCGGTTGCTGGACCGAGCGGGAGTAGGAACCGAAGCTCTTGCCGCCGCCAAGACGGCGTGCTTCGGCATGGTCGACGGCGGCGGTGAAGCCGAGCATGCCGACCAGCAACATGACGAATAGATGCCGCATGGCGTTCTCCTGGAAAATCATCGTTGTACTGAAGAGTGCTGCGTAAGTGCCTGTCGTGCGCACTCGTAGCTGCGAGCATTATCGCAGACCGTCGTGAATGGAAGCTGAACGTACCCGCTTCAGGTCTCATCCTTTAGTCTCGTCTATCTAGTCACGATCCCGCTCGCGCCGCCGGAAAACGGGCTTATCCGGCTTGGACTCGTCTGGTGCATAGCGATAGCCGGCGACGTCGAATTCGATCAGCGCCGCCGGCTTGTCGATCCGTTCACGAATCAGCCAGGCTGCCATCAATCCGCGAGCCTTCTTGGCATAGAAGCTGATGATCTTGAACTGGCCGTTCTTCTCGTCTCTGAATACCGGGGAGACGACATCGGCCTCGAGTCGCTTGAAGTCGATCGCCTTGCTGTATTCGTTGGAGGCGAGATTGATCAGCGTTGAACTGCCGCTAGTGGCAATCGCCTCGTCCAGATCCTGCGTCAGCCGTTCCCGCCAGTAGGCATACAGATCCTTGCCGGCGGCATTTTCCAACCGAATGCCCATCTCCAACCGGTACGGTTGAATCAGATCCAGCGGTCGCAGCATGCCGTAAAGCCCGGACAGAATCCGCAGATGCGCCTGGGCGAAGGCGTTATCGTCATCGCTGAAGGTGGCGGCTTCCAGGCCTATGTAGACATCGCCCTGGAACGCCTGTGCCGCAGGCTTGGCATTGTCCAGCGAGAACGGCGTCTTCCAATCGGCGTAACGCGCGGCGTTGAGTCCGGCGAGCTTATCGCTGATGCCCATCAGCGCCGACAACTGCTGCGGAGAATAGCGACGCAGAATGCCGATCAGCTCCCGGCTCTGCTCGAGATAGTCGGGCTGGGTGACGTCCCGTGTGGTCGAGGGCGTCTCGAAGTCCAGCGTCTTGGCCGGAGAGATGATGCTGAGCATGCGCGCTGATCCGTGTTGGAAGTTGCGTTATCGGTTGCCGTCGGCGGCGAACGTCAAGGACAGGGGTTGGAAATTCGCCGATGCACGCCCTCGATCGCTTCCAGCACGTCATCGGAAAGCTCGAGCGAGTCGCTGTCGATGTTGGCATCGAGCTGCGCGAGGGTGGTCGCACCGATGATGTTGCTGGTGACGAAAGGTCGCGAAGTCACATAGGCCAGCGCCATCTGGGCCGGATCCAGGCCGTGCTCGCGGGCGATGTCGACGTACGCCTGGGTGGCCTCTTGGGCCAGCTCGGAGGTGTAGCGGGAGAAACGCTCGAACAGCGTCAAACGGCCTTTGGGTGGCTTCTGGCCGTCGAGATATTTGCCTGAAAGCACGCCGAACGCCAGCGGCGAATAGGCCAACAGGCCGACGGACTCGCGGTGGGCGATTTCGGAAAGGCCGATCTCGAAGCTGCGGTTGAGCAGATTGTAAGGGTTCTGGACGCTGGCGATGCGCGGCAACCCTTGGGTCTCGGCCAGATGTAGGCAACGCATGACGCCCCACGGGGTGTCGTTGGAAAGCCCCACGGCACGAATCTTGCCGGCATCGACCGCTTCTTTCAGCGCGCCGAGGGTCTCTTCCAGCGGTGTGGCATCGCTGTCGTCGCCGGGCAGATAGCCCAGCTGGCCAAAGCAGTTGACGTGCCGATCCGGCCAGTGAAGCTGATAGAGGTCGAGATAATCGGTCTGCAGCCGTTTCAGGCTGGCGTCCAGTGCCTGATGGATCTGTTCGCGCGTGTGTCGCGGGCCGCCGCGCAGGTGTTCCATGCCACGGCCGGCGCCCGCCGCCTTGCTGGCAATGATCAGATCGTCGCGCTTGCCACGTTTTTGCAACCAGCTGCCGATATAGGCTTCGGTGCGCCCTTGGGTCTCGGGCTTCGGCGGCACCGGATACATCTCGGCGGCATCGATGAAATTGATATCGGCGGCGATGGCGCGATCGAGTTGCTCGTGTGCGTCGGCTTCGGTGTTCTGTTCACCGAACGTCATGGTGCCGAGACACAGGCGCGAGACCTGCATGTCGGTCTTGCCTAGGGGGCGTCGCTGCATGTTGCGCTCCAGGTTGAAAAAAGCCGGGTTGGGACAAATCTGATCGAGACGAGAAAGGCGCTGAAAATCGTATGTTACTGGCGCCGCTGTGGGGCGGCAAACCAGGCTTGAAAGCCAGGGGTTGAGTCGCTGCCTGGGCAGGCGTATTCTTGCGGCCTTTCGTCGCTTGGCCCCGGCCGAGCGCGCCTGTGAAGAGTCGATTCCGACGCGCCATAGAGCGTTGCCTGATGTCGCAGTAAGATGTTGCGGCAATAGAGAACAAGAGGCGTCCAGATCGATACGGTAGTTCGGACCGTTAACGGATCCCAGTCTCCAGGGTCACTGTCAGTTATGCCACAGACGTTTTCTTTCTTTACGCGTTTCGAGTTTCATCTGGCCACGCAGCTCAGCCATACGCGTTGGATGACGCGTTCGCCGGGCAAGCAGCGTTTGATGCTGCGCTGGTTCAAGCGTTGCGCCGACGCCGGCCATGTGCCGGCGCGTTCGCTCTACGGCCGGGTGCTGATGCACCGCGGAATCTCCCCGCGGGACAAGTCTACCGGCGCACGTTACGTGCTGCAGGCAGCCCAGCAGGGCGATCGTCACGCCCAGTATCAAGCTGGGTGCATTTACGAACTGGGATGTTCGCAGTATCAACCCAGCGTTCACCATGCGGTAACCTGGTACGCACGGGCTGGCGAAAATGGCCATATTCAGGCTGCTGAGCGGCTATCCAATGCCTATCGTCGCGGCGAGCTAGGTTTGCCTCATGATCCCGTTCGCGCGGATGAATGGCAGCGCTGGGCGCTTGAGCTCGCTGAAAATGGTTCTAACGGCGAGATGCCCACCACCCTCGCCATGCACTGAGCCGCCCGCAACCGTCGGAGCACTCCGCGTGAATCCCGTCACCATTGGGTGGCGGGATGAAGTCACGCCCCAACGCTGTCATGATGGCGCAGACGGCACCATGGAGAGGGAGCCCGCAACGTGTTGCTGCCCACCCTGTTAGACATCGAGGCCTCCGGTTTTGGCCGTGGCAGTTATCCCATCGAGATCGGCCTGGCCCGGGCCGATGGTAGCGACTGTGCGTTTCTGATCCAGCCGATTCAAGAGTGGACGCACTGGGATCCCAAGGCGGAACTGCTGCATGGCATATCCCGCGCTCGTCTGGTTCGTGAAGGACATCCACCCGTCGAAGTCGCGCGTTGGCTCAATGATGAGCTCGCGGCGAGCGGCATCGCCTACAGCGATAGTTGGGGCTACGACAATACCTGGCTGTCGCTGCTGTTCGATCAGGCCGGCATGCTGCCACGATTTCGCTTGGAAGCCCTGCGGCGTCTGCTGAGTGAAACGCAGACCGAGCGCTGGGCCGCGACCAAGGGGCGGATCGCCGAGCAACACGGCATTCGTCGTCACCGCGCCGGTGACGACGCCCGCTTGCTACAGTTGACCTACACGGCCACGTTGAACATCGGATAGCGTGGCGGCACCGCGCCGCACATGGCAGGCCGGCTATTACTTAACCCTCCCCGCTGATGCTCAGCAGGATCTTGCCGATATTGCGATTGTCGGAGAGATGCTGCATCGCCGTCTCCGCCTCCTGAATGGGCCAGGCACCGGCAATCAACGGTGCGATCTCTTCGTTGGCCAACCTGGGCCAGACGTGCGCGTACAGCGCGTCGAGAATCGCGCCCTTGGCCTTCGCCGAGCGGGAGCGCAGGGTCGATCCGATCAGGCGTTGACGCTTCATCAGCATGCGACCCAGGTTGATCTGCGCTTCGACTCCGCCCATCAGACCGATGAGTACCAGTCTGCCGTCAGGGTTCAGCACCGCCATATCCTGGGGGATATAGTCGCCACCGACCGGATCGAGAATCATGTCGGCGCCGCCCCAGCTCTTGACCGCGTCGACGAAGCTGCCGTCGTGGCGATTCCAGCCGGCATCGGCACCCAGTCGATAACAGGCTTCCAGCTTGTCGGCGCTGCCGGCGGTGACGAAACACGGGTTGCCGAAGACGCGACATAGCTGAATCGCCGCTGTTCCCACGCCACTGGCGGCCGCGTGCAGCAGCACGCGCTGCCCCGTCTGAACCGCCCCTTCCATGTAGAGATTGAGCCAGGCGGTGGCGAAGACTTCCGGTAGTGCGGCGGCTTCGCGCAGTCCCAGACCCTGTGGGATGGGCAGAACCTGTGCTTCATTGACCGCTACCTGCTCGGCATAGCCGCCGCCGGCCAGCAGGGCACAGACCCGATCGCCGTTTCGAAAGCGCTCGACGCCTTTGCCCACTTCGATGATCGTGCCGCTGACTTCCAGCCCAGGAATCTCCGATTCGCCCGGCGGCGGCGGATAGTTGCCGCCACGCTGCATCAGATCGGCGCGATTCATTCCCGCCCAGGCCACGTTGATTCGCACCTCATTGGCGCCCAAGGCACCCGGGTCGTCGTGCTCGCGCCAGATCATCTGATTGGCTTCGATGGCGATGGCATGCATTCTCGATCCTCCTTGATAGATACGGGGTGCGTTATCGATGCTCGAGCCGCTTCGCTCAGACATCCATCCGTTCAAGCACCGTCACTTCACAGCTTGGCACTTTCGGCCAGTCGGTCCAGCAAGGTTTCGATATCGGCTTCGGCGAATAGCGTGCGGCGGGTGGCGGCGTCGAGAAAGCCGTGTTCGACGGTGGTATCGAGGAAGGTCAGCAACGGCGAGTAGAAGTCGGCGACATTGAGCACACCGATCGGTTTGCCGTGCAGGTCGAGATAACGCCAGGTCCAGATCTCGAACAACTCCTCCAGCGTACCGATACCGCCGGGCAGGGCGATGAATGCATCGGCATGCGCCGCCATGGCGGCCTTGCGCTCGTGCATGTTGTCGACTCGGATCAACCGGCTCAGGCCGTGGTGCGAGACTTCGCGCTGCACCAGATGTTCGGGCATCACTCCGATCACTTCACCGCCCTCGGCGAGGCAGGCGTTGGCCAGCCTGCCCATCAGGCCGTTACGGGCGCCGCCGTAGACCAGACCCCAGCCGCGCCCGGCAATCGCCGCGCCCAGTGCCTCCGTTGCCTCGGCAAAACGCGGATCGTTGCCTTCACGCGACCCCAGATAAACACAAATTTGCACGCTATCGCTCCTGGAAAACGAATGAAAGAAAGAGTGGGCAGGATACAGCCGCCGATCAGGGAATGCTGGCAGCGACGTCGTGCTCCGCGTCGAGCCAGCGACCGATGGCATTGTCGCCACACAGATGATGCGCGTACTGCGTATGCAGACAGCGCACCTGATCCCAGTTGGTGATCCCGCCGACACCGCGCTCGCACATCAATTGCGAATAGCCGCGTTTTTCGACCGCTTCGCGCTGCGCGTCGGTCATGAAATCCCAGCGCTGACGCACGTAATCGGCATGGCTCTGGTGATAGCTGGCCAGCCATTCGGGGTCCTGCTGCAGCCTCGCTTCCAGTTCCTTGATCACGCCGCTGGCCTCGAGGCGTGACAGCACCACCTTGAGACGCTCGCAGGAGAGCCAGTAGAGCGTCGGGAACGGGGCATCGTCGACGATCGGCGCCATGCGCAGGACCAGCGGACGGCCGAGGCTATCGGTGGCGGCGACCGCCTCCAGGCCGCGGGGCGGGCGACCCAGCTGTGCGGCGATCGTCGCCAGTTGCGCTTCAGTCGGTGTCTGATCGGGGTGAATCACCATGGGAAGAATCCAGTATGACCTTGTTGGAGCGAGCCACGGCACGGTAGAAGGCACGGCTCAGCTGCATCGGCGTCGGCGAGTAGAGATAGTCGCGCAGCAGATAGTCGCGGGCGCGCTCGACCAGCACGGCATGCAGTCGATTGAACGGCGCATCATAGTCGTAGGGGTCGGGACCCGGCAAACGCAGATGGGGATAGTCGGCCAGACGCTCCAGAAAATAGCGTTCCAGCACCTTTTCGACAGCACGATGGCGCTCATGATCATCGGGATCGATCCACAGATCGAAGTCTATCGACATGGGTCGTTCCTGCGCCGGGGCCTCATCCTGAGGGGCATCAGCGACACGCCAGCGCCGCGGTGCGAGCTGCAGTCAGAGCGATCAGGTCGTGCGGGGCCAGCGAGAGTTCCAGTCCGCGCCGACCGCCGCTGACGTGCATCGTCTTCATGGCGTTGGCGCTCTCGTCGATGAAGGTCGGCAGGCGCTTCTTCTGCCCCAGCGGGCTGATGCCACCGACCCGATAGCCGGTAGTGCGTTCCGCCACTGCGATCTCTGCCATGCGTGCCTTGCGCGTGCCGGCAGCCTTGGCCAGGGCCTTGAGATCCAAGGTGGCGTCGACGGGCACCAGAGCGACTACCAGGCGGTCGTCGTCGAGCTGAGCGAGCAAGGTCTTGAACACGCTGGACGGTGGCAGCGACAGCGCACGCGCGGCATCCAGTCCGTAGGATTCCGACTCATTCTCCAGTTCGTAACTGGTGACCTGGTGGGCAATGCCCTGCGACTCGAGCAGCCGGATCGCGGGTGTCACGGGATGCCCCCAACCGCCATGAAGACGGGCGGCGGATAACCCGAACATGTTGCTAAACTGACCACGCGATAGACTCCTTGCCGATGGTGACTGATGTCGAGACGACTGGCCTCGCAGCGACCGAGTGCTGCGCGTTGTGCGAACGTGCTGCGCGTTGATGCGTCATCATCTATCCAGAACGTTGCACCGCAAGCCGCGCTATCGCAAGCCACTTATTGCAACAGTCAGGTTGCAACAGTCAGATTGCAACAGTCAGGACAAGCGCCTAGTCGCGGATCGTGATGTCGTCGAGTCCATTAAACCAGGCGCAGTCCGCGATAGTCCTGCCATGCCTCGGCTAGCGGTGCCGCGAGAGCTTCACGCAGATGATCGGGCAGAGAATCCCGTGCCGTCTCGAAGGCTTCGAACTCGCGGTTGTGCAGCCAGCAATAGGCCCAGGCACAGGCTTCGTCGTCATCGCGGGGCAAGGGCTTGGCCGGCATCTGAACCAGCAGGAACAGCGCCGTCCTCGCGGCCCAGCGTGGCGGTGTGGCGTCACCGCTCCAGTGAGTCAGCGTGACACCGTCTGGTGTCGATTCGGGCTCCCCCAATTTGGCGATGCGCGCCGTATCGGCCAGAATCAGGGCCAGACGGTCGGGATCGGCCTGCCCCAGCATCAGCCAGTGTCCGACCAGTTTCGAGTTGCCGGCCAGCACCCGAGCATAGAACGGTCGGGAAGCAGCGTTGTCAGGTACGTCAGGCCGCTCGCACATATTCGTCCATCCCTTTTCGATGATGAGATCACTATCGTGAATTTCGATTTTGCCACGCGTATCGATCGCCGCCAGTACCCTACCAAAAAGTGGCAGCAGTATGACGAGGATGTCCTGCCATTGTGGGTTGCCGACATGGATTTTCGCTCGCCGCCAGCAGTGCTCGACGCGCTCGAGTCGCGCGTCAAGCACGGTGTGTTCGGCTACGGCGGGGTGCCCGAGAGTTTAAAGCAAGCGCTGTGCGAGTGGAGCCGCCGCCACTACGACTGGCCGATCGACGCCGGGTGGCAGCTATGGGTGCCCGGTGTGGTACCGGCGCTCAACCTGGCGGCGATGGCATTCAGCGAACCAGGGCAGGGCGTGCTCACCGCGACCCCGATCTACCCGCCGTTTCTGAGTGTGGCCAATAATACCGGACGCGAGGCGCAGACTTTCGAATTGGCCGAACCCGCGGCCGCTGGCGAGCCCTGGCGGCTCGATCTCGAGGCGCTGGAGGTGGCGATTCAGCCCAATACCCGCGTGTTGCTGTGGTGTCATCCGCACAATCCCACTGGCCGAGTGTGGAATCGCGACGAGCTCGAGGGGCTGGCCGAGCTGGCGGTGCGCCATGATCTGATCGTCGTTTCCGATGAACTGCACTGCGACCTGATTCTCGACCCGTCTGAACCGCACCGCCCGCTGGGTCAGCTGTGCCCCGAGTTGGCGGATCGCTTGATCACGCTGTGGGCGCCATCCAAGACGTTCAACATTGCGGGGCTATCCTCCGCCTGCGCCATCATTGTCGACGACGATCTGCGCCAGCGATTCCAGGCCGCGGCTGCCGGCCTGCTGCCCGGCGTCAACGTGCTCGGGTTGAATGCTTCGCTGGCCGCCTATGCCGATAGCGAGGATTGGCGCCAGGCACTGCTCGACGAGCTGCGAGACAATCTGGCCATGGTGGAAGCGCACGTTTCGCGCTGGCCGGGCGTGACGATGTCGACACCGCAGGCGACCTACTTGGCATGGCTGGATTTCCGCCATAGCGCGCTGGCCGATTCGCCACAGCAACGCCTGCTCGAGGAGGCACGCGTAGCGCTCTCCGATGGTGCCGATTTCGGTTGGCCGGGGTTCGTCAGGCTCAATTTCGGCATGCCACGAAGCTGGCTGGAAGAGGCGTTGCTGCGTCTGGATCGTGTGTTATCCGAGTGATACATGAAAATGCCCGGCGTCGAGAACACTCGGCGCCGGGCATCGATAGCCATGCGATAACGGGTGCCGATCAGTAGAGCATGGCAAATAGCCGGCGGCGGTAGGCGACGGTCAGCGGGTGATCCGCGCCTAGCGCATCGAATACGCGCAGTAGCGTCTTGCGCGCAGCGTCCTCGCCATAGGCGCGATCGCGCTTCATGACTGCCAGCAGGGCTTCGAGGCCGGCTTCATATTGGCCGTCGGCAATCTGGCGCATGGCGCGCTGATATTGCGCCTCGCTGTCGTCGCGTTCGCCCAGGGCGTCGACTTCTGCCTGGCTCAAGGCTTCTTCGCCGAACTCGATGCGTGCACGCACACCGCGTGCCTTCGCCGCATCGCGATGTTCCGGCGGCAAGTTATCGAGAATTTGCTTGGCGTCGTCGGTTCGGTTGGCGGCTACCCGTACGCCGGCCAAGTCGATCTGGTAATCGTAATGTTCCGGATACTGCTGGATCAGTTCCTGGTAAATCGCCTCGGCGGTTTCGGTGTCGCCGGATGCCAGAGCCGCTTCGGCCATCTCTTCAGGACTTTGAGACGCCTCTGCCGGCGCCTCGAGATACTTGCTCAGCCATTCACGTACCTGCTTCTCGGGCAGCGCGCCCTGAAACTGATCGTAGAGCTGGCCCTGGGAAATCAGCTTGACGTCCGGCACCGAGCGCACACCCAGCTGTGAGGCTATCTGGGGGAAGGCTTCGATATCGAGCCGCGCCAGCACGAAGGCGCCAGCATACTCTTTGGCAAGTTTCTCCAGCACCGGTTTCAGGGTCTGGCACGACTCGCTCGAGTTGGCCCAGCTCTGGAGTAGTACTGGATGCTGCATCGAACCTTCGAGCACGACCTGCTGAAAGTTTTCCAGCGTGACGTCGACGATGACGTCTTCCGCGGCAACCCTGTTGCCGGCGCCATTCTGGCTGCTTTCTTCGGGGCCGGTCAGCGGCTGTCCGGTACGGGGATCGACGATAGCCATGTGAAAACCCTTGATGTTCGATTCGAGATTGATGAGTGTTATGCGGGTCATGATGCGTCGATTCAACCCCCGGCGCTCGACTAGCTTCGGAAACCCACTTTCCATGAGTTTATCTCGCGTACTCAAGCGCGCGCTGGCCGTCGTGCTGGCGTTTATGGTCTTCATCGCCGTACTGCTGCTGGGGCCGGGCTACATGCTGGCTTCCCAGCAGGTGCCGATGCATGCCAACTGGCAGGGCGCCGATCGTTCTTCGAGCGGATTGGCGCCGGATCCCGGTGAGGTGCGTGAGGCGGTCGTTCAGGTCTATGCGGCACGCACCTTCGAGTGGCGCGGGGCATTCGGCGTGCATACCTGGATCGCGACCAAGGCCGAAGGCGCCAGCCGTTACCGGGTCTATCAGGTGCTGAGCTGGCGACGGCCAACGGTGGAAACGGGCCATGCGCCGCCGGATCGCCAGTGGTACGGCAATCCGCCGACGCTGCTGTCGGATATTCGAGGAGACAAGGCGGCGCGGGCAATCAGCGGGATCGAGCGTGTCGTGCCCGATTATCCTTACCCTGATCGTTACCGGATCTGGCCCGGACCCAACAGCAACACTTTCATCGCCTGGGTGGTGCGGCAGGTTCCCGAACTGTCGGTGGATTTTCCACCCAACGCGATCGGCAAGGACTATCTACCCGGACAGATCGTGGCGAGAACGCCCACTCACACTGGCTACCAGCTGTCGCTGGGTGGATTATTCGGTGTGATGTTGGCCTGGGATGAAGGCTTCGAGCTCGACTTGCTGGGATTGACGATCGGCGTCGACTGGCAGTCACCGGCGCTCAAACTGCCCGGTATCGGTCGGATCGGCATGGCTCAGCCCACCGGCAGCCAGGGGAATCGAGAGGTGGAGCAGAAGATTCCGTGAGAGATGATTTTTTGATGATACGAAAGAACGAGACGTGCGGAGCCATTTTCACGAATAGCCAGAACAGCTGGGGTGAGAAAAGTGCTGTACCGAAGCAAGATCGCGTCTAATCGCAGAGACAACGAAAAGTCTGTGAGTCAGAAAAAGGAAAGCAAAAAAAACCGGCGCCTGGGGAAGGCACCGGTCAAATAATTTGGTAGCGGGGACCGGATTTGAACCGATGACCTTCGGGTTATGAGCCCGACGAGCTACCAGACTGCTCCACCCCGCATCAACTTGTGGCGTATTATACGTATGGATTAGACGATGTCAACACCGTCACCATGATGATGTCCCGCGCGGCTCAAATGCGCCATCACGTTATCGAACGCGGGCTCGTAGCGCTCCCATATCTCGTTCGGAACCGGAGCAATCGACAGCAGCCGCAGTAGCGTCTGGCGCAGCTCCTCGGGCGGGGTGGGCGGACGGCCCAGCCCATCGTTGAGCCGCGCGACCTGGACTTCGAGGCGTAGCGCCTCCAGTTCCTCGGGAATGGAATCGCCGGCCAGCAGTGCTAGTTGGACCAGACAGCGCTGCAAACTCTCCTCGGCCTGCTGCGGAGAATGCGTCTGACGTTGAGTATCGCGGGTTTCCAGCGCTTGGCGTACGTCGCTGTCGAGCGGCGCCGTATCAGGTTCTTCGTCAATGGCCTGACGCATCCAGGCTCGATAGTCGGGCCACTGCTTCGCTTCTTCTACCAGCGCGAGACGATCCAGCGTGACCTCCCGCGCATGGACGATGCCTTGCCAGCGCTTTTCCATGCCGTCGCTGCGCCGGCTGCGGGGCAGCGGCACCAGACGCTGCGCTGCCGTCAGCGCCGAGTCGAGCACATGACGCTCTTGGGCAGACTCGGGTTGCCAAGCGTCGAGCCGATCGATCAGTGCCTGCATGTCGTCGAAGCGCTGCTGCTGGCGTGCCTCCTGCTCGCCCCGCACGCTGTCGCGGGATGCAAAAATGGTGTCGCAATGGTTGCGAAACTGGCGCCACAGGGTCTGCTCGATGCCCTTGGGGGCGCGACCCAGTTCACGCCAGTGCTGCTGCAACGACTTGGCCTGCTCGGCGCGCTGCGCGGCGGGCGCCGTATCTTCCGCGAGCCGGCGTGCCTGCTCGACCAGTTCACGTTTGCGACTGGCGACATCGTTGGCTCGTTCATCGATCAGCGACTGTAACTGGCGGCGCAGACGTGCGTAGTGACGACCGGTCGAGGCGGCCTGACGTCGCGGTACCGGCCAGTGTTGATCCCACTGTTCCTGGGCAACATCGCGAACCTTGCGCAGACCGTCCGGATCGGCAGTGTCGGAAGGGCGGGCCAGCAGTGCTTCGAGCTGTTCACAGAGTGCCTGTCGGACAGCGAGATTATCCTGCTCCCGTGAATCGAGCTCGGCTTCCCACTCCGCCAGCTGCGTATGCAGGGCGTCGGAGGCGATTCGGAAGCGTTGGGCCAGATCGCGAGTCGCCGCGGCGTCACCGAGTTGGCGCCAGTCGCGAATCAGCTGCTGATGCCGGCGGTGACGCTCCGCATCCGGCTGCTCGCGGGCTTCGACCAGCGCTTCGATGGTCGTCAACAAGGCTTCACGCTTGGGTGCCGCGGCAAAACCGCGCCAGTCTCTTAGTTCGGCCAAGCGCGCGGTCTGCTGTTTGTAGGTCTGTTCGTGAGCCGGAGGCAGCGATTGCCCGCTGGATTCCAGATGCTGACGCAGTCGGCGATGTAGCTGCGAGGCGGGACGATAACGCCCCTGGTCGAGCTCCTGAATCAGTGCTTCGAGGTGGCCGCCGATCTCCTCGTCCGACCAGTGATCTTCGGCCTTGGTGACGCTTTGCGTGGCGCGATATCGCTGGCTGGCCGCCGCCTGACGCTGAGCGTCGAGCACCAGTTCGGTTGGCGGCAACAGGTTCGGCCAGGCCAGGCGATCGAGAGCCGGCTGCAACGGTTCGTCCTTGTCGAGGCCTTCGCGCAGGGCGGGGGCTTCGGCTTGCAGCCGTTCCCAGGCCTGCCAGATGGACTGAGCCTGCTGGTCGAGCGCCACGTAGCGTTGCTGGAATGACTCGCTGACCCCGTAGCGATCCGAGACGTCCTGCCAACGCTCCTCCTGTAACCGCCACTTGGCTTGCAGCGCCTGCATGATCTCCGGGGTCAGGCGTTCGGCTTCGCCGACGATAGCCAATGCTTGGCTCAGGGCCTCGAGGATGCCTTCGCGAGTCGATTGCGCCTCGGACTTCTCGCGCTTGATGCGTTCGAGCTCACGCTGTTGATGGTCGTGCTCGGCGATGCGCTGGCGGCAGCGCGTCACCGCGGCATCGTAGCGCGCGTGCTGGGTCTTATCGGCACTGCTGGTCAGCGCTTCCCAGTGCTTGACCCAATGCTTCAGACGCGCTTCGAACGTGGGTTCCCAAGGTCGGTTGGCCTGCGCCTCCAGCGTCTCCAGGAGCTGTTCGCGCTCATTTTCTTCTCGGCTCTGCTGCTCGGCGTCGGCGCGCAAGCGTGCCAGGCGCTCGCGGGCAAGGCGGGCGACTTGCTTGTCTCGTCGCGCCTGCTTGACCAGCAGCGCTAACCCGTCGGGAGAAGTGACCCGCTCCGCCGCAGCGTGGCGCACGGCGGTAATGCCGTTTTCACTGGCGTGGTGGATCAAACGATCTTCATCCTCGATACGCGCCAGCGCGGCCAGACGCAGAGACTGATTGTCGCTTTGGCCGATCAGTGCGTCGATCAGAGCCAGATCCTCGAGCTGCTCGATGGTTGCCAGACGAGTATGGAGGTCGGGGCTGGGCGAGACACGACCGCCGAGAAGATCGATGAGGCGCTGGAACGATTCCTCGCTAGGCGATTGACGGTGCCATTGAAATAGCGGATCGAGATCCTGCACCCTCGCCAGGGCTGCATGGCGCACTTGCGCCGAGTCATCCTGGGCGAGCAGGCGAAGCGTGTCGAGCTGATCCGAGCTCAACTGAGAGGCGGCTTGGGCGCGGACAGCGGGATCCTTGTGCCGCCAGCGGGGAGAAAAAAGACGTTGAAAGAGTCCTGGCATGGCCGGTGTGGCATCCTGAAAACGACGGGGCTGGCAAAGGTCGACCCCACAAATGCGCGGCGCCGACGGCAACTGTCTATCTAACCATTTGACGGCCGGCGGTAAAAGCCCGATTCGCTGCCGGTAGAGGCCTGGTCCGCTGATGGTAAAGGTCTGATTCGATAATCGCGTCGGTCAGCGGCGACACCTGACAAAAGGTCTGAGTGGCCTTATGATCGGTTGCAGCGACGTCCGCCCTCGCTTAGCGTACCCCCATTCCCCCGCTGCGGAGTTCGGTCATGAGTCTCAACAGGGATCGGGCAGATACTGCCTTTACATTCAAAGGCGGCATGCTGCCGATGACAGTCATGGAGTTGGCCAGTGGCGACCCCGAGCGTATCCGTGCGCAGCTGGCAGGCAAGGTCAGTCAGGCGCCCGCCTTTTTTCAGCACACACCGGTGGTGCTGAGCGTCGAACAGCTTGACGAGCCGCACCTGGCTCTCGAGCGCATCTGTGCCGTGTGTCGCGCGCACAAGCTGCTGCCGGTGGCCGTGCGCGGCGGTTCGGATCCGATCAAGCAGTCGGCGTGGGCCTTGGGGTTGGGCTGGTTCCCGCCGCAGGAGAGTCGTCCGCGAGCGGTCGAGACTCGACCTGTTGAATCCCGGCCGGTCGAAGCGGAACTGGCGGTGTCTCCGCCGGAGGCGTCGGTGCAAGCCGGCGGGCGCATTCATCGCGGCACGGTGCGTTCGGGCCAGCAGATTTCCGCCTCGGAAGGCGACCTGGTCGTGATCGGAGCCGTCAACCCCGGCGCCGAAGTGCTGGCAGCGGGTAGCGTGCATGTCTACGGGTCGTTGCGGGGGCGGGCATTGGCCGGTATCCATGGTGATCGTGAAGCCGGTATCTTCTGTCATGACTTGCGTGCCGAACTGCTCTCCGTGGCCGGAACCTACAAGCGCCTCGAGGATATCGACCCCAAGATTCTGGGATGCTCGGTCCAGGTGCAGCTCAAGGAAGATCAGTTAAGGATCTCGGCGCTGACCTGAATGGCGCGAGAATGATCAACATTTATCGGGTAACAGGAAGTTCATCTTGGCCAAGATCATCGTTGTAACATCCGGTAAAGGTGGCGTCGGTAAAACGACCAGTGCGGCAGCCATTGCCACGGGATTGGCTCTGCGCGGCAACAAGACCGTGGTCATCGACTTCGATGTGGGTCTGCGGAATCTGGACCTGATCATGGGCTGCGAACGTCGGGTCGTCTACGATCTGGTCAACGTGATCCAGGGCGAGGCCGGTCTCAAGCAGGCCATGATCCGCGACAAGCGCTCGGAGAATCTGCATATCCTTCCGGCGTCCCAGACGCGCGACAAGGATGCGTTGACGCTGGAAGGGGTCGAGAAGGTTCTGATGGACCTCTCGGAGGAGTTCGACTACATCATCTGCGACTCTCCTGCCGGGATCGAACGCGGTGCCCAGTTGGCGCTCTACTTCGCCGACGAAGCCGTTGTCGTTACCAACCCCGAGGTTTCGTCGGTACGAGACTCCGACCGTATCCTCGGGCTATTGTCATCCAAGTCGCGTCGTGCCGAGCAGGGCCGTGACCCGATCAAGGAACATCTGCTGGTTACCCGTTACAACCCGAACCGGGTCGACGACGGCGATATGCTCAATCTGGACGACATTCGCGAGATTCTGGCGATCGATCTGGTCGGCTTGATCCCCGAATCGGAAGCCGTGCTGCGTGCTTCCAACCAGGGGGTGCCGGTCATCCACGACGACAAGAGCGACGCTGGACAGGCGTACGCCGATACCGTGTCGCGCTTGATGGGTGAAGACGTGCCGCTACGTTTCCAGACGGTGCAAAAACGCGGGCTGATCGCACGCATGTTCGGAGGAGGAGGCCGCCGGTGAGGCTACTCGATTTTCTCAAGGGCGAACGCAAGAAATCCGCATCCGTTGCCAAGGAACGGCTGCAGATCATCGTTGCCCACCAACGTGGGCATCGGGGTCAGCCCGACTACATGCCAATGCTGGAGCAGGAGTTGCTCGCGGTCATTCGGCGGTATGTCAAAGTCGACCAGGATGCCATCAATATCAGCCTCGACAGTGATAACGACTGCTCGGTGCTCGAACTCAACGTGACGCTGCCCAACGAAGGCGAAACGGTCAAGACATAATTCCGCACGCGACTCGCTGGCGCTGCCTCGCGGGTCGATGCCGGATGCGTCCGGTCGGCGACGCATGAGTCGTGTAGCCGGCTGTGCTAGGCTTGGCCTTTTGCGCAGGCGGAGGGCGAAATGGCCACTAGTGGAATGGTCCATGGCAAGGCAGTCCATAGCAAGAAGGCCCAGTCCCAGGCAGAGCTCACGTTTCTTTGGCATGATTACGAAACCTTCGGCGCCGATCCGCGTCGGCATCGAGCGTCGCAGTTCGCTGCCATTCGCACCGACGCCGAATTCAACGAGATCGGCGAGCCGCTGACGCTCTATGCGCGGCCGGCGGACGATGACCTGCCCCACCCGCAAGCCTGTCTGATTACCGGTATCACGCCTCAGGCGGCGCTTCGACGCGGCGTCCCCGAGGTAGAGTTTGCCGCGCGTATTCAGGCGGAGATGAGCGTGCCCGGCACCTGCTCGCTGGGTTACAACAGCCTGCGCTTCGATGATGAAGTCAGCCGTCATCTGTTTTATCGCAACCTTTTCGACCCTTACGCCCGAGAGTGGCAGAACGGCAATTCCCGCTGGGATCTGATCGATGCCGTACGCGCATTCTATGCCGTGCGTCCCGAGGGTATCGAATGGCCGAAGCGCGACGATGGCGCGCCGAGCTTCAAGCTCGAGCATCTGACCGCGGCCAATGGTATCGAGCACGAAGGGGCTCACGACGCGCTGGCGGACGTACGCGCCACGATCGGCATGGCTCGGCTCCTGCGGGAAAAGAATGCCAAGTTTTTCGACTATCTGCTGTCGTTGCGTCAAAAGCGCCGGGTGGCGGGGCTGCTCGACGTCGATGCGCGCAAACCGATGCTGCATATCTCGCGGCGATATCCCGCCAGCCGCGGTTGTAGCGCACTGGTCGTACCGCTGGCCGCGCATCCCTCGAACCCCAACGGGATCATCGTCTACGATCTCGCCGTCGATCCGGCGCCGCTGTTTTCACTGACACCCGAGGAGATACGTGCGCGAATCTTCGTCAGCGACAGCGAATTGGCTGAGGGCGAAACGCGGATTCCGCTGAAAGTGGTCCATCTCAACCGTAGCCCGGTGCTATTGCCGATCGCCACGGCCGACGAAGTCGTTGCCAAGCGTCTGGGACTGGATCGGCCGCTGTGCGAGCGGCACTGGCAGGCGCTGGTGCAGAATCCGGCGTCTTCCACCAAGGCAGCCCTGGCTTTTACCGACTCGCCAGCCGACCCGCTGCAGGATCCCGATCTGATGCTCTACTCCGGTGGCTTTTTTTCGCCGCATGACCGTCAGGCGATGGAACGCGTGCATGCCACGTCGCCGGATGATCTGGGCGAAACCGGTTTCGCCTTCCAGGATCCGCGTCTCGAGGAGATGCTGTTCCGGATGCGCGCACGTAGCTACCCGGACACCCTCAGCAGCGACGAGAAAGCCCAGTGGGACGCCTTCCGCTGGACCCGCATGAACGACGCTCACAGTGGTGGAGTGACGCTCAAGGATTTCGCTCGCGAGATCGAACGCCTCAATCAGACGCCGCTGGATGATCGCGAACGTCAAGTTCTCGAGGAGTTGGTGATGTACGTCGAGTCGATCATGCCGGAGCAGGCCTTCGACGCTTACTGAGCCACGAGCCACGAGCCACGAGCCATGAGCCATGAGCCATGAGCCACGAGCAAGATAAGACAAGCCGCCCCGGACGATGTTTCGGGGCGGCTTTTTTGCTGAGTTGATCCAGGCTGTTACGGCAGGGGCTTGAAGCGGCGAGTCAGCGCATCGATGTCGCTGGGTTGATCGCCGGCATCGGCGGTGACGTCGAGTGCCGGACTCTGGCGTAGCGTCTGCCAGGCGTTGCGGATGTCCGATGCGCTCAGCTTGTCGACCTGGGCGGCTAACTGCTGGCGGCGATCGAAATCGGCCTGCGGGTAGGCAAGTGTCTGCCATAGCCGGTCGGCACGCGCCGATAGCGACTGATCGCGTTGCAGCAATTGCTGACGCACTGCCTGGCGATAGGGCGACAGTTCGTCGTCGCTCAGGGACGCGATGCGCTGATCGAAGGTCTGCAGGAAGGCATCCATGCGCTTGCCGATGGTCTCGCTTGCGACGCTCGGCGATTGAACCAGCATCATCAGGCCGGGCGCGTTCATGAAAGGCGCGTAGCCGGCGCTGACGATATAGCCGAGCTGCTCATCGGTGCGCAGTTTGGCGAAGAACGGCGGCCCGATCAGTTGCCCGATCACGGCCAGGCTGGCCTGGCTCTTCAACGCACGGTCGGGGCCTTGGAGATAGCGCAGAACCGCTGCGTCGTCCCGAGTCGTCGCCGGATGCAGTGTCGCTGCGTCCGCTGGCACTTCGAGCACGCTCAATGGCGGGATGTCATTGGCGTGAAGCCTGGGCGATAGCGCATTGGCGACCTGCAGCCCCTCGCGCTTGGCAAGCGTGGCATCGAGGTTGCCCACCGCCATGGCCTGCACGTAGAGCTTGTCGAGGAATTGCTGACGATAGTCGCGCACATCCGCGGCGTTGATCTCATCGATCGCCGCCAGCATGCTCGGGGTGCTGATCTGGGGGCGCATCAAGGCCTCGCCCAACGTCCGCTGCATCTGTTGGTAGAGTGCGTCCTGCGGGGCATTCTCCCAGCTGCGTTCCAGCCCCTGCTTGACCCGCTCGATGCTGGCATCGGTGATCTCACCCTGCTGCAGCTGCTCGATGACTGTCTGCATCAAGCGCTCCTGATGGTCGCGCCACCCGGAAAGCGCCAGCGTGATGCCACGACCATGGGCGTAGGCGGCGAAGTTCTGGCCGGCCAAAGACGCGGGATAGAAGCGCTCGTTGAGACCGTCGTTCAACCAGCCGGCCAGCAGGCGCGTCAGTACCGCATGGCGGGCGTCCAGCGTGGCATCGGGGTTCTGCAGGCTGAAGCGCCACTCGACGCGCGGCGCGCCGAAGTCGCTGTCGGCCTGATGCCAGATCTCGACGTTGGGTGAATCGACGAGACGCGCCGGTTCAGCGCTATCGAACGGCTGCACGCTCAGATCCTCGGCGATGTAAGGGTTGGTGTCGGGAAGTCCCAGGCCATCGAGGGGAGAGCCCTGAGGCCAGTCATTACGGCGTGTCAGGGTGTAAGGCGTCGAGAAGTACCGAGTCGTTGCGTCTCCTGAGACGTCGGGGCCGCTGTAGACCCGCAATAGGTTATCCGATGTCAGCCGTTCGAGAATGTCGTCGATCGCCGCCGCATCGAATTGATCCATGCGATAAGGCGCATATTGCACGTCCCGGAGCGGATAGTGGGCCAGACTCATGGCCATGCCCCTGACGGTATCGATCGGCTCGCTGCGCTGCTGGAAACGAAAACTCTGCTCGGCCAGTTTGGCCTGTTCCTCGTAGCGCCAGGCATTGATGCCGTGATCCCGGATGCGCCGGATCTGCTCGAACAGGCTCGCCTGGATGTCGTCGAGATGATTTTCGCCCTCCGGGGTCAGGCTGATCGAGATATCGAACAGCGCATGTTGGCCGTCGCCTTGACGGGTGCCAGCGGATAAGCCATCGGCCCAGCCAGCCTTGCGCAGGGCAGCCAGCAGGCTCCCTTCACCTTCATGTCCCAATAAGTTGGCGAGGTAATCGTCCGGCTTGTCGGCGTAGTCGAGGATAGGGTCGTCGATGGGGAACAGGAACTCGAGCTGGCGCCGGGCTTGGTTGGTCTGGATGCGCAACGAAGCCGGCAGATCATCTTCCCTCGCCAGCGGCTGATCGACGACCGGCCTGTTCAGATCGCGATCGGGCACGGCAACGAAACGCTGACGTACCTGCTGTTCCATGACATCCAGCGGTTCCGGCGCCAACACGGCAAGGTGCATGACGTTGGCGCCGTAATGCTGATGATAGAAATCGAGCAGTGCCTGGCGCAGCGGACGTTTGTCGCTGTTGAGCGTCTCCAGGCTGCCGACGGAAAAATGATTGATCGGGTGATCGGGATTGAGCGCCTTGCCTAGCGCTTCGTTGATGCGACGAGCGTCATCCTCGCGCCGCGCTTGATATTCGGAGTTCACCGCGTGGCGTTCGCGATCGACATAATCCGGGTTGAACTGCGGGGACACGAAGAACTGGGAGAAGCGATCGAGCGCTTCGGGAAAAGCGCCTGGGTCGACGTCGAAGTAGAAATTGGTGTCCTGATCCGCGGTAAAGGCGTTGTGAGACCCGCCGTTCCGGGTAATGAAACGTTGGTAGCCGTCCGGATCGGGATAGCCTTCGGTGCCCAGAAACAGCATGTGTTCGAGAAAATGAGCGAGTCCGGGCATGTCGGACGGATCATTGTCGCTGCCCACCGAAACATCCATCGCCGCGGCGGCCTTGTCGGCGTCGGGATCGCTGACCAGCAGTGCCTGCAGACCGTTATCGAGGGTAATGGCGCGATAGCGGCGGTCGTCATTAGGGCTTTGGATCGGCTGACTCTGGATCGGCTGAACATGATCCGAGGCAGGGTTGGCGGCGGCTATGGCTTCGCTGGGCAGCGAGGTGAATGCCAGCACCAGACCGATGGTCAGATAGCCGGCGGCGAACCAGGTGCGGAGCCCGGAACGCTTGGGTATCGCGACGCCAGGGGAATCAGCGCGATGCGATGAAACTCGTGAATGGGATTCCTGCATACAGACTCTCTTGGTAGTGAATCGGCTCGATGATGAACAGAGCTCGACGATGAACTGAACGGTAAGGCAGAACGTGACGTGGCCTTTCAGGCAGTCCACACCCGCATGGGGCCGATCGGATAGCCACAGGCCCACTCCTGATGCGCGGGATCGTTCACCTGCTTTGATACCGGGAAAGCGCCCAACAGTTCCCTGTCGGCCGGTCCAATGAGATCTCGGGCCGCCGCCATAGGCGTCTCCAGGGAGAGCCAGTCTTCGCTCTGAGACAATGCGATGACCGCGGGCAGACGATCGCTCATGGGCGCGATGACCTCCGTGGTGGGTACCGTGATCAGCGCGAAAGAGTCGCGTGACTCGCCGGTGTCCGGTGCGTAGCGACTCCAGATTCCCGCCAGTAGCAGCGGTGAGCGGTCGGTGTGCGTGATCAGAAAGGGCTGCTTGCCGCGCAGTCCGGCCTGCCAGAGGTAAATGCCGGTCACGGGAACCAGGCAACGACGTTCGGCCATCGCCTCTCGGAACATCGGGCGCTCGTCGAGGGACTCGGCCCGAGCACAATGAGGCGCCTGGTCGAGAATCTTCAGCCAGGTGGGGGTGAGGCCCCAGAAAGCGTCGCGCAGCACGGTGACATTCGCCTCGCGGCGCAGAATCGACAGCCAGCGACGGGGCGCCAGATTGGGACTAAAAACCGGCGGATCGACGCCACGAAAAGCGGGGCTCTGCGGATGACGCGTCCAGTCGTCGACATGCAGTCGACCAGCCATGGTTTCTCCTCGTGGGTAATCGGACGGCAGGGTTCACAGCCTATGCCACCGTCGGTCCGGGGCCAAGACGTTATTGTGCCGAAAGAGCAAGTGAGGTCACCGCGTTGATCATTGCAATCGATCGGCGCAAAAGTCTCACGAAATCGTCACGTTAATGCGCTTGGTGCTTGCGTTTATGCGGTATGGCGATATGCTGGAAAACGCTGTTCGATTTTAAGTCGACAACAAGATTTCCCGGCTTCCGGACCATCGACAGCGATTCGACACTATCCCGAGCGAGGAATTTCATGGCTCGACCGCGACAGCACGCCCCCGAGGCGCTCCATGCTCAGGTCATGGCGGCCTGCGATGCCTGGCTGCGAGAAAATCCCGTGCACACGCTGTCGCTGCGCTCTCTGGCTCGCGATGTGGGCTGCGCACCGAGCACGCTGCTCAAACTTTACGGCAGCTTCAGCAATCTGCTTCAGTACGTCAATATCGAGACGCTCGACAGAATGGGTGCCGCGGTGTCCTGGCTCGAGGATGCCGATCCGGAGCCGCAACTCAAGGCGTTAGCGACGGCTTACTGGCAGTTTGCCCAGCATGAACCCCACCGTTGGCAGATGCTGTTCGAATATCCGCTGGCGGACGAGGGTGAACTGGACGAACGCCAGAGTCACATCATCGAAGCGCTATTTCTGCGCGTCGAGAGTGCCCTCAAGGCGCATCAGCCGGTGCTCGACGATGCCAGCGCGCGGCGCATGGCAAGAACTCTCTGGGGTAGCGTGCACGGTCTCGTGCAGTTGGGGCTCAACGACCGGCTCGGCTATTGGCAGGGGCAGCCGATGGAAGTCGGCGAGTTGCTCGATCAATTGCTGACGATGACAATGAATGGTCTGCGTTATCAACCGGACGCCTCGTGATCTCGGGATTACTGACCCAGCGCCGCTTTGCCCCGTTCTTCTGGACCCAGGCGCTGGGTGCCTTCAACGATAATCTGTTCAAGAATATTTTGCTGTTGCTGCTGACCTTCGTCGCTGTGCCTCGGTATGGCTGGGATACAGGGTTGCTCAACAATCTGGCAGCGGGTCTTTTCATCCTGCCTTTCTTTCTGTTTTCCGCCTGGGGCGGCGCGCTCGCCGACCATCTCGACAAGCAGCGGCTGGTACGCCGTCTCAAGTTGCTGGAGCTGGTGACGATGGTCGCAGCAGCGGTGGCAGTCTGGTTCGAGCTTTTCGGTCTGTTGCTGGCGCTGCTGTTCATGATGGGCACGCAGTCCGCTCTGTTCGGGCCGGTAAAATACGCCATCTTGCCGCAACATCTGGCCGCCACCGAGCTGGTCAAAGGCAATGCCTGGGTCAATCTGGGTACGTTCGTGTCGATCCTGTTGGGAACCTTGCTGGCTGGCATGCTGGCCTCGCTGGATGGCGCGTTGGGGCGGGCTGCCATCGCGGCTAGTCTGATCCTCATTGCTCTGATCGGTGTCATCGCCAGTCTCAAGATTCCCGAAGCGCCGCCGAGTGTGACGGGTCGCGTGCCGTGGCGCCCGCTCTCCGGTACTTGGCGAGTGTTGCGCGACGGACTTGGCGAAAGACGCGTGCGGCCTGCCCTGATCGGCATCAGTTTCTTCTGGTTTCTGGGCGCCTGTTATCTGACCCAGTTGCCCGCCTGGGTGCGCGACGTGGTCCACGGCAACGAGGGGGCGGTCAGCTTTCTGCTGGGCGCTTTTGCGGTTGGCGTCGGGCTGGGGGCGCTGCTCTGCTCGCGGTTGTCGGCAGGCCGCCTGGAACTCGGGTTGGTGCCGATCGGGGCGCTGGTCATCGGCGTGTCGGGTATCGAACTGGCCTCGCAATCGAGCCTTGCTGGCGAACAGCTGGCGCTTGGCGAGCTGCTGACGATGACCGAATTCTGGCAGATGAGCACGTTGCTGGCGCTGGTGGGGCTGGGTGGTGGTCTTTACAGCGTGCCGCTGTATACCCTGATGCAGCTGGCCAGTCGCGAGGAGCGCCGGGCCCGCATGATCGCTGCCAACAATATTCTCAACGCGTTGTTCATGATCCTGTCCGCCGTGTTCGGGATCGTGGTGCTGAGCGTCATGGGGCTGTCGCTATTCGTGCTGTTCGCCTGTCTCGGATGGTTGGCTCTGCTGGTAGGCGTGGCGCTGCTGATGCGCAACCCGCGGCCGGCGCTACGGCTGATGATCTTCGCCTTGATTCAAGTGCTCTATCGGCTTCGCTGTCGCGGCCGTCAGCATGTTCCGGCGACCGGTCCGGCGTTGGTGGTCTGCAATCACGTCAGCTTCATGGATGCGCTGGTTCTCGGCGGCGCCTGCCCCCGCCCGCTGCGTTTCATGATGGATCGGCCGATCTATGAAAACCCTTGGGTCAACTGGTTTTTCCGGATTGCCGGTGCGATCCCCGTGGATTCCGACCGACGCGATCCGGGCGGTGTGCGCCGCGCCTTGGAAGAGGTCAGTCGGGCCCTGCGTAACGGTGAAGTCGTGATGATCTTCCCGGAGGGGCGGCTGACGCCCGATGGCGACGTGCAGGCGTTTCGGCGAGGGCTGGATCTGGTGTTGGCACGCGATCCAGTACCGGTTGTGCCGGCGGCGCTGTCGGGGCTATGGGGGTCGTGGACCTCCAACAAGGATGGCAAGGCGCTAACGAAATGGCCACGCCGGTTGAGAGCCCGGGTTCTGCTTGTCTTCGGTGAGCCGATTCCGGCGGGTTATTCGCCGCGCAGAACGCTGGAGCGGCGGGTTCGAGGCCTCAAGCGGGCTGCCGACCAGAGTCTGGCCAAAAGGCTGGGCGGTCCGATCTAACGACACGGTCTTACGTTACGACCTTAGGTTACGACCTAACGACATGACCTGGCGGCCCAATCGAGGCGCTGCTCCGTTTGAAGTTTCTTTTACATCAATCGGTCGTGTATCGGCCAGCCGCTGGCGATAGGTTCACCAGCGGTGGCGATTCGATGGGCGAGGGCGACTCGATGGGCTACTCGGTGCTGCGACGTCGAACGCCTTGTTGCCAGCAGCGTGCCGAGGTGATCAGGTTATCCCCGATCTCGAGAATCTCCAGACGGTTCGTGCCGATCTGCAGGCAGGCCTGAGCATCGGGAAAGGATTCCAGTTCCTCCAGAATCAGGCCGTTCAAGGTCTTGGGGCCATCCGTCGGCAGCTGCCAGCCCAGTGCCTTGTTCACTTCGCGAATGTTGGCCGTGCCTTCGATCACATAGCTGCCATCGGTTTGCGGATGGATGTCCCGGTAGGTGCCGGCGACATCGGTGGTGAACTCACCCACGATCTCTTCCAGAATATCCTCTAGCGTCGCCAGTCCCTGCACGTCACCGTACTCGTCGACGACCACGCCGATCCGGCGTTTCTGCTGTTGAAAGTTGAGTAGTTGCGTGTGTAGCGGCGTCGACTCCGGAATGAAGTAGGGCTCGCGTGCCTCCTGCACGATCGCGGCTTTCTGGAGGTCCGGTTTGGAGAGAAAGCGCGAGGCGTTGCGCAGGTGCAGGATGCCGATGATGTTGTTGACGTCGCCCTTGAAGATCGGCAAACGAGTGTGCTGGCTTTGACGCATCTGGGCCAGCAGGGTTTCCAGATCGTCGTCGAGATCGAGGCCGACGATCTCATGGCGCGGCACCATGATGTCGTTGACGGTAACGTTTTCCAGATCGAGGATCGACAGCAGCATTGCCTGGTGACGGCCGGGGATCAGCGATCCTGCTTCGTGAACCACGCTGCGCAGTTCGTCGCGGGTCAGGCTGTCGGCGCCGGCATTCAGATGGCGAACGCCGATCAGTCGTAACAGGCCGTTGGAAATGGCATTGACCAGCCATACGACCGGGTAGAACAGCTTCAGCAACGGCGCCAGAATCAGCGACGCGGGTAGCGCGATGCGATCGGGCTTGATGGCCGCGTAGGTCTTGGGTGTCACCTCGCCGAAAATCAGCACCACAATCGTCAACACGAGCGTCGCAATCGCTGGCCCCGAGACATCCCCGAAGAAATGAATGGCGACGATAGTGGCAATCGAGGCGGCAAGGTTATTGACCAGGTTGTTGCCGATCAGTATCACGCCCAGCAGGCGGTCTGGACGCTTGAGCAGCTCGACGACACGACTGGCCGAACGAGATCCGGCATTGGCCTGATGATTCAACCGGTAGCGGTTGATCGACATCATGCCGGTTTCAGAGCTGGAGAAGAATGCTGACAGGCAAACCAGAATGAACAGCAGGCCCAGCATGAGGCCCAAGGGTATGTCGTCGCTCAAGGCGGGGAATTCCTCAGGGAGTTGTCAGGTTGTTGTAGGGCGTTAGCCGAACCCTGTCAACGCCGCCGATAGCCGCACTCGATGCGGCTATCGACCTGGGCATGTTTCAGGCGTTGTAGTGGAAGATATATTCAAGCACGAACTTGGTGCCGAAGAATGCCAGTACCAGCACGCCGACGCCGGCCAGCGTCCAGCGTACCGCCTTCTGGCCACGCCAGCCCAGGTAGTGATGTCCTGCCAGCAGACCGGCAAAGATCAGCCACGCCAGTAGCGATAGAATGGTCTTGTGGGCTAGGTGTTGGGCGAACAGATTGTCCAGAAACACGAAGCCGCTGATGATGGCGACTGTCAGCAACAGCATGCCGCACCAGATCAGTTCGAACAGCAACTGTTCCATGCGAGTCAATGGCGGTAATACCTGCACGATACCGCCAGTGTGACGACGTTTCAGCGCGTGGTGCTGAAAGCCCAGCAGCGCTGCCTGGACGGCGGCGATGGCGAGAAACGAGAATGCGGCGATCGAACTCAGAATATGAAAGTAGAGCCCGGGCGACACGCCGGATTCGATCATCCGACTCGGCATGCCGACGACGCCAACGATGGTGACGGCCGCCAGTGGAAAGACGCAGACGCCAACGTTCAGCACGGGTTTGAACAGGCTGGCTATCAACAGCAGTGCCACCACCAGCCAGCCCACCAGGGCCGCGCTCTGGGTCAGTCCCAGGTGCAGACCGTGCGGGCCGAGGATCGTCAGGCCGACGATGAGACCATGGCAAACCAGGGCGATCAGCCCGGCCCCGCGAACCCAGTGCGGGCGTTCGGCAACGCGTCGGGCGAGACTCAGGCTTTGCCATAGCCCGGCTACGAGATAGCAGACAATGGCGACAAGGGCGAAAGGAAGCGCCAGCATCGGTGTTTTGGCCTCGTAAGCGGTCTGTTGATTAGCCGCCATGACGATGAAAAGAGTTCGAACTGCGGATGTACTAGATGATAGGTAATCGCGTTTCGCGGCTACTATACCCAATCACTGCCACCTCGCCCAGCGCCAGCCATTAGGTGTCGCCACATGGAGCCGAGCTGTACCGCATGGAGCCAAGCCGTATCCATGCGTATAATGCTTGCCACATTCCTTTTAGCGGCGCCGCGAGCTTGAGTCCGAGCATCGGTGGCGCCAGGCATCGTTGCCCGGAGCGTTTCATGTTCGAAAGTCTCTCCAATCGCCTGTCGCAGACGCTCAAGTCGATTACCGGCCAGGCGCGTCTGACCGAAGACAACATCAAGGATACCCTGCGTGAAGTGCGCCGGGCCTTGCTCGAAGCCGACGTTGCGCTGCCGGTGGTCAAGGATTTCGTCGATCGCGTGCGTGAGCGCGCTGTCGGTCAGGAGGTCTCCAAGAGCCTCTCGCCGGGCCAGCAGTTCGTCAAGATCGTCCAGCAGGAATTGGAAGCGATCATGGGCCAGGCCAACGAGGCGTTGACGCTGCGCGGTTCGCCCGCCGTGGTGCTGATGGCCGGTCTACAGGGCGCGGGTAAGACCACGTCCGTGGCCAAGCTGGCCAAGTACCTGCGCGAGCGCGAGAACAAGAAGGTGCTGGTGGTTTCCGCCGACGTCTACCGTCCAGCGGCCATTGATCAGCTCGAGACGCTGGCCAAGGAAGTCGAGGTCGATTTCTTCCCATCGAGCAGTGCTCAGCAGCCGGTGGCGATTGCCGAGGCCGCGATCAAGCACGCCAAGATTCAGTTCCACGACGTGGTGATCGTCGATACCGCCGGACGACTGGCGGTGGACGAGGCGATGATGGCGGAAATCCAGGCGCTGAATCAGGCGATTCAGCCAGAGGAGACGCTGTTCGTCGTCGATGCCATGACCGGCCAGGACGCCGCCAATACTGCCAAGGCATTCCATGACGCGCTGCCGCTGACCGGGGTCATCCTGACCAAGGCCGATGGCGATGCACGTGGCGGGGCGGCGCTGTCGGTTCGCCATATCACCGGCAAGCCGATCAAGTTCATGGGGATGGGTGAGAAGGTCGATGCCCTCGAACCGTTCCACCCCGATCGTGTGGCGTCGCGCATCCTTGGCATGGGCGACATGTTGTCGCTGATCGAGGAAGCCGAGCGCAATGTCGACAAGGGCAAGGCCGAGCGATTGGCCAAGAAGGTCAAGAAGGGTCAAGGCTTCGACCTCGAAGATTTTCGCGATCAGCTCCAGCAGCTCAAGAAAATGGGCGGCATGGGGGGCTTGATGTCCAAGCTGCCGGGCATGGGGCAGATGGCGGAAATGGCCCAGAATAAAGGAGCGGAGCAGGAGTTTGGCAAGCTCGAGTCGCTGATCGATTCGATGACGCCTCAGGAGCGTCGCAAGCCCGAGATCATCAATGGATCGCGCAAACGCCGTATCGCCATGGGTGCGGGCTTGCAGGTGCCGGATCTCAATCGTCTGCTCAAGCAGCACAAGCAGATGCAGAAGATGATGAAGAAGGCCGGCCAGAAGGGCGGTATGCAGAAAATGATGCGCGGCATGTCCGGCATGATGGGTGGCGGCGGCCCGGGTGGTCCTGGCGGCACCGGCGGAATGGGGGGGATGGGCGGCGGCGGTTTTCCCCGACGTTGATTCGTTCGCTGACCGCAACAAAAGGTTCCCAAGGCACGGCCTTTTCCGTAGAATGCTGCGTCTTCGTCTCGGGCAAGTGTTCGAGAAGACTTGATTTCGTGGCGTAACGATTAACTTAACCGAAGGATTATCAACGCAATGGTAACCATTCGTCTGGCACGTGGTGGCGCCAAGAAGCGTCCCTTCTATCACCTGACCGTTAGCGATTCTCGCGTTTCTCGCGATGGCCGCTTCATCGAGCGCGTCGGCTTCTTCAACCCGGTCGCCCGCGGCCAGGAAGAGCGCCTGCGTGTCGATCTGGAACGCGTCACCCACTGGCAGTCCCAGGGTGCACAGGTTTCCGAGCGCGTGGCCGAGCTGGTCAAAGAAGCTCGCAAGGCCCAGGCCTGAGTTCGAATCTCATGCCGCAGGCGGCTCGCGAATCTACGCAGGATAAACCCGTGCAGAATGACGAGACGCAGCATGTGGTGTTGGGGCGTCTGACCAGCCCGCACGGTGTGAAGGGTTGGCTCAAGGTCTACTCTTATACCAGTCCGGCCCAAGGCATTTTCGATTATCCGGTGTGGGTATTGTCGATGCAGGGGCAATGCCATTCGCGGCGTTTGCTCGAGGCGCGGCCTCAAGGCAAGAGTCTGGTGGTACGACTGGAAGGTATCGACACGCGAGAGCTGGCCGAGCAATGGTCCGGCGCGGATGTGTTGATGGAAAAGACGGCGCTCCCCGAACTGGAGAGCGACGAATATTACTGGCATCAGTTGGAAGGCCTCGAGGTCGAAACCCGTGACGGCGTCAAGCTGGGGCGAGTCGACCATCTGTTCGAGACCGGCGCCAACGATGTACTGGTGATCAAGCCCTCTGAGGGTAGTCTCGATGATCGTGAACGGTTGCTGCCGTTCTTGCCCGACGATGTCATCGTTCGGATCGATCTGTCTGGGCAATCCATGATTGTCGATTGGGATCCCTCTTTCTGACACCTTGGGTGCTGGCAAGATGTTGCCAGTGACAAATGTCAGCGAGAGGCCGTAGCCGGCGACGGGTAGGAGAAGCGTACCGTGTGGATTGGTGTCGTCTCCCTGTTCCCGGAAATGTTCGAAGCCATTACCCGGCATGGCGTTACCGGCCGCGCCGTTGAGCGTGGCTTGCTGAAAATGTCATTCTGGAACCCCCGGGATTACGCCACGGACAGGCATCGTACGGTCGATGATCGACCCTACGGCGGTGGCCCCGGCATGCTGATGAAGGTCGACACCTTGCGCGGTGCGTTGGTCGAGGCGCGTGCCGGAGCTGAATCTGCCGGCCACCGGCCCAGTGTGATCTATCTGTCGCCCCAGGGGCGCAAGCTGGATCAGGCCGGGGCGCGTGAGCTGGCCTCGCGCGACGGCTTGATCGTCGTGGCGGGCCGTTACGAAGGCATTGACGAACGTGTGGTCGAGGCCGATATCGATGAAGAGTGGTCGATCGGCGATTACGTGCTCAGCGGCGGCGAGCTGCCGGCGATGGTAATGATCGATGCGTTGGCGCGCGAAGTGCCGGGCGTATTGGGCCATCAGGATTCGGCCAGTGAAGATTCGTTTGCCGATGGCCTGCTGGACTGCCCACACTATACGCGCCCCGAAGTGATCGACGGTCATCGGGTGCCAGACGTCCTGCTCAGCGGCAATCACGAGCTGATTCGTCGCTGGCGACTGAAGCAATCTCTCGGACGCACTTGGCTCAGGCGTCCGGATCTGTTGGAGAGCCGAACGTTGGATCGGGAGCAGCGTAAGCTGCTCGACGAATTCATCGCCGAATACGTCGTACGCGACGGCGGTGCATAAGGCGAGATCTACTTGGCCTATATGCGTCATCCACGAGTCCGATTCCGCCCCGATCTTTCGTCGGACGGGCGCCGGGATCACGAAATGTCCTCCAAGGATGTTTCTTCAATGAGGAGCAAGACATGAGTAGCAAGAATAAAGTGATCCAGGCGCTCGAGAACGAGCAGATGGGCAAGGAAATACCGGCGTTTGCGCCTGGTGACACGATCATCGTCCAGGTCAAGGTCGTGGAAGGCAGCCGCGAGCGTCTCCAGGCTTTCGAAGGCGTCGTCATCGGCAAGCGTAACCGCGGTCTGAACTCCGCTTTCACCGTGCGCAAGATTTCTCACGGTGTCGGTGTCGAGCGTACTTTCCAGACCTACAGCCCGCTGGTAGCCGGTATCGAGGTCAAGCGTCGTGGTGACGTGCGCCAGGCCAAGCTCTACTATCTTCGCGAGCGCAGCGGCAAGTCTGCCCGTATCAAGGAAAAGCTGGGCTGATTCGGCGCACGCTCTCGATACTGGGCATGCCCTGCAGTACCACAGAAACCCCACGAGTCATTCGGCTCGCGGGGTTTCCGCGTTATGATGTGGGCCTTTCATCAGTCCTTTGCCGCCGCTCTTTTTCGCCCCGGAGTTACATGAACGATCACGACCGACGCGATGCCTTCCTCGATGCGCTGTGGCTGGAGCGCGGTGTCAGTGAGCACACGCTAAGTGCCTATCGACGGGATCTGACGGCGTGGATCGTTTACCTCGAGGCGCACAACGAACGGCTGCTCGCGCCCGGCGACACCACGCTCAGCGACTTCGTCGAGACCTGTCGTGAACGCTACCACGCGCGTTCCATTGCGCGGCAGCTCTCCTGTCTGCGGCGTTTCTATCGCTGGGCATTGGCGGAGAGTCTGATGTCCTACGATCCGCTGGCGGAGGTTCAGCCGCCTCGCGTCCGGCCGGGACTGCCGTCGACGCTGGAGGAGCACGATGTCGATCGCCTGTTGACGGCGCCGGACGTGGAAACTGCGCTGGGTCTGCGCGATCGCGCCATGCTGGAAGTGCTTTACGCCTGTGGCCTGCGTGTCTCCGAGCTGGTGGGTTTGACCGTGACGGCGATCAATCTGCGTCAGGGTGTCGTGCTGATACGCGGCAAGGGCGACAAGGAGCGGCTCGTGCCGCTGGGTGAAGAGGCCCTGGCCTGGGTCGAACGCTATCTGCGTCAAGGGCGCAACGAGTTGATGCGGGACATTCGTCAGCCGCCGCTGTTTCCGGGGCGCCATGATGGTTTCATGACCCGTCAGACCTTCTGGTATCGTCTCAAGCACTACGCCCAGCTCGCGGCTATCGACAAACCGCTGTCGCCGCATACCCTGCGCCATGCCTTCGCGACCCATTTATTGAATCATGGGGCCAATTTACGCGTCGTACAGTTGCTGTTGGGTCACAGCGACCTGTCGACCACGCAGATCTATACCCACGTGGCCCAGGCGCGTCTGGAAGCGCTGCATGCCCAACACCATCCAAGAGGTTGAACATGAGAAGTCGTTTACTGCCCGTACTTGCCCTGATTGGCGTGGCGCTGGCCCCGAGTGCATTCGCGAAGCCGCCCGCCGATCTGGCGGACAAACTCAACGCACACAGCGGACAACCTCTGCCGATCGAGGCCATCGACGACTCTCCGGTAGCGGGGCTCTACGAGGTGCGTCTGCGTGGAGGCAATACGCTCTATTCGGATGCTGAAGGTCAGTACTTGATTGTCGGTGACCTCTATCAGAATGCCGACGACGGCATGGTCAACCTGACCGAGCAGGCAGCCAATCAGCGTCGCAAGGCGCTGATTGACGCCGTCCCCGAGGATCAGCGGGTGATCTACAAGCCGGCCGGCAAGGTCAAGGCCAGGCTCACCGTATTCACCGATCCAACCTGCCCTTATTGCCAGAAATTGCATGCGGAGATGGCTCAGCTCAACGACATGGGCATCGAGGTCGACTACCTGGCTTTCCCCCGCATGGGACCCAATTCGGATGCGGCGAGACAGCTCGCCGAGGTGTGGTGCGCCGACAATCGCTCCGAGGCCATGAGCGCAACCTTCCGCGGTGACAGTGTGAACGCTTCCGCGAGCTGTGATGCACCCATTGCCTCTCAGTACCAGTTGGGAGTCGAATTGGGTATCCAGGGCACGCCGGCGATCATCTTTCCCGATGGCAAGATGGTACCGGGATACCTGCCGGCGGAGCGGCTGGCTACGATGCTGGACATCAATGCCGGAGGCGATAGCTGATGCCGGCCACGGCATGGCCCGCGCGCCAGCTTGACAAGGGCCGCCGGGGTTTCTACCGTGACCGCCCTTCAGGGCACTTTGTGCATCAAGATCGATACAGCAAAGAGTCTGGCGCCGTAACCGCGGTTACCGCTCCGGAGGGTGATGCGGCACGCACATATCAGCAGGGGAGAGCGACATCTTGGATCCGGTGAGAGTGGGTATCTGCGGTTTGGGCACCGTGGGCTGTGGCACCTTCGACGTTCTGACGCGTAATGCCGACGAAATTGCCCGGCGGGCGGGCCGGCCCATTGTCATCGAGCAGGTCGGTGCCCGTCGTGACAACCCCGAATGCGACATCTCCGGAGTCAAGGTGACGCGCGATATCTTTGAAGTCGCGCGCAATCCCGATATCGATGTGCTGGTCGAATTGATCGGTGGCTACGATGTCGCTCGCGAGCTGGTAATGACGGCGATCGAGCACGGCAAGCACGTGGTCACCGCCAACAAGGCGCTGATTGCCGTTCATGGCAACGAGATTTTCCACGCGGCCCATAAAAAGGGCGTCATCGTTGCCTTCGAAGCGGCCGTGGCCGGCGGCATTCCCGTGATCAAGTCGCTGCGCGAAGGCCTCGGTGCCAATCGTATTCAGTGGCTGGCTGGTATCATCAACGGCACCGGCAATTATATTCTGACCCACATGCGCGACGAGGGGCGGGCTTTCGATGACGTGCTCGCCGAAGCTCAGGCGCTGGGTTACGCCGAGGCCGATCCAACCTTCGACGTCGAAGGCATCGACGCCGCCCACAAGCTGACGATTCTGGCTTCCATTGCCTACGGCGTGCCGCTGCAGTTCGATCGCGCCTACACCGAGGGTATTGCGCGTATCACCGCCGATGACGTCGAACAGGCGGACAACCTGGGTTATACCATCAAGCATCTGGGTATTACCCGTCGCGGCGACAATGGCATCGAATTGCGCGTCCACCCGACACTGATCCCGAAAGAGCGACTGCTGGCTAATGTGCATGGCGTCAAGAATGCCATCGCCGTGATGGGTGATGCCGTCGGGCCGACACTCTATTACGGTGCAGGTGCCGGTGCGGAACCCACGGCATCGGCGGTGGTCGCTGATCTGCTGGACGTGGCGCGCGATATCACTACCGCGCATCGCTATCGCGTGCCGTATCTCGCTTTCAGCGGCGTCAACGACGAAGTCAACGCGCTGCCGATCCTGCCGATGGAAGAGATCGTCACGGCCTACTATCTGCGTCTGCTGGCCGTGGATCGCCCCGGTGTGCTGGCACGGGTCGCGACGATTCTCGCCGAGCAGGGCATCTCGATCGAAGCGATCATCCAGAAGGAAGCCACCGAGGGTGAGCTGGTGCCGATCATCCTGCTGACCCATCGGACGCGCGAGAAACACATGAACGAAGCGATCCGTCAGCTGGAATCGTTGGCCGATATTGCCGGTCCGGTGACGCGGATTCGGGTGGAGTCGCTGGACGAACAGGAATAACTTCAGTTCCGAGCCGTAAGCCGCGAGCGGGTTGTGCTCGAAGCCCGCAGCTCGAAGCTCGTCACTCACGGAGTGAAATATGCGTTATATCAGTACGCGCGGCCAGGCGCCGGCGCTGAATTTCGAGGAAGTGGTGTTGACCGGCATGGCCACCGACGGCGGGCTCTACGTCCCCGAGACGGTGCCGCAGCTGTCGCATGAGGAGCTGGCCTCCATGGCCGGGCTCTCCTACGCCGAGATCGCCTTTCGAGTGATGAAGCCGTTCGTCGGCGGCGAGATCGACGACGAGACGTTCCGCGGGCTGGTCCGCGACGCCTACGCCACCTTCAGTCACGATGCCATCGTGCCGCTCAATCAGCTCGACGCCAACCACTTTCTGCTCGAGCTGTTCCACGGCCCGACGCTGGCGTTCAAGGACGTCGCGCTGCAGCTGCTGGGTCGGATCCTCGATCATTTTCTGGCCAAGCGCGGCGAGCGTGCGGTGATCATGGGTGCCACCTCCGGCGATACCGGGTCGGCGGCGATCGAGGGCTGTCGCCACTGCGATCATCTCGACATCTTCATCCTGCATCCGCATAACCGGGTTTCCGAAGTGCAGCGGCGCCAGATGACCACGGTGCTGGCGGACAACGTCTTCAATATCGCCATCGAGGGCAACTTCGATGACGCTCAGGCGATGGTCAAGGCGAGCTTCGCCAATCAGGGCTTCCTGAACGGGGAGCGGCTGGTGGCGGTCAATTCGATCAACTGGGCGCGCATCATGGCCCAGATCGTCTACTACGTCGCCGCTGGCGTGGCGCTGGGCGCGCCGCACCGCGAAGTCAGCTTCTGCGTACCGTCGGCCAACTTCGGTAATCTCTTCGCCGGCTACATGGCGTACCAGATGGGACTGCCGGTCAAGCAGTTCATCATCGCTACCAATGCCAACGACATCCTGCACCGCACGCTGGCCGACAACGACTTCTCCAAGCGCGAGCTGGCAGCGACGCTGGCACCGTCGATGGACATCGTGGTGTCGTCGAACTTCGAGCGGCTGCTGTTCGACGCCTACGATCGCGATGGAGACGCCGTTCGGGAGCTGCTGGAACGCTTCCAGAGCGAACCAGCGGTGCTGGCCGAAGCGCCGCTGGCCAAGCTGCGCGAGAAATTCTCGAGCTTCAGCGTCGACGACGACACCATTCTCGAGGCCATTCGCGATGCGCGTCATCGCACCAAGGAACTGCTCGATCCGCATACCGCCACCGGCTACCTGGCTGCACAGCGCGCGCGTGCCGACGCCACCACGCCGATGATTACCCTGGCCACAGCGCATCCGGCCAAGTTCGCCGAAGCCGTGGTCAAGGCGGGCTTCTCCGGCGTGCCGCTGCCAGCGCACATGGCCGACCTGCTCGAGCGCGAAGAGCGCTACAGTGTACTGCCTGCCGAGCTGAAAGCCGTGCAGGCGTTCGTCGCCGACAACCGGCGCTGAGACGAAGCGCACGGTGCGACACGCCGTATGGGACGGCAGGGAGAGAACGAGTCATGTTGAAGATCTGGGGACGGGTGAACTCCACCAACGTCAAGAAGGTGTTGTGGTGTGCCGCTGAGCTGGAGCTGCCCTTCGAACGAATCGATGCGGGCGGCGCCTATGGCGTGATCAACGAACCCGCCTATCGGGCCATGAACCCCAACGGTCTGATCCCTTGTATCCAGGACGACGACTTCGTGCTCTGGGAATCCAACGCGATCGTGCGCTATCTATGCGCCAAATATGGTCGCGACTCTCTGCATGCCGGGGACCCCGCCGCGCGTGCCGAAGCCGACAAGTGGATGGACTGGACGACATCGTCACTGGCATCGCCCTTCAGGGACGTGTTCTGGAATACGGTGCGCCTGCCGGTCGAGCAGCGGGACGACAAGGCTGTCGAAAAAGGGCTTGCCGCCTGCGGCGCGCTACTCGGCATGGCAGACCGGACATTGTCCGAACAGCCTTTTTTATCGGGGCCGGAGTGGGGGATGGGGGATATCCCGCTGGGCTGCTTCGCCTATGCCTGGTTCGAAATGGATATCGAACGTCCCGACCTGCCGCATCTGGCAGCGTGGTACGCGCGTCTGCAGTCACGTCCCGCCTACCGTCAGCATGTCATGCTGCCGCTGACCTGATCGACTTGTCTCATGCTCCTCTCATTCATACCCCTCTCATCCATGCCCCTGTCATGACGCACTCCGCGAACGCCGTCCTCGATCTCGTCCGCCGTCGTATCCTGCCGCGTCCGCGCGATGAGGCCGTCTATCAGCGTGGTCTGGCTGGAGGACTGAGCGAGCTTCAGGCACGAATCCTTGCCGGTCGTCTGCATGGACACGACGGTCCGCTGGAAGCGCTGACGGCGCCTGCGCTACGTTACCTCAGCCATCCCGAGCAGCTTTGCGATTCGCGACGCGGCGCTGAACGTATCGCCCGGGCGGTGAGCGAAGGCGAGCACATCGGCATCCTCACCGATTACGACGTCGACGGCATCACCTCGCACGTGGTGATGCTGCGCTCGATGACCGAGCTGTTCGGCGTGCCGGCAACGAAACTGCACAGTCTGATCGGCCATCGCATCAACGATGGTTACGGCATCAGTCTACCGCTGGTAGAGCGTACGTTGGCGCTGAAACCGCGACCCACCCTGGTGATCACCGCCGACTGCGGCTCTTCCGATGAACCGCGTATCGCTCGGCTGCGCGAGGCGGGGATCGACGTGGTGGTGACCGATCATCATGCGCTACCGATCGAAGGGCCGCCGGCTTCCGCTTACGCCACGATCAATCCCACTCGCGACGACTGCGGCTACCCCGACAAGACCATCGCGGGCTGCATGGTGGCGTGGCTTGTGATGTCGCTGACCCGCTCCGTGCTGGTCGAGCAGGGCGTACTGTCGCCGTCGACACCCAAACTCTCGCCCTGGCTCTCCTACGTCGCCCTGGGCACGGTGGCCGACTGCGTCTCGCTGGGGGCGAGCGCGGCCAACCGCGCCGTAGTGACCTACGGGCTGCGTCTGATCAATCGCATGGAAGCCGCCTGCTGGCGGGTCATGGCGGAGCGTCTCGGCGCCGACAGTATCCCGTTCAACGCCGAGACGCTGGCCTTTCAGATGGGGCCGCGTATCAATGCCCGTTCACGGCTGGACGATCCCTACGCGGCGCTGCATTACATGATGGCGGTGGAGGACGGCATCGCTCGTCAGCAGCTTCAAGTGCTCGATGACGACAACCAGGCCCGCAAGGCGCTCGAGGCCGATATGGTCGAAAGCGCGCGTGCCTTGGCCAAGCCACAGTTGGCGGACAATCTTCCGGCGCTGGTGATTTACCTGCCCGAGGGACACGCCGGCGTCCAGGGCATTGTCGCTTCCCGGCTCGTACAATCCTATGGCCGACCGACGCTGGTGCTGACGCCGGCCACCGCACCGGACATGCTCACCGGCTCCGGGCGCTCGATCGACGCGCTGCATCTGCGCGATGCGCTGCAGCGGGCCCACGAACTCTCGCCGTCGAGCCTGCCGCGTTTCGGCGGCCATCGCGGCGCTGCCGGTGTCGGCGTACCGCTTGGCGAGCTGGATGCGTTCCGCCGCGCCCTTCTGCAGGCCGTGCGGGAGCAACTCGGCGAGCGGGAGCTGTTTCCCGTGGTGTGGACCGATGGTGTTCTAGCTGCGTCGCAGCTGAGCATGGCGACGCTGGACGAACTCGAGACGCTGGCGCCCTACGGGCGCGAATTCGATGCGCCGCTGTTCGAAGCCGAGTTCTTCGTCGAGCAACTGCGCCCGGTCGGCGCCGAGGGCAATCATCTGATGCTCGAGCTCTCCTGCGAGACCGTGGTCAGCCGCGCCATCTGGTTCCGCGCCCTCAACCCTGGCGAAACCGCACCGATCTCGCTGGGCGATCGAGTGCGCTGTGCCTTCAAGCTTTCCCGTAATCGCTGGAAGGGACGCGAGTCGTTGCAGTTGATGGTCGAGCACGCCGAGCGCCTTTAGGAAAATACTGACTAAATGGCTGCGCGGGTGAATCACTGCGTTGTGCGGTGCGCGGAATCCTCACCTATACCCCATAGGCTTCGGTTCCTGTGCTCCGTACGCCTTGTGCTTCACTCCGCTCGCCGATTTATTCAGCATTTCCTCGGCTCATCGGGGGCAAGGGATTCCCGCTTACTTCTTGCCGTCTGCTTTATAGACTTACCGTTATAATCTCGCCTGAAGGCGCCAAAAGCGCCGCTCCTGATTTGTGCTGCTTACCGGTAGCCGCTAGACGATAAGGATTTACGATGGAAACGACGCAACGCCACCGGTCCTATGAGGACGTGCTGGCCGTTTTACTGGGGTCCTCCTGCGCGGCGCTGGGTCTTGCCCTTTATCACCACGCCCAGATTCTGATCGGCAGCACGGCTGGCATGGCGTTACTGGTGACCTACGTTACCGGTTGGAGTTTCGGTCCGGTTTTCTTCGCCATCAATCTGCCGTTCTACTGGCTCGCCTGGCGGTGCATCGGGCATCACTTCACCTACAAAACTTTCGGTGCTGTCGCGCTGCTATCGTGGATTTCCTGGATGCTGCCGAGCTGGCTGGAAGTCGGTGAAGTCGATCCCTGTTCGCGGCGCTGGCCGGAGGCAGTCTGATTGGCCTGGGCGTGCTGTTTCTGCTTCGTCATCGTGGCAGTCTCGGCGGTTTCAACATTCTCGCCGTCTATCTGCAGGACCGTTACGGTTGGCCGGCGGGCAAGGTCCAGATGGGTCTGGACGGCGTGATCATGCTGGCGGCGTTCTTCGTGCTACCGGTGGCCAACGTGCTCTATTCGATCGTCGGCACCGTGGTGCTGGGCGCGATTTTGACCATCAATCACCGCCCGGGGCTTTACGCCGGTATCAGTCAAAGCTGACAGCGCGGGCGTTGCTAGCCAATGCCGGTTCAATAGTTGGGCCATAGACCCGGGGTGACCAGTTCGAGCAAGTGGCCGTCGGGATCGCGAAAGTAGAGGCTTACGCTGCCTTTCGGCCAGCGGGTTCGGCCTTCGATCTCGATGCCTTGGTCGGCGAGGTGCGCCTCCCAGGTTTCGAGACTAGCGGCCGGAATCGCCAGCGCCAGGTGCTGGCGACCGGCGCCGTCATGGGGCGGGATCGTGCCCATATCGTGGGGCAACTGCACCGTTTCGTCAGTCTGGCCCTGCTGGAATATCAGCAGCATGCTGTTGCCGGTGGGGTAGGCGGTGAAGCGTTCGTCCTCGAGGTGCGCGGTCAGACCCAGCACGCGAGCGAAGAACTCGCGGGCGCGGGCCATATTCTGGGTATAGAGAACGCTTTCGATGACGCCGCCCAGTGGTAGAGCCTGGTGTGATGATGCCATCGTTCCTCCTTGCCGGTTTGACGCTCTCGTCCGTTTCGATCAGCCGCGCAACCAGAACCACCAGACGATGAACACAATCACCGCAATGCCCAGGGTGTTGAGCAGAAGTGTCATGGCGTTGCTCCCTGGCCGTTCTTATTGATTTCAGATTCTGATTGGCGGCCGCTATCGGGGCGGAGCAGCCGCAGCCGATTGGCGTTGCTGACCACCGTGACCGAGGACAGCGACATCGCCAGCGCGGCGATCATCGGCGACAGCAGCAGCCCGGTGAACGGATAGAGTATCCCGGCGGCAATCGGGATGCCCAATGCGTTATAGCCAAAGGCGCCCCACAGATTCTGCTTGATGTTGGAAAGCGTTGCACGGCTGATGGCGATGGCATCGCCGACGCCATGCAGCGAGTTGCGCATCAGCGTCATTCCGGCGCTTTCGATGGCGATATCGGTACCTTGGCCGATGGCGAAGCCGACGTCAGACTGGGCCAGCGCCGGGGCGTCGTTGATACCGTCGCCAACCATGCCGACGCGTTCACCGCGTGCTTGCAAATCGGCAATGGCCTGCTGCTTGTCACCCGGCATCAGTTCGGCGCGCACTTCGTCGATGCCCGCTTCCCGAGCGATGGCTTCGGCGGCGGCAAGATTGTCGCCGCTCAGCATCACGACTTTGAGGCCCTCGGCCTGCAGGCGCGAGATCGCCGCGCGGCTATCCGGGCGAAGCGCGTCGCGAATGCCGAACAGGGCTGCCAGTTGGCCGCCGATGGCGAGATAGATCACGCTTGTGGCTTGCGCTTGCCATTTTTCGGCATCGGACGCGGCGGGCGCGATGTCGATATCGTGCTCGTTCATCAGCGCCGCATTGCCCAGCAATACCTGGCTGGCGTCATCCAGAGTCGCGCTGACGCCGCGGCCGGTCAGACTCTGAAAGTCGTGGATTGTCGGGCTCTGCGTTTCATCGTCGATATGGGCCGTCAAGGCGTCGGCCAGCGGGTGTTCCGAACCGCGCTCCAGGGCGGCCACGATGCCATTGATCCGCGCCTCCTCCTGCCAGTAGCGGCTGTCGGTCACCTGCGGTTTACCTTCGGTCAGCGTACCGGTCTTGTCGACCACCAGGGTGGTCAATTGGCTGGCGGTCTGCAGCGCCTCGCCGTCTCGAATCAGAATGCCGTACTCGGCCGCCTTGCCGATGCCGATCATGGTCGAGATCGGCGTTGCCAGACCCAGGGCGCAGGGGCAGGCGATGATCAGTACGGTGGTCGCCGCCACCAGCATGTGCACGAGCTGCGGTGCCGGGCCAAAATTGAACCAGATGAGCGCGGTGATGACGGCGGCTATCATCACGCTGGGCACGAAGATCGCCGAGATCTTGTCCGCCAGCGTGCCGATCGGCGGGCGCGACTCCTGGGCGCGGGAGACCTGATCGACGATACGGCCCAGCCGAGTGTCGTCACCCACATGGGTCGTACGATAGATCAGGCCGCCCTTGCCGTTGACGGTGCCGGCACTGACCCGATCTCCCGTTGCCTTGCGTATCGCCTGCGGTTCGCCGGTGAGCATCGACTCGTCGATGAAGCTTTCGCCTTCTTCGACTTCCCCATCGACCGGCAGCCGCTCGCCGGGGCGCACACGGATCCGGTCGTCGACGCGAACCTGATCGATTTCGATATCGCGCTCTTCCTCGCCACGGATTACCCGTGCCGTCTTGCTCTGCAGATCGAGCAGGCGAGAGAGCGCCTGGCTGGTACGACCGCGGGCTTTAAGCTCGAGTGTCTGGCCGACGCCGATCAGACCGATGATCATCAGCGAGGCTTCGAAATAGAGATGCCGGGAGCCTTCGGGAATCGCCATGGGGAACAACAGCACGGCCATCGAATAGAGCCACGCGGCGGCACTACCGAGCGCGATCAGCGTGTCCATATTGGCCTGATGATGACGAAACGCTTTCCAGGCGCCGTCGAAGAAACGCCGACCCGCGGTAGCCAGCACGCCCAGCGTGGCCAGCCCCAGAAGCAACCAGATCCAGCGTTCGCCGCCCTCGAGCTGCGGCGTGTGCACGAACATGGCCAGCATCATGGGTATGCCCAGCGCCAGGCTGACCGCAGATTCGATCGCATGGCGACGCGTCTGATGGGAGGCGTTCTGCTGGCGTTTTGCAGCGGCCTCGCGCAGATCCTCGATCGGCGAGGCACCGTAGCCGACGTTTTCGACCGCCGCAATCAGATCGGCGATGCTCGCTTGGCCACTGACCTGAGCCGTCTCGCTGGCGAAGTTGACCTGAGCATGCTGTACGCCGGACGTTCTGGATAGCGCCTTCTGAACGGCGTTGACGCAGCCGGCGCAGGTCATGCCGCTGATCGACAGGCGTTGCAGCTGTCCAGTATCCGGAGCCGGTCCCGTCTCGCCTCGTTCGTGCTCACTGGTGCTGGAATCGACTCCGGCCTCGACCGGGTTCGTTGTGGTAGCTGCCGTCAGCGTACTATTTTCTTCGCGCGCCTCTTCTTCACGCGCTTCTCTTTCGGATGACTCGTGGGCGGGCGGATATCCCGCTTCGACCAGCAGCTGGGCGATCCGATCTTGTTGCAGCGTGCTGACGACGTGAAGTCGCTGCTGGTCCGGTTCGCCGCTGACTTCGGCCTGATCGTCCTCGGCTTGAATAGCCACGCGCATCCGTTTGACGCAACCTTGGCAGTGCATGGCCTCAACACGGTATTGATAGCGGTTCATGAACTCCTCCTTGCGGCCGCGTAGCCGTCAGCGTCAGGCTCGGGCGTCTGCTCGATCAGGCGGCAGATGCTATGGCCGTCGGGCGTGCCGTCCGGCAGTCGTGACCAGTCGTTCATCGCCCGTTCCATACGATCCGCCAGTGTCTGAAGTTCGCGAATCCGGGCATGGATCTGCGGCAGGCGGGCGGCGAGCAGATCGCGCACCAATGGGCAGGGAGAGTCGTCCTGGTCGGCCTGCGCCAGAATGTCGGCAATCTCCTTGAGGCTGAACCCCAGCGTTCTGGCGCGCTGAATGAAGCGCAACCGCTCGAGATCGCGCTGATCGAATAGCTGATAGCCGTTATCCGGATCGCGTTGAGGTCTCAGCAGTGCTTGGCGAGTGTAATGGCGCACCGTTTCTGAGGTGACCCCGGCGGCTCGGGCCAATTCGGTTACCTTCATTTGCGCTCCTCGCTGATCAAGCTGACAACCTAAGTCTAAAACCTAAGTGTTAGGCAGAGGTCAAGCGGCGTCAAAGTGGGTTTTCGATCACGGTCTAACCGCTATAGCGGTTGGTCTTACGACTAAAGAATTCTCTAAAAACCGATTAAAACGACCGTTTGCTCATTGACGCTAAACCGTCATTCCGTCAAAACGGATATCGAAAAGTCGGGCCTTCTCATTACGGGAAATGGCTTGGAGAACAACGGAATCACCGACCGCATTATCGGCTGAAATGAGGCCGCGGCGGCTTCCTGGGTCTAGGGGAATCAATCATGCTTATTCGTTATCACCGCTTGTCGTTGTCGGTTGCTTTAGCGAGTTTCGCGGTATCTGGACAAGCGATGGCAGGCGCGTTTCAGCTACAGGAACAGAGCGTCAGCGGCCAGGGCAGTGCCTGGGCGGGGAGAGCATCCAACGTTCAAGATGCCACCATCGTTTTTGGCAACCCGGCGGGGATGTCTTTCCTGGATCGCGCGCAACTGAGCGGTGGCGTGCATTATATCGATGCCAGCAGCGACATCAGCGATGATTCCGCCACCACTTTCGGCGCACCGTCCGGCGGTAGTACTGATGGCGATATGATTCCCCACAAGGCCATTCCCTTCGGCTATTACGTACAGCCGATCAGCGACCGCTGGAGCTTCGGCCTCGGCGTCTATGCGCCTTTCGGTTTGATCACTGACTACAATGACGACTTCAAGGGACGCTACTTCGGCAACTATAGCGAAGTCGAGGTCATCACGGCTCAGCCGACACTCTCCTATCGCTTCAACGACAAATTCTCGGTCGGTGTAGGTATTACCTACAACACCATCGACGGTGAACTCGAGCAAAAAACGCCAAACTTGACGGCACCTGGCGTGGGTCCGGATGGCACGGTCAACGTCGATGGAGACGATGAAGCCTGGGGGTACAACATTGGCCTGATTTATCGTCCGATGGAATCGACCACGCTGGGTCTAACCTACCGATCCAAGGTCGACTACTCCCTGGATGGCGATATTACCGCCACCAACGTCGTTGCTCCGGGGGAAGTGAAGCGCGATGCCTCGCTGGATATCACTCTGCCGGAAACCATCGACTTTTCGATCACACATGAATTCAATGATCGTTGGACCGTGATGGCAGCGGCAACCTACGTCCGGTGGAGTCGATTTGACGAGCTGAATGTGGAAAACGACCTGCTACCGGTCAGTGAACAGCAGGATTACGAAGACGCCTGGCAGTATGCGTTGGGTCTGTCCTACCGCGTCAATCCGCAGTGGCTGTTGCGGACGGGTATTGCCTACGATGAATCGCCGATCAGCGATAGCGCACGAACGGTTCGCGTACCATCGGCCGATCGTACGCTCTTCTCTTTGGGCGCCGGTTGGACGCCAATTCCCGATCTCACCATCGATGCGGCGTACACCTATATTCAAGAGTCCAATGCGGAGGTCAATCAGAGCAGCGACCAGTTCCCCGGCACTACTTATAGTGCCGATTATGACAACTCGCTCAACCTGTTCGGCTTGCAGGCGACCTATCGCTTCTGACAGCCCTCTTCACGACGACTCCTTACCCCGGCTCAGGCCGGGGTTTTTGTTTTTGGCGGTAGGCAAGCTGTGATCTCCCTTCAAACCGCTCGATTCGTAGCATAGATGCATAAAGATGGTCGGGTGTTGCTATTGGTTTACATATAAAAAAATCTTGTCACACCCAGGCTCTTTGTCGACGTGGGCGAGGCGAGATACTGAAAACCTTCATTCTGGATGTTTGCTCTCTATTCAATTCTGATGGCTCAGGAGGTTACTAATGGCTCCCTCTGTGAACTCCGACGGCAACGTCAAACCGCTGGACACCACCGACTCTGGCGTTACCGACATCGGATGGGCGGCAACGCTGGTTCAGGCAATGTCGGTGAAGAAGCCGGAGAGCGACGGAAAGGACGCTAGGCCGCCTCGGACTCCAGAAATGCCGCTTTAAGTAGCGCCTGGGTATAAGCCTCACGCGGGTTACTGAAAATGGCTTCCGCCGAACCGTGTTCGATGACGCGGCCTTCCTTCATCACCATCACGTTGTCGGAGAGCGCGCGAACCACGGAGAGATCATGGCTGATGAACAGATACGTCAGTCCGTGCTTCTTCTGTAGGTCTCGCAGCAGATCGATGACGCGTACCTGAACCGAACGGTCGAGCGCCGAGGTCGGTTCATCGAGCAGCAACAGCTCGGGTTTCAGAATCAGCGCGCGGGCGATCGCGATGCGTTGACGCTGGCCACCGGAGAATTCGTGGGGATAGCGATTACGCATCGCCGGGTCTAGCGCGACCTCCTCGAGCGCGGCGATCACCTCGGCTTCGCGCTGGCGGCGGTTCAGCTCGGGATGGTGAACCTTCAGACCTTCGCTGATGATGTCGCCGACCGTCATGCGCGGAGAAAGCGAACCGAAGGGGTCCTGGAAGACCACTTGCAAGCGCGAGCGCAGCGGCCGCATTCCGGACTTGTCGAGTCCGGAAATTTCGGTCTCTTCGAAGCGGATGTCGCCCTTGGATTTCAGCAGCCGTAGCAAGGCGCGGCCTAGCGTCGACTTACCGGAACCCGACTCGCCGACGATGCCCAGCGTCTCCCCCCGGCGGATCGACAGGTCGATGCCGCGCACGGCTTCGAAATACTCGTTCTTGCCAAATAGGCGTTTCTTGAGCGCGAAGCGCACCTTGATGTCGCGGCCGCTCAACAGTACCGGCGAATCCATCGGCGCGGGCTCCTTGCGGCCACGCGGAATCGCGTCCAGCAGCATGCGGGTATAGTCGTGCTGCGGGTCATCGAACACATCGAGCGTGCGGCCGCTTTCGACCACCTCACCGTAGCGCATCACCGCGACATGATCGGCGAAGTGACGAACGATGCTCAAATCATGGGTAATGAACAGGATCGCCATGCCGTACTCGTTCTGCAGCGCCTTGAGCAGTTCGAGTATCTGCGCCTGCACGGTGACATCGAGTGCGGTGGTTGGCTCATCGGCGATCAGCAGTTTAGGCTCGCAGGCCAGCGCCATGGCGATCATCACGCGCTGACGCTGGCCGCCGGAGAGCTCGTAAGGGTAGCTGTCGATACGTCGTTCAGGCTCGGGGATGCCGACCTGATTCAGCAACTCGAGCACTCGCTGGCGATTGGCCTTGCCCTTGAGCTGCTTGTGCCGGATCAGCACTTCGCCGATCTGGCGGCCGATGCGGTGCAACGGATTGAGCGAGGTCATCGGCTCCTGGAAGATCATCGAGATATCGTTGCCGCGCACCCGGCGCATACGCTTGGGGGTCACTTCGAGCAGGTTTTCGCCATTGAAGCGGATGGCACCGGTGGTCTCGGCGAGTTCAGGGAGCAGGCGCATGGCGGCGGTAGAGGTCACCGACTTGCCGGAGCCGGATTCGCCGACCAGGGCCAGCGTTTCGCCCTCGGCGATGGAGAAGCTCACGTCCTTGACCGCCGTCACCGGCCCGGTAGGCAACTGAAACGTCACGCTGAGCTTGTCGATTTCGAGCAGGGGTTGGGTCATCGATAAGTCCTTAACGTGTGCGCGGATCGAGGGCGTCCCTCAGCCCATCGCCCAGGAAGTTGAGACAGAAAAGCGTGGCTGCGAGAAAAATCGACGGTACCAGCAGCATCCACGGCGCGCTCTGCATCATGTCGACGCCCTCGGAGATCAGCACGCCCCAACTGGTCAGCGGCTCCTGCACGCCGAGTCCCAGAAACGACAGGAAGCTCTCGAGCAGAATCACCTTGGGTACGGTCAGAGTGACATAGATGATGACTGGGCCGATGGCGTTGGGAATCAGGTGGCGAGTAACGACCTTGGTGTCGCGCACGCCCAGCGCGTGAGCGGCCTCGATGAATTCGCGACGTTTCAGCGCCAGAGTCTGGCCGCGCACGATGCGCGCCATGTCGAGCCACTCCACCGCGCCGATGGCGGCATAGATCAGGAAGATGTTGCGACCGAAAACCACCATCAACAGGATCACCAGGAACATGAAGGGCAGCGAATACATGATGTCGACGAAACGCATCATGTAATTGTCGACGCGGCCGCCAAGATAGCCCGAGACCGCGCCGTAAAGCACGCCGATCACTAGGCTGACGAAGGAGGCGACCAGTGCCACCGATAGCGAGACGCGCCCGCCATAGAGCACGCGGGTGAGCAGGTCGCGGCCGTTGGCGTCAGTGCCGAGAAAGTGGGCGTTTTCCAGCGTCGGGCCGGTGCCGAAGGCGTTCCAGTCGACCTCGGCCAGCCCCCACGGCAGCAGCCACGGGCCGACGATACACACCAGAATGATCGCGATCAGCAGGCCCAGACTCGCCATGGCGGCGCGGTTCTGGGACAGCCGTCGCCAGGCATCCTTGGCCAGACTCTCGCCGACCGGTGCGCTCTCTTTCGTACCCGGGGCCTCCGGTTCCGGAGATCGGGGCGGATTGGGTCCGCCGGCGGGTAGCGGGGCGCCATCGGATTGTTCGCCGCTGTAGGGCTTGGTGTCGCTAGTCATGAGCGGCCTCCTTTTCGTTGTCATGGAGCAGTTCGTAGTAACGGATCAGTCGTCATAGCGAATTTGCGGGTCGAGCGCGGAATAGAGCAGGTCGACGATCAGGTTCATCAACACGATCAGTACGCCATAGAAGACCACGGTACCCATCACCAGGGTGTAGTCACGGTTGAGTGCGCCCTGAACGAAGTAACGGCCGATACCGGGGATGCCGAAGATCTGCTCGATGACCACCGAGCCGGTGATGATCCCGGCGATGGCCGGACCGAGATAGGACATTACCGGCAACAGGGCGGGGCGAATGGCATGGCGCCAGATCACTTCGCCTTCGTTGAGTCCTTTGGCCCGCGCGGTGCGGATGAAGTGACTGCCCAGCACCTCGATCATGCTGGCGCGCATCATCCGAGCGATGTAGGCGATCTGCTGAATCGACAGCGCCACCACCGGCAGCACCAGGTTGGGCAGGGCACCGCCGTTCCAGCCACCTGCCGGCAGCCAGCCCAGCAACACGCCGAAGACCAGCGCGAAGATCGGTGCGATGACGAAGTTGGGTACGGCGATACCGGTCAACGCCGTGCCCATTACCACGTAATCGACGGTCGAGTTACGCTTGATCGCCGCCGCGATGCCTAGCGGCAGCCCGACGATCAACGCGAGCAGAATCGCCAGCCCGCCGATCTCCAGGCTGACCGGGAAGCCCTGCGCGATCAGCTCGGTGACCGAAAAGTCCTTGTACTTGAACGACGGCCCGAAATCACCCTGGAGCAGGTTGCCCATGTAGCGCAGATACTGCATCGGCAGTGGCTCGTCGAGATGATAGGCCGCCATCAGGTTGGCTTCGATCTCCGGCGGTAGCTGCCGCTCGCCATCGAATGGCCCGCCCGGCGCTACCCGCATCAGGAAGAACGAGATCGTGATCACGATCAGCAGCGTGGGTATCGCCTGCAGCAGGCGCTTGAGCGTATAGATCAACATGCGTCGAAATCTCTTCTGCGTGTTGCGGTCATTCCGGGTGCTCCCGTATCAATTCTTGGTGAAATGCATCCAGCGGCTGGGATGGTCGTCCATCGGATTGCTCTTCCAGCCGGCCAGCGTCGGCGAGACGAGCCCGGCCTTGATGTAAAAATAGACCGGCAGCATTGCGTAGTCGTCGAGCAGCAAACGCTCGGCCTGGGCCATGGTGGCGTTACGTGCATCGGCGCCGAGCATGTCGGCAGCGCGATCCATCAGTGCGTCGTAATCGGGGTTGCTGTAACCCGAATGGTTGTTGGACACGCCGGTATGGAAAAGGTCGAGGAAGTTGCTGGCATCGTCGTAGTCGGCGATCCACGGCGCCATGCCGATCTGGAAGTCGCCCTGGCGCAATTTGGAGTAATAGACGGCGGCGTCGCTGTTGTTCAGCGTGACATCGATGCCCAGCGGCTTCCACATTGCCGCCATCGCCACCGGAATGCGCTTGGTATCTTGGTTGGTAATGTAGTCGACAGTCAGCTGTAGCGGGTGATCAGGGCCATAGCCGGCCTCTTTCATCAGTGCTTTGGCCTTGGCCAGACGCTCGTCCATCGATTCATTGACGAAGTCGAACTGCGGACCGTCGTAATCGCCGATCGCGGTCGGCACCAGGCTGTAGGCCGAAGGCTGATTCAGCTTGGTGATCTGGCTGGTAATGACCTGGCGCCGCAGCGCAAGATTGAGCGATTCGCGAATACGTCGATCGTTGAGAACGCTGCCCGGACGCTGATTGAAGGCGAAATAGAATGTCGCCAGTATCGGACTTTCGTGTAGAGCATCGGGCAGCTCCTTACGTGCCCACTCGATTCGATCCGTCGGCACGCTGCTGGTCAGGTCGACCTCGCCTGCGCGGAAACGATTGAGTGCCGCTCGGCCATCGTCGATTGGCAGAAACCTGACCTCGTCGAGCGAGACGTTTTCTGCATCATGAAATTCGGGATTCTTGATCGCGGTGATGTGATCGTGGGAGACCCATTCGGTCAGCGCGAAGGCGCCATTGGAGATCATATGGCCCGGTTTGGTCCAGTCGCTGGCGTAGGCTTCGATAGCGGAACGTGGCACCGGATAGGTGGAGGCGTGGCCGAGCATGTCGATGAAATAGCCGTTCGGACGCGCGAGTGTGACTTCGAGCGTGTGTGGATCGCTTGCCTCGACCCCCAGAGCCCCGGCGGGTTTGTCATCGCGATTGACGGCCTCGGCATTGGCAATCGGAAACAGCATGTAGGCATAGGGCGCCGCGAGCTCGGGGCTGAGAATACGGCGCCAAGCGTAGACGAAGTCTTCAGCGGTCAGCGGCGTGCCGTCCGACCATTGGGCGTCATCGCGCAGATGGAAGGTATAGTGGAGGCCGTCGTCCGACCGCTCCCACGAAGACGCGACGCCGGGTATGGTTGCACCCGAAGCGTCACGCGCCACCAGCCCTTCGAACAGATCCGAGATGATGTTGGACTCCCACACCCCCGTGGTCAGCTGCGGATCCAGCGAGGAAGGCTCGGCCCCGTTTGCTCGTCTCAGCACCTGCCGCTGGCCCTGAATGTCTGCCACCGCCAGCGATGGCGTCAGGATCATGAGGGCGCAACCCACTCCGGCAATGAACTGATTGGTCGTCATTCTCGGTTCCCCAAGCCGCCGTAAATGCTGGCGATTTCAGTCATTGTTTATGTTTCGTTGACCCTTGACGTGCGCGTCGGGCCGAGCCGCAATCAGCATGTCTTGCCGTCATCATTCACTTCAGCGACAACCAGCGCGACAGGTGCCGATTGAGTGCGTTGTCTTCCCATCCATCCAGTTTCGGATTGACCAGGTTGCGCGAGACATCGACGTAGATCGGCGCCACCGCGTAGTCGGACAGCGCCTGGCGTTCGGCCTGTTGCAGCAGTTGTTGACGAGCGGCCATGTCGGTTTCGCGGCTGGCCTGATCCATCAGCTGATCGAAGGCATCGCTTTGGTAGCCGCCGTAGTTCTTGGGCGAATCGCTCTGCAGAATGCCGAGGAAGTTGCTGGCATCATCGAAATCGGCGACCCAACTGCCGCGGCCGACATCGAAGTTGCCGGCGGCGAGCTCGGCGTAGTGAACCGCGCCTTCGGCGTTGATCAACTGCGTTTCGACACCGAGTGGCTTCCACATGGCGGCCAGCGCCACGGCGATGCGCTTGTTGGCCTCGGTGGTGGAGTAGCGCAGGGTCAGTTCCAGCGGATGGTCGGCGTCGTAGCCGGCGTCCTCGAGCAGGCTCCTGGCCTTGGCGACGCGGTCGTCCATCGACTGATCCAGGCCAGGCATGGCCTGTGCATCGTAATGGCTGACGCCGTCGGGCACGAAACCGCTGGCCGGGGAGACCACGCCGCCCATGATCTGACTGGCGATGACCTTGCGGCGAATGGCCAGATTGAGCGCTTCACGTACGCGTTTGTCGGCGGTGGGATGTCCATCGCGCTGGTTGAGCGCGAAGTAATAATTGGCCAGCTGCGGGGCGAGATGAACGGCGTTGGGCAGGTTTTCCTGCAACCACTGGTATCGATCCGGCGAGAAGTCGCGGACGATATCCAGACCGCCGGCGCGGAAGCGCTGGAGGCCGGCGCTGCGATCCTCGACCGGATAGTAGTCGACGCCGTCGAGAGCGACGTCGCCGGCGGCATGGAACTCGGGGTTCTTGCGCGCGGCGATGTGATCGTGGGAAACCCAGCTGGTCGGGGTAAAGGCGCCATTGGTGGCGATATGATCCATCTGGGTCCAGTCGTTGCCGAATTGCTCGACCAGATGCGAGGGCACCGGAGACGCGGCGATATGTGCCAGCAGCGTCGGGAAGTAGGGCGTCGGTTGATCGAGCGTGATCTTCAGCGTCTTGGCGTCGACGGCTTCGACGCCGAGATCCGGAGCGTCTTTTTCACCCTTGGTGTGCGCTTCGGCGCCGCGAATCGGATAGAACAGGCTGGCATAGACCGCGCCGTTGGCCGGGTCGAACAGACGTTGGAAGGCGAGCACGAAATCGACTGCGACCACGGGCTGGCCATCCGACCAGTTGGCGTCGTCGCGCAGCGTAAAGGTATAAACCTTGCCGTCGTCGCTGAGGGTCCAGTCTTTGGCGGCGCCAGGAATATATTTGCCGGCCGGATCCAGCGTGACCAGGCCCTCGAAGAGATCGCCGAGTACATCGTTCTCCCAGGTGGTGCCGCCGATCCGTGCGGTATCCAGCGAGGCTGGTTCGCCTTGGATGCCGATGCTCAGCGTGGCGGCCTGAGCCGTGCCGGCAAGCAGGCTCGACCCCAGCAGCAGGGGAAGACCCAACAGCAGCGACATGTTCAGCTTGCCGAATAGCCGGGTCGGTCTGTTTTTGAGCAGTTTACGCATGATCGAGTCCATCCGTTATCAGACGATTATTATTGCTTGGCTTACTGTCGGGATTGCGACCCCGCCTCGATCGTATTCCATCCTGGGCCGGTGGCGGTCGTTTTCTTCGTCAAGACTATGTCTTTACTCATAGGCCTTTTGCACAAGGCTTATGGCTCAGGTAGATAGCGACGCACGCCACAGAGTTGTTCGGCGTAGCGGCTGCCACCGAGCCGGCGGCATTCGATGCGTGCGTTATTGGTCGGCGAATGCAGCATGCGGTCCTCGCCGAGGTAGAGCGCGACATGATCCACTACCAGTCGGCCTTCATCATTGGGCTTTTCGAAGAACAGCAGGTCGCCGGGGCGACGCTCGCCGAGTTCGATCGGCTGCCCCGCCTCGATCTGATCGTGGGCGTCGCGCGGCAGCGAAATTCCAACGGCGGTAAACAGGCTATGCACCAGACCTGAACAGTCGTAGCCGAAGCTTGAGTTGCCCGCCCACAGATAGCGCAAACCGTCGAAACGCCGGCCCAGCCTTTCCAGCGTGGCCGCGTCGGCGGAAAAGCGTTCTCCTGGGGAATGAACGCTATCACGCGGCAGCCAACCCCGGCCGAGCGAGGTGTCCACCCAGATGCGAGAGCCTTGCCGGATATCCCCGTCATCCACGGGCGGTGCCCATTTCAGTCGGGTCAGGAAGCTCAATTTAAGCGTTCTTCCCTGGGGTAGGCCCTGCAGCCAGGCGACAGGGGTGACTACCTTGACGGTATCCGTCTCGTCGAGACAGCCGCTGGCGTTCGAAAGCTGAGCTGCGGGGATCCAGCCGGGATACCCGCGAGGGTCGAGCGATGAACGCTGGCTCGGAACCACGACCCGGCACCATTCGACGCCCTGGCTATCGCTCGCTCGCTTGAGGATCTCGACCGGAGTGTCCAACAGCATTTGCGTGGCGAGCCGCTTCTCCTTGCACAAGGCGAGGCGGGTGTCGTCATCCAACGCCGCCAACCAGCACTCGAGCAGAACCGGGTTGCCAAGCGCCGGAGCATCGATGGTCCGCGGCGCTTCGGGAGACGTCCACAATCCGGCAACGGCGACGGCCACGCAGGTCATGCCAATGCTCCCTGATGACGGCTCACGCCATTACTCCGCGAAATGGACCCAACTGGACGGATGATCATCCTCGACATTGTCTGCCCAGCCTTCGAGCTTCGGGTTCACCAGGTTGCGGGTGACATAGGTCAGCATGGGAATGAATGCATAGTCGTTCAGCGCCACGTTCTCGGCCTTTTCGAGCAGCTTTTCGCGGGCGTCGAGATCCTGCGTCTGGGCCGCCTGTTCCATCAGCTTGTCGTATTCGGAACTGGAGTAGGCGCCGTAATTGTTGCCGACACCGGTATGCAACAGCGTGAGGAAGTTTTCGGCGTCGTTGTAGTCGGCGATCCAGCCGGCACGGGCAACGTCGAAGTCACCTTGCTGAATGGTCTGGTAATGAACGGTGGCCTCGGAATTGATCATCTGCACGTTGATGCCCAGCGGCTTCCACATGGCGGCTACGGCAATGGCGATCTTCTTGTGTTCATCGCTGGTGTTGTAGCGCAGGCGTAGATTCAGCGGGTGATCCGGGCCATAACCGGCTGCCTTCAGCAGCTCTTTGGCCTTGGCCATGCGCGCGTCCATATCGTCACTGCCGAGATTCATCTGCTGGGCGTCGTAATGGCTGGTGCCCGGTGGGACCATCGCGGTCGAAGCCTTGAAGCTGCCGGCCATGATCTGCTTGGAGAGGACGTTGCGGCGCACCGCCAGATTGAGTGCTTCCCGCACGCGCTTGTCGGCGGTCGGATTGCCGTCGCGATTGTTGAGCACGTAGTAGTAGGAACCGAGCATCGGGCTCATGTGGGTGGCGTCTGGCAGGTTGTCGGTCAGCCACTGATAGCGGCTCGAAGGATAATCAGCCAAAACGTCGAGCTCGCCGGCACGGAAGCGCGAGATACCGGCGTTGCGATCTTCGACGGTGTAGTAGTTGACACCGTCCAGGGAAACTTCATCGGCGTCGTAATAGGTCGGGCTTTTCTCGACGCTGATCTTCGACTGCGAGATCCAGTCCACCGGCTTGAATGCGCCGTTGGTGGCGATATGGTCGAACTTGACCCAATCCTTGCCATACTCGTCGACCAGATGCTTAGGCACCGGGTAGGCAGTGTAATGGGTCAGCAACTGAGTGAAGTAGGGTGTCGGATTGTTGAGATGAACCTTGAGTGTCTTGCCGCCATCCAACGACTCTACGCCTAGGGCGTCCGCTGGCTTGTCGCCGGTATTGACGGCTTCAGCATTGACGATCGGGTAGAGCATATAGGCATATTTGGAAGCATTTTCCGGTGCCAGCAGATGTTGCCAGCCGAACACGAAGTCTTCGGCGGTCACCGGCTTGCCGTCCGACCACTTCGCGCCTTCACGCATGTGAAAGGTATAGGTCTTGCCGTCGTCGGAGACCTCCCATTGGGTCGCCATACCCGGTAGCAGCTCACCGTCGGGAGACTGTTTCAGCAGGCCTTCATAGACGTCCATCAATACCTGGGATTCCCACACGCCGCCGGAAACCTGGGAGGTGTCGAAAGAGGCGAGCTCGCCCTGAACGCCGATGTTCAGGGTTTCGGCCAGCGCGGGGGAGGCGAGCAGGGACGTGGATAATGCCAGAGCGCTGAGCGGAAACAGCGCGCGGGGAAGAGACGGCTTCGACATCATTGGAGAACTCCGGCTTGTTGTTGTGAAGTAGTCATCGTTGCAAGACATTCGTGATGGAACGTTCGCTGAGCCCATTCGCTCCGAATGGGCTTTTGACTAACATCCGTCGCGCCCACAGGGTTGACGCGGTACCTTCGCGCGAACCTCACGGACCGTCTAATACAAATGCTCGATGGCTCGTTTCATTTCATGCATATAAGGCTGTGGTGGTGGCAAGCGCGCCGCCTCCCTTGTGATTTCAGTCACAAATAGACGTTAGTCGAATCACTTCGGGCGTTCACCGCGTTACTCTGAAAAATGCACCCAGCGTGAGGCATGCATATCCAGCGCATTGTCATTCCAGCCTTCGATATCGGGGTTGACCAGATTGCGCGAACTGTAAGTATAGATCGGCGTCAGCGGATAATCGGCCAGTGCCAGTGCTTCGGCCTGCTGCATCAACTGCGCGCGCTTGGCCGGGTCCTGCTCGGCGTCCGACTGGCTGACCAGTCGATTGTAGTCGTCATTCTGATAGGCGCCGTAGTTGTTGGTTTCCGCTGACAACAGTTGCAGGAAATTCTGGGCGTCGTCGTAGCTCGAGATCCAGGCAGCACGCGCCACCTGGAAATCACCCTCCATCAGATCGGCGTAGTGGATGTTGGCTTCGGTATTGCGCAGTTCGACATCGACCCCTAGCGGTTTCCACATTGCCGCCACGGCCACGGCGATCTGGCGGTGTTCGTCGCCGCTGTTGAAGCGCAGGGTCAATTCGAGCGGCTTGTCCGGACCGTAGCCGGCCTCCTGCATCAGCGACATGGCCTTGGCCATGCGGCTCTCCATATCGTCTTCGAGGCCGGGCTGGGACTGGGCGTCGTAGTCACTGGTGCCCGGCGGTACGAGAGAAGTGGCCGGCTCGACGCCGCCTTTCAACAACTGCTTGGCGATCACGTCGCGACGAATCGCCAGGCTCAGTGCTTCGCGCACCCGCTTGTCGGCAACCGGCGACCCATCCCTCAGGTTGAACACGTAGTAATAAGTACCCAGCGACGGGAACAGATGCGTGGCGTCGGGCAGGTTCTCCGATAGGCGCGGATATTGCGCGGCGGGGTAGTCACGCAGAATATCCAGCTCGCCGGCGCGGAAGCGTTGAATGCCCGAGTTCTTGTCCTCTAGCGGGTAGTAGTCGACGCCGTCCAGGCCGACGTTATCGGCGTCATGGAAGTGCTCGTTCTTGACCGTCTCCAGCTCGGTGTTGGAGACCCACTTCACCGGTTTGAACGCGCCATTGACCGCGATGTGTGAAGGATCGCTCCAGTCATCGCCGAACTCGTTCACGACGTGTTTCGGGATCGGATAGGCGAACGGCAGCACCAGCGTCTTGAGAAAATAGACCGTCGGTGCCTGCAAGGTGATCTTGAGCGTCTTGCCGTTATCCAGTGACTCGACGCCGAGAGAGTCGAGCGGCTTGTCGCCGGCGTTGATCGCCTGCGCGTTGACCACCGGATAGAGCCGGTGGGCATAGTTGGAAGCGGTCTTGGGGTCGACCTGATGACGGTAGGCGTAGACGAAATCCTCGGCGCTCAAAGGCTCACCATCGGACCATTCGAGGCCATCGCGCAGATGAAAGGTATAGGTCTTGCCATCGTCGGAGATCTCCCAGCTCTTCGCTGCGCCGGGGATGATCTGACCCTCGGCGTCGATGGCGATCGGCCCTTCGAAGATGTCCCGCAGAACATCCTCTTCCCACACGCCACCGGTGATCCTGGCCGGGCTGAGCGAAGCGGGGTCGCCGGAGATGCCCACCTGGAGCGTGGCGGCCTGAAGGGGCAGGGCGGTCAGGGTGGCAGCGAAACCAATGGCGGCTGCAAGGCGGATCGGTAACATGGAGGTGGTATCCCTCGAATGATTGTCGGTGATCGGACCATAGCTGTTGCTCTAAGCTTACTGTTAGCCGAAAGCGTATGGATGGCCGAAGGCGTATTGTTGGTCGAATGCTTGTAGATCGCGACTCGGAGTTTTTCCAACCTTAGCGCATCGTGCCCGACCGCACAGCGCTTTGACGTTGCCCACGCCGTGCGGGATGACGCTATGGCGGCATTTGGCTACAATAAGCGCCCTTTTGGGGTGTTCTCTCGATTCATTGTCGGCCCACGCGGTTATCGATTCGAGGGGCGCCCGCGGCTACGTTGGCAGGAACCTCATGCAAGAACTCAACCCGATCAACAACCTCATCAAGGACCTGTCCGAACGGACAGATGTCCTGAGGGGGTATCTTTGACTATGCCGAGAAGAAAGATCGGCTAGAAGAAGTCTCCCGCGAGCTGGAAAATCCGGATGTGTGGAGCGATCCCGACTATGCCCAGAAGCTGGGTAAGGAGCGGGCGTCGCTGGAAGCCGTGGTCGAGACCATCGATACCCTCGACAGCGGCCTGATCGACAACCGCGAGTTGCTCGAGCTGGCGGTGATGGAAGAGGACGACGCGACCATCGACGAGGTCCGCAAGGAGCTGTCGTACCTCGAAGGTCAGCTCGACAAGCTGGAGTTTCGGCGCATGTTTGCCGGCGAGATGGACGAGAACAACGCCTATCTCGATATTCAGGCCGGCTCCGGCGGTACCGAGGCCCAGGACTGGGCCAACATGCTGTTGCGCATGTATCTGCGCTGGGCCGAGCATCACGGTTTCAAGGCCGAACTGACCGAAGTCTCGGCGGGCGAAGTGGCCGGCATCAAGTCCGCCACGATTCATGTGCAGGGCGAGTACGCCTTCGGCTGGCTGAGAACCGAGACCGGCGTTCACCGCCTGGTGCGCAAGAGTCCGTTCGATTCCGGCGGTCGTCGCCACACCTCGTTTGCGTCGGTGTTCCTCTCTCCCGAGGTGGACGACAAGTTCGAGGTCGAGATCAATCCGGCGGACCTGCGCACCGATACCTATCGCTCGAGCGGCGCTGGCGGTCAGCACGTCAACACCACCGACTCCGCGGTGCGTATCACCCACGAGCCGACGGGTATCGTGGTGGCGTGTCAGAGCCAGCGCAGCCAGCACGCCAACCGCGACTTCGCCATGAAGCAGTTGAAGGCGAGGCTGTGGGAGCACGAGATGCAGAAGCGAAACGAGGCCAAGCAGCAGGCCGAGGACAGCAAGGCCGATATCGGCTGGGGCAGTCAGATTCGCTCCTACGTGCTCGACGATCAGCGCATCAAGGATCTGCGTACCGGCGTGCAGAGCAGTAACTGCGACAAGGTGCTGGACGGGGATCTGGATCAGTTCATCGAGGCGAGCCTTAAACAAGGCCTCTGACGCGCGTGTCTGTGCTCGAATCACGCGCAGTTAGGTAGCGGAAGGCTCAGCACGGCTCCAGCGACACTAAAAGGCGCGGCATCTTTCTTTCGCGTTAATTCGAATTTTCGACAGGCGACGACATGGCGAACCAAGACAATCCGCAATCTCCTTCCGGTGCACAACCTGACGCGCAGGCGGCGGCTCAGGAAGAGAACCGGCTGATTTCGGAGCGCCGGGCCAAGCTGGCGATGCGTCGCGAGCAGGCGGCCGAGCAGGGCGGCAGCGCGTTCCCCAACGATTTCCGTCGCGACAGCCTGGCGGCGGATCTGCAGGCAGAGCTGGGCGACAAGGACAAGCCCGAGCTCGAGTCGCTCGATCGTCAGGCGGCCGTGGCCGGGCGCATCATGCGCAAGCGCGGCCCGTTCGTGGTGATCCAGGACGTCTCCGGTCAGATCCAGTTCTATGTCGACAAGAAGGGCCTGTCCGCCGAGCTGCTGGAAGACATCCAGAGTTGGGATATCGGCGATATCGTCGCCGGCCGCGGTCCGGTGCACAAATCCGGCAAGGGCGATCTCTACGTCATGCTGGTCGAAGCCAAACTCCTGACCAAGAGCCTGCGTCCGCTGCCGGACAAGTTCCACGGCCTGACCGATCTCGAGGCGCGCTATCGTCAGCGTTATGTTGACCTGATCATGAACCCGCAGTCGCGGCGGGTGTTCGAAGTGCGCTCCGGTGTCATCGCCGCGATTCGGCGCTTCATGGTCGAGCGCGGCTTCATGGAAGTCGAGACGCCGATGCTGCAGCCGATTCCCGGCGGCGCCACGGCGCGACCGTTCACCACCCATCACAACGCGCTGGATATCGACATGTATCTGCGCATCGCCCCGGAGCTCTATCTCAAGCGCCTGGTCGTGGGCGGGTTCGAGCGGGTGTTCGAGATCAACCGCAACTTCCGTAACGAAGGTCTATCGACGCGGCATAACCCCGAATTCACCATGCTCGAGTTCTACTGGGCCTACGCCGATTATCGCGATCTGCTCGATCTGACCGAGGCGATGGTCCGTGATGCGGCCGAGCAGGTACTGGGCACGACCACCGTCACCTATCAGGGCACCGACTATGATCTGGGACAGTCGTTTCGACGCCTGACCCTGCGCCAGTCGATCATCGAGTACGGCGCCGAGCAGGACATCGGCGAGGCGGAGATCGATACGTTCGATGCCGCCAAGGCGACCTGCGAGCGATTGAACGTCCCGGTCAAGCCGAGCTGGGGGTTGGGCAAGCTGCAGACCGAGATCTTCGAAGCCGTCGCCGAGCACCGGCTCGATCAGCCGACCTTCATTACCGAATATCCGGCCGAGGTCAGCCCGCTGGCGCGGCGTAACGATACCAATCCGCATGTCACCGACCGCTTCGAGTTCTTCGTCGGTGGGCGCGAGATCGCCAATGGCTTCTCCGAGCTCAACGATGCCGAGGATCAGGCCGAGCGCTTTGCCGCTCAGGTCGAGGAGAAGGATGCCGGCGATCTGGAAGCGATGTATTTTGATGCCGATTACGTGCGCGCGCTGGAGTACGGCATGCCGCCGACCGCCGGCGAAGGCATCGGCATCGATCGGCTGGTGATGCTGTTGACGGATAGCCCGTCCATTCGGGATGTGTTGTTGTTCCCGGCGATGCGCCCTGAGTGATCGAAGGGGCTGCGCGTCGGCAGTGCTTCGTTACGCGACGGGACATCTTGCTCATGGACAACCACGTCCGCTGCGCCGATGTCCCGCCGCGCGCCTTGCCCTGCGCTAGCTCGCCGCCTTCCTCGGCGTTGAAAGTACTTTCGAGCTCGCAGATTGTCTCGGTCTCATTCACTTAAGGGCGACCAATTGGCATTCTGTGAACGGTTTTCGTCAGACGTTGTTGGTCAGGGGCGCGGCTAGCGCCCATAATGGCTGCGGTTCGATTTCCGCCGACTCCGAGCGGTTCCCAAAAAGAGGTGACACCGATGAAGCTGCTCAACCGTTCCGCGCTGAGCGTCAAGCCGACCCAGGCGTTCGTCGACTGGGTCAACTCGTTGGAGCCGACCGTCGGTGAAGACGACCTGACGCTCGACGACATCGCTGGCGAAAACACTGTTTATCTGATTCCCGAGATGGACACGCCGGAGGCGCTGCATGCTTATGTCGAGGAGCGCTACTACGATATTCTCGAGACTGAACTGCGAGCGTGGGAGGAGGACGAGCGGCAGTGGCCGGAGAGCCTGGACTGGGCACTGTTCGAGGTTTTTCTCACGCTCGAACATAGCTATCTGGCAGTCGATCTCGATGATGAGGCCGAACTGGAAACCGCCGAGGTCGATGATGAGCTGCTGATGGAGACCGACGAGGAGTGATTGGCTGGATGTTCCTTGACGACGGTGTTCACCGCTTTTCCATGACATGTTGAAGCGACTGTTCGAGGAGCGTCCTGGCGACGATGGCCTGCCGGGGCCCGAACGGCGGCTAGCGCTGCTGGCGATGATCACCGGTACGCAGATGGCGGTGCTGGACAACGGCATCGTCAACATTGCGCTTCCCACGTTGGCGCAAGAGCTGTCGATCAGCGGTTCCGAATCCATCTGGATTGCCAACGTCTATCAACTGGTAACCGCTGCGTTGCTGCTGACCTTCGCCGCAGTGAGCCGACGCGTGGGGCGTCATCGTCTCTATATCGGCGGATTGATATTCTTCACCGTGGCCTCGCTCGGCTGTGCGCTGGCACGCTCGTTCGAGTTCCTGCTGGCGATGCGAGGGCTGCAGGCGATCGGTGCCGCCGCGATGCTGAGCATCGGACCCTCTCTCTATCGCATCATCTTTCCCACTCGCCTGCTGGGGTCGGCCATCGGCCTCAGTGCGCTGACGGTGGCATTCGGTATCGCCGCGGGACCTTCGCTGGGCGGTCTGATCCTGCATGTGGCGAGCTGGCCGTGGCTATTCGCCATCAACGTACCCATCGGCCTGCTGGCGCTGGTTCTGGGCGTGCGCGCGCTGCCGCGGGAGAAACCCATCCGCGGGCGAATCGATGTCTGGGGTGCACTGATGTCGATCGTCATGCTCAGCGGTAGCGTCTTTTCCCTGGATCAGTTTGGCCATGGTGAAGGCGGAACACTGGCGCTGGTGACGCTGGCGCTCAGCGTGATCTGTCTGCTGGGGTTCGTCTATCGTCAACGTCACGTCGCCAAGCCGCTGGTGCCGTTGGCGTTGTTCGCCGAGCCGCGCTTCTCGTTTGCGGCGGTCGTGTCGATGTTTGCGTTCCTGGCGCAAGGCGTGGCCTTCGTGGGCCTGCCATTCCTTTATCAGACCGTTATGGGTATGTCGCCGATCATGTCGGCGGTGCTATTTACCCCTTGGCCACTGGTGATCATGATCATCGGGCCGCTGGCCGGCCGGCTGGCGGACAAGGGCAACCCGGCTCTGATCAGCTCGACCGGGCTGGGGCTGTTTCTGCTGGGCATGTTGGCATTGACCGGACTGGATGCCGGCTCCGGTTACGTCGACGTGATCTGGCGAACCGCGCTCTGTGGCGTGGGTTATGGGCTGTTCCAGGCGCCGAACAATCGCGAGATGATCGGCAGCGTGTCGGTAGCGTTGAGCGCCAACGCTTCCGGTGTGCTGGCTTCGGTGCGCACTTTCGGGCAGTCGCTGGGAACGGCATTGGTTGGGCTCATTCTCGGTCTCTCCTTCGGCTCGTTGACGCTGTCGCTGTGGGTGGGCTGTGCTTCGGTCATGATTGCTCTGGCATTGAGTCTCTACCGCACACCGATGGCCGCCAAAGGCCTTCGACGCTGATGCTCTCCCCTTGAAGCCTCACCCATTTTTCCGGACCGTCGTCTGAGGAGCGGATGAGGCGTTACAATGGTCTGGTTGGTACAGGAGGAACTGTCATGAGTGTTCAGGCACGTATCGAAGAGAAACTTCAGGTTCTCGAGCCCACTTTTTTATCGGTCGAGAACGAGAGCCACATGCACCATGTGCCACCGGATTCGGAAACGCACTTCAAGGTGACATTAGTGTCAGCGCAGTTCGAAGGTCTGATGCCGGTGAAGCGGCATCAACTGATTTACAGCCTGCTGGCCGACGAGCTCGCAGGGCCCGTTCATGCGTTGCCGATGCATCTCTACACGCCGCAACAGTGGTCGGCGCGGGGCCAAGCTCGCCCGGATTCACCCAACTGTCGCGGCGGGGGCGGTCAGTGATCGGCGACCCCCAACGTCTCCAGTATCTCGAAGCCATGGGGATCACCACCTGGGCTTCGCGGTATCGCTTCGTCAATGCCAAACCGACCAAACACGTCGAATGGCAGGCCGCACCTATGCCGGAGCAGCCAGCGCCGGGCCAACGTCTGCAGGCGTTGCTGGAGGCCCCCGCGCGCCCGATCGAGATCGATCGTGGCTCGTCTACTGCCGAGATGGCGACGACGCAGGAAGCGCCGGCGCCGCTGTCGCGAGCCCGAGCTCTACTCGATGGGGGGGCGGCCGAGAAAGCATCATCGGCGCCCGCGCCAAGTTCGCGCCCCGCGACTTCGTCCGCGCCGGCAGGTGCAGTTCAGCCTGTCGATGCTGCACAGTCTTCTATCGCGACGTTGACCGAGCCGCTGCGCTTCACGCTGTCGCTGTCGATCGTCGGTGAGCGTTGGTGGCTGATGCTGCCAGGAGGGCGACCGCTATCTTCCGCAGGGCAGGCGCTGCTGGGGCACATGCTGAAAAGCGTCGGCATTCCCGCTGACGGGGCGCCGTTGTCGAGCCTGACCTGGCCGTTGATGGACGTGCCGGCCAGCGATCCTGTCGATGAAGCCCGCGAGGGCATCCAGGTTTTCTGCGCCGGGCAGGCGCGGCGTCATGGTTTGGTCATCGACGGCGCCATCGTCGTGGGCGAAGAGGTCTGGTCGCCTCTGCTGAGCGATCCAGCGAACGAGGTTAGATGGAATTGTCAGCATCTACCGCACCCCGACGATTTGCTGACCTCTGCCAACGCCAAGCGTGAGTGCTGGACGTTACTTCAGGCGGCAGGGCGCGCCTGGCAGCAAGGACGTACTTCGCTGGAATGATCGGCTGTCGCCGACCGCCGGGCTCATCGACGTCAAACGCCTCCCCGAGTAACGCTCGCCATGTCCGCTAATGTTTGCAAGCCCAAGACTTTACCAATCAACACGATACCCGCTCGACTCGGCATCCATGACCTGCCGGCGCTGATGGCGTTCGAACGCCAGGCCAACGATGATGCTTGGTCGGAAGCGCTATTGAGTGCGGCATTGATCGATGACGGCTACGACGTCTGGGGAGTCTGGTCGGTCGGCGGTGTCGAACTGCGAGCCGCTGCCGTTCTGGCCTATCTGCCCTTCGACGCCGAGCTGCAGTCGATCTGTGTCTTGCCGCGTGAGAGACGCCACGGCCTGGCCCGCGAATTGCTGGGTTGGATCATCCGGCATGTCACCGAGCGCGGCGCCGAACGCCTGTTGCTCGAACTTCGAGCCTCCAATGTCGCCGCCCGGAAACTCTATGAAAGCGCCGGCTTCGGGATCGACGGTCAGCGAAGTGGTTACTATCGGCAAGATGACGGAAGCAGCGAAGATGCGCTACTGATGTCGCGGGAGCTGGTAGAAGGGGGAGCGCAGGCGTAAGAGTAATGCAGGCGTAAGGGCAATGCAGGGAAGATGAGTTCAACGGGGCAGCCTACGATAGGTCGCCCCATCGATCGCGTCAGCCGTTGTCGCTGGTCGCGTTGCTGTCCAGCGACTGTAGCTTGTCGAGCAGGCCACCGAGGCGCTGTTCCCACTCTTCGCGTTCCTGCTGGAAGCGAGCGTTCTCCGCCTTGAGTTCTTCGTTTTCCATCTTCAGCATTTCGATGCTGTCGACGGCATCCTGAATCTTCTGTTCCAATTTGGCGAAGATTTCACCGTTCATCTGTACTCTCCTCGAAAGTTAATGACTGTAAAACTTAATGACCGTGGTCTCGCACGCTAATGACCGCATCCGTAAAGCATCTGTTGACCTGATGGGCGCCAGCGTACGTGGCACCGACGCTGACGACAAGCGTCTCGAACCGGCGACGTCAGTCGGCCACCAACTGGCGCTGAAACAGCCGGCCGTGGCTGTCGCCAGCGACGATTTCACGATGCAGTTGCCAGTGCCTCGGCGCTTGCCAGTCAAGCTCGTGTTCCGTCTCGACGTAGATGAGCGCCTCGGGCGTCAGCCAGCCCTCGGATTCGAGACGCTGACAAGCTGAAGTCGCGAGCCCCTGGCGGAAAGGCGGGTCGAGAAACACGATATCGAACCTGGTGGGGGCTGCTGCCAGAAACCGCGCGACGTCGGCTCTCTGAACGCGACCGGCCGCCCCCAGCATTTCGATATTCGCTTCCAGCGCCGTGGCTACGTCGGCGATGGATTCGACGAACGTGGCCTGAGCCGCGCCACGAGACAGCGCTTCCAGACCCAGTGCGCCAGTGCCGGCGTAGAGATCCAGCACGTGGCGTCCGGCAACATCGAAGGCCAGCCAGTTGAACAGGGTCTCGCGTACCCGATCCGGCGTCGGTCGCAAGCCCGGACTATCCGGAATGGGCAGCTTGCGGCGACGAAACTTGCCGCCGATCAGACGCAACTGGCCACGGCCACGGTGAGACGCCCCGCCGTCGTTCTGGCGGAAGCTGTCAGCAGGGCCTTGGGGACTTGGAGCGCGGTTTCGGGCGCTGTTAGAAGCGCGGTTTCGGGCGCTGTTAACAGCCCGGCGAGAGCGGCGTCGATTCATGGCGCGCAATTGTACCCCCGCAACCCTCGCGGTGATAGGATGAGGTCTCGATATCGATATTCTCCGAAGCCGTGATGATCGACGCTAATTCAGCGGCGCAAGCACGGCTTTTCAGCAGTGAAGCCATCCATGTTCGGACTATTCAAGAGTCGTAAAAAGCAGCAGGAAGAAGAGGCGCGTCGGCGCGAGGCGGAAGAAGCCGAGGCGAAGGCGGCAGAAGAAAGTACGGAGGAGGGTGTCTCCGAGGCTGAGAGCGTTGAGGATGAGAGCTCAAAGCGTGAGAGCGCTGAGAACGTTTTCCCCGACGAGTTGCAGCCGGCGGCTGAGCAAGACGCCGAAGCCATCGCCGAGGAAACCGCTTCTCCGGCGGAAGAATCTCCCGCTCGAGACGAAAAGACCGCTCCAGTGGTCGAGACCGTCACGCCTGACGTCGAATCTCCGGTTCAGGCCGAGGATCCCGAGCACCTGTCTACCGTGGCCTACGATCCCTCTACGCTCGAGGAAGTGGCCGCCAAGGAAGCCCTCAGTGAGCCCCTGACGCAGGAATCGCCGCAGTCGGCCTTGCAGGAAACCCCGGCGGACGGGACGCGCGAAACCGATCTGGCGACGGATGTGACTCCGGCGCCAGAATCTTCAACCGCACCCGATTCAACGGCGCCCGCATCCGAACCAAGCTCATCGGCACCTACGTCTGCGCCAAAAGAGAAGCCCAAGGGCGGCTGGCTGTCGCGCGTCCGGGCTGGGTTGGGACGCACGCGCGCCAACCTCACCGATGGCGTTGCCGACCTGTTGCTGGGCAAGAAGCAGATCGACGACGAGCTGATGGAGGATCTCGAGACCCAACTGCTGCTGGCGGACGTGGGTATCGAGGCGACCAGCGAGATCATCGAGCGCTTGACCGGGCGCGTTTCTCGCAAGGAGCTCGCCGACGCCGATGCGCTCTATCGGGCGCTTCAAGAGGAACTGGCGGCGTTGCTCGAGCCGGTCACCCAGCCACTGCAGTTGCCGCCGAAAGGCGAAGGCCCGTTCGTGATTCTGATGGTCGGCGTCAACGGTGTCGGCAAGACCACGACCATCGGCAAGTTGACTCAGCGTTTCCAGAACGAAGGGCGCAGTGTGATGCTGGCGGCCGGCGATACCTTCCGGGCCGCCGCCGTCGAGCAGCTCAAGGTCTGGGGCGAGCGTAACCGCGTGCCGGTGATCGCTCAGCATACCGGCGCCGACAGCGCCTCGGTCATCTACGACGCTGTCGCGGCGGCCCGGGCACGCAAGATCGACGTATTGATTGCCGACACCGCCGGCCGCCTGCACAACAAGAGCCACCTGATGGAGGAGCTCAAGAAGGTGCAGCGGGTCATGGCCAAGCTCGATGCCACGGCGCCGCACGAGGTAATGCTGGTACTCGATGCAGGCACCGGCCAGAACGCGATTTCTCAGGCAACCACTTTCGACGAAGCGATTCCGGTCACCGGTATCACCCTGACCAAGCTCGATGGTACCGCCAAGGGCGGCATCATCTTTGCGCTGGCCAAGAAAACGGGTATCCCTATCCGCTTTATCGGCGTCGGTGAGTCGCTCGAGGATCTGCGACCGTTCGATGCCCAGACCTTCGTCAAGGCGCTCTTTGATCGAGACGCCGTTCGGGACGGCGACGCCGATTCATGATTGCGTTCGAGCATGTCGGTAAACGCTATGGCGGGCGCTTCGAGGCGCTTGCCGATATCAATTTTCGCGTCGAGCGTGGCGAGATGCTATTCCTGACCGGCCATTCCGGCGCCGGCAAGAGCTCTTTGCTACGCCTGATCATGCGTCTCGAGCGCCCCTCGCGGGGGCGAGTCCTGGTTGCCGGGCATGACCTCGATCGTCTGCATATCAGTCAGGTTCCCTATTACCGTCGTCAGATCGGCGTGGTCTTCCAGGACCATCAGTTGCTGTTCGACCGCGATATCTTCGCCAACGTGGGGTTACCGTTAACGATTCAGGGGGTCGAGCCGGCCGATGCCGCGCGACGCGTGCGTGCTGCGCTGGACAAGGTCGGGCTGTTGCATCGCGAGCGGGCGCTCCCGATCGAGCTATCCACCGGTGAGCAGCAGCGGGTGGGGATCGCCCGTGCGGTGGTCAACAAGCCGGCGCTGCTATTGGCCGATGAGCCGACCGGTAATCTCGACCCCCAGCTTTCCGCCGACATCATGCGGTTGTTCGAGGATTTCAATCGTATCGGTACCACGGTGCTGGTGGCGAGCCACGATCTGGCCTTGATCGCACGGCTGCGTCATCGCGTGCTGAAGCTGCGGGATGGGCGACTCATTGGCGATGAGGGGACGGCATGAGTGAGCGTCGGCCTTCCGACGAAAGGCGTCGTGGTGCACAGAAAGCGCCGCGACGCACTTCTGGCGCTGGCCGCGCCTGGTTACGCCATCATCGGTCGATGATGGGCGACAGCGCGCTGCGTCTAGTCAAACGACCGATATCGACGTTGTTGACCATGCTGGCGATCGCCATCGCCCTGATTCTACCCGCCGGTCTATGGCTGGCATTGGATAGTGCGCGATTGCTCGATGCCGAGCTCGACGAAAGCGCCACGTTAACGGTCTATTTTGACGCCAATGTGGATGAATCCGAGGCGATGAATCTGGCGGCCGAGGTCGGGGAGCAGCCCGGCGTGGCTGGCACACGATTGGTGACGGCGGCCGAAGGGTTGGCAGAATTTCAGCAGACGCTGGGCGTTGCCGATGCCCTCTCTCAGCTCGAGGCCAATCCGCTGCCGGCGAGTGTCGTGGTGACCCCCGTGAACACCGATCCCGCTGGTGTACAGTCGCTGAGCCAACGGTTGCAGGCGCTCGACGGTGTCGATGAAATCCGTCTGGACCTGGCGTGGCTGGAGCGACTGCAGCAACTGGCAGCGCTGGGTCAGCGCGTCGCTCTGGCTCTGGTGCTGCTGTTCGGTCTGGGTGTATTGCTGGTCGTCGGCAACACGATCCGATTGGCGGTGGAAAGCCGGCGACAGGAGATCGAGGTCGTTACGCTGATCGGCGCGACGCATGCGTTCGTACGACGCCCGTTCCTCTACAGCGGCGCTTGGTATGGACTGGGTGGCGGCGCTCTGGCACTGATCATTCTGCTGCTCGGCGGTAACTGGCTGGCGTCGCCGGTCGCGGCACTGGCGGAAAGCTATGGCGCCCATTTTGCGCTACCTTCGCTGAGTGTCGCGAATTCGGCTTTTCTGCTGCTTTTTAGTACACTATTGGGCTGGCTGGGAGCATGGCTCGCCGTCGGGCGTCACTTGGCGGACATCAAGCCGCGCTAAGATAGCCAATGGTTTCGAAAAGTCGTCAACGGTACCGAAATGCGGTAATAATATCCTTCGCCGTCGTTCATCGTATTATCGATCGATCCGGCGGATGATCTGGTTGCAGGTCCGTTGAAACTGGCATAAGTATTGAACTTTCGTCTAGGCTGAGGGTCTTATTAGGCATCCTCGTAGACAGGAAAAAGAACCTGTTGCGACGTGTTTCAGGCGGATCGAGCTTTCCGGCTCTCCGTTTCGACACGCCGCCTATCATGGAGACAACGCACATGAGCATGAGCACCAGTCTTCAAGCCATTGGGAACCTCTCCCCGGGTCACGATCTCAACGGTTACATTCAGGCTGTCAACGGCATTCCCGTTCTGACGGCGGACGAAGAGCATGATCTGGGCGTCCGGCTTTACCAGGAAGACGATCTCGAATCGGCTCGCCGCTTGATCATGTCGCATCTGCGCTTCGTCGTGCATATCGCGCGCAGTTACTCCGGTTATGGATTGCCCCAGGCTGACCTGATTCAGGAAGGCAACGTCGGGCTAATGAAAGCGGTCAAGCGTTTTGATCCGTATCAGGGGGTTCGTCTCGTGTCTTTCGCGGTCCACTGGATCAAGGCCGAGATTCACGAATACGTGCTGCGCAACTGGCGCATCGTCAAGATCGCCACGACCAAGGCCCAGCGCAAGTTGTTCTTCAACCTGCGCAGTGCCAAGAAGCGGCTGGGTTGGTTGAACAACGATGAGGTCGATGCCATCGCTAAAGATCTCGACGTCAAGCCCAAGGTCGTGCGTGAGATGGAAGGTCGTCTGACGTCCTACGACGCGGGTTTCGACGCCAGTCCTGGCGAAGAAGAGGAGCAGGGTTATCAGGCGCCGGCGCAGTATCTCGAGGACTACAGCTTCGATCCTGCCGCACAGCTCGAGGCCGACGATTGGGAAGCCGACTACACTCAACGCCTGCGTGGCGCGCTGAGTGAACTGGACGAGCGCTCTCGCGACATTCTGCAGCGTCGCTGGCTCTCCGAGCACAAATCAACGCTGCACGAATTGGCAGATGTTTACGGTATTTCCGCCGAACGTATCCGCCAGCTCGAGAAGAATGCGATGAAGAAGATCAAGCAGCAGTTGGGCGATTCCCTGGCTGCTTGAGGATTTACGCAGACGCACCATACCAAGCCCGGCTCATTGCCGGGCTTTTTGCGTGAGCACTATGTCAAAGTTATACCAAAGTTTTACCGAAGTTGTGCTGAGCTTTATACCGAAGTGGCTTGAGGCGAAACGATCAGCAGGCCGCCGCCCAACAGACGCCATTGATCTTCCCAGTGTGCCGTGGGCCGATGGCGGAAGTCGCTGCGCACGTACTGGCTGATTCTGCCCTCCACGAAAGCCGACAGCAGGTTGGCCGCCGCCGACACCGGCAACTGGGGACGAAGGCCTTCGCGGAGCTCCGCCTCGCGCAGCACCTGCTTTAACTGTGTTTCCAGACGCTCGAACAGCTGGGACATGCGAGTGCGAAGACGGGCTGTCTCGCCTGTCAGCACATCGCCGTCCATCAGCCGGCTGAGACCGGGGTTCTTTTCGGCGAACGTCAGTACGAGTTGAATGATCGTCTCGCAGCGGACAAGTGCCGAAGGCTCGTCATCGAGAATGCGTCGGATACGTTCGAACAGGCTCGCTTCGATGAATTCGATCAGCCCCTCGAACATGCGTGCCTTGCTCGGGAAATGGCGGTAGAGAGCGGCCTCGCTGACGCCGACCTGTCGAGCCAATGCGGCCGTGGTGATACGTTTGCCGCTATCCTCCTCGAGCATCAGCGCCAATGCCTGGAGAATCTGTTCGCGACGAGAGAGTGGGGGAGTTGCCTGCGTCATGACGGTTCTTATCGGTCGTTTTATTGGAGCTCCTTCCTGGAGCGGCCCGGACTGCCTGTCTTTCTGGTTTGGCAGCCGGGGCAGGCCTTCCGGGCCCGCGATGATCGGAATGGATGACGACGCCGCCGTCAGTTGCGAGCGTCAGTCACGGTCGATTACGAGTCACGATGATCGGTGATCTGGGTTCCTACCCCGGCATCGGTGAAAATTTCCAGCAGTGTCGAATGTACCACGCGACCATCGACGATGACGGCACTGCCGACGCCGCCCTTGACCGCTTCCAACGCGCAGCGAATCTTCGGCAGCATGCCGCCGTAGATCGTGCCATCGGCGATCAGCGCATCGACCTGTTCGGTGGAGAGTCCGGTCATCACCTTGCCTTCGGCGTCCTGCAAGCCGGCAACGTTGGTCAACAGCATCAGTTTCTCGGCCTTCAGCGCTTCGGCAACCTTGCCCGCCACCAGATCGGCGTTGATGTTGTAACTGTGCCCCTCGCGATCGACGCCGATCGGCGCGATGACGGGAATGAAATCGCGCTCGGCGAGCATCTCGATCAGATCGGTGGAGATATGCTCGACCTCGCCGACATGACCGATATCGATGATCTCGGGTTCGGTCAGGGCCGGGTTGTACTGTTCGACCTTGAGCTGACGCGCCAGGATCTGAGCATTGTCCTTGCCGGTCAGACCGATCGCCTTGCCGCCGCACTGATTGATCTGGGTGACGATGTTCTTGTTGACCAGCCCGCCGAGTACCATCTCGACCACGTCCATGGTCTCGGCGTCGGTGACGCGCATGCCGTTGACGAAGCGCGACTCGATATTGAGTCGTGCCAGCAACTGGCCAATCTGCGGACCGCCACCGTGGACCACGACCGGATTGATCCCGACCTCTTTCATCAACACCATGTCGCGGGCGAAGGAGTCGATCAGCGTGTCTTCGGTCATGGCGTTGCCGCCGTACTTGACTACCACGGTCTTGCCGGAATAGCGCTGAATATAGGGCAGCGCCTCGGACAGGATCTCGACCACCTGACGCGGGTCGCGTGAGCTCTCGTTCATGAAACGTTATGTCTCCACTATCTACGCGCCGTTCGGACTGTCAGCACCGGTGGCGCATTCCCTGTTATTGAGCGTACGTCTCTTGTCGTGCGAGTTCAGAACGGCAGCTCGACGTTCGGTGCGACGGCGAGCAGTGCCTCGCCGAACTGTCGCTGGATGCGCGTCAGCGCCGCCTGATCCTTGCCTTCGAAGCGCAGCACCAGCATCGGCGTGGTATTGGAGGCGCGACACAGCCCCCAGCCGTCGGGATAGTCGACGCGAATGCCGTCCAGCTTCGTCTTGATGCCATCCTGACCGAAGTCGCCATTCTCGGCCAGTCGCTCGACGATCGCGAACTTCTCCTCGTCGGTGGCGGCCGCGTTCAGCTCCGGCGTGCTGATGTCCTGCGGAAACGCGCTGAAGTAGTGATCGGCGTCGTGCGGCTGGCGCGAGAGAATTTCCAGCAGCCGGGCGGCGGCGTAGAGCCCGTCGTCGAAGCCATACCAGCGTTCGGCGAAGAAGATATGACCACTCATTTCGCCGCCGAGTTGAGCGCCGGTCTCTTTCATGCGTGACTTGATCAGCGAGTGGCCGGTGCGCCACATCTCGGGCTCGCCGCCGGCGCTCTCGATGATCTGAGCCAGGTTGCCGGTGCACTTGATATCAAACACGATGCGCGCGCCGGGATCGCGCTGGAGCAGATCGGTGGCGAAGGCCATCAATAGCCGGTCCGGATAGATCATCTCTCCCTTAGGGGTGACCACACCGAGGCGGTCACCGTCGCCATCGAACGCCAGCCCGATATCGGCGCCACTCTCCTGGACCTTGGCCATCAGGTCGACCAGGTTTTCCGGCTTGCCGGGATCGGGATGATGATTGGGAAAGTCACCGTCGATCTCGGCGAAAAGCGGCACGGTTTCCACGCCCAGCGCCTCGATCAGTCGGGGCCCCAGTTCACCCGCGACCCCGTTGCCGCAGTCGACTACCGCCTTGAGCGGACGCTCGCGTTGGTCCTGGTCGAGAGAAACATCGCCTAGAATGCGCTGGAGATAGGCGTCGCTGATATCGATCCGTGTCAGGGTACCGTCGCCTTCGCTGAGATCGCCTTTGTGGATGCGCTCGAGCAGGTCGGTAATCGCTTCGCCCGAGATCGCGACGCCGTCGAGCACGATCTTGAAGCCGTTGTAGTCCGGCGGATTGTGGCTGCCGGTCACCATCACGCCGCTGCGACTCTCGTTAAGGGTGGCGGTGGCAAAATAGAGCACCGGCGTTGGCACGCGACCGATATCGATCACGTCGCAGCCGGACGCCCGTAGGCCGCGGATCAGTGCCGCCTGCAAGCGGGCGCCGGAGTGGCGGCCATCGCGAGCGACGATCACGCACTGCTGGCCGCGGGCGGCAGATTCGCTACCTACCGCGCGGCCGATCCACTCTACCGTCTCCTCGGTCAACGTCTCATCGACGATGCCGCGAATATCGTAGGCTCGAAAGATCGAGGCGGGTACGTGGGTCCCGGACGGGTCATTCATCGTCGTTTCCTTGCCATCGCTCATGTTCGGCATCGGCGCGCGCCAGCGTCGGCGGTCAAGCCCAGCGCTCGAGCTCGAGCTCCACCGATGCCTGACCGTCGGTAATCAGCCACTGGCCTTCCATCTGGGTCGCGCCGAGGTTCAGGTTGCGGTCGACGAGAGCGGTCAGCGCCGCCAGCGGTTCGGTCGGCAAATTCCAGACCTCGACCCGCGGCAGCGCCCGAATATCGCTCTCCAGCTTTTTCCACCACTGCGCCGCACTGCGCGGCGCGTAGGGATAGACCAGCACGCGTTCGGCCCGGGAAAGCCCCTGCTTGATGCGCTTCAGCGTTGGCTCGCCCAATTCTATCCACAGCAGAATGCGACCGTCCGGCGCCTTGAGCCATAGATCCGGCTCGTCGTCACTACTCAGTCCGCGGGTCATGGCGAGATCATTGTCGGCGCTAGTGAGGTGCGCGTTGGCAATGAACGCCAGCAGCCGCACCATCAGCCGCGTCGCCGTCTCGGAAGGGTGGCAGGCCACGGTCAGCGCGTGATCGCCATAGTAATGACGGTCAAGATCACTGACGTTGAGTTTCGCTTTATAGATGGTTGCGCTTAGCGCCACGCTGAATTCCTTCGATGAGAGACCGTCTGGCCGTTACCGTCGCCGGTTCGGATTGTCACCGACCCGTCATTGTCGGCCGGAGTGGCCGAAACCGCCGGCGGCCCGATCGGTGGCGACGAAGTCTTCGACGATCTCGAGTTCGGCCTGGATCACCGGCACCAGCACGTACTGCGCCAGCCGCTCGCCGGGCTCGAGCATGAACGTATCGCGGCCACGATTCCATACCGAGATCATCAGCTCGCCCTGATAGTCGGAATCGATCAATCCGACCAAATTGCCCAGCACGATGCCGTGCTTATGGCCGAGCCCGGAACGCGGCAGCACCACGCCGGCCAGTCCCGGATCACCGATATGGATGGCGAGGCCGGTGCGCACCAGGGCACTGTCACCGGGGGCCAGGGTCAGCGCCTCGTCGAGCAGCGCGCGCAGATCCATGCCGGCACTGCCAACGGTGGCGTAGTGCGGCAGCGGATAGTCGTGCACACGCTCGTCGAGAACCTTGACCGAGAGCTTGGGCCTGGCGGTCGTTGTCGAAGATGACGCGGTGGACAGGGTGCTGGATGACATGAAAAGACGATTCCTGGTAAAGCAATATGTGAGAGCGCATGAAGTGAGGGCGCGCGAAGATGGCCTAGCTTACCATCGCTCGAGTGCGAACTGGTCGCCGACCGGTCGTCGAGGTCCGCTAGACCAGACGGGTGACGATATGATCGAGGATCGCGCCGGCCAGGGCCGCCTTGGGCTGAAGCGGTAGCGGATGGCGTTGCGCCTGACCGCTATCGAGCCACAGCAGCGTAGCCGCGTTGTCGTCACTGCCGAAGCCGATACCCTCGCGGGAAACGTCGTTGGCGACGATCAGATCCAGCCGCTTGCGCTCGAGCTTGCTGCCGGCGTGCGTCTCGAGATCCTGCGTCTCGGCGGCAAAGCCGACCGTGAACGGGCGGTCCGGACGCGCCGCGATCGTGGCAACGATATCCGGATTGCGCACCAGCTCGAGGGTCAGCCCGCGGTCGTCATCCGTCTTCTTCAGTTTGTGCTCGCTGATGGCCGCTGCACGATAGTCCGCCACGGCAGCACAGCCGATGAACAGATCGCAAGGCAACTGGGACTCGACGGCGGCCAGCATTTCCGAGGCCGACGTCGCATCGATTCGATTGACGCCTGGCGGTGTCGACAGCGTGACCGGGCCGCTCACCAGGCTGACGCTGGCACCGCGTTCGGCGCAAGCGGCGGCGAGCGCGTAGCCCATCTTGCCGGAGCTGTGATTGGAGAGATAGCGCACCGGATCCAGCGCCTCACGGGTCGGCCCGGCGGTGATCACCACGCGCTTGCCGACCAGATCCCGATGCACGGGCATCACGGCGGATGACTCGCCGCGGGGTCGTTCGCGCTCGGCCAGCAGTTGGGTGAGAATCGTCTCCGGCTCCAGCATTCGGCCCAGGCCGACGTCGCCACAGGCCTGATCGCCGGCGTCGGGGCCCAGCAGTGTCCATCCCAGCTCGACAAGACGGTCGGCGTTGGCCAGCGTTGCCGGGTGGCGCCACATCGCCTGGTTCATCGCCGGTGCCATCAGGCAGTGCGCCTCGGTGGCCAGACACAATGTGGTCAGCAGATCGTCGGCGTGACCGTGGGCCAGTCGTGCCATCAGATCGGCGGTGGCCGGCGCGATCAGGATGATATCCGCCCACTTGGCCAGCTCGATATGGCCCATGCCGGCCTCGGCTTCGGGATCCAGCAGCGAAGTGCGCACCGGCTCGCCGGTGAGCGCCTGCAACGTCAGCGGGGTAATGAACGCCTGGGCGCCCTCGGTCATCACCACGCGCACATCAAAGCCCGTCTTTTTCAGCAGGCGAGCGAGATGCGCGCTCTTGTAGGCGGCGATGCCGGCGCTGATGCCGAGCAGAATTCGGGTTCCGGCCAGCCCCGGGGCAAGCGATAACGACATGGTAGGCGTCCTGAAAATGCAGACGTTCACCTTACCACCGGCGCCGGGGATTTGCGTAGCGTGCTAGCGCAGCGAAAAGCCGTGCTGAAAATCTAATCCCACGGCAGCAGACGCTGGACGGCGAGCTCAACACCACGCAGCTCGGCAAGCCCTTTGAGTCGACCGATCAACGGGTAGCCGGGGCGGCTGTCGCGAGTCAGGTCGTCGAGCAGATGATGACCGTGGTCCGGGCGCATCGGCATTCGGTCGCCGCCTTCACGCTGGCGTTGTCGCTGTTCCTGAACCAGGGCGCCAATCACCCCGACCATATCGACGTCGCCATCCAGATGGTCGGCCTCGTGGAAGCTCGCCGGGTTGGACTCACGCTGGGTGGCGCGCAGATGCACGAAATGAATGTGCGGCGCGAAGCGCGCGGCCATGGCGACCAGATCGTTGTCCTCGCGCACGCCGTAGGAGCCTGTGCAGAAGGTCAGGCCGTTGGCGGGGCTGGGTGCGCTATCGAGCACGTACTGGGCATCTTCGGCCGTGGAGATCACGCGCGGCAGCCCCAGCAGTTCGCGAGGCGGATCGTCCGGGTGAATCGCCAGGCGCACGCCGGCTTCCTCTGCCGTAGGCACGATGGCGCGCAGGAAGGCGCTCAGGTTCTCGCGCAGTGCAGTCGCGTCGATATCGCGGTAGTGGCCGAGCACACGACGGAAATCTTCCAGCGTGTAGTGCTCCTCGGTGCCGGGAAGACCGGCAATGATGGTGTCGATCAGGCGCTGGCGCGCTGCGTCGTCGAGTGTTTCCAGATAGGCCCTGGCTGCTGTCTGCTCTGACTCGCTGTAGTCCGCGGGTGCGTCTTCGCGCTCCAGAAGGTAGAGATCGAAAGCGGCGAACGCGGTCTGATCGAAGCGCAGTGCCGTCCCTCCGTTCGGTAGCGGCCAGGCCAGATCGGTGCGAGTCCAGTCGAGGATCGGCATGAAGTTGTAGCAGACCACATCGATACCGCACTGGCCCAGATTGACGAGCGTCTGGCGGTAGTTGTCGATGTAGTTCTTGGCTTCAGGCAGGCCCCGCTTGATCGATTCATGAATCGGCACGCTTTCGACCACCGACCAGGTCAAACCAGCGGATTCGATCAGGCGTTTGCGCTCGGCGATCGCCTCGACCGGCCAGACGTCACCGTTGGGGATCTCGTGCAGGGCAGTGACGATGCCGGTTGCGCCGGCTTGGCGAATCTCGTCGAGAGTGATGGGATCGGCCGGACCGAACCAGCGCCAGGTGTGTTCCATGATCAAGCATCCCGATCGGAAGAGTTGAGTGTCAGAGCGGTAATAGTGGCTTCCATGCCGTCGCTTTCCAGTCGCGTCAGCGCTTCGAGGATCTGCCGAGCGAACTGCCGGTCGTCGCGCAGTTCTACGGGGAAGACGGTATCGAGACCGAGAAAGGCATCGATCAGTGCGACGGGATCCTCGACATGGCGGCGATGCAGCGTGGCAAACGTCTCGGCCATGGGATCGTCGACCGGGTGCGGTCGGCCGGACAGATTGCTACCCGCGGTATAGCGAATCCAGCCGGCCACGCCCAATGTGGTCGCGTTGATCTCGTCGCCGACGGTCATCCGTTCGACACCGCCTGCCAGCCAGCGCTGGGGCAATTTCTGCGAGCCGTCCATGGCGATCTGCTGCAGTCGGTGGTGCAGGCTATCGTTGCCGAAGCGGGCCAGTAGACTCTCGGTGTAGACGCCAGCTTCGGTGCCATCCGGCAGCGACAGCGTGGGGATCGCTTCCCGCTGCCAATAGTGCTGAAGCAGCTGGCGGAAAGCGGGGCGAGCGACGGCGGCATCGACCGTTTCGATGCCGGCCAGCGCGCCAAGATAGGCCAGCAGCGAATGGGCGCCGTTGAGCAGACGCAGCTTCATGGTTTCGAACGGAGCGACATCAGCGACCATCTCGACGCCGTCGGCTTCCCAGTCCGGCCGGCCCAGCGGGAAGTCGTCCTCGACCACCCACTGGCTGAAGGTTTCGCAGACCACCGCGGCGGGATCGTCGACTCCCAATGCCGACAGACGCTGGCGATCGGCGTCGGTCATTGCCGGCACGATGCGGTCGACCATGCTCGAGGGAAAGGCGACCTGGGTGTCGATCCACGCGGCCAGTTCGATATCGCGGTGACGCGCCAACGACATGACGGCGCGACGCGTGCGCTGACCGTTATGGGGCATGTTATCGCAGCAGAGCACGGCGAACGGTTCGATACCCGCGGTGCGGCGACGCGCCAGCGCTTCTACCAGCATGCCCGGGGCGGTGTCCGGTGATTCAGGATGGGCGATATCGTGGGCGATCGGCGCAGCATCGGTCAGCAGCTCGCCGCTGCTTGGGCTGAGGAAGTAGCCTTTTTCGGTCACGGTCAGCGTGACGATGCGCACGGCGGGATCGCTCATGCGGACCAGCAGCGCTTCCCGATCCGAGCCATCCGGGCCGGCATAGAGTGCTTCGCGAATCGCGCTGATCTCGCGCAGGGTGACGTGTTCGCTGTCGCTGAACTCGGCGACGTGATAGCGGTAGTCGCCGTCGCGCAGTTGATCGACCAGTACGCGGTTGGAGCGGATGTTGGCGCTGCAGATGCCCCACTCGCCAGCGCAGGTTCGATTGAGGTATCGCTGCACGTACACGGCTTGGTGGGCGCGATGAAAGGCGCCTAGCCCCAGGTGAACGATGCCGATCTTGCCCGGCGTGGTCTGGCTGGGCTCACGCTCGATATGAATACCTTGGGTCATGGTGCTATTTACCCATCAGCAGGTTGGGCAGCCACAGCGACAGCGCAGGCACGAAGGACACCAGCATCAGCACGATCAGGTTGCAGATCAGAAACGGGATGATGGCTTTGGCCACGCGCAGCATCGGCAGCTTGCCGATGCTCGATACCACGAACAGGCAGACGCCCACCGGCGGTGTGGTCAGGCCGATCATCAGGTTGAGCACCGCCATCACGCCGAAATGGATCGGGTCCATGCCGACGCCGGTGGCCACGCCCAGCAGCGCCGGGAACAGGATAATCAGTGCGGCGATCGTCTCCATGAAAGCGCCGACGAACAGCAGGATCAGATTGAGAATCAGGATGACCACGATCGGATTGGTGCTGAAGCCCAGGATGGCATCGGCGAGCATCTGCGGAATCTGCTGGCTGGTCAGGATCCAGCCGAACAGATTGGCCAGCCCGACCAATAGCATCAACGATGCCGAGGTGATGACGGTATCCGACAGGATGCCACCCAGATTGCGCCAGTTGATCCCCTTGTAGACGAAGGTGCCGACCAGCAAGGCGTAGAGGCTGGCGACGATCGAAGCCTCGGTCGGCGTGAACAGGCCGCCGATGATGCCGTAGAGAATGATGAAGGTCATCAGCAGCGCCCAGAACGCGCTGCGGCCTTCCTTGATCAGTTCCTTGAGCGTGGCGCGCTTCTCCTTGGGGTAGCCACGCCGCACGGCCAGCCAGTAGGCGGTGATCATCATCGCCACGCCCAGCAACAGACCGGGCAGGGCGCCGGCCAGGAACATGCGACCCACGGAAATGCCCGAAAGCGAGCCGACGATGATCATCGGCACGCTGGGTGGAATGATCGGGCCGATGGTCGAGGATGCGGCGGTCACGGCGGCAGCGAACGGCTTGTCGTAGCCGGCCTTTGCCATCCCCGGGATCATCACCGAGCCGATGCTGGCGGCGTCCGCCACGGCGGTGCCGGAGATGCCGCTGAAGATCATCGAGCCGCCGACGTTGGCCAGCCCCAGCCCGCCTCGGATATGCCCGACCAGGGCATTGGAGAAGCGCACGATGTGTTGGGTGATGTTGCCCACGTTCATCAGGTTGCCGGCCATCACGAAGCCGGGAATGCACAGCAGCACGAAGGAGTCGATGCCGGAGAACATCCGCTGCGGCACGATGGTCAACGAGATGCCGCCGAGCATCAGGTAGGCCAATGACGACACGCCGAGGCAGAAGGCGATCGGCAAGCCGATCATCAGCAGTACCAGAAAGGTGACGAAGAGAACGGCGATTTCCATCAGAGCGCCTCCTGGCGGGTGGTTTCGGCGCGTTCGCCACGAATCATGGCGATGATCCCCTCGGCCAGACCGATCAGGCTGTACAGCAACAGCGACCCGAACAGCACCACCGAAGAGAGGAAGATATAGAGCATGGGAATGCGCAGCGTCGGCGATGTCTGGAACGCGCCGATCTGGGCGAATTGCCAGGCGTTGGGCAGCACCAGAATCGTGAAAACGAAGGTGATCGCCGAGATCAGTACCAGATAGGCCGCCCGGCCGCGGAAACCGAGCCAGCCATGAAACAGTTCGACATTGACGTGTCGGTTACGGTGCTGCACCACGCCAGCGCCCAGTGCCACCATGTAGATGAAGAGATAGCGGGTGAGCTCTTCGGTCCACGATAGCGTGATGGGCAGAAACAGTCGCGAGGCGACCTGCAGCAGCACGGTCAGTGACAGCCCCACCAGAGCGATCACGGCCAGCAACAGCAGAATGCGATCCAGCCCGTCAGCCAGGCGGCCGATGGGGCCGCCCAGGCGCGGAACACGGTTCAGGATCTCCAGGCTTTCCTGTATATCCTGCTGCTGAGTGTCCGTCTCTTGTTCCGACATGGCGATCTCCGAACGGGAAATGAGAAGGCCGGGAGCGTCGTGCCCCCGGCGTACGATTGTTAGAGATCCTGAATCTCTTCGTAGAGCTTGCGCTGCTCCTCGTTGAGTGAATCGAGCACCGCTGGGCGGGCCTTCTTGGCGAACGCTTGCTGATCGACATCGACGAACGTCATGCCGGCATCTTTCAGCGACTGCTCGAGGCGCTGCTGATCCTCGACGAACAGCTTCTCCTCATACGATTGCATCTCGCTGGCCGCGTCGCGCACCACGCTCTGTAGATCGTCCGGCATCGATTCGAGCTTCTGCTTGCCGATCACCACATAGATCCAGCTACGGACGTGGTCGGTCATGTCCACGTACTTCTGCACTTCGTTGAAGCTGGCGCTCTCGATCAGGCTGAGCGGGTTCTCCTGGGCCTCGATGGTGTTCTGCTGCAGCGACGTGAACACTTCACTGAAGGCCATCGGGGTCGGGCGAGCGCCTAGCGCTTCCCAGGTATCGACGAACAGCGGTACGTTAGGCACACGCATTCGTAGGCCGTCGAGATCGTCCGGGGTCTTGATCGGGCGGTTGGAGGTCAGCTCGCGCGGACCGCGCTCGAACCAGGCCAGCGGGATCAAACCGGTGCGCTCGGTGATCTGTTGTTCGATCTCCTTGCCGACGTCGCCTTCCACGGCCTTGCGCATCTGGTCCGCATCGCGGAACAGATAAGGCACCGCCATCATCGCCGCCTTCGGGGCCCAGTTCTGCAGGCTTTCGCCGGTGATGGTCATGTCGGCGGTACCCAACTGGATGCTATTGATCACATCCATCTCGCTGCCGAGCTGCTCGTTGGGGAAGACTTGAACCTCGATCCGATCTTCGGAGTTGGTCTCGACCAGCTCCTTGAACTTCAGCGCCGCCTTGTTCCAGATATTCTGTTCATTGGCCAGATGGCCGAATTTCAGGGTGTAGTCTGCAGCCATTACCGCTTGGCTACCCAGTAGTGTGGCGCCGAGAGCGGCACCGGCCAGCAAGTGTTTGAGTGTCGTGGTCGTCAACATGGCGTGAGTCTCCTGTCGCGTTGGATACGCGTCGGTTTTGTTGTCCAAGTCAGTCCTGTTCCCGGTTTTCCAGAATCAGGGACGGGCTTCACGGGGCGTTCAAGATGAAATTCTTACCAGCACCTTGCGCGCCTGTTCCGGGTGGTTCTCGAGCAGATCGATGGCGCCGGGCATCTCGGTCAAGGCGACGCGATGGCTAATCAGCGCCTTGGGATCGAGGCGACCGGCGGCGATGTGTTCGATCACCTCCGGGAATTTGCGGTTGTTCAGACGCGAGCCGACCAGTGTCAGCTCCTTCTTGATCACTTCCAGCTGAATCAGATCGCTGGGCGTGGGGCTGAAACCGAGCAGGCCGATGCGACCGGCGGGGCAGGCCATGCGCAACATGGCTGGCAGCATCGCCGGTATGCAGGCGGCATCGGCGATCAGCGGAATGCCTTCGCCATGGGTAGCGGTCAACACGGCCTGCTCGAGATCCTCGCTGCACCCATTGACGGTATGGCCGGCGCCCAGTTCGCGGGCCGCGGTCAGACGCTCTTCGAGGATGTCGGTGACGATGATCTCTTCGAGACCGATGGCGCGCGCTATCTGCAGCAAGGTCAGGCCGATGACGCCGGCGCCGATGATCAGCAGACGATCGCCAGGCTGAGGTTCCATGCGCGACAGCACGTTGGCGGCAATCGAGTAGGGCTCGACCAGAGCGGCGGCATCGAGATCGAGATCGTCGGGCAGTCGATGGGCGTTGCTCGCTGGCACGTTGACCTGCTCGGCGAAACCGCCGTTGCGATGGACGCCGATTACCTGCATCGCGCTGCAGACATTGGGCCGACCAATGCGACAGGGATAGCACTGCCCGCAGTTGACGACCGGATCGATACATACGCGCTCGCCGATGCGGGCGGGGTCGACGCCTTCGCCCACGGCGCTGATCACGCCGGCGAATTCGTGGCCGGTGATGCGCGGGAAGCGGACGAAGGCGTTATCGCCATGGATAATGTGCATGTCCGAGCCGCAGATGCCGGCATAGGCGACGTTGACGACGACTTCACCCGGCGCGGCCGTGGGTGCGGGCTGATCGCCGACGGCAAATGCATGAGGGGCGCTGACTTCAAAGGCTTGCATCGATGACTCTCCCGAAATTATCGCAACCGCCGTATGGCGGGATCACCCGTGCCGGCGTCTACCAGTGCCACAGCGTGCCGTCATCGAGCCGGTTGACCGGCAGGCTGGCGCGCTTGAACGGATAGCGAGCGGCGGCTTCTTCGTCGATATCGACGCCGTGCCCCGGCGTTTCGCCGACCAGAAAATGGCCATCCTCGAAGCGATAGTCGTGAGGGAAGACGCTGTCGGTCAGCTCGTCATGCGGCATGTGCTCCTGGATGCCGAAGTTGGGCACCCAGGTGTCGAAGTGAATCGCGGCGCCGAGACACACCGGCGACAGATCGGTGGGACCATGAAATCCCGTTCGCACATGATAGAGCGAGGCCAGGTCGGCGATGCGACGCAGATGAGTGATGCCGCCGCCGTGGGTCAGCGGGGTGCGGATGTAGTCGATCCACTGGTTCTGGATCATTTCGCGGCAGTCGTGGATCGAGTTGAACACCTCGCCGATGGCGAGCGGCGTGGTGGTGTGTTCGCGGATCAGGCGCAAACTTTCCTGATTCTCCGCGGGGACGCAGTCCTCCAGCCAGAACAGGTGGTAAGGCTCGACCGCCTTGCCCAGCCGCGCCGCTTCGATCGGGGTCAGGCGGTGATGGACGTCGTGCAGCAGGTGCAGGTCATGACCGAAACGCTCGCGCACGGCGGCGAAAAGCTGGGGCACGTGATGGAGATACTTCTCGGTGCTCCAGACGTGTTCGGCGGGGAGTTCGGCATCCGCCGGCTCGTAGCGCTCGCCTTCACGCTTGGCGACGCCGTAGATCGTCTTGATGCCGGGGACGCCGGCCTGTACGCGAACCGCTTTGTAGCCTAGCTCGACGTGACGGGCGACTTCTTCCAGGCAGCTGTCGATATCCTTGCCGGTGCAGTGAGCATAAGTCATTACCCGCTCGCGACTCTTGCCACCCAGCAGTTGATAGAGCGGCATATTGGCGGCCTTGGCCTTGATGTCCCACAGCGCCATGTCGACCGCACCGATCGCGCTCATGGTGACCGGGCCGCGACGCCAGTAGGCGCCGCGGTAGAGATACTGCCAGGTGTCCTCGATGCGGCTGGCATCGCGACCGATCAGTGCCGGCACCACGTGCTCTTCGAGATAGGCGGCGACGGCCATTTCGCGGCCGTTGAGCGTGGCATCGCCAATACCGTAAGTGCCCGATTCGGTAATCAGCTTGAGCGTGACGAAGTTGCGCCCCGGGCTGGTAACGATGACGCGTGCGTCGATGATTTTCATGGAGTCTCCGGGTAGGAAAAACGGCAGCTTCAGTGGGCAGCGAACAGGTCGGGGAAACGATCGATCAGACGCGGCAGTGAAATGAGCAGCTCGCGCAGATGCGTCTGCACGGCGCGTTCGGCGGCATCCGGATCGCGAGCCTCGATCGCCGTGACGATGCGGGCGTGCTGATCGACCAACGTTTCCAGCGGCGTGCCGTCGGGGACGCTGATGTAGCGCACGCGGTCGAAGTGCGCCTTGACTTCTTCGGTGAAGCGCCAAGCCGATTCATGGCCGGCTTCTCGCGACAGCGTCTGGTGAAACGCTTCGTCGAGCACGTAGAAGCGGTCGTAGTCGCCGCTGCCGATCGTTCGTCGCTGGCGCTCGACCAGCTCGAAGAGATCGCCCAGCCCGCGTGACGATAAGCCTTCTTCCGCAGCGGACTTGGCCACCGCTACCTCGATCGCCTCACGTACGAAACGCGCGCTGTAGACCGCCTGAGGCGAGATTTTGACCACGAACGTGCCGCGCTGGGGGCGAACTTCGACCAGTCCCGCTTCCGAAAGGCGAATGAAAGCCTCGCGGACGGGCTGTCGACTGACATTGAAAGTATCGGCAATCTCTTTCTCGGAGAGCGCCTGCCCCGGCGCCAGCACCAGGCGAATGATGGCGTGGCGCAGCACCTCATAGAGGCGCTGGCGCACATGGCTAGTATCCGAGGTGTTCCAGAGGCTATGCAGGGTCGTCGTGGTCAAGAAGGCTCCGATGTTCTTGTCTGGCTGTCTCGATTGTCTTTCGCGATTGCCTTGTCTGACTAGTATGGTAGTGAGTTGCCGAGAATTGGCGATTCTACTTTGGGAGTAGAGGCGTGGTGTTCATGAAAATCGTTCACAGGTTTTGAAAGGTGCAGCCGATGTCCTGAGTCAGAAGTTCAACACACGGCTAACGAACGGGAAGGGGCATGGGAATACGCGACTGGCCGGAAGGGGAGCGGCCCCGGGAGAAGCTGCTGACGCTAGGTTCTGCGGCACTCTCCGATGCAGAGCTGCTGGCGATCTTTCTGCGTGTCGGCGTCAAAGGGCGATCGGCGGTGGATCTGGCACGTGACCTGTTAAGCGGCTTCGGTGGGCTGCGTCAGCTACTGGAGGCGGATCGTCAGCGATTCTGCGCCGAGCATGGCCTCGGCGAAGCCACGTTCGTGCAGCTCCAGGCGACGCTCGAGCTGTCGCGTCGTCATCTGGGCAGCCTGCTCGAGCGCGACGCGGCGCTGACCTCTCCGACTCTGGTGCGGCAGTTCTTGAGCGCACAGCTACGCCATCTCGATCACGAGGCGTTTGCGGCACTATTCCTGGATACCCAGCATCGTGTGATCCGGTTCGAGATCCTGTCTGAAGGCACGCTGGATAGTGCCTCCGTTTACCCGCGCGAGGTCGCCCGGAGAGCGTTGGCGCACAATGCCGGCGCCCTCATCTTCGCCCATAACCATCCCTCCGGGGTGGCCGAGCCAAGCGATGCCGACCGGCGGATTACCGAGCGTCTGCGCGAGGCGCTGGCACTGTTCGATATTCGCGTACTGGATCATTTCGTGATCGGCGACGGCGAGGTGATCTCTTTCGCCGAGCGAGGGTGGTTATGATCCGCCGTGACGGGGGCATGGCGCTGTGACCGAAGGTGTTCGCGAGGGCTTATTCCGCGACGCAGAAAGCGGCTCGAGATTTGAATGGGAACCCGCGGACGATTCGGGTACCATACCGCGCCATGATCTGAGGCGGCCCCTGCGGGTAGACGGCCCATCGGCGACGATTGGCCAAGGCTCTGCACGACAGGCTGGCTTGCGAAGGATCAGGGGCTCTGGTATAAAGTACGCCCTTTGAATCAGGGCACACGGCGAGAGCCGTCATTTCGTGCGTCTTCCGAGATGACCGGAATGTTCCCGTAAGGGATGTTCCGAATTAGGTGTCCGAGATAAACCGAACAACCCAACCCGCCAGTGGTCGGAGGCTTCCATGTCCCAAGTTTGTCAGGTTACCGGTAAGCGTCCGGTGGCTGGTAATAACGTCTCGCACTCACAGCGCAAGACACGTCGTCGTTTCGTCCCGAACCTGCACACGCATCGTTTCTGGGTCGAATCCGAAAAGCGTTTCGTCAAGCTGCGTCTGTCTTCCAAAGGCATGCGCATCATCGACAAGAAGGGCATCGAAGCGGTGCTCAGCGATATTCGCAAGCGCGGCGCTAGCCTTTAAGGAGTCGAGACATGCGTGACAAGATCAAGTTGGTGTCCAGTGCCGGTACCGGCCACTTCTACACCACGGCAAAGAACAAGCGTAACACCCCGGACAAGCTCGAATTCAAGAAGTACGATCCGGTCGTTCGCAAGCACGTCATGTACAAGGAAGCCAAGATCAAGTGATCTAGCTTTCCGACAGCGCTGAATAGGCGCTGGAATGACAGTACGGAAAACCCGGTCCTCGACCGGGTTTTCTCGTTGGTAGTGAATGAATCGCGAGAACCCGAGCATGCCCGAGCTTCCCGAAGTCGAAACGACACGTCGCGGTATCGCCCCCTACGTCGAGGGTCGGGAGATCGTCGAGGTCATCGTGCGCCAGCGCAGCCTGCGCGTGCCGGTGCCGAGCGATCTAGAATCGTTGCTGATTGGCGGGCAGTTCGGCGAGTTGGCTCGTCGCGCCAAGTATCTGCTGCTCCCGCTGGGAGATCGTACCTTGCTGTGGCACCTGGGAATGTCCGGTAGTCTGCGTATCGCACGCGTCGGCGATACGCCCAAGAAGCACGATCATGTCGATGTGGTGCTCGAGGGCAGCAATATCCTGCGCTATCACGATCCGCGCCGCTTCGGGTTCGTCGATTGGCTGCAGGGCAGCGCCGACTTGGATACCAGACTGTCGCGTCTGGGGCCGGAACCTCTATCGCCGAATTTCGACGGCCAACGGCTCTATCGGCTCTCCCGCGGCCGTCGTGCCGCGGTCAAGACCTTCATCATGGACAATACCGTCGTGGTCGGTGTGGGTAATATCTATGCCACGGAAGCGTTGTTCATGGCGGGTATCGATCCGCGCCGTGCAGCGGGGCGTGTCTCGCTGGAGCGTTTCGAACGCCTCGCCGAGACGATCAAGACAGTGCTGGCGGCGGCGATTACCCAAGGTGGGACCACGCTGCGGGATTTCGTCAGCGGTACCGGTGAACCGGGATACTTTGCCCAGCGGCTCAATGTCTATGGGCGTGCCGGGGAACCTTGCCGACACTGTGGTCTGCAGCTACGCCAGATCGTGCTGGGCCAGCGAGCCAGCGTGTACTGTGCCGTCTGTCAGACCTGAATAGCCTGGCTTGACCCGCGGCGAGGGAACATCGCTTGGCCCGACTTTCTAAGTTTTGCATCAACTCAATTTCATGCCGACTGAGTTTCGTACCGACCGAGTTTCGCGCCTAGGTCGTTCAATTCATCCTCGGTTCGGTCGGGGAGCGCTCCACAGGTTAGAATGCGCCAAGTATTGTTCGAAGGCGTTTAGTCGAAACGATTTTTCAATATCCTTTTCCGGTATTTTCCCGATGGAGCCCTGCACATGGAGTCAATCGTGACCCAGACCCTGCGTCTCAAGAAGAACGCCGATCGACGCCTGAAGGCAGGCCATCTGTGGCTCTACTCCAACGAGATCGATATTCAGGCGACGCCGCTCAAGGAACTCGAGCCGGGCGCGCAGGTGATCATCGAGGCCGCCAACGGCAAGGCGATGGGCGTTGCCTACGTCAACCCGAACTCGCTGATTTGTGCTCGTGTCGTCTCCCGCGATGCCGATGTCCGATTGGACCGTTCGCTGTTGGTCCATCGCTTCAATCAGGCGCTGGCACTGCGTGATCGCCTGTTCGCCAAACCGTTCTATCGGCTGATCCATGGCGAGGGCGATCTATTGCCGGGATTGATCATCGATCGATTCGATGACGTGCTCGTGGTTCAGCTCAACACGCTCGGCATGGAAATGGTTCGCGACGAGGTGATCTCAGCGTTGGACAAGGTGCTGTCGCCCCGCGCCATCGTGTTCAAGAACGATTCCAGCGGTCGTCGTTTGGAAAAGCTCGAGTCCGAAGTGGCGGTGGTTCACGGTGAACTGCCGGACGAGGTGCTGCTGGAAGAGAACGGCGTGCGTTTCGTGGCGCCGGTGCTGGATGGCCAGAAGACCGGTTGGTTCTACGACCATCGCGCCAATCGTGCCTGGCTCAACGGCCTGGTCGCCGGCAAACGCGTGCTGGATCTGTTCAGCTACGTCGGTGGCTGGGGCGTACAGGCCGCGGCACACGGCGCCAGCGAAGTGCTGTGTGTCGATGCGTCGCAGACGGCGCTCGATCGAGTGGCCGAGAATGCTGCGCTCAACGGTGTCCACGAGCAGGTCGCGGTGGGTCACGGCGATGTCTTCGAAGCCATGACGGCGCTGCGTGCCGAGGGTGAGCGTTTCGATGTGGTAATACTCGATCCGCCGGCCTTCATCAAGAAGCGCAAGGATCTTACCAATGGCGAACGTGCCTACGCGCGTCTTAACCGCGAGGCGATGCGGCTGCTGAGTCGCGACGGCCTGTTGATGTCGGCGTCCTGTTCCATGCACCTGTTTGAGGAGCGACTGGTCGAGTGCGTCCGTGGTGCGGTTCGCCATCAGGATCGCCACGGCCAGATTCTCTATCGTGGCGGCCAATCCGGCGATCACCCGGTCCATCCGGCGATTCCGGAAACGGCCTATCTGAAAGCGCTCGGCGTGCGGGTCTTCCACAATTGATCGGTGCCATTGACGGGGATCGCTGACATGTCTGCCGGCCAGGTTTGCGTGTTTCGTCATTCCAATGTTTTGTTGGTCAGTCATGTTCGTAACGTGATCGAGAGCGCAGGTCTCTCGGTTGCGTTGCGCAACATGGCGCTGGCCGGCGGGGCAGGAGAACTGCCTCCCGATCAGTGCGAAGCGGAAGTTTGGGTGCCGGTCGCCGAAAAGGTAAGCGCCGAGGCGCTGGTTCGGGAAGCGCTAGACGGCCCGGTCGTGATGAGGCCCTCCTGGCGCTGTCACGGCTGCGGGGAGCAACTGGAGGGCGTTTTCGATCATTGCTGGCAGTGCGGACAGGCTCGCCCGGGCGACGTGTCAGGATAAATCCCGGGCGGTTGAACACGCGTCGGCTGCTTTTTCACATTTATCCCTGCCAATCCGGAGGTCCACATGGCGTGGGATCTGCCCAGTCCTTTCGTGATCGATATTCAGGTCGAGGCATCGAGCATCGATCATTACGCTCACGTCAATAACGCTGAATATCTGCGTTGGGTCGAGCGTGCCAGCTGGACGCACTCGCATCACCTCGGATTGAGCCTGGAAGACTACCGCGCGCTCGACCGCGGCATGGTCGTCCATCGTCACGAGCTGGACTATCTGGCGCCGGCCTTCGAAGGTGATCATCTTCAGCTCGCGACGTGGATCATCAGCTGCGACGGTCGATTGACACTGGAGCGGCGCTTCCAGCTATGCAACATCGAAACCTCACGTACGCTGCTTCGAGCGCAAACGCGCTTCGCCTGCATTGAACTCTCCAGTGGCCGGCCAAAACGAATGCCGCCACGCTTCGTCGAGGTCTACGGTGCTGTCGTGGTCTCCAGTTAGGAAATATTTCTGTCGATTTCTTTAAATCCAGATTTTCCTTCAAAGAAACCTTCTTGTTCAGGTCTTATTCGTCTTTTGTCGAGTTCTATCCTGTCTTTATTGCTGCTGTGCTGTAATTCGCTCGATCCTTCAATGACAACCAGCGATCGAGGAACTCACCATGCATATCGGCGTACCCAAGGAAATCAAAAACCATGAATATCGCGTCGCCCTGACACCGGGCGGCGTGCGCGAGTTGGTGGCGCGAGGTCATCGGGTCTCGATACAGGAGGAGGCGGGCACCGGTTGTGGCTATTCGGACGCCGCTTATCAGGAAGCGGGTGCCGAGGTGATGAATGACGTCGATGCACTGTGGGCTTCCACCGATCTGATCCTCAAGGTCAAGGAGCCACAGGCGGAAGAAGTCGCACGCCTGCGGCCGGAACAGACGCTGTTCACCTACCTTCATCTGGCCGCCGAAGAGCGCCTTACGCGTGGCCTGATCGAAAGCGGCGCCACCTGTATCGCCTACGAGACCGTCACCGATGATCTGGGCGGCCTGCCACTGCTGGCGCCGATGAGCCGCGTTGCCGGGCGCATGGCCGTTCAGGCCGGAGCGCATAGCCTGGAGAAGGCGCAGGGCGGTGCCGGCATTCTGCTGCCCGGCGTCCCGGGTGTGGCACCGGCCAAGGTGACGGTGATCGGCGGCGGCGTGGTCGGCGAGAACGCTGCGCGCATGGCCCTTGGATTAGGCGCCGAGGTGACCATCCTCGATAAGTCCCTGGCACGACTGGAAGTGCTCGATCATCGCTATCAGGGCCAGATCCGCACGGTCTACTCGACCACCGAGACCCTGGAAACAGCCATGCGCGAGTCGGACATGATCATCGGCGCGGTGCTGGTGCCCGGTGCCGCAGCGCCCAAACTGATTACCCGTGCCATGCTCGCCGAGATGAAACCGGGTAGTGTGCTGGTGGACGTGGCGATCGATCAGGGCGGCTGCTTCGAGACCAGCAAGCCGACGACCCACGCTGATCCCAGCTATATCGTGGACGGTATCGTTCACTACTGCGTCGCCAACATGCCCGGCGCCGTCGCTCGCACCTCGACCCAGGCGCTGACCAACGCCACGCTGCCTTTCGTGATCGCGCTCGCCGACAAGGGCTGGAAGCAGGCGTTGGCCGACGATGCCCATTTCCGGGGCGGGCTCAACGTGCACGCCGGCCAGGTCACATACGCCGCCGTTGGCGAGGCCTTCGGGCTAGAGGTCGTCACCGCCGAGAGCTGTCTGCAGGGCTGATCTTTCCCCTGAGCCGATGCAAACAAGCAGGATCGATCTCCTGGGCGGTGCCGACACTCTCGGCGCCGCTTTTTCATGGATGCTTCGGGCCGTGCCCCTGTCGCGCCCGTGGCTATCGGCAAGAATCTCGTTATACGAGACGAACTCGGCAAAGCGTCTCGGTATGCTCGGAAGAGATCCCCGTTTCGAGCCGCCAACGTGGCATCAGCTTCCTGCGAATCTTCTCAGACTCCCTCCACTCTGCGTCATGTCATGGCGCTGCTGCGGGCGACCGCGGCGTGCGGCGCCCAGGGCGCGGGTATCGACGACTACCTCGATGCCACCGAATTGAGCCGACCGACCATCTACCGGCTGCTCAAGGGGCTGCGGGAAGAGGGGTTCCTGCGGCCCTCTCCGCTGCGTCATCGCTATCTACTGGGTTACGAGTTGCTGGTGCTCGGTGCCGAAGCGGGCAACGGTGGCAGCCTGCGCGATCTGGCTCGTCCCAGACTCCTGGCGATGGCCCAGCACCTCGGCGACAGCTTCTACCTGTTCGCGCACGATGGCCGTCATGCGGTCTGCCTCGAAGTCCAGAATGGCGCCTATCCGGTCGGTAGCTTCGTCGCCTCCATCGGCGGCCGTGTACTGCTGGGTGCAGGCCAGGCATCGATCGCGCTGCTGGCCTCGCTCGAGCCTCGGGAGTGTGCATGGATACTCGCGGCCAATCGAGATCTGTTGCACGAGCGCTACGAGATCAGCGTCGATGCCGTCGAGCAGGAAATCGCGCGTTTCCATCAGGAAGGCCACGCCCGGGGCGTCGAAGGTTCGAGTCTGCCGGAATTCACCGGCCTGGCGATCCCCGTTCTCGACCACAGCGGGCGCTGTCTCGGTGCCTTCAGCTGTTCGATGCTCAAGTCTCGGATGACACCGCAGCACGATCACATGGATCATGTACGTACCCAGATTCCCTTCGCGCTGGCCGTCGCGGCCGTGTCCTTGGTGGCTTATCTGCTGATCGGCATCGTTCTGTAGGCGCTCATCGCTGGCGTTCGCTATGGGGAAGGTGGCAGGGTAAACTGCCGCACTGTCACTTTCCCCTATCGATTCGAAGAGTTCATGAGCAAGCGACGCGTTCTTACCGGTATCACCACCACGGGTACGCCGCATCTGGGCAACTATGTCGGCGCGATCAAGCCGGCCATCGCCGAGAGCCAGAATCCCGAGGTTCAGTCCTACTACTTTCTTGCCGATCTGCATGCGCTGATCAAGGCGCAGGATCCACAGCGGGTACAGCAGTCGCGCCTCGAGATCGCTGCCACCTGGCTCGCGCTGGGGCTGGATACCGACAACGCCATCTTCTATCGCCAGTCGGACATCCACGAAATTCCCGAACTCACCTGGCTGCTCTCCTGCGTTTGCGCCAAGGGGCTGATGAACCGGGCTCACGCCTACAAGGCGGCGGTGGCGGATAACGAGGCCGATGGCCAGAACGATGCCGATCGCGGCATTACCATGGGCCTGTTCGGCTACCCGGTGCTGATGGCGGCCGATATCCTGATGTTCAACGCCCACAAGGTGCCGGTGGGACGCGACCAGATTCAGCATATCGAGATGGCCCGAGACATGGCGGGGCGCTTCAACCACATCTACAAGGGCGACTATTTCACGCTGCCCGAGGCGATCGTCGACGAGAAAGTCGAAGTGCTGCGGGGTCTCGACGGCCGCAAGATGTCGAAGAGCTACGACAACACCATTCCGCTGTTCGTCAGCGAGAAGAAGCTGCTCAAGCTGGTGCGCAAGATCAAGACCAACTCGCTGGAACCGGGCGAGCCCAAGGATCCGGATACCTGCACGCTGTTCCAGATCTACTCGGCCTTTGCCACGGCGGAGGAGAGCGCGGCCATGCGTCAACGCTACCAGGAAGGTATCGGCTGGGGCGACGCCAAGAACGAGGTCTTCGAATACCTCAACGCGCATCTGCGTGAGCCTCGCGAGCGTTATGAGGCGCTGATGAACGATCCCGGCCATATCGAGCAGGTGCTGGTCAAGGGCGCCGAGCGCGCCCGTACCGAGGCCAATACGCTGATGGAGAAGCTGCGGATTGCGGTAGGGTTGGGGCGCTTTCAGTAAACTCGAGCTACGAGCTACGAGCTAGCGCATTGTAAAAGCCGGCCTCAAGCCGGCTTTTCTGTCACTTTGGGCTCATATAACCTGTTCGCCTAGATAAATACGATTTCGTCGTTTCCGAAAGCCCGACTAAAAGACTAAAGTATTACCCATTCGATTTTAGTCTAACAGGGGCTTTGCTTATGACGACTTTGACTCGTACGGTGCCGCCCGGTATCGGACGACTTTCATCCAAGGCATGGGTGGCAGGCGTGCTGCTCGTTCTGGGGTCGTTGGCCGTAGGCGTGGCGTTCGGTGACGATCAGGGGTGGCTGATGCTGGTCGGTGGCGCGCTGGGTATCGTGCTCTATCATGCCTCGTTCGGCTTCACGTCGGCCTGGCGCGTATTCATCACCGAACGTCGTGGTCGCGGCTTGCGTGCGCAGATGGTGATGCTGGCCCTCGCGGTGATGCTGTTTTTCCCGGCGCTCGGCGCCGGCACGCTATTCGGTCATCCGGTCGAGGGCTTCGTCTCGCCGATCGGCGTTTCGGTGATCGTGGGTGCCTTCCTGTTCGGCGTGGGGATGCAGCTGGGCGGCGGCTGTGCCTCGGGGACGCTGTTCACCGTGGGTGGTGGTAACGCCCGCATGCTGATCACGCTTTTGTTCTTCATCGTCGGTTCGGTGATCGGTACGGCCCATTTCGCCTGGTGGCAGAGCCTGCCGGCCTTTCAGCCGACCTCGATGATCGATCTGTTCGGTACCGGTGGCGGGATCGTTGCCAGTCTGGTGCTGTTCGCGGCGATCGCGGCACTGACCATTGTCATGGAGAAGCGGCGTCACGGTCAGCTGGAGCAGACACCTTCCGTAGCCGCGCGTCCGGGACGTTGGCTGACCGGCCCGTGGCCGATCCTGGCCGGGGCGATCGGCCTGGCGTTGCTCAACTTCCTGACGCTGGCGCTGGCCGGCCGCCCGTGGGGCATTACTTCGGCGTTCGCACTGTGGGGTGCCCAGGCATTTCAGGCCATCGGCGGTGACGTGACGGGTTGGGGCTACTGGCAAAACCCGGGGCGCGCGGCATCTCTCGACAGCAGTATCTTCAGTGACGTCACGACCGTCATGAATATCGGGATCATTCTCGGCGCCGGTCTGGCAGCGTCGCTGGCGGGGCGTTTCGCACCCAGCTTTCGCATTCCGCTGCGCTCCGTGGCGGCCGCCGTAATCGGCGGTCTGTTTCTGGGCTACGGCGCGCGCCTGGCCTTTGGCTGCAATATCGGGGCCTATTTCAGTGGCATCGCCTCTGGCAGTCTGCACGGCTGGCTATGGCTGGTAGCGGCGTTTGCCGGCAACATGTTCGGCGTCAAGCTGCGACCAATGTTCTTTCCTGGACCAGCGAAACCGGCAGCCGCCAGCTGCTGACAGCCGAATGATACCGTGACGAAAGCCCCGCTCCGGCGGGGTTTTCGGGTATCGGATGCGTCTTTTGGTAAGGGTTTTCATGGCAGACATGCCATTGGCCGTTGCAGATGGCATACTGGTCGACCCTCGGCCAGCCCAGAGCTGGCCCGGCGTCCATCCGGTTGCATGGCATCCGCATGGGCGATAACGACAATGCGCCATCGGGCCTGCACCAACGACCGGTGAGCTCGCCCGTCCGGGAGGCGCGTTTCATTCGTTGGTTACCGCGAGAGTCGATTCATGTCCGATCACGCCAAGCGCCCGCTTTACATTCCCTATGCTGGACCTTCGCTGCTGGAGACGCCGCTGCTCAACAAGGGCAGCGCCTTTACCCGTGAAGAACGTGTCGAGTTCAACCTGGTGGGTCTGCTGCCGCAGAATGTCGAGAGTATCGAAGAGCAGCTCGAGCGCGCTTACCATCAGTACACGCTATGTCAGAACAATCTCGACAAGCACATCTACCTGCGGGCGATTCAGGACGACAACGAGACGCTGTTCTTCCGTCTGCTGGAAGAACATCTCGAAGAGATGCTGCCGATCATCTATACCCCGACGGTGGGCGAGGCGTGCGAAGAGTTCTCCAATATCTATCGCAATCATCGTGGCCTGTTCATTTCCTATCCTGATCGTCACCGCATGGAAGACATCCTGCGTAGTGCCACCAAGGACAAGGTCCGGGTGATCGTGGTGACCGACGGCGAACGCATCCTGGGTCTGGGGGATCAGGGCATCGGCGGCATGGGCATTCCCATCGGCAAGCTGTCGCTCTACACCGCTTGCGGCGGTATCAGCCCGGCCTACACGCTGCCGATCACGCTGGATGTGGGTACCAACAATCAAAAGCTGCTCGATGATCCGATGTATATGGGCTGGCGTCACAAGCGCGTGTCACCGGACGAGTATGCGGAGTTCATCACTCTGTTCATGGAAGCGCTGAAGGCTCGCTGGCCGAACGTGCTGCTGCAGTTCGAGGACTTCGCGCTGACCAACGCCATGCCGCTGCTGGAGCGCTATCGCGACGAGCTGTGCTGCTTCAACGACGATATTCAGGGGACAGCCTCGGTGGTGGTGGCCACGCTGTTGGCTTCGTGCAAAGCCAAGAATGCCAAGCTCAGCGAGCAGACGATCACCTTTGCTGGCGCAGGCTCTGCCGGCTGCGGCATCGCCGAGCAGATCGTGATCGCCATGACCCGTGAGGGGCTTTCGGAAGCCGAAGCGCGCCAGCGGATCTTCATGGTCGACAAGGACGGCTTGTTGACCACCGACATGGAAGGGCTGCACAGTTTCCAGCAGCGTCTCGCTCACGATCCCGCCGCGCTGGATTTCGACAGCGACGTTCGCTTGCTGATCGACGTGGTCCGCAACGCCAAGCCGACGATTCTGATCGGGGTTTCCGGTCAGCGGGGTCTATTCACCGAAGAAGTGATCAAGACCCTCAATACCAACTGCGAGAACCCGCTGATCATGCCGCTCTCCAACCCGACCTCCAAGGTCGAGGCGGTGCCGCAGGATGTGCTGGCTTGGACCAACGGTCAGGCGATGGTCGCGACCGGTAGTCCGTTCCCGCCGGTGGAGATCAACGGCCGCACGATTCCCATTGCGCAGTGCAACAACTCTTACATCTTCCCTGGCATCGGTCTCGGCGTGATTGCCGCCAATGCGACGCGTGTCACCGATAACATGCTGATGGCGGCATCCAATGCGCTCGCCGACAGCGCCCCGATCGTCAAGACCGGGGAGGGTGCGCTGCTGCCGGCACTGGGTGATATTCGCGAGATCAGTCAGTTGATCGCCTTCGCCGTCGGCAAGCAGGCGCAGGCCGATGGTGTGGCACTTTCCTCCAGCGATGATGTGCTGTGGGACGCCATTCATGGTCACTTCTGGTATCCGCGCTATCGGCAGTATCGTCGTCGCTCGATCTAACGTCGTGGAATGATCACCAAGCCACGCCATTGCTGAATTGCACCCCGAAAGCTGGACACCCAGTCCAACCTTTCGGGGTGTTTTTTATTAGGAATGGCTGGAGATAGTAAAGTGTTGCATACGCAGCAATGCACTATCGGTGCAAGCTGCATTATTTTTGGACGGATCTTATTTTTCTAGCGCGGATGCCGATAGGGATAGCTCGAGCATGCGGGAGGCGCTTGCGTGCATGGCGTGGTGAGATGAGGCAAGAATGAAGAATCTATCTGTCAGAAGTAGCCTGACGCTGGCTCTAGTCGTGCTGGTGGCAATGATTGGCGCAATCAGTGGACTGGGTTTTTATTCCAACAGCATTAGTGCAAGCGCGATAGATGAGCTATCCAAAATCAATATCGAGCAGACTAATACGCTGAACCGCACGCAGGTCAACCTGCTCCGCACACGGTTCATATTAGATAAAACCGCTGCTCTCAGTCGGCAGGAAGGGAATGAAGGCGCTCTGTCTATGCAGCAGCGCGCCCAAGATGCGCTCGATAAGGCTAAGCAACGGTACGCTGAGTTTCAGCGAGTCCCTATGGGCAAGGACAGCCGCCGTGGCCCCTATGTCGATGCGATCAATACCGCGTATACCGAGCTTGTTGTGCAAACGTTGCAACCTTTACTGGCAAACAGCGATCCGGATGTCAATGGCCATCGGAAGTGACCCACCTGCGGTCATTAGTTTTGACCCACCCATGACGTCAGCTGAGCGTCTTCTGCTTCAGCCGATAGCTCTCCCCGCCGAGCAGGTAGAGGTGCGAGTGGTGGA
>Ga0207878_100067_pt1 | contig 130965 bp, 120 predicted proteins | sample LinPmetageLP41_FD_184053 | JGI IMG/M metagenome (GOLD analysis project Ga0207878, IMG submission 184053) | Marine viral communities from the Pacific Ocean - LP-41 (SPAdes) | ecosystem: Environmental > Aquatic > Marine > Oceanic | place: Pacific Ocean | collected 2010-08-27
CTATCATCGAGTATATGATCGGTTACTACAGCAGCCTCCGGCCACACAGGCATAACGATGGGCTGCCGCCGAATGGGATAGAAAAGAAGTATTGGAATGCTCAAAAGGCAGTGGCTAGAAACACTTGACCACTACACCCCATCATTTCTGAGCTGCCTAGGCGGCAGCGCACCCACCAATGTATTAGGCAATTAGCTACGCCTTTTTCTGAGCTGCCTAGGCGGCAGCGCACATCGGCATCGACGCGCAGCTCATGCCGCGCCATTTCTGAGCTGCCTAGGCGGCAGCGCACTCCAAGTACAATGATCAGCCCAGTCTCAAGCTTTTCTGAGCTGCCTAGGCGGCAGCGCACCTCAAATACTCGCCAGTCTATCTCAATTGGCTTTTCTGAGCTGCCTAGGCGGCAGCGCACGACGCGTTTGAGACTAGCGAGGCCGATTATCATTTCTGAGCTGCCTGGGCGGCAGCGCACGAACCAGAACCCGGCGCCGTCGTTGCCGTTCGTTTCTGAGCTGCCTGGGCGGCAGCGCACGCCGATCGTCTACGGCCTCGCCGATGTGTACTTTTCTGAGCTGCCTGGGCGGCAGCGCACAAACTTCCGAGACGCGCACGCCGTGGTGGTATTTTTCTGAGCTGCCTGGGCGGCAGCGCACGAGCAAGATGCGCGATGCCCAGCGGGGCATGTTTTCTGAGCTGCCTGGGCGGCAGCGCACAGGCTTACATCGCAACCCGCATAGACGCCGTCTTTCTGAGCTGCCTGGGCGGCAGCGCACCACGAAGAACGCATCACGTCAGGCGAGGACATTTTCTGAGCTGCCTGGGCGGCAGCGCACACTTCAGCAACGAATGGAATATCAAGGCCAGCTTTCTGAGCTGCCTGGGCGGCAGCGCACTTATCTATCGCGATGGGAGATCCACCGGCGATTTTCTGAGCTGCCTGGGCGGCAGCGCACAAGCCGTCTTCCAAATGCACAGGCTTACCGAATTTCTGAGCTGCCTGGGCGGCAGCGCACCTTCTAGCGCTTCCTTTGGTAGTTTCCTGTCAGTTTCTGAGCTGCCTGGGCGGCAGCGCACTGTGTAGCTTTCTCACGTGCCATTATGCAAATTTTCTGAGCTGCCTGGGCGGCAGCGCACACCTTGTCGGGTATCGTCTCGCGCTGGTATATTTTCTGAGCTGCCTGGGCGGCAGCGCACGAGCCACCATATACGCTCTCGCAATATTCATCTTTCTGAGCTGCCTGGGCGGCAGCGCACCAGTAGTAATTGAGCCGATAGAGCAGGAATCATTTCTGAGCTGCCTGGGCGGCAGCGCACCGGTCGATGTCGCAATCCAATTAGCAGAGCAATTTCTGAGCTGCCTGGGCGGCAGCGCACGGCTACACCCAGCGCCAGGCCGCTACCTTGTCTTTCTGAGCTGCCTGGGCGGCAGCGCACGGTGTTGATCATCGTCGCGATGATGCTGACCATTTCTGAGCTGCCTGGGCGGCAGCGCACCATCCCCAACGATCGCAACGCCTGGCGCCCCATTTCTGAGCTGCCTGGGCGGCAGCGCACTGCGGGGGCGTTCTCGTGTGGATGATTGATTGTTTCTGAGCTGCCTGGGCGGCAGCGCACCATTCGACGGCTGTCCAGATTCGGTCTCATCGTTTCTGAGCTGCCTGGGCGGCAGCGCACGAATAAAACGCGCCAACAGCGCACCCGCTACCATTTTCTGAGCTGCCTGGGCGGCAGCGCACGTGCCTGATGCGATGCTCACGATTGGCTCCCATTTCTGAGCTGCCTGGGCGGCAGCGCACCCCAATACCGCATGAATCGAGCAGTGCCATCGCTTTCTGAGCTGCCTGGGCGGCAGCGCACACATCGTCACCAGTAGGCGCACCGTCTTCATTTTTCTGAGCTGCCTGGGCGGCAGCGCACGTTGCTGATTCCACCTTCGAGGTTTATCTCGATTTTCTGAGCTGCCTGGGCGGCAGCGCACGGCAGGGGTACGTCGAGACGTAACGATCCATTTTTCTGAGCTGCCTGGGCGGCAGCGCACATCAAGGGGCCTTTCGGGGCTCCTTTTTTGTTTTTCTGAGCTGCCTGGGCGGCAGCGCACCGGTATATTTAAGATTATATATAATTTGCCCATTTCTGAGCTGCCTGGGCGGCAGCGCACATAAAGGGGCCTCTCGGGGCCTCTTTTTTATTGTTTCTGAGCTGCCTGGGCGGCAGCGCACCCGATACTGGAACGGGCGGCGATGCTGGTGATTTTCTGAGCTGCCTGGGCGGCAGCGCACGTCTCGACCCGGCGCTCGTCGCTAGCAGTTTTTTTCTGAGCTGCCTGGGCGGCAGCGCACACGTATCAGCGACAGGTGCACAGGCATGGGCATTTCTGAGCTGCCTGGGCGGCAGCGCACGCCTGAGACTCGGATTCCTCGTTGTTTCCGTATTTCTGAGCTGCCTGGGCGGCAGCGCACGGCTTGATTCGATGGTTGGCAGCACGGGCTGATTTCTGAGCTGCCTGGGCGGCAGCGCACGATATTCGACTGGATAACGCCAAGGCCAATGATTTCTGAGCTGCCTGGGCGGCAGCGCACGGAGGATTCGGTTCATCTCTACCACGTCGATTTTTCTGAGCTGCCTGGGCGGCAGCGCACCCTCCCGGGAACAATGCATGAGGATGAGAGAGTTTCTGAGCTGCCTGGGCGGCAGCGCACGTATTTCTTCTATCTAACGATTGACCTTCCTCTTTTCTGAGCTGCCTGGGCGGCAGCGCACTTGACGAAGGAGCTGTTCTTTCTGAACGTACTTTTCTGAGCTGCCTGGGCGGCAGCGCACGTTGTCACCCTCGAAACCGTGATAGTGGAGTATTTCTGAGCTGCCTGGGCGGCAGCGCACGGAGCCTTGCAAAGCGCCTCGACGATAGCGTTTTTCTGAGCTGCCTGGGCGGCAGCGCACTATTGAGGTGCTGAACCATCTTTAATCTCTCTTTTCTGAGCTGCCTGGGCGGCAGCGCACGATCAACAAGCACTCTCCTTACTTTGTCGAGTTTTCTGAGCTGCCTGGGCGGCAGCGCACGTCTGTAGTGTCTGTATCTGTGTCCCCATCTTTTTCTGAGCTGCCTGGGCGGCAGCGCACGTTTCTGCACGGTAGGTGTCGAATGTCTTGTTTTTCTGAGCTGCCTGGGCGGCAGCGCACCCATCGTCGATGCCCACTGCATCGCAATGGGCTTTCTGAGCTGCCTGGGCGGCAGCGCACCCGATGGACAACGATATGTCGATCTTCGACATTTTCTGAGCTGCCTGGGCGGCAGCGCACGCCTGGATGATCGCCTCGACGCGCTGCTTCCGTTTCTGAGCTGCCTGGGCGGCAGCGCACCGCAGCGTCTCTTCATTCTCCTGTCCGGTGTTTTTCTGAGCTGCCTGGGCGGCAGCGCACAGTCAGTCATCATAAAGCTTTGCTCGCAGCCATTTCTGAGCTGCCTGGGCGGCAGCGCACGCAGTTCCCTTCGTAGCCCTTGAGCTGGAGACTTTCTGAGCTGCCTGGGCGGCAGCGCACCCCGCCGGGTGGCGGGCTTTTTCAGGCGTTATTTTCTGAGCTGCCTGGGCGGCAGCGCACCCCGGGGCTTTTGCTTTACTGCACCGCTCTCATTTCTGAGCTGCCTGGGCGGCAGCGCACAAAAAAGGCGACCGATTGGCCGCCAATACGCTGTTTCTGAGCTGCCTGGGCGGCAGCGCACTAGAGTTTAACAAAACTAATATGCTGATTGTTAAAGAGCTTTAGATGAAAAAAGCAGTATCACCCTATTTGAAGCGATACCGCTAAGTGCTTGATTACCGGTCGTCTATTTTCATGCTGAAAAAAAGGGTCAAAACCAGGGCACCGTGGCGTTTGGGCTCAAACCATAATGGTTGAAGCTGCCAGAGGCAGGCTGCGATTGCACTTTGTCGTGTTCGATGAACAGAGCGAAACGCTGCCCGCTTGAACGGCTAGTGACTTGCACGAAAGGCAGAGCGATTTGTCGGTCAGCAGGCTTTTCCATCAAGCGCTGCGCTTCGTCGATCTCGATATCGTGACGCTTGGCATAGCGTTTTGCGCGACTGGGACTCCCCGTATTGAACTGCCTGCGCCGAACGATCCGATAACTCACCTCTGCGGGCACCGGCTGAACGGCTTCGAACTGAACATGATCTCGCATGCCTATGAGCCAAGGCATCGCCATCAATTGCTCTAGTCGTTCCTTACCCCCATGCAGTCGCAGCCGGTCACCCGGCGTACGCGCACGCACGCCGGTCTTGTGATCTGGCAGGCTGATGCCGATGTCATCGGCATCCAGATCAAACAGGGCTCGATGCAACTTGCTGTAGAGTGCCCCCATCAACATCGCTTCCGGAAAATCCGGGTCGGGCCGCAGGCGGATGTCGAGATAGTGATCCATGGATTACCCCGCATCGCCGAAGACGCCGCCGCGGATCAGCGTGGCCATCACGAAATGCTGCTGTTCGGCCCCGGGCGCCTGATCCTTGAGCAACCAATTATCCAGCAGCGAATAGAAGTCCATCTTTTGCTTTGGCTGACGGTAGGCGCTGCCCTGGGTGGTCACGGAGCCATAAGGCTCAACGGCAATGGGGCCGAGGTCGCTGCCATCTTCCGGCTTCGGGTACCAGGTATCTATGGTGCGCAGGGCGTTGCCCAGCTTCTGGGAGTGGATAGCGGCGTTGTCGTCATCACCGATCTTGTAAAGCGTCTTGCTCTTGTCCCCGCGAGAACGGTCGAGAATCAGTTCCTGCGAGGGGAAGACTTCCTGGCCGGCACCGACTCGGGCAAAGGCCACCACGTCCAATAGCAGATACTGCTCGCCCACCAGCGCCTGTGCGATAACACCACCTAGTTCGCGAGTCTGCTCGGTGCCGTCGAAGTCACGTGTCGAATACTCGAGCGCATCGAACGTCCACTGCTTTTCTGCTTGGCCACCTTTCATCTGACTGACCTTGACTTCCACCTGCTCGGCGCCCATACGGTTACGCCATAGAAAGCGTCCGTTGGCGAGATTGCAGGCATAGCGGTGGGCGAGCTCGTCGAAGCCGTGCTCATTAACATAGCCCGATACCGTCTGCTTCAGCTTGCTCTGGTACTCGGCGTTGTTGCAGGCCGAGGGCGTACCTGCGCCCGCCAATACGCGCAGGGTGAAGCGCACGGCCAGAGTGTCGGCATCGTGAGGCAGCGCGGCAACGTCGACCGTCTGGAGATTGGGGTTTTCGATGGCGGCGTCGAGCTTGACCGGATCCTGATCCTTGGCCTTCAACCGGTTAGAGATCGTTCCACGGACCGATTTTTCACGTACGGGAATGCCGTTCCACTGAATATATTGGGCGCGTTCATCCCAAGCGCCGGCACTGAACAGCGCATCGGACGGATCGAGCTTGCGCTCGAAAGCGAGTACGGAAGCGGTCTTGAGGGCGTTCTTGGCCATGTTGTTCTCCTTGATGATCAGTCGTTTTCCGCGTGGGTCAGGGCGTAGTCGTTGGTGAGGCGATAGACGCCGCGTTCGAGGTCGTTATCAACGAACCACAAAAGCGCGTCGGGGCTTTGCAGGCGATGCGGGCTGACCCATTCGCCGATGGAGTAGAGGCTTTCGACGAACTGAAACGGCACTGACGGATCGCGGGTATTGGCGACTTCGCCAGGCGCGAACAGCTCGGAGATGGCGCCGTAGCCGACCGGAATGGGCACCAGCCAGCCGGGATAGGGGCGGCGAATCTCCCATTTCGCCACCTCCTTCGTCTGACCGTCCTTGTCCTGCTGCGTCTCGATCCGGCACTCGTGGTTGAGCCGGCAGAGATCGAGCCACGCATCCAGCTCCGTAGCACTTTCATCCCGTGCCTTGAGCGTTTCGGTGTGTGCGTTCAGGTAGTCGTCGCGCAACACCAGCGCGAAACCGGGCAGCAGCCGACGCTTTAGACGGCGCCACTGCTTGCCGCGCTCGTCCTCATTGGAATCGAAAGTGATCAGCTCGGGACGCTGGCGTTTTTCGTCACTCAGCGGCGGCATGACGCTGCCGCCGGCAATGCGCATGCCCTGTACCTGCTCGAACAGCCGGTGGGCGATGTCGCGGCGGCGCTCGGCGCAGCCGAGATCATCACCGTCGGAATCGATGCCGATCAGTAGCGTCACGTCCAGGTGGGCACGGCCCTCTTCGACGATGGCCGCCGTATTGCCGGATTTGTCTACCGGATTGCGAGTCAGGTGAAACGCCCGGGTGAAACCGCCTTCGGTGATCTGCGGTTCGATGTGGTGACACACCACGCCTATGCCGTCGAAGACAATGCGAATATCGTCGGGCAGCTGGCGTTCCAGCGCCTGAACGGCGCCCACGAAAGCGCTCATGGCAGGAAAGCCCCAGGTCATCGAACTGGAGATGGCGTTGGTGTTCTGGATACGCAGACGCGGCAGAACGAGAAGATGGGGGATGGAGTCGATCATGCCGCTTCTCCTTCTTCATCGTCGTCATCGCGCAGTGCGTCCTGAAGGTCATCGAGCTGGAGGCGGAAACTTTCCATTACGGCCTCGATCCGACCAGCCCAGAAATCATGCTCCTGGTCGCCAAGACTTACCGTCACTCGACGATCAATAGCATGGCGTAGCCACCGGGCAACGCGCTGCGCGATCTCTTCATGCCATTGCGACTGCCGACGCGCGCTATCGAAATCGGCGTCTAGCGAAGCACGTCCCGGGTCGAGCCAGTACTGCTCTGCCAAAACCAGACGACAGTCAGCGTTGGCCGACCAACCGGCCGGCAGCCGGTGTAGTTCGAAGGTAAACAGCAACAGCTCATCTGTCAGAGATGCCGTAAGGTCATCATGAAGATCTCGACCCTGCATGGTTTTGCGGGGCTTTTTCCCCTGTTGTAGTCGTCTTTCGTCCTCCTTGAGGTTCTGTCTCATCCAGCTCACAAAATCGTTAACCAACTGCCGCACCGGCGCTCGCCTTCCAAAACGAGAAAAAACCGAATCAGTGCGCAGAGGTGCTGTGACTTCGCGCGACTGCCAATGGGGCGGCAGCGAGGCAAGCAGGTAGTTCTGACCACCGCGCTCGCTGTTGAGCTGCGAGATGTTCTGAGGCTTAGTGCCGCCGAACTTCTGAACGGCGAGGTTGAGGTAGTCGGCGTAGCCGCCTTCAAACATTGTATTGTCTCGCCGCGCTTTGCGACCGGCTTTGGCATATTCGCCGAAACGCGCTTCACTCAATCGCGCGTGAAACGGATGCGCCAATGCCGTGGCATAAAGTGGTGCCAGCATTCGGTAGTTCGCGTCATCGCCAGGTTCGTCACCGACCAGCCAATAAAGCTGCTTGCCGCGGGCGTGAGAGCTCGGCGCGCCGTTGGGTTCGACGATATTGGCGAAGGCCAGTACCCAGGTTTCCGCCGCGGCGCGGTCGTCACTCAGCGCCTCGGTCAGCGCCTCATCGCCTTCCAGCGCTCGCTCGAGCAGAGAGCGCCCTTCCCACTGCAATTTCAAAAACTTGTAGACGTCCAGAGCGGCGGCGTTACCGACGACATCGCCCTCGAAATCAGCAGGCAGACAGTGGCTACCGACTAGAGCATCGCGTTCGAGCTGACCGGGCTCCACGTAGAGATTGGTGCCTTTGGCGTCCGGGTGAATCGCCTTGAGCGAATGGGTGACGACCTGAAGCTGACTGACGCGTCGCGCGGCGTCAGCCAGCCAGGTCTGCGGCTCGAACTGCTGCTGCAGCTTGAGATAAGTGGGATCGTCCGGCACGAGCTTTTCCGTTTTGGTCTGAAAACGGTCGTAAATGAATTGATCGATCAGCGCGCGCATAGACGCTGGCGGAGGAGATTCCGACATGGGCGATCTGCCATTAGTTGGGGGATCTTTTGAAGACATGGCATAATGAACCCCGAAGCATTGCTGCCTCGGGGCTTGGATATGGACGGACGCTAGCCCGTCACAGGGTTATTATCTTGCGGTGGTAGCCAGCCACGTTGCGTATCCTCCTGCCCTCACTTGCCCAGAAAGCTTGGGGCCGACCTCACCAAGTCAGCATTGATTCTCTTCAAGGTGGGGCACTGCCATGCCCCACCTACCAATCTATAAAATCTGACCTAAATCTAAAACCACTACGTTCTGAGAATATGAGGATTAAGGAGACATCAAAACTCAACGGTTAGATTATATACAATATGTGGCCTGCCGCAACGGCAGCTAAGAAAACTACTTTCTGCGCATATGCGGAAAGCCTTCGCTGCCGCATAGGCAGCCGCAGCCGACCTATTAGGGTCGGCTGCTTCATTTCCGCCTCACAAATCCCAGCGCGGGATGAAAGTGCCACCCCTGCGGGGCGCGATCGGGCTTAAGGCGAATGCGGCCAAAGCGCATGGCACAGCGCTCGAGGGCCATCTCCATGGCGTCGGCCTGCTCGCTCAGCGCGGCCATGTAGTCCGGCTCGTTCCACGGCGTGACGCGCGTGTTCGACAGCGCTTCATCCGCCAGGCGGTCCAGCTCGGCTTCGACCGGTGTCAGCGTCAGCGTCTCCTCACGGCCTCCCTGATCCACCCGCCAGAAGCCGTAGTCCTCATCGGTCTCATCCGGGTAGAGCACGAATTCGGCATCCGGCTCGTTATCTTCGCGAAACGGCTGCTGCTGGCTCGCGATCGCACTCAGCGACATCGCGGCGGGGCGATAGAACAGATACGCGCCCAGAAAGAGCGGCTTTCGACGTCGGGCGCGCCGCTGCCGAGGTGGTTCGGCGCCTTCCACCATCAGCAGTCTGAGCCGCGCGTGCTCGAGATCGACCAGTTTGCCGGTCGGCTTCAGAACATCCGCCGCGAGCAGACGCGGACGCGAGTCGATGGACTCGATCTCACCCTCGCGCAGCAGATCGCCAAGCCGGTGTTTGGTGAGCGGCCAGTGCTGCTCGGTCTCGAAGCCCGGGCGGCAAAAGGCCGGATGCTTGCCCGAAAGATGGCGCGCGTTGGTCTCCAGCAGGGCGATGTTGGGCGCGGTGACGGGATCATGGCGGTGGCGGCGCACGCGCCCGGCGAGCTGGATGATCGAGCGCATCGAGGAGGGCTCGACCACCGCCCAATCAAAGCAGTGATCGCGGCCGACTTCGGTGACCGGCGAGCCAAGAACGATAAACAGATGGTTTTCGTCGCTACCGCTCAGACGCTGGCGAATATCCGCCAGCTCGAACACCGCATTCGGGTCGCGGCGATCGAGCGTCCGGTCCAACCGATGTTCCAGTCGGGAGCGCAGCAGCAGCGGGAACTGCGAGTGATAGACGCAGAGGTGAATCTGCGTATTTTCGGGTATCTCGGCGCGATAGATCGCCTGCGCTACCGCCACCAGCGGCTCGATATTGGCCATGCGTACCAGCCCGAAGCTCACGCGCTTGCCGCTGTACGGATCGAGGCTGTGGTGGCGGGCGTGCAGGGCGAAGGCTTCTGTTAGTGCGGTCTGCGCCATCGTCTCGTGGATGGCATCCGGATGTTTTGAAGGCGCCGACAAGGGCACGATATACCCGCGCCGTCGCGGCTCGAGCGCGGCGAGCCGAGCCGCTCGTTTTTGAGCGAAGTCATCATGAGCGCCATCGAACGATGCGCCATCGGCGCAGCTTCGATGCGTGCAGCCGTGCTCATCGAACCAGGCGCAGACGGGCTCGACCGGCGCGCCGGGTACGCCGCGATGGCGCTGGTGCTCGGCGCGGCCCTCCCGGTAGGCGTCGAACAGCCCGCGCACCAGTGCCGGTGGCAAAGTGGCAGACGAGAGCAGCACGCGGGAACCCAGCAGAGCGGTCCAGTAGACCAGCCGAGTGAGCGCCGGCAGATCGCCGGTGTCGAAGTCGTCTGGTTCGTCCAGCACCAAATCGCCGCTCATCAAACGCAGCATCGGAGCGATCTGATGGCCACCCCGCAGACTTTCGGTCGCAGGCACCAGATGATCGATGGTACAGACTACGATTGGAGCATTGATCAGTGCTTGGGCTTGAGGATCGGCAGCCACCTTGGATAGCACCGGATGCTCACCGAGATTGCCCTCGAAATGCACATGAGTCTGCTCATCCAGCAGCTCGGCGCGGGAATCTGAGCCGCCATGATCGCGCTGCTGATTCTCGGACTGCTGATGCTCGAATAGGGCACGACTCGCCGATCCGCCCACGCGAATGGCGAGATCGTCGCTCCCCAGTCCCAGACGCTCCCGATAGGCCTCTCCGGTTTGCAGCGTCAAGGTGCGAAGCCCCAGCGCGATCGTAAAACGCGCGCCCGCTTCGGGGTCACTCAGCGCGTAGAGTATTCGGCCGTTGGCAATCGTCTTGCCGCAGCCGGTCGAAGCCATGTTGACGCCAAAGAAGCCCTGACTACGGCTTTTATCGCGTAGCCCGGTCGCCAGATCGAACGCCTTGTCCTGCCAGCGAAAGCGGGAGTCGCGGCTGCGCGCCTTGAAACCCTTATGACGGGCGATCCGTGGCAACGCCGTATCCATGCTCGGCAGATTATGGGTGATTTCACCAACGCTGCGGGTGACGCCGATCAGGTGTTCGATCAGCGGCTGGCTGAGCTGCCGCTTGCCATGGTGATTGGCTGTGTTGGCGTAGAGGTCGAGAGACCATTGCCCTTTCAAGCGTCCTTGGTCCGTGAGACTGGAGTAGTGATGATCGGCCAGCATCAGCGATAGCCTCGCAAGATGCATGACATAGGGCGCTTCGAGCGGCGCTGACACGATGCGCGCATTCTGGAGCTGGCGTGCCAGACGCTGGCTCCGTTCACGCCACGACTTTTCGGTTACCGGCAAGCCATGCGGGAAAGTCCAGTAAGGCGCGACATCTTCCGAAGCCGCTGACTCGACACGCTCGTTCCAGGCGGCGGTAATGGCCTGAGGAAGCGCGGGTACACTCCCCGCGTTCAGATGGCCTCTAGCGCCCACCCACTTCTGAGCGCCCATGTCATCGATGGCGGGCAGCGCCGGCAGCCGATGATGACTGATGATCAGCCAACCAATTGCTGCCGCCAGCGGTGGTAGATCGCCGAACGGTGCGCTGTCGCTGGCAACGTCGTCCACGCCATCGCGCATCAAGCGGTTCAGCCAGCAGGTATCGTCTTCCGCGGTTGGCTGTTCCAGTCGGGCCAGCCAGCCAGCATCATCCTCCTCACCCACGAACGCTTGTAATAGCCGTAGCGAAACCCACTCGTGGCGGTAGCGGTTACGTCCTTCCAATCGACCATTGAGTCGATCTTGAAACGCTTGGCTGGCCTTGCCGAGATCGTGAAACAGCGCTGCCATAGAGGCCAGCAGTTGGATCAGCTGGCCGCTGTGCCAGTCGTTTTCATCTTCCGAGCGCAGAATGTTGCGCCGAGTGGAGTTGGTCGGCGCTACACCACGCGCGTTGAACTGCGAGGCATCACCGACAATCCACAGAAGCTCGCTGTGGTCATGACCGCGAATCCAGTGGCATGCGACAGCCGTATTCTTGCGGGCGGATTTGCGCAGCAATTTACGTAACGTCTCGAGCCCGGCCTTGGTAATCGGCGTTTGCCAGGTGCGCTCACCACGCCGCTCGGCGAACTGATCGAGAATGCGGCGGGTATGTTTCAGCGCGTTCTTGCGGCACTGAGAGACCAGCAGCACATTCATGCCAGAGCCTCATTGCCTAGGCGCTCGGCTGTCGATTTCAGGGTGTCGATCATCACGTCCAGCGCTTCGACCTGCGTGAGCCGGTCAATACAGGCCTGGCGAAACTCCTGCTCTTCGTCTCCACGGCTAGCGGAAATGAACGCCTGCGGCAGAATCACGGCGTCCTTGATCAGGTCAGCAACATCGAAGACCAGGCCACCCCGGCGCGTCTTGCCATGTAGCACTGCCAGACCATGCGGAATGCCTAACACCCAGGTCGCGGTAGCGCCCAGCCCATAGGCCAGGTAATTGCCGTGATCGAGGAAGCGATTGGCCGGATCCGCGCCCTGCCCGCGCTTGACGCGAGTAAACTCACCATACTGGGCGGCATGGCTTGCCAGCCGGAACAACTGCTTGGTCAGCCGCGCTTCCTCGGTCAGCAGAGCAGTGGTATCGGCAGCAAAACCGATCGCCTCTCGGCTACGCGCAAGCAGCGCACTCAGCTCGGCCTTGCTGGGCGTGAAACCGGTATCGCGCTGGAAGCGCGGCTCCAACCAGAGGTGCTCAACCTGGGTAAGACGAGCGCGCTGAAAACATCGCGCTGCTTCCAGACGCTTGTCATCCTCGAACCAAAAACGCACCCAGTACTGCAAGTATTCGGTAGGCCGATACTCGCTTTGTGGCGTCAACCAAGCTACGTCAACGTCGACTTCGTTCGCGGCAAAAAGCGGTGTACCGCCACCGCCGCAAAAACCTACTAAAACTCCGGCCTTGGCCAACTCGCGCATCGCTGCCTGAGTGATCGAGGTTCCAGTCCCCAGCAATATCGAGGTCGTATTGGCAATCGGGATATTCCAGTAGCGCGAGCGTTTGCCTTCATCGGTAACGTATTCGACTCGCCCACCGTTCACCAACACTCGACAATGTTGCAGGTAGTACAAATTTGCGCGCTTGGAGTGCAGGATCGTTTTGAGATCGCCTGCGGAAAGATCTTCCATTGGGTCGTTACCTGCCAGCTTGCCTGTAACTGTTGGTAACGCAGATCCCGTGGCGCTACAAGCCCGACATAAGGACTGGCGGTGATCTCTTACAAACTTTCGTTGATGTCGATGGGCGGGACGGTGTGTTGCTTGCGCTCATTCCCTTGGTGGTGCGGAGGCTTGTCGCGGATTGGGCTGGCGGGGTATTCGGGTAAAGGCTTTATTGATTCAGGAGACTTCCTATAGCGTGAGCAAGCAATCCTTCACATCTCGATCACACCGTTGTGTGCAGCGGTGTCACTTGGGCGCGAGGCAATTGTGACGCTTGCCACAGTTCATACTTGAGCTGCATCTCCAGCCACATTTCTGCGCTGGTACCCAAGGCCTGCTCGAGGCGTAACGCCATATCCGCCGAGATACCGGCGCCGCCATTGAGAATCCGAGATAACGTGACGCGCGTCACGCCAAGTCGTTTGGCGGCCTCGGTAATAGAGAGATCGCCAATGTACTCGCGCAAGACGGCGCCAGGATGCGCGGGATTATGCATACGGTTCATGTAATGACCTCTTAGTGGTAATCCCGATAATCAACCAGGATGGCGTCCTTACCTTCGAAAGTGAAGGTGAGAAGCCAGTTCCCGTTGACGATGATAGCCCAGTGCCCTTCCAGGGTTCGGAACAAGATGTACGACTTTTAACCCGTGGCTTCCATGCACAAGGCATCAGTCAACAATCTCTGCTTGGCACCCATTTTGTTATGATATAACCTTTCTGCCTGTTTTCTTCAGGTAGATTTGTTCATGTCACATCGTCACCGGCATCGCTCCGATGGGCCGTGTCACTTTTCCTTGATGTCGCTGGGCGCGGGGCGGCGCGTGTTGCTCGCGCTCATTCCCCTGGCTGTGCTGTGGCTCGTCGCGGGTTGGGCTGCCGGGGTGTTGAGTTGATGGCTCCGTTGCAGACACGGTCGATGGCGGAGCCCAACACGCTACTGACGCTGGAATCCCTGTCGCTAGCGCAGGGCAACCGCATGGTGCTGGAGAATATCGACGGTCATTTCGAGGCCGGCACCATTACCGCGCTGGTGGGGGCCAACGGCGCCGGCAAGAGCACGCTGGTCCAGGGCATCATGGGCGAACTGCGCCCGGTCAGCGGCCGTGTTGATTGTCGGGTTCCCAATGCACGCCGCGCGTGGTTGCCACAGCAGCTGGCGCTGGACCTGACCTTTCCGATGAGCGTCGAGGAACTGGTGATGAGCGGCTGCTGGCCGACGCACGGCAGCTTCAAGCGCTACGGCGCGGCGGAATATCGCCGTGGTCAGGCGGTGATGCAGCGCCTCGGTCTGCAGGCGTTCGAACACCGCCCGCTGGGCGAGCTCTCCGGCGGTCAGCGCCAACGCGCGCTGCTGGGTCGTACGTTGATGCAGGAAGCCCAGCTGCTATTACTCGATGAGCCCTTCGCCAATGTCGATGCCGCTACCGTCGAGGTGTTGATCGACGTGCTCCGCACCATGGCTGCCGAGGGCGCAGCGATCATCATCGTGCTGCACGATCACGACCAGATGACGCGACTAGCCGATCGCATCCTGCGGCTGGACCGCGGCCAGGGCACCTGGTCTTCATCCTCGCCGCTTTCCGGCTCATCACCTTCGGCGGGAGCCACCTCATGATCGATTGGTTGTTCTCTCCGCTGCTGGATTTCGGCTTCATGCGCCGCGCGCTGGTGGCCGGGCTGGCGTTGTCGCTGGTCGCCCCCACTGTCAAGCTAGTTGGAGCCTCAGCGGCTGTTAGACTCTGAACGATGTGGGGCGTAACGAGGTTCCGATGAAGTATTCCGACGAACGCCGGGAAGCCATCCTCAAGAAGCTGCTCCCGCCGCATAACCGCACGGTGGCGGAGGTGGCCCAGGAAGAAGGCATCTCCGCGGCGGCGCTGTACACCTGGCGGAAACAGGCTCGACAAGCGGGCCGTCTCCTGCCTGACCAGAGCGATGACCCCGAGGGCTGGAGCTCGCAGGACAAGTTCCACGCCGTGCTGGAGGTGGCGGCTCTCAGTGAGGCCGAGCGTGCCGAGTACTGCCGGCAGCGTGGCCTCTATCCCGAGCAGGTCCAGCGCTGGCGGGCGAGCCGAGGGCGCCCGCCTGCCCACCGCGTGTGCGGAACTCGGCATCGCCACCAACACCTACCGCCGCTGGGTACGGGGCGATCAGGATGGCCGGCCTCAGGCCGTGCGGCCTGTCCCGCGCCACGCCCTGTCACCGGAGGAGCGACAGCGGGTGCTGGCCATCTGCCATCGCCCCGAGTTCGCCAGCCTGCCGCCCGGGCAGATCGTGCCGCGGCTGCTGGACGAGGACGGCCTCTATGTGGCGTCAGAGTCCAGCTACTACCGCATCCTCCGGGCGCATGGCGAGCAGCACCCTCGTGGCCGCGCGCGTGCCCCGCGCGCCAAAGGAGATCCTCAGCGACACCGCGTGACGCGCCCTAATGCTTGTTGGAGCTGGGACGTGACGTATTTGCCGACCCAGGTGCGTGGACAGTTCTACTACCTCTACATGATCGTCGACATTTACAGCCGCAAGATCGTCGATGCCGAAGTCTTCGACGCTCCAGGCGACACTGCAGCGGCTGAACATCACCCCGTCGTACAGCCGCCCCCGGGTCTCCAATGACAACGTCTTCTCGGAATCGCTGTTCAGGACCTGCAAGTATCGGCCCGATTACCCGATGGACGGCTACGAGAGCCTCTCCGCGGCGCAGCAGTGGGTGATGCGCTTCGTGCATTGGTACAACCACGAACATCGTCACAGCGCCATTCGGTTCGTCACCCCGGGTGAGCGGCATGCTGGCCAGGATGATGAAGTGTTGGCCAGGCGAGACGCCATTTATGCCGAGGCCAAACGCCGGAGCCCAGGGCGCTGGAGAGGTACCACTCGCAACTGGTCACCGCGCCGGACGGTCTGGCTGAACCCGGACCAGGAAGACCCGCTGGTTCAACGCGATCAGCGATTAGAAGCCGCCTGATTACAGGTTCCAACTAGCTTGACAGGCATCGCCCCGCCGCTGGGGTGTTCCTCACGCTGCGCGGCATGAGCCTGGTCGGCGACGCGCTCAACCGCTTCCAGCCCGCCACGCTGTCGCCGGGCGACAACCGCCTCGATTAACACTATGCTTGGGTGCTAACACCCAATCAGGTCGGGGTGAACATCCGCTACTGAGCCTCACTCGACCCACCCAGCAGCGCTGGACTTCTCGGTGATTGCGGCCGGCCAACGCACTATTTATTATGTTATAATCTTTCCGGATTTCCACTGACCCAAACCAAGAACGTCTGCGTATGACACACCGTCACCGGTCCGATGGGTCCTGCCATTTCTCGCTGATGTCGCTGTACCCTGTAGCCAACTTCCTCATATATTGAACACTCTGTCCGAAACAACAGAGGACAGACCCCTGGTTTCCCGGCGTGTGGTTCTCTTTGAATTGCTGACGTATGCTGCGTTACAGATAATGTGTTGTTAATTCTCACGGGCCAGTTGCTTCGGATCGATCACTACACTGTCCCGTATGGCCGGAGCGAACAGGCGACGGCGTTTAATCGCGATCCCGATTGCCAGTATCAGGTACAGGCTTGAAAAGCCCAGGCGCGCCCAGATCTGCTCGTCCGGGGACAGGGTGACGCTGGCAGCGAAGTCGGCCAGGAACAGCGTCAGGATCAGACCGGCTTCACGCGTATTGAGCCGCAGGTTGATAAGCAGAAGCACCGCAAAGATGGATTGTGCGGCGGTCAGGAATATTTCCTGCTGCTGCAGGGTGTCGATAGGGAGACCGCTCAGTGTTCCGCTCGACAGCGAGTATGCAATCGGGATAGCTCCTACCAGCAGTGTCCACTGATTAATTTTTGATGAAAGCAGGGTTCCCAGTCCTTCGTCGGCACTTTGACGCCATGCAAAAATTGCTGCCGGGATAAGCTCCGCGCTCTCGGTGGCTAACGGTGCTATCCACTGCACCATCAGGAACTCCTGTATGCCGAACTGGTTGCCGGCTGTGACCAGCGAGCTGGAAAACGGCTCTGCCGACAACAGGATTACTGCGGCCGCAACTGCCATAAGCCCTATCGTCGCAGTCCGCCGCAAGGCCGGCCGCCATGTACTGATGAGCGCCGGCGGTCCGATAAATTCCGGCTCCTCCTTTGGCGCGCGCCATAGGCGCCATACGTAGAAACCGAATGCTCCGAACAGCACAATGGTGTCCACTAAGGTCAGCGATGAACGTACCAGCATTTGCAGCATATACAGCGATATAAAACCCAGCAGGACGACATCGACGGCAGCCAGCCGGCTCAGCTGCATGCTATAGCCGGAGCTGCCGGTCGAGTCAGAGCTCTTGCGCGATGACTTGTCAGATTTTGGATTCTTTTTGAAGGCACGGCGGGCGCCAATCGCCCCGATAATGACGACGAGCGACCAGCCAATACCGATCAACAGCCGGTTGGCCCCGGTCATGTTCGCCAGCGCCAGTGACGCCTTAGAGGGATCGTCGGCGGCCTGCCAGGCGAACAGCAGGTCGACCGCATATTCAGGTAGGATCGCGATAAAAGCCAGGATCGCGACCGCCAGCCCCTGTGGGAGGTCGAGCTGAGCCAGTTCGGCTCCCCAGGTAAGCAGCAGCGCAGCCCCTATGAAGGCGGCACCGAATGCCAGGACACGCACCAGAGGAGCCGGCTCAAGACCGAACAACAGCAGCGTCAGCGCCGGCAGTAGCAGCGCTACCGCCACGGCTACCGGCAGGACTTGCCCTGTTTGTATACCGGATGATGATGCGTTTGCCTTCGACATAGTGACGTTATCCGTCTTATCCATGAGACCGACCTGAAAACGCAGATAGCGGATGGCATTCTCTTGGAAAGTCAGTACGTTCCACAAGAACCTGAGTTCAGAAGACCATCCACTATCAGGTGAAAGCGTATTCCCTTGGATTCCGTTTCGCAACGCCGCTGTCCGTGTCGAGCTGTGCGGCCAGCGCACCATCAGCGACAGCGACGCGCTGCTGTGTGAAGCCCGCGACGACAGCGGCGTCAGTCTTGTTTACGGCCGGACTCGGCATCGTGGCGGGCCTTGGCATGTATGTCCTGGCCGTTGCACTGGCGGTGATCGTCGTGCTGATACTGTACGTAACCGGACTGATTGAAGACAGGTTAAGCCGTAAGCACTGAGAGGCCGGCGCCGCGCTCAACCGCTTCCACCCACTACGCTGTCGCTGGGCGACAACCGCCTCGATTATCACTATGCCTGGGTGCTCACGCCCAATCAGGTCAGGGTGAACATCCGCTATTGAGCCTCACTCGACCCGCCCAGCAGCGCTGGACGTCTCCGCGATTGCGGCTGGTCAATGCATTATTTGTTATGTTATAACTTACTTTATTTTCCTGATACTCCAATCCAAGACAGCATTTGTATGACACACCGACACCGTCACCGGCCCGATGGGGCCCTGTCATTTCTCGCTGATGTCGCTCTCGGCACGCCGCCGGCTTTCGATGGCACTCGCTCCGTTGGCGTTGCTGTGGCTGGCAGTCGCCTGGGCCAATGGAGCGCTCGGCTGATGGCGCGTTTGCGACTCGACGACCTGCAGCTCGCCCAGGGCGGGCGCATCGTGATCGAACACCTCGACGGCGCCTTTCCCGACGCCGCCATTACCGCGCTGGTGGGCGCCAATGGCGCCGGCAAGAGCACGCTGGTCCAGGGCATCATGGGCGAGCTTCGCCCCGTCAGCGGCCGTGTTGATTGTCGGGTTCCCAATGCACGGCGTACGTGGTTGCCGCAGCAGCTGGCGCTGGATCTGACCTTCCCCATGAGCGTCGAGGAACTGGTGATGAGCGGCTGCTGGCCGACGCATGGCAGCTTCAAACGCTACGGCGCGGCGGAGTATCGCCGCGGTCAGGCAGTGATGCAGCGCCTCGGCCTGCAGGCGTTCGAACACCGCCCGCTGGGTGAGCTCTCCGGCGGCCAGCGCCAACGCGCGCTGCTCGGCCGCACGCTGATGCAGGAAGCTCAACTTCTGCTGCTCGATGAGCCGTTCGCCAACGTCGATGCCGCGACGGTCGAGGTATTGATCGACGTGCTGCGTACCATGGCTGCCGAGGGCGCGGCGATCATCATCGTGCTGCACGACCACGATCAGATGACCCGTCTGGCCGATCGCATTCTGCGCCTGGAGCGCGGTCACGGTACCTGGTCGACACCCTCTCGGGCCGACGACGCCTCTTCACCGGCGGAGACGTTGGCATGATCGATTGGTTGTTCTCTCCGCTGCTGGATTTCGGTTTCATGCGCCGTGCGCTGGTGGCCGGGCTCGCGTTGTCGCTGGTCGCCCCGCCGCTGGGTGTGTTTCTGACTCTGCGCGGCATGAGTCTGGTCGGCGACGCCATGGCCCACGCCGTGCTGCCCGGCGTCGCGGTCGGCTTTCTGTTGGCGGGGTTTTCGCTGCCGGCGATGAGCTTCGGCGGTCTGCTCGCGGGGCTGTTGGTGGCGGGGTTGGCGGGTAGCGTGTCGCGCTTGACCGGCCACCGGGAAGACTCGGCCATCGCCAGCTTCTATCTGATTTCGCTCGCCGCCGGGGTGATGTTGATCTCGATGCGCGGCAGTAGCGTCGATCTGACCCACGTGCTGTTCGGCTCGATTCTGGCGGTCGACAGTACCGCGCTGTGGCTGATCGTCAGCGTGTCGAGTCTGACCCTGATCGTCCTCGCCGCGATCTTTCGCATCCTGGTGGTCGAATGTCTCGATCCGCTGTTCCTGCGCGGCCAGGGCATTCGCGGTAGCGCCGTGCACGGTCTGTTTCTGGGTTTGATGGTGCTCAACCTGACCGCCGGCTTTCAGACGCTGGGTACGCTGATGGCGGTCGGGCTGATGATGCTGCCAGCCACCGCGGCGCGCTTCTGGTCGAAGCGGCTCGAGGGGTTGATGGGGCTGGCGATCGCTATCGGCATGGTCTCGAGCGTCGGCGGCCTGCTGCTCTCCTATCACGCCGGCTTGCCTTCCGGGCCCTGCATCATTCTGGTTGCCGGGGTCGCCTATCTGCTTTCCGCGCTGTTCGGGCGTTACCACAGCGTCTTTGCCCGCTGGCGCCGCCGCGTGCAGCCGATGCTGCCGCCGGACGCCCATGGCTAACCCTGCCTTTTTCATCACAAGGACTGTCACATCATGGCTCACGTTTCCCTTCGCACACTGCTGGTTGGCGCGCTTGGCGCCTCGGCGCTCTCGGCCACCGTCGCTCAGGCCCAGGAACCGCTGCAGGTCGTCACCAGCTTCAGCATCCTCGACGATATGGTCGAAACCGTTGGCGGGGATCATGTCACGGTCACGTCGCTGGTCGGCCCGGATGGCGACGTGCATGCGTTCTCGCCCAAGCCGGCCGATGCTCAGTCGCTCGCCGACGCCGATCTGATCGTAGTCAACGGCCTGCAGCTCGAGGGCTGGATCGACCGATTGATCGACGCCAGCGAGTATGATGGAGACGTTCTGGTCGCCAGCGACGGCATCAATACGCGGCCGTTCGAGGGCCATGAAGACGAGGAAAGCGGCGATCATGACCATGACCATGACGATCATGATCACGCCGCTGGCGGCGAGGAAGGCCATCATCATCATGGCGATGTCGACCCGCACGCCTGGCAGGATCTCGAAAATGGCGAGCAGTACGCCCGCAATATCCGCGATGCGCTGGTCAAGCTTGATCCGGACAACGCCGACGACTATCAGGCTAACGCCGAGGCCTACATCGGCAAGATGGAAGCGCTGAACAGCGAGAGCAAGCAGCGCCTGGCGCAGATCCCGGAATCGGATCGGCTGATCATCACCAGCCATGATGCCTTCGGTTATTTCGCCGATGCCTATGGCCTGCAGCTGCTCTCGCCGGTGGGTATCAATACCCTGGCCGAACCCAGCGCCAGCGACATGGGCAATCTGATCCAGCAGATCGAGTCCAGCCACGCCAAGGCACTGTTCCTGGAAAACATGACCAATCCGGCGCTGATCAATCAGTTGCATGAAGAAACCGGCGTCGCCATCGGCGGCACGCTCTATGCCGACGCGCTGACACCGGACGGCGAAGGCAGCACTTACCTCGGCATGTTCCAGCACAATGTCGATACCCTGATCGAGGCACTGAAGGCCGACGACTGATCCCGTCAGATCAGCGCCGCGTCGTCGCTGGTCAATCCCGGCGCTGGTCTATTCCCGCCGACTGGACGACACTTTCTCGATAGCCTTTCCATACAGATCCATCAGGAACGCAGCTCCATCGAGAACGCGGGCCCACCAAAAAAGTGCCGCTTCATATGCCGTCAGTGATCTCTTCGCCACACCGCCGTCTTACGCTCGCTCAGGCACGTCGTCTTGCGCTCAAAGCGCAGGGCTTCATGTCTTCGTCTCCCGACAGTGTCAATCGCGGTCATCTCAACCGTCTGCTGGATCGTCTCGGCGTGCTGCAGATCGATTCCGTCAATGCGCTGGCCCGTTCCCACTACCTTCCCGTTTTTTCGCGGCTCGGTTCGTATTCGACAGATCTGCTCGATGAGGCGGCCTGGGGCCGTAACCGACATCGATCGCTGTTCGAATACTGGGGCCACGAGGCCTCGCTGTTGCCGGTGTCGCTCTACCCGTCGATGCGCTGGCGCATGCGGCGCGCGCAGGACGGCATGGGTATCTACAAGCACTTGGCACGATTCGGCCAGGAGCGGAGCGACGTGATCGAACGTGTGCTGGCCAGCGTGCGCGAACATGGCCCGCTGGGTGCCGGCGCGCTGAACACCCGTGAAGGCCCTGCCGGACCCTGGTGGGACTGGAGCGACGAGAAACACGCGCTGGAGTGGCTGTTCGCCGCCGGTGAAGTCACCGTGGCCCGTCGCCGTGGGTTCGAACGGCTTTACGATCTGCCCGAGAGAGTGCTGCCCGAAAGGATACTGAATCAGGCCGAGCCCGATCTGCTCGACGCCCACCGTCAGCTGTTGCGCCAATCCGCCAGCGCGCTCGGCGTGGCGACCGAGAAGGATCTGCGCGACTACTACCGGCTGGCACCACAGGATACGCACACCGCGCTGCAGACGTTGATCGAGGACGGCACGCTGAATCCGGTGTCGGTGGAAGGCTGGCGCCAGTCGGCTTATGTCATCGGTGAGCCACGAATCCCCCGCCGAATCGATGTTTCCGCTCTGCTTTCCCCGTTCGACTCGCTGATCTGGTTTCGTGAACGTACCGAGCGGCTGTTCGGCTTTCACTATCGCCTCGAGTTCTACGTGCCGCCGGCCAAGCGGACCTATGGCTACTATGTCATGCCGTTTCTCCACGGCGACCGGATCATCGGTCGGATCGACCTGCGGGCTCGCCGGGCCGAAGGCGAATTGACGGTCGTGGCAATACATCCCGAACCGGACGTCACGTTCGATGACCCATCGATGTTGGCGCTCGCCCGGCAACTCGAAGCGCTGGCCCAATGGCTCGGGCTACCGCGTATCCATCTGGCGTGTGAACGCCCGCTCTCCCAGAGACTCTCTGCTTATTGGCCGGTCGATCTCAAGCGACGACGGGAGCTATCGTCCTGACTTGGCCCGCCAATCTTCTGCCACGACTGGGTAGATATAAAACGGTAGACAGACAACGGTAGACAGACAACGGTAGACAAAAGTCTCATGCAATGAGATTATTCGCAGCCTAACTTTTACTGTGCTTGATTACACTCTTTCCTGTGGATGCCTGCATTCACGGGTTTTGGTCATTTATGCCCCGAATTCCCGCCGATCACTGGTTATTAGCGTTAAGAACGGTGCTGGCTGTCTGGCTGGCGCTCTATCTCTCCATGCGTCTCGATCTCTACCAGCCCGCCTGGGCGATTCTGGCGGTGATGATAGTGACGCTGCAGCCGGTAATGTTCACCGGGGGTACACCGCCGATCGGCATCATCATCGGCCGCAGCGTGGCGCGACTGTTCGGCACGCTGATCGGCGCCGTCGCCGGTCTGGTACTGATCGCGCTGTTCGGCCAGCAGCCGATGCTCTATCTGCTGTTTGCCGGTGCCTGGCTGGCATTCTGCATGTACTGGGTCATGCTCGAGCAGGATGAGCACCTGGGTTACGTCATGATGCTCAGCGGCTATACCGCGACGCTGGTATCGCTCACCGCGATCGGCACCGGCGTCGACAACATCTGGTCGGTGGCGCAAGGGCGCTTCAGCGAGACGGCGCTGGGGATCGGCTGCGGCCTGCTCGCCCACGTGGTCATCGCGCCGCGCTTCGGCAGCCAAGCGCTACCGGGCGCGCTCTCCCGCTTCCTCTCGCAGGCCGCCACCGAGACGCTGACGACGCTTGCCGAGCCGCGCCCTCAAGCGAGTCGCGACGCGCCGTTGAAAGCGCTATTCCAGCAATACCAGGATTTCGAGAAGCTGCGTGGGCTAGCCCGATTGGAGACCCGACGCCTCAGCCATTTCATTCCCGCGCTGGATCGCTTTGCCAGCGATGGGCTTGCGCTGATCACCGCCGTGCGCGAACTGGAAACGGCGCTGGACTATTTAAGGGAATGTGACGGTCCACGCGAATGCGACAGCGGCGAGCACTGGCTCGCCGAGTTGAGCCAACAGGCGCGGCCGCTGCTCCGGGCCATCGAGTCCGAACCAGACGGTAAGCCCACCGAGCGTCTGCTGTTGGCCGATTTCGATTGGGACGAAGTAATAGTGGAACCGCGTACCCGCGCCCGCGCAGAGCTGGTTCGACAGCGTCTGGGCGAAGTGCTTGGGTTATTGCAGCATGGCCGCCGGCTGCGTAATGCGCTCGACGATCCAACCTCATCGAAGATCAAGACATTACCCCGCGAGCGCCGCTCCCGCACCACGCACAACGAACACTTCGTCGCCCGCTTCAATGCCTTTCGCGTGTTCATCGCCTTCGAACTGCTGGGTCAGATCTGGATCCATAGCGGCTGGCATTCCGGCTATTTGGCGATGATGCTGCTCGGCGTCTTCACCATGCTGTTTGCCAAGGCACCGAACCCGGCTGCCATCGTCAATCAATTCCTGTGGGGATCGATCGCCGCGGTGATCCTGGGAGGGATTCTGCTTTTTCTGGTGTTGCCAGTGATCAACGGTTTCCCACTACTGGCAATAGCCATTGGCATCCCGGTCGCTATCGGCACATTGCTCACACCACATCCGCGTTGGTCGCTGATGGGAATGGCGGGAGCCATCACCATGATGACGCTGCTCAACCTGCATTCGACCTATACGTTTTCACCGTCGAGCTATATCAATGGCGGGCTGGCCTCCATCATCGGCACCATCGCCGCCATGATCACCTATTCGCTGTTTCGCCAGCGCTCTTCCGACGAACGCATCGGGATACTGATGGCTGCCTACTGGCGCGGGCTGAGCCGGCTTCTTCGGGAAAAGTCACTGCCCAATCGCGCGCGGCTAGAGAGCCGTCTCTATGATCGCCTGGGCCAACTGGTCGCGCTGGGCGGCAGTGACCGTGCCGTGCGCGAGGCCATCGATCTGCACGCGCTGGCGCTCTGCGTGTGGCGAATCCGACGTCTGCGCGACGCGCTCGGCCCCCATCGTGCCGAGATCGAAGCCTGGCTCGGTGACATCGGCACACGCGTCGTCGCCCGTCGCCGCCACGATCCCGCCGTCTGGCATGCCCTCGCCGACGAGGCCATTGGCTGGGTCGAGCGGCTCTATCACGAAACTCATCTGCCGATCGCCAGCATTGGCGAAATCGCCATGCTGAGCCATCTGATGCGCGAGGCACCCGGGGTCGCGCTCGAAGCCCGCGCCGATGAGGCTCCCGATGGGGTCATTGATACTGCCGCCAATACGGCCACTAAAGCGGCCACCCCGACGACCGGAGAGACCCGACATGCTGACTGAATGGTCGTTCCTGGGGTTTCTGTTACCGCCGCTGGCCGTGCCCGTCTTTCTGGCGCTGGGGCTCTATTTGATCCTGCGGCGCGTGTTCGTCCGCCTGGGGCTCTATCACTGGTTCTGGCAGCCGGTGCTGCTGGATATCGCCATTTACGCATTGCTGTTGTGGTCGGTGCTCGCCCTGACGGGCGCATTGCCGATCGCTGGGTGAGGAATCGAGTGAAGGAATCGAGTGCATGATCGCGTCTACCAGACTTCGTAAAACCGTTCGCCTGGTGCTGACCGTGATCGTGGTCATTGCCGCGATCGCCGCCGTCGCCCAGATATGGAACCACTACATGCATGATCCGTGGACCCGTGACGGCCGCGTTCGTGCCGATGTGGTCAATCTGGGTACCGATGTCGCCGGACTGGTGGACGATCTGAAGGTGCACGATAACCAACTCGTCGAAGCTGGTGACGTCCTGTTCACCATCGACAAACGGCGCTACCAGCTGGCGCTGGATGCAGCCAAGGCCAATCTCCATCAGCTGTCTCAGCAGCGTGACGAAGCCCAGGCAGCCAATAGCCGTCGCCAACGGCTGAAGAATTATGTGTCACAGGAAGACAAGGACAACGCCCGCTTCGCGCTGGCCACGGCCCAGGCCGCCGTCGAGCAGGCCAAGGTCGAGGTCGAGCAGGCCGAGCTGGATCTGGAACGCGCCACCGTCCGCGCGCCGGTCGACGGTTACGTCACTAACCTGCTGCTGCGCCCCGGCCAGTACGTGACCGTGGGCACGAACGCCATGACCCTGGTCGACGCCGAGAGCTTCTATGTACTGGGTTATTTCGAGGAGACCAAGCTAGACAGCATCGATGTCGGTGCGCCCGTTCGCGTGCAGTTGCTCTCCAGCGACGAAGCCATCTGGGGGCATGTCGACAGCTTCGCCCGCGGTATCAGCGACGGCAGTCTCAGCAGCCAGACCAATGGGCTGGCCGCGGTCAACGCCTCGTTCGACTGGGTGCGTCTCTCCCAACGAATCCCTGTGCGCATCGCGCTGGACGACATTCCCGCAGGCACCAAGCTCTCCGCCGGCCTCACCGCCACCGTCTATCTCGACAGCAACCGCCATGACCGCGAGCAATCACCCGGCTGGTGGAAGTCGATTCGCCAGTGGTGGGAAGGGCTGATCAGTATCTAACACCCACCGGAATCAAGCCGGCCCCCAGTCGATCGCAACGGCGATAGCCAATATGACCCAGCTCAGCGCGAACGCCTGCAGCAGCATCGGAAAGAAGAAGCGGACCCAGACATCGTAGGGCACTCGTGCCATCGCCAGCATGGCGAGCGTGCCGCCGGAGGTGGGCACGATCAGGTTGGTCAGGCCATCGCCGACCTGGAACGCCAGGATCGCGGTCTGCCGGGTCATCCCGATCAGATCCGAGAGTGGAATCATGATCGGCATCGTCGCCATCGCCTGGCCGCTGCCGGAGGGAATGAAGAAGTTGATGACCGAGTGAACCAGCGTCATCGCCAGCGTCGACACCAGCACCGGCATGTGGCCCAGCGGCTCGGCCAGCGTGTGAACGATGGTATCGCCGATCTGGCCCTGTTCGAGCAACACCTGCAGCCCCCTCGCCAGCCCCACCAGCAATGCGCCGGTCGTCACCGAAGCCGCGCCCTCGAAGAAGTAGGCATTGATCTTTGAAGCCGGCAGCCGCGCCATCAGCCCCGCCACGATGGCGATCGCCAGGAAAGTGGCCGAGATCTCGTCGATGTACCAGCCGTAGCTGAACACGCCGTAGAGCATGATCGCGAGCCCGATCAAGAAGGTGCCCAGCACCCGATAGTCGCGACCGTTCAGGCGGTAATCGGCGAGCGGTTTACGCAGCGAGCTGCCCTCTTCCTCCGCATCGCGAAGCAGCGTGGCGTCACTGTCGCGCTTGAGCTTCTTCATGTAGCGGCTGGTGTGGTGCGCCAGCAGACACAGCGCACCGACGCACAACACGCTACGCAGCCCGGCCCCGGAGAACAGCGGCAAGTCGGCGATCTGGTCCGAGACGCCGACGGTATAGACGTTGATCGGAGACGTCGCGAAACCGATACCCACACCGCCCAGTGCAATACTGGTGCCGACCAGACGATCGCCGCCCATCGCCCGGCCCAGCAACACCGCGATGGGGATCAGTGCAATGTTGTTCTCGTAGCCGACCGCAACGCCGAGTGCGCCGAAGACGAAAGTCATCAGCCAGATCAGCGGCACCGGATGCTCCGATCCCAGGCGTTTGACCAGGGTGCCGACCATGTTCTCCAGCGCGCCGGTCGCCTCCAGCACGCGAAATAGCCCGCCGCCGATCAACACCACGATGATGATGCTCGCCGCCTGAACCATGCCCAGCGGCACGACGTGGAAGATTTCCAGAAAGGAAGGTGACGCCGCGTCGATCAGATGAAAAGTGCCAGGGATGACGGCACTACGGCCGTTGACCTCATGGCGATCGAAAGTGCCCGCAGGAATGATCAGCGTCAGGACCCAGACCACGATCAATAGACAGAAGATCAGAATGGCCGGATGCGGTACCCGTTCATACCAGCGCAGGTTGCCGGTCGACTTCGACATGAGAACCCCCAAAAGATGTTGTTCTTGATGTGGTGTTCTTGGTGTAGCGGTGTTCTTGGTGTAATGCCTGATATTAGTGTGACGTTATCTATGGGTCTTACGTGCCGCAAGTGGTTACATGAGTCGCAAAGACAGAGCCCGAGCCAATCCTATCTTGGCTCGGGCGTTCGGCCGATAACTCAGTCGAAGTAGCTGAAGGTCTCGCCGGGTTTGATATCGAGCAGGGTGTGGTAGATCAGCTCGATCACGTTCTCGACGTCCTGCTTGTGCACCATCTCGACGGTGGTGTGCATGTAGCGCAGCGGCAACGAGATCAACGCCGAGGCGACGCCGGAATTGCTGTAGGCGAAGGCATCGGTGTCGGTGCCGGTGGCGCGTGAGCGCGGCAGCCGCTGGAAGGGGATCTTCTGCTCGGTCGCGACCTTGATCAGGCGCTCGCGAAGTTTGTTCTGGATCGCCGGGGCGTAGCAGATCACCGGGCCGTCGCCGATCTTGTTGGCGCCCTCGCGCTTGGGCTCGATCATCGGCGTCGAGGTGTCGTGGCTGACGTCGGTGACGATGGCGACATTGGGATCGAGTCGCTCGGCGATCATCTCCGCCCCGCGCAGGCCGACCTCTTCCTGCACCGCGTTGACGATGTAGAGACCGAAATCGAGCTTCTGCTTGCGCGCCTTCAGCAGCCGCGCCACTTCCGCGATCATGAAACCGCCGATGCGGTTGTCGATCGCCCGGCAGACCAGCTTGTCGCCGTTGAGGACGAAGAATTCATCCGGGTAGGTGATCACGCAGCCGACGTGCACGCCCAGCGCTTCGACTTCGTCTTTGGTGCTGCAACCGACGTCGATGAAGATGTTGTCGAGCTCGGGCGGTTGTTCTTTCTGGCCCTGACGGCGGGTATGGATCGCCGGCCAGCCGAACACGCCCTGGACGATGCCGTTGTCGGTGTGGATGTTGACCCGCTTGGAAGGCGCGATCTGATGATCGCTGCCGCCGTTGCGGATGACGTAGATCAGGCCGTTGTCAGTGATGTAGTTGACGTACCAGGAGATCTCGTCGGCGTGGCCTTCGATCACCACCTTGTACTCGGCGTCAGGATTGATCACGCCGACGGCAGTGCCGTAAGTATCGGTGATGAACTCATCCACGTAGGGCCGCAGGTACTCCATCCACAGCTTCTGCCCTTCCCACTCGTAGCCGGTGGGTGAGGCGTTGTTGAGATAACGTTCCAGAAACGTCATCGCATCAGCGTTCAACGGCTTGTTGTTACCGCTGCTCTTCGTGCTCTTCTTGGGGCTCTTGTCGCTACTTTTGCTCATGTCACATCCTGATAGCTCTGCAAATCGTCCCATCAGCTTAACAGGCGAAGCGTTTTTGTGGAGACGGCGCACCGAAGGAGATTCAGCGCACCGGTCATCCGAAGCTAGGCTCTGCCCGAAAAGTCGACGAGCGAAGGACAGACAAGGCAAAAATCGGCGAAAGAGCGGAGTTTACGCGGTGTAAATGAGTATCTTGAGCCGATTTTTAACGCTGTATGGGCGAGCGTAGACACTTTTCAGACAAAGCCTAGAAGTCAGAGAATCATCGCCGCGACCCAGCCAAACACCAGCAGCGGTACGTTGTAGTGCAGGAAGGTCGGCACCACGCTGTCCCAGATATGGTCGTGCTGACCGTCGGCATTGAGTCCGGCGGTGGGCCCAAGCGTGGAATCCGAGGCCGGCGAGCCGGCATCGCCCAGGGCGGCCGCCGTTCCGACCAGCGCAGTAGTCGCCAGCGGCGAAAAGCCGAAGCTCAGCGCCAGTGGCACGTAGAGCGAGGCGATGATCGGAATGGTCGAGAACGACGAGCCGATGCCCATGGTGATGAAAAGCCCGACCAGCAGCATGATCAGCGCCGCCAACCTCTTGTGATCGCCGATCATCGCTGCGGAGCTCGTCACCAGGCTGTCGACGGAGCCGGTCGCCTGCATCACCCCGGCGAAGCCGGCCGCGGCGATCATGATGAAGCCGACCTGCGCCATCATGCGCATGCCTTCGGTAAACACGTCGTCCTGCTCGCGCCAGCGAAACACGCCACTGACGGACAGCAGCGCGAAGCCGAACAGCCCGCCCAGCACCATCGAATCCGTCAGCAACTGGACGACCACGGTGCCGAAGAGAGCGAGCGCCAGCACCACCTTCTGCCAGCCATGAAGGCGCTTGCCCGTCACGCCAGCAGTCGTGTGCTCGTTCTCCTCTCGTTGTACTTCTTGCGGCGGCTGCCCCACCAGCGCCCGGTCTTCGTAGGTTCGTTGGCGGCGATAGCTGAAGAACACCGCTACGATCAGACCCAGCGCCATACCACCGATCGGTATCGCCATCGCCAGTGGCACTTGAGCGGCCTCGATCTGCAAACCGAACTCCGCCCCGCTGCTGTTGAGGTTACTGAGCAGAATATCGTTGAGAAAGATCGCCCCGAATCCCACCGGCAACAACATATAAGGGGCAGTGATACCGAAGGTGATGACGCAGGCGACGGCCCGACGATCGAGCTTGAGCCGGTTCATCAGTGCCAGCAGTGGTGGTACCAGAATCGGAATGAAGGCGATATGCACCGGGATCAGGTTCTGCGAGCTGATCGCCGCCAGCAGCAGGCAGCCCAACAGAGCCAGCACCACGCGACGCTGGCTAGAGCCGGCGCCTTCGAGATGAAATCGTCGAACGGCACGACGGGCAAGGTCCTGGGTGATTCCCGAACGCGAGAGTGCCACCGCGAAAGCCCCCAGCACCGCATAGGAGATCGCGATCGTCGCCCCGTTGCCCAACCCGCCATTGAAAGCCTCAAGAATTCCGCCAAGCGGCATCCCCGCATATAGACCACCTACCAGCGCGGCCACGATCAGCGCAAACACGACTGAAACCCGCGCCAGACTCAACGTGACCATAATCAGGATGGCCAGCACCACAGCATTCATTCATCGCCTCTTTTCAAACCGTGAACGGTGCCTGTCGAAGCGCAGCCGACAGACGAAGCCGCTGATGATATCGACCCAGCCGGTGAGCGCCAGAAAATTCCCGTAAAAATGCGCTCCCACCGGGCCATGGATGCCGATTCGACTCAGCGATGCCTACCAGACGCCGCCACTCCAACGATGTCCGCTTAGCGCTTCAACCACGGAATCCATGGGTTACCTAACTCACCATTAGTTACGAAATACCTTCAATGTCGGCGAACGTGCTGACAAAAAGCCTTATTCATTTTTCGTCAGAAGAAACCTAAGCTGTTTGAAGTTGGGTTGTTTAACACCTAGCGGTTTAACACCTAGCTGGTGACAACATAACGACCGATGCAGGAAGCGTCGGCTGGGATGGCTCAAGAGCGCCGATGGCGGCTTGGCGCCCCCGGGGGTGATTGAAGGGGCTGACTCAGCAACTTCAGGAACACGTATCAATGCACAATGCGGATCGTGCCGGCTTCGCCATTTTTTGTGTGGCGATAGCTTTCATTGCTTTTATCGGCGGCGCTTTCGTCATCCTGACGAAGGCTTTCCCGTATGCCTATCTGGACAACGCCTACAAGGCAGCTGGCGCCGTCATTGCACAGCATGCCAACGACGATCTCTATACCGGCACCGATCTCTGGCGTGACTCACCACGTGACGACAAAGGCGTCACCATCGATAACGAGGCGCAAGCCTATGACGGTGTCACGCTCTACACCTCCGGCGACGGCACCTACGCCAATCTGATCGACATGCAGGGCAACGTCGTTCATCACTGGGAACTGGCTTACAGCGATGTCTGGGAGTCGAGCCCGGTGGGTCGCGAACCGCGCCCGGACGATCGCATGTACTGGCGCAAGGCGAGGGTAATGCCCAACGGCGATCTGGTGGCGATGTACATCGCCGACAACGATACGCCCTGGGGCTACGGCATCGTCAGGCTCGACAAGAATTCCCATGTCGTCTGGAAGTATCACGCCAGCACCCATCACGATCTCGACATCACACCGGATGGCGACATCGTCACCCTGACTCATGAATTCACTCAGCAGAAAGTACCTGACTTCCAGGCGCTGGCCTATCCGTGGCTGGACGACTATCTGGTGGTGCTGGACGGCGAGACCGGCAAGGAGCGCAGCAAGGTCTCGCTGGGCGATGCGTTCATGCAGTCGCCGTACGCCGCCATGTTCTACTCGGTTCCCAGCTTCGCTACCGAAGATCCGCTGCACACCAACAGCGTGCAGTATCTCGACGAGGCGCTGAGCGAATCCTTCGCCCCGGCCAGAGGCCATCCCGGCCAGGTCATGCTGTCGTTCCGTCATCCCGGCGCCGTGGCGCTGGTCGATCCCGACTCGGGAGAGATGACCTGGGCGATGAAAGGCCCCTGGCTCGGCCAGCACAATGCTCGAGTGCTGCCGGACGGTAACTTTACGCTGTTCGACAACCTGGGCAATTTCGAGCGGGACAACCGTACCCGCGTTCTGGAAGTGAACCCAACCAGTGATGCGATTGTCACGAGTTATAGCGGGAATGAAGAACACCCATTCGACAGTGGACTGCGCGGTGCCGCGCAGACGCTACCGAACGGCAACCGCCTGATTACCGAATCCGACGGCGGTCGGGTGTTCGAGACGACACCTCAGGGCCAGATTGCCTGGGAGTTCGTCAATCCCGTCCGCGGGGGCGACAAGGAGCAGTTCATCCCCGTGGTCTCTTCGGGACGACGCATCGCGGTTGACACACTCGGCGCGAATTTCCGTGCCGAACTCGACACCACTGAGAGGTGATCGTCATGACTCGACTGACCCAGCGACACGACACACGCCTGCCGACCCTGCTGATCGCCGTCGGCGCCACCCTGCCGCTCGCCGCCGAGGCCTATGTCGGCCCCGGTGCCGGCCTGAGTCTACTGACTGCACTGTGGGGGATCATCGCCGCCATCGGCATGGCGCTGTTCTTCGTCATCATGTGGCCGATCCGCCGCATGTGCCGTCGGCGCAAGGCCGAAGCAGCCGCCACTGCCGAAGGTCAGACTGCGGCTCAAGTATCTGCAGACCAGACATCGATGCATACGGCCCAGGCCCGCACCGCCCAGGATCCGGAATCGCCGCCGTCCACCAAGACGGTCGAAGACTCGCAATCCGATGCCCGCCACGCCAGCCATCGCTCGTAAGACAACACCTTCATCCCTTTGCCCGCGTGGGGGTCAGCTCCCACGCAGGGCGCCGTGATGCCATAACCGTGATTCTGCGCCAGGCGAGCACGTACAGGAGAAGACATGGGATTACTGGATCTGCCTGATCCGATTTTCAGCGCCATCGATGGCGGACTGGAAACCTTCCTGCCGGCCACCTTGCGTCTGGTGGTGTGGGCGGCCATAGCCGGTGTCGGCACGCTGTTTTTATATCGGTGGGTATCGCCGCAGGGCAAGATCGGCAGCGCCAAGCGAGAGGCTCGCGCGGCGCGCAAACGGCTCAATGAATTCGACGGCGAATTCAGCGATGCCGGCCCGCTGATTCGCCATCAGTTCGTCAGCGCCTTCAAGCATCTCGGCTTGGTGTTCCTGCCGACGCTGGTGTCGATTCTGCCATTGCTGGCGCTGTTGACCTGGTTGGAAAGCTACTACGCCCACGCCCTGCCGGCCGAGGGTGAGACACCGAGCGTACAGATCACGCCGGACACCTACGACGCGCAATGGGTTCAGGAAAATGACACCCCCCACGTGATCCTCAACGACAGCAATAGCGAACTCGCCAATGTTGCCATGACCGCGCCGATCCCGGTGATCGAACAGCGCCAGTGGTGGAATTGGCTGGTCGGCAATCCACTGGGTTACCTGCCGGCGGACAGCGGCATCGAGCGCATCGCGTTCGAACTGCCCGAGCCGGAATATCTGCCGTTCGGCCCCGGCTGGATGCGCCACTGGCTCGCCGTCTTCTTCCCGATCATGACGATCGTGTCTCTCATCACTTACCGATGGGCGAAAATCGAATGAACACATCAGATAGCGACACTACGACCTCACGGTCGACATCGAAGGAAAAGCCGGCTTCCAGCGGCCAGGTCTCCGATCCCGGCTTCGTCGTGCCCGGCTGGATGCACTGGCTCGGCGGCTGGATTCACCGCAAGCCCGGAACCTGGATCAAGCTCGGCAACTGGGAGACTCGCGCGGTCCAGGACGCGATTGCCGACAAGCGCGTCGACCGACCCGTTTACGTCGCCGGCCTGGCGCGTTCGGGGACGACGATCCTGCTCGAGCATCTCGCCTCGCACCCTGCCGTGGCGTCGCATCGCTACGTCGATTTTCCGCCGCTGTTGACGCCCTACTGGTGGAATCGTTGGCTCGCTCGCGTCCCCAACTCGCAGGAGCAGGCACAGGAACGCGCCCACAAGGACGGTATCGAAGTCACTTCGCAAAGCCCGGAGGCGTTCGAGGAGATGCTGTGGATGGCGTTCTTCCCCGATATCCATGACCCGGCGCGTAGCTCGGTGCTGGGGCGCGACGCGGATCACCCGGAATTCGCCCGCTTCTACGACGAGCATGTGCGCAAATTGCTCGCCGTGCGCGAGCGCGAACGCTACGTCGCCAAGGGCAACTATAACCTGGTGCGGCTCGGCTACCTGCATAAGCTCTACCCGCAGGCGAAGTTCATCCTGGTGATTCGCGATCCGGTGTGGCACATCGCCTCGCTGATGAAGCAGCAGAAGCTGTTTGTCGCCGGCGAGACCAGCGAACCGCGGGCACTGGAACATATGCGCCGTGTCGGCCATTACGAATTCGGTCTCGATCGACGCGCGATCAATGTCGGCGACGACGAGACGCGCCGCATCACCGAGCTGTGGGAAACCGCTGGAGAAGGTCATGAGGAGACGCCAAGAGAGGTCGAAGGCTGGGCGCGCTACTGGGCTGCCATCTATGCCCACGTTGCCGATACGCTGGATGCCGATCCCGAGCTGAAAGCGGCGTGCCTGATCGTGCGTTACGAGGATCTCTGCGGTCAGCCCCATGACAAGCTGCAGGCGGTGTTCGATCACGCCGAGCTCGAACTCGACCCGGAAGTGCTCGCCGAGGCCGCCAGTGGCCTGCACGCCCCCACCTACTATCAACCCAGGTTCAGCGACGCCGAACTCGCGACGATCGCCGAGATCACCGGACCGGTCGCGGCCCGGTTCGGGTATTAGTCGCGGGCTTCGGCTTGCGCCGGTTTCGGGGCGCTTGAAAAGCGGCTTCGAGCCGTCGGCAGGATCACTGAAACCACAACGACAGGAAAACGAACCGGAGCGGCACAATGGCCGCCCCGTTCGTTACCTGCTACTCATCTTTTACCCACCAGAGCCTAGACTGCTGCAGGATGTTTAGGATATTCCCGTTCTTCCGGCGGCGTCGGGAAATACTGGAACAGCCAGGTCTCGCTCACGGTCTTGCCGTTGGCAAGCAAATTCAGGCGCATATTGATCGGATCGGTGGAGTCGCTGGTCGGATACCAGTCGAACTGGATACGGAAGCCTTGAATCTCCTCGACCCACAGGATATCGAGCTGCTTGACGTCGCCTTCGGGGACGTCGAGTTGGGTCTTGATATCGATGTCGTTGTCGTAGAAGTGCTTGAGCTGACCGCCGATGAAGTCGACCGCGATTCGCCTGGCCCAGACCTCGGGATAATGCTCGCCCGGCGCCCAGCCTTCCGGAAAGCCGCCGATCCCGGTGAAGGTCTTGCGGACTCGCGCCTGCTCCGGCGTCACCGGCGGCTGTGCGCTCCAGTAGAGCTTGTAGCCGTAATTGAGCGCCTGCCCCGGCTCGATCGCCTTTTCCGGCTTCCAGAACGCGACCACGTTATCCATGGTCTCCCCGGTGGTGGGAATCTCCAGCATCTGGATCTCGCCCTTGCCCCACTGGCCTTTCGGCTCGACCCACAGGCTGGGGCGCTTGTGGTAGTTGGCGACGATGTCTTCGTAGCTTTCGAAATCGTGATCGGTCTGCAGCAGCCCGAACCCCTTGGGATTGTCGTCGCCGAAGATGTTGAACTGGACCCGCGGCGGATTGTTGAGCGGCCGGCAGACCCACTCGCCGTTGCCGAGCCACATCGACAGCCGGTCGGAGTCGTGGATCTGCGGGTGGAAGGTCAGGCACATGTCGCGCTGCTGGGTGCCGCAGCTGAACATGCTGGTCATCGGCGTGATACCCAGCTGGGCGATCGACTCCCGCGGATAGAGGTGCTTGTCGATATCCATCACCACGCGCTCCTCCTCGCAGTGGATGACGAAGCGATAGGCACCGGCCAGGCTCGGCGAATCGAGCAGCGCATAGGCGGTGAACGTGGTCGCGCCTTTTTCCGGCGTCTCGAACCAGAAACGCGTGAACGCCGGGAACTCCTCGGTCTTGCCGTCGCTGTAGGTATTGACCGTCACGCCGCGGGCCGAGAGTCCGTACTGATAGGTATCGTCGACGGCGCGGAAGTAGCTGGCGCCGAGGAAGGAGACGATATCGCGCTCGGTCAGCGAAGGCTCCTTGAACGCGCGGAACCCGGCGAAACCAAGATCATTTCGACCCTCGAGCTGCGAGACGTCGACATCGGCTCGGGAGTAATCGAACAGGTCCGGGCGAAAATGAATCTCCTTGGCCTGCTGGCTACTCGGATCGATGGAGTACATCCGCACCGGCTGGTTGAACGCCATCCCCACGTGAAAGAACTGGATATCGAGCGGGCCGTTCATCTCGTTCCACAGCGAGTGCTCGGGATCGTAGCCAATGGCGTTGTACTGTTGCGGCGTCAGGTTGGCGAGCGTCGGCGGCAGTTGCTCGACGTTGCTCTGATAGGCCTTGGCCGCCAGATCCTTGGCGAACTGCTGCAGCCAGTCGAAGCTGAACGCCTCGGACTCGCCGTCGGCGATGTCGCTGGCAGCCCGCGCCGCCGCGAACAGCGGTGCCGAGGGAAGGCCATACCAGGCTGCCAACGCGATGGAGCTCTTCAGCAGGGTTCTACGATCCATGAACACGCATCCTTAAGTGAGTTGCCGTCGATTTCGCAGCATACCCGATCGCGGGTTTTTCGGCTGTAACGGAAAGAATCCTCTCTCTGACGCCAACGTGCTGCCTGGGTTCCCTCACCATAATTGGCATCGCTGCCCGATGAAACGCGGGCTAGCGTCGATCGATCGTTCGGCTCTTCCATCCAACGAACCCGATTCAACCATGCGGTTGGCGACATCGATGCGCTCGGATTTTTTCGATTTTCACTAAACCGACGGCCCCCCATCTTTGCAGGCAAACGGCACTGCTCTACACTCGACGCAAACCGGCAGACAGGGCCTATGGCATGGCGACAGCCACGATCCGTTTTCTTTCGAGTCGACACGCAGCCTCGGATACTCATTGCAGTCGCCCTCCCTTTCTTCGACTCAGCCTGCTGTCCATGTTGCTGATGCTGTTGCTACTCGCTGGCTGCAGTACGCAGAAAGCGATCGTCACTCGCGACGACGGACCCGCCATCGATGGCAACAACCTTTCCATCGACCGTATTCTGGTGATGTCGGCGGCAAAGGATGCGCTCGGCACGCCTTATCAATGGGGCGGCAGCACGCCCAGAGGTTACGACTGCTCGGGACTGGTTCAGATGGCCTACGGCAAGATCGGCATCTCGTTGCCACGAACGTCCAACGATCAGTTTCACGCTCTGAAAGAGATCGATGTCGCCCGTCCCGGTGATCTGCTGTTCTTCGGCTCCGGCAGCCAAGCCACCCATGTCGGCATCTACATGGGGGATCGCCAGATGATCCATGCCCCCGGCAGTGGGCGAACCGTCAGCGTCTCGTCGCTGGATATTCGTTATTGGCGCAAGCACTATCTCGGCGCGGCCGCGCCGGCCAACTAAGCTCGGCAGCGCAGTCCCGGTGAACTGATTTGAACGCTTGCGCTTGAGAAATACCGTTTTGGATACCACGTTGTTAGAACATCGCGGACACTTCATGAAGACGACGGGTATGTCGTTAGCACTATCGATTGTTTCACAGCCCCGTTGCCGCTCGTCATGATAGGTGTCCGACTCGAGGCCTCGGAGAGAGGTCACCACGGCAAAAGGAGAAAGTCATGGCTTTGCAACTCGGCGATACCGCCCCGGATTTCACCCAGGAAAGCACCGACGGACCGATCAACTTTCACCAGTGGGCCGGCGATAGCTGGGTCATCCTGTTTTCCCATCCGGCGGATTTCACGCCGGTCTGCACCACCGAGCTGGGCGAAGTCTCGCGTCTCAAGCCGGAGTTCGAGCGTCGCAACGCCAAAGCGATCGGCCTCTCCGTCGATCCGCTGGATGACCACACCCGCTGGGTGGGCGACATCGAAGAAACGCAGGGCTGCGGTCTCAATTTTCCGCTGCTGGCCGATGCAGACCGCTCGGTGAGCGAGGCCTACGGCATGATTCATCCCAATGCCAGCGGCACCAATACCGTGCGTTCGGTGTTCATCATCGACCCGACCAAGAAAGTGCGTCTGACGATCACCTACCCGCCCAGCACCGGCCGCAACTTTGCCGAGATCCTGCGCGTACTGGACAGCCTGCAACTGACCGACAGCCATAAGGTCGCTACGCCGGTCAACTGGCAGGATGGCGACGACGTGATCATCGTGCCGTCGATCGACAACGAGAAAGCCAAGGAACTCTTCCCCAACGGCTGGGACGAGAAGAAGCCCTATCTTCGTGTGACCAAGCAGCCCAACAAGTGATCGCGATGGCATCGTGTCGATAACGCAATCCAAAACGGTGCCGAGCAAAAACGACGACGCCCGCGCTCGAAAGAGTGCGGGCGTCTTTACTGAAACGAGGATGAGCTGACGCTCAGTCACCGCCACTCGCTGCCAGCCAACCGTCGACCAGGTCCCGATTGTCGGCAATCCACTTCGCCGCGCCTTTATCGGGATCGCCACTGCTCTCGATCAACAACATGAGCGCCGATAGCTGTCCGGGCGTCATATGCCAGGCATCGAGCATCTTGGCGACTTCCGGATGCAATTCGGGGAAGCCTTTCCTGGCGAACCACTTGACCTGTTGACCTGAAACCAAGGTGTTTTCTGGATCATCCAGTATTTTGAGATCGTATTTGGCAAAGACCCAGTGCGGTTGCCAAAGCGTCATCACGATCGGTTCCTTGCGCCGGTAGGCCTCCTCGAGCTGCGCCAGCATGGCCGTTTCACTACTGCTGAGTTGGCGAAAAGATAACGCATAGGTGTCGATCGTGGTTTCGGTCTCCTCGTAAATCGCCGATCCCGGTTCGATCCCGAAGATCGTCGGTTCCCCCTGATAGTCGAACGCTTCCGCATGTGTCTCGAGATCGGCGATCGTGTTCACGTCTTCCACATAGGTGGGAACGACGAGCGCGTCCAGCGCGTCGTCGTACCAGGTGCCGTGTAACACGATGCTGTCCTGGTAGGGCGTCAGATAGCTGTTGTCGCTGGGCAGCCAGAATTCCAGCGATGCGTCGATATCTCCTTCTGCCAACCCGCCGAACAGTAGCGGTTTCGATACCTCTTTCAGCGTGACATCGATACCTTTCTCATCGAGCAGCAGTTTCCACATATGCGAGATGGCAACGTTCTCGGCCCAGTTGTTGGTGCCGATCGTCAGGCTGTCAGCAGCCACCGCCTGCGCGCTCGTGGCGCCTAAAGCGGTAACCATCAAGGCCATCTTGAATAACTTCATAACGTTCCTCTTGCTAGGATCTTCGGCTAGCTTTGTCGTGGTCATTGGCTAACTTGTCGTGATCTTTGACCAATCGGCAGCCAGACTAAGGGCTTCACTCCATCAACTCGCGCGAGTAACCATACGTGGAGAGACGGTCGATGCCGGTTTCGGTAATCAGCACCTGCTCTTCGAGCTTGACGCCCTCTTGACCATCGCGATGGCCAATATAGGCTTCGACGCACAGCGTCATTCCGGGCTCGATGTTGCCATCATAGCCGACATCGTCCCAGTCCATGTCATGGGCAATCAACGGCCATTCTCCCGTCATGCCGCAGCCATGCACGATATCGAGATAGCGATTCTCCCGATAACCGCCCGGGATGGGCCAGGCTCGCTGCGAGTACTCGCGAAAGCTCATGCCGGGTGCAAGTAAAGCGATGTTGGTCTCGAGCTGATCGACCGCCATTCGATAGAGCGACTTCTGAGTGGCCGTTGCCTCCCCGGCACCGGGTACATGAAAGGTACGCGAGAAATCGGTGTAATACCCGAAACAGCCCACGATATCGGTATCGAATGCGACCAGTTCCCCAGGCGCGATGATCTTGTCGGAACACTCCTGGAACCAGGGATTGGTCCGGGCACCGGAGGCGAGCAAACGTGTCTCGGCATATTCACCGCCGGTGGCCAATACGTGTTGGTTGAAAATGGCCCATAGCTCATTTTCACTCATGCCCGGTCGCAGCGCCGCTTCCATTCGTGTCATCGCCGCTTCGGTGAGGGTCATTGATCGATGGATGAGAGCCAGCTCTTCCAAGCTCTTGATCGACTTTGCCCCCTCCATCGCAATGGCGGCATCCACGATGTCGAACTCTGCCTCGCCGAGTGCCGTCAGCGCGCCGGTGGGCGCCGATTCGACCCCGATCCGCTTACCGGAGGTCTGTGATTGCGCGAGCAATGCACGGATATCGTCCACGAATGCGGCCGTATGCCGGGCACAGTGTGGCCCGCTGTATTGGGGCATGACGGCGCGCGCCGGGCGAACGTCATCGAGCAGCGCCAATCCCTTCGCCAAATGCAGACACGCGCTGAATTCGAACAAGACGACCGGGCCGTCCGCTGCGACGTACAAATAGCGCGCGGGATTCCGTTGAGAGTAGACCTGCATGTTGCGCGAGCCGCAGGCGTAACGAATGTTGATCGGGTCGAACAGGATCACTGCGTCCATGGCGTGATGCTGCATCTGCTGGCGTAGTCGTCCCAGACGATAGCGTTCGACGCGCGCGAGCAGCGCAGCGTCGATTTCCAGCGTCCGAAAATCCCCGCTGGCATAGTTACTCTTGGCGCTGCCCGTCTCGGCCAGCGCCACAATGTTCGACTTGCCAGCGTCACCGCTGGCAAGGGTCTCGTAGTCACTCATGAGTCTCGGTCCCGATGGTCTTGGTAAAATCGCGATGCTGGCGGGCTCTGGTTAGCCCATCAGTTCATCCTGGCGGCGCTGGTTATGGGCATCGATATGCTGCTGCGTGACTCGACCGTAGATCTTCCGGGTGTGCTCCAGGCTGCCCATCATGTCGGGCGCTTTGGCGTAGCCCAGCAATGTACACAAGCGTTGTCCCTTGGCCGGCGCAACGCGGTGCATCGAATAGCGCCCCTTGAAGAGCTGTAGATCGCCCGTGTTCAGCGCCAGCGATTTGACCCTTCCGTGATCGCCGTCGAGCACGCGTTTCACGTCGGAGAAATTTTCCTCGCCTGGGCGTCGAATGTCGGGACAGTACTGGAATTCACCGCCCTCGTCGGGACGCCGAGTCATCAGACTGACGATGAATTCATTGGTGTCGAAATGCCACGGGAGCTCGGTATCATCCGGCATCACGTTGATGACCAGTCCCGCGATAGGATCGGCGAACTCATAGACCACTGGCTCTTCGAGACAGTCGGCAATGAAACGCTGAAAGACGGCATTGCCATAGAGTTGCTTGACGATCGCCTTTTCCGGGATGAGATCCCGGGCGACGAAGCCGTTGGTGTAGTGCTGGAAAAAGCGTGCGGGGTGATCTTCGGGAAGGGTCGGATTATCCGGCGTGACGTAGGGGTTGACGTTGTTATCGGAAAAAAACGCCTGCGACGCCAGAGCTTCGCTCTCTTCCTGAAGCGTCGCTTGGATATCATCGCGAATGAAGCGAGACAGCAAAGCACACCCGTCGACGTCCAACTGCGCTCTGACGGATTCCACCGCCTCTCGATAAGCCTCGCTCCCAGGTTGGTCGATCGGGAAGCGATTCAGGTTGATAAAGCTGGCGAGAGCGTCCGTTTCCGGTGTCTCTGAAGCTCTGGGCTGTGAAGTGTGATCGGATCCTTGCATGAGGCTCTCCCCTCGTCGTGATAGTGGCCGGTAACGTGGCCGACTACGCTAACGAAAGGAGGACGCGTGGCTCCAATTGGAAATTCGCTGGCTCTGCGACGAGTTTTCTATCGTTCCCGACTCGCTTCGTCGTCAGTTTCCTTCAGGCGGGGCATAAAGAGCCTTCAGCGTTCAAGCGGAGCATAGAGAGCCATCAGCGTTCAAGCGGAGAATAAAGAGCCATCAGCGTTCGAGCGGAGCATAAAGAGCCTTCAGCGTTGCCGACAACGAACCCGCGACTTCGCGTATCAAAGGCTCGTCGAGAAAAGCCAGATTCCAGGCAACGCATGGCATCTCACATGCCAACGGTCGGGTGACGACCTTGCCGCTGATTTCGGCATCACGAACCGCCCAGCGCGAGAGAATGCTGACGCCTTTTCCTGCGGCTACCAGCTCCAGGATCAAGGCCACGGATTCGATCTGCACCATGTGAGAGGGATGAACGCCTGCCGGCTGAAAGAAGTGTTCGAACTCGTGCCCGGGTTCCGGCGCGATGCTGTAGGTAAAATGGCGGCTGTGCTGAAAGATTTCCGGTGGCACGGCGTCGTAGGCCGCCGCCGGATGATCCGGCGGCAATACCGCCACGGTGGGTTCCTCGAACAGCGCCTCCCACTCCACGCCGCGCTGTGTCGGCACTTCGACCATGACGATCATGTCGACGCGACGCGCCAACAGAGCGCCCGTCATCTCCTCCATCGGCAGCCGGACCAGCGAGATATCGCGATCATGATTGTCATACAGGTGGGGTAAAACCCGAGCAAAAGTATCGTAGGGCCCGACGCCGAGACGCAATGCCGGCTCGCCTCGGCTAGCCAAGTGCCAGGCTTCGAGTTCGGCACTGCGCAGCTTGGGCAGAATCTCCCGGGCGGCTTTCACCAGCCGTTCCCCCGACGGCGTCAGGACCAGCCGACGCCCCTCGCGCACGAAGAGCGCCACGCCCAGGCGTCGCTCCATTTCCCGAATTCGATGTGTGGCGGCGGGTTGGGTCAGGCCGATGGAGGCCGCGGCTTCGTGCACGGTCCCCTTGGCCGCCACGGCATCGATCAGCGCGTAGAATTTGATATCCAGCATGGGCCTTCGACATATGGGAAAGCATCTACCCTACCATCCGGAACCGCGCCATCGGTGACGCTTCGAAGTATTCTCCAGATTTCCCGCCAAAGGCAGCTTCGTGCTACCCGCCCACCGCGCTCAATGCCGAACTCATCCAAGCACTTGCACACGGCTGACGAATGAAGCCTCAGACGAAAAAATCCCGGCTTGAAGGCCAGGATTTTTACAGGTGAGTCTGTAGCACTCGTCAGCAGCGCGTGCACCGTTTCAGCGTTTCGGCGTCATCGCATTCGAGGCGCGGCGTCCGTCGTGACAAGCGGGGCGCTTGGCGTGGAGGATGCAACAGCGTACTCGAACGCGCCAGCGTCATCAGCATGGCACGCACCACGTGCGCAAGCACGTAGACGACGACGGCCATGATGATCAACGCCTTGATGCGCCCGGAAATCTTCACGCTGTTTCTCCTTGGATAGAGGTTTTCTTGGATAGAGGTTTTCCGGACCCTTGAATAGGGTGACCCGGGGAATGACACACAGGATATAACCACACAATTGTGACGAGAAATTGAAGGCGTCGATAACCGGTATGCGAGGCATCGATGTCGGTGGTCTATTCTGGTTCTGGTCTATCTTGAAGCCACAGTATCGGCCAAGAGGCGCTTCGCTTGAGACCTTCCAAAACAGATTTCCCGCTGGATCAATGCCGCTGTCACCTGGAAACCGGACCGATCGTGCTGGTGGGCTCCCATTGGCAGGGCGAATGCAATCTGATGGTGATGGGTTGGCACATGATGCTCGGCTTCGCGCCTGCCCAGTTCGGCTGCCTAATTTCCGCCGGCAACCATAGCCACCGCCTGGTGCGCGAAAGCCGCGAGTGCACGATCAACGTGCCCACGCTGGAGATCGTTGACGCCGTGGTCGGTGTCGGCAACAGCGATGGCGATGAGCTCGACAAGTTCGACACCTTCGGGCTGACACCGGTTGCAGGCGAGAGCGTCTCGGCGCCACTAGTGGCGGAGTGCTACGCCAGCTTCGAATGTCGTCTTGTCGACGATGGCCAGATCGACCGCCACGAGCTGTTCATCTGGGAGATCGTCAAGGCACATGTCGACACCTCGATCGAGCTTCCACGAACGCTCCACTATCGCGGCCACGGTCGCTTCATGGTCGCCGGCGACGAGATCGACCGATCAAAGGATTTCCGGGTACAGAATCTATAAGCGGCTATCTTGCGCAGCCAGCCTGTCAGCCTCCCGCCAACCCTTCGAAGAAGCTCACCGCGTTGGCCTCCAGCCCTTCCAGATAGTAGCCGCCCTCCTGCACCACCAGCGTGGGCAGATCGAGCCCGGCGATCTCTCGCCCAAGCCTGCCGAACCCCGGCGTGGAGACGGACACCTTGGCTTGCGGGTCCTTCTCATGGATATCGAAGCCCAGCGCCAGCACCAGCGCATCCGGTTCGAACAGTCGAACGGCCTGGCAGGCTTCCTCGAGCCGCTCGAAGAATACCGACTCCTTTGATCCGTGCGGCATCGGCAGATTGAGGTTGTAGCCGAACCCCGCGCCGCGCCCGCGCTCGTCCTCGAAGCCGGTGACCGCCGGGTAGAAGTTGGTGGTGTCGCCGTGGATCGAGATGTACATCACGTCATCGCGCTCGTAGAAGATCTCCTGTACGCCCTGGCCGTGGTGCATGTCGGTGTCGAGCACGACGACGCGCGGATAACGCGAAGTCAGATGTTGCGCGGCGATGGCGGCGTTGTTGAGAAAGCAGAAACCACCGGCGGAGTCGATGCCGGAATGGTGCCCCGGCGGACGCGACAAGGTGTAAGCGAAACGCTCCCCGGCCATCACGGTTTCGGCGCCGGCTACCGCGCTCTGCGCCGCCCAATAAGCGGCCTGCCAGGTGTGCTGGCCCACCGGCGCGCTGCCATCCGCCAGATAGCGCGCGGTTTCGGCGAGAATCCCGCGCAGCGCATTGGGTGAGCGCACGAAAATGCTGGAGATCACCTCCTCGCCCCAGTCTTCATCCATCGCGTGCCAGCGTCGATAGGCGCTCTCGAGAAAGCGCAGATAAGGCAGCGAGTGCACCGCACGCAGCGGTGCGATGCCATGATCCGTTGGTGTCTCAACTTCGAACCCGAGTCGCTTGGCGGCCGCAAGCAAATGTTCGGCCCGATCGCGAACTTCCTGCGGCTTGCGCATCTTGCCGCGCGAGAAATAGGTCTGCGGTTGATGCAACAGTTGATCGTCGTGGAAGAAAGTCTTCATCGATATTGTCCTTGTCATACGGAATCTACTGCTTTCAATTTACCGGTCTCGGCCCGGTAACCGCTAGCCAAACGAGATGACATGACCACCACCACTCGCGGATTCGCCACCATTCAGCAGCGTAATCGGGTCAATCAGATCGCCGATAGGCTGAACGAAGCCGCGCTGGACTACCACATCGGTATCGCCCGGCAGCGGCGGGTGGGAGAGGTGTTTCGGGAGAGGGAGGGAGGCGCCTCCAAATAGGCGCAGTTCCCGCTGCACGCTACCTCGAGGAAGCACCAAAGTTTTCGCGACTAGCCAACAACTTCAGGATAAGCAATGCAAACTGTCTGCCGGTCTCCTCGTTCTCCAGCAGGGGCATGCTGAGTTTTTCGTGATCGCTCATGGCGTCGAGCACGGCATCGGTAATGCGCTTGGGAAATAACCCGTGCATCACCTGATCCTGACTGTGATTTTTCACTTGGGCCATCACGGCCTCATCACGTTCGATACGATCAGCGATGCCGTTGGCAAAATGCAGCTTGTCTTCATCACTGACCTCGGCGCCGTAGAGATCGTTGAGCCGGTCGATGATCTCGGCCAGGCGCTGCTTTTCCGGATCGTGAGGCTTGCCGGACCCCACCTCGCTGACCGGGGTTAGCCCGTAGTCGCCCTCGGCTTCTTCCAGCCGCAGGCGTTTTTCTTCGCGCTTGGTAAGACGGTAGTGGGTCAACTCCAGCTCGCTGACGTCGACGTCTTCTTCCAGCAAGCGGTCAGTTCTCAATAGCGGGTAGAGGGCACGCGCGAAGACGCAAAGCTGCTCGAGCTCCGCATCGTCGAAGTGAACGATCTGACTAAGGAATTCGTAGGTACGCACGAAGCTGTTCAGGTTCTTGCGAAACAGCTCGAGTTCGTCGCGGGTGGTACCGGCATCCTTGAGCTCCTGCTCGGCACGTTTCAGGCCTTTTTCGTCGCCATTACGCTCGGCGGTCTGACGGGCCTCACTCCAAGCCTGAAACTGATCCAGAGCCAGTCGATAACGCTGCTTGAAGCGCTCCTGTGCCGGTCGGCAGTGGTAGCTGAGGCTGGAGGCGGCCGCCTTGGGATCGAAAAACGCTCTGGCGAAGGCCTCTACCTCCGGCCATTGATAGATGCCACTGGCATTCAGGCTGCGCTGGAGGTCATAAACCACCTGCGGATCGGAGACATCGGCCAACTCAGCCTTGCGATAATAGGTTGCGAAGGCCTCAAGCACGTCCTGCTCCTCGTTATAGAAGTCGAGGATGAAAGTCTCTTTGCCGGGGAAAAGACGGTTGAGCCGCGAGAGGGTCTGCACGCAGTCCACGCCCTGCAGCTTCTTGTCTACGTACATGGCGCATAGCTTGGGCTGATCGAAACCCGTCTGGAACTTGTTGGCCGCAATCATCACGTTGTAGTCATCGGTATCGAACGCCTCACGCATGTCACGCCCGTTGAGTCCCGGATTGAGCCGTTGACTGGTCTCCGTCATCTCCTCGGGGATCACCTCGTCCGGCGCCACGCTGCCGGAGAACGCCACCATCGGATGGACGTTGCGATAGCCTCTATCCTGAATGTACTCCCGCATTGCCAGCTGATAACGCACGGCCTCCTGACGACTCGCCGTGACCACCATCGCCTTGGCCTGGCCGTCGAGTAGATGACGAACGTTTTCGCGATAATGCTCGACGATCACTTCGACCCGCTGCGCGATATTGTAGGGGTGCAGGCGAACCCACTTCGCCAGCGTCCGTGACGCCTTCTTGGAATCCACCTCCTGCTCCTCGCCATCCGGATGGGCGAGCTTCCACGCCGTGCTGTACGTCACGTAATTTCGGAGGACATCGAGGATAAAACCCTCTTCGATAGCCTGGCGCATGGAGTAGAGGTGGAACGGCCGAGGCTTGTTCTCGACGCTGGCCGGCAGGTCCGGCTCCGGTCTGCGACCGAACAGCTCAAGCGTCTTGCCCTTGGGCGTGGCAGTAAAGGCGTAGTAGCTGATGCACTCATTGGGTCGGCGCGAAGCGACGGCGGCATCGAGCATGGCCTCGGCGCTGACTTCCAGCTCGCCGTTGTCCTCGCGCTCTTCCAGCTCGCCGTTGCCGTCCTCATCCATCAATTCCCCGGCGGCAGCCAGCAAAGCCTTGAGCTTGCTGGCCGAGCTGCCGGTCTGCGAGGAGTGAGCCTCGTCGGCGATCACCGCATAACGGCCTTCAGCCAGCTTGGGGCGTTTTTCCAGGGCATCGAACAGCGCCGGGAAGGTCTGGATCGTGACGATGATGATTCGCGTGTTGCTGGCGAGTGCTTCGGCGAGCTGCTCTGACTTGCTCTGATTGCCGACCTCACGGGTGATCGGGCAGACCACGCCATGGGCATGCTCGAATTGATAGATGGTTTCCTGGAGCTGGCTGTCGAGCACCGTACGGTCAGTGATCACGATCACCGAGTTGAACAGTTTCCGGCCATCGTCTGCATAAAGGTTGGCTAGCTGGTGAGCCGTCCAGGCGATGGAGTTCGACTTGCCGGAACCGGCGCTGTGCTGCACCAGATAGCGCTGCCCGGCGCCCTCCGCCAACGTGGAATGAATCAACCGATTGACCACGTCCCATTGATGGTAACGCGGAAAGATCAGTGTCTCTTTCGTACTGCGACGACCATGGAAGTCTTCAGTCGTCTTCTGCTCGAGATGCAGAAAACGGCCCAGGATCTTCAACCAGGCATCCGGCGCGAACACCTGCTCCCAGAGGTAGGCGGTCGCGTAAGTCTGATCATCATCTGGCTGCGGATTGCCGGCACCGCCCCCTTCCGTGCCGCGATTGAACGGCAGAAAGAAGGTGTCCTTGCCTGCCAGCTTGGTGGTCATCGCCACTTCGGCCTGGCTGACGGCGAAATGGACTAGCGCACCACGCTTGAACGCCAGCAGCGGTTCCAACTTGCGGGTGACCGGATCCTTGAGCGGACGGTCCTGGCGATACTGGCGCTTGGCGTTCTCGACCGTCTGCTTGAACTGGCTTTTCAATTCCAGCGTCGCCGTGGGAATGCCATTGACGAACAACACCAGATCCAGGCGTGGGTCATAGCCTTGGCCGGCGTCTTTGTCTCGAGCGTTAGGGGAATAGGAAACTTCCGGCACCACGCGCAGACGGTTGGCGCGGTAGCGGGCCAGCGAGTCCGGATTCATGCCGTGATCGGGCTGGAAGCTGCACAGATCGAATTTGACGCCTGGCACCTTGAAGCCATGACGCAGAACTTCGAGCGTGCCGGCCTGCTCCAGTTCACGCACGACCTTCCGCACGAATATGGTCTCGGATGCCTGCGGATTGTTCTGGCAAAACTTCTCCCAGCGATCCGGCCAGGCTTCCTGCACGTAGCCAAGCAGATCCTCGGTATAGAGCGCCGTATGGCGGTCATATCCCCCGGCGACGCCGGTTTTCCAGCCACCGGCCACCATGGCGTCGATGATGTCCCGCTGAAAACGGGCTTCTCTGTTGTCCGCCATGTCATCCCCTGCGCTCGGCGTGATCGTTTGTTGCATTCGTTTCGTAACAGACTAGCGTTTCAAGAAGTTAAGGGGAAAGCCACTATATCGCTCCAGACCGGCTAGCGTTATCGATATGGCTGACGCTGAAGTCCGCTCAACGCCTGCTCCAGTGACTGAAGCGAGCGCCGATGCTTTTCCTCGCTCATCCGCTGGATGTTGGCCAGCTTCCATCGCACCGCCGGTAACTGATCGGCACCGTCGATCGACAGAAGCGACCAATCCGGCTTTCCCTGCTTGAACGACAGCAGAAAGCGAGCGTCGTCATCGGTGATCAGTTCCCCCAGCCGAGCCAGCAACGCCAAACGAGCCGCCTCCAGTTCCGCCAGTGGAACCTCGGTTCGCGCCATGCCGGCAAACTCTTGGTGGTAGACGGCATCCAGCGGCTGCAGCCGAGGATTCAGCACCTCGTTCAAGGGTCGCGGATGACCGAGCAGATAGACCAGAAATCCCTCGAAAATACTCCGATCCAGACTGCCCTGGTCCAGCAGTTGCTTCACGTCGAAAAGATCCCGGGGATGCTGACGGTCCAGCGCCGCGCAGAGCTTGCCGCCGTAAAGATCCGGTAGCGAAACCACCTGCACAGCGACAAACCCGTACTCGTCTTCCACGGCCTCGACGACATCGCGCTCTTCGGGCGGGTGTACGGTCCCGCGCAGTACCGGGGATACCTCGATCTTGACCTGGCTCTGGCCCCGGCGAACCAGAATTCGCAGCTCGTCACGGCGGTTGTCCTGAAGATCGGCCCTCGCACCCGGCACTCGATCATTGATGGCCCGAGCCAGACGCTGAAGCGCCTGACGGCAATGGATCAGCGCTTCCTCGCGAGGCTCCAGCGGCAGGTAAGCAAGATCGATATCGACCGAGAGTCTGGGCAACGGCTGAACGAACAGATTGATAGCCGTCCCGCCCTTGAGCGCAAAGCACGGCTCGTCATTCAGAAACGGCAGCAACGAGACCAGCAGCCGCACCTGTTCGCGATACCTCGGCTCAATGGGCATCAAAGAACGCCTCCGGCACGGTCACCTGGAACTCGCTGTCCAGCTTGCCACCCTGGCAGAGCTGACGCTTGCCCCGGCCGAGATCCAGCCGATTCAAATCCAGCCGCCGATACCAGGCATGGCCTGCGTGACGCGCCAACACCAGAAAGGCTCGCTTGGTTCTCACGGAGCGACACCCTTCCAGCAGTGCCTGCAAGCGGCGTGGCCGCAGCGTGTTGAGTCCATCGAAGGTGTCCACCAATTCGCTGCTGAACAACAGCTCGTTCGGCGTGACAGCGACCCACTCCAGAATGGCCCGCTCAGGCGTCGAGATCGTCAGAGCGAACGCCTTGCTCGACGGCTCGACCCGCTCGAAGCTGCCGGCAAGCGACGGCGGCAAGCTGCCATCGGTGTGAAACGCGATTCGGCCCGCCCAGTCGGCATTTTTCAGCCAGCCGGGAAGCCGAGTCGCGGATACGCCAAACAGATGCGTCGCCTCGTTCCCCAGCGGTAGATAGTGGGCGAAGCCTTGCAACGCCAATGCGGTCTGGCCGCCCGGCCAGAGGGACGGTGATTCCGACTCGCCGCTCGACTGCAACGCAAAGACCGCGCTCTCCCAGGAGAGAGGGTCACCGGCACGGCGATAGGCACCATGCCCCACACGCTGTAGCCAGCCGCTATTGGCCAGCTTGCGAGCCTGATCCGAACTGACGCCCTGCGCGGCAAGCCATGCCGTCGTCACGACGGCGCCATGGGGGATCTGCTGCCAGAGCTGGTTTATTTTCATACTCAAAAGCGGCCTTGACCGGCGATTTTAAACTTCAAGGTAAACCAAAACAGTTTACATCAAAACCTGAAAGCGGGATTTAAGGCCGTTTTTTAAGCCTTGGATAAACCAAGAGCTTGAATCGCCAGTCGCAGGCGACCCTGAAAATCAGTCCAGAGGCGATTTGGATTCAGCTTCTGTCGCCGCAGCGCTCACTTGCTGGTCCTGCCAATCGGCGTAGGACTGCCCGGTAGCCTCAACTTTCCAGTCTACGCGGCCGTTGGCTCCGCGGCCTGCAACGACGGCAGCAGCGGCATTCGGACTTGTGAAACCATAGTCTCGGCTGAACTTCTTGAAACCGTTCCCATCGTCCGTCATGACACCTTCATCGCAAAGCTGGCTGTAGAGATGGCGATAGTTGTTGCGGGGATCTATCCATTCACTCCTGGCCAGAGAACCTTCGAGAACGACGAATTCACCATCAAGCTCTTGAGCGAATGCAACGATGCCATGTCTTCTCACTTCCATTTTCAATCGTGGGGTTTCTGCTCCTGGTGATTCTAATTCTGGCTGCGTGGACAGCCACTCCTTTTGCTTCTGGCTAGAGGACTTTGCAGTATTTCGGAGAATGTCGAACCCCAACACCGGCAGCACGGTACGGATCTGCTCAGCGAAGAATGCCATATCGGCGCGGTCGGACTCAGGCAGATTGATGTACTCATGGGCGGTGCCGTTGATCAATTTGCAGCGCCCGACGTCACCCGCGTTCTTGATCAGCAGGCTTTCCAGATATTTGACGTGGGCCTTGGTCAGGTTCTGGTCCTTGCTGGTGATCAGACAGACCCGCTCCCAGAAATCCTTGCCGCCACCCGGCCCGGCCACTTCCGGTCGGTTGTGCTGCTTGAGCCTCGTGCTGACATCATCGCTCTCGCCGATATAGACCAGCGGCCGCAGGCTGTTGTCCGGGTCCGGCCCGACCAGAAAATAGATGCCGGTACGCCCGCACTCCGGGCGCTGCACCAGCTCGCTCAACTTGGTACGCGGCCCGGTCAGCACATGGCCGGTCCAGTTCATGATCTCGGCTGTCAGCAAACCATTAGGCGTGCCGTCCACCAGAAAGAGTCGAATACTGCGGCCCTGCGTCATCGTCATTCCTTGTTATTCGGATTCAGCTATTGGTTCAGCTATAGTTGACGCGTTTTTCCGCGACCATCCGCAGTTCCGGTTGTTCGGTCGATTGCTCGGGCTGCCAGCTGCGGACATCGATTTTACCGGTAACGGCAGCGGAGATCAGGGCGGAGCGGCGTTCTTTAAGTCTTTCCTCGAGTTCTATAGCTTCCCCCGCCATATCGAGCAAGTTCCATGTTCGTTTGACGATTTCGTCGCGGATTTTAATCTGTTCTTCAACTGGAGGGCACGGGAGTGGCATTTCGAGCACCGTTCCCTGCCCAATATTCAGCATCGAACTACTTGCTCCTGTCGCCTGTAGCTCAATTTGCTTTCTAGTTTGAGAAGCGTTCATAAAAAAAGCTAAAAACAATGGGTCAGCGGCTGACTTATGAAGACGAAGGCGAAACAGCTTGTCCGACAACATCAAGTGGGGGTAGTCAACGGTAGGAACCGCACAACTACCGACCAATTCGCGCGTATTGGCGCGCGAGATAAGTACGTCACCAGCTTTAACAGTCAAATCATGCCTAGGAGTAAGGTCGTCGGGAAGCTTCTTATTCTCTTGGCAATCAAACCTACCATGATTGACGCACCCTACTTTAAGCACACCCCACTCTTTCTCGCTTTCCACAGGGATATTCTCGCACTGCGGGCTCCAACCTTGCTCAGACAAACGTACGGCATGCTTGACTCGCTTGACCTCCCAATGCGCCGGCACCTCACCCAGCCACTCCACCCCGGAGTCCTTCATCGGCACGTCGGGGTCCAGCCCCTTGGTGACGGCATGGGAGATCACCGCCTGGCGCTTTTCCTTGAGCAGCTCGATCAAGCGCTTTTGCTCGTCGATCAGCGCATCGATGCGGGTAGTTTCGTGGTCGAGGAAGGCGGCAACTATTTCCTGCTCAGCAACAGGAGGAAGTATCACTGGCATACGTGAATGCTGCTGAGGCTCCAAGTCCCATTGGTTGACTCTTATCCCTTTTGAATTGGATAGATAACCTACAATGTATTGCTGGCTTCGGAATAGGTGATGGAGGTATCTATCACAGCATTTATGATTTTTTGAGTAGACATGATAGGCAGGACTAACAATGCCCTTGACTACAGAAACTGCCACAGAGCCTTGCCATGCCTTCATTTTATTGATGACAAGATCACCTTCAACAACAAGTTGGTAAGAGCTCAAATCGTCAGATGGCTTGTTAAAATTATCATCTCTAGATGATTTTGGAATGACACCATAATCTCGATAAACTGACAGTAATTGCTCGTCAGAAAACCCTATTCTCTTTTCTCTGCGATAGAGAGTCCAGAGCGGTACGGAATCCCAATGCGCTGGCACCTCGCCCAGCCACTCGACACCGGAGTCCTTATATTCAGAGTATTTCGGAAACGTCGTCATGCCGACATCCCCTCGATCATCTGCTTGATCCGGTCGGTGCAGGCCTTGAGGTCGGCGTCGATCGCTTCCAGCGGGCGTGGTGGCTTGAACTGATAAAAGTGGCAGTTGAAAGGGATTTCGAAGCCGACGATACCGATCCGCCCGTCCTGCTCGTCACGTTTGTCTTCGTCGACCCAGGCGTCCGGCACGTGGGGCTGTACTTCGCGCTTGAAGTAGTCGAACACGGACTCATTCAGCGGCACGTTCTCGTTATCGCGCAGGCTGCTGTCCGGCTCCTGGTTGCCTTTGCTATCGAGGCAGATGTCGGCTTCCGGATCGCGCTCGGAAAGCGCATTGAGAATGGCTTTCTGCATCGGTGCGCCGATTTTCAATCGGCCCGCTTTCAAGGCGGATTTCAACGCCTTGGTGAAAGCGTCGCGGTTGGTATAGCGCTGTTCCGAATCAAGCGTTGCGCAGGCGACTTTGATCGCCTCGCGTTCGGCTTCGCCAAGTTTCTGGATAGGTTTTTCATCATCCAGCTTGGCCAGCCGTTCGGGGGTTGCCTGGAAGTTCAGGCGCAGCGGGCGCTCTACGGTGATGCGTCGGTAGCCGAATGCGTCAACCGGGAATATCTTGCTCTCTTCACCCTCGAGGTTCTGGCCGTAGAGCCGCACGATCGCTTCGATGTCTTCGTCGGCAACGTACTGACGCTTGCTGCCCAGCGATTTACGCATCTTGCTGGCGCGGCCGGTGGCGTTGATCAGCTGCACCTTGCCGCGACGTTCGGCCGGCTTGGCGTTCGAGAGAATCCACACGTAGGTGGCGATGCCGGTGTTGTAGAACATGTCGGTGGGCAGGCCGACGATGGCCTCGACCATGTCGTGCTGCAGCAGGTAACGGCGGATTTCGGACTCACCGCTCCCCGCGCCGCCGGTAAACAGCGGCGAGCCGTTGAGGATGATGCCGATGCGCGAACCGCCCTGCTGCGTGGGTCGCATCTTGCTGACCAGATGCATCAAAAACAGCAGCGAGCCGTCGGAGACACGCGGCAGGCCCGGGCCGAAACGCCCGTTGAAGCCTTTCTGCTTGTGCTCATCAAGAACCTGCTTCTGAACCTTCTTCCACTCCACGCCGAACGGCGGGTTGGAGAGCATGAAGTCGAAATGCTCGCCGGCGAGCTGGTCGTTGGCGAGCGTGTTGCCCAGCTTGATCTGTTTGACCTCCTGGCCCTTGACCAGCATGTCTGCCTTGCAGATCGCGTAGGACTCGGGGTTGAGCTCCTGACCGTGTAGCGACACGCTCATGCCGCCGCTGACCTGTTGCATGTATTCGTCACTTTCGGAGAGAAAGCCACCCGTCCCCGCTGTCGGGTCGTACACAGTGACGATGCCGCCGCTCTTGAGCCTGGCATCCTGATTGGTCAACACCAGCGAGGTCGTCAGGTGCACGATGTCCCGTGGCGTGAAGTGCTCACCCGCGGTCTCATTGGAGCTTTCCGCGAACTTGCGGATCAACTCTTCAAAGACCAGCCCCATGCCGAAATTGGAAAGACGTTCCGGGCTGAGATCCGTCTTGGCAAACGCCTCGACGACCTTGTAGAGCAAATCGTTGGCGCTGAGCTGCTGGACGAAGTTCTCGAACTCGAAGTGCTCGAAGATTTCGCGTGCGTCCTGACTGAAAGACTGCACGTAACTCATCAGGTCGTTGGCGGTCTGCGTACTGGAGAGCGTGGCCAGCGTCAGCTTTGATGCATTGAAGAAAGGCTGTTTGGCCGCCCGCAGCAAGAGCTGCTCGCGCACGCCATCCGGCTTGTCCCGATACTGGTGAGCGGCGTCGACCACATCCTGCTTCGTGGGCGCCAGCACGCACTCCAGCCGCCGCAGCAGCGTAAACGGCAGGATGATGCGGCCATACTGGGACTGCTTAAAGTCGCCGCGCAGCAGATCCGCGACGGACCAGATGAAGGCGGCCTGCCGTGAGTGGCTTTCGGTATTCATGATGTTCTGGAGTATCCCTGCGTCTCGATGCACTGTTCATATAATGCAGGGAATCATACAGGTGACATGGAAACCATGGCATCCGGCAATCCGGTGATAGCCTCGACAAGACACAGGAAGCCGTTAAACAGACTGTCAGTACAGAACGAGCGCTCGATAACGCATGGCCGTCCACAACTGGCATGATGAAAACTCTTTTATCGACGAGCGATGTGATGCCTCTTTCATCTCCCCCAACCGACCTCCCCGATCTCGCGACACTCACCCACTGGGTCTTCGACATGGACGGTACGCTGACCGTCGGCGTGCATGATTTCCCGGCGATTCGGCGCGAGCTGGAGATTCCGGATGACGCCGATATCCTGCACCACCTGGAAACCCTGCCCACCGCCGAGCGCGACGCCAAGCACGCCTGGCTGCTCAAGCACGAACGCGAGCTTGCCATGCAATCGACCGCTGCCACCGGCGCTATCGAACTGGTTCAGGCGCTATGCGAGCGCGGCTGCCGGCTCGGCATCCTGACCCGCAATGCCAAGGAGCTGGCGCACATCACGCTGGAAGCGATCGGCCTCGACGACTGCTTCGCGGCCGAAGACATACTGGGACGCGACGAGGCGCCGCCCAAACCTCATCCCGGCGGGCTCGAACATTTCAGCCGCCGCTGGAACGTCGCAGCATCGGACCTGGTCATGGTCGGCGACAGCCCGCTGGATCTCGAATGTGGCCGAGCCGCCGGTACTCGCACGATTCTGGTCAACGTGACGAATAATCGTTGGCCGACTCTCGTTGATTGGCATCATCTGGATTGTCATCGGCTGCTGGCTCAGCTCTGAGCGCCGCCCATCGATCATTGCAGGCCAACGCCTTCTCGGGGTGTATTTCTCGCTCGAGATGGTTGTGTTCTCATCGCGTCAGCCGACCGTCCCAATAAAAAGCCGGACCGTCTGAGATGGCCCGGCTGCGGTCTAGCGCGTCACGGCGAGACGAAAACGTTCGTCAGGCGCCCACGGACAGTGCCGACTGACGCCTGCCAGCCAGACTGACCAGAATCAGTACCAGCACCGCCAGCGGCATTGCGATCAATACGCTGTTCCAGCCCATCGGCTTGCCCAGCGCGATCTCCCACACCAGCGTCATCGCGCCACCGACGATCATCGCCGCCAGCGCACCGGCCGGGGTCGCGCGCGGCCATAGCAGCGCGGCCAGGAAGACCGGCGTGATCGCGGCGCCATACATGCCGTAGGAGTACATCTGCATCGCCAGCACGCTGGGAAAGAAGGCGCCCAGTATCCAGGCCAGAATGCCAAGCCCGACGACGGTTAGTCGATTGACCAGCAGCGCCTTGCCCGCCGGGATATTGAGCTTTAACAGGCCGCCGAGGATGTCCTGCGTCAGGCTGGCCGACGCCGACAGCAAGTAGCTGTTGCCGGTGGTCAGCAGCAGCGCTACCAGGGAGGCCAGCAGCAAGCCGCCGACCGCCGTCGGTAAGCCCTGCTGAGCCAGGGTCATCATCGCGGTCGATGGCGTGATATCGGGATACATCACCCGCGTGGCGCAGACCAGCAGGGTAATCAGTCCGGTACACACGATCGAGGCGATGACCAGACCCATGGCGGCCTTCTTGGCCGTGGCCGGATCGCGCGCTGCGGCAAAACGCTGAAACAGATTCTGATCGCCCAGAATCAGCAGGAACAGCGGCAGGAAGTAGCCCAGCGCCTGCCACGGCGAAAGACCACCCAGCAGCGTCTGATGCGTCGCCGGCAGTGCTTCCATCATTTCACCCAGGCCTCCGAGACGACTCAGCACCAGCGGCGCTGCGATCAGCATGCTGCCAAAGATGATGATCGCACTCAGATAGTCGGTGTAGGCCACCGAGACCAGGCCGCCCATGGTCGCCAGGCCAATCATGATCGCCGCCGCGATCAGCACGCCCTGCCATACCGGCAGACCGAACGCCAGGTTGAGCGCCTGTCCGGCGCCGGTGAATTGATACGAAACGATACCGACGTAGGCCAGCAGAATGATCAGCGAGGCGATCGAACGCGCCGTGGGGCCGAAACGTTCCTCGATCAATCCGGGGATGGTGGTCGCACGCGAGCGCCGCATCTTTTGCGCCAGCAGGAAGTAGACCACCAGGGCAGCGATCGGCGTGCCGGCGAAGAAGAAAATCGCGGCACCGGGGCCGTGCTGGAACACGAAGCTGGCCCCGCCGACGATCGATCCCGACCCCACGAAGGTGGCCAATAGCGTCGCGGTCAACACTAGCGTCGAGAGCGAGCGCCCGGCGACGATGAAGTCGGTGTCGTCGTGAACCTTGCGTCGCGAGAAGTAGAGGCCGATGACGACCATCAATACGATATACGCGATGACGAAGAATGCCTGCATGATCGCAGTCTCCTGTTTTGATTATTATGGGTTGTGATCGTTCTGGGGTGTGATTGCTATCCGGCTCTGTCGTCTACCGGGATCGAGCGCTCGATCCCGGGTCGGGCTGGATCAGTGGCTCAGGCGGTCCTTGATCGCACGGCCGCCCTGCATGATCAGCGACAGGTGCTTGCCCTGGCCGGTCAGCAGGCTCATGTCCTCCAGCGGGTTGCCGTCAACCACGATCAGATCGGCATACGCGCCTGGTACGATGGCGCCGATCTCACCTTCCATCCGCAGCAGCTTGGCCGCCGTGGAAGTGGCGCTGCGAATCACTTCATGCGGCGGCAGCACCTGCGAGCGAATCACGAACTCCTCCGATTGATGCGGATGCATCTCGCCGAGCAGGTCCGTGCCGTAGGCCATCGGCAAGCCCGCTTCGCGCATGGTGACCAGACTTTCCAGTCCGGCCAGGCGGACGTCGTCGATCTTGGCAACGGACTCGGGCTTGAGGCCGTAATCGGCGCCTTCGATCTTGAGACGTTCGTAGGTCACCAGCGTCGGGCAGGCCATGGCGCCACGCTCGGCGGCCAGGCGAGCGGTGTCCGCCTCGATCAGATTGCAGTGCTCGAGCGAGCGCACGCCGGCTTCGACAGCGCGGCGAATCGCTTCGTCGGTATAGAGATGGGCAGACACGTAGGTCTGGGCGTTGCTGGCCTCCTCGACGATGGTCCTGAGCTCGTCGATGGAGAAACTCAGGAATTCGATCGGATCGCTGGGGGAGGAGACGCCGCCGTTGGCCATCACCTTGATGAACTGCGCGCCCGCCTTGATCTCCTGGCGCACGGCGCGACGCACCGACTCCACGCCGTCGCAGATACGCCCCATCGAGCCCAGGCGCCGGGTCTGGTACTGGTCGTCGCGCTCGTCATAGAAGCCGCGGTAATCGTTGTGGCCGCCGGTCTGGGAAAGCGCCTTGCCACAGATCACCAGCCGCGGCCCGACAAAGTGGCCTTCCGCCACCGCCTGCTGGATCCCCCGATCGGCACCGCCGACGTCGCGAACGGTGGTGAAACCCCGCATCAGCATGCCTTCCATGATCGGTTTGGCACGCGCGGCGACCAATGAATCCGGCAGCAGCGCGTTGGCGCCGAGGTCGGCCGTCGTCGCGATGACGTGAACATGACAGTCGATCAGACCGGGCATCAGCGTGCGCCCCTCGAGATCGATCACGCGGGCGTCACCGGGCACTTCGATCGGCGTGTCGGAGACCTGGACGATACGATCGCCCTCGATCAGGACATGCACGCCGATGCGGGGCTGCGAAGAAGAACCATCGACCAGATTGGCGTTACGAAACAGCACGGATTGGGCGGACTGGGGGGCGAGTTCGGACATAGGCTGGGCTCTCGTGAGGCGTTGTTGTGAGGCGTTGTCGAGACAGTCATTCGAATGCGTTCGAGCCTACCCAGCGCTTCGAGTCCCTGAAAAGCGTTAAAAATGCATGGCAGCATGCGGCCAGCGCATCGACCCCGCGCTGAACGATCAATCCCCCTGCGGCGCCATCTCCAGCAGCCAGCGCTTGAAACAACGCGTGGCAACATTTTCCCGGCGTTCGTCCGGCGTGATCAGAAAATAACCGCTACCGTGACTCGCCCAGTGCTCCGTCGCGCGGACCAGTCGACCCCTGTCGATCTGACTGTCGATGATGTGTTGCCACCCCAGCACGATGCCTTCGCCAAGTACCGCCATTTCGACCAGGGGCGGGTAGTGATTGATGGCGATGGCATTGTTCAGGCTCACCGTCGGCAAATGGTGGTAGCGAAACCAGTCACGCCAGGAAATCCACAGGCTCTGGGCATCCTCGAGTACCAGCAATGTCTCCTCGCTCAACTGCTCCGGCGTCAACCCCGAGTCCGGTCCCATTCCATGACGCTCGCGACACGCGTCGAGATAACCGGGAGCACAGACCGGGAAAACTTTCTCCGGGATCAGGTAAGTGGTCTCGAATCCCGGCAGAGAGGCCTGCTTCAAGTAATACAGCCCGATATCGAACTCGAAGGACGACAGTGACGTCACCCCGTCACGCACGATCAGACGCAGTTTGATATTGGGATATTGACGCCGAAACTGACCCAATCGGGGCGCCATCCAGAACTGCGCCACGCCGGCGGTACAGGCCACCGTCAGCTCGTTCTCGCCGGTGCTTTTCATCACCTCGGCGGTAGCGTTCACGCAGTCGTCCAGGATCGATCGCACCTGCAGGGCATAGGTTTCCCCCGCGCGCGTCAGGGTCAGTTGGCGCTGCTCGCGAATGAACAGCTTGCGGCCCAGAAACTGCTCCAGGTGAACGATCTGCCGGCTCACCGCGCTCTGGGAGAGGTTCAGCTCGACGGCAGCGCGGGTAAAGCTCAGGTGTCGCACGGCCGCTTCGAAAGCGATCAGGGCGTTGAGCGGCGGCAGCGGCGACATGCGCATGAGGGGCCCTCGGGAAAACGACGAAGGCGGTCAGGATACGCGATTGCGGGACCCGCCGTGCGCGCCTTCGGAACGCTCGGTTCGGGTCAATGAATGAACTCGATGAAAGCCGGCCGCGGTGTCGTTATCCGTCGCCTGTCGGGCGCGCAGCGACAGGTACCGAAAAGAGTACTGTCATCTAGACGCCGGCTCCAGCGCATCGCTGGATTCGATTCGAATCGAGGCATACCCCTGCATTGGCAGGCATCTGCGCAATCTAGCGCGGCAGGAAGCCACCGGGCATCATGACCTTGAGCAGAGCTTCGATGAAGTAATAGTCCCCGAACATGACGGCACTGTCGGGGCCGATGTTGTGCGGCTTGGAATAGACGCCGTGTCTGAGCAGGCCACGATGCCCGCCTTCCCTGGCGAGGTAGTCATCGCAGAGCGCGTCCAGCGTACGCAGCGCGGCCTCGCGCCAGGTGGCCGCGACCGTCTTGTCGGGATGGAGCCGGGCGATATCGATGAAGCCGGAGGCGGCAATGGCTGCGGCGGATGAGTCACGCAGCGTGTGCGGGACATCGGGATCATCGAAATCCCAGGGCGGAACAAATGTCTCTCCCGTGCGGTGCAGATAATAACCGCCGAGCTGAGCGGCCAGGTCGAGATAGCTCTCCTTGCCCGTGGCGCGAGACGTGGCGGCAAAGCCGCAGATTGCCCAGGCCTGGCCCCGCGGCCAGCACGACTCATCTGCATAGCCCTGAAAGGTGAAGCCCCGGGAGCGCTCTCCCGAGTCAAGATCGTATTCGACCGCGTGGTAGGTCGAGAGATCGTCGCGCACCATGGCCCGCCGGGTCATCGCGGCGTGCGCCTCGGCGGCCAGCCGGAAGCTGCCGTCATCCGCATGGTCCGCCGCCCAGTAAAGCAGTGGCAGATTGGCCATCGTGTCGATGGCCGACGATCTGCGACCGCGGATATCGGATAGCGGCCCCCAGGAGGAAATGAACGCACCCGAGCGCGTCGTTATCAGGCGGGCCCGCAAACGCTGGGCGGCACGCAGGGCGATTTCCGAATAGCGCGTATCGCCGGTGATATGCGCAAAAGGAATGGCGCTGCTCTGGAAGATGAAGCCAATGTCATGTGTGTTGCCGTCTTCGCAGCGCGCCTCCACCAGCCGCATTCTCTCACGCGCCCAGACCAGGAACTTCTCCTCCTGACTATGCAGGTAGGCGGCGAGCAGCAGCCCCACCCAGAAGCCACAGAACCAGTTGCCGTGGCTCCACGTCTGGCCGTCATAGCCCGCGGAGACAGAAGCGGGCATCGTCAGCCAGCGGCCGTCAGGTGCGGTGACGTAGGGAAACTCGACTCCGATGGTGGATTCATCCTCGGACAGCTTCGAGACCAACAGGTCGAGGGCTTCGGTGTAGCTGGCGCGTCGTGTCTCGCTCAGTGCGTACAAGGTGTCCATGCGGCCTCGCTCTCCCCTATATCATCCGGCTTTATTGTTCGGCTGGTTGTCTGGCTAGTCGTTGGCAAAGCGCGGCTGTCCATCTTTTTCCAGAAAGGCGCGCACGCCCTCGCGACAGTCGTCCGAGCTGAACAGGTCATCGCTGAGTTCGAGTACCCGGGCCAGGGCCTGCTGCCGAGGCAGATCGAACGCATCGCCGATCGAGCGCTTGCACGCGGCCAAGGCTTGCTTCGGCCCCCTGGCCAGGGTGGCGGCCAATGTCAGCGCTTCCGGCAGCGCCCGCCCGGCGGCAACGACGCGGTTGACCAGGCCCCATTGGTGGGCGGTCGTTGCATCGATCGGCTCACCGAGCAGCATCATTTCCCTGGCACGCCCTTCACCGATACGCCGGGTCACCCTGATCGTCCCGCCACTGCCCGGAATCGCCCCCAGTCGGATCTCCGGCAGGGCCAGGCGCGCCTCCCGTTCCGCCACGATGAGATCGCAGCAGACCGCCATTTCCAGACCGCCACCGAACGCCAGCCCATTGAGTGCGGCAATCGTCGGCTTCGGAAACGCCTCGATGAGAGAGAAGGTCTCGTTCTCGAACGCCAGCTTGCGCTCGACGAAATCGCCCCCGTCGATCAAGGCCGGGAACTCCTTCACGTCGGACCCGGCGCAGAACGCGCGCTCGCCGGCGCCGGTGATGATCAATGCCCGCACAGCGCGATCGCTGCGCAGTTGCCCGAGTAACCGGGCCAGCTCTCGAGTCAGCGCCATGGAAACGACGTTCATCGGTGGATTCGTCAGGGTCAGCACGGCAACCCCGTCGCTCACGGTGCACTGAACCAGTTCATCGTTCATGTTCGGCTCCTTGCTGTCGGATCATCCCGCTACGCCTCGGTTTCCATCTCGGGATTCAGCACCCATTTGAGGATATGGTGAGCGACGGCCACCGTTTTCTCCGCCTGATTGACCACGCTGATGTCGGCCACCGTTCGCCGGTTCTGCACGTCGACCTGGGCGATTCGATAGCGCACGGTCACCGTATCGCCGATGAATACCGGCGCGATAAAGCGAACGCGGTCATAGCCAAGCGAGACGGGGGTAGCATCCATATTCTCGGTCATGCACGACTCGATCATCAGGCTCGAAGTGGTGGACATGAAACCCACCATCAGCGCGCCGTGGGCGATGCGACTACCGAAGACGGACTTGCGCATGAACTCTTCATTGACATGATTACCCGAGAAATCGCCGGTGATGCCCGCAAACATGTAGATATCAGTCTCGCCGACCGTCTTGCTGAATTTCACTTCGTCACCGATGGTCACATTCATTTTTTAACTCCCTGCCGGTTGTTGAGTAGCAATATCTGACTATCGTCGAGGTAGGCTGCATAACATCAGGAAGGACAGATGAACCCTTCTCCCCTGGGGTTGGGAAAGCACCCCACGGACTGGGGCAAGAAATACCGTGGTAGAAACAACGTGATATCTGGAAAAATGACCATCAGTAAGATGACGACAAGAAAAACGACGTAAATGGGAATGGCGCGCCAAAGCGCCCGCGAAAACGGCACCTCCGCGAAATTAGCTGCCAATAACAGCGACAAACCGTAAGGCGGTGTGATAAGCCCGAACGCCAATGTGACGATGGCGATCACGCCCATTTGTACCGGGTTTATATCGCCCAGCTTTACCAGCCCGGCAATAATCGGCATGAAGATGACGATGGCGGGCACAGCGTCGATGAAGTTGCCTATGATAATCAAGGCTACTACCAGCAGCAGCATGATGATTATCGCATTGGTACCCGCTACGTTCTCTATCCAGCCAGATATCACCTGCGGCCCCTGTAAATAGGCAACCATCCAGGCAAAGGCCGAAGCACTAGCAACAGCCATTAGCGGCAGCGAGTAAAGTATCGCCGCCCGCATGAAGTCACCGGGCAATAGTTTGAAGTGACCTCTGACAACCAGAGGAATGACCACGAATATCGTATACATTACCGCCGCCATACCTGCTTCTGTTGGCGTGAAGAACCCACCGAGAATGCCGCCTAAAATCAGAATGGGTATCATCATCGGCAGCAGGCTGCGTTTGAGCGCCACACCTCGCTGAGTCCAGGTAAAATGTTTCTGCGTCGTGCCGATCGAGCCAAAGAAATAATTGTAAATCATCAATCCAATACCAATGAGAACCCCAGGGATGATACCGCCGATGAACAGTGCCGAGATGGAGACACCACCGGTCGCGCCGTAAACAATGGCCATGATGCTGGGCGGAATCATGTTGGCGATTGTCGACGCAGCCGCCACAAGTGCTGCGGAGCGCGCGGGGTCGTAACCTGCCGTCTTCATCGAAGGCAGCAATACGCGGCTGATGGCGGCGACATCGGCATTGGAAGAGCCGGATATGCCGGCAAAAAGCATGCTGAACAGGGTAACGACCTGAGCCAGCCCTCCCCTTATATGGCCTACCAGAGACTCGGCCAGATCGACGATACGCTGAGAGACGTTCGTTGATGCCAGCAGTTCACCAGCCAGCATGAAGAAGGGAATAGCCAACAAGGCAGTGGAGTTCACGCCTTCGAACAGCTGGCCGATAATCGAGGCAAACGATACATCGGTCCACATCACACCCATCAACACACCGGCAAGGATGGCAAAGGGCACCGGTACGCCGAGAAATCCGAAGAATAGGAAAACAAATGTCATCAACATTACGATCGAACCATTTGACATACCAAGCCTCCTGTTTCACTGAACTTCTTATATCGAATTGTTCTCAGTGCTTCTTTCGATTTTCGGCGGAAGTGGCTTTCGGTCATCGAAAATAACGTTCGTCCATGCATGGACTAGACGTTCGATGCTGAATATCGCGGTCAGTACGCCGCAAACCGGGACAGAGGCCGTTATGACGGCGATAGGCGTTCCGGTAGTTTCGAGATAATTATAAAAGCCCTGCAGGAAGTTGATATATCCAAAGATGGCAAAGCACATCGCCGTCGCCAACATGACCAACTGGATGAACGTCACGAATCCAAGCTGCCAGTACTTCGGCAATGTCTCGACGAAACTGGCTAGCGTGAAATGTTCGTTTCTCCTGACTGCCACGCTCCCGCCTAGAAATATCCCCCATACGAAAGTGCCAACAATCAGCTCATTCAGCCACAGGATAGGCGTATTCGTCAGTCGTGTGACAACGTTGATCAGTACGGAAAAAGTAAAGATACTCAGTAGCAGACCGCAGATTACGATCAATACAAACTCTAGAGGGTCGAGGGCCCGCCACTTGAGCTCCCGCTCCCTGTCGCTCACGATTTTCATGTTTAGTGTCATGCTGCACACTCTCTGAATATCGATGCTATGGAGTAGTGCCGGTTGCCCATGGGCAGCCAGCACTACCTATATGATGGTTCGGCATCAACCCGGAAAGTCAGGTGGTTATGCTTCTCATCTGGTCCAGTATCTTGACCGCATAGGGCCCGAGATCATGTGCGATCTTTTCCTGTAAGGGCGTGGCTATATCGATAAAGCTCTGCTTGTCCACCTGGTCATAGAATTCTATGCCCATATCGGTGTATTTCTTCTTCATCTTGCTCACCAGCTCCGCTGCCTGGGAAGGCTGTTCCTTGCTCACGGTGACGGCAGCATTCTGGACCCATTCCCGCTGTTGTCCGGAGAGGCTCTGAAGCGCCCGCGAGCTCATCCACAGAACCTGGAAATTCCCTTCATGCTGGGAGAGAGATACGACCGGTGCCACTTCGTAAAGCTTGAAACTGCCATAGTAGCTTATGGCATTTTCGGCCATATCGATGACCCCGGTCTGCAGAGAGGTATAGACTTCCGTGAAAGGCATATGAACCGGGATCGCGCCATAGGCGCTAAAAAACGTATCCTCCGTCTGGGTAGCCTGTACCCGGAACTTCTTACCTTTCAGGTCGCTGACGTCATGTACCTCTGTCTTTGGTGCAAAAAAGTCCCGCAAAGGCAGGGTGAATAGCGTCAGCGGCTCTGCTCCCTGCGTATTTTGGCGCGCCATTTCAATGTACAGCTGTCTTAGTTTTTCGTCCGTCACCGCCTTTTCGACTTGTCCGAAATCCTTGACCAGATAGTGCAGGGAAAAGACGCCTGACTGCGGAATGAACTGAGAAGCGTTGGCTGTCGACGATATGATTAAATCGATGTCTCCAGATGTCACCTTCCTCAGTAAGGTAGGTTCCGAGCCCAATTGCGCGCCCGGATATTGGGTGATGGTCATTTTGCCATCACTGACCTTTTCCAGCGCTTGCTGGAAGACGTTGGCAGCGATTTCCTGACCGGTACCTCTGGGCCCTTCGTAGGCAAGCCTAAGTTTCGTCGCATCAGGCGCGGCCCTGGACTCCAGTGGCAGACCGAACGCCGCCAACCCAAGAAGACCGACCCCTCCTTTCAGGAGATTTCGCCGGCTAACGGCTCCAAACCGAACACTACGAGATTCGTCGTTCATGGGTGCTCCTCCTATTTTGCAGACCGGGTGCTTCTACATCTTGTAGTTGTGTTCCAGTGGCATCGTGGGAGAGTTACAGGGGGCTCGTTGCTGCCACATAAACGACCCCTCTCGTGGCCAGTTCAGCTATTTCGTCATCTATGTAGCCGAGTCTTTCAAGTACCTCCTTCGTGTGCTCGCCTAGCTCCGCGGGGAACCGCTTCGTTTGGCTATCCTCGTCGGAGAATTGAATGGGGCAGCGCAGAAACCTGACTGTCCCCGCCGTGTGATGCTCGTATGATTCAAAAGGGTTGAGTGAGTTGATGGCTGGGTCTTTGATGGTCTCGTCGTAGGAGTTGACCCGCTGCGCCCAGACATCGTGTTCGCGCAGGATGCGCTCCCACTCCGCCGCCGGGCGCTGTTTCAACGCGTTTCCCAAAAGCGTCGCGATCTCCTTCTTGTGCTCCCAGGCATCCCGCTTCTCCTGGAAGTCGTTCAGCTCAGGACAGGCGATCGCCTGTGCCACCTTGCCGATCGGTGACAGCGAGATGGCGATATAGCCATCGGCGGTGGCATAGATCCCGTAGGGCGCCTGATGGAAGCCGCTCCCCAGACCGTCGGGACTGCGGCTGACGTCGTAGCCGTTGAGCTGGTAGGAAATGGATTCGAGCTGCAGGTCCAGGGCGGCACGCGCCATGGCGATCTGCACGTGCTCGCCCTGCCCTGTCCGCTCACGCTTGAAAAGCGCGGCCAGGACGCCCATGGCCAGCAGTGCGGCGGCATGCTGATCGATGACGGCTGTCCCTACCGGAGTCGGCGGACCATCGGCAGCCCCAGTGATGTCGGCGAGGCCGGTCATGGCCTGCAGCAGCAGATCCTGGCCGGGCAGATTTCGATAGGGACCATGCTCCCCATACCCCGAGGCCGACACATAGATGACCGAGGGGTTGATCTCGCGTACGGCTTCGAAGCCCAGCCCGAGTCGCGCCGCGATGCCGGGTCGGAAATTCTGGACGACGACATCGGCCTCTTTTGCCAGCTCGAGCGCCAGCCGCCTGCCCTCCTCGCTCTTGAGGTCGAGGCATACGCTCTTGGCGTTCCGGTTCGCCAGCATGTAGAACATGCTTCTGCCGTCCAGAAACAGGTCGGCACCGCTCCAGTGACGCTCGTAGGCCCCCCGGGGCGGCTCGACCTTGATGACTTCCGCGCCGAGATCCGAGAGAAACTGCACGCCGGAAGGGCCGAGAAGAAACTGCGTCAAGCTCAGGACTTTGATGCCTTTCAAGCTTTCGAACCCGCTCATGAATCAGCTCCTGTGCCGCCATTTTTTCAACGCGCTCGCTGACGCGCCACGTCATAGAACCGTCTTGAAACCGCCGCTGGGTGTCCCGTGCCGCCGCGGCCCGTGGGCCGCGCTAGACACCCATCCGATAGTCGATGTCCATATTGCCGCGCAGCAGGGCCTGACCGATGACCATGCGCTGTATCTGATTGGTGCCCTCGTAGATCTGCATGACCTTGGCATCGCGGAAGAAGCGCTCCGCCGGATATTCCTGGGAGTAGCCCACGCCGCCGAGGATCTGGATGGCGTCGTTCGAGGCCTGCATGGCGACGTCGGAGGCCAGCAGCTTGCCGATCGAGGCGTCGAGGAAGAAGTGGTGCCCGCTGTCGCGCTTCATGGCGGCCCGGTGCACGATCTCCCGGGCGGCCTCGAGATGGGAGAAGTTTTCCGCCAGCGGAAAGGAGACGCCCTGATATTTCCCGATCGGCCGGCCGAAGGCCTTGCGCTCGCGGGCATAATCGGTGGCCAGCCGGATGCAGGCGCGGGCGATACCCAGCGCCAACGCCGCAATCGCGATCCGCCCCAGGTTGAAGGAGTACTCGGCGAGCTCGAAGCCCTGTCCGGAGCTGCCGAGGCGATGGGACGCCGGAACCTTGACCCGATCGAACACGAGGCCGCCCGTCGCCTCGCCGTGCATGCCCATCAGCTTCTCCTTGCGGCCACGGCCAAAGCCGGGGCGATCGGCCTCGACGAAGTAGGCGCTCATGCGCTGCTTCCTGTCCGCGACCTGTTCCGAGACGGCAAACACGATGGCCGCATCGCACACCATCCCCATGGTGATGAACTGCTTTTCACCGTTTAGCGTATAGCCATCCCCTTCCTGCACGGCAGAGGTGCTGATGTTCGCGATGTCGGAACCCGCACCCGCCTCGGTCATGGCGACGCTGATGAACTTTCTGCCGGTGACGATTGCCTCGACCCAGTTTTTCTTTATTTCTTCGCTGGCGAACTTGGCCAGGAACTCGGCGTAGCAGCTCTGCAGCATGTTGATGTTGGCCATCACCGGGCTTACGGTCGCGATCTCCTCGAGGATCTCGGCGAAGAATCGGGTCGAGGCACCCAGGCCGCCGTCGCTCTCCGGCAATGTCACACCGACCAGACCCAGTTCGTGCATCTCCTTGACCAAGTCCCAAGGCACCTCGTCCTCAACATCGATCTGCGCCGCCCGCGGCGAAAGACGCTCCTGCACGAACTTCCTGGCCGTCTCGATACCCAGACGTTCTTCGGCACTCATGTCGCTCATCGTCAATGCTCCGTTGCAGGGGTCGGCCGGCCATGGCTACCGTGAACACAGGTTCGACGCTTCATCGTTCCTTTTCGTCAGCCAGGATGCTGAGCAGATTGTCCATGCTGTTGAGTTCGAAGCTTTCGAGCGCGGCCACGAGATCCCGCGCCTTGTCGATATGCGAACCGACGCTATCCTTGGCTTTGGCGGCGGCGGCGTAGATAAGGGAGTTGACCAGGGCCGTACTGCCACCGGTGGCCGACGAGAACCACACCGGGTTATGGGTCACCAGGCACGCCTCGGTGAGCTTGGCCACGGGGGACCTCTCGCTATCGGTTATGGCGATCACGTGAACGCCCAGTGACTGGCAGGCGCGGACAGTCTTCACCGTCGTCGACGTGTAAGGACTGTAGGAGAACGCCACCAGTACATCGTCCGAGGTCAGCGACGCGAGCTTGTCGGGGAGGTCGTCGCCACTGTTGTCGAGACGGAAGACGTCTGGCCTGACATAGCGCATGCCCACGGTGAAATGAACGGCCAGGCTCAGGGAGCCTCTCAGCCCTAATACATAGAGGGATTTTGCGCTTGTCAGGCGATCGACGACCCCCTCGTAGCGCTCAGGCGAGATCGAATGCCGAGTCTTTTCGATATGGGCTATCTCGTTCTGCATGACGTTCAGAAAGACGTCATAGCTCGACTCCGCGCGCCCCAGCCCCAGATGCTCGCTGACGAACCTGACGCGCTCCAGCGACTCCCGCGATCGCAGCATGTGCCTGACATGAGACCCTAGTAGTTGCTGCAGATCCGCCAGCCCCTTGAAACCGATGCCCTGGGCAAAGCGGACGACGGTCGAGGCGCTGACACCGACGGCGGCACCGATCTCGGCCGCGGTCTGGGTGAGTCCCTCCCACGGGTGTTCGCAGAGATACTCCGCGATGGCGCGCTGCGAATGACTCAGATTGTCGTGATCCAGCAAGTAGCGACTCAAGCTGGATACGTCGTTTTCTCCGCTCATCCTGCTCCCGCTTTTCAACGATGTTGGATCCGGTCGGATACCGGATGACGAACGACAGGCCGCGGCCATTTCTACCGTCCAGCCGATGATGCAATGAATATTGCACCACAAACCCGATCGTGCAATACACGTTGTACCAAAGTGCAATGAACCGAAATTGCATGAAGGAATATGCTCGTCCGGCAGGATCTCGGCTGCTCCATCGCGTTAGCGGCACCGGCATCGTCGCGGTGTACCGACGCCCGCAGCTGTAAAATCAATTCCGTGCCCGGGGGACGATCGATCATGGAAGTAGCTGATCTGCAGCAGAAATGCCTGTCCAAAATCGTCTACATGCAACAGAGGTTGCGGGGCGACTTTCCGCATATCACGAGGAATGGCAAGTGGCTGACCAACAAGGATGGCCATTGGACCGGAGGCTTCTGGGCAGGAATGCTGTGGCTCAGGGCATGGCATGAGGCCAACGGGGAAGAGCAGAAAGCAGCAGCTCTGGAGCAGGCGTTGGCGCTGGCGGTGCGGCGGAACGACAACAAGACCCATGACATGGGCTTCATCTTCGGTCCCAGTTGCGTGTTCGGCAACCATGTCGCTCCCGACGAGCGCCTGGTCCGCATGGCCGTGGCCGGCGCCTACAACATGCTGGATCTCTTCGACCCCGGCACAGGCCTGATCCTGGCGTGGGACGAGCCCGGCTACGAAGGGACGGCCATCGTCGATACCATCATGAACGTGCCGCTCATGCTGTGGGCGTCGACGCAGGAAGACGACCCGCAGCTTCGCGAGACCGCGCTGATGGTCTCGGATCGCATCATGCAGCATCACGTCAGAGACGACGCTTCGATTTACCATGTGGTGCGCTGGGACACGACGAGTCACGAGATCGTCGAACGCACCACCCATCAGGGGCACACCGCCGAATCCTGCTGGTCGCGCGGTCAGGCCTGGGCACTGTACGGCTTCGCCAACGTCTATCGCTATACCACCCGGCAGACGTATCTGGACGTTTCACAGCGGCTGGCCGAATACTTTTGGGCGCACCTGGATACGCGGCTATGCCTGCCTCGCTGGGACTTCTGCTTCAGAGACCACGAGGAGGAGCCACTGGATGCCTCGGCGGCCGCCATTGCAGCCGCCGGCATGCTGTTGTTGGCGAAGATGCTGGAACGGACCCATCAGCGCGCAGCCGCCGCGCTGTGGAAGACGAGAGGCAAGGCGCTCATCGAGGCACTGTCGGAACACTGCCTTTATCGCGAAATGGGCAAGTTCGGGATCATCGAGAAAGTCACCGTCGATAGACCACGAAACTCCGGAGTAAACGAGTCTTCAATGTATGGCGATTACTACTTTATGGAGGCCATCCATCGCTACATCACATTTGACGACGAGGAGGCGTCAGCAATGCTTTATTAGGCTTCCAAACCTAGGCTACGAACGAAATCGATGACAGCGCGCAGCGCTGACGGGCCTACCATAAGGACACATAAGGGCGTCTGATACCGTCAACGACACAGGAGTGAACGCATGTCTGTCATTGAAAAAGCCGGCACCTACACGCTTGGCGACCGCCAGATCAAGCGGCTGGGCTACGGGGCGATGCAGCTCGCCGGACCCGGCGTCTTCGGCCCGCCCAAGGATCCGGCACGCGCCATTCAAGTGCTCGAGGCCGTGATCGCCGCCGGCATCGATCATATCGACACCTCGGATTTCTACGGCCCCCACGTCACCAATCGGCTGATCCAGCAGGCGTTGCATCCCTATCCCGACGAGCTGTGCATCGTGACCAAGGTCAGCGCTCGCCGCGACGAAACCGGTGGCTGGCTACCCGCGCTCTCCCCCGCCGAACTCACCCAGGCGGTGGAAGACAACCTCCGCAACCTGGGCCTGGAGCAGATGGAGGTCGTGAACCTGCGCAGCATGCTGGACGTACACGGCCCGGCGGAAGGCTCGCTGGAGGCGCCGCTGACGACGCTGGCGGAACTCAGAGAGCGCGGCCTGATCAAGCACATCGGTCTGAGCAACGTCACGCCGACGCAAGTGGTCGATGGTCAGAAGATCGTCCCCATCGTTTGCGTGCAGAATCAGTACAACTTGGCCAATCGTGGCGACGATGCGCTGATCGACCAATTGTCCGCGGACGGCATCCCCTACGTGCCGTTCTTCCCGCTGGGCGGCTTCACGCCTCTGCAGTCTGAAACCCTCTCCGAAGTGGCGAAGAGGCTCGACGCCACGCCGATGCAGGTGGCACTCGCCTGGCTGCTCAAGCGCTCGCCCAACATTCTGCTGATTCCCGGCACTTCGTCGCCCGAGCATCTGCGCGAGAACATCGAGGCAGCGGCGCTGGAAATCCCCGATGCGCAGATGGCATTACTGGATCGTATCGGTGGCGAATAAAGCGACCGGAGTCAGAACGGACGGCGTTGGAGCGCTCGAACGCAGAGCAACGGCCTAAGGCCGTGTCGTCAGGCGCTGCCAGAATGCCTCGGCGGAGGCCGGCAGCGTCGCCTTGGCGCGAGTGACATGGATCTCGACCGGGATATCCCAGTCCGGTCCGAGCGCGCGAACCAGCTGCCCCTCACGCCACTCCGTCTCCGCGAGGATGAGCGGAAGCCAGGCCAGGCCCTTGTTCTCGAGCGCCATCGACATCAGCACCGCCGCCAGATGGCTCGTGAACAGCGGCTCTCGCGAGGCGAATTCGGCATCGCTGCGCAGGCGGTGCGAGACGATACGCCCCAACCCCGAGGCTTCGGTGTAGGCCAGATAAGGAAAGCTTCGGCCGGTGGCCGATGGCGCTTCGAGATCGGCACCGATCAGCGGTATCAGCGTGTCCTGGGCGATCTTTCGGCTCTCGAACTGGCTCGGGTCGAGTCGCGTGGGCACTTCAGGATGACGATGGCTGAGCAGAAAATGCACTTGCCCCTGCATCAGCATCTGCTCGCATCCGGCCATGCTCTCGGTATGTAGTTGCATCGCCTCGAGCGGCGCGCCCTTTTCGATTTGGCGAATCCAGCGCGGAAAGAACGTGAACGACAGCGAATGCGTCGCCGCAAACTGCAGCGTTCGAGCGGTCTTGCCCGCCACCTCTCGCACCTCTTCGCGCAGCCGATGCAGGCGGTTGGCGGATTCGAGCGCACCGCGATGCATCGCCCGGCCCGCTTCGGTCAACGACGTTCCCTGCGGCGTCCGCGCAAACAGGGTGACGCCCATCCACTGCTCCAGTGCCCGTATTCGCCGACTGAAAGCCGGCTGGGTGATGTGACGCGCCTCGGCGGCGCGCACGAAGCTGCCGTACTCCGCCAGCGCAATGAAGTCTTCGAGCCAGGCGAGTTCCATGAGTCTATTTCCGCGAGCCGGTTCCAATAGCAATGCCGTTTCGGCATGACGACCTCTGTTAATAGCATTGGTTGGCGAGTCGACGCCACCGCTATCGTGGCTTCCACCCTATACCCTATCGAGTATTCAGCCATGCGCATTGTGGACATCCGAGAACAGACCGCATCCATTGCTTCCCCCATTGCCAACGCCTATATCGACTTCTCCAAGATGACCTGTTCGGTGGTCGCGGTCGTCACCGACGTGATCCGCGACGGCAAGCCGGTGGTCGGTTACGGCTTCAACTCCAACGGCCGCTACGGTCAGGGTGCGCTGATGCGCGATCGCTTTCTGGCGCGTGTGCTGGAGGCCGACCCCGAGACGCTGATCGATCACGAGCACGACAATCTCGATCCGTTCGCCATCTGGAAGACGCTGATGACCAACGAGAAGCCGGGCGGCCACGGCGAGCGCTCCGTGGCAGTCGGCACCATCGACATGGCGATCTGGGACGCCGTGGCCAAGATCGAGGGCAAGCCGCTCTATCGTCTGCTGGCGGAGCGCTATCGCAATGGCCAGGCGGACAACAAGGTCTGGGTCTACGCCGCCGGCGGTTATTACTATCCCGGCAAGGACCACTCGAAACTTCAGGACGAAATGCGCGGCTATCTCGATCGCGGCTACAGCGTGGTCAAGATGAAGATCGGCGCGGCCCCGTTGGATGAAGACCTGCGCCGGATCGAGGCGGTGTTGGAGGTGGTGGGAGACGGCAGCCGCCTGGCAGTCGACGCCAACGGCCGATTCGATCAGGCGACGGCCATCGCCTACGCCGAGGCGCTCAAGCCCTACGGCCTGTTCTGGTACGAAGAAGCCGGCGACCCGCTGGACTACGCGTTGCAGGCGGAACTGGCAAACCATTACGAACTGCCCATGGCGACCGGCGAGAATCTATTCTCGCACCAGGACGCCCGCAATCTGCTGCGCTACGCCGACATGCGCCCGGATCGCGACTACCTGCAGTTCGACTGCGCGCTCTCCTACGGTCTGGTGGAGTATCTACGCACTCTGGATGTCATGGCCGAGATGGGCTGGTCCAGCCGTCGCGTGGTGCCTCACGGTGGCCACCAGATGTCGCTCAACATCGCTGCTGGCCTGCACCTCGGCGGCAACGAATCCTATCCGGACGTGTTCCAGCCCTTCGGCGGTTTCGCCGATGGAATCCGCGTCGAAAACGGCTACGTCGGTCTGCCGGACGTGCCGGGGGTCGGCTTCGAAGCGAAATCCGCGCTCTACAAAGTCATGCGCGAACTCGGCGGCGAGTGAAGGTTGTGCTCATCGACACCGAAACGACGAACAGGCCTTCGCCGAGCGCCACAGTGGAGCGCGACTTCAGCGCGTGACGTCACGCCATATGGCGCCGCCAGGCGCTAGAACCTTGGCGGCTGGATCATGCCTGCGTATCAAGCGTCGAACAGCCCTTTCAACGTATGCGGCTGGCTGCGCAGATACTGCTTCGGCGCGTGGGCGCTGGCGCCCAATTTGGCGGCAGCGTGCCACGGCCAGCGCGGATCGTAGAGCATGGCGCGTGCCAGCGCGACGGCATCCGCCTCCTCGCCGACGAGAATCCCTTCGGCCTGCTCCGGTTCGGTGATCAGGCCGACGGCGATCACTGGCATCGCAACTTCCTGCTTCATGCGACGAGCGAACGGTACCTGATAGTTGGGGCCGACATTCAGAGCCTGACGCGGATCCAGACCACCGCCGGAGCAGTCGATGAAGCTGCAGCCACGCGCGTCGAGCGCCTTGGCGAGTTCCACGCTCTGCTCCAGATCCCAGCCGCCTTCGACCCAATCGCTGCCGGAAATACGAATGCCCACCGGCTTGTGTCGGGGAAAGACCTCGCGTACTGCATCGAAGATTTCGAGGATCAAACGCATACGATTTTCCAGACTGCCGCCGTACTCGTCCTCGCGCTGATTCGAAAGCGGCGACAGGAATTCATGCAGCAGGTAGCCATGCGCCGCATGAAGCTCGATCAGCTCGAAACCGAGACGATCGGCACGCTCGGCCGAAGCGACGAAGTTCGCCTTGAGCCGTTCGATCTCATCAAGGCTCATGGCGTGCGGCGGGCGCTGGCCATCCTGATACGGCACGTCGGACGGCGCCACCGTCTGCCAGCCGCCTTGCTCGAGTGAAAGCTGTGCTCCGCCTTCCCACGGCGCCTGACAGGAGGCCTTGCGGCCGGCATGGCCCAGTTGGATACCGATCGGCATCGGCGAGTTGGCGCGAACGGACTCGAGCATACGGGCCATCGCCTGCTCGTTGGCATCGGAATAAAGGCCCACATCGCCTGGCGTGATGCGCCCTTCCGGCGCGACCGCCGAGGCTTCGACGACCAACAGACCGGCGCCGGAGAGCGCGAGATGTCCCAGATGAATGGTATGCCAGTCAGTCATGTTGCCGTTGTCGTCGGCGGAGTACTGGCACATCGGCGAGATGACGATGCGATTGGCCAGTTCGAGCTCACCGAGCGTGAGCGGCGTAAACAGCTTGGGGGATGCCATACGAGTCGTTCCAGAGAAGAATGATGGCGAAAATGTAGCTGGCTAATAATTCTTTGGCAATGGCCGCGCTTGACCGGCAGTCACGAAAAGGTATTCGCAGATTCGTATGCGATCGGTCACAACACGCCCACATTCATGAGTTGAGAAGCCGGCAAATTCTTAATGTCGGGGGGAGGGTTTCATGCGTTCACAAACCTATCGATGACGGAATTCTCTCATCATCCTGGACGGGGGCGTTCTCGGCTTCGAGGTGATGCAGGGTCGAAGCGACGTGGGCAATGGCGCTGACGACATCGTTGGCCCCGGCGCGAATTCTGTCGATGGCCTCGCCCGCTTCCCCCGCCATGCGGACGCCGTTTTCCACGCTGCCCAGGCAGGCCTGGATGCCGCCGCTCACCTCTTGGGTGAGATCGCGCAGGCTGGCGATGGTGGTGGCAATGTCACGGGTGGCTTGCGAGGTGCGTATCGACAGCTGGCGTACTTCGTGTGACACCACCGCGAAGCCGCGGCCATGCTCGCCGGCGCGGGCCGCCTCGATGGCGGCATTGAGCGCCAGCAGGTTGGTCTGCTCGGCAATATCGCGAATGCTTTCGATCACCGTGTTGATATCGGCCGAGCGTTGCGCCAGCGTGTCGAGCTGCTGCGACGTGGTCGCGACCTGATCGGCGATACAGCGAATTTCGGTGATGGTCTCGTTGATGATTCGCGAGCCATCGTTGGCGGAAGTTTCCGTATTCGACGAGATGCGATAGGCCATGCGGGCGCTTTCGTTTTCACGTGTTACACGGTCGGTGATGTCGGTGGCGAACTTGACCACCTTGTAGAGCTGCCCGTCGGGATCGAAGACCGGGTTGTAACTCGCTTCGAGCCACAGCGTCCGGCCTTGCCTGTCGAGCCGCTTGAACTGCCCCGACATGAATTCGCCAGCGTTCAGGTGGGCCCAGAAATCGCGGTATTTCTGGCTCGCGGCATAGTCGCGCTCGCAGAAGATCCGATGATGCGTTCCTTGAAGTTCATCGAGCGTGTAGCCCACCGTGCTCAGAAAGTTGTCGTTGGCGGTCAGGATATGCCCGTCCGGAGTGAACTCGATGACCGCCATGGCCCGGTCGATGGCATTGAGCCGGCTGTTCATATCCTGTTCTTCGCGTACCCGCGCGGTAATATCGGTCGCCGTCTTGATCACGCGAATGACCTTGCCGTGACGATCACTGATCGGATTGTAAGACGCTTCCAGCCAGAGGGTGTGGCCATCGCAGGTCCTGCGTTTGAAACGCCCGGCAATGAACTCGCCTTGACGCAGCCGTTCCCAGAAGACCGCGTATTCGCGGCTCGCGGCCAGTGCCGGAGCACAAAGTTGGCGATGGTGTTGGCCGATCAAGTCATCGGCACGATACCCGGTGATGTCGAGGAAGTTGGTATTGGCGGTAAGGATGATGCCCTCGCGGGAGAACTCGATGACGGCCATGGCGCGATGAATGGCGTCGAGTACGGCTTCATGACGCGACGAACGAAATAGGGCCATGTCTGCATTCCTTCTATTGTTCTTCGAGCTATTGTTCGTCGAGCGCTATGCGAGCATCGGAGTTCGGTGGGTACGTGCCTGGAACGCCGTTATTGCCGGGTGTATTTCAACCCGGCTGAATGCGTTACAACGAGTATCGACAGTATTGCCCGAAATTTTAGTCGTCATTCAGCTAAGCTCATGAATTAAAAACAAAAGTAAGCTTAGGATCGCGTAAAAAGTCGCCGCGTGCAGGCAGTTTTCATAGGGAAAATGGCATGGGCCGTGCCGGCATTATGAGGCGAGCGCCCAGAAATATCGCTGAAGACACTCTTCTTTCCTGCTCGGAAACGAACATGAAACGCAGTCATTAGCGAAAGTCGAATGCGCTTTTCGGTGGATTTTGCGCACACTGTGACAAAACCATGACACCGGCCGCGACGTTATGGAGAAATAAAAATTGCGCGGCAACAGACCAGAAGCGCGGCCGGTGTCGCTTATAACAACCTCCGTCTCAGGAGATGCTGCCATGCTACGACGCCTCAAACGATCCAAGTCACGTTCATTACGCCTCCCTCTCTCCCTTCTGACGACGCTGACACTCGGCTGCGGCCTTGCTTTCACGGCGCAGGCGGCGGAAGAGTGCCCCCAGCACGGCGATCTGGCGCCGATGTACTGCGATGCCGATGGCGATCTGGTCGCCGATGCACCAACCGACAAGTCCCAGACTCTCGATCCCGATCCACTGGTCTTCGCCTATACCCCGGTCGAGGATCCGGCGATCTATGCCGATATCTGGGAACCGTTCATCGAACACTTGCGCGACGTGACCGGCAAGGACGTGCGCTTCTACGCCGTGCAGTCGAACGCCGCCGAGATCGAAGCGATGCGCAGCGGCCGTATTCAGGTCGCCGGTTTTTCCACCGGGCCGACGCCGTTCGCGGTCAACCTCGCCGGTGCCGTGCCCTTCGCAATCATGGGCAGCGACGATGGCGAGTTCGGCTACACCCTGCAGGTCTACACCCGCAAGGACAGCGGCATCGATGAGCTGAGCGATCTGAAGGGGAAGCGCGTCGCGCATACCTCGCCCACTTCCAACTCGGGCAACCTGGCGCCTCGCGCGTTGTTCCCCAAGCAGGGCGTCACGCCGGACGAGGATTACGAGGTGGTCTACTCGGGTTCTCATGACCAGTCGATGCTGGGCGTGGTCGCGGGCGACTACGATGCTGCGCCGGTGGCGTCCGAAGTGGTCGATCGTATGGCCGATCGCGGACTCTACGATCCGGAAGAGGTCAAGATCGTGTTCGAATCCAAGCGCTTTCCCACCACCTCCTATACCTACGCCTACAACCTCAAGCCTGAGTTGATCGACAAGATCAAGGAGGCGTTCTTCAGTTTCGACATGAAGGGTACGGAGCTTGGCGAGGAGTTTTCCGGGGTAACCAAGTTCGTGCCGGTCACTTATCAGAAGGATTGGGAAGTGATTCGCGACATCCAGGATGCCAACAACGTCGTCTACTCCCAGGAAAACGTCGAATAACCCGGTTCATGCTTTAGAACGGCCATCCCGCAGAACAGTCGGACGGCGCCATCTGCCATGAAGGTCGACGGCGCTGTCCGCCACGAGGAACTCTCATGCTGCGCATTCAGAATCTGGTCAAGCGTTACGGCCATGGCGAGCCGGTGCTGTGCGGGCTCAACCTCGACGTGGCCGGCGAATCGGTAGTCTCGATCATCGGCGCTTCGGGGGCGGGCAAGAGCACGCTGCTGCGCTGCATCAACCGGCTGGTAGAACCCACGGAAGGGAGTATCGAACTCAACGGACTGGAGCTGACTCATCTCGGACGGGAAGAGCTGCGCAAGGCACGCCGGCGGATCGGCATGATCTTCCAGGGTTTCAATCTGGTGGATCGCCTGACGGTGATGGAGAACGTCCAGTGCGGGCGACTGGGCTATATCCCTTACTGGCGCGCGGCCCTGCGCAAGTATCCGGCCGAGGATATCGAGCGTGCCTATCACCTGATGGAGCGAGTCGGCATCGCCCACTATGCCAACAAGCGCGCCGATGCGCTGTCCGGTGGCGAACGTCAGCGCGTTGGCGTGGTACGAGCCCTGATGCAGCAACCGGAGATCTTGCTCGCCGATGAACCCACGGCGTCTCTCGATCCGGTCAGTTCGCGCCAGATCATGGAACTCCTGCAGACCCTCGCTCAGGAGCTCTCGCTGCCGGTGTTGATCAATATTCATAACGTGGCCGAGGCGCGGGAATATACCCAGCGCATCGTCGGCATGCGCTTCGGCAAGCTGATCTTTGACGGCGAGCCGGCCGACCTCGATCAGGAAGCCATGGACGCCGTCTACAGCGGCACTCCGGGCGAAGATCGTCAGCAGGCCGATATCGGTCAGGCACAGGTGGTCATGTCATGAACGCGACAACCGAACGCCGAACCTGGCGCAAGCCACCGTTCATCGCCAGCCCGCTGCTGCGCTGGGGGCTGATCATCGGCGTCTTGATTTATGCCGCGTGGGCAATCTCGATTCTGCCGTTCGATCTCGACCGCATCAGCCAGGGCCTGACCCGCGCCACGCGCATCTTCTCCGGCGCCTTTCCGCCCAACTTCGACCGTTATGAACTATTGATCGACGGCTTTCTCGAGAGCCTGCAGATCGCGATCCTGGCGACGCTTCTGGGTCTCGCGCTGAGCGTACCCATCGCGTTCATGGCGGCCCGCAATATCGCCGCCAAGCCGATCTACGTGATCGGACGAGCGATCATCATCCTGGCGCGCAGCTTCCATCCGGTGATCGTGGCGATCCTGTTCGTCAAGGCGGTGGGATTCGGTCCGGTGGCCGGCATTCTGACGCTGACGCTCTACTCGATCGGCTTCGTCGCCAAGATGCTGGCCGAGCGCATCGAGGAAATCGACTGGGGCCAGGTGGAAGCGCTGCGCGCCAGCGGTACGCGCTACATCAGCGTACTGCAGTTCGCGGTGCTGCCGCAGATCATGCCGCGCCAGATCGGGCTCGGCATCTATCAGCTCGACAGCAACCTGCGCGCCTCGGCAGTGGTCGGCATCGTCGGCGCCGGCGGTATCGGCTCCACGCTGATGAACGCTTTCGGTCGCTACGACTACGACTTCGCCCTGGCAATCACGCTGGTGATCATCGGGGTAATCCTGGTCAGTGAAGCCATCAGTGGTCGTATCAGGAGAAACATTGGATGAGCACGCAAACGACCCCGAGCGTTGCCGAGCGCACCTGGGCGCGCTATACCCCGCAACAACGCTGGAAGCGTCTCGCCACGATGCTGGTGGTCGCCGCCGCGGTGGTCTGGGCGGTGGAGAGCATCGATATCATCTGGCCGTGGGTATGGAGCGCCCCCGCGCAGGTCGGTGATCTGTTCAGCCGCATGGTGCCGCCGGACGTGAGCAATCTTCACGCGATTCTGTGGGCACTGGTCGAGACGCTCAACATCGCCACGATTGCCACGTTTGTCGCTGTCTTCATGTCGCTGCCGATCGCCTACATCGCAGCCCAGAACACGACCCCCAACCGCTTCACACTATGGCTGGGGCGTTTCATCCTGGTCTCGAGCCGGTCGGTCAATACGCTGATCTGGGCGCTGCTGTTCGTGGCGATCTTCGGTCCCGGAGTGCTGGCCGGGATCATCGCGATCATGTTCCGGTCGATCGGGTTTCTGGGCAAGCTGCTGGGCGAGGCGATCGAGGAGATCGACCGCCGTCCGGTGGAAGCGCTGGAAGCGACTGGCGCCTCGCGGGCCAAGGTGGTGCTCTACGCCATCGTGCCCCAGGTGATTCCTACCTTCTTCGCGGTCAGCATTCTGCGCTGGGACATCAACCTGCGCGAATCGACCGTACTTGGCCTGGTCGGCGCTGGCGGCATCGGCGTGATTCTGCAGGGCGCCATCGATACCTTGGCCTGGCGGACCGTGGCGACCATTCTGCTGGCGATCATCGTACTGGTGATTCTGGGAGAGGCGCTGGCCGCGTGGCTACGCAAGAAAGTGATCTGACCGCCATTCGGTGCTAACCCGATGGCGGCTGGGTGGGTTCGTTGCGGCGAACCCGCTTCAGCCAGCGCTGCTTAGCGTACTTGCGCAGGTTATGCACGTTGTCGGTCTCGTCGACGATGTCCTGACCCAGGATCGTCTCGATCACGTCCTCCATGGTGATCAGCCCTACCCAGTTACCGTGATCGTCGTAAACCACCCGCAAATGGTTATGATCCTTGAGCATGGCGGTGAAGACTTGTTCGACGCTGTCGTTCTCGTCGACGATCGCGATCGAATGCATCAAGGATTTCAGCGTCTCCCCGTCTTCGGCGTGATAGGTATCCGCCTTGTGGACGTAACCCAAGGCATCCTCGGCGCCATCCATGACCGGGAAGCGCGTGAACTGCGTCTTGCCGTAGCGCTGATCGAAATCGGCGACGGTCATGTCGGGAGTTACCGTTTCGCACACGGTGCGTGGCGTCATCACGCTCTTCACCAGAATCTCGTGCAGATTCAGAATATTGGTAATCGTGCGCGTCTCGTCCGGGTCCAGCGCCTTCTCCTCGAGTCCGATCCGCGCCAACGCCTTGATCTCGCCGCGCATGTCGACGTCGCCTTCGTGCTTGGCAATACGATTGGTGATCATCTCGGAAAGCCAGATGAACGGCAGCAGTACCAACACCATGATACGCAGAATCCGCGGCAGGAACGGTGCCAAGGCTCGCCAGTAGCTCGCTCCGATGGTCTTGGGAATGATCTCCGAGAACACCAGGATGCCGAATGTCATCAACGCTGAGGCAATCGCCACGTGAGCGTCGCCGAACACGACCGCCACCTGAGCGCCGACACCGGTCGCGCCGACGGTATGGGCGATGGTATTGAGGGTCAGGATCGCCGCCAGCGGCCGATCGATATTGGACTTGAGCTTGTTGAGCTTGTCGTGAAGCTTGGGGCGGGTGTCCTTGAGCTGCGCGATATAACTCGGCGTGAGCGAGAGCAGCGCGGCTTCCAGCACCGAACAGAGGAAGGAGAAACCGATCGAGAGAACGACGAATGCCGTCAGCAGAAACATGAGGGGTCGCTATGTGACTTGTGAGGACTCTTTATCCTGACTTGGCGCATGACTGTCAATGGTACTGATTGACGCACCGCTTTTGACCTATACGCCGCCAATATCGGGACATATTGACGGCGCTGAGTGTCCAGAGTGCGTAGGCCGACGAGAGCGCGTCAGTGACCGAACTTCTCGTTCTCGCCAAGATCAGGTTTATGCTCTTTCTTCACATTGGCCTTGGCGAACTCATAAAGCTGGAACGTCTTGCTCTCCCGCGACTGCCAATGCTCACCGAAATGGATGTCGATCTCCATCATGGTGAGATCGGGGTCTTCCTTGCCACCGGTAAACCATGCTGCCACGAACGGATTCCAGTATTTCTCGATCAGCTCGGGGTCATGATTGAGGCGAGCCGTGCCCGACATCGAGACATAAATGCCGTCATCCTGATCCGAGAAGGAGAGACAGACATCCTGATCGGCTTTTGCCTCGAATGCCTTCTCCGCGCTGCGCCGGGTGTAGAACCAGAGCGTACCGTCGTAGGCGTCCTGCACCAGGTGCATGGGACGTGAACGCGGCACGCCGTCGTCGAGGGTCACTAACATGCCGACCTTGATCTTCTCGATCAATTTCCAGATCTTCTGCTTATGCTCGGGACTGGACATCGTTGCCTCCTGCTGATGTTGTCTTTTCCTAGGACTATCCCTTTTCGGGACTATCCATCACGCCATCCGGGCGTGATCGGCCTCCTCGAAGCCGCTTCTCGCAGATTAGTCGCCACCATCGAGTCCGGCAAACGAGGAGACTCCGTTGTGGACTATGCTGTAAGCCCGCGACGCAGGATTCGTCAAACATGCATATTGCAGTCGAAGGTCCGATCGGCGCTGGCAAGACGACACTCGCCGACCAACTGGCCACCTATCTCGAGCGAGAGAGAAGAGGTCCGGTGCGCCTGTCTCTGGAAAACTATCAGCGCAATGCGTTTCTGGCGGATTTCTATGCCGATCCCGAGCGTTGGGCATTGCCGGCCCAGCTCGACTTTCTGGTCTCCCGTCACAAGCAGCTCGAAGCCTTGCCGGCCACCCGTGACGAGGTGGTCGTCGCCGACCACACGCTGCTCAAGGATCGCATCTTCGCGGACCTGGTACTGAAAGACCGAGAACTGGCCCTGTATAGAGAGATCGCGGATGCGATGCCTGCGGCCGGCTCTCGACCCACATTGATTCTCTATCTCGACATCGATACCGACACGCTCCTTTCACGCATCGCCAAGCGTGGCCGCGACTTCGAACAGACGATTACCGCCGACTACTTGCACGCGCTCCATCAGCTTTATCAGCGCTACCTCGCCCTATCTGACGTGCCGGTATTGACGGTCGACGCCGATCTCGCCGATCCGGGTTCGGATGAGCAACTGGCGGCACTGTGGCAACGTATCCTCCGCGCGCATCCAAGCTCGACTCGTCAATGAACAAGTCAGGCTAGGCTCGGCGGCGGTGCTGGGTATACTGCAAACCATGACAACCAAGACTCCCTTTTCGCTCGATCATGACGCCCTGCTGGGCGAACTGGCCGCCACCGACAACCTGCTGGTCATTCAGGATCTGGACGGTGTCTGCATGGGGTTGGTCGGCAATCCGCTGACGCGTCAGCTCGAACGCCGCTATCTCGACGCCGCGCGCCGTCTCGATGGCCACTTCTTCGTACTGACCAACGGCGAGCACATCGGCTCGCGTGGCGTGAACGGCATCGTCGAGGCGCTGTTCGAAACGCCGGATCGCGCTGGCGAGCAGGGTCGTTACCTGCCCGGCCTGGCAGCCGGCGGCGTACAGTGGCAGGACCGTTTCGGCGCGGTATCGCACCCCGGCGTGAGCGACGCCGAGCTGGCGTTTCTGAAAAAGTTTCCCGAGCAAGCCGAGCGCTTTCTGGATACGCGTCTGGCACAGCAGCCCTACGCTCTCGATGCCGATGTCCGGCGCGATCTGATCGCCGCGGCGGTGCTCGATAACCTCGCCTCGCCGACGCTCAATCTCAACGTCTTTCATCGCCACTGGCAGGCGACGCCAAAGCACTATCGGGCACTCCAGCTCGACGTCGCCGAGTTCATGCGCGAGCGGCTGGAAACGGCCCGCCAGTCGGGGCTGGATGACGCCTTTTTCGTGCATTACGCCCCCAACGCCGGTCATGACGACAACGGCGAGGAGCGCTTGCGCGAGAGCGATGTCGACGTTCGCGAAGGCAACAACAACGCGGGCACCACCGATTTTCAGCTGATGTTGCGCGGCGGCGTCAAGGAGGTCGGCGTACTGGTCATTCTCAACCGCTATTACCATCGCCACACTGGGCACTATCCGCTGGGCGAGCGCTTCAACGCCCGCGAGGCGCCACGCGAGCATGCCGCGCTTCTACAGCTCGCTCGCGATCACTTCGATCCGGCACTGATGCCACGCATCGTCGGCGTCGGCGATACGGTCACCTCATTCATTCAGGAGACCCATCAAGGCATGGAGCGCCTTCGTGGCGGTAGCGATCGCGGCTTCCTGAGGCTGGTACAACAGTTGGGAGAATCGTTCGAGAGCGACAACCGGGTGCTGTTCGTCGACAGTAGCGGCGGAGAAGTGAGGCGAGCCGGCGTGGATGCCGAGCGCCTGGCACGATACGCGCAGGATACGACCATCGACGTATGGCCCGGCGTGGAGGGGATCACCGACCAGAGCGATCCGCTCAGGCTCGATGTGATTTTCTCCCGCGGCCACGAACAGTACATCGATTTCTTCTGCTCGCTGGCCGAACGGCGCTGAACCCGGAAAGCGACTCAGCGCCACTCTTTCGAATTCAGCAGGACGCTGCCGAAAAGATGATCGAGCGTCGGCTCGGGCGCTGTCGAGCCGCCAAGCGTCTCCGGCAGCAGCCCGAGCGATATCCCATCCTGACGAAGCCTGATCAGCGTTGCCTCGGCGGCGTTTTCCGGCGACGCGGCAATCGTCTGCAGTGGCAGATCGAAACGTAGCGTCCGGGCCGGCGAAGAGACGAGCAATGTCCGCCCCTGCAATTGAAGACGCAGCACCTCACCCGTCGGCAACGCCACCTCGCTCGGGCGCTCGGCACTCACATCGACCGAGTTCAACAGCAGATCGAATCCGTCCAGCGCGATCCCCGTCGAGCCCGAATAGACACGCGAGAAACGGCCGCCATTGGCAGCGGCGGCCAAGGATGGATCGAGCCCCCAGGCCCGCGCCATCGCCTCGATGCTCGACGGCGTCTCGTTCGATGACGTCTCGTTCGATGACGTCTCGTTCGATGACGCGTCGCTCGATGATGTGCTGCCGGCAGGCGTCACCCGTGCCAGCGCATCGGCGTTGCGTAGATAACCCAACGCCGCCAGGGCTTCGCCGGTCTGCTCCGCGTTTCTCGTGGGTTGTTCGACAATCGCCAGAAAGCGCTCGCTCTGACTGCGAATCGATGTCCACTCGGCGCCTTGCGGGCCGAAACTCGCCGCCAGCATCACCAGCGCCGGAACCGCGGCCATCAGCCTGATGTCACCGCGCGAGCGCCGGAAGCCCTGCAACAGCGCCACCAGCGCCAGCACGACCACCATCGCCGCGAGCAGATAGCGCTCTGGCGTCACGCCGTAGGCGCCAATTCGCTGCGCGGCAGCGACGACGACGAGCAACAGCGGCACCGGCAGCAACCATGGCCAGTGGCGCAGGAACCAGCGCACCAGCGCCCGCTCCCCGCGCATGAAAGGCCGGCACACGATCAGCGCCGTCAACAGACAGACACCGAAGCCGGACACCAGCCAACCGCTCTGCCCGCTGGGTAATCCTCCGCCCAACAGGCACTTCACGGCGTAGGCGTGGAGGATCGCGGCGTAGACCAGAATCAGTGGCGCGGCGATCCATTCACCCAGCGCACTGACCGCGCGTGCGGAAAGTCGGTCGAGCCGACAATCGTCATCCAGCGCGAACGAGCCCGGTATCAGTGCCAGCCAGAAAAGCGGCGCGAAGAGCAGCGCCGTCATGACGGCCACGTGCGCGTAGAGCTCGAACGGCACCTCGAGCCCGAACAGCAGATTCAGGCTGACGAAAACCAGGGAGAAGCCGCCACCAAGGAGATTCCAGCCAATCGCGGCAAGCAGAAACGCGAAGGTCAGGCGGCCGAGAAAGCCCCGGAACGACGTCCCGCTGCCTCCCGACAGGTAGGGAGAGACCGGAATCAGCATGACGAGAGCGAACGCCAGCAGCCACGTCGAGGTATGCAGCGCGTCCTGAAACCAGACCAGGCAGAACCCGCAGGTCCCGGCGATCGCCGCCGCGAGTTGGCGCATGCCCGCCCCGATGATCTCGCGTCGGGACGCCAAGGCTTCCAAGCCAAGCGTGGCCGACAGCGCAGCCGTTGCAGCACACGCCAGACCCACCAGCACGCGCCACACCGATTCCGCCGGCCCAACCTCTTCGATCAGTAGATTGGCGACGAACGTTGTGGCCAGAAGCAGCGCGATGACGACCGGAAAGCGCACGAGCACTTCCCGGTAGCCGGCCATGTCGCGCAGGCGTTGCCGCCAACGATCTCCGATCGAGACCTGGGTTGGGAGCGGCATGAGTTCAGCCGATCAGCCCGCCAATACCTCGTCGACCAGCGCCTTGGCTTCCTGCTGAATCTGCTTGAGATGATCCTCGCCCTGGAAACTCTCGGCGTAGATCTTGTAGACGTCTTCGGTACCGGAGGGGCGCGCGGCGAACCAGCCGGCATCGGTGACCACCTTGAGACCGCCGATCGCCGCACCGTTGCCGGGCGCTTCGGTCAGCTTGCGGATAATCGGGTGGCCCGCCAGCGTGTCGGCAGTGACCTGATCCGGCGACAGCTTGCCGAGCCTGGCCTTCTGCTCGCGATTGGCCGGCGCATCGACGCGCTCGTAGACCGGCGCACCGAAGCGCTGGGTCAACGCCTGGTAGCGTTCGCCCGGATCCTTGCCGGTCACGGCGGTGATCTCGGCAGCCAGCAGGCCGAGAATCAGGCCATCCTTGTCGGTGGACCAAGGCTTGCCGTCGAAGGTCAGGAACGAGGCGCCGGCGGACTCTTCGCCACCGAAACCGAGGCTGCCATCGATCAGGCCATCGACGAACCACTTGAAGCCCACCGGCACTTCGATCACCTCGCGGCCGATGCCTTCGGCGACGTAATCGATCATCGACGACGACACCAGCGTCTTGCCGATGGCGGCCTTGTCGCCCCAGTTGGGACGATGGGTGAACAGATATTCGATCGCGACGGCGAGATAGTGATTGGGATTCAGCAATCCGGTCGAACGAGCGACGATGCCGTGGCGATCATGGTCGGTATCACAGGCAAACGAGACGTCGAAGCGATCCTTGTTCTCGATCAAACCAGCCATGGCGTAGGGCGACGAGCAGTCCATACGGATCTTGCCGTCCCAGTCGACGCGCATGAAACGGAAGGTCGGGTCGACCGTGGTGGAGATCACCTCCAGCGGCAGATCGTACTTCTCGGCGATGCGCGGCCAGTAATGAACGCCGGCGCCACCCAGCGGATCGACGCCGAACTTGAGCCCGGAGTCGCGGATCGCAGCCATGTCGATGACCTTGTCCAACCCGCTGACATAGCTGTCGATGAAATCGAAACGCTGCGTGGTCGGCGCCTTTAGTGCTTCGGCATAACTCACCCGCTTGACCTTGGAAAGCTCGTCGCCCAAGTGCTCGTTGGCGCGCTCCTGGATCCACTTGGTGACGCTGGTATCCGCCGGCCCGCCGTTGGTCGGGTTGTACTTGAAGCCGCCATCCGCGGGGGGATTGTGGGACGGCGTGATCACGATGCCGTCGGCCAGACCCTGAGTCCTGCCCTGGTTGTAGACCAGGATCGCATTGGAGATCGCCGGTGTCGGCGTGTAGCCCGGCTCACCGCCGGTCTCTTCACAGCCGGCATCGATGCGGGTCTCGACCCCGTTGGCCGCCAGCACTTCCAAGGCGGAGACGAACGCCGGCTCGGACAGCGCGTGGGTATCCATGCCGATGAACAGCGGGCCGTCGATGCCCTGCGCCTGGCGGTACTCGCAGATCGCCTGCGTGGTCGCCAGGATGTGCCACTCGTTAAAGCTCGTCTTCAGCGAGGAGCCGCGATGGCCGGAGGTACCGAAGGCCACCTGCTGGCCCGGATCGCTGGGATCCGGGCGCTCGCTGTAGTAGCGCGACACCAACCGCGGCAGATTGGTCAGGCTGTGTTCATCGGGCAAGCGTCCTGCTCGGGGATCGATACTCATCGTCGGTTCCTTTCGATGATCAATGGGTCAGTTGTCTTATAGCAGACCATCATCCCCGCCCAACAAGCAAGATGAGCTCGCCCATGCTTCATGCCGGCTTCGTCCTGCCTCCCGACGTCTTTCCTGCACCACTATACTGTCTCGAATACTGCATCGCTGACCCGACATCGCTGACCTGACATCAAAAATACGGCGTTACTGGCAGGCCACTATCACGGTGTCTTCGGCGTCGACCTCACCCGGACGAATTCTGACGGCCATCAGGATCAGCGCCGCGGCGGCCAGCAGCAGCGTACCCGCGGTCGCACAGACACCCAGAACACCGCTGATATCGAACATGACCCCGCCGACGGCTGCACCCAACGCGATCGCCAACTGAATGGAGGCTACGATCAGACCGCCGCCACTCTCGGCTTCGTCAGGCACGATCCGAGTGATCCAGGTCGACCAGGCCACCGGCACGGCGCCGAAGGCGAACCCCCAGAGGGCGACCATGACGGCATCCGTCGTCATCGAGAAACCACCCAACGTCGCCAGTAGCCAGCCCGTCGTGCCCATGACCAGCGGCATCAACATGAGCGTCAGGCGCAGGCTGCGTTGGAGCAGAACGCCGGCGGCCAGGGTGCCGACGAAGTTCGCCACGCCGAACGCGAGCAGCGTCGAGGAAAGACCGTTGATGCCCATCCCGGACACCGTCTCGAGAAACGGACGAACGTAGGTAAAGAAAGCGAAATGGCCACAGAACACCAGTACGACGGCTGCGATGCCAGCGCCGATGCCCGGGCGCTTGAGCACGCTGACCAGCGTACTCAGCGGTGTCGGACGTCCCGGTGTCATCCTCGGCAGCGTGAAGGCCTGGAAGGCGAGCGTGAGTACGGAGAAGACGGCAGCGAGCAGGAAAACGTTGCGCCAGCCGACCAGATCGCCCAGATAACTGCCCAATGCAGCGGCGCTGATAGTCGCAATAGGCACGCCGGTGAAGAGTAGCGACAGCGCCCGGGGCACGTCATGTTCCGGCACCAACCGCATGACCGTGGCCGTCGACAGCGCCCAGAATCCGCCCAGCGCGATCCCCAGCAGCACGCGCCCGACCAGCAGCCAGCCCAGCCCTGGGGCGAAGGCGACCGCCAGGTTGGCGGCGATCATCATCACCGAGAAGCCCAGCAGTACGTGGCGTCGGTCGAGGCGCTGCGTGGCGGAAGTCACCAGCAGCCCCGAGAGCAGTGCCACGACCGCCGTCACCGTTACCGCCTGCCCGGCCTGCCCCTCGCTGACCGCCAGCGAATCCGCCATCGGCGTCAGCAAACTGGCGGGCAGGAATTCAGCCATCACCAGGCTGAAAACACCCAGCGTCAGAGAGAAAACGGCGGCCCAGGCCGCCTGAGGTGCATCCGCAGACGATGCAGCGCTCGATTCGTTCGTCGTCATCTCGAAAGCTCCAGTCAAAATGAGGAATGGAACTTAGACTAAAGTAGATCGTCGAGACCGACCATCAACAAAACTCCGCAATGCTTGATCAAAAGTCCGAGATGATCAACGGGGTGATATTGGCATCACCCAGTCTCCGGACTGGCGTTGTGTCCTCGCCGTCGTGCTGACTAGACTGTAATGCTTGCCCGCCACGACGGAGCGCCATCATGCCCCTGTTTTCCCGTGACCCGCGTACTCTCGCCCAGGCCGCTCGCTCTCGAGCGCCCGGATCCACTGATGATATCGCTCACGATGACACCATCCGTCTGCCGGTAGACGATGTCGATGCCAGGGCTGTGAACACGCATCGCCGCGCCTACAGCGAAGAGCGCTTCTGGCGCAAGCTGATCCGCTTCGGCAAGCGCGCCGGCCGCGAGGTCGCAATGAAAGCACTCCAGCTCTACTTCGTGCTCAAGCGTCCCGACGTGCCGTTCTGGGCCAAATCGACGATCATCGGGGCGCTCGGGTATTTCATTTCGCCACTGGACACGATTCCCGACTTCATTGCCGGCGTCGGCTATACCGACGATGCCAGCGTATTGGCCGCCGCGCTGGTGGCAGTATCGATTTACATCGATGAAGACATCAAGCGTCAGGCCGAGGCGGCGTTGACGCGCTGGTGGCCGGAAGAGGGCACCGCTTAGAAACCTTTCTGGCCGCCCTCCCGATACCAGGTAGCCGTGCTTGCTGGCGATGAAAGGGACGCCACCACGCTCTAGCGGTTTCAGCGTTTCATCTCAGCCATTAGCCGCTTCCAGCACGCCCTGGGTATCCTTGGCCAGTTTGCAGCGCACCAGCGCGGCCATCAGGCGGGGGTAGTCTTCACGAGAAACTTTCTGCGCCAGCTTGTCGGCATCCGTCTTGAGCCCAAGTTTCTCCGCGGAAGACAGCGCGGCCTTGTCGGCATAGGGATAACACTCATCCCATACCAGTTGGACCTCGCGCAGGAAGATATCGGCACCGGTACCACCGATCCCCTTAAAGTTCTTGAGCCGCTTGCGCAATGCTTTCGGGCTACCCTCCGCCGCCTCTCGCAGCTTGCGGAGATCGCCCGCATAGGTTTCCAGCAACGCGGTATTCATGTCCGCCAACTGCGTGGCCGTCTTCTCGTCGACGCGTGCGTAGCCGGATTCGTTGAGCACCCGCGCGCGCGTTTCCCAGTCGCTCGCCTTCAGCTTTTGCGGCGTGGTCCAACCCGCCTTGGCCATCGCCTTGGCGCCGCGCATTGCCAGATCGGCGCCGATCGGCGCACTGGTCAGCAGCGAGTAGCAGAGCAGCCGAAACAGCGGTGATGGCGTGTTCTTGTGCAGGTCGAGCCCTAGCTCACTGGCGAAGGTTCGGCCATGGCGCTGCATCAGCGCCTCGATGATCCGTTTTTGACTGGCCATAATGATTTCCGGAAGCGATGACAGAGTTTCAACATGGCATCGCCAAGGCGGCTGTCAAATCAGCAGAAAATATTCTTGGCGAGTGACGGTTGGAACGGCCAATAGTTCGACCTTGAGATACGCCGCCTGCCACTGCATATTGCTCATTCGCCAGCGTTCCACACACCGGAGTCTCATGTCTTTCGATACCACTGCTCACAACCGTCAGATGACCTACTTCGACGATCACAAAACGGTATGGCTGTTCGGTTACGGCTCACTGATCTGGAAGGCAGACTTCGATTATCTGGAGCGGCGACCGGCCTCGATTCGCGGCTGGGCGCGGCGTTTCTGGCAGGGCTCGCACGACCATCGCGGTACGCCCGAAGCGCCGGGACGGGTGGTGACGCTGATCCCCGAGGCGGATGCGATCTGCCACGGCATGGCCTATCGCATTTCCCCCAGCGTATTCGAGCCGCTGGATATCCGCGAGAAGAATGGCTATCTGCGCGTAGTCACCCAAATGACGTTTGATGATGGCAGCCACGCCGAGGGCGTGGTCTATATGGCCGGCGAAGACAACGCCGCTTTTCTCGGCCCCGCCGAAGAGCGCGTCATTGCGCAACAGATAGCCGAGTCACACGGCCCGAGCGGCCCCAACCGCGACTACCTGCTCAACCTGGCGGCGGCGCTGCGAGAACTCGGGTTCGAGGATTCCCATGTTTTTGCCCTGGAACGCGCCTTGCTCGCCGACTGAACGATTGGCCCGCGCGCTGAGCGGATTCGGGCCGTTCATCGCCGTTGTCAGTGCCCGCCGCTAGATTTGAGCTTCTGGATCAGTTGCACCGCACCCAGCACGATCGCCCCGGCTACCAGGCCGAATACGAAATTGAGCAGCATAGGGGTCAGCGGTTGAATGATCGCGCCCACGCCGGGAATATCGCCGGGCGCTTCGGCCAGATTCTCGATACCGTGGTGAATGAACGGGATGCCGTGGGTGAGAATGCCGCCGCCGACCAGAAACATGGCGATGGTGCCAACGATAGACAACAGCTTCATCAGATAGGGCGCGGCCCACAGGATGCCGCCACCGATTGATTTCGCCAGCGATGATACGCGCTCGGTGAGATAGAGACCGAGATCGTCGAGCTTGACGATACCGGCCACCAGCCCATAGACAGCCGCAGTGATGACGACGGCGATAATGGCCAGGACCACGACCTGCTGGGTGAAACTGGCATTCGCCACTGTCCCCAGCGTAATGGCGATAATTTCCGCCGAGAGAATGAAGTCGGTGCGTACGGCGCCCTTGATCTTGTCCCTCTCGAACGTCAGGCGCTCCTCTTTCGACTTCAACTGCGCGGCGGCTCGGATATCCTTCTTGCTCGCCTCTGCCCCGCCGTGCAGAAACTTGTGGGCCAGCTTCTCGGCACCTTCGTAACAGAGGAACGCCCCGCCCACCATCAGCAGTGGCGTAATCAGCCAGGGCGCGATCACGCTGATCAGCAGCGCCGCCGGTACCAGAATCAGCTTGTTGCGCAGCGACCCTTTCGCCACCGCCCAGACGATCGGCAGTTCACGGTTGGCGCGAACGCCGGTGACCTGCTGGGCATTCAGCGCCAGATCGTCGCCCAAGACGCCTGCCGTTTTCTTGGCGGCAACCTTGGTCATGAGGGAAACGTCGTCGAGCAGCGTGGCGATATCGTCGAGTAACGTCAGTAGGCTGCCTGCGGCCACGGGGAGATTCCTTCTATGGGAGATAGCCAAGCGTCGTCTTGGAAAACGCCAAGCCTAGCGGAAATTCTCAGCTCGACGAGACGATTTTCGCCAACGCCTGCTTCAGAGGTTCGGCCGCTTCCGGCCTGACGCAGCGCGCAACCTCTTCGCCGTCATGCAGAAAGATCAGCGTCGGCCAGAGCTTGACCCGGAAAGCACGTCCCAGTGGACGGCCCTTGCCGTCCTCGATCTTGTAATGCGTCAGACCCTTGGCGCCTTCGAGCGCCTCGGCGATCAGCGGCTGAGCGGCCTGGCACCAGGGGCACCAAGGCGCGCCGAATTCGACGACTGCCGGGCCGCTTGTTTGGCGTAGCGCCTCTCGGCTGGGTTCATCGGTGGTGTAATCGTGATTCACACGCGCCTCCTCGAGCGGTTGTGCCTTGCGGCTCTGAATTGAATATAGGGTAGCCGTAAAAGACGAACCCTTGCCAAAAGCAAGGGTTGGCGGTCTCAAGTTCCAAGCGCATCGTTTTTAGCGCATCGATCATGCGTCAGTCCGCATCGAGCCGATTCAAGCCGCCGGCGAACCCTCGCCAGCGTTCGACATAATGCGCGGCCGATGCCTTCAACCCTTCGATCGCTTTATCATCCAGCGTACGCACAGCTTTGGCCGGCGCCCCTACGATCAACGAATTATCGGGAAAGGATTTGCCTTCGGTCACTAGCGCGTTGGCACCGACCAGGCAGTTGTTGCCGATCTGTGCCCCGTTGAGCACGGTAGCCCCCATGCCGATCAGTGTATTGTCGCCCAATGTGCAGCCGTGAAGGATCGCGTGATGGCCAATGGTGCAGCCGCTGCCGATACGCAGCACGAAGCCGGGATCGGTATGCAGCATGCAGCTCTCCTGGATATTGCTGCCCGCGCCGATCACGATCCGATCGTTGTCGCCGCGAATCACCACGTTGAACCAGATGCCGACGTCCCGGCCGAGTTCGACCTGGCCGATGACGTGGGCGCCAGGCGCAATCCAGTAGCAATTCTTGTCCGGTAAATTCGGCACCGCATCGAAATAGGCATAGACAGGCATGGGCGCAACTCCGACAGGAAAAAGAATTTCATCCTCGCCCGCACTGGCAATCACTGCCAGCCGACTTTAGCCCCAGAGAATAGACGCCGCACGACTGCGCCACGACGCCGCTTTTAATGGCAGATGACAAGACCTCGATTAATGGCAGACGACAAGGCCCCGATGCCATTTCGACATCGAGGCCTTGGTCACTCAGGACAGTTCGTTCACCGGAACTCAGACAGACTCGTCGTCCTGCTTGTCCTCGTTGCTAACGGAGGAAGTCACGCTGGTGGTGCCATTATAGGAATTTTGATGCTGGCTGGCTTCGCTCTCCGCGGCCATGGAAAACGGCAACACGGCGGAGACAACGATAGCGGCCAACATCGAAAACAGTTTGTTGAACGCTTTCATGAACGGCTCCTTCGGTAACAGGGCGTCCTGCGACGTTTTGTCGCAACACCTAGTTAGCATGCTAAACGAAAAGCCATTCGTCAAGCGCCAAGTGGTCGTAGCGTCTTTCGGTCTTCGCCGTTCTTTGGGGGTCGTTCATCGCTCGATCCACGCCTCGATACCCAAGGCCTGCGGCAGGGAGCGAAGCTGTTCCGTCAACCGGCGGGCGTCTTCCGAGTGGCAGCCGCTATCATGCTTCAAAGTTGCCTTTCGGCCATCGCGATTCGTCCAGGTCACCGTGTAATGGGAAAGATCCGTGGCCCGAGGGCCGCAGTCCGGGGTGTCGACCGTCGTTCCCATGGCCGGCTGCCAAGAGGAAAGTCGCTCCATGACGAGCGCGAAACGCTGGGGTTCGTTGGCGCGCACCCGCTCGCCGTCCACGGCCGTGAACTGCTCACCGGTGAATCGGGTCGAGCCATCCTCATGGATATCGACGCGGTACACCGGACACATGCCGTGGCAAGGCCCGACCTGGTAGTGGATATCAGTCACTGCCGCCTCGCTTCTCGCTGCTTCACGGTCTGCCGGCGCATTGGCTGGAAGTGCGCGCTGCTGGGTACATCCGGCGACCAGCGCAACTGTCAACGCCAGCATGAAATAGCGTGCTACCTGTCGTGTCATGGCATTTTCTCGACATTTCGATGATTTGGGTTCGCTCAGCCGGAGCGTGTTCCTTTCCATGTTGTAAAAAATCCGTAATTTAGCATCAAAATATTGATTTTATTGAGTAATATTAAAAGGCTTATGCCCCGCGTCATTCCCGAACTCTGTCTTAATCATGGCACTAATGCCACGACCTCATTAAACTGTCGTCCTAGTCGCGTTCGCGCCTGTCCGTATCCATCAGACAGAGAACCTTCATGAAATTGCGTCACGGCATGACATTTTGTTCCAGCCTGCAGACCCAGTCTGGAGCCGAATCCGGCGACACCCAAAACGTCGACGTCGTCCTCATCGGCGGCGGCACCATGAGTGCCACTCTGGGAACCCTGCTCCAGTCACTGCAACCCGATTGGACCATTCACCTCTACGAGCGGCTGGACAAGGCTGCCGAAGAGAGTTCCAACGTCTGGAACAACGCCGGCACCGGCCATTCGGCCTTTGCCGAGATGAATTACACCTCGCCGCAGCCCGATGGCAGCGTGGATATTCAGCGCGCCATCAACATTACCGAACAGTTCGAGGTTTCACGTCAGTTCTGGGCGAGCCAGGTTCGCGAAGGCGTACTCGCCAATCCGCGCTCTTTCATCAATACCGTTCCGCACTTGAGTTTCGTCTGGAGCGGCGAGCGTGTGTCGTTTTTGAAGACGCGCTTCGAAGCGATGCGTCAGAACCCGCTCTATGCCGGTATGGACTATTCCGACGATCCGCAAAAGATCTCGGAGTGGATACCGTTGGTCATGACCGGCCGTGACACGGATGAACCCGTGGCCGCGACTCGCATGCCGATCGGCACCGAGGTCAACTTCGGCGAGATTACCCGCCAGATGATGAACTCGCTGGCTCGCCGCGATAATTTCCATCTTTCCGTCAACACCCAGGTTCGTGATCTCAAGCGTAACGCGGACGGCCGCTGGAAAGTGACGGTGGCTAACACCAGCGACGGCGAAAACGAGCGCAGCGTCAACGCCCGTTTCGTGTTCATCGGTGCCGGAGGCGCAGCCCTGCCGCTGCTGCAGAAATCGGGTATCCCGGAAGCCAGGCAGTACGGCGGTTTCCCGGTCGGTGGTCAGTTCCTCTTCACCACCAATCCCGACGTGGTCGCCAAGCACGATGCCAAGGTCTACGGTTTGGCGCCCGCCGGCTCCCCGCCGATGTCGGTGCCGCATATCGACAAGCGCATTCTCGACGGCACCCCGGCGATCATGTTCGGTCCTTTCGCCACCTTCTCGAGCAAGTTCCTCAAGAACGGTTCCTGGACCGACCTGATGCGCTCGGTCACGCCCAACAATCTGTGGCCAATGACCAAAGTCGGCATCAACAACATGGACCTGGTGCGGTACCTCATCAGCCAGCTACGCATGTCTGGAAGCGGTCAGTTCAAGGAGCTCCAGAATTATTACCCGGAAGCTCAGCGCGACGACTGGAAACTGTGGACTGCCGGGCAGCGAGTGCAGACGATCAAGGATGTCGAAGGCAAAGGCGGTACTCTGCAGTTCGGTACCGAACTGGTCACCGGCGCGGAAGGCTCCATCGCCGCGCTGCTGGGCGCGTCGCCGGGCGCCTCGACCGCCCCCTCGATCATGCTGACGCTGCTTGCGAAGGTCTTTCCCGATCAGATCGCCAGTGAGGAGTGGCAAGCCAAGCTGAAGACGATGATTCCCACCTACGGCAAGGCGCTGTCCGAGAACCCGCAGCTGCTGTATGACGCCCGCGCGATGTCGCGTGAACTGCTGGAGCTCACTGAACCGGATCTGACCACGACGCCAGCACCACAGTCGGAGCCGGAAACCAGCGGCAGCTGAGCGGGATCGGTTTCTTCTGCAAACGACGACCGCCCGCCTTGGCCAAGCCAGGGCGGGCGGTGTTCGTTGTGCGGCCAACAAGATGCGATCGAAAACGAACTACGATGAGTGAGATCACTGCCCTCATCCGCATTCAAAGGAGATCCCGATGTTCAATGCCATTCTCGTGGAGCAAGACGGCGACCAGAGCCACGCGACGCTGACGCAGCTGGATGAAACTTCTCTCCCCGAGGGCGATGTCCAGGTTCGCGTCGAATGGAGCACGCTCAACTACAAGGATGCCCTGGCGATCACCGGCAAGGGTGCGGTCGTGCGCCACTTTCCCATGGTGCCGGGCATCGATCTCGCCGGTGTCGTCGAACGTAGCGAGCATCCCGGGTGGGCTGCCGGAGACAAGGTTCTGCTCAACGGCTGGGGTATCGGAGAATCGCACTGGGGCGGATTGGCGCAGCAGGCACGCGTCAACGGCGACTGGCTCACGCGAATGCCACAAACACTCGACAGCCGTCAGGCCATGGCTATCGGCACCGCCGGCTACACGGCCATGCTCAGCCTCTTGGCACTGGAAAGACATGGATTGACACCCGATCACGGCGACGTGCTGGTGACTGGCGCCAATGGCGGCGTGGGCAGCTTCGCCATCGCGCTGCTGGCGAAGCGGGGCTATTGCGTGGTTGCCGCCACCGGACGACCGCAGGAAGCGGCCTTCCTCGAACGCCTGGGCGCCGCCGAGATCATCGACCGACAGAGCCTGTCGGAACCGGGCAAGCCGCTGGCAAAGGCCCGCTGGGCCGCCGCCATCGATTCCGTGGGCAGCCACACGCTGGCCAACGTCTGCGCCCAGACCCAACCAGATGGTCTGGTCGCCGCCTGTGGCCTCGCCCAGGGCATGGATTTTCCCGCCAGCGTCGCGCCTTTCATTCTGCGCGGCGTGAGCCTGCTCGGTATCAACAGCGTCACCCGCCCGCGAGAAGAGCGTGATCGTGCCTGGGCCAGACTCGCCCAGGATATCGATGCCACCGTACTGGACGAGATCTCTCGGGATATCGGGCTGAGTGAGACTCTTGATGCCGCCGATCGGCTGCTGGCAGGCAACATCCGCGGACGCGTGGTCGTCGATGTGAATCGGTGAAAAAGACGAATATCGGTCTCGGCAATGTAAACAGAAAACTTTGTACGACTTTTGCGTTATTTCACCGATAACGACAAGACTTTAATCTCTCTGAAAGCGAAAATTTTTCACTGCAGTTTATTCAGAGAGACCTCTTTCATGTCAAAACCAGAACCCCACAAGACGACCGACCTGATGTCGCGCCGGCAAATTCTAACCGCCGGCGCGGCACTATCGGCAACGGCTGCCTTCGGTGTCGGAGCGGCTCATGCAGATTGGGAGCCCTCTCTACGCTACCCCGATCCTGCCATTGAGATACTCGACCCCTCCTTTCTCGATTACCGGTTGTTCAATGCGAGCGTCGAACGACTGGCAACGGGATTTCGCTGGCTGGAGGGGCCGGTATGGTTCGGCGATGGCCGATTCTTGCTGGCCAGCGATATCGCCAACAATCGTCTGATCCGCTGGGATGAGACATCAGGAATGACATCGACTTTTCGCAGCCCCTCCAATTATTCCAACGGCAATACCCGAGACAATCACGGCCGACTGATCACCTGTGAAGGCTCAATCGGCCGCCGCGTCACTCGCACGGAATATAATGGAAAAATCACTGTTCTCGCCGATCAGTACGATGGGAAGCCATTCAACTCGCCCAACGATGTCGTGTGTACCAGGAGCGGCGATATCTGGTTCACGGATCCACCTTTCCAACTGGGCAACAACTATGAAGGTCGGATTGTCAAACAGGAACTACCGGCCGCCGTTTATCGTATCGATGGAAAGACAGGGCAGCTCGACAAGATATTGGATGACATTGCCGGACCCAATGGCCTGGCTTTCTCGGAGGATGAAAGCCGGTTCTTCTTGGTCGAGGGCAGAGCGAAGCCCAACCGACTCCTGTGGGAGTTCGAGCACGACCACGGCAAGCTAGCCAACAAGAAAAAGCTGATTGAAGCGCAAAACTACGGCGCTATTGATGGTTTCGCCTGCGATATCCACGGCAACATCTGGGCGGGTTGGGGCAGCAGCGGCTCTCCGGATGGGAATCCTGAGGCTCTGGATGGCGTTAGAATCTTCGATCCCCAGGGCAAGCCGATCGGGCATATTCACCTGCCCGAACGCTGCGCCAACCTCTGCTTCGGCGGTGCACAAGGCAACCGCTTGTTCATGGCCAGTAGTCACTCGCTATATGCCATTTACGTCAACACGCAGGGCACGGGATTTGCATAAAAGTGCGGATATTGCGATCAAATTACTCGCCTGACTCGTCACCCTCGATCGTGCCGAGCGCCGACAGGATTCGGTAAGCAGCCTCGACCCGCGCATCGTTGGGATAGTTGCGGTTGGCCAGCATGACCAGGCCGGTCTGCTGGGCGGGCACCATCACCACGTAACCACCGAAGCCGTTGGTGGAGCCGGTCTTGTTGATCCAGACATCGGCTCTCGGCGTCTGCGGCGGCTGGATTGCCTCGGCCGCGTTGGGCTTCAGGATCATGTCGTAGCCGTTGCCAGCGAGCAGTGTGTTCAGCGAAACCGGCAACGGATACTGTTCCCAGATCAGATCCTGGGTCATGTCACCGACCTGGAAATCGCCCTGGCGCGTCGCGTCGATTGCCTGCTGCAACTCATCGTTGATGGAGAGCAAGCCCAGATTGGCCTGCACCAGCCTGGCCAAGTCCGCCGCCGTGGTCTTGATGCCGTAGGCTTCGTCGTCCAGCACGCCCGGCGAGACCCGAATCGGCTCGCCATCCTTGCTCTCGCCCATGGCGTAGTGCGTCATCTGCGCCTCGGGAACGTCATACCAGGTGTGTCGCAACTCCAGCGGTTCGAGCAGGTGGGAGCGCATCGCCGGCACGAATTCGCTGCCGAGACTCGCCGCCGTCTCCACGCCCAGCAGCCCGATTCCCAGGTTGGAATAGGTGCGGCTTTCACCGATTGGCGCGGTGGGCTGCCACTGTCGATACCACGCCATCAGCGAGTCTCGATCGGTCACCTCGTCCGGCACGAACAACGGCAACCCGCCGGTGGTATGCGTACCCAGATTGCGCCCGCTCATCTCATCGAAGGCACTGCCCTGAAGCTCGGGCAGCGTGCGGCTGACCGGCGCATCCAGGTCGAGCTTGCCTTGGACGGCCGCGAGCGAGGCCAGGGTCGCGGTGAAAGTCTTACTGATGGAGCCGAGCTCGAACAGGGTGTCGCCGTCGACCGGCGTACCCGCCTTCCGATCGGCAACGCCATAGTTGAGAACTTGGGTGCCGTCGGGCCTGATGACGGCGATCGCCATGCCGGGAATGTGCTGCTCAGCCATCAATGATTCGATGACGGGATCAACGGCGCCGGGAATATCGGCGTCGCCGGCCTGTGCAACACTCGATGCCCCCAGCAGCAGCAGCGACATCCCTAACGTGATTCCTTTCATGACGGTTTCGATCCTCGGCGGTGCGCCCACGGGCATCGTCGGGCGCGGAAACGGTGCCGCCAATCATGCGTGAAAAGCGTAAAGACCGGAACCGTCGTTGATCGGCTACAGCAACTTGTCCAGCGTGATCGGCAGATCCCGAATGCGCTTGCCGCTCGCATTGAAGACCGCGTTGGCCACTGCCGCGCCGACGCCTGTAATGCCGATCTCGCCGATACCATGGGCGCCCATGGGCGTGTGCGGGTCGGGAATGTCGGTCCACATCACCTCGATCTCCGGCACGTCCATCTGCACCGGCACGTGGTAGTCGGCGAGGCTCGGGTTCATCACCCGACCGCTGCGCGAATCGAACAGCGTCTCCTCCATCAGCGCCAAGCCGAGACCCATGATCATGCCGCCCCGGAACTGGCTCGCCGCCGTCTTGGCGTTGAGGATCCGGCCGCAATCGAACGACCCGAGCAACCGGCGAATACGCACTTCGCCGGTCACCGCACTCACGCCTGCCTCGCAGAAGATCGTGCCGAAGGAGTGCATCGACCAGTTTGAGAGCTCTTCCGACTCGGCGGCGTCCGCCTCCACGGAGAGCTCGCTGCGCTCGGCACGCGCCAGGATCTGTCGATAGCTCTCGAAGCGCGAGCGATCGCCGAGCGCACCCAGGCCTTCGTTCCGGCATTCGATCTCATCGAGCGACAGCCCGGCCAGCGGAGAGTCTTCCCCGACGAGCGCCAACAGTGCCTCGACCAACGCGCGATGCGCGGCGATCACGGCGCCACCGATGGCCGCCGTCTGCTGCGAGCCGCCCGCCAGCACGCTCCCGGCAAGGTGCGAATCGCCGTAGCGGAAGTCGATCTTCTCCACCGGCAAGCCCAACCGCGCAGCGGCGACTTGGGTCTGCACGGTCGCCGTGCCCATGCCCATCTCGTGGGCGGCGATGCCCACCGTCGCGCCCTCGGCGGTGAGCGTGATGCGGGCCGCCGCACCGGGCATGCGCATGTAGGGATAGGTCGCTGTCGCACAACCCATGCCGATCTGCCATTCGCCATCGTGTCGACTAGCGGGTGTCGCGCTACGCTCGGACCAGCCGAAGCGTTCGGCACCGGCTCGGGCCGCTTCCAGCAAGTGACGCGAGGAGAACGGCAAGTCGCTGGTGGGATCGCGCTCCGGCTCGTTACACTTCCTGAGTTCGAGCGGGTCCATGCCAAGCTGGTCAGCCAGTTCATCCAGCGCCGATTCCAGCGCGAAAGTGCCCACCGATTCGCCCGGCGCGCGCATGAAGGTATTGGCCAGCATGTGCATGTCCGCGACATCGATCGACAATCGGATATGGTCGGCCGCGTACAGACACTTGGCCGCCTGGAAGAAAGGCTCCGGCAGGTTATTGTGCCGCGTCATCGCCGCGACGCCGGAATGAATGAGCGCCTTCAGTCGGCCATCAGCATCGGCGCCCAAGGCCACGCGCTGTTCGGTGCAGGTGCGCCCGCCAACGACGCGGTAGACGCCCTTGCGCGACAGCGCCAGCCGCACCGGGCGACCCAAGAGCTTCGCCGCCGCTGCGGCCAGAATCTGGTGCTGCCACAGCGTCTTGCCACCGAAGCCGCCGCCGACGAAGGGCGAGGTGATGTGAATCTGCGATGTCTCGATGCCGAACACTTCGGCCAGCGACGCCACGGCCAGATCGACACACTGGGAGGCATCGTGGATTCGCAGTGTTTCGCCCTCGTTCCCATCCTCTGTCTCGTTCACCCAAGCCAGCGTCAGCGCATGGGGCTCGATGGCGTTGTGATTGTGGCGCGGCGTGGTGTAGGTGGCGTCGACGCGGTACGCAGCGGCTTCGAAGGCGGCGTCGGCATCGCCGACCGTGATCTCCGCCGGCCCGCCCAGCACGTTGTCCGGCTGCCGTGCCTGCGTCTTGGCGATCTCGAAGTCGGTCATCGCCGATTCCGCCGCGTAGTTCACGCGAATGCTTTCGGCGGCGGCATCGGCCTGCTCCTGGGTTTCCGCCAGTACCAGCGCCACCGGCTGGCCGTTCCAGTGAACCCGGTCCGTCTGCATGATCGGATGATCGTCGCCAGCGGCGCCGTTGGGCGAGCGCAGAAAGACCGGCGGCGTGTTGAGTCGTGGCGCGTTTTCGTGGGTCATCACCAGCACGACGCCATCCATCGCCTCGGCTTCGCGAGCATCGATCGCGACGATGCGGCCATTGGCGATGGTGCTGTAGACCAGCGCGGCATAAACCATGCCCTCGAAGCTGAACTCCCCGGCAAAGCGCGCGCTACCGGTGACCTTCTCCACGCCATCGACACGCGAAAGCGGCGCGCCGACCCCGATTCGCCCCTTCTCGCTCAAGGGATCCGGGCGACCGTCCGGACGCCAGTAATCGCCGGAAAGCACCACGCCCGCTGGTTGGTTATCGCCCGCTAGTTCGTGATTGCCCGGCCGTTCTGTATCGCCCGACCGTTCTGTATCGCCCGGCCGTTCTTTATCGAAAGCACTCATGCATCACCTCCGTTACGCGCGTTCGTGATACGCCGCGACAGCTCCGCGATCATCGTCCTTCGCGCCAGTTCGATCTTGAAGGCGTTGTCCGGTAACGGCTTGGCGGCCGCCAACTCGGCATCGACGGCGGCGGCGAGCGTCGCCTCGGTGGCCGGCTGGCCCCGCAACGCCGCCTCCGCCCGCCATGCCCGCCACGGCTTCGTTCCCACACCGCCCAATGCCAGGCGCGCATCGGCGATCGTGTCTCCGTCGAGCGCGACCATCGAGGCCACCGATACCAATGCAAAGGCGTAGCTGGCGCGATCACGCACCTTGCGATACTCGGAACGCGACGCCATCGGCAACGGCGGCAGTTCGACCGCGACGATCACCTCCTCGGGCTGCAGTTCGGTCTCGAAATCCGGACGTTCGCCCGGCTCACGATAGAGCTCGGTGAGCGCCAGTTGCCGTTCGCCATCAGGGCCACGCAGATGAACACGAGCCTCGAGCGCCACCAGCGCCACCAGCGCCACCGCCATGTCCGAGGGATGCGTAGCAATGCAGGATGACGACGTGCCGAGAATGGCGTGATAACGATGAAAACCCTCGAGCGCATCGCAGCCCGACCCCGGCTCCCGCTTGTTGCAGCGAGTCGCCACGTCGTAGAAGTAGGCACAGCGCGTACGCTGCAGCAGGTTACCGCCAACCGTCGCCATGTTGCGGATCTGGGCGCTGGCGCCGCTCAATATCGCGCGAGCCAGCAGCGGATACCGGCTGCGCACTCGCGCATCGCCGGCCAGCGCCGCGTTGGTGACGGCAGCGCCGATCTTGAGCCCGCCGTCACCGGTCTCGTCGATGTCGTGAGAAAGACGCGTCACGTCGATCAGGGCTTGCGGACGCTCCACGGTTTCGCGCATCAGATCGACCAGGTTGGTGCCGCCGCCCAGGTATTTCGCTTGCCGGCAACGCCCTGCCTGTTCGATCGCCTGTTCGCTGTCGGTGGCCTGGTGATAATCGAATGCTCTCATCGCACTATCTCCTCACCCAGCTCCTCACCCAGCTCCTCACCCAGCTCCTCACCCAGCTCCTCACCCAGCTCCCTACCGAGAGAGGCGGCAATCGCATCGGCGATGCCGTTGTAGGCGCCGCAGCGGCAGAGATTGCCGCTCATCCGCTCGCGTAGCTCGTCGCGATTCCATTCGATCTCGTCCGTCGCCAGGTCGACCGTGACCGCACTGGGCAGATCGCGCTCGAGTTCGCCGATCATACCGACCGCCGAACAGAGCTGGCCCGGCGTGCAGTAGCCGCACTGGAATCCGTCGTGTTCGACGAACGCCGCCTGAACCGGATGTAGCGTGCCGTGCTCGGCCAGTCCCTCGACCGTGGTGATCTCCCGCTCCTGATATTGAACGGCGAGTGCCAGGCAGGCGTTGATGCGCTCACCGTCGACCAGCACGGTGCAGGCGCCGCAAGCGCCCTGGTTGCAGCCCTTCTTGGTGCCGCTGAGCTGAAACTGTTCGCGCAGCAGATCGAGCAGTGACGTTCGGAAATCCACCTCGGCCTGCCGAACCTGGCCGTTGATCGTCCATTGCATATCGAGCCTCGGGTCACAGTTGTATGTCGTTATCGGGTTATCGTCAGGCATCGTCGTTGCGACATGCGGATAGCGGATGCCTTGTCGAGAGTAGTCCCCTTCCCGATCTGGCGCGGTTGCCATTTCGTGGCAGTCCGGTCAGTCGATGCAGAAAGCGCCTTCGCCGATCTCGCCTCTGAAGGCATCTTGGTCGGGCGTCGACGAACTTGCGGGCGATGGCAGGGTCTCCAGCCGAATCGGCGTGCCCTGCAGCAGGCCGGACAACGCCTCGCCGCCAATCTCATCGACGCTGGGAAAGCGGACGATGCGGGCCGCTCGCGCCCGCGCGAGCAGTGGCAGGAAGGCGAGAATCGGCCCCAGGGTGGCAAAGCGATAGGGTGATGTTCGTCTAGCCCAGGGGCAGCGACGATCGGGCTCGGCGAGACATTCGACCGAGCCGATGACGAGAGCATCGAGCCGTCCATATCGCTCGTCGATCCAGACCGCCGCCCGCTGTAGCGCACCGGCGTCGTCGATCGACACGGGTAGACCGACCCATTCGCCAACCGCCGCACTCGAACCGGGCCTGGGAAGAGATCTGGCGGGAGCGATCGACTCGTCCAGCAACAGCGTCGCATCGGCCCAACCCGATGCCAGCAAGGCGCCGAGTTCGCTATCGTCGAGACCGAGGCCCAGCGTGATACGGGAATCGGGTTCCATCCACTCTCCTCCGGTCAGCCATGAAGACGCCAGTTGACGCCGCTGTCGGAAACCCTAGTATCGTCCGCTATCCTACAAAATCCGCGATCTTATCCTACGTTTGATAACCTCAGGCTCGGCGGTCATTTCATGAGTGCATTCGACTCTCCTTCGCCCTCGCTGGGCGAGTTCCTTCGCGCCAAACGCGCCGATATCACGCCCGAGATGGCCGGACTCCCACCGGGGCGTCGTCGGCGTACACCCGGGCTCCGCCGTGAGGAAGTGGCCAGCCGCGCCAGCATGGGTTCGGCCTGGTACACCGCACTGGAGCAAGGCCGAGACGTGCAGCCCTCCGATCAGGCGCTGGCCTGTCTCTCTCGCGCACTACTGATGAACGAAACCGAGCGCGAACATCTTTATGCGCTGGCCGGGCGGCCGGCACCACCGCGCGCCATCGACAACGGCTCGACGGTCAATCCGATTCTCCAGCGTCTGCTGGACAGAATGGAGCCGGACCCCGCCTACGTGATGGACGCTTACTGGGAGGTGATCGCGTGGAACGGTGCCGCCGCCGCGCTGTTCAACATCGAACGCCCGGGAGACAAACACCCGTGCAACAAGCTGTGGTGGGTTTTCACCCAGAAGCGTATCGAGACGCATCGGGCCGACTGGCTGAAATCCGCCCGTACGCTGGTATCGATCTTCCGCAGTCAGGCTACGCGCTACGCCGACGACCCGCGCATGCGCCGGTTGATCGACGACCTGCTCGAGGCGAGCGATACCTTCCGCGAGCTCTGGGCCGAACAGGGCGTGCTCGATCTGGCCAGTGGCCGCAAGGCGATGCGCATGCCGGACGGCACCAGCCGGGAGTTCGACTATCTGCCGCTGCGCATTCCCGATCTGCCCGGCGCCTGCCTGGTGGTTTATCTGGGGGTGGATTGAACGCTCAATCGACGCGCGAGCTGGCCGCCTCGACCGATGGCGAGTCCTGGCGGATCAACGGAGACAATGCCAGGGTTTATCCGACCTACTCGCATATCTGTCAAAACCAGCGGGCAAGGCGTCCAGCGCATTCTCGATGAGCGTCTCGGGCGACTGTTTACACATCACCAGTCCTTCCAGATACAGGAATTCCGGCGCTCGAATACCCAGCGTCTCCAGAATGGCTTCGAGATGCGGGGTGAGAAAATTGGGTTGCCTCGACTCGCCGACTCGGTGAAAACCACCGGAACTGACGATGACGAGAGTCGGCCGATCCGCCAGCAGGCCAACCTTGCCCTGCGGGGTCGGCGCGAAGGTACGATGAATGCGCAGCACGTAATCGACCCAGAGCTTGAGCGCCGCGGGCATGCCGAAATTGTGCATGGGGGTGGCGATGATCAGGCGGTCGGTGGATTCGAGTTCTTCGATCAAGCGTTCGGATAGCGCCAACGTCGCGCTCGAGCGCGGCAAAGGTTCGCGCAGCGTCAGCGCCTGGGCATAATCCATCGTCAACGGCGCCAACGGCTCGGCGACCAGGTCACGCACCAGCAGATCGCCTCCCATCAGTGACGCGACCTTTCGCGCCAGGCGGTTCCCCAGAGCCTCGTCGCGGTGCGGGCTCGCAGTTACGAGCAGTGTTCGTATCGTCACGATGCCGTCTCCTCGACGCTCAAGACTTCCACGAAGTGCATGCCCCTGGACAGCAGCCCCTGTCGAAAGTAGAAGCGCTGAGCCAGCGCCATGCCCAGTCCGGTATCCAGCACCAGATGATGACAAGCCATTGTTCTCGCCTCCTCGCGCACCGCCGTCAGCAACCGCGCCCCCAGCCCGTGGCGTCGACCTTCTGCACTGACGACGAGATCGTCGACATAGACGAAGCGGCCATACAGCAGGTTCTCGGTCAGACGATAGCCCGCCAGGCCGACGACCCGATCTTCCTGCCACGCGGCCAACAGCCGATACCCCATGGCCATCTGCCGCATGATCTGACTGACGAATGTCTGCGCCGCCGCCAGGTGCGGACGAAGCTCGTGCATAACGTCGAAGCAGCGCAGACACTCCTGTTCCGTCGTCACCGGTAATAGTCGAACGGTCGTCATGGGACATCCTCCTGAAAGAGGACCCAGGTTAGAATCGGGCGGATCCGCTTGGCAGCGCCAAGACGTCTTCGATCTTCTGGGACATCGACATGTCCAATACGCACCTTCGGCCCGACCGCACGCAGAACGTGCCGATCTATCGGCAGCTGTATCAGCGCTTTCGCGAAGCGATGAAAGACGGGCGCCTTCCACCCGCTCTCGGACTTGACCTTCGTGATCGTCGCCATCAACTGCTGGAATCGTCTCAGCATCGCCTTCCAGGCGATTCCCGGTTCTGCCGACAAGGCATTCGGTCTGGACAAGGCGGGCCTGTAGAGCCGGTATCGCCCGTGCTCGTAGCTCGGCTTCAATGCACCACGTTGCGAATGAAGCGCAGCCGACACGGCCCATCGTTGCGGTAGCGGTAGGGCTGGTCGCTGGGATAGACATGGAAGTCGCCGGTCCCGATCGTCACCTCGCAGTCGCCAAGGATCAGCGTCAACGTGCCCTCGATTACCACCAGCATCTCGTGCCAGCCATTGTCGTCGGCGGCCGACTCGTAGATCTCGCCCGGATCGAGCGACCATGACCACAGCTCGACCTCCTGCCGCGCCGGCTTGCTCGCCAGCAGCCGGGCGCGACTCTCGGGTGAGCGCCCCACCCAGGCGACCTCGTCGATACGCGCCGAGTCCTCGCTGTCGGGCGGCTGGACGAGCGCGTAGAACAGCACGCCCAGCGCTTCGGCCAGGCGATCCAGCATACTCAGACTGACGTTGACGTCGCCCTTCTCGATATTGACCAGCATGCGTCGACTCACGCCGGCCCGGTCGGCCAGCGCCTGCTGGCTCAGCGCCGCGGCCAGTCGCAGGCGTCTGACATTGGCAGCCACATGGACCAGCACGTCGGGACGCTCGTTAGACTTGTGCAATATATTGCCCATCCGTACAATCGCGGCTCTCGTCGAATGCCATCGGCCGCCGGCATGGCACCGTGGCGGCGTCCGGCGAGCCATCATGCCGCACACACCTGGGAGGTGTCATGTCAGTCACCATGCGTGAATTGCTTGCCAGGATCTGGCCGGTGGCCATGCTGATCGTGGCGATGTGCTCGATCCAGAGCGGCGCCTCCATTGCCAAGTCACTGTTTCCGGTCATCGGCGCCACCGGCACCACTTCGATCCGCCTGATCCTCGCCGCCCTGCTGCTGCTGATCGTCATGCGCCCCTGGCGCCAGCGACTGAGCCGGCGCGCGTGGAAATCGACGCTCATCTACGGCGTCGCCCTCGGCATCATGAACCTGCTGTTCTATCAGGCCCTGCAGACCGTGCCGCTGGGTATTGCGGTGGCACTCGAGTTCACCGGACCGCTCGCCGTGGCGATGCTATCGTCGCGGCGTTGGCTGGATCTGGTCTGGGTGGCCTTCGCCGTGATCGGCCTGATTTGCCTGCTGCTGCTGGGTGACGATCACAGCGGCCCGGTCGATCCTTACGGCGCGGCCTGCGCCCTGGGCGCCGGGGTCTGCTGGGCGCTTTATATCCTGTTCGGGCAGAAAGCCGGCGCGATCAACGGCGCCCAGAGTGCCACGCTCGGCGTGACCATCGCTGCGGTGGTCATCGCCCCGGTAGGGTTGCTGGACGTGGGTACGGCGATGTTCGCGCCAGAGGTGCTGCCGTACGCGCTGGTGGTGGCGATGCTTTCCACCGCGTTGCCGTACACGCTGGAGATGATCGCCATGCCGCGCCTGCCGACGCAGACCTTCGGCACGCTGATGAGCCTGGAACCGGCGGTCGGCGCGCTCTCGGGGCTGCTGTTTCTAGGCCAGCTCTTGAGTACCCTGCAGTGGTTGGCCATCGGCCTGGTGATCACCGCGTCGATCGGCACGACGCTGACGATTCGGCGACGCGACACCTTCGAGACACCGGTGCCGGACTGAGCGTCGCGGAATTCCGTTAAGACGTTTTAGACTGCACGAACGTTCCAGACAGGCATCTCCCGCTCTGGCATGCTGAAATGATCGGAGCCACACCGAACCGACGGTGGCCCGAGGCGGGAGGCAGCATGACAACGACCAACTGGATCGACCTGCAGCAGGACGGTGATACGGGCATCGAGACGATCCGTGCCCACTTCGAAGGCCACGCCTACGATCCCCACTGGCACGACAGCTACCTGGTCGGTTTTACCGAGCAGGGCGTGCAGCAGTTCCACTGTCGTCGTACCCGCCATGACAGCACGCCGGGGCGACTGTTTTTCGTCGAGCCCGGCGAGATTCACGACGGCCATGCCCCGGCCGAGGGCGGTTTCACCTACGCCATGCTCTATCTCGATCCCGAATGGCTGCAGCGCGAGCTACGCCAGTTCGGTACGATCGACACCGCCTCCGGCGAGCCGGGCTTCGCCTCGACGCTGGTCGATGATCCTCAATTGATCACCCATGTCGCCCGCGCCTTCACCACGCTACGCCTGCCGACCTCACGCCTCGCACGCGATGACGCCCTCGATACCCTGCTGCAGGGGTTGGTCCCGCATCTGGGCTGGCGAGAACGACAGGGGGAAGACCCCAGCCTGCCTGGCGTCGCTCGACGCGCCCGGGACGTGCTGCACGCGCATTGCGAGCGGGACATCGGCTTGCAGACACTGGCCGAGCAGTGCGGCGTCGACCGCTTCCGGCTGACTCGCGCCTTCAAGTCGGCCTTCGGGCTGGCACCCCATGCCTACCTGGTGCAATTGCGCCTGAGCCTCGCCCGTCAGCGACTTGCCGCTGGCGAATCTCCCGCCTCGGTTGCCAACCATCTCGGCTTCGCCGATCAAAGTCATCTGGGTCGCTGGTTCCGGCGCGCCTACGGTCTGACTCCGGCCGATTATCGTCAACGCTGCATCCGGCCTGTTTGAGCCGAGCTACGGGCTATGAGCTTCGTGGCGAGTTCGAACTGGGCGACTGCTCAAATCTTCCAGACGCCAAACAGTGACAACGCGATAGTACCCACTTCATGCATTTCCTGGAGTGGGTCATGTCTACCTGGCTGCCGTTTGCCCTGTTCGCCTTCGTCGCTTCGATCACGCCGGGGCCGACCAATCTGCTGATACTCACGCAGGGATCGCGCCACGGCTGGAAGAGCACGCTGCCGGCGGTCTTTGGCGCGAGCCTGGCTGCGGCAGCGATCGTGCTAGCCGTAGGCTGGGGTCTGGCAAATACGCTTCTGGCCTATCCGCTGATTCGTCGGCTGATGGCCGCGATCGGCGTCGCCTGGCTGAGCTGGCTGGCCTGGCGGCTCTATCGGAGCCCGCCGCCGAACATCGAGACCGACGCAGAGGGATCTGGCGCACCGGCTTTCGGCCCCCGACAAGCTGCCGGCTTGCAACTGGTCAACCCCAAGACCTGGATGATGGCGCTGTCGGTGGTCGGTGTGTTCACCGACTCGACGTCGAGCGCGACGCAGATCGGCGTATTGGCGCTGACATTCGGGATCGTGGCGCTCCCCTGCCTGGCCCTGTGGGGGATGATCGGCAGCGGTGTCGCCCGCTTGTTTCACACTACGCGACAGTGGCAATGGTTCAATCGCGCGCTGGCACTACTGCTGCTGGCGGTGGCGTGGTGGAGCGTGCTGGCCTCATGAGACGCCGATGCCAAGTCGATGACAGCTGGCTCGAGCACTCTCGCGAAGCTCGCCACAGCGAATCTCCAGCTTCCGACGCGTGGAGGGGTCGGGCAGAGCCTCGAGATTGGCCTCGACGCCGATCAATAGCGCGTCCATCGCGGCTCGGAGCAGCGTGGCACCGGCCAGCGTGTCGCTACGCATCGCCGGAGAAGTGAGCGACAGCGCCTCGACCGCCAGTACCAATCCGGCGTGGCATCGCTCGGCGGCCGCCAGCGGAATCTGAATCGATGCATCGCGGGCCTCGCGCAGAGCAGAATCACGCTCGCCCGATTCGGCATCGGTATCACTTGGTAGACGCTGCGCGTCGAGGTAGTTGGCAAACGCCGCGGCATCGTCGTCGACAGCCTCGGCCAGCGCTTTCTGCAGCGCATCGCCCTCTTCTATCAGGCGACGGCGATCAAAGTCGGATTCGCCTCGATGCAACCGCACACCCTTGAGAATCAGCGATAAGCCCAGGCAGCCATTCAATGACGCGGCCGCGCCACATCCCGGTGTGGAACGGGTTTCAACGGCGTGCTGGAAATCGGCAAGCGAACGCTGCCAGAGAGAAGATGATATCGACATGAGGACTCTCGGAAGTGATCATCACAGCATAGATGCCACCGCTTGAATGATGGCGAATAAAGCGAACACGGGCCGGGTAGAAAGGAAGTCGAGAAGAGAGAAGCGTTAGGCGTCAGCGAACTTTCAAACGGCTCGAACTTTCACACGGCCCGAACAACCAGATGCTCGTATAGCACGGCGAAACCGATCGCGATCAACACGATCCCGCCTGCGATCTCGGCGCGCTTGCCGATCAGCGAGCCGATCGCACGCCCCAGCATGATGCCGATGGTCACCATGAAGGTCGTCGCCAGACCGATCGCCAGCGCGGCGACCACGATATTGACGTCGGCAAAAGCGAGGGTCACGCCGACAGCCATGGCATCGATGCTGGTTGCCAGCGCCGTGACGGCCAGCAACCACACAGATTTACGCTCCGGTGTCTTCTGGTTATCCGCCTCGCTGTCGACAGGTTTGAAGCCTTCCCAGATCATGTGGGCGCCGAGCGCGCCCAACAGCGCGAAGGCGATCCAGTGATCCCACGCGGAGACGAAGCGGGTCGCTGCCAACCCGATGGCCCAGCCGATAACCGGCGTGATCGCCTCAACCGTGCCGAAGATCACGCCGATTCGCAGCGCTTCGGGAAAGCGTGTACGTGTGAGGGCCGCGCCCTTGCCGATCGATGCAGCAAAAGCATCGGTCGACATGGCAAGGGCCAGCAAAATGAGAGATGCGGGATTCATGGCGTCGTCCAGCCGATTGGTTACCCGGGTACGCCATACGTTCGATATCGCACAGGCATGGCCTCGCCAACCGAATTCGGCGTTCGTGCCACGGCGTTGGCCGAGTGTGTTGACGCGAACATCACCGTGACGTCCAAGCGCAACGGTGATCGGCTACCCCAAGAGAGAGTTCGACTATAGACATTCGATTGAGGAACATCAATAAACGATTGAATTTAAAGAAAAAATTCACCATGGTTAATTCATGTCGTTAGCGTTAATCAAGTTAACGCCGGTTGGACTTTGATCATGAGGTTGTAGATATTTACCCGATCCTGGCTAGCTGATTTCAGCAGCCCCAGGAACACGACGTCTTACTCGGCAGGTGATTCGAAAGGCGTTCGTCAGGTATCGCAGCCATCAGCGATATTCAACGTGCAGGCAATCCATTGCCGCAGATTGTCGGCGGTGGCCGAATCGCGGTCATAAAGCAGCCGATAGGTCATCGGCGCCATTACGCCATCGATGAGCCGTTGGACCGGCGGCGGTGCTTCGTCGCGAGCCACGGCGCGATCACGCAGCGTGCTCATGAGCGACTCGCTGTAGCGGCAGCAGCGCCCCCGCCGCTCGCAGTCGGCACTGGCCATGATATCGTTGAGCGCGCGCTGGCCCGGCAGCGAGGTCATCTCCTCGAGATACTGCTCGCCCCAGACCTGTAGATCGCCCGCCAGCGTGCCGGTGTCCACGGGATCGTCATCGGGTCGCATGCGCTCCACGGAGACGTCGGCGACCAGCTCCGAGAGATTGCCCCAGCGGCGATAGATCGTCGATGGCGTGACGCCCGCCCGCTCCGCGATCTGCGGCACCGTCAGTTCATCGCGCGATTTTATGGCCTGCAGTTCACGAACGGCCTGATGGACCGCTTCCTGCACCCGGGCACTGCGCCCGCCCGGTCTGATGGCGTCTTTGATCGGCATGGCTATCCACTAGAAGAAAAGCACCCAAACGCAAAATATTTGCTTTATGAGTCGGCTACGCTCAGACTCTACTAAAGCAAAATTTTAGCATTAATGGATCCCCTCATGTCACCTTCTGCGGCTTCGCCAACGACCAATGTCTATCCGTCGCCCAGGCTCGGTTCGCTGGTCTACTATGCGGTATTGATGGTGACGTTCCTCGCGGCTTCGAGCGCCCCGACGCCGCTGTATCAGATCTACCAGTCGACCTGGCACTTCTCGACCACTTGGCTGACCCTGGTATTCGCCAGTTACGTGTTTGCCCTGCTGCTGGCGCTACTGACCACCGGCTCGCTATCGGACTACATAGGGCGACGTCCGGTCGTGGTCATTGCCATCGTGGGCGAGATCCTGTCGCTGTTGCTGTTTCTGGTCGCCGACGGGCTGGCGTGGGTACTGGCGGCCCGGATCCTGCAAGGCGTGGCCACCGGGATCGTGACCAGTGCGCTGGCCGCGGCGATGCTCGACAGCGATCATACCCGAGGGCCGGTGCTGGCGAGCATCGCACCGCTCTCCGGCATGGGGATCGGTGCGCTATTTGCCGGTCTACTGGTGACCTACGCTCCCGCACCGATGCGCCTGGTTTATGGAGTACTGATCATCATGCTCGTCGTGATGGGACTGTGGCTCCGTCGGATTCCGGAGAGCGTGACGCCGCGACCCGGGGCGCTGGCAGCCCTTCGCCCCCGGGCGACTATTCCGCCGGCCGTGCGTGGCCCGCTGTTTCGGGTCATCCCGGCGGTGGTCTCCTCCTGGGCGCTGGGCGGTTTTTCACTGTCGTTGGGGCCGACGTTGGTAGAAACGATCAGCGGCATCCACAACCCGCTGGTCGGTTGCCTGATCACATTCCTATTGCCCTTCATCGGCGGAATCAGCGTACTGATTCTGCGCGCCAAGCCACCACGATTGGCCGTACTGCTCGGCACCGCCTGCCTGATCGTCGGCATGCTCGGGCTGCTGTTGGGGGTCTATCTGAAGGCGGTGGCGGTCCTGCTGATGGGGACGGCAATTGCCGGCATCGGCTTCGGCGCCGCATTCATGGGCGCCATGCGCGTCGTCATGCCTCTGGCGCCGCCCACCGAACGTTCGGCGTTGATGGCGGCGTTCTATGTCATCTGCTACTTGTCCGCCAGCACCTTGGCGCTGTGTGGCGGTATCGCGACCCAGCACTTGGGGTTGATACCCACTACCTATGCTTACGGCAGCCTGGTGGCCCTGCTATCTCTTGCCGCCTTTTTCGGCACGCTGACACAGCGACAGCCCGAGGCCGAACCCCGGGTTGTATGCCACAACTCCGCCTAGGCGGCTTCTATCGCCTGGCGTTCCAGCGTGCGACAGAGATCACCGTCGAGCTTGAGCGCCGCCGCCAGATGGTCGAGCCAGGCCCGTTCCATCGGATTCTGCTCATCGACGATCGCCACGCTGGCCAGATAGATCTCGCGCGCCGCCTGCGGCGAATCGGCATTGTGGGCGATCGCGTCGGCGTCCAACGGTGCGGACATCTGCTGCTCGACCCACCCATGCAGTTCGTCGTCGGCACCTAGCGCATCGATCTGTTCGGCCAGCGCGGCGCGCTCTTCGGCATCGATGTGACCATCGGCGCGCGCGGCGGCGATCATCGCGCGCAGAATGACCAGACTGCGCCTCTCCTGACGCTCGCCGGAAAGTCGTTCCAGCGGCTGGTCGGCCTCGGTGGTGGCAGCGGTGGCGGGCGCGGACGTCTTCTGCTGATGCGACTGCCATGCCTTCCACGCTAGCGCGCCAAGGCCAGCCAATGCGCCGTACTTGATCGCCTTGCCGCCCATGCTGCGGCCGCGCTTGCTGCCCACCAGCATACCCAGCGCACCGCCACCCAGCAGAGATTTGGCGTCGAAGCCGCCGCCCGACGGCGACTTCTGGCCACTCCCGGCCTGTTGCATGATCTGCGAAAGAATTTTCTGTGCGTTCATCGATCCTCCGGTCACTCCATTGCCTGAAAGTCCTGCACTTGCATAGACCAGCCGGAAGCACGGAGGTTTAACATTGGTGGCGATTAACTCAATCGATCAGCGCCGCGCGATGCGGGTCGGCATGAAATTCGAAGGCGTCAAAGATGTCCCGGGCAATGACTCGAGGTTCGGAAAGCAGTGGCAGCTCGGCGGGCGAGAAATAGGCCGCGTCATGCACTTCATGCCCGGGGTCGAGCGGCGCGCCATCGAGCCGCTCGCAGAGGAAGAAAAGCTTGTAGAAATCGAGCACGTCGGCCGGGTAGGCATGCCTGGCCTTGTGGCGGATGGCGTAGAGCCGCTTGACCTCGACCTCGACGCCAGCTTCTTCCCATACCTCCTTGACCGTGTTCTCGGCTGCCGATAGGCCGATTTCGGCGTAGCCGCCGGGCATCGTCCAGCGTCCGTCCATCTTCTCCTTGACCAGCAGGATTTTGCCATCATCGATGATCGCCGCGCGCACATCGATCTTGGGCGTGACGTGCCCTTCGCCCAGCGCCAGATTCACCCGACCGAGGGGAATCTTCCCCAGTGCCGCCATCATCGATGTCGAGATCTCGGCGATCTCTTCGTAGCGCTCGCGGTCGAACTTATCGCGGCAGTAATGCAGGCCGGTGTCGGCAAGAGCCGAGAGCCGCTTGGCCCAAGTGAGCCATTGATCTTCCATGAGACGGTTTCCGATCGCAGAGGGTGGATGACAACGCGTTCGTCTAAAGACTAACAATTGCGGCTGGAGACGTCAGGCAATGGTATGCAATGGACGCATGAAAAAGCCCTTCCGAAGAAGGGCTCATGTCGTGGATCGTCGATACGTACATCATCGATATCCAGGTCATCGATATCCAGGTCGTCGATATCCAGGTCGATAACGGGCTCATCGATAACCTCAGCCGGCCGCAGGCGCTTCGCCTTTCGGTTGCGGGCCATGATGCGAACCTTCGTGCGGGCCGCGCGGCGGCTTGGTCAGAGCCTCGAAGGCGGTAACCTGCTCATCGTCGAGCACCGAAGCGAGTGCGCCGTGACGCTGTTCGAGCAGCTGCTTGAACTGCGCGCCGCGTGAATCCTTCGCCGCGTCGTCAGCCTTGGTATCGGGTCGCTTCAACTGATGCAGACCGTCGAAGAAGGTGCGCTCGGCGTTCAGTACCTTGGCGCTCTGGTCCTGGCTCAGGTCCCAGGTCGCGAACAGCGGCGCATAGCGCTTCTCCAGTTGCGCGGCCATCTGCTTCGGATCCAGTCTCGGGCCACCGTGATGACGCATCATTGACGGGCGCGGACGCTCCAGCATTTGATAGGCGTGCAGCTGTTCATCGGTCAGCACGTCGGCCAGTTGCTCACGCTGTTGCTCAAGCAGTGATTCCATCGCCGCGCGACGCTGTTCGGGCGCGGCCTTCTTATCGGCGCCATCCGCATCGCCGTGCAGTTGCTGAAGGCCAGCACGGAAATCAATGTCTGCCTGGGCCAGACTGGCCAACTTGGCTTCATCGAGATTCCAGCTCGCCACCACGGCATTCTTGAGCGGATTGCCGTGCGTCATCCGTGCTTCGTGAGGCGCGGGTTGCTTGGGTTGTTCGGTAGAGGCAGCCATGGCCAGCGGTGACAAGGTGGAAGCGGCAACGGCCAGCGCGATGAGTGACTTTTGATGAAATTTCATGACTTCGACTCCAGTTGCGCACCGAGACGCGGTGCACGCTCACTATCTCGCCGTTTCGTGCAGGCAGTGTGCAGCGAGCGTGGAAGGTCGAATCACCAAATCGTCAAAGCCTTCCCCGGTCCAGAAACGCGAAACCGCCTACGGAAGGCGGTTCCATGTCGATTCATCCTGCAGCTTTCGCAAGAAACTTAGAAGGCCCAGTCGTCATCCTCTGTACTCACCGTCTTGCCGATAACATAGGAGGAGCCGGAGCCGGAGAAGAAGTCGTGGTTCTCGTCGGAGCCGGGCGAGAGCGCGGCCAGGATCGCCGGGCTGACATCGGTAACGCTGGCCGGGAACAGCGCTTCGAAGCCCAGGTTCATCAACGCCTTGTTGGCGTTGTAATGGAGGAACTTCTTGACGTCTTCGGTGAAGCCGACGTCGTCGTAGAGCGCCTCGGTGTACTTCACTTCGTTGTCGTAGAGCTCGTGGAGCAGCTCGTAGGCGTAGATCTTGACCTCTTCCTGACGCTCCGCCGGCAGCTTGGCCAACTGACGCTGGAACTTGTAGCCGATGTAGTAACCGTGGATCGCTTCGTCGCGAATGATCAGACGAATCAAATCAGCGGTGTTGGTCAGCTTGGCGCGGCTCGACCAGTACATGGGCAGATAGAAGCCGGAGTAGAACAAAAATGACTCCAGGAACACGCTGGCGATCTTGCGCATCAGCGGGTCATCACTGCGATAACGCTCGAGAATCAGCTCCGCCTTCTTCTGCAGGAACGGATTTTCTTCGCTCCAGCGATAGGCGTCGTCGACATCGCGAGTGGCGCACAGCGTCGAGAAGATCGAGCTGTAGGAGCGCGCGTGAACCGATTCCATGAAGCTGATGTTGGTGAACACCGCCTCTTCGTGTGGCGTGATCGCATCTTCGATCAATACCGGCGCGCCGACCGTGCCCTGAATGGTGTCGAGCAGGGTCAGACCGGTGAAGACGCGAATGGTCAACTGCTGCTCGAGCTCGGTCAGCGTATTCCAGGCCGGAATGTCGTTGGAGAGCGGGATCTTCTCCGGCAGCCAGAAGTTGCCGGTGAGCCGGTTCCAGACTTCCAGGTCCTTGTCGTCCTGCAGACGGTTCCAGTTGATCGCATCGACCCGATTCAGGTGACGGGCAGCAGAAGTAGCGGGCATATCCATGAGAATGTTCTCGTTCGGTTGGCGCCGAGACAAAGGCTCGGCGCGTTCAAACAGGTACAGGCTTACAGCGTGCAGGAGACGCAGCCCTCGACTTCCGTCCCTTCCAACGCCGCCTGACGCAGACGAATGTAATAGATCGTCTTAATGCCCTTGCGCCAGGCGTAGATCTGCGCCTTGTTGACGTCACGCGTGGTCGCCGTATCACGGAAGAACAGCGTCAGCGACAGGCCCTGGTCGACGTGCTGCGTCGCTTCGGCGTAGGTGTCGATGATCTTCTCCGGACCGAGCTCGTAGGCGTCCTGGTAATACTCCTGGTTGTCGTCGGTCAGATACGGCGCCGGGTAGTAGACGCGACCCAGTTTGCCTTCCTTGCGGATCTCGACCTTGGCCGTCACCGGATGGATGCTCGAGGTGGAGTTATTGATATACGAGATCGAGCCGGTCGGCGGAATCGCCTGCAGGTTACGGTTGAACAGGCCGTGCGCCATCACCGAGGCCTTCAGTTCGCGCCAGTCGTCCTGGGTCGGGATCTCGATGCCGCTCTGCTCGAACAGCCCGCGCACCTTCTCGGTCTTCGGTTCCCACGCCTGCTCGGTGTACTTGTCGAAGTACTCGCCGCTGGCATAGGTGGATTGCTCGAAGCCGGCGAAGCGCTTGTCGCGCTCGATGGCGATGCGGTTGGACGCGCGAATGGCGTGAAACGCGATGGTATAGAAGTAGATGTTGGTGAAATCCAACCCTTCTTCACTACCGTAGAGGATGTGCTCGCGCGCCAGATAGCCGTGCAGGTTCATCTGCCCCAGGCCGATGGCGTGCGACTTGGCGTTGCCTTCGGCGATCGACGGCACCGAGGTGATGTTGCTCATCTCGGAGACCGCGGTCAGACCGCGAATGGCCGCTTCCACCGTGGTGCCGAAGTCCGGCGAATCCATGGTCTTGGCGATATTGAGCGAGCCCAGGTTGCAGGAGATGTCCTCGCCGATATGACGATAGCCGAGATCGTCGTCGTACTCGGTCGGCGTGTTGACCTGCAGGATCTCCGAACACAGATTCGACATGTTGATCCGGCCGTGAATCGGGTTGGCGCGGTTGACCGTGTCCTCGAACATCAGATACGGATAGCCGGATTCGAATTGCAGCTCGGCGATGGTCTGGAACAGCTCGCGGGCGTTGATCTTCTTCTTGCGAATACGACCGTCGGCGACCATCTCCTCGTACTTCTCGGTGACGCTGATGTCGCCGAACGGCACGCCGTAGATGCGCTCCACGTCGTAGGGCGAGAACAGGTACATCTCCTCGTTGCGCTTGGCCAGCTCGAAGGTGATGTCCGGCATCACGATACCCAGCGACAGCGTCTTGATGCGGATCTTCTCGTCGGCGTTTTCGCGCTTGGTGTCGAGGAAACGCAGGATGTCCGGATGGTGCGCGTTGAGATAGACCGCGCCCGCGCCCTGACGCGCGCCCAGCTGATTCGCATAGGAGAAAGCGTCTTCGAGCATCTTCATGATCGGAATGATGCCGGAGGACTGGTTCTCGATACGCTTGATCGGGGCACCGGATTCGCGCACGTTGGAAAGCGAGAACGCTACACCACCGCCGCGCTTGGAGAGCTGCAGCGCCGAATTGATGGAACGCCCGATCGACTCCATGTTGTCCTCGATGCGCAACAGGAAGCATGACACCAGCTCACCGCGCTGACGCTTGCCGCAGTTGAGGAAGGTCGGCGTCGCCGGCTGGAAACGGCCATGGATGATCTCTTCGACCAGCTGCTTGGCCAGCTTTTCGTCGCCACGCGCCAGACTCATCGCGACCATGCACACGCGGTCCTCGAAGCGTTCGAGATAGCGCTTGCCGTCGAAGGTCTTGAGCGTGTAACTGGTGTAGTACTTGAACGCGCCCAGGAAACTCTGGAAGCGAAACTTTGCCGCATAGGCCTGATCGAACAGCGCCGTGACGAAGCTGAAAGCGTACTGGTCAAGGACTTGCTGCTCGTAGTAGCCCTCTTCCACCAGGTAGTCGAGCTTTTCCTTCAGCGAGTGGAAGAACACCGTATTCTGGTTCACGTGCTGCAGGAAATACTGACGCGCTGCTTCTCGATCCCTGTCGAGCTGCAGACGGCCGTTGGCGTCATACAGGTTCAACATGGCGTTGAGCGCGTGGTAGTCGAGCGCCTTGGCGTTGTGTTCGGCGCCGGCGGCGGGCCGGGCTGCCGTAGCGGTATCTAGGCTGAGCGTTTCCAAAATTCCGTCACCCCTGCGAGGACTCGATGGACATCTTCGACAGTGCCCATCAGTTCAAAACGATAGAGAAGCGGTACCTGACACTTTTGCGCAACGACTCGCCCAGCTAGACCAAAGGACTTGCCGAAATTGGTATTGCCGCCGGCGATCACGCCGCGAATCAAGGACCGGTTGTGTTCGTCATTCAGAAAGCGAATGACTGGCGCGGGTACCGCAGAACGCGGATCGCCATCGCCATAGGTCGGTACAACGAGAATATAGGGTTCTTCAACCTGCAGGGGCGGGTCGCTACGGTTCAGCGGAATCCGGTTTGCCGGTAGACCCAGCTTCTCGACGAAGCGCCGCGTATTGCCTGATTTGGTCGAGAAATAGACCAGCCCAGCCATGACGGCTCTCCTGCGCCCCTGCGCGGTTTTCGGCAACGCGGCCTCAAAGGGCTGCGCTAGCCTGACAAATTCGAAAGGGTCAGATCAGGCGACCAGCGTGCTGATCTTGTCCGGACGGAAGCCGGCCCAATGGTCCTCACCCGCCACGACGACGGGTACCTGGCGGTAGCCCAGGTTCTGGACACGCTGCATCGCATCGGCGTCTTGCGTCAGGTCGACCACGGTATAGTCGATTCCTTGCTTGTCCAGGGCGCGATAGGTGGCGTTGCACTGGACGCAGGCAGGTTTGCTATAGATCGTGATGCTCATGATAACCATCCTTGACAGGTAAAGACGCCCACCGACGACCGATGGTGCAGGCTTGGGCAGCGTGGAAATCCCGGTTTGCTCACCGTGTCCGCCGCTTCTGGAAAACACTATATATGGTAGCCGACCCATTTTCCAAGCATAGATGTGGTCTTTTTCTGTGACTTTCCTGTGGACAGTTTCAGGCGCCCACGGAGCCCGCATGGTAGCTCGCCTCACGCCATGTCAAGAGTCAAAAAGTCTTGTCTCGGGACGTAAAACGCGCCGGTGGCTTGTGCCAGTCGGCGCGTCGGGACACTACATCTGGTAGCGAGGGAAGATCGAACTGACCGTTGAAGAGGCTCGATCCGGTGATGAAAGCAGCGCCAGACTAGTCCTTCTTGATCGCGTGACCCCCGAATTCGTTACGCATCGCGGAGAGCAGTTTGTCGCCATAGGAGTCCTGCTCGCGGGAACGCAGTCGTTCGAGCAGCGACAGCGTGATCACCGGTGCGCTGACGTCGAGCTCGATCGCTTCGGCCACGGTCCAGCGACCTTCACCCGAGTCCGAAACGAAGGGGGCGATGCCCTCGAGCGTCGGGTTCTTGTCCAGCGCGCCGGCGGTCAGATCGAGCAGCCAGGAGCGCACCACGCTGCCATGGCGCCAGATCTCGGCGACCTGATGCAGATCGAGATCGAAATCCTTGCGCTCCATGATCGCGAAACCTTCGGCGTAGGCCTGCATCATGCCGTACTCGATGCCGTTGTGGACCATCTTGGTGAAGTGACCGGATCCGCTGGGGCCGACATGTCCCCACCCCTTGTCGGCGGCGGGAGCCAGAGCCTCGAACAGCGGCTTGAGCGACTCGACCACCTTCGTCTCGCCCCCCACCATCATGCTGTAGCCTTCCTGCAGGCCCCAGACACCGCCGCTGGTTCCGACATCGACGTAATGCAGATGACCTGCGCGCAACTGTTCCGCGCGCCGCACCGTATCCTTGTACATCGAATTGCCGCCATCGATGATCACGTCGTCAGCGGTCAGCAGCGGCTCGAGCTCGGCGATCAATTTATCCACCGGTGGACCCGCCGGGATCATCAGCCAGACGATCCTGGGCGATGGCAACATCTCGATCGCCGCCGCCAGAGAGGCTGACGGCTCGATGCCCTTTTCCGAGGCCCTGGCGGTCGCCTCCTCGCTGGGATCGACGCCCACCACGCGGTGTCCATCACGCACCAGACGCTCGGCCATATTGGCGCCCATGCGCCCGAGTCCCACCATTGCAAGATCCATACGAACTCCTCCTGAGAGAGAAAGGCGAGAGAAAAGCATCGCTTGTGGCGACCTGCCCCACGCTCGACGCCTGCCGCGTGTCAGATGCCGCTAACCCGACGAACGCATCAAGTGACCGGCGATCATCCGCTTCACCGGCCAGGCCGCTTCACCGGCTCGCAGTACCGCCCTGCGCAACCATTTGGCCGGCGTGCGATCATCGGTATACAGACCGACGATCGCCAACGTCGCGGCGAACAACGGTGCCGTCGCCAGGCGCTGTTCGCGTTGATAGCGCTTGAGCAGCGATGGCGACGCGATGTCCTGACCCCGCGCATGCGCGTCACCGATCAGATCCGCCAGCCTGGAGAGCCCCTGCAGGCCGAGATTGAAACCATGCGCCGTCACCGGATGCATGCCCACGGCAGCATCGCCGATCAGTGCCTGGCGCTGGCCGACGAAGCGTTCGGCATAGACACTGACCAGCGGATAGCGGTGCGGCTCGGCAACCCGACGCATGGCCCCCAGTCGACCAGCGAAGCGCCGGGTGATATCGGCATCGAACGCCTCGGCAGTCAGCGACAGTTGTTTTTCCATCGCCGCCGGAGACAGTGTCAACACCAACGATGAACAGTGCGTATCCACCGGCAACAGGGCCAGCGTCTGGCCGTAGCCAAACCATTCCCATGCCGTCTGATCATGAGGTTCGTCATGATGCATGCGGCAGACCAGCATGTGCTGGCCGTGCTGGTAGGTATGCGCTGGAATTCCCATGGCGCGTCGCGTGGTGGAAAAGCGACTATCCGCTGCCACCAGCAGCGAGGCATGAATGCGTTCTTCATTGTCGAGAACGATATCGACGGCGGCATCGCTGGTCTGAAATTGCGCAATCTCATGCTTGTCCCGCCACACAATCTCGCCCTGCCCAGGAGCCGCCGTCTGCAATGCCGCGTAGGCCGATCGCCGAATCACCTGATTGGGCACCAGACAACCCAGCGGCTCATCCTTGGCGGCCCCCGGCGCGATCTGCATCGCAAATAGCGATTGACCATCGAAAACCTTGGCGGCACGCATTCGAGCGCGTTCGCTCGGCTCGACTCGCGACCAGACACCGAGCTTATCGAGAATCTGTTGAGAGGCCCGGGTCAACGCGATTTCCCGCCCATCGCTGGCCGGGTCCACCATCGCCGCACGCGGCTGGCGATCGATCAGCACCGAGCTCACGCCATGACGCGATAGCGCATTGGCGAAACACAGACCGATCGGCCCAGCGCCGACAATAGCCACATCGACCTGCGTCACGGAGGTTGAATCATCCATAGGTGCCTTTCCCTAGCATCGGTGGGGCATAACGGTAACGGATCAGACACGTCTCGTCTGCGCCGGCATCACTCGCGACGTATCCCGACGACGGCGGCACCGACGAGCGACGAACTCGATCGGCCCTGAGACCAGCCAGCGGGTTCAATGCTTCTCGTCGTGAACCTTGACGTGCCCCACCTTGTCCTTGAAAACCTTCTCCTCGAATTCGACTTCCAGGAGTTTGTCACCCTTGGCTCGAACACGGTGGTACTCCAGGCCGCTGAAACTCAGCTCCAGTTGATCGTCGTACTCTTCGAGCAATTTCCTGAATTCGCCAACGGTAATAATCATGACATCTCCTTTATCGAGGGAACATCGAATCCCTTCCGATGCTCTAAGCCTAGACCATGACGCCGGTTCGGAGTTTCGTCATCGGGTAATGCGATCACTGAAGGGCCGTCATTACCCGGTCTTGAACCGCCGGCTGTGGTTAGCCTAGCGTAGGACAGCGCTAGCGCGGCGTCTCATCGCCTTATCTTCACTATTCGCTGATCGCTTCATCGAACCCTCGTTTGCAGGGTTTTTCCAGCCAGGAGTGTTATTCATGAATCTGCGTTTCCTTTCCGCCGCTCTACTGACCGCTTCCGTTGTCGCCTCGCCGATGGCCTCTGCCTTCAGCTTCGATAGCGTCAAGAAAAATGCCGGCGAGATGATGTCCGGGCAATCTTCCGAGAATACCGGCACCGCCAGCGGCGCCTCGCTGCTCAGTTCACTGAGTTCCGGCTCCATGAATCTCGGCAGCATGCAGAACGTGGCCGGCGTCCTCGGCTACTGCCAGGAACAGGGCTATGCCGAAAGCACGACCGACAAGGTCAAGAGCAGCCTGCTCGAGAAGATCGGCGGCCAGAGCCAGGCCGAGGAGAGCAACGGCTACCAGCAGGGGCTGAGCGGGATGCTCAATGGCGGCAACGGCCAGACCTTTAGTCTGACCAGCCTCAAGGACAAGGCAGGAGAAAAAGCCTGCGGCATGATCGCCGACAAGGCGATGTCTTCTTTCCTCGGCGGCTGATAAGCACCACCGCATTGCCCGCTACCCGAAACTGGCGCGCCGAGCCCGCAGCATCACGCTCTCGGGGCGCCCGTTTCTTTACTGTTACCCCGCCTCGATTCGGCAGGAATCGGCGATCTCCTCTTGTGCCAGACAGAATTCAGCGAATCGCTCGATCAATGGGCTGCGGTATTTAGCGTGGTGTAGTACCAGACTGAATTCACGAGTCATCTCCAGGTCAAGCTCGATCTCGACCAGGCGACCATCTTTCAATGCATGGTACGCTTCCAGCTCCGATAGGCACGTTAGGCCGAGCCCCGCCGCCGCCGCGTTGACGATCGCCTCCGCCGAGTTGATCTCCAGACTCAGCTCCCACTGCGGCAATCGCGGGGCGATGAAGCGCATGAACTGTTCTCGCGTGCCCGAGCCAGGTTCGCGCAACAGCCAGCCGAATTCCGCCAGCCTGTCGATCTCCACGCGGCCTTGCTTCGCCAACGGATGGTCGTGGGAAGCCGCTATCAGCATCCGGTCATGGCGCCATGGCAGCACATGGAAACGCGCTCCCGCCGCACGACCTTCGATCATGCCGATATCCAGTTCGAACGTTTCGAGTGCTTCGCAGATCGCTGCGCTGTTGGCAATGGTTATTTGCTGATTCCGATGACCGGTCTCGAGACGAAAGTCCCGCAATAATGTCGGTAGCAGCTGATGACCGATCGTGTAGCTGGCGCCGATGTGTAGATGCCCGCCCAGGGCGTTATTATCGAACAGCTGCTCGATCGCTTCGCCACGGGCCAGCAACTCGTCCGCCATCGGTAACAACCGGCGGCCCTGATCGTTGAGATAGAGCCGGTTACGGTGTCGATCGAAGAGAGTTCGACCGCACTGTTTCTCCAGCTCCGCCAGCGCAATGCTGACCGCCGGTTTGGTCAAGAATAGCGTCGCCGCTGCTGCCGTCAGCGTCCGCTCCCGCGCCACCGCGACGAAGACCTGTAATTGACGAAACGTGATTGCCATGACTTTCCGGCTTCGTTAAATTTTAATAAACATCAAGTGAAGAAAGTTAAAATATAACGATAGCGTAAATTTCCATAAGCTGTCTTCCCTCAACATGAACACGTGTCATCCGAGGAGAGATTCCATGGCCACCCTGGCCCAGCGACTGCCGAACGCACCAACTCCAATGGCTGGCCTCGCGCTGGGACTTTCCAGTCTGGGCTGGAGCTGGGAAAGCTTCGTTCCTCTCGACGGTCTCGCGCAGCTGACAGGCGCGATCGTGGCCGCCATACTGCTGCTGATTCTCAGTGCCAAGTTCGTGCTTCATCCGCGCCTGCTGCGGGCGGATCTGGCACACCCCGTCGTCGGTAGTGTGGTGCCGACCTTCGCTATGGCGACCATGGTCGTCTCCAAGGCCGTTGGCGATTGGCTGTCGCCATCTGCGGGCGTTGCCTTGTGGCTGGCGGCCATAGCGCTACACCTGACCTTTCTCGGCGTCTTCCTTGCCCATCGTGCCCGCGCCTTCGAATTGCACCACATGGTGCCAGCGTGGTTCGTGCCGCCGGTCGGGATCATCGTTGCCGACGTGGCGTTTCCCGGTGTCGCGGCACTGCACCCGTTGGCTATCGGCCTGCTTTATCTGGGTATAGGGCTCTACGCCATCCTGCTACCGATCATGCTCTATCGGTTGATCTTCGCGCCGGAGATTCCCGATCCAGCCAAGCCGACCATTGCGATCATGGCGGCACCCGCGAGCCTGTCGCTGGCAGGTTATCTCACTGTCATCGATGCGCCGTCACCGTTGCTGATTGCGCTGCTGGCCAGCAGCGCGGTATTGATGACGCTGATCATCTACCTGGCGTTTCTCAAGCTGCTGCGTCTGCCTTACAGCCCAGGCTATGCGGCGTTCACCTTCCCTTTGGTGATTGGCGCCACCGCACTGGCGAAGACCGCCGAATGGATGCAGAACCACAGCTTCAGCGCATACGATGTCGCGATCGTCCACGGCGTGGCGACACTGGAAGTGATCATTGCCAGCATCATCGTCGGCTACGTCGCCCTGCGCTATCTCGGTTTCTATCTCCATGCCGGACGCGAGAGCGCCGAACCCAGCGCTGGCTGACAAGCACCGGCTGACAAGCACTATATATGGCGCGACATGGAAGAACGTCACGGCATGCGCCAGACTCAGAGCCATGCCGACTGCCGCCGTCCATTCGATATGGGTAACCCGCACCACCAGCGTTTTCCGCTGGCGGCGCGCGCTTCTGATCTATGCCTCGCGTGATCGAACGCCTCGATCAACCGGTGGGCGAGCTGCTGGACGATCGGGTTCCACCGATCCGGATCCTCGTGCGAACGACATCACCGTCGGCGATTTGAGGGAGGCGAGGAATCATCCCGACAAGGATCCATCCCCATGAACCATCTCAACCGCGAGCGCGAGAACTGGGCTCTCACCACGCCGGCCGCGCGCTCGAACAACGGCGTGGTTGCCTCGCAGCATCGCGTCGCGGCGCAGGCGGGCGCGGCCCAGCTCGACGCCGGCGGTAATGCGATCGATGCCATCGTCGCCACCGCCTATGCACTCAATGCCGTCGAACCGTGGATGAGCGGGCTCGGCGGCGCCGGCTTCATGGTGATCTGGCTAGCGAAGGAGCAGCGTGCTGTGGCGCTCGATTTCCAGGGCGTGCTCGCTGGCGATACCCGTCTCGAGGATTACCCGGTGGACCCGAATCTGCCAGCCACGCCCATGGGCTTTCCCGGCGTGGTCGACAACGCCAATATCGAAGGCTATCGCTCGATCACCGTACCCGGCGCCGTGGCCGGGCTCGACCACGCGCTCTCGCGCTTCGGTTCAAAGCAACGTGCCGACGTCATGGCACCGGCGATCGAACTGGCCGAGCGCGGCTTGCACGTCGACTGGTTCACCAGCCTGCAGATCGGCGTCTGCGCCCGCACGCTGGCGCGCGATCCGATCTCGGCATCGATCTATCTGCCCGGAGGCCACCCGGCCACGCCCGAGAGCCGGCTGCGAATCCCGAATCTGGCCGAGACACTGCGCGAGATTGCCGAGGGCGGGGCCGAGACGTTCTATCGCGGTGCGCTGGCCGAGCGGATCGTCGCCGATCTGCAGGCCGGTGGCTCGCGAATTTCCCGCGCCGATCTCGCTGCCTACGAGGTGTTCGAATACGCACCGATGGTCGCCGAGCATCGCGGTTATACGCTGTATACGCCGGGCGAGGTGTCCGGAGGCCTGCGCCAGCGCGAGATGCTGGCGCACACGTGCAACGCGATGCCGACGCCACCGGAAAACCCGACACCGGAGACCTGGCTAGCCTATGCCGAGGCACTCGAGCACTGCTGGAAACGTCACAAGATTCGCAATGGCGTATTACCCGCGACTGACGACGGCGTGCCGGTAGAAACGGATGGCGCCATCGATATCGAGAACGGCGCCTGTACGTCATCGATGTCGTCGGTGGATGCTGAAGGCAATATGGTGGCGCTCACCTACACCCTGCTCAACCGCTTCGGTTCCGGCGTCACTCTGCCCTCCACCGGCATGCTGATGAACGATAGCGTCAGCTACTTCGATCCGCGTCCCGGCTATCCGACCACCATGGCGGGCGGCAAGCGCATCAACTCCTCGAACATGTGCCCGACGCTGGCGGTCAAAAATGGCGAGGCGCGCTTTTCGGCCGGCGCCTCCGGCGGCAATCTGATCATGCCGGCGGTGACCCAGGTCGCGGCGCTGATGATGGACTTCGACATGGACGTGGAAGCGGCGGTACACCATCCGCGTCTCGATGCCAGCTACCGCGGCTCGGTGCGCATCGATCCACGCTTCAGCCCCGAAACACTGGCGAAGCTAGGCGTCCGTTTCGAACTGGAGATCGCTCAGCAGCTGGTATTTCCCAAGCTCTACGCCTGCGTCTCGGCGGTTTCGCGAGATCCTGAAAGCGGCGAATGCATCGGCATCAACGATCCGACGCAGCCGATCGGCGGTGGCGCCACGCCAGCGCCGTTTCAGATTGAACCGCTCGACGCTAACGAGCCGGCCGTGCGCCCCTGATTCACTACCAGGATTCCGAGATGTCTATCGTTGTATCAATACCGGGTGTGGATAAAACAAACTGGTGGATCGAGCAGCTTCAGGCGCTGATGCCGAGTTGGACGATTCGTTCGATTCATGACCCGGGTGACGTGGAAGCCGTCACCTATGCTGTGGTGTGGAAACCGGCAACGGGCGCATTTCTGCCCTTCCCCAATCTCAAGGCGATCGTCTCCCTGGGCGCCGGTATCGATCATGTCTTGGCCGATACCGAGCTGCCGCGCCGGATCCCCATCATTCGCACCGTGGGCACGGACTTGACCCAGCGCATGCGCGAATACGTGGCGCTGCACGTGCTGCGCCACCATCGCAACATGCCAGCGATCAGTGCCAATCAGCGCACGCATCAGTGGGAACCGTTAGTGGTACCGCCGGCCACCGACCGCACCGTGGGCATGATGGGGCTCGGCAATCTCGGCGGCACGGCCGCGTCAACACTGGCCGCGCTGGGTTTCGAAACACTGGGCTGGGCACGCACGAAGCGCGAGATCGAAGGTGTCACCACCTACGCCGGAGAGGCCGAATTCGATACCTTCGTCCGCCGCTGCGAGATACTGGTCTGCCTGCTGCCGCTGACCGAGGCGACGACGGGGATTCTCGACGCCGAACTCTTCGCCAGGCTGCCGCGCGGTGCCAGTGTGATCAATGCCGGGCGTGGTCAGCATCTGATCGACGATGATCTGCTCGAGGCACTGGGCAGCGGCCAGCTGAGCCACGCCACGCTGGATGTCTTCCATGTCGAACCGCTGCCGAGCGAGCATGCGTTCTGGTCGCATCCTAGCATCACGGTGACCCCGCACATCGCCTCGCTGATCGACGCTCCCACTGGCAGTCGTATCGTAAGCGCCAACATCGAGCGCTTCGAGCACGAGGGTAGCGTAGCGGATCTGGCCGACGCCGAGCGCGGGTATTGAGCGGATAAACGCCGACAGCACTTGTTGCCGACAAGTTGCTAAACTGGCCGAGCAAAGCGATTTGGTATCGATCATCTCTTCACGCGCACGCTAAGGGATCTTATGTCCAGTAACAAAGAGTCCAGCCATAATAACGAGGCCAACAAGAAAGCCACCACCGCGAGTCGACATAACATCAAATCCTGGTTGACCGATATGGATGGCGTCCTGGTCCATGAGAACAAGGCCATCCCCGGTGCTTCGGACCTGATCAATCAGTGGCGGGAGCGAGAGATCCCGTTTCTGGTGCTGACCAACAATTCGATCTTCACGCCGCGGGATCTCAGTGCGCGCTTGAAGCACAGCGGCCTGGAGGTCCCCGAGGAAAAGATCTGGACCTCGGCGCTGGCAACGGCCGCGTTCCTGCGCGACCAAGCGCCGGGCGGCTCGGCCTTCGTCGTTGGCGAGGCGGGATTGACCACGGCGATTCATGAAGCCGGCTTCATCATGACGGATGCTAAACCGGACTACGTCGTGCTGGGAGAAACGCGTTCCTACTCTTTCGAGGCGATTACCAAGGCAATCCGCCTGATCAAGGACGGAGCGCGCTTCATCTGTACCAATCCGGATGCCACCGGGCCCAGCCCCGAAGGCGTACTACCCGCCACCGGCGCCGTGGCTGCTCTGATTACCGAGGCTACCGGGCGCAAGCCTTATATCGTCGGCAAACCCAATCCGATGATGTTCCGCTCGGCGCTGAACAAACTCGGCGTCCACTCGGACGGCACGGGGATGATTGGCGATCGCATGGATACCGACATCGTGGCGGGAATCGAAGCCGGCATGCACACGGTACTGGTGCTGAGCGGCATCGCCGACAAAGCCGAGATCGAGCGCTATCCTTTCCGACCCAAGGAGATCCTGTCATCCGTGGCGGAACTGGTGAACAAGTGAATCGATGGAGTGAAAGCGAGTAGATCAGTGGCGCCTAGCCTGACGGCCGCATCCTCACCGCCGTCAGGTCTGCTCCGCCGCCAGCAGTTTTTCGCCCAATAGGCGGCCATTCTCCAGACAATCGCCCACCGCGATACCACCACGCCAGTTTCCCGCCAGATACAGTCCAGCATGGTTTGCCAGCGCGGCATCGAGCGTCGCCAGCCGCGCCAGATGTCCAACTTCGTATTGGGGAATCGCCTGTGACCAACGCGTCACCCTTTGCCACACCGGTTCGCCACGAATCCCCAGCAGATCATGCAACTCCCCGACCACACGCGAGACTTGGGTGGCGTCGTCACCCTCGGCCGCCGCCGGATCCTGACGTCCACCGATGAACACGTTGAGCAGTTTGTGCCCGGCCGGTGCGCGGTTCGGAAACAGCGTCGAGGAGAACAGCGCGCCCAGCGTACGGCGTTTTTCGGCTCGCGGAATCAGCACGCCGAAGCCATCCAGTGGATGCGCGATATCCTGCTCGCGAAAGCCCAGTGCAATGGCGTTGACCGGCGGGTAGGCAATCGCCGCCAGCGGATCGGCAAGTGCCTCGTCCAGCGGGCGCAATAGCCGAGCCGCGACCGGCGCGGGCACAGCCAGCACTAGCGATCGAGCCCGCCATTGCTGGCCGTGGCTATCCTCGACGACCCACTGTTCGCCTTCGCGACGAATGCCGCTGATTTCACAGCCAGTATGGAGTGCCGCGGTCGGCTGAGAGGCAATACATTCTGCCAGCCGGTCCGTCAGACGCTGCAGCCCTTGCGCAAAGCTGACCAGTTTGCCGCGCCATTCGACAGGTATCGGCGAAGGATCGCGGCGCGCCTGGCGCAGCCGCTTGAGACCACCAATGATCAGAGAGCGGTGCTCCTGTTCCATCGCTGCCAGCCGTGGCATCGCGGCTTGAACCGATAGCCGCGCGGGATCTCCGGCGTAGACGCCGGAGACGAACGGATCGACCATGCGCCCGAGAATTCTTGGGCCCAGGCGGCGCGATACGAAAGCGGCCAGGGTCTCTTCCTGTGCAACCGAGCGGGCGATGAACGGCTCACGAGCAAGACGTGCCCACCCGCGCCAACCGATGATCGGGCTGGTCAGCGCGTCGCGCGGTTTCATCGGCAGCGCGACGGGACGGCCGTTCAACACCACGAAACGTTTGTTGGCGATAGCGTTGGCGGGTTGCGCCTCGTCGAGTAAGTCGAGTTCATCCAGCAGCGCGTAGAGCGGCGGTTTCATGATCACGGTATTGGGACCGTGCTCGATCTGCCACTCGCCGTCGCGTTCGGTACGCAGATTGCCGCCGAACTGGGCATTGCGCTCCAGCAGCGCGACACGACGGCCGCCCTTGGCCAGCGCCCAGGCCGCCGCCAGCCCGGTCGCGCCAGCGCCCACGATCAAGGTATCGAGCGACGCTTCACCCGGAGGGATGGTCGTTGTTGCAGGATCTGGGGGGGGGGGCTGGCCATGGTGACTCAC